>JAABUS010000088.1_pt1 | contig 211255 bp, 206 predicted proteins | sample 5560161 | NCBI WGS metagenome assembly JAABUS01 (sample SAMN10711885, study PRJNA513376) | rock metagenome | isolation source: Antarctica rocks | place: Antarctica: Victoria Land, Trio Nunatak nord | collected 2016-01-04 | reverse complement strand
TGCTTTTAGGGCTGGAGGGTTTGGTTGTTGAGTGTGTGGAGGTGGCGGAGTGGTAGGTTGTTGTCGATGGGTGGGTGGTTGGTGTGGGTGTTTGGCTTGGGGTAATTGGTGTGGTGGGCTGAGGAGGGGTGGGTTGTGTCTGAGGGACTGAGGCAAATAAGATCCTTTGGGAAAGCACACGTTTCAGAACCGTGCTTTTCAAATCCACCATTACACACGCCAATCTGATGACCTCATGTCTTAATAGAAGCCAAAACGCCCCCATTGCAAGACATTTGACATTACATAGAGCAAGCCCATCTGGCCTCTCTCCCCACAATCGTCATAAGTTCCACAGCTTGCCAACCGCCAACCTTCTACGAACCATTTGTCTCGGCACTACGAGCTGAAAAGCTCAAACGTAGCAGTCATCCCCACGCGCCCAGCGTCGGTGCGATTCCAGGTCTCAAAGACTTCGTGCCCAGAGTGCGGAACGTCGTCACTGGGTTCGCGGAGGAAAATGCAGAAATCATTGTACTGATGCACTCTTATGGCGGTATCTGTTGCACAACAGGAAGGTATGATTAGAATTGGGAAGGAGGTGCAGCCCAAGGCTTTCGATGTTGTGGAGAGATTGGAGTGGGCACGAACCGAGTTTCAGCAAGGTCACTGAACTCGTGGGCATTCCGGTCAAGACTACGAAAGAAGGCAATGCTTGGTAAGACATAATGTAACAAATAGATTCGTGTAAGTATTCAGGCAACAAGCTTAATATATATACTGACGGTGATCAGACCAAGTATCTAGTACGCAATAATCTCCATATCCAACGTCGCCACACTCGAAGTGAAATGATCCGCATTGAAGTACACATACCCATTGAAATCCGCCGTATGCTGAATAAAGTCAACCACAACCCCCGGCGCCGCACTATCCATATACACATGGTTCACACTCCCATCAGCAGTCTGACCGATGTAGCTTTTCTCAGCCAGCAGCGCAGCCTTATTGTTCGTATGCGCCCACGCCGCGTTAGCTTTTCCTACACAATCCTGCTCGCCTGCTAGGGACGATCGTCCATCCGCCTGTGGCTGATGACTCGCAGGGCCAAGTGTACCATCAGACATACCCAACTGATAATCGGCATCGTACCACGTAGTCCCGCCTTGATAATTCACCTCATTGCGCACGCCTTGCAAGCCGCTGGCTAGGATGGCGGTGAGGGCGCCGTTGAAATCGGGGCTGGGGTTGATGGTGAGGGTTTGGCCGGCTTTGACGATAAGACCGGGGCCGGAGACCGTGATGCCCTTTGTGGCGGCACAAATAGTGGTGGTGGGGAGGGTACCGGATGTGTATTGCACCATGTAGCATATGTCTGATGGGGAGGTGTTGCGGATTGTGATTGAGGCGGCCAGGGTGGTTGAGAGGAGGGCGGCTATGGCTGCGAGGCTGCGCAGGGAAGGCATCGTGATGATGGATGTGTTGAGGTCTTGGAGTTTGTTGTGATTTATTTATTCTTTTGGTGGGAAAGGAGGGTGCTTCTGCGCCTGGCAAGGGTAGAATGATTGGTAGAGGAAGGAATGTGGGCAAGGTCCAGCCTTGGAATAGGGATTATATGCTCAATGGGAGAGAGTGGTGAGTGTTGTTGGTGAGTGTTGTCTGTACATTCAAATCCAGACACGATATGCTTTATAGGAGGTGACAAAGGCAACTGACTGAAACAGCGCTCGTTCAGGTCAGGACCCATTGTAAAACCATAATGAAACACGACAAAGGACAAAGGGAGAGATGTCTATTCTTGACAATACAATTGATCTGTGAAACAACAAGGACTTCGTCATCAAGACTTACCAACTGTGGTTGGGTCAATTTGTGGTGTTGTGCTCAATCTTGATCTGCTGTACTCCTGTGGAACTTCTTTCCTGCGGCCTTCATTTCTAATGGCTGCTCGTGCACCTGAACCGTTTTAGAGATCGTGATGTTTGTATTCGGAGCCGTGAGATTGCGACAGCTAATTAGTTCAAATGTTCGTTGCTCAAGACGTTGCAAAAGCGCTCATTTCTGATACGTGAGAAGCTCACCACGTCTTGATGCGCACTACTTCTCCCCGCACTTTATGTTATAAGAAAAGGATCTCCTGATTGTTGGAGAGTGCCATGGTAAGTTTCGTAGGGTTCTATCTGGTAGTCGCGATTCTAGATCATCCGGATGAGAGAGTGGGACGAGTGGAGTCGATGAGTTTTTGATAAGATATTTTACGATGTTAGGCTGCAACGTAATATTATTCTATTATCCACACTTTTCTGTTACCAAAATGGCGGATCTGAGGCAGCAGCAATAACCGAGAGATAATTTTCTGCCATAAAAGTGAGCCTTTGCGGGCAGATACCTATTGTCTCAACACCTTGCTACCGCAATTCTGGCCGGACTCCTGCAAGAAAGCCGCATGGTCAACTGAAAGCTGAACCATAGAATATAGAAGACAGGAAGTCAAGCCAACGTGGAAAAGCAGACAGGCAGCAACGGAGTAATGGCAGACATGTTGAGTAACGAATTTGACATTATGAGGTATACCACATCTCAACTTCTATCTATCATGATCCCAATGCGCAACTCAACCAATTCGTCACCTCCCTTCCTTCCCAAATACCCACCCATCATCCCTTCCTACTTTTCCCCCTTCATCTCCTTCACCAATTGTCCACCCATTGCCTCAGCTTGCTTTAACAAGCCATTGAACTTACTCAACTTCAACAACATCTCTGCAACCTCCGCACGTAGCTTCTGTTCTTCAAGCTCTTCCACCAACTGGATTAAAGTCGAGAGAAGCAAGAAGATGATGATGAGTGCGAGGTACAGCCCGGTGTATGTTGAAGTCAAGATGCGATAGGTGCAACCCTTGAGTGCGTTGAGAATGATATGGCCGATGGAGTTGTTGCCATTGGCTCTGCTGCCAGTAATGCTGTTGCCGGTGGGGGCGAGGGACTGTTGCTGGGATTTGGTTTCTTCGTCACTCTCAGGCGTCGTGGGTTTTGCTGTGGATTTCACGATTGGGAAAGGAACATCAGCACGAGGGTTTGGTTGTGGAGGTGCATTAGCCAAGGTTGTGAGTGGTTTAAAAATAGCCATCGTGGTTGATTTGGCAATCTTGTGGGGCACCTCCTCTTTAGTGAGGTATTCTTGTGGACGGATAGAGATGTGGGTGATGGTGGATCCAGCGAAGGGGAACTAGTCCCTTTTACAGAAGAAATGCCCTACACTGCTTTCTTTGCTAAACGGTTGAGGACTGTTGCATAGCATTTCCGAAAGAGATTTCATCCGTTCTCACCGCTCATGAATACTTTTCTTTGTCGTCTAACGCCGAAGTCTTGCTTATGGCTTATCATCGTGCGGTTCAGGTCATGCACCCTGCCAAACCGGTCAATTCATGCTTACTACGGCCTATGTCTCGGGTAGGTACTGGGCGCCTGCTTATACCGTGATATTGGAACAAGGAAAACGTCCCACCTAACGCCATGATCTCAAGAAAGGCCCTTGCTAGAGAGAACGCGTTGGAACAAACGATCTGATGTCAACGCACCTTCCAATTGTATCTCTACAAAAGAGGTCATCACGCCTCTCTTTACCATCAACGTCCTCTTGACCCTGAGACAACCATCGCACAAACGCCAAATACAACAAGCTCCAGCCCAAATTTCCACATCAACAGAGATCCCTCCCACAGCCATGTCAGCACTCGGTGCCGGACCACCTTCCCGCAAGTCATTGCAATTATTCCCCTCAGGACCGATTGTGGGCTGCACGATCCCTTCAGCAATTGTTCGGATCCCTGTGAGATCCAGAACAGGCAACGGCAATGAAGCATCTCCCAAGCCGAATCCTTCCTCTCTTGCCACCAGCCAGCCCACGTACTTCAGTTGTGCTCATCACGCTCAAAATTCGCATCTGGAACCTCCTAAATTCACCTTGCGTATCTTCTCCACTGGCTACTACCCGTCTCTCGCTGGTGGTTTTTGAAATGGGAGGGATGATACGAGCAAAGGAACCGCGCTGAGGCTGCAGAAGTGGCACTCTCCAATCTTCAGAATCGGATGGCATACATGGTGTATGTTGGGAGATCAGCGTAATGGTGGGCTGCCGAGTTGGCGACACGTAAACAGGTTGTGGAGGTAGTGGGTATCTTGATACATCGAGGAGATGGGTAGGCGCTGGTACTTGTTTGGGACGTAGTTTGAATATTGTCAGCGATTAAATTGGAACACCAAATTCTGCAGCTGTCCTTTTGAGATGATCAAGATGAAGGTTGTCTGTCAATAATAGGACTTATGTACTCCGGTGTGCCCACACAAAATGAACGTGACAGAGGCTCCGCAATGTTGCGTCTCATCCCCAATTCCCTAAGCGAGCAATCTGTCGCGGCTTCCCAATGCATTACTTCATTACATCGTACCTCAAAGAGACGTTGGGATTAGCTTGCAATTAATGGATCGAGCGCGCAAAGCTCCTTTTCCAAGACACTGCGCTTTGTGCGCAACGAAAATCACGAGGTTGCAGAACAAAGATTCCGGAGCATTGAAAGGCTATGATAAAGATGCAGGCGTAGGAAGAATGGGACAATTCGCATTGCAAAAGTTCACAAAGGGGTTATGGCGTTCCACTTTTTAAATACTTCATCGCATCCCACCCATCCTGCCAGACCATTGACCAACATTGCATCTCGATTTCGCCATGAGTATAACATCAAACCCCCACCCCGCCAAATGGAGTCTCCTGACTACGGAATCATCCACCATAGCACCCGAATACCTCTACCTTGATCCTGAGCTCCCACCCATTATACCCAAGGCCTATCCCAAACCGGCCCCTACCTTCCGCACGGCACTACTAATGAATCTTCATGATAAGGCTCATTCGAAAGCGTCAACGAAGATGTCACGCCGAGTGGCGAAACGGGTGGCCATGACCAAGAGTCTGAGGCGCGATACGTTTCTGAAAAGGAGGAGAGAAGACTATTTGAATATGAAGAGTGAGACTGAGAAGCTAATTGGGGGGAAGAGTGGTTTGAGAGATATCCGTGAGGAGGGTGCGTAATTTAAGATACTCCATGCAGCAATGTGTCTTCGATCCCGTTAATGTAGCGAAAGTAGGGAAATTTTCTAGGAAGCAAGTGTACTGATACCCAATCTTATCGAACATTTCAGCTGCATTTGGCATGGTAGCATTTCCAGTCCAGGGTCTATACATCAAACCTTTGCACCTCAATCTTTTCCGCTGGGAGTGATACAATCTCTAAACTGAGTCGGCCCAGATCCCCAATTTGTTGTTCAACCCTACACTTCGACACTTGCTTCAGTGACGCCAAACCGGAAAACATTGAACAAACAAGACCAATTTTCATCGCCAAACAGAGCTTCAGTGAAAGATAATAACTACCCCTACGGAGGCCTGTCCAGTCAATTTGAAAGCACTATAGCAGCCCGTCGCCATTAAAGGCACGAAGCATCATGTCCTCCCGGGGAAGAAGGATCAGACCCGCCGCCGGGACCAGGGCATAGAGACCTATAAGATAAGTATGTTGGCGTTTCTCGCCAGTCCACTAATAGACTGGAAATGCTATGACTTACCACTAAAATCCAGTTGCTCACCCAATACCATGTTTCGATTGCACGAATAAGACCCAAATTTAACAGAACAATTTCGACCATATTCGAAAGCAATCTGTGTACCAAGCAAAGCCTGCCCCTCTCGAAGTAGTGTGCTTGGCCGTAGGCTGTCATAGTCAAGCCTACAGGCTGGAAATCTTGGATCTCGCCCGTGTCGATGGGACTGGCGGTGAGTGCGCTGAGGAAAAAATGGGTGAATCAGTGGAATGTGCAATCCCATAACCGATATTGCGTTATTGGTCTTATGGAACGTAATGACCATATGCTCGATAAAGGTGTAGTTGAATAGTTTTAAAACGAGCGGAACCCCTATTCTTGTTCTTAGCTTGATATAAGAACAAAGAACACTTTGTTTTAAGGCTTGCCCACTGATCTTTCAGCATTTGAAGGAGACATTCGAAAATTCTTTGCCGTCATATCCTTGTTGTAAATGGGTGGTACATACTAGACCATACGGAATCAGCAACGGACACCACCTCGATGGAGTGCTCAACATCCACTTCCTTCAATGACTCTTGGATGGCGAAATTGCCAGCATTAATCAATATTAGGCTTTCAAAATGACATGACTTTACACGAAGAATTCACTAGATGGAGCCCGAAGGACGACAATTATCAAATATGCACCGATAACATCTTAGTATGGGTACTTCTACCATCCCTTTTTCCAAGCAAGAAAACCGTAAAATGCAAAAAACGAAGTCGCAGAAAGATGTCCGATCCCGAACACAATGTCGCACTTACTACTTCCAGAATCGAAAGCACTACAAGCACGCGTTAGCCCTACAAGCACGCGTTAGCCCCACAATCCTCAACCACCAACACAAAAAACTCACCCCCGCAGGAACAGGCGTATCATAACAACCCGCCGATAACGGCTGACTGCCATTTCCCTTGTTCGGACTCGCCGTATACTGAAAAGCCGTACACTCGGCATCGACGCCCGAACTTCCCGGTTGGCCAGTGGTGCTGAAGTCCAGTTGCTCGTCGGCGGCAAGGTTCCGACTGAGCGAGAAGGAGGCGGCTGCGGCGTGGTAGTTAATACCATAGGACACTTGCGTGGCCATGCTGTTGGTAGGTTTCTGGCAGTCTTTGGAGGCAAAAGTTGTGATTGTGAGGGCGGCGTCCGTGAAGGGTTGAGTGTCGCGGGTGGAGATGTGAGTGGCGAGCGTGATGGCTGCGAGTGCGGAGAGGATGATGGGTGAGAGGAGGTACATTTTGGGCGATTGGTATGAAAGTGTAGTTGATTGGGCTTTGAGATTAGGATATCGAGTTCAAATTTTGAAACTGGTATAGGAATTAATGGGTCGGCCAGGGTCTTAAATAGGCTGAGAGCACCTTTGTATGCTTATGAAGATGAATGGGAACAAGGCCCAACACACGTGTTCGATTGTTCCTATGAGACAAAGCAGCTTGTTGCAAAATCGTGGGCCACTCTTTCAGTCCGAAAGAGCCAAGACGAATATGTCAATGGGCCTGGTATTCCGTTCATTGATTTTTTGGTAGCTTTTCAGATAAAAAATTGGTATAATGGAAAACTTGGAATAATTGCTGTGGCGCTTCTACTACTCGTGGACCGTGGGCCAGAAATTGTCAGGCCAGCTGAGTCAACCCACCGCTATTCCATTCCCCCACAGGCATATTCGAGTCTTGCAGGAACTTCTGAGACAGGGTTTCTAATCTATTCACTATCGTGCCCAGGCTCTCATCATCGTTAATGTTGCCACAGTCGAAAGCACTGTGACACCATCAATGAAAGTTCCCAAGATCAACACAAAAGCAAGACTCACCTCAATAACGCCCATGATATTCGAACACCCAGCCCTCACCCCACTATCAATCCCAAGTGGCCTCGCCGTATACGTAAAGTTCTGACACTGAAAATCAGTCGGTGAGGTATGCGGATTACCGTCTGTATTTTGAGTGCTAAAATCAAGCTGTTCATCCGGATGGAGGTCACGACTGAGGTAATACGATGCAATCTGGAAGTGGTTGTTGATACCGTAGTATATGTCCCAGCTGGCTTGGTATTGATTGGGTATGTGGCAGTCTGGGGTACCGTAAGCTGTGATGGTTAGCGGGGGGTTCGCGCGTTTGAAGGCACTGGAGTCGCGTGAATCGATGAGATGTATGGGGTCGGCGCGTAAAGCGGCTAGTATGGCAAGTAGAGTGAGAACCGAGGAAATGAGGTGCATTGTTGATTATGGAACTCAGAGGTCTACGGCGGGTAATCGGTGGTGATCACTGTGAGCCTTAAGCTGCTCAGGTGGAGGGATCGTTAAGAATTCGAGAATCGAGAGATAGTGCTGTAAACATAGTAATGATGGATGAAAGACAGCTTTTTGAAACCTTAAGTAGCTTGGAATCTTTGTGTAACGGGCGGATGAGTTATTTGTAACCTCAAACACGAGGTTTGGTTGAACGTTCCAGGAGTCTTATCATTAGAAAACTCATTGGAACAGAGAAATGAGACTTTGCCAAGAAGCACAAGAGACTTCAAGTGTTAGTGCTACTTCAGATCCTGTTTGTATTGCCGCCGAGTTTGATCACTTGATGGCGTTTAGAGGCAAGGTAAGGACAGTGAACGATTCTGATGGCGTGAGCACGATTAGAACTCCAAATACGGAGGACAGTAATTTATGAGATAAGCTCATAGGATGAAGTATTAAGAACTGCTAGTCCAACGTATCAAGAAGGAAACACAAGAGAACATAAAAATAATCTAAAGGTAGGTTGAGCGACTCAGACTAGCTGCGTCAACTGTCTACTATGAAACATCTAAACATTTACATCAACGCCCAAATATGAGAGAATTCTCTGCCTCTCAACGCAAAGGACCTCCTTATCCTTAGGTGGTCTTCTGCCATACTCTGAAGCACTGAGACAATAGTTAGCGAAAAGCCCTAAGTTTACACAAAAGCGAGACTCACCACAACAGCCATGGTAATATCCGAACAACTAGTCCCTGCACTCGTTGTATTTGGGTACACAGAATATTTGTATTGGGCGCATTCCGGATCAACGGCAGAGGGGCTGGGATTACCTGGGTCTCCCCAGTAGCTGAAATCGAGCTGTTCATTTGGTCCAAGGGGGCGGCTGAGATTATAAGATTGATATACGATAGGCTCGGTGTGGTAGTTGTGACCGTTGTATATGTTGAAGGACGTAATATTGGTAGCGTTTGTGACACATCCTGGGCTGGAGTAAGTGGTGATAACGACATTGGCTGCTTGGAAGGGGTCGGTGTCGGAAGGAACAGTCGGGGCGGCAGGGAATGTGGTCGAAGGTGTGGCTGGGGCTGAGGGGACGATAGAGGAGGTGTTGGAAGGAGCTGTTGGATATGGTGGGCCGGCAGAGGTCATGCTAGAAGGGATTGCTAGGTGTGATGGCTCGGCAGGGGAAGGCTGGCCATCAACTGAGATATCGTCTCGTCGAAAGAGAGGTTCGGCAATGCAGCTGGCTGCTAGGTTGAAGAGGAATAGATTCCAGGAGAGGAAGTACATAGTTGGACTGACGATGCGAATTGTTAATGGATTGGGGCCCTATGTGATGGGTACTCAACAGCGATGAGTCACGCAGTGGTATCGATGGTCAATAATTTGATACAGAAAAGTAGGTCTTGTAATTGAGACACGTGCTGACACCCTCGTTTAGATCTTGAAGATGGAAAGACCGAGTGGCTAGATGTTTTTGAGGGATGCAATGAGTGCAATCAAAGGATAGCTATATAGCTTCGAGGCTGCCACAAGCTAAGCAGGTGAGCCAATGAGCAGAAAGACCAAAATAGTCAGCTGTTAAAGATCCACAACCAAGCGTGATTTCAATCAAGAGCCTTTGTCAAAATTTTCCACATGAAACTCACCTTAAACGACCCAAACACATTTACAAAATAGTACTCAAAGACGCAAACAGAACAACAGGATGTGATTGGTTGAACGTGGTCTCTTGCCATAGACATAGACTGAGAAAGCACTAGATATAGAACAAAACATCGAGTCACGACAGCTTCGTTCACAAATTCATCGTAGAAAGTATGATGCCTCCTCAAGGTAACTTTCAGCAATACATGGAAAACTTGGAGAATGCAAAAGCCTTCAAAGCATGACTCAATGGATTCGCATTCGTTTCAAAGCCTGCCTTCATTCTCCTAGTAATGACGGAACATTGTTCTTCACATCGGGCTTGCCAAAGCTGGCCTCACTTCTTTTTAATACCTGTGGCCAGAGTTTGAGAATAGCAAGGCGACAAGTAGCATGGGAGCAAATCTCTGTGATGAATGCGGGTATTTTGGTGCGGGTGGGAATGGAGATTTTTGAGAGCAGTGTTGCCAAGAACAATAGGGCTAGCCTTACAGAAACGCCAAGCCTACTTCGTAGTGCACGTGGTGGGCGCGCTCCTATCGAAATGCGTTCATCGATATGCCATCGTCTGAAGGATACAGATAATGCTTCTCGATCATCAATGCTTTGCGCAGTACATCGTGGATCATACCTCTGCGCCTCGTATTGCCGAGTCTCGTACTCGCTCGGGTTGATGTCTGTGCACCGCTTGCATTAGGGATGCACGTGTTATGTCCTGATGAAGGAGAGGAATACCTGACTAGGTTCCTTAGTCTTCATTCCACCGAGCTCATCCGATGGACGCCGCTGCCACACGAAATGCAAGAACAACCCATTATGGGGAGCCCCTGGAAGAGCATGTGCTATGCCAGTATCGTGTCACGGGACTATATTGTGTCATTGGACGACCCGACAGGTTGAGCTTGGTGGGCACTATATCCTGTCATGGCCCACCATGATTATGCGGGAATCATTGGGATAAGAGTATGGAGGAGCATATTGTACGCAAGATCGGCTGGCTTGGAGAACCGAAGACTTGGTTACAAGAGATATTAGAAGGAGTTGGAGATAGTGTGACATACAATGCAGATAAGGGCAGATGGACGACGGGAAGGTAAACAGTACTCTCCTTGGACGTGACGACTTCGCTTGTCTACAACGCTGGAAATCCAAGCACTTCGTCGGAGCTGAAAAGAGGTGCAATGTCAGCTGGATTGCGCATTGGACGGAGACATGAACATATCGCGTCGATGCTTCGTCTCGAAATTCTCTGGAGCAACCGAGCACACGCAAGAAGTGGAACAAGTTTGCGCTCGGGTACGAGGTCGGACAGCCACCACACCACCGTAGCCAAGCCGGCCACCGTAGCACCAGAACTTGTGATCCCCGCAAGTAGATATATTCGAAATCCAACCTTCCTAAGGCCTCCATTAATAATGGGAAGTAGCTTTTAAATAAAATAAACCGACAGAATTGAGAATCCAGCTATTGCAAGTAAGATCCTCGATTATCTAAGCCTTAGAATAATTGTTACCTTATTGCTGTCTAAAAATGAGAAACTGCGTAATATCTTGATGTTCCATGATCGACACGGTGGTGTGTTTCTTCGAAGTTTTGGTGATCTTGCCCGACAAGCCCGAGCACTCCGAGCAGTCGATGTGTTGTCACATTGTTCTGATCATTGGGCAGATGAACACTCGGGGCCAGTGGCAAGCCGTGACTGATGTGGTGTCATTGATTTTTACCTGAATGATGCGCTCTCCGAGGTCACCAGATTGAAGGATGCTGACCCTTACATCTGCAAGAGTTGCTCTGCACCCAAAACGTCATTGCGTCATGCATCATGCATGGCTGGGTCTATGATACAGACACTCCTGTCAGGAAGCGCAGGACTACGCACTGAGATCTGCCACTAATTTCGTTCAAGACGAGCCCGCGATTTTCTCGCACTCCCCTACGCATGGAAAATATGTTATCCGCACGCCTGTTTGTAGCAAAACCCACTCAGCACCATGCACGTAGCCATTCGGGTCTAAAGGTGACTTGTCAAAGCCTTCTTGCTGGCAGATGATTAGTGGCCACACCCGCAACCGAGATAACCGAGGATGGCCGATCTCCACATCTTGGTTTGACTTTTTCCTTTATTTCGCTATCTTCTTCATTTTGAGTCCCCCGTGAAAAGGCTTCCTAATCGGACAAAGCACTCTGTACGGTTGAATGCGCTGCCTGTATTTTGGAATTAGCCTTACTCGAAGTGAAGATGTGACCTGCCCGATTGAGCGACCGTTTCTCCGGGTACTGCCGTCATCGACGCTTATCCACATTTTCCAGGAATCTTATACGAAACGATTGCTGATCATTTCTGCATAGGTGATGGTGCCAAGCTACCGTCTCTTGGTATCTCCCCAACGTGGCAGCAGCATCGATCACTGCCCAATCAGAGATTTGGAAAGGGATAGTGTGGAATGCGGGGACATAAACTTACTCGGATCATATCATACTTACAGGTATACCCTTCGAAAAGAGAAGGACCAAGTCTCCTCCACTGGTATGGCTTCTTCACACACCCTACCACTCATCCTATATATATACTTCACAGTACTCCTTCGATACCACTTTTCCCTCGCATTGCCCTTGTATTTCTATTTCTAGAGCCACTAATAATGCAGCTCTTTACTCTGGCAACTATGTGTGCCTTCCTCCTGCAAGCCGCTGCTGCCCCCACTTCTTCATCCCATGCCCTTCATGAAAAGCGTAACTCTGCTCCCCGCGATTGGGAGAAGCGATACAGAGTCAGCCCTCATGTTATTCTACCCGTTCGAATTGGCTTAACGCAAAGCAATCTCGATAAAGGTCCGGAGCTATTGGATGAAGTCTCGAACCCATTCTCTCCGAAGTATGCTCAACACTATACTCCCAAGCAGATTCATGATCTCTTTGCTCCTCGCAAGGACACCGTCGATACTGTCAGCCAGTGGTTGCAAGGTGCGGGCATTGCAGCATACCGTATTAGACAGTCCGTCAACAAGCAGTGGCTGCAGTTCGACGCATCAACTGCTGAGGTAGAGGCATTAATCAAGACCGAGTATTATAAATATGCCCACCATGGAACCGGCAGAACCAACATTGGCTGCGACGAATATTACCTTCCGGAACACGTCCAAGAACACGTCGACTACATAACCCCAGGAATTAAGCTCCTCACCCCATCCCGTCCACCAAAGCTGCAAAAGCGTACTTTTGGCGTAACCACCAACGGCACACATATCACGAAGCCAAAGATGAAAGCTATGCCTGAATCGCTCACTTCGATTCTTGCCTCCCCACTGAGCGCAATCTGCGACCTAGTAGCCATCCCCCTCTGCATCAAGACCCTTTACAACATAACCACCCCTACTAAAGCCGCTGCCGGAAACCAACTCGGCATCTTCGAGGATCTTGGCGACAAGTACTCGCAAACCGACCTAAACGACTTCTTCCTCGCCCTTGCCCCTCAAATTCCCCAAGGAACGCACCCCATCCTCGACAGCATCGACGGTGCTACCGCACCCGCAGCGGTCACGGCCGCTGGTCCCGAATCCGACCTCGATTTCCAGATCTCATACCCAATTATCTACCCACAAAATAGCATCCTCTTCCAAACCGACGACGATGTTTACGAAGCCAACTACACTTATCAGGGCTTCTTTAACAATTTTCTCGATGCAATCGACGGCTCCTACTGCACTTACACCGCTTTCAACGCGACTGGCAATTCTACTCTGGACCCACCTTATCCAGATCCCCAGCCGGGTGGCTACAAAGGTAACCTTCAGTGCGGAGTTTACAAACCCACGAATGTCATCTCCATCTCCTACGGCGGCCAGGAAGCCGATCTTCCCGCCTCGTACCAGCAGCGCCAGTGCAACGAATACATGAAATTAGGCATGCAGGGAATCTCCATCGTCGTTGCTTCTGGGGACTCGGGTGTCGCGGGGCCCGCCGGCGACATTAACGCCAATGGCTGTCTGGGCACTGGCCAGATCTTCTCGCCTGACTTTCCTGCTACGTGCCCCTATTTGACCACAGCGGGCGCCACCTTCCTCCCACCAGGCGGCGACGTCACCAAAGACGAGGAAGTAGCAGTCACACGTTTCCCCAGCGGTGGTGGATTTTCAAACATCTACGGCATTCCATCCTACCAATCGTCAGCAGTGGCGGCGTATTTCGAGACTGCTGGTACACAATATCCGTACTACTCTAGCACCAGCAACGACTCCTTCGGTGCCGATGGCGGTATTTACAATATCAATGGCCGTGGGTACCCTGACATTTCTGCCATCGGCGATAACGTTGTCATTTTCAATAAGGGCGCGCCTACGCTCATTGGTGGCACATCGGCTTCTGCGCCTACTGTTGCTGCCATTCTGAACAGGATCAATGAAGAGCGTATCGCCGTTGGTAAAAAGACCATTGGTTTCGTCAACCCTACTCTGGTATGTTATTTCTTTTCCCTGCATCCCTATACTTGCATCCCCATACCGTTCCGATGTCTTTCTTGAAGTGCTAATGAAGAAATAGTACTCCAACCCACAAGTCCTCCACGACATAACCAACGGCAGCAACCCCGGCTGTGGCACTAATGGCTTTGCGGTTTCGGAGGGCTGGGATCCGGTGACGGGCTTGGGCACGCCGAATTATCCGGCCATGTTGAGTCTGTTCATGAGTTTGCCTTGAGTGTGGGTGCTTTCAATCACTCGTTGGACTTTGATTGGATTGTGGTGGCAGTAGAATAATTGGGCGGGTATGGTTGGGAGACAGTGCTATGAGCTTCGAACGTTCAATGTAATACGATGAGATGACTTTGACAACCATCGGTGGTAATGATGACGGTGAACGGTCTGTTAAAGAGTATAATGTATCGGGAAGGTTCCCTGTTAATCGCTTCTGCTGGATCGTCGGCTCGTTACAGCAGCCGAGGATCAGCTAAGCAGTCAAAACAAATGGCAACTGCTAGGATCATAGAGCCGAGTTATCTTAAATACTATATTCACAACAGCGAATGATGAAATATCACACACTCAAAGTTAGTCGTGACTAGCTGTCGAATGACTCTTGGGTCGGCCACGAACTCCTGTTTGGTACTTATGCCAGCACTCAATACCACCCCCTGTTTTGAAACCCGACCTGGGATTTACAGCCCTCGAATCGAGAGATCAGTCACATCCTTAAACCCTTGGAGCTCCTACCCAACCATCTCAATACCAGTACTTCCTCAACAATCTCTCCTCCTCCCCAGTCCATCGCCCATACGCCGCAATCGCTTTCAGAACCGGCCTCCCCATCGACATCGTCCACCCCACAAGCGACATATCGCCCATATCAGCCACCAAGCACTGAGCAACAAGCCCCTTCGGCATACCATCCATCCCCACCTCCCCATCCCTGGCAAGTCCATAAATGATATGCAAGGACTTTTCGAACCCCTCGTGCGCTGGTCTCAACTCCGCCACAAACTCAACATCTGTGTCCGTGTTTGCATTGAAGAAGCGATGTTTCGTGCCGATGGGAATACTGGCCTGCTCGCCAGGTTGTAGGATTTTCGTTTCTTCACGGACGACTATGCTCAAGTCGCCGGCTTGGGCGAGGAAGTGCTCGGCGTACGAATGGTGGTAGTGGAGTGGTACGCCCCCGCCTGGCGCTACCTTGACGCGAAATCGCGCATACGCGCCACCGGTCTCGGCGCCGTACTTTTCGATAAAGACTTCGTCCTTGATGATTGGATTTGTTTGAGTGCGTAGCGCGGAGTTTCGCACACCTGGTGGGAGGGGTTTGCTTTTGGCTGGTAAGTTGTCTACTAGATTTGGCGATTGGGTTTTGGGTTTGGTGTGGGAGTTGCCTCTGGGTATTTCGCCAATGCGTTTATGGTGAGGAGAAATCATGTTTGTGGGGAGTTTGTTTCGGAAAGGAAGGAAAGAAGTGGCTCGGTTGAGACATTTCTTGGTTTTCAAATTTTCCGGATCCTTCGGGCTGTGCGTAAGCGCTAGAAGGGGTAGCCCCCTAACCGTCCAATCGTAGGGCTGAAACCCGCAGACCCCGAACGGCCGCCCTAGAGCTTGCCGTCCGGGGACAGAGCAGGGATCCTTGGGGATCGGTCTTGACGCCTAAGCAGCGCGCTCTAGGGCGCCCTTTCGGGGTTTGCGGGCTTCAGCCCTACGAGTGGAGGGTTTGGATGGTTAGGGGGTGGGCCCTTCTATCCACGAGATGAGATATGAGCCCACACCTAATGTTACACAAATCTAACGACGACATAATACTGAAATGTGGCCTACATCCTTGAAGATTCACTGTGCAATACAATAAGCTGGTTGGGTCGCCATCAATCGTGTGATCCAGTTATTGGTGGGATTCTACTTGACCACGTGCACTATTCAAACAATGGCTCTCCATCCAGCTCATAGCATTTCACAGTGAGACTTGAACCTACCGACAACAACGGTATTCTCGGACGTAACCCATGTTTTCAAGGAGTCACTGTACAGTTACCCTAAGCTGGTTGGAGAACCATTGTTTGAATAATGCACATGGTCAAGTGAACGAGGCGGATCCTACTAATAACGATATCATACTATTTTATTGCTCGAGGCTGAGGGAGGACAAAATCCTAAGATTATTTTCGTGGTTTTGTCCCAACCTGGAATAAAGTCTGCCGTAGATATGTAGAGATTCGTCGAGTGGGAACAGCCTGTCTCTACGATTAGTGTGCATACCGTACTCCAGCCACTGCACAGCCATGTATGAAAGCGTATATCGGTCATTGGTCAAGCACCATGGGAATTGCCATCTTCAATTCGTGTACGGAGACCCCATGAAAATTGCTTAGCAATAAGATAGTAGCAATCAAAATGTAGATCTTGACAAGGGACGATAATACGTGGGATATAAAAGTGCCAAAAAAGATAACTTATCAAGAGCGCTACTGGTGCGGATTGGAAGATGTAGGGGGTCTACTCACAAATTTTCGGAGTAGCGCTAAAAGGCGGTTGATAGTAGGTTTGGATGGCCGGCGGAAGATTCGACACTTTGGTTTGACACTTGCTTGGTTTGTAAATGTGGTGATTACCAGGCTTGTCAAGGTACACGTTTCCGGGTGCTTGTCCTGCCAGCTGGTAACACCTAAGGAACTCCATTTAATTACTGCCTTCGAATTTAAACCCGACTATGGTGGCCCTGGCATTAGCTCTTTGAGCTTGGGCGGAGAGAACCGCAATGTGTGGATAAATAAACGTTTCCTGTGAAGGATTGAACGTTAGCAAATGTTAGTAGACAAGGTTAGCGCTCTTGATAAATTTGTCTGGAACATAGGTGTTAAGCTATTCCGGTTGGTGTTACATTTACCGTTATTTGGATATATATATTATTATTCCAGTCATCAGTAAAGCCTACAGTAAGGTCTAGAGCTAAGGATAGGTTGGGTTTTCCAGAGTGCTGCCAGCTTTCCCAGGTCAAGACAGCCCAGTGTAACCAAAACATCATGATTTCTAAAAAATAATGCTAGGCTGTTCCAAAGAAAATGTTGAAAACGGAATAATGTTTGTAGCTAGATTTGTTCGATAGTAGGCATGACAGGAAAGCTATAATGAGTATAGTACTGAATTGTACTCGTCACCAACGCAACAACACCGTCCTTCTTGTTTTCATAGCTCTAGATCAATCCCTCGAGCCTAAAACATCAACTCCAGACCTTTGTCCATCAAAAGCAATCTCCCTCTTCCTCGGCTCTCCATTGATCGGAAACGCGCACCCACAGCTCACCGCTGCCTGCGGTCCTGGACTAGGCGATTTACTGCAAACACACCCATTGTTGCCAATACTTCACTTCCCATTCGCATAATTGAATAAGAGATAATTCTCAGTCGTAGCATCCGCCCACTAATCCATGATGGTCAAGACATATTTGAGATAGTCTGCCTCGGTGGTGAATGGCTTCCCGCAACCAGGCTACAGGAACACACCTTCGACTTTACAGCCACCGTCTAGGAGAACGTATATAGTGTCGGTTTGGTCGCTGTCCGTGAGGCCGATGGAGTCGTGAGTGTATACCATGAAGAAGGTCATGCTGTCCATGGGCATACGACGAAACATACAATGCAAATATCTTTGAGTGCTCCAAGGGATGAAACGTTCTCTATCATGGAGATCAACACAATTAAATTCTCACGGCTTTTGAGCTAATGATAAAGAAAGATGGAGAAGTCACGATCCCAGTAGACTGCACTTCGCAAGTTTGGTTGGCACGCATACAAGCAGTTTTAGCGACTGCACAGCCCAACCTCACAGGCAATATCGGATGTTGGCAAACGAATTATCAAGATACGTGGAAATGATGAGGGCTATAGAGTCCGATAATTGCAGCATAGGAATGTGGTAGAGAAATGAGCTTACCAATCAGCACTAAGGCTGGATAATGATCAATTGAGTAGCGTTTCAGCATCAAGCAAGATGTGGAATTTGCGGCTTCGGCTCCGTGTCAAGTTGACTGCAATAGCAATCAAGATACCCACTTCGCTCGACATCAAAATTGTTGGTAAAGCAGTTTGCGAGATACTATCTCCAATCCTCGTAGTAACGATGGTGAGATTTTGACCGGAGCAAAACAGCCTGTGAGACTGTGCTGGGCCGCAGTTGGCAACAATTTTGGCTCAAAACAAGACGTAACGCTTTTCACAGTCTAGATACACAAAGCTGTCGGCGGCCATGTCAAAGCACTTTAGAGCTTCTTTCGGTCTATTTTGGCCAGAAAAGGTGCTTCTTGAAGACGTGGGCGGGCGACGTCTAAAGTGGAGCGGAGACCATACATGCATTCTTCTATAATACCAATGACTACACTCTGTACTCAAAGGTAAGGAAAGACAGCTCTGGAAGTGCAAAAAGTCACAGGAAGAAGTTACGAGGAAAGCGGGTACATTTAGCATGCTCAAGTCCAACGCGACTTCTTGGCATTCAGGATTTCCCTACCACAAAAAGCTAAATCTACGTATAGTACTTCTAATACATTATTTTTATATAAGTAGATAGCTCTACGAAAGCCGATTCTAAGGCAGTAGGAATTACTTAATTCGAATAAAAATTTGATAAGTTATTAGGCTTGAAATCTATATAGGAGGCTTGCTCTTTTTAGTAGGGCCAGATTCTAAGATTCTGGCTAAGATTTTAACCCCTTATATCTTTCTTGTTTGGTATCCGAACAAATTAATTCCGATTGCGTTAGAATCGCCTTTCGTAGAGCTATCTACTCATATAAGATTCATGTATTAGAAGTACTATACGTAGATTTAGCTTTTGGTGGTGGGCACGGTTGGGAAATCCTGAACGCCAAGGAGTCGCGTTGGACTTGAGCATGCTAAATGGATTGCTAAGACGGCAACTTAGCCGAGGGCGGATATCAAAAAGAATTCCAGATGCCCCCTCGGCCGAAACAATTATCAATCATTAGGTGAATCAATAATCATGATCACCAACACACCCCTTTTGTACGGCCCAATGTTTTATGGTCAAAACCCTCTTTCCCTCCTTCATATCTTCTCTGATCCTACCTAAACTCTTCTCCCCTGTTACTCCTAACCATCCGCAGCAATGGCACCAACGCTATTCGACCCCATCCAAATTGGGTCCGCCCACCTCTCCCATCGCATAGTCATGGCCCCTTTGACGCGCTTCCGCGCCGACTCCGCCCACGTCCATAACCACCTCGCAACCGAGTACTACGGCCAGCGTGCCTCCGTTCCCGGTAGCCTCCTCATCACCGAAGCAACCTTCATCTCCCCACGCGCCTCAGGCTACGCGAACGTGCCCGGGATCTACAACGCCGAGCAAATCAAAGCGTGGAAGGAGGTCACGGATGTCGTGCATGAGAAGAAGAGCTACATATACTGCCAATTGTGGGCGGTTGGCCGAATGGCGATGCCCGAGATTGTGCGGAAGGAGGCGGGTGAGAGGTGGTTTGTTAGCAGTAGTGCTACGCCTGTGCAAGCAGGTGGAGAGGCACCGAGGGCATTGGAAGAGGAAGACATCTGGGGTTTCGTGGAAGACTACGCGCAGGCGGCTAAGAATGCCATTGAGGCTGGGTTCGATGGAGTGGAGATTCATGGCGCGAATGGATGCCTCGTGGATCAATTTACGCAGGATGTTTGCAACAAGCGGACGGATGCGTGGGGTGGGAATGTGGAGAAGAGGAGTCGATTCGGGCTTGAGGTCGCTAAGGCTGTTGTTGCCGCTGTGGGGAAGGAGAAGGTGGGGATCAGGTTGAGTCCATTCAGTACATTTCAGGCTATGAAGGTGGCGAAGCCAGAGGAACAAGTCGGTCATCTGATCAAGGGGTTGAAAGAGCTGGGTCTGGCATACTTACAGATGGTAGAGTCGAGGATTAGTGGGAATGCAGATGTGGAGGCTACGGAGAAAGTAGACTTTGCGTTGAAGATCTGGGGAAAGACGAGTCCGGTGCTTCTCGCTGGCGGGTTCAAGCCGGATAGTGCAAAGAGGGCAATAGAGGAGTACAAAGAGTATGAGGTCATGATTGTGTTTGGGAGGTATTTCATCTCGAATCCGGATCTGCCATTCCGGATTCAGAACGAAATCGAGCTGACGCAGTATAATCGCGATACGTTCTACATCCCTGAGAGCCCTGAAGGTTATACCGACCAGCCTTTCAGCAAGGAGTGGGAAGCGCAGAACCAGAGCAAGCTATAGACTTTCGCGACGAGGATAGAAATAGACATAGACATATATGCTAATGATTTTGTAGATGGTTCCATATCATGAATCTTCCAAGGAGGTGGCGATAGCGTTTCTCGTGTCTTGCATTGGACATTTCCAAAACATGAGAGCTAAGCCACTACTAGCTAACACTCCCCGAATACAACAGACTGATTCCGCGCCAAGTTACGCCTATGACGCAATACTATCAATCTGGAAAATACTGCCTCTGGCCCACTTTCAAAGCCTTCACACTTCTGTAGGTCGAATCCTGCATCGAAGAATCTGATCGATTACTCTCGAGCCCTTCAGCAATCTTCGGACTCTCCTTGCTACCGCTTCTGCTTCGCTTCCAGAGACTCGACGGAGAAAGCATGCTCCGCAAGCTTGTCTCAAAGCCTTTTGTGAAGATTGGACGCATCGAGGGATGGCACGCGCCGACTATGCCCAGCGAGAACTCGACTATTGGCCAGTAGACTATGGAGGTTGAAAGATCGGTTGGAAAAGCGTTAGCGAGTGGGTTATGCCGGGCTGGAAGAGTGGATGTACATCTTGTGTTCATATCGCCTGTTAAAGTTGCTTTGAACGGAATGTAAGCTTTTTCTCCTTGTTGCTGATCGGTCATAGAGAAGACATACCTCCGGTGAAATTATAGGTAAAGACTAATCTCATAACGCCCGCTGCAACGGTACTGCGAGTGTCAGTTGCTGGTATGAAGACAGACTTTGGAACTACGGACTTACAGTGCCTCCAAAGGAAAAACTCCGCACACAGCGAGCTTGTGTCGTCGACATCTGTAGTGCCCAAACCCATCCTATCTTTAGCCAACAATCCAATCCTCATGCTCGTGCAACTTACGCAAGGAATCCGCATCGAGAGAATCAGGACTGTTCCGTTTCAGCATCAGAAGCAGATCGTTTGTTGTGCGGTACTCACGATCGTTGAAGACGTCTGAAGAAGCTTGCGCCAAATACATCATATTCTCATCAATGCACTGAAAGTTGTTGTCGCCGAGGGCGGTCCAATTTAAGGAGAATGGAATGCACTGGAGCATGCTCGAGAAGAGAAAGGCGGCTATCCAGATGACGATGATAGTATTCATGGTCCAGACCGCTATGATGAAGACGGGGTCACGGAATATTCTGAGGATCATCGTCAGTGTTGCGGCTGGCGTTGCTAGGCTGGTGGAACGTACCTCTTGTAGAAGAGAAGGACGGAAAGCTTGGTAAGGCCGAAGGTCACTGTGGTCGTCATTAACGAGGCATAGCTGATGTATACCCAGTCAATCTTAGCTACTTGGCACGGAGTACAGGCTAGACATTATTGCACGAAGACCAGAGTCCTGTGATCAACTATCGGCATGCCGTCCGGTCCAATTTTGGTATGCCGTCCCAAGTCTCCCATGGGGGTGCCTAGACAAAGATGAGCGTGATATCCAAGCTCAGATATGAGTTTGTATTCGTACCAATTGTGAATAGCTACGACCACAGTCAGCACCTTCGATTTTTGCATTTGCCAAAATCATTATGATGATTTACCAAAGCTATCATGATCACATAGTCATCCCCATTCAAACAATTGCTTCCAATATTTCTAGCACAAAGACGCAATATCACTGCCATGAGTGCCACCACGGTAAGTACAGCGGCCAGCGCATACATCTCTCCTCCTACTTCACCCATGACTGACAGAGTCGAAAAAGTCTACAGAAAATACGATCACTACCAAGCCGTGCGTGCAAGGAGCCATAATGTAATTGATATTAAGACCGAAAAAGTCCGTGCTAGCCTACTAAGCAAACAATCTTGAAGTTTCCTCCCGGTGTCTTGGCCCCAGGTGGCTGCATGTTTCACGCCAAGCCGCCAATATTGGCAGCCTTGCTGCACGATTGTGTTTCAGAAGTCTATTCTTTTCAGGGAAGATGATGCTGACTGTATATCAAGTGACTAACCTGGACCCCAGTAGGAATTTTCTTGTGAATGTTCTGTGCTCGTATACGACGGCTGATGAGCGTAAGTGGCGGGTCTGTATCGTTCTTGAAACAATGTCTGGGCATTATATGTCGGTCGACCTGCCCGAGGGACTCACGATGATTCTTGGGGGCATATTTTCCCCGATATATTCCGAATGGGTCTTTTCTTCGCTAAATGTGGTGTACGAAGAAACAAGGAAATCAGAAAGACATGCATATCCAAGCCAGAGTCTAATTTCACCATTCCAAATTTCATCCCTTTGCTTTCCTATCAGACACTCACCATCGTCTAGTGGAATGAATTTTTATCGTGCCTCGAAACCTTGCAAACATCTTCTTTTGGCAGCCGATATGCATAAAGCGTGACGCGCCGCACCGCGCCGTATGTTTCAGCTGAGAGAACTGCAGTCACCTCAAATCATGCACGGCATATCTCAATCATTAGTAAGTGTGATTGAGGCTGAATCGAACAGCGATGCTGTATGCACAGCGATCGCACCCATTTTGAGCTCTTCCAGACACGATTCTGGGTATTGGTGCGCTCTAGATACGGTTTCCTCCGAAAAAAAAATCGATTTCGCACATGTGGCATCGCAATAGATGAACAGAACACAGTCGTGATAGCGGCCCAAGAGCCTCTAGTTTGTAGAGCCACACATACAAAGGGAGGAACATATGTATCTCTTGCACGACAACTTTCCTTTTCGCTTGCAGTCTCAAACATTTCAACCAGCGCCCAGCACCACCACGCCTACACCGCAACCCTTCCGAACCGTAACTATGCGTCCGAGCCTCTCCCTCGACTTGCTCTCACTACCCGTTCAGGAAATCTCGGTCTATACTTTGGCAATGGCGGATCAGAACTCAGGCTCGAGTATGTCACGTCATTGTATCCCATCCACTATCAATCCTTACCCTCGTCCAGCTTAGCGCGTAAACGAAACGAAGGCCCTGCCAGTAAGTCGGATATATATCGGAACTCTGCTGACGGGTCGAGGTAGATCCCGAGAACAACCCACCACCAGACACCTCGGACGTAGATTATATTAGTCACCGTCTTTTATGTCGTGCAAAAGATCAGAGTGGCAGTCCCAAGGGCTACAGGCTCTAAAAGCCACGAATTGAACATGTAGATGAGCAAAGAGATGCCAGTCGGTAAGGAACCAGGGCGTCGAAGATCGCGAAATCTATGTGAAGGAGCAGATCGTTACAAAAGCCAGTTATTACAAGACACGCAGACACAAAAGCGAAGACTTTATTTGTGAGGCGCTAGAATTGAGGAATAGGCGGCTACTAGATGCCTAGAGGAGCTCTCCGTCTTTTCTTTATCCAAATAGGAAAATTGAATGGTAGTCACCGAAGAGAGGTAAATACCAAACAAGCCTTTCTGAGTACAAGATCTCTGGTCGATGTCCCTCTATGCTTACTTAGACATCGCTTGGTCTAACGCTTCAAAAGTACTTTCTCCGTCTATATATATATACATATATGCTTTACTGGTCAATACGCCTCCAGTGATTGTTTTTATTAAGGTTTATGACCCTCAAGCTACGAATCATCATATCATTCATCAATTTCATCAATCACATGCACTTAAGGGAGATAGCAAGCAGTGCACTTAATGAAGAAAGCAATAGCGTAAGCAACGACTTGTTATTTGATCTATGAGCCTGCGACATCATCCCTCACCCGCGAGCAAACTCGTTCCTTTTGGTCTTTTTATCTGAACTCTTCCCGTGAACGCTGGCACCATAGAAAAGAACGAAGATATTAAAAGCCTTGTCTCGAATAGACGAGCCTGCTATGTCAGCACACAAGTGAAGAGACGCATCTTTCCTCTACCATCACCAAACCTCAAACCTCAATAACCTGTCTAGGAGCTACCAGACTTCTCTGACGAGGAGGCCTTAGCCTTGTCCGATTGCTTGACCGTCACCTTTGGGGCAGGAGTGAAGTATAACTTCTTGGTCAGATCCAAGCAACGGCCCATCCCATTGCGTCTCCCTGTCATGGGCAAGACGATTTCCTTCTCCTCGGTCTTCACAGGCGCTTTGACAGCCACCTTAGCAGCCTTCATGGCAGCGGCCTTTAGAGCGTCAGCTTTACGCTGAGCAGCCAGGTTCTCGTCACCCGCCTTTAATATGGCTTGGATCCCCGAGTGCTGAATCCATATCTTCCCATTCTCAATACCCTTGGGCAAAAGACCAGAGGTGCACCCATTGTGGACTGCCACGAAATTAGCCAAGAATTTGAAGTTGGCACCATCGTTATCTGCGAACTCCCCGCTGCCGTTCCAAAAGGTACGGTCAGCCACTTCGCGAACGTCTGATGGAAGTACGTTTGTAGGAGTTGGCATGAGCTTGGTGCATTGGAGGAAGTTGTACGCTCCGGAGTTATGGGGCTCGGTCGATGGGCAAGTGGTGGAGGTGCAGAGAACGGTGTTTGAAGACATACTGTCAAGGGTCGGACTTGTGGAGTTTGGTTGAGCGAGTTAAGTGTCTGTGGGATTGGATTGAGTTGAGCTTGGTGTGTGGTGTTTTGGATTTGTGGTTGCTGAGGGAATCAGAAGGAGGAAGGCGAGAACGAGCCTAAAATACCTTAGCAGCACCCGAATGTTTCGAGATGTGACAAAGGCCCTATAATGAGCATTGTACTTACCTCTTTGCTTAATTTGATAAAGGTGGTCCATCAGCGACCACTCAGCGACGTCACATTCCAGCCCATTGACTTTGGGCTCTTTGTCGTGTAAAACTTAAACAATTAATTGTTATCTTATAGCTACCTCGCTGTCTTGGTATGATTGGGGCTTTGTCGTAATGAGCTTCAAAGCACGCTAAGAGCGGCAGTGTGCGGAGAGTAGGCGCATTGACGAAGCAGAATCGCCAGCGGGAACTAGATTTGTTGTAACAAGGCTCGAGATCTAGGCGGGTTGCACTTTTCAAGGCAAATGACCGGTGGTTGATGTCAGAAAAGATTTTATAAGAGCACGCGAGGACGGATCCGGAGGGTAAGCCGCCACTGTTGCTTGGCATGCTTTAGGAGGGTGTCGCCGTAGTCGAAGATTTCCACTATTAGGGGGGTTTGGTGTTGGATATTTGGTACTCGAAGGGCTTAGTGGGAAGGTGTGGGCTTTGATATGTTAACTTGATATTTTTAGTCATTGGACACGAGATGTAAATTCACCTTGAGAGTCTCGAATTCGATGAATTGAGAGTGATTGTTTGAATGAGTTCGTTGTGGTGGGAAGTTCTAATGAAGAGAGTAATAATTAAGGCGATACAGGAAGTGGTGCCACGAATGTCACGTCATTCACTTGGAGCAGCGTAAAGACATAAGCTGCAGTAAGAAGAAACATCTTGCCAGTGATTCGTCAATTTGTGCCAATGGTTTTGGTCGTGTCTAATGCAGGCTTTTGTGCATGCGAATCATCGCTTGGTCGCTTCCAATTTCGTGCGCGCCGCCTGTTTTGGCGAAGACCCGTAATATGTACAGTTCCGTGAAACCTCAAGACTATGGCACGGCTTATTCCAAGTATGACTCTCGTGAGCTGTAGGGCTCTTCCACCCTCTAGGAAACGTAGCATACGCCAAGAGACCCAAGTCCGTAGCTTGTTCGCTCCTCTATTTGGTCCTACCTGTTAAGGATAGAGGTTTTGCGGATTTGGAATTGTGGAGACATTGCGACTTTGTAAGGGACCACTGCCACTGCAGCTCTGATCGTTTGGGGGACTTTACAATTATAGACTAGGTTTTGGTAAATTAGCTTCCTTTGGACTCGTAAATGAAGTCAACCATTTTGGAGCCATGGTGGGCGTTCGCACAGATGAAGAGACAGAAAGACTCCGCTCCGGTCGAAGCCCGCAAGAGCCTTGACCCTTTCAGCGATCTCGTCGAAAGAGATACCGCGAGACCGGTAACCGAAGTAGTCGTCGTTCGGCTGCCAGACTACGAGCTTTCTCAAGTTCGGGTAGCATGCCAATCTGTGCCGAGCAATTTCTTTCCAACAGTTTATAAGTTCCACTGCAGCGTCCGCATTCGTCCATGGCTTTGCATTAGCCGGCTCTTCCAACTATCGGAATATATCTGGTAGCTCCAGCTGAAGCTCCTCTAGAAGTGATGGTAGAGCTTCCCATACGATTTGTAATTGTTCAACAAAATTGAGTCAGCACGATCGGCCATGGACAAACCTATCCATTCGGGCTGATTGCTCAAAAAGAGTATTGGTACGCGGACGATTTTCAAGCAAGAAGAATCGTACAGACCTCCAGAGATTGTCTCGAAGCCATCATAGTAGGGTTGATTGGTGAAGTAGATTTTACGCCGAGTGTGCCGTTGGGGATATAGAGCTTCGATTAGGGTTAGTCCTGAGTAGTAGTCCTTCCTGATATCCTCGAATCGTAATATTCCTAGAGCTTTCGGCCAGCGAAGGACCTTTGCGAGGCTCGACTCAGAGATATTGCTACCATGCAACGACAAAGATGTCACCTTTGAAATAGTTTTTCTCTCTGCTCGCCAGCTTTATCAAAACCTCGGAGGCCACCAACGATCAGATATCGAAGTGTTAGTATCTCAAATAAAGACCAGAGATTCTCTATATTCACATCGTATATGTTCCAGTAGCTACTGCCAGAAATGTCTCTACTGAAAATAGCGACCGATTTCAACGCAATCGTTGGATGAACAGGGTAAGCACTCCGCGAGTGCAGTGACGGTAGAAATGGGTCCTTTACACCACCAAATGCATAGAAGAAAGCTGAGAGATCTACGGTCTTCGCATCGTGATTGGATACGTGGAAGACTGTGACTTTGACCAGAGGGCGAAGTAGGAGAAATTTCGAGATCGTCCTAGCAAAGGATGGAAAGTCGAATATATTTGAGGGCTCGTGCGGCGATATCCAACTGTTTGTACAAATCGTCGCACGTGGCAACTTGGCCTCGGCCGATGACGGATTCGTCTGGTACCACACGCAGTAGTACAATTGAGGGATAGCGATGCGGTAGAACAAGCGACAAGTCGCTGCTACGTCAGGCAGCGTGCTACGCGTTATTGGATGGACGAGGTCGCTCAGAATCCCTTCTGGTAGGTGGTCAAGTTGCGGCATTCCGAGTGGAAAGTCGGACGTTCACGATGGATTAAGACAAGGAAGCAAGACCGCTTCGCTGTATTTGATGACGCAAGATTCTAAGCAACCGAGACATGCACATCCCCGCCGGAAGGTTCAACCACAAAAGAAGAGTCGTTGAGAAGGCACGTGCTTTTTCGTCAGGACTTGTCGGTGTTTACTGATTACACAAATTTAGAGCATAATTGATGATGAGGTTGGAAAGGCGTCGACCGAAACGACGGGTTTTGTACGTTCCCTTGGCAGTGCTAGTGTATGACGCAACCTCCACAAATACTTCTTTTACAACAAAGAATGATCAGTAGTCACTCGATATATACCATTGCCTTCAGTTGACAAAGGGACTGCAAGCGCAACAAACTTCCAAACTAAATTCCTCAAAAGCCAGTAAATCTCCTCTATCCTTCATCCTTGGTTCATCCTCCTTCTCCCTCACACAAAACCCATCCTCCCAAGTCTTTTCTTGCTCAGCTACACCCCTTTTAGCCGTGAAGGGATCCTCCTATTCTTCGGTGTTACTAGGTTGAGTTTGGGATTTTGAAGGCTTCTATCACGCAATTGAAGAGGCTTTTCTTGGTTCTTGCACGATGTATGCAGTGCCAATTACGTCAGGCATTTATTCAAGCCAACCCTCAACTAGCTGACATCTTCATTGTAGGTCGCGGCAATAAGACATCGAGGTCTGATAGCTTGACGGCACCCTACCCAGCTGCGCTCAATCTTCAGTCATAAATGACGAGGGTTGGATTTGTAGTCGAATAATTTCCAAATCTCCACAATATCATGCTATTCATATTACTCCGTACTATTTTCGCAGTCCCTTTCTGTCATGTTTAGTACGACCAAGACCCTCGCCGATGATGCACTCCAGCTTCCGACAGTCATACCTCATGCGCCGCAATAAAATCTCACCAGTGGCATCACCACCCCCACGAACTCGTAGTATGGTACGTCACTTCCGTGGTTCACCCGGTAATGAAGGAGCTGTAGGTAGAGGTTCGTCGTCCAAGTACCCTAGCAGCAGGTCCCCGTGCTACAAAGATTCATAGCGAACCACGACGTTAGGAGATGATCTTCGTTTCAGTATTATTGCTTCATTCTAGGTAAACAGGAGATGGATACGTACATCCTCCTTCTATGCAAGTCGCAGAGAAAAATGCAAGCGTTCATTTCAAGTTCTATGATGGAAATTGCTTCACTTATCGCATGCAGCGGAGTGTCTACTTCTCCCTTTCCCCCTTGCTCTTTCCATTGCTCTCCTTGTTACTCTCCCTAGCGCTGTCCTCATTGCTCTTCTCATTGCTCTCCTCATCGCTCTCCCCAAAGCGTTCCCCCTATAGATCTTTCCCCTCAACCCCTCATCCATCTCATACTCTTCCAAAGCCGCATCACTCCACTCCGCCTCCACAGTCGCATATGAGCAATAAAATACGCTCCTTTGGCGCCCACTTCAATAACGTATCAAGCACATTCGCACTCCCACTCAACGCAACATCGAAGTAGAAACTCTTCGCATCCTCTACAATCTCCTCCCCCTTCGGGTTCTCCTCGCCCAAGAAGGCACCAAAGATCGCCGTACATAGCTTCTCTACGCGCCACGCTAGATACGGCAACGTACCGCTGGCATGCGAGAGGATGATCTTACAGTTCTTCATCTGTCGTTAGCAACGCCCATAGGGATGGTTCTTCTATGTATTGATATAGTTCATTAAGGAGTAGTAACTATGGCAGTTACCAGCTATGTATTATCTCAAGGGGCTTGCCCTAGCCCTAAGCCAAGACCTACTTAGTAAGCCAGGCTGACCGGGAATAATAGTTATAATCTAACGCTCCCATTAACTACCTAACCGTTAGTAACACCATTATGGCGACGTTATAGTCCTATACTAGCTCCGACGCGAGCCCTAGTATAATACTAAATATTATGAACTTTATAGGCCCTAAGGGCTTCGTTAACCTATCTATAATTATTAACACCGTCGGTATATAGTTAATCTAAAATATACCTATCTCAGCGACTATTTCGCGAATAATATAGTAGTTAGAATTAATATACTTAATAGTAGGGTGATTAATAGGGTTAATAACTATTTTAATAACTACTTAGTTATTAGTTATAAATTAAATAGTCTTTATATCCTCCTAGATATATCTTATTTCCATTAATAAAAATACTAGGAATTTTGACTCTATAATAGTATTTACTTTACCGATATACTCTACTTCTACGGTTAATCTAGCGATAGTCTTTTAACGTCTTATTAACTAGTTAATAAGTTTATTTTATAGGAAATAAATATACCTTAAGGTAGAACGCTTAGTATCTAGGTAATCTCTTTAAAACGAATTTATAAATCTTATTAATAACCCTTTAATTCCTTTTTTAAAGTTATAACGTAGTCTTAATTTAATTATTCTAACTAAGTAACTAATAATCTTTTTAAATATAATATTATAGGTAGAAAGTAGTACTTTTAAATAATAATTATAGATACTAACTATATATACGATATTAGGGCGAGTTATAGTAATAATTATTATAGATATTTAATTAGCTTCCTAAACCCTTTTAAATCTTTTTTATTAATAATATAGTCGTTAATAACTACCTTTAGTTAAATTAACGGATCTATAAAAATCTTCTACTTTCTATAATACTCTATACTAAACTTAGTTAATATATTATTAATATAACTAGCCTAGTTTATATAAATAGTATAGTTTTAATAACTTCGTTTAATCTTTATATTAAGATAGTACGATATCTCGCCTAAATCCTTAATATAGAAATATATATTTAGTTATTCTTTTAATTATTTTATTAATATTATAATCGGGGTAAAAATGAGTAGGTCGTTAATATAAAAACTAATTACAAAGTTATTTTTATAAACGAATATTAAGTGGTCCTTTTTAACCCGTATAAAATTAATAGTTTTAAAGAATTCCCTAAAAGTTATATACCGCTCTCGGGGTATTTACTTAAAACTATATAAAATCTTTTTAAATAAATAAACTACGTTACCTTTCTAGAAATTATAAAGTTACTCTATATAAATTATATTATTAAGTAGGGCCTTTAGGAATACGGTAATAATATTAATATAGTGGATTTCTCGGTTAAATTTCGCATTAAGTATTAATAGTAATTTTTAAAACTATAACTTTAATACTTTTAAATACGTCTCGTTAAAGTTAATACCTTTTATTTATTAGAATTCTTTTACGACCTAGCGAGCTTTATAGCGAGTAATATTATTAATTAAATCTATTTTAATAGATAGGACCTAGCGGCTAGGTAGAATCTTTCTACTATTAATCAACGACGGTATTAAATTTTAAATCTATTAAATTTTATAAGAATTAAATTCTTCTTAGAGTACCGTTAGTTATTATTCTTTATCTAGGCTATTTAGGGTCTTATAAATAATTATAGAAATATTAGAGATTAAATTAACGTCTACTTTAATAATATATATAACGAAATCTCGTTTAATATTCTGTGTTTTATTACCGACGCTTTTATTATATATTTTACTCTTTACGGGCCTAACTTTCTTCTAAGAGTTATTTATAACGGCGTAATTCTACGATTTCTTATATATAGGACGTAGGGTAATTTTATCTTTATCGGTAGAGGATTCTTTAACTTTATAACTATTATCCGATATTTTATCTTCTTCTTCTAATAATTTATTTAAGAAGGTATATTACTTTTCTTTATTCTCGTTTAATTATCTAGGATCGACGACTTTATCGAATATTATATAAGTTGAAACGATTATCTTTTTACTATCTTATAGGCGGAATTTATTTATACTATCGTATTTAATGAAGCGGTATTTAACGCTTTTATTATCGAGTTTCTTCTTATTAAGATTTTTATTATAATAGTATACGATATAGCCGAATATACGAAGGTGTCCTATAAAGGGCCTATTATTTATTAACGCTTTATATAGAGTTATGATACTTAGACTCTTAATCGGGCTACGGTTATAGTAGTATATAACCGTCTTAATAGTTTTACCCTATAGGGTTTTCGGAAACTAGGAGTTAAATAGAATATTTCTTATATATTTAAATAACGTGCGAATATATCGTTCTAACGCTCTATTCTAATTAGGGTTATATATAGTAGTAGGAATCTAATTAACTTTATATTTAACGAATAACGTTTATATCTTTCTACCTATATTTTTACTAGTATTATTATCTTTAAAGAATTAAATAGGCCTCCTAGTATTTTTAATATACTCGAAATAAGGGCCTATTATATTAGTTATATTTAATTTCTTCGTAAATAAATAAATAGTTAATTCGTTAATAGTGTTATCGAGTAGAATAAGTATATAACGTTTACCCTTTAGTATATATATAATTTAACTACCGCCGGCGATATCGGTATATATTAACTCGCTTTAATCGGTGGCTCTCTTTATCCGGTCGGATCGCCTAAATATACGAACGATAATATAGTATTAATACCCTATAATATATAGTTTATACTTTTTAATAGGTAGTTCTAGGGTTTAAAGTAATATAATTTTCTAAATATCTATCCCTTCTAATAAATACACTAGCCTTTTAATATTATTTATATTTAAATAATAAAGCCTCCTATACTATTAAATCTATAATCCGGATTTAATTAAAGAATTAATAACTATAAAAGGTAGAAGAAAAGGATTCGCCCTAGTTTTAAATATATTTAGGGATTTTCTTAAATTAAGCGAGTATTTAGTCTCGATATAAATTCTAGATAAATAAAGCTCCCCCTATTTATTTAGGATATTTATTCTTTTATTAATTATTTAAAATTTATAATTATTCCGCTCTAATATTCTTAACGATAAGAGATTATACTTTATATTAAAAATATAGTATATATTAACGAGATTTAGTTCCTTATAATCACCGTTAATAAACGGGTTAATATTAATAGTACTAATATTATAAATCCTATATTAGGATTTATTTTTAATTATTATAAATTTATATCGCTTCTCCTTATATATAACCTTATCGAATAGGGAGAAGTTATATATAATATGAATATCTACGGCTAAGTCTATCTAGAAGGTATCGTTTTTATTATCGTCTAATATTTTAGCCTTATTTATATAGCTAGAAATAAGTACTTTTTTAATTTTTTTAACCTCGGCGGGTTTCTTACTTAAACCGTTAATACGATTCTTAACTAGGAGGTATTATTTACTCTTGTATACCTCCTAGCCTTCCGGCCTTTTATCTTTATAGAGGTAGTAGTAATTTTCCGTAAAATAATACCCTTTATAACCCTCGTAATTCTTTCTTTCTTTATACGGCTTACTATTAAATTTATTATTTCGATAATCTCTATTATTTTTGCCCTTCCTATAACTAGAATTTATAGAGTTATTCCTAAATCCTAATCTATAATTAGAAGTATTACGATTTCTACTTTTATTATTTTTATATTTATTTTATTTTTTTAGTATTAACGCCTTTAAATCCTATCGGCGATTATTATATTCTAGGAGTTTATTAAATATATCGTCTAAGGTAAATATCGTCTTATCTCTTTTAACGAGACTCTATATATTAATAATATATATATATAACTTAGGGTTAATTCCTACTCTAAAATATAATATTAGTATTTATTTGGGTAATAGAGTTCCTATATTAACGAGCCTCTTTTAATATATCTTTATATAATTCTTATATTTTAGTAAGGACTTGAAATTATCCTAGTCTTTACGAGTAATTTAATATATATATAAGTCGACGGTCTGCGTATTAGAATACTCGAATAACTAATAGAGAATATTTATCGCCTTAGTACTATTCGTAATACTAGCGATATAAGTCTTCAGGTTCGGTTCTAGGTTAAATAAAATATAATTATATACCGTTTTATAATTATCCTTTTATTCGTTTAATTTTTTCTAGTATTCTTTCTTAGTTACCCTATATTACTTCTTCTCTTCTAGTATAATAAATATAACTTTATATAGTCTTCCTTTATTATCTCGGTATACTAGTATTCTAATTAGCGGATCTAGGGCGATAGGATATTAATATCTTTCTTTATTAATAATATACCCCTAGACCTTTTTAGCCTTTAGAACGGTAGTAATATCGACTTTTTATAACTCCTAATTACTCTCACTTTTTAATTTAGGGATTTTTATATTACCGTTACCTCTTATTATACCTAAGAGTAATATAGATAAGGAGTGATTAATGTTAAGGATTTTAGGGATTTTACTCCTAAAGTAACGATATAAAAAATATAAAATATTATTATTTCTTTAACGGCTCTCTAGCTCGCCCTAGGAATACACTAAATAAACTACATAATAAGTACGTTATATACCGGGTTTATAACCCGTTAGTAACGCCTATAGAGATAGTTCTTCTATATATTAATATAGTTTATTAAGGAGTAGTAACTATGGTAGTTACCAGCTATATATTATCTTAAGGGGCTTGCCCTAGCCCTAAGCCAAGACCTGCTTAGTAAGCCAGGCTGACCGGGAATGGTAGTTGCAATCCAACGTCTGTCGCTTGCGACCGGTGGTGATGAGATCGCATGCCGCGCGGGTGGTTTCGTGCGGGTGATCGATAATGGGTTGGGGGAGGAGGGGGCTCACCCATGTGATGGAGGGGGTGTGGCAGGGGTGGATGAAGACGACGCCGTTACGGGCGTTTAGCTCGGCCCAGATGGGTATAAGTCAGGGTGGCTGAGATACTTGCCGTCGTAGGATGTGAAGAGCGTGATACCATCAGCTTTGAGCTCATCGAGGGCGTAGGCGAGCTCGGTGATGCACCCAGGGGTGTCGGTGAGAGATGGGAGAGCGCCGAAGAAACCGAAGCGGGTTGGGTGGTCCGTGCGGATTGAATTGGAATAGTCGTTCCATTGACGAGCTAGGACGCGAGCGGCGTTTGTGTCACCAGCGATGTGGGCGCCTGGGGCGCTGAGGGAGAGGATGGAGATTTAGACGTTGACCTTTTTCATGAAGGAGAGACCGGCTTCTACGTCCTAGGGTTGGACTGGGGCGCCGGAGATGTCGCCGGCTGAGGAAAGGATGGTGCGGTAGAATTCGTGGAGGGTGTGGTGGTGGACATCGATTTTTCCTGCCATTTTAGGCTTGAGACTCGATCGATACTGATGGACAGGGTGATAAGTATGTCTTGGGAAGTAGAGATTGGCTTTGGTAGGGAACTTGATGCTACTGAATAATAGTACCCGAAGCTGGATGTTGATGGAGAGATCGATACAAGGTCATAAGAAGAGTAGAAGTTCTAGATTTTCCTTTATGCAAGTACAATAACGGGCAACACTCGGATGGCTTCGCAGCGCTTATTTATGGTAGTGAAGAAGACACCATCTTGTGTTTCAGTCAAGTGAGCCGCGCGAGCGGATCGTATTCGCCGCCAGTAACACCAAATGGTGGCGACTCACGTTCCAATCAATCCCTAAATTCGAGAGTATCACAGAGACAAGGTCATAACAGAGCAATGTGAATACAATCGAGTATGTCATTACCTCGGCGCCGAGCTCACATCCTAATGACTATTTGGGTTGTAGCAAGCGGATAGCGAGCCCACATTCAACAACGTGCTCAGTATCTTTCCCTACAATGAAGTGAATGTCTTATCTTTCCGCCTTTATCAAGTAATCGAGATTTATATACAACCAAGACATCGCTGGTTGACCCAGCTCGTGCATACTCGGTGGGCTAAAAAGTTCGGATCCGCAGACATTACTTTTGCTGATTCGAAAGTCTGCGGTATATATAAGTCTGTTCTTGGGAGCTACCTCCGTTCTTCGACTCGTTACACAAGCAGTGATTTCCCCGCAAGATGAGGGACAGCCAGGATAATTCCCCAGCAACTTGACGTCGAGGACAGACTGAAGTATTGGGGTTCGCAGGCCTAGCTAGAGCAACTGAAAAAAGAATGATGCGACGAATTGCTGATTAGAAAGCTGAAGTTGCTGCAAGTGATTGTTTTCCGACTTCGGCTCTGCGAGGCTGTTTGAACAAGCGTGTCTGTTTGCGTCAGTTATCTGCGGTAGGGGATTACCAAGTGGTCTTGAGTCAGGTAGCTTGACTAGTTTTCGCTTTTCACTGAGAAGCATTCCCTCTACTTTTCCCTTGATTTTCCTCCTCCTTGCTGCAAATGTCGTTCGGTAGCGGCGCTGACTATGAGCTTGTTTTTGAAGCATTATTATTGTTCGTAGCATTGCTCTTGCTAGACTTTGGCTATCGACTAGTCTTTCTTAAACATCTTGATTAAGATGGTTTGCGGGAATCTTCCACGCCCGCCGTTCACAACGGCCAATTATTATGGGGTCTCAGCCATCATCAAGCATCGAGTAGTCTCAGGGCATCGATTCTTCGGCTCTAGGCGATTAACGACAAGCAAGAACAGAAACGCTTCATTCTCGTCGAATCACTGTCCCGCCGTACTCCGTCTGCAGCCTCCAACATCAGCTTGCGCGCTCTTCGATTATAAAGTCACCGCAAGAGCGTATTCGATCTCCTTACAATTAGATAAACAAGCCAACGGCAAGTCGACATCTACCTCTCCACACACAGACCTCTCCACACACAGACCTCTCCACACACAGACCTCTCCACACACAGATCTTTTGATCATCGGCACAGGAGCTTGCAGTGTGCCAGTCGCCATCCAAATAATCGAAAATGCCAAGCAAGGCAAGACAATCAACTCAACCACCCTCATCGAAAAAGGCAAATCCATTGGCCCCGGTCTCGCACATTCCGATACCTGTTCTGGAACCATCTTAAATATGCACTTGGACACCATCGGCCTTTTCGTCCATAACCGCACACCCTTCTCTTGTTGGAGAAGCACTCACGTTCTTGGTTCGAAGAAGACGGCATGGCCTTCTAGGCCAATATACGGGCAATACCTGAATTCACTCATGGAGCAAGCTGCTGAGGATGCAGAACAACTCCGGATCACACTGCGAGTCATTCACGGGGAGGTTACTGACCTTCAAGGTACTGTGGAACACTTGGGATTGAGCCTTGCGGACAACACAAAGCTGCAAGCATGCAGTGTAGTCCTAGCTCTTGGCAATCTTCATACTCCAATCTACCCAGACTTGTTAGGTGCCATCTCGCTGGCTGAGAGTGGCCATGTTGGCCAAACAATCTTGGCTCTCGAAGCGGCCAGCAACCGAAAGTTCAGGGTGCGACTGTCCCTTTCGCCAATCGTCACGCGCACTTTACGCTCGCGAGGGAGGTCGAAAGATCGGGTGAAAGGGCTTTTGCAGCCGTTGTGAGCAGGATCGAGCAGGAGTTCGAAGCCATCGGAGGATCTCAATTCGTCAATTGGTCCCCAGTCAATTCGATCAATAACTCTCTAATTGAGCTTCGCTCCGACATTGACAAGGCTGGAAGCGGAGATGTGGGCTGGCAAAGTGTACTGAGGCAAACGCCCCCATCGTCGAGTGCTACTGGAAGGCCTTCCATCCGCAAGACAAAGAGTCTTTCATGCGGAACTACGTGAGCTCATGATTCAGGTATCGGCACGCTATACCACTGGACAATGAACGAAAGATTGTCGCATTGATGGAAAAGGGACAGCTTCGAGCTGTAGAGTACAGCGTGTAGGCAGACCGTAACGGTATGGCACAGAATTCACGATCACCACGTCGTCAGACTCGGAGACTCGATCAGCCTACTTAATCCCACAAAGCCAAAAAGAAGAGAGCACTCACAGCATTTGACTTACAGGAATTGGCCTTCTTCGAGCGGCGTCTTCTGTAAGACCTATCATTTATCACCTCTTCATCTCACCCCCACACGGAGCTCCCGCAATGACAGTCGAACAAATGCGCTCCATTACGGTATCATCGTCCATACTATCCCCAACATCAATGCACCGTCCTTCCTCACTACCCTCCGCACCCACCATATCGACGCCGGCATCTCCCTCCAGCGCTTTCGCCCCGACATTATCAATTTCTTCTCCCGGTCTCGCCTATCGCTAAAGTTACATCCAGACGTCTTACCTCAGTACAGAGGCGTCATGACAGCTGTTCGTGCCATCGTGAATGGTGAGCGGGGATTCGAATACAGCCTACATTACATTGACGGAGACTATGATTCTGGCGCCGTGATCGATATCCGTACTACCCCCATCAACTATACGAAGTTTATGCTCGGCTTTATGGATTACGCATACCCAGTGAGCGTCGAGATGGCGTTGGATGCAATGGAGCGTTTTGCACGTGGTGAAAAACTACCAGCAATCGAGCAGGACCAGGCGAAGAGTCGTTACTATAGTTTTCCTAGTGCTGGAGATCTGGAGGTGACGAGAAGGAACCCATTGTGATGAAAGGGTTATTTGCGAGGGAGTTTGAAGGAGCCGGCGTGGAGGGAGACTTGAGAAATGTGGTCTCGACGGCGATAGGAAAGTGGTACGGGTATCTGGAGTCGCCATCGAAGACGGAGCAAAAGCTGGAGTGAAATCGATTAGAGCACTCCATCCAAAGGATGCTATTCAATGGAGAAGCGTCAATCTGGTTGACAAGCCCTCGATGATAAATAATTGGAGTCCATTCAAGACATCAGGCTTTTGCAGATAATATCCTAGTGATTTGCCGGATATTGGCATATCTTGGCGCCAAGCCTGTTCGGCCAATCACCCTTCTAGCACCCCTTGACCATCCACTCGTAGGGCTGAAGCCCGTAGACCCCGAAAGGGGTGCCCTAGAGCGCGCTATTTAGGCCCTGGGACCCATCTCCGGAGGGCTATTTCTAGGGTGCAATCTTAGGAGTCTAAGGGCTTCAGCCCTAACAGTGGACGGTTAGGGGGTGACCCCTTCTGGTTTGTTCGTACGAGCAAACGCGAATCTTGATCAGATGTCTCTCGGAAACCACGCAAAGTCATGTTCGACGAGAATTACAACCTCAGATTGCTTCCAATCTTCTCTCGACTCCCCGTTCATACCATTACAGGGTTGGAGAGCGAGCCTCTGCCGCAATCTCTTTGCGCACAAGAAGCTCGTCGGCCCCCTTCTCCTCTTGACGAGGCTATGCACATCCCTCCAGCACCTTCATATCTCGGAGCCAATGCGTCGCTATCCTTCCGACCTGGGCCTCTACGGCTGAGTCATTAGCCGGAAATCACGCTCTTTGAAGCTGCTCCCCTAGCCTGCCTGCAGATGACGATTTTACGCCCCTCGACACTGGTTTCAGGTGAGTCTGGCCTGGCCAGCTGTGCACGGAGGAAAGAGTCGGAGCGTGAATACATGGGTGATAGATCAGAGGATCTGGATGGGCGTACGATTTAGCCATGAGCCCGATGATGTGGCCTGTCACGAGACTCAACAATACGAATATGAACCTGGGTCTGTATGCATTCACTAAATCCTCCTGGCCGAGCGCACGACTGCTACCCACGATCTTCTATTGAGCTATGGACCCGAGAATACACCTAAAGAACGCCTTTTGCTTGACCGAAGTCTTGTGCCTAGTAATCTGACCCACCATTCAATCACCAAAGTCTTCAATCTTGAATATCCTGCGTTAATCTACGGAAGAAGTATTACGGGAGCTGGCTACATCGGCACTGGATCGACATCTGGATGGGCATGCGTCTGACCCAAATGGACTGGCGCCTCCAACATCCATCGCCTTGTCTATGGTCCTGGGATCCTCTTCCCCATGCAAAGCCTACAGGACCGAACGCGCACCGCTTAGCTATGACCCTCGCCGAGTCTACATCCGATGAATTTCCCCCCTCGATGCAGTACCGATTTACCAATCCTTCACTCGACGCTACTGGCCGTCCGCCAATTTTGACCTACGCCGAAGACGATCTCTGACGTGGATTCATTGGCATTGCATCTTGACATACATGGGACCATGGCGGCCCTCGAATGGGAGGCTGCAGCTCGAGAAGGAGCCGCGTCGTCTCCAATAGGATGGTAATCTGCACGAGGCAAGAGTTGCGACTGGGGAAATTGCGCGTTGGGCCAAGGTCTACATGAGATTCATAGCCAACAGTGCGAACGAGTCGTCGAAAGAGAGGCCGCAGCACGTGAATGCGCCGCAAGACCTATTGGGCCGATGTCTACAACAAGGATGCTGTGAATACATTCAGCCTTCGGCTACCTTGGACCAACAGGGAGATGGTCCTCATCATCTAGCGCGTGCACGCATGAAAGGAAAGCCGCAGCTCGAAAAGCAGCTACAAATCGTACTGGGCAGACCTTTACAGTCAAGACGTCGCGCACAATGTTTGCGGATGTCTAGGTTTTTCAACGATGTCATCTCAAAGTGCAAGTCCCGAGCATAGTTCTTGAACACGGCTGTCGGCGGCACGCTGCACACCGCCAGAATTCAGGGTTCGGTCGAACCACCTGCAAGTACGACAAAGCAGAATGCTCGTGAATGCACGTTGCATGTTCACCAGCCTGATGCAACACCCTCATGAATGTGATGACAACCAACGCTCTGCTGCGTGGTATGATTGTGGTCAGCACTGGCTCCATGACAGCAGCTGTCGTGATCAGAAGACACTTAAATTCGCCCCTTCCTAGGCGATTACGGCCGTTCGACCCTTCGATGCACGCTCGCTTGGGGCATCTTTCAAGCCAATAGGCGCACAACGTGATTGGCGGGCGTGATCTTTTGTGAAGTCGACAGCACACCTGGAAGAGAACGACCGTCAATTATTTCCGGGCTGTGGGGCCCACCATTCTTAGTGGAAATTATTTGCCACTGCTGAACCGAGTCAGAAGTTTACGAAGACTGATCTAGATTGCGCAGAGCATCTACGTTGTGGTGTGGACGTCAAAGACCATCAGCTATGGCTTGAGGAATACAACAATCACGGGATGCTCGAGAAGATGGATTGGTGCAGATGTCAAGCACAGAGAGCACGAGGTTATTGGGGAACATAAGATGCAGATACCCTACGACAGTCCTTCTATGGACTATTGAGGCGTTGAAAGAGCTAAGGGGTGCACCACGACAACGCAGGAACCGGCAACATCGGGTCCGAGAAAAGCCAAAGTTGAATTTCTCCTTTTCTCCACTATCTCATCCGGTCACTGGCTTGACCAGTTTTAAATTGCGCAATATCCGTGGGCGACCGTCTTGGCAACCGTTTTTGACAGCGGTTAAGAGCCCCCACAGCAGGGGCCCCAGGTGCGCGTGGGCGGTGAAGCAGGCTATCAGGTACCCATGGCGACGATCATTAGATGGGCGTCTAAAGTTGAACTACACCTCTTGGAGACTCACTTCTCCTGTGTTACCTTCGTATACTCGTCTAATTGACCAAATAAGATGAGAAGTGGGTGTGGGGCGAAGCAGCGGCCTACTGAGGCGGAGGTACGAGAAGTGGCCTTCCTGATAGCGCCAGTTGAATACACTCGTTCGACTCCGGGGCTTCCACAATACTGCAGCTGAATGCAACGATGACTGCCTTGGAGATGCCAGCAAACAATGCATTGATTCCTGTAGGATCGGAAGGAGCCGAAGATTTCAACAGCTGGTGCCATCTTCGGAGTAAGAAGGCATGGCTACTACGAGGCCAGCCAACGATCAACCCCCGCCCTACGAGACCCACAGCAGCAAGCGCTGCTAACCATACGCCTTTTCCATCTGAGTCACTTCTTCTTTCCTTGCGTGGCCACCGTACTGCTTCGGGTATCGCAGCGCCTCTTACTGACCATGACTGCTCAGTCATACCATTTCAGTTAGTGATGACGTGTATTCCTCGTATTCCGGTTGTCAGAATGTCTCGGGAGTGGTCAGCAGCACGAGCCAGAAAAGCAAGGACTGCACGTGTTGATCAGACGGTCATGCGAAAGTACTTGTGTTGTGCTCACTGCATCTGCATCACGTGCAATGCGAACTTGAGCTGAACACCTCGACCAAGAGAACACGCTGGTTGTGGTGTAGAGTGCAGACAGGGCATGCAGCCCTCTCCGGTTTCTTAGCTTGAACTGAACCCTTTGCACGGCGCATATCGGAGATCTCGATGGACAATTCTTTCCCGTTTTCCCTTTCTTAATCTTTTTCGATGGTTGCTGCCTGTCACTACTGCAGTGCCGAGTGGACGGGCTGACGATGTGCATTAGCGATGCGTGTCCATGGAACAGAAGTATTGGTACGGGTTGCATTTGGCTTTCCCTCCATGCAGAAATGTGCAGATCGAGGCATTTTCGGTGCATTTAGGGGTGCCCACCAGAATCAAGCGAGCCAAGAAGCTACTGCAAATTCTCGCAGATCATCCCGCTTACCCTCTCCCCTCTGGGAGAGGAAAAAGGCGCAAAAGACTGGTACGAGTACAAAAGGGTAAGTACGTATACATCCTCGCTTGATTCGCTGGCCACCTTGAAGTACCTTATTCTTTGGTCTACCTGCCACCCTGCTACTGCACCATTCCGTCTCGCATCCAGATGGATGCATTAAAGGAAGAACCGGCAAGAGACAGGCGACCACCACTTACCATGCATAACACACTACCTTACCAATGAGAATCAAAGACCACAGCGAAATCTTTTCTCAAAGAGGACAGAGGCTTTTATCTTTTAGTGTTAATGAGTCGCGAGACTCGCCCAATGCGATGCATTAAGTTTACTACTGTACTTTAGGGTACGCAGCCCCGCTTCCTACCAACCTTCTAAAAACCCGCAGCCACCACCAGCTATCAACCACATCCAACCCTACGCAATCGCCATCCCCCTTCCCCCGATGAAGAGCGAGACTCAATCATTCGCTACACCTTCGCTACACAATGGCCTTGTGGTGCGCTTGGACACCACTTTACTTAATCTGACTTTACCCAAAAGCTCGGCACCTGCACCGACAAAGGGAAACCCTATGCTTACCACTACTACAGCGAAGAAGGCTGACCACACACGGGCCCAAAATTCATAAGCTGACCTGAGGAGACCCTTCCGGTTGGCTTCTGGATCATCCTCCTTCAACAAAGGGCGGTCAATCGGTCTAGTCAATCGATAGTCTTGCATATACGAGCCAGCCTGGCTGGAGTCGCGTGAGCCTCTTCCTCTGTCATACTTTTATTCTGTCCTACCGTATGTACCGGTAGCTGTACATTCTCATTTCTTTAATTCTATATCTTCAGCCAAGTCCTTCGACCTTTCCTCTTCTTTTCTTTCCTACCTTCTAGTGTAGTGTAATCTCAACAGCTGTGCTCCTAATCCACCATCTAATCAACATGATTCACCACTCTACCTCCACCATGCTCTCCCTCTTCTTCCTCCCCCTCCTCCTTCTCTTCCCCCTCACCATCACCAGCCCTCTCTCCCCTGAAGCCGCCAATCTCGGCGCCGCCTCCGTCCCAGCCTCGGTCAACGGGAAGCCCGCCAGCGAGGGTGTCTCGACCTTCGATGGTGTCGCCGTCGCCAACATCGCGGCTGCACCAGCCCCAGCAGCCGTCATGGCCTCTGCAGCCTCCATTTCGCAAACGGGCTGGACAGCGGTCTGTGACTCAGCCCAAGCCGAGAACCCATGCACCAACGCTTTCGACGGCAACATGAACACCTTCTGGCACACCCAATACTCTCCCACACTCGCGGGCCTGCCACATTCAATTACCATCGATATGAAAACTAGCTATACTGTCGGCAGCTTCACCTATCTTCCCCGCCAAGACGGTAGCTACAACGGTCACGTTGGCCAGCACATCATCTCCGTCAGGTACTTTTCCCCATGCCTTCCCACAACCACAGACCCCTGCTAACCCTTGATGTGTTAGTACCGACGGCACCACTTTCACGACCGTAGCCTTCGGCACTTGGATCGACCAGACTACCCTCTCAACCACCGTTTTCACCCCCATAACCGCCCGCTACGTGAAACTACAAGCCCTCTCCGAAGCCGGGAACCGCGGCCCCTGGGTCTCCGCTGCGGAAATAAACATATACACTGCTGCTCAAGCCCTCCCCCCCAAACCGGCGGGCAATGGTGCATGGGGACCCACGATTGAATTCCCGGTTGTACCGGTGTCCGCAACGATTGAGTATACGACGGGGAATTTATTGGTGTGGAGTAGTTACAATCCAAGCACTTTTGGAGGAAGTAATTTGGTTCAGACGATTACCGCTGCTTATGCGCCGAGTACTGGGTTGGTTACGTCTACGCTGGTGACGAATACGCAGCACGACATGTTCTGCGAAGGGTTGAGTATGAATTTCAAAGGGCAGATTGTGGCGACTGGTGGGAATAGTGCTGCCACGACGAGTTATTATGATTCGGCGAGTAATGCTTGGAGTAACGGTGCTGTGAGTCTCCCCCATCCCTTTCTCCCTCTTTGGCTCTGATTTGCGTGGCAATCGCTTGGCATTCGGCTGCTGGCCTCTCGTCAATGCTGGATGGGCTCGGTGTCCTGATTTGGGAGGAAATGGTCCTACAACTTGCACTGTCAATTTGGGGTGGGCTCGGTCCCTTCCATTTTGGCAGATGACAGTTCCCAATCGTCCATTTGCAGCACACCCCTGCTGTCCACCAATAGTGTGTCTGCTACTACTCACATCCAGACTCGCTAACGCATATTCCAGCCAATGAACATTCCTCGCGGCTATCAGGCCCAAGCTACCACCTCCGCAGGCAACATCTTCATCATCGGCGCCTCTTGGTCGGGTGGCCAGGGCGGCAAGAACGGCGAGTTGTACAATCCGACTGCCAATACCATGACGCTGCTTACTGGGGCCCCGGTCACGCCTATGCTCACTGCTGATGGGCAAGGTACGTCTCCTTCTCCTCAATCCACCTCACCAAGGTTCCCTAGCTTGCTAGCAGACATCTGGAAAAACGAATTGGAGCTGACATGTAAACCTTCAGGTGTCTACCGTGCCGACAACCATGGCATGCTCTTCGGCTGGAAAAACGCCTACGTCTTTCAGGCCGGACCCTCCGTAAACATGAACTGGTATCTCACCACAGGCGCTGGCACTCAGACCCCAGCAGGCTCCCGCACCGGCGACAGTGACGCCATGTGCGGTAACGCCGCTATGTACGACGCCGTCAACGGCAAAATCCTCGTCGTTGGCGGCAGCCCCAACTATCAGGACTCCACCGCCACGTCAAACGCTCACATCATCACACTCGCCATACCCCCTGCTGTTCCCACCGTGCAAACGATTGGCAATATGGCCTACCAGCGCGCATTCGCCAACAGCGTCATCCTCCCTGACGGAACCGTTCTCATCATAGGCGGCCAAGTCAACGCCGTTCCCTTCTCGGACGCTACCTCCCAACTCGTACCTGAACTCTTCAACCCAGCCACCAACACATTCAAACAGCTCGCTCCCATGGCTATCCCACGAAATTACCACTCAATCGGCGTACTAATGCCCGACGGCACCGTCGCCTCTGGCGGGGGCGGCCTCTGCGGCACTTGCGCCACAAACCACTACGATGTGCAGATCTTCTCCCCACCGTACCTGTACAGCGCGAATAGTGCGCTAGCGGCGAGACCCGTCATCAACAGCATCTCAGTCACGAGCATCAAAGTTGGAGGCACTTTTACGGTTACGACTGGCGGGGCGGTTTCGGCATTTAGTTTGATCCGATTGAGCAGTACGACGCATACGGTCAATACGGATCAACGCCGTGTTGCGCTCACGCCATCAGCGACGGCAGGCACGACATACACACTCACCGTCCCAGCGGATGCGGGTGTTGCGCTACCAGGCGCGTGGTACGTCTTTGTACTTGACGGCGCTGGCGTTCCTTCTGTTTCCAGGACTATTTTAATTACGCTTACTTAGTAATGTCTACTCTCCTTTCTCGAGATGGCAGATCATGAAATAATGAGGATAGAGATATGAGGATGGAGATATGAGGGCTTGGTGATGGATCTGATTTTTTGACTACTCGTATCGATGGATCATCTTAGCCATGATAATCTTAATCTGCTAATGCCCAACTTTAATGATATAAATCTTTATAAGACCATCTATCTAATCCCCAATACATCATCCTCCTGCCTTTTGCCATGTTCATCCGAACGACTTATCTATCGAAGTGTCATCTCATCTGCCAGTTATCCTCTTGCTTATGAGCTTGTATCTCACCCCTGCAGGCTAAATCACCGTCTGCTCCCAATCCCTTGCTCGCTACCCCCTTCCTTCCTCGCCCTACAGTAACTACAGCAAAGTTCACCCCCCGCACGCTCCTAGACGAAGCTACCGACTTTCCACTCTAGGCACTCCATGCATGTCATCCCCTCCCAATCTCGATACCTACTCACTCCTTGCTATGAGCCGTTTATTACGCGCATGCAAGTAAGCGATGAGCGAACGAATATACCTTACTCGCTTACGTCTCCCAGAATAAGGATTTATCATATTCAAAATGATGGTAATTTATTAGTAATGTCGATGCACACTACATATGTAGTTGGAGCAGGCGAACGCAGTATGCCAAGGGGGGAGCTCCGATGGATCTGGATCAAGTTGCCTTCCGTTCAGTGAAGCTGGTTAAAGAAGAAGACTCTTTGTCCTTGATAGACCCGAAATTAGATCAGTGGAGTTAAAACGGCGCGGTAGAAAATTACTCGGGAAGGTTTTTGCTGGTGAGGAACTATGGGATCCAATGACTATTTCTGAAGTAGTAATAAAATTGCTGACCGCAAGGCAAGAGTACGATCTAAGCCAACGAAGAGGCTTTAGGTGAGGAGGATGTGCGAGGTATGCAACGTGGTCGCTGTCACGGAGACTCAGTGGACGAAACACAACGCGACATCGGAGGACCTTGAGGGCGGAGAAGAAACAGCAAGAAAATAGAGTAGATGGAGTCGACGTCTAGGCTACGCCTCGAACCGCCACCAACTAGGGGGTGGCATAAATTGTTGGCGTTTGGCGCTTAGCGAGTGCGAAACACGGCAACATTCTGTGCCACCCCGACGCTACCATCTTGACCAATCAAACTCAATATTTGAATCAAAGCCAATCACAGAGAATGCCGCGTTGGACGACCCAAGCCAAATACACCGTCAGAAAGAACCGTAATGCAAGGTCAGCCCTCCGCTTTTACTTCCTAAAGCTGCCTTGTCAACACCATTGCGTCTTCTCCAACAATTTTTGGAACATCAACTCATTTCCATTCCTTGGATGTCTTGTACTGCTTCTCTGGTACGGGGGGCGCAGACGTTTCACCCCTGGCTCTTTTGACGCCCGGTCCGTCGCCCCTCATCGTCTGTTTCTCGAGGTCGAAGCAGCCATGGACGTGGGTAGCGTCGCACAAAGGCCACCACTTCCCGGTTTCCATATCGCAGAAGATCTTTTCCACCGTGGAAACGAAATCTGGACCAAGTGAGTTGGGATGCTCGCACAACTCCTTCGCGCTGTGTCCTTCGATGTTGCTGATGATCAAGTGGTCTGGTCTGTTGTTCTTGGTGGGCCGGACGTTGCTCGAGGCCATGTCATTGCGTGCGGTCATGTCCCTGGTATGCCTCCTTCTCGTGTCATGGATGTTCATATTGGTAAAGTCCGGATATGCACGAGTACTCCTGTCGGTGCCTTGATCGGGCTTCTTCAGAGCACCGCCAGATGATGGGTCAGTACCATGACTCTGACCGTCGCTGGCCCTTTTATACTCCAACGGTGGTTGAAAGAATGGAATCAGTGAGTCAGGGACTATTGGTTCGGGCTGGAAAGTCATCCTTGCCGAGTTCTGGCAGAGCCTTCGCTGGTCGTCAATGTATTGTTTGACCAGATCTGGATCTCCTGAGAAATCGCGGATGTGCATGCTGAGACCTTTGGCTATGATCCCGCCAGTATGATCAGAATCGAGCCAGACACATCTGGGCGGACTGTTGGAATTCCCTACGGGGAATTGGCTGTTGTACCATTGGGCGCCGCAGGTGTAGCCCATATCTCCTGTCCAGGTCCACTGTGCTGAATCGCCCGACGCTATTACCGCAGAGAGACAAATGGCATCCTTCTCCTGCATAACGATGGAGATGTACTCTGGTTGGGCTGCGGTACCGCCATTCTGCTTGTTGTCGATCGTGATGGTCTTTGTAGCCTTCTCATTGATATGGCCGTTTTTACCTCCCTTGTACTGGCCGATGCGATTACCATCTCCATCCCAAACCGCTATGCTTGGAATGCTTCCGCCAGCATTGCCTGCATCGCCGGTCACGATGGCGACAGTCGTCTGTTTGTCTGGGTCGGCATGGCCCTTGAGCATCGCGTCCAGGGTCCAGATGGTGCCGACGAGAATGCCGGTGTTGATGATGGCGTTTGCCATTGTCCGACAATGTCGACTGGTTTGGCGGATGGTTTGCCGTCGGTAAGGCTGCCGAGGTGTCCGTTCTCCTTCGATCTTGAGACGATGGTGATGACGAGGAAGAGAAGAAGTTGCTCTCAAGTATGATTTTAGTAGAAATATATGTTGCACTGGCAAGCACACGAATGGAGTTGATGTATTACAGAGAGCTGATTCGAATGCGTTGCAAAATGTTCTGCTTGTGGTTTTTTTCATAGCCAGAGGTTCTCGCCATTTTATAGAGTCCTCCGTCACCAACTTGCCACATCACCTTCAAATGCAAATAGAAGTGCAAAACATCTCATCATAATTTTTCCACGATCATACAAGAGACCTGTTTCATTGAGGTAAGAGGAATCTGGCACAGTAGGTATGCTGCGCAGAGGCACGGTTAACCGCTAGGATCTGGTAAGATTTGTCGCAGCTGCTTCGCCCGCTAATCGATCCTCCTGGTTTCAGCCTCGCCATCGCTACTAGGCTGCTGCTGCTTCCTGCCTTCCGGGGACCCGACTTGTGCGTTATTGTGATGCCCGATCACGGCCGATGTTTGCAACTGGCGCCGGTCTCTGTTTCAGGATTTGAGGATCTTCCTTTAGCACTGTTGCTACGTCTCATTCTACTATGTGAAAAGGCCTTGTATTGACACGTTGAGAATTCTTATGTTTCAAGACGCTCCCTGTGCCCCTCGCTTTCATCAACGTGTATCTCTGACAGCGAGCAAAGCAGGAGACCTGATCTAATTTTACAGATTCATGAAGCAGATGACCATGAGTCGCAGTGCCACTGAAGCCATCAGGAGCACAGGCCTTCCTTAGAAACTGTGTTCGGCATGTTGGCCACCACTGAACGCTGTTTCGAATTCGAGGGCATGCCGCGAGCCTCGTGTAGGATTTATCACGCCCCATAAATCTACCAGTCTTTCAAACACTGCAGCAGGGGGTAGAAGAGTTGGTCATCCTGGGAGTAACCAACAACTTGCTACAGAGGCTGTGAAACCATGATGGGCGCTTAGCTAGCTGGCGGGTGCTGATTTGAACGACTCTCTTCCAGAAATACTCGCAGAAGCAACATTAACATCCAACATATGGACCAGGACATCGTCTCAGGCTTGTGAGATGCTATAGATGCCAGATGTTCTCTTTCAGGGAACGTATCGCCTGTTGCTGAGAGTATTTAAATACGTCGGTCGTCCCAGTCTTGATACATTTTGTTCTGTATCAATCCAGCTGTTTTATTCTCCTTTCTTCGAAACTTCGACGCCTCTTAGACAGCATCGTCATTTCAGCTCAAGTTTCACCTCAAAGCCCAAGCCATTCCGAAGTACTTGCCTGCACATTGATCAACCACCCAGTGCGACCCTGTTCGTCTATCCAGGCCTCTGCAAACTCAGCACATAGGACTAGTCCCGAGATATTAGCGCGCTTGATACTTCATCATGCGAGTTACCGCAGCGCATGTTCTTCTCCTGGGCGCCTTTATAGGCGTGCCTTTCCAGGCGTCTGCCAGACCATGTACCAGCCCTTCTACCAAAGACATAGATGCTGTACTGACCTTCACCAGGCCCAGATGGGAAATGTTCGAAAGGAGACATCGTTGCAAGAATTGAGATTCCCGGTATCCCCATACCCGAGCCAGTTGCCCCTAAAGCTGTGGTCCCGATTGTCCCAAAGCCAGTCAACCCTGTGATTCCCAACGCTCCTGGACGTGTGCCTGAGATAGCTCCCGAGCCAGCTCCTGCTCCCAAGCCAGAACCCAAACCTGAACCGGCTCCTGCGCCCAAACCAGCAGATCCACAGCCAGCTACACCAGCCTGTAAGAGGACTGGTGATGACTGTGCCTCGGACGGGATATATACATTCTCAGATGTCAACTACCCCAAGAAGGGTCGAATTCTACAACAGAAGCTAAAGGACGTTGTCGGTAAAAACAAAGCAGAAAGCCATGACTACAGCAAGGCATTGGAGAAGTACCACATCAAGGATACGAAAAACACAGGGCCCCAGGTAGACAAAGAGGTCAAACCCTTCTTCAAGGACAATGGTATCGATATGGGCAATGTTCTCGACCGTGATACCTCTTTCACGAGGTACGAGGTCTACGGTACGACGGATGAAGATAAGCTCGCGAAGGGTAGGCTAAGCGTGGCCGACGTGTTTATCTCGGTCAAACACAAGGCCATGATTCCTACGCGTCTATTCCGAAACAATGATAAACTGTACGACTTTCCGGTCAGCGAGAGGTTGCCAATGTCCGAGATCCTCGTCCATCTGTGGATGAAAGCCGTGAAGGAAGGCAAGGCCGAATACAATGTCGATATCAGCGCCGGGGACCTTGAAAAGATCATTGGTATGGAAGTCAAAAACGCTGATACCAAAGCCATTGTCTCCAAGGCTCAGCAAGAGGTGGGCGGCAATAAGGATACTTTTACCGTCAGGCCTCAAGACGAGGCAGCGTTCAGCGCGTTTGCGGCCTCAAGCAGCGGAGTCTCTAAATTTCATATGCTTATAGACCACAATGGCGCCTTGGAGCTGAAGGACCTGCAGCCTACTAAGATAGATGTGACGACGCGTGAGCAGCTGCCAATCATAATCTGGACACTGGGCCGCCCTTGAAAGCTCCTGGCGAAGACTTCTATTATGTACTCGACGAACTGGACAGGACTTAAGGCCGGTCTGCTGCTCGTGTTCCTAGATCTTCCTTTTGCTATTAAGTTTCGCCAAGTCCATTTTAGTTTAGTCATGTAGCGATATCTTGAATTGATTTACATTTCCAAGGAAAAGGATGTTCTTACGGCATCCTGTATTATCGCATATCAGGCGGAAAGCAGATTGTCTGAAGGACTGATTAACAATAGTAAAGGTACCTACCGGTCAAACTTTTGAAATCGCCATTCTTTGTAGGAAGTCTCCAGGTAGAGGGTTCGCTGACTCCCGCCGCGAAGCTAAACGAACCCTATAACCGTCCACTCGTAGGGCTGAAGCCCGCAGACCCCCGAAACGGCGCCCTAGAGCGCGCTGCTTAGGCGACAAGACCGATCCCCAAAAAACCTCTCGCCGTTTCGGGGGTCTGCGGGCTTCAGCCCTACGAGTGGACGGTTAGGGGGTTTGGACGGTTAGGGGGTGACCCCTTCTAAGGTAGTAACACGCGGCCGCTTTGCTTGTCGGATTTCGTTCGTACAGAGCTATTTCTCTGAGGCGCGATTTACGAGATAAAGACTGTACAATAACTGGGCTTCCCGAACGCTCTGTAGTGTAGAAATGTGTATGTATGATTGGGCCTGCTCGACGGTGGCCCCAACAGCTGCTCAACGGCGCCAAGAACTCCCAACCCAAGGCAGCAAGACGAGGATTCCTCCCGTCGAACAGCAGCGCCATTGACCAGCGTTGGCGCTTCCTGGATGCGTTAGATATCTATTTCGAAGGTTTTACCAATGTATAATCGATAGCTATTGAACTTTGATCTGCCCAGCTGCTAAATCTCCTCCTCTGAGGGCTCTGCCAGGCGGGCCGATGTTGCTGCCCCGCGCCGAAGTACTGTAAGTGGCCTTAATGACGCCACCGCGTATCATTGTCCTGCAGCTACGAAAAATGTGCTAAGCCACTGCACTGCCAACATGAACTTCATACATACCATCAACGTTTCACATGCACTGCGCCTTGCACGAGCGAAGTCAGCCAATCTACAAAACAGCGTGAGAGCTGCATGTTAACACCTGAGCACACACGATCTGAGCTGGCTTGAGAACTTTGACCGCTTTCAAAAGTAACATTCAAGCCCGTTGATTTCGTGACGTCGACTCTTTCAGCGCGACGATTATTTAGATGTCTCTGCTTCTTCTGCCTCTGGAAATCCTCCGCGACATCTTAGAACTTACTGTCGTTAACTTTAAATCTCGTCGCGTCAATCAGGCTGTCAAAATTCGTCTTGTTAACAGTGAGTGCCTAAATGCTATTTTCACACAGATTCGCGTCTCACATTGTTAGAATTATTTGATCGCGAAATTCTTCGCGTCTTCGCCAGAACTGAACTCCTCGACGATCACGACTTCTGCTGCAACTTGCGAGCGAGCAAAAACGATTTTTTGGCCAGATATCTGCTACAACGACCGCATACTGAGACTACGCCAACAAATGGCAACTTTGCGGCCCTGATGAATTATGTTGTGGACGAACTGATGAAATATGACGATCACGGCGGATCAGAGCAGTTGCGGTATCAATACTTGAAGGTGCTCTGCGTCAAAGTCAGTGCTCAGCACCGCATTACCTACAGCGTCTGCCGCAAAACAACGCGTTTGGTGTCGAGTGTTGAGAACCGCTGCCACGTCATTATAGCGGCAATTTACCTCGAAAAGTTCTTCGTTGTTGAAAGGATGCTTGAAGATGAGCAGATGGACGTTGCAGAGGTTAAGAGCGAGATTTTCGGTACGCCTTTACACGCGGCAGTGCAGATGGGACGTCATGACCTTGTCCGCGTGCTCCTGCAGCGCGGTGCCAATGTCAACATGGAAAGACCAGGGATAATTGGTTCACTGCTCGATGCAGCGATTATGACTCAAGATGAGAAGATGGTTCGTCTCTTGCTCGAGCCGCGCTACGGGTACACTACTCATGGAAGAGCGTTCGAAGAAGACATTGTTATGTCTCTGAGGTCTAATCAACCTGATGTAGCACATCTGCTGTTGGGACGTAACAAGCATAAACTGTCGGAATGTCAGTATGTCCTCCAAGACGGGCTTCTCGCAGCCTGCAGATATGGACTGATCGAGATCGTCCAGCTGCTGCTCGATCATGGGGCCAACGTCAACGAGCGAGGCAGTCCGGGCGGCGAAGTTGGCACCATCGAGCAAGCCGCATGGACTGGACAGGAAGAAGTCTTGCTTTTGCTACTCGCTAGAGGTGCAAATCCATATGGCCGGGAATCAGGGGGCGGTTCTATGTGCGCCGCGGCATGGGGTGGCCATATTGGTGCAGTATGCATACTCCTGGACGCTGGCGTAGAATTGAAGCCTAGACAATGGGCGTGGGTGCTCTCGAGAGCCGCCCCTCGAGTGGGATCTGCTGAAATGGTCCGACTGCTCCTCGATCGGGGCATTATCGAGCTCAACAAGCTCGATGACGATCTCCAGAGCGCAGAGAGCTATTTAGTCGACCTTGTGGCGTTAGCTTGTCAGCAAGGGAATGTAGGCTTTGTCGAAGCTCTGGCACAGCATGGTTTCACCATAAATGATGAATCCTTATACGCACGACACGACCTTCCTCCTCCGATCATCTTGGCAATGGCTTTCCGACAGGATCACCTGGTGCAAGCGCTGCGGAAGCTTGGAGTCAGGGAGGTAGACCCGCTCGACTCTATGATAGGTAAAGACTTTGCAAATGGAAAGTATCCGCGCGATCCGCCCGCTCCTCCAGAGTGTACAATGCCATGGAAATCGTAATCTCAAAATGCAAGTTGGCACGAAAGATGCACGAATGGGACTCTCAAGCCTCTGCAGCCCCTGGCCTGTCATCGCGTCCCAGATCCGAAACGTCTCTTCTCATGAAGCCGATGCGGACCGCAACTCTTTCGACCGCGCTCGCATAATTCTTGAGACTCTGCAGCACTTCGCCCCTCATCACGTTCCAGATTTGTACCGTCTTATCTTAACACTCCTTCATCGAGCATCTCCGCTGCTGCAACGAGCGAGACAGAGAGAGAGAGAGCAGGGACTCATTCCACAGCGTAGCCTTCAGTTTTAAAGCAACGTTTTGCTATACAAGCTGAGGGCAAAACAAGTAAAGAATGCTTCTCGAGTCGTAACCTGGCATCAAAAGCTGTGATAGTGAAATAAAATGTTTTTCTTAGACAGCGTGAAAAGTTCTACTGCTATCTACTTGTTCATTTGATTATCTGAATGATATCTTGCAATGCAATAACATTAAATGAATAAATCATTCTGTTAGATTGTTGCTAGAGAGGATAGCATCTATAATGACATCGCCTGGAGTTGGATGAGGAATGTTCTTTCCAGTTGATATCTCGTTTTCCTCGTCAGCGTCGAGCTTTGCATTCATATCCTAAAGGACTGCAAGAAGACTGGAGCGGCCGTTCAGATCCGGCTGGCGGCCAAGAGAGGATTGTGCCATAGTCTCGAGTGAGCTCGTCAATCACATCTCGGTAGTGTCTTTTTGACCCCCTCTTCCACAGGCTATAATAAAGCGAGCAACTTCACTGGCGTTCGAAAGCTTCTCCCATACAGTTGAAAGGCTGAATGGAACCTTATGTCGTATGGCGAGGACATCAAGCACCATCAGACTGAGTGGATCACCGCCGAAACCAGATGCCAGGTCGAGCAGGCAGAGCCACGACCAGAGACCCGAAGATAGGGTATCGACAAAATTAATGTGTCCGTGTGTATCCATTGCCGGAGGACGATGATGGCCGATTGAAAACCTTTGCCGACATTAATCAGAAACAAAAATGCGCGTGGAGCGGTCGAGCAGTTCTACCGAGCCTGATGCAGGCATCCGGCGAGCTACATTGAGATATGTAAGCGCAGGCGACGGTTGTTTGCGGCGTAAGGGATGACGCCGCAGATTCTATATTCCTAGGACATCTCATCGCTTGCGTTAGTCTCCGAGATTCGCGAACTTTCATTAATTACAATTCTCGAGTACCAAATCATTCAGGGCTAATCTTCGATCCGAAGAATGTTGTCGAAGTGTCCGCGCAAATTCGCAAGCGTATCTTCTCCTCTCTCAAGATGATGAAGAATGGCGAGGCTGCCGGTTAGAGAAGAAAGCGGACGACTCTCGACTTATCCTGGAGAGATACAGACAGGCTCCCAAGGAAAGTTCTTCACGTAGAAACCTAGCTTGGACTGCCGCCGAAACGTGACAAACAATCGTATTTGATCTTTGGAGAACCGAAACACAAGTATCAAGACTTTAGCAGAGTCTCGCCAAGGAGATTTGTTTCCCTCAGCACCACTGAACCTAAATAAAATTGTCAAAGTATAGAGAACGAAAGGAGAAAATGACAAATCTTTGGAAAGAAAGGAGCATAACCATACTGAACTCAAGGATCACTGAGATGCTGCCCACTGGCGAGATGATTCCATAGCCCACGCACGAAGCCTTAGAAAGAGGAACTGTAATGCCAGATTCATCAGTACCGTCAACCAATACCTACAATATCATTACATAAGTATAGAGAGGTCTTCATATCATGTACTCTATGCTCTCGTCTGTCGGTTGCGGTAAGTAGTTCTTGCTGTAGCCTGCGATATTGATACCTGACCCATCACCACATGGCTAAATTAGCGTTTAGACGCTGGTAGCCAAATATTTCGCATGTGAGGCTGGCTTTCTACACAACTGCCAGCATCCGAAATCTTTGCAAATGAAGATGTTGAGTCTCTACTCGCCAACATACCAAATAATGAGTATGGCTCTGCAGCGCAGATGTTGTTCAGTGCGGACTCAAAGCGCAGGCTATCATCACTCCTTCGTCAAATGCATTCATGAATACTAACGCAAGCGCTTCTGTCACTCTTCCGTCCATCACAATTCAGTTTTCCCGTTCATGACAGCCGCTCCATTCGTCGCTTCCCCAGCGACCGCATATACTAGTTTCTCTCCTCTATTCCGCCCCTGCCGCATTTCTTCAAAGCCTTGGCCTATGTTCTTCAGTCCGCCTGGCATCAGGCGATGCCTTACAGGCTTGAATTTGCCGTTCTCTAGTAGACCCTCTAAGTGTTTGAAGTAGGTTTTCGCTAATTTGTGGTCTTCTGGGACAGCAGGATAGTATTTGAAGAGAAGCCAGAAAGGCTAGATTGAAGTGAGGTCATATTAGCACTTTCACAAAAACAACCCAGTTCTCAAGGATAGCGAATTGGATTGTAGACATATATACCTTTCCACCCGAAGTATAAGCCACAATCCACTCATCCGTCCTAACGCCTGCCGGTATAGGCCCGCTCATTAGACGCGGCGGTAACGTCCTTATCACTCTCCTCTGCGCTTTCTTTCCTCCACTCCTCTCCGCAAGTGTCTTTTTTCCAGGCATCATACATTGTGCCGTGAGTGCCGTGGAAGGGCCTTGAGAGTAGCAGTCAAAAGCCTTGCGGATATCGCGCCCGAGTGCTTGCACGTCCCTGACTAGGGACGAGGAATGGTAATCGAAAGTTGCGTCGGCGCCGAGTTCGCGTAGATAGGCGTGGTGTTGGGAGGCTGCGATGGCTATGATGAAAGTGGAGGGATGGTCGAGTCGAGCTTGTTGGATGGCGTGCATGCCTGTGCCTGTGGCTGCAGAGTAGATCAAGAGCTGAGCGTATCTTGAATCAGCCCATGTTCCTCTTTGTCATGTGCTTTTGGGAGACCCTCACGGTATCATCCTCACTCGTCTCCTTCTCATCTCGATACAATCGTTGCGCCAGCGCCTGTGTAGCACTCATCCATCCCACACCTGACGTGCTGGCTGCTTCTAGCGACACATTGTTTGGAACTTTCCAGCACATCCCCGCATCTGCAACAATTGTCTGCGCGAACGCCCCACTGCGAGAATCTTTACAGCCATGCACGACGCCCGCGATACGATCGCCCTTGGAGAATTTCGATCTGTTCACGCCTTTGCCGAGGGCGGTCACGGTGCCGCTGAAATCGCACCCGACGATTTTGCTTGGTGGGAGGGATATAGCTGCATGAAAGTCTGTGCATAGAGTTAATATCTGGGCTGTATTGATTTGTTTTGAGACGGGGGTCGAACAGTCTGTCGGGTTGAGCGAGACGTAAGCCACTTTGATCTGAAGTTCGCCTGGCTCAGGCTTTGGGACTTGAACGCTTGTTAAGCCTGGACCACGCAGAATTCGGGTCATGAAGGCCTTCATCATCATTGTTTGACGATTTGAGCCAAGGCACCGATGTACTGCTCTCAACTGAGGGTCGGTGATTGTATTGCAACAAACATTTGGTGTTATAGGTTCAGTAGCCACGCTCTTGCTCGAAGTTGCACCGCATTTCACACATCTCTGCCACTCTCAGTTCGATTGGTATGAAGCGGGACATCATTGCTCCGAGCCGAAGGCTCATCTCGAATCTGCTTCGTATTCGCAAGGAGAAGATCATGTAGCCCGCAGATATCGACCCTGGCCCGCTGTACTCATAGAGTGTGGGTCTCTGAGATAAAGCAATTGAGTGGCACAGTGGGGTTTGTTGACATGCGGCGGATCTGCACGTTGGCAAGACTAGATCCCCGGAATCGGGGTAGAAGGCTTGGCAAGACTACGGCGGACCATTAGCATATGACTTGCATATTCGATATCGGTGAGGCTTTGACAGAAGTACCGTGCTCGCGGAAATCTTAGTATACTTCGATTGTGATTGGTTTTGAGTAGAGCTAGTCTATGATAGATTTGTAGAATAAAATCTAGTCTATACATGTCTTCGCAGAGTATAGTCCTCAAAGCTTACTATTGTGGAGCTGGAGGTGGTAGAAACTGCAAAGATACTCATTGGAGTGCTAGCGTATTTAGAGATTCGCTGTTGGGTCCATACAATTTGCAATGCTGAAGTAGGGTTAGCGGTCCCATCCAAGCTGACTTTCTGGTATGGACTTCGGAAGATTTATCTCGACAGGACTTCCAGTGTACACAAGTCTTGGCGATTGGCCCCCATGCTGCCGCGGTCGAGAAAGGACTTCAGCTTCATTTCATGCAGTAAATCTCCAGTGGCATCATGAATATGAAGCTAGTATATTCTACTGAATATGGCTGTCCAACTGTGTTCCCTGGCGATTTAAAAGATGGAATCATGAGCGGACTAGTAAAGGCGGCCCAAAGTTCTGCTTTCCCGATGGACATAATCAGGACCATTATAGTGAGTTACCATCAGGACCAGCCGAGAATCTATAAGTTGTCATTATCTTCTACCGGAAGTACGACAGGTTGACGGAAATCGTTTCCAGCGGACTTTGGCGGACTCGGCATTCAATCCGGTTGCTACATGCTTGCTTGCATCGAAAGTTCAAGAGAGCCTCCCATCGTGGGTTGAAAGCTCGATGCAGGCTATTCCGCTTCAATGGTTTTGCATCGTACAGCTTGGTCCTTATATAAACATTACGGTCTCCATTCTAGAGACGGAGGATGTTGATGCTGATGACAGAACAAGTACATCACGAAGCACTGGTCCAGATACCACTGTGAAAAGATTGGAATCAAGAATACACACTTGTCTCAAAAATTGTAAATCAAGGCTTGGAGCATAGCCGCACGCTCTAAAGACTAGACGTTCTGTAAGTAAGCGATAACCTTCCATAAATTCCGTTACTGAACCTTGGATACTGAAAAAGACAATCCTTATGTAAGTCTGCCGCAAACCATTCATCTGCTTTCGGGATCTGGTGCTGTTCTTCTAAGTCAATGCTATCAAGTCGTCCTGGGTCACCTCAACCAAGTTATTCCCGAGAGTCAATAGAATCGAATTGTTCTCGAGAGCACTGCTGGCAGGCAAATGGCACTCGCGTCGCTGAGATATCGTCCTCAATAGCTTTGCAAACGCCGAGCATCTTCCGCCTTTTAGGGATCAAAGTAATAAAGCCAGGCGCAGTCTCACAGACAACATTGGAGAACGAAGGCTGTCTCATTACGACAGCGAGACAATTGTCGCCGCCTGTATATCTGTAATGTCTTACTCATAATGGAAACCCTTCTTAGCTTCCAGGAAACCCCTTCCCATTTGATAGAGGATACGTACCTAGTCGACTTGCGACTCACCCTTTGCCGGCGAAGCAACTGTCGACCCAGTCACAAATCTATTGACCACGGCCTCCGCGGCCGCTCTGACGTCGGCTTGCGTGGCGTGCACTATCGTAGACGGTGCTAGGAGGTAGAGCTAGAAACTGCAAAGTCCATCATCTGTAGATTTAGAGATTTACCGAAACGAATCGACCAGGGGTTTTATAAAGAGCGATCAAAACTGTGGTGAACAGCACGCCAGTGGCCGCGACTTACTACTTAGCCACCAGGGAGTTCACCCCTATAGTGATCTCCATCGTGCCGCATGGCGAAATCCTCCTATCTGTCATCCGCAATGATGTCACCTAGAGCTATACGGCAGCTTGCTTCGTTCAGGTGTGATCCGAATTGCCGGACGTTGCATTGGGCTCTTACTGCGTTGGAGCCGTCGAAGGTGTCGGATGGTGGAACAGTAAAGCGGGAGGGAACGGTAATCTCTGACCCGTTGTTGTTGTCGAGGTTTGTCTGGACTTGGCCATCTACTGATTGTAGTGGTTAGAGTACCGCTGCTGAGACGGTGGAGATGAAGAGGAATGTCAGGGGTGGATTTAGAGAAGCGCATTTCGCCCGATTTGCCCAAATGTGTTGAAGCTAAGTTCGTCAAGATAAGTGATCTGAAAGTAAATGAGTTGCTCGTAATGGCGGGATTTCAATATTTGCATCTTCAAGGCTCATGCTCTCCTGCCGCAAACATGCGCGACCCTAATCCATCTACCAAAATTCTGACTCGGGTAGAAAGAGGATCAGATCTGAATGATCTCAGGGCGAAATTCCATCGCTTAGGATATAAACGGATTGCAAATTTTTTAGAAGGGGACTAGCGCTAGTCGAATCGCAGTGTCACTGCTGGGCCAAGTAGCACGCCAAGAAGCGCCTATCCAAATATGATCTGTCCATGGTCATTGTGCGTGGTATAAACCGTGTAGACATAGTTATGGATCTCATTGCCCGACGCATGTGGATATCTAGGAAGCGAAAAGGTCCATGTGCATTAGAACGTGGCTGTGCACGCAAGCCCAGGTCCCGAGTAATTGGAACGAATCAAAGACTCAATCGTGAGGAGAGATCCAGACACTACAGCAGAAAAGAGCGATTGCGTCGGACTCAATATCTGCCGAAATATCATACGAGGCAGATGCGGCAGGGAACATTGAATCCACGCCGTGAGTAATTGACCCAAAGCCTTGCAAGGGAAGTGGGTAATACTTTTCCTACTCAAGAACATGAGTATAAGACCGTCATGTTAAAAGTTCGGGGTTTTAATTCTTTCCTACGCTGTGTTTCCGAAATGATGTGTAGAGTTGCCCTAAGGGCGAAGTTCGTACTGCAAACAATAAGCCAACCGAAGACCCTGAATTACACGCTTGAATTTGGTGCGCTGTCATGGTCATGCACCCATGCCCCATTCTCTAGCTGCAGATATCAGAACTCCTCGAGTGCTTCAAGTCGTACTTTCTACAAGTGTCTGTATCATGAATCTGAAGCGTGAAAATATGGAAAAGGGATCACTGTAGGAATTCTCGACTCTCTTGGCAAAGGCTAATGCTGAATCTTTTGTAGGCGCATAACGAGACTTACATCTCAGGGGAAGCTCTTCCAAACAGCAGTCGCACTGTATGATGAGCTTCCGATAGGCAAAGATGATGCGAGATTTCTCGAGCTACACCCAGGGCAGCCCACGGATCCTCTTGCGTGCGATCTCTTCGTCAGACCAATTGATTGCTACAAACTCAAATGGGGTGACGTAGACCTACCACAGTCCCACATTGACCGTCGTGTTCGGGGCTACCGTGCACTCTCGTACGCGTGGGGTGACTCAGCGGCTGTTTGCCCAATCCAATGCAATGGCCACGGCTTCAAGATCGCTCGCAGTCTGTACTCTGCTCTAGAACATCTGAGGTCTTCAGATACATCCCAAATTCTCTGGGCAGACGCACTGTGTATAAACCAATCGGATATCGCGGAACGCAATGTCCAGCTGTCAAAAATTGGCAAGATATACGAATTTGCTGATAGCGTTTTCGTCTGGCTTGGCCAGGGTTCCTCCAAATGCACCCGTGTAATTGGTTTCTTGCAACGTGTGTACGATGTCTGTTGGTCATTTCGCGACCAACAACCTGGACGGCCCAAAGTCTATTTTGAAGTGAAGCTTGATTCAGAAAGCAAGGAAGTCCAACAAATCTCTTCCATGCTTGGGCTTGATGAAATGAGTCTGTCTGAGCTAGCGGAAAACCTGGGGGGGCTGGAAGACCTGTTCAGTCGGCCGTGGTTCCGTCGTATCTGGATACGACAAGAGATCGCAAAGGCTTATTCTGTGGACGTTGCTTGTGGAGATGCCAGAATCTCCTGGACATCGCTCACTAAAGGCATTGAACAAGCCGCCATCATCGTGGCACCAAAAGGACTCAAAATAGATCTTGAACGCATCCATCGTACGTTGAATGGATTAGACATAGGGTGGGCCCGAAGCTCAAATACTCGAACTCAGTCGCAGTTGCTCGATCTCTTGCATGGTGGACGTAGAGCTGAAGCTTCCGTTCCTCACGATAAGGTGTACGCGTTGATGGGCATGGCTTCGGATACTTTTGTGGATAGTCTAGGGGCAGATTACGAAAAGCCTGTTTCGGAAGTCTTCGAAAATGTTGCGAAGTTTTTGATCAACAGGGACGGCTTACTGGATGTCATCTATGCAGCGGAAGCGACGAGGGCTGAAGCTAAGGAACCGTTCAATGATTTATCATCTTGGGTTCCCAATTGGGCCGTACCTTCTGATGTATCTGATCTTTTGCTGAATAGACGTGGAAGAAACTTCGGAGTTTCAAGGTACACCTGTAAACCTCGGCATGATATTGGAGAAAATTTACAAATACAAGCCGCCGAAGAACGGCGGCAAGGTTTCCTCCGCGCAATCGCGGACCGTGGGAGGGAGGCTAGAATCGACAACGATCAGCTGGAACCTTATTGGAATTGGGCAGCAGCTCCTCCACATGTTCAGAATTTCGAGAAAAGATCCGTGGCGCTGTCTCAGTGTCGACAACAAAAAGGCCTTCTGAAAGTCCAAGGATACGAATGGGATTGGGTGCATGAGTTAACGAACGAGATCGATCCCGCACAGTTGCAAGTCCTCGCAAATGCTGGAGACACTGGGATGTTTCCCTTTTGGGAAAGAATCCACAAGAGCTGGGTCGCGCGAATAGGAAGGTTGAAATTTGGTAGGATCGCACACATGGATTTTGCTGCATTTCGGGAAGCCGTTATCCGTCCATTGACAATTTGGAACTCGAAACTAGCATCAGAGACTTTGCTGCGTGATGTAGATGAGATGGGTTATGATGCAACAACAACTCAACGAGACGCTAAGCGAGCCCGCCGTCAAGCCATATTGTTGGCGAAACTTGTAAATCGCCTCCAGAATCGCAGGACCTGCGTGTCAGAAAATGGACACTTCTGCATTGTTCCTTTTACTACCCAACCAGGCGATGCAATCTGCCTACTACATGGAGGGCAGCTGCCTTGTGTGCTGAGGGCCATTCCAGGAGATGCTTCCCACAATACCATTTCGGCCGCGGAGGAGCGCCGCACATCCAGTACGATACTAGAGCCGATTAAGTCGGAACCAGAACGATATACGCGTCTCATCTCTTCCCATCGTTACCAGTTCATTGGTGGCTGTTTCGTCGAGGGTGACACTCAGGGTGAGGCTCTAGAAGCTTGTCTCAAGGCCGCTGCTGAGCTCATCTCTTTCCTGCTTGTATGAATTTCATCCTGTGTGACCATACCAGGATTTGAGATGGTTGATGGCGCTTAGCACACGCAGAGGACGCACGCACGACTGGCCATGGCGAGGCTTGGCTGTAGTTTACTTAATACTGGTCGAAACAAAGAATCGCAATTGAAAGCACAATTAAACCTGACACAAAGCTACAACAGCCAGCTTTGAAAGCTCAATGCCGAGTCCGGCACTTTACCGTTGTGACACACATAAGGTCTTGAACCCACAGCCATTAGCCGTTCACTCCTCAACCACCAGAGATCGAAACGTATCGAAGACACAAATACACACTACCATCTTAGACGAAACTAGTCTACGTCTATTCATCATGTCATCGACATCCAGGTCCTATGAGTGAAAAATCCTCAGTCTTCTTACACCTTCCCCTTAGAGCTTCGACGTTCCTACTTCCCTTCTTCGGCCTTGCGATCAAAGAACCAGCCGACCCAACTCTCTACCAATATCCCAACAATTACAGCACTCCCCAGCACATACCACGCCATCCACGACGAAGCATTGCTCTATTTCTACTGCGAAAATAATATACGTCTTAGAATCCGGTCTGAGATAGTAGATGAAGATGATACTTAAACAACTTTTCCATAGCTGATGCAACTCATCATTGCTACTAGGTGTCAGCCACCCATACCAATACGAGATTCTCGGATCATCTGGCCCTGCTGATGCACCTCAGCATCGATTTCTCAGCCTAGGTCTTAGCCACGAACTCCATAGTGCTGAAAGAAAGCGTCAACTCGCTTTAAAGGCCTTACAAGAAGAGTGGGAAAAACTCATGCGTGCCATGAGATAGAAGGTGGACAAGCAAGTCGCCGCTTGTATGGACACAATCTCGACCAATTGTCCGCTCCTTCGAGAATTTTCTCATCACCTCATTTCTTTCGACTGTCCTGTAACGTTCTATGAAACCACGGACTTTCTGCAGGAAACACTGGACGCGTACCACTATTGGACTCAACATTCACTCGAAGCTCTCACTGATCTAAAAGTGCGTGACACGATTGCCATTGTTGAAGTTGGAACAGACGATGAACACGCCACTATACGTAACGCAGTTGTGCCGCTTGAGAACTGGCAAGTGCTCAACCCTTTTAAGAGGCCTGGGACCAAACTCCCTCAAGCTCAAGATCATCAAGTTGGTGGGCTTCTATTCGGGGGCTGGGGATCTCATCATGAGAATATCCATATCAAGATGTGGTATTTCTGGCCCCAAGGTTCAAAGGTCTCTAGTCTTCTGGAGCACATTATGGTTGATAAGGTTCTTGATAACTCTGACAGTGAGGATGGTAGCAGCGGGGAGTCTGACAGCGATTACATTGATGGGGAGGGTTCTGAAAGTGACCTTTCTGAAGATACAGATTCAAATAGTGAGCAGGAGAGCAAAGACGGTGAAGACGATGGAGAGGAAAGGGACGACTGAGGGACTAAATGAGACTCTGCGCGGAAGCTAGGATTTTAGTTCATGAGACTTGTGAGCACGTCAACGTGTACGAGTCCACCGCAAGCGGCGTCTTTAGGGAGCATTCCCCCGTTATGGGTGGGTGATGTAGCGCGCGTGCTTTGGCCAGTACAGTGTGAACGACCTGAAGTCAAATCCGTTGATAATGAGCGGAAGGATGCAATTTATATCCTACCTAATCCAGCTATGACAAGTGGTGCACGAAGGGCAAGTCGACGAGCTTTTCCTCTTGGCAGAAGCACTTGAGTTTATGTGATACAGATCTGAGCTGTAATAGGCCGTAAATACATAGAGGCATAAAGTTGCAGTATTGATCCATAAAGTCTTCTGCCGCAAGGCTACACTGGCCGATGATGTTAGGAGCCCGAACTTAGTGGTCATCGCGTTTGAGCCACTCTTGCGAGGCTTCGTAGAGTTCCTTTAATGCTGGCTCAATCTGTATAGCCCGCTCGTAGATCTTCTCGTCTGCACGCTTCATGAAGTGCAAGGCAGCCACAATGATGAAGTCAGCGTACGATACTGTTACGTCAGTCAGTTCAGTATTCCTAGCTTTTTAGTCCTAGGAAGAGCCGTGGGGGGAATGAGGATCCTACCTGTCTTGCCCGTAAGGAAAGGCCCACTCTCCGCTTTGAGCAGCTCGCCCACGTCCTTGAACGGCGCCTCGGCACCTTTCCATGCATTATTCCCGCCCTGCTCTTTCTCTAACTGCGCCAGTGGCATCCCAAACAGTGCCTCTCTTGTTTTCTCGAAATATTCCGCTGATGGTGCTCTGAGCAGGTTTCTTGGGGTTAACGGCAAGATCAAAGGTCTCAACGATACAACGATCTGCGCCATCACCGCCTCCACCTTTGGTAGGATGGGCGAGTCGAGGTGTAGCGACGGTTTAGGGTATTGCTTTTCGAGCTCGGCTGCGATCTTTCTTGAATCCATTGTGTATTTGCCATTGGTGTCACGTATCGTAGGGATTGTGTAGGGGGTGTAGTCGACGTTGGGTTCGATTCCAAAGCCCTTGAGCTTGGGCGCTACGTCTGGGTATTCGGTCCATTCTGTCTTGTATGGTAGCTTCTTATAATTGAGGACGAGTCGAGCTGGATAGACATTGTCAACGCTCAGGTTGGTTCAATCTCATTGAAGGACTGTGTGAGACTGTACTCTTCATCGGATTCAAACTCCAACACGCGCATCGGCCTTTGCTTGGGAGGTCGTAGAGAATGATTTCTGACATGGTGGGTCTGATTGCGAGGAGGTAACCCTAGGAACGAAGCAAGAATTGTTGACGAGTAATGCGGCCTCCGTAGAACAGTAACCCACCGTGTCCAACCTATGACGCACAAAAGTCTTGGCAATCAGGGTTGAATTTCCCAACCTCTCTCCCAGGCACGGCCATGCATACAGTCAAATTAGGTGGCCCAACAGCGCTGAGGGTGCGCACTTGCTCGAGTCAAGAGTGCACGCTGGATGGTATGGGAGCAAGAACAACGATGAGGGCGTGAGGATTTTTCTGGAGAAGAGAGCACCAAGGTTCACAGGGAAAATTTCGAATGTTACCCGAGTGTATATTCCTGGTGGGAGCCCGTCAATGCCTCGACGAAGGCAATGACTGTAAAAGAAAAGTCAAAGCTGTGAGATACCTACGAGCCCTCTATGACGTGTAGTCGCAGAATCACAGAAACCCCGAAGATGCCTAGCTAGCCCAATTGAAAGCCCTTCGTAATCTATCAATAGCCTACATGGCCTAGTGAGTCCCTCTCCACTTGATACGATTGAAAGTCCTCAAGCGCTGATAGTTTCTGTTAAAGAAAGCCATCTGGAGAAGGCGCCCACCGAATTACTGCAGGAGATCCTCCTTCATTCCAATAGCCTGCCGCTGCTATACACTTGTCCCATAGTACGACGTCGCGCCCTCGACAGTGATGCCATACTCGTTCAATTCTGCACGTAGGCCTTCTTAGAAGCCTGCCGCACCAAACCAACTGCTGTTCGCTGGCCAGAAGTCTCGGGTCTACAAGACAAGACTTTCGCCCAAGGGTGGTTTATCTTTGATATTGCAACAGAATTGAGGCAAAGATCCGCGCACAAATTCCCGCGCCCGAAGGAGTCTTCGTAAACCGCTGTGTCGACGTTTACGAATTAGAAGAAATTTAAAAGGCTAGGCTTCCGCGTCGGTTGCTCCAACTCCCTTGGACAGCAGAGAAATTGAAGCTTCTCAAATTTCTGGTCGATTAGGGCGCTGGTATCGAGGGCGACGATGATAGGAATGCACGCTGTCTTGCGCTGAGGCGTGCCATCTCCGAAAATGCTGCAGTACCTTTGGAGCTCTTTCTACGCTCCGATACGGATTACGAATGCCATGCAATACTTAATTCCGCCCCTGCGATCGGTTGCAATCATGTGATTACGACAATGCTCACAAGCTACAACGATCTCTGCATACACCACCATTTGGAAAGACGGGTTGCCAATCGATTGCGTTCATTGTCTGCCCGAGCCGCTGGGGCTTCGCACTTGCAATAAATGTCAATTTGAAGATTCATTTGCGAGGAGGACAGTAGGATAAAGACTGTAACGATCTGTTCGACGAGATAGCGCGCGAGCGGCTATGTGCAATTTTGAGTCGGCGCGTATATGTCTGTCACTAGTGAGTAGGAAAGACTGGAACGAAACGATATTTCTCTACATTGATGTCGGGTTCATACTTAGGTCCGTTGAGGGAAGAAGGATTGGGGTTGCGCTGGCATTTTCGGAAAATAGTGAAACTCTAGCAAAATGCACGAACCACTTCTGCTTCTGGGGAAAATGCGACTCGAACTTATTTTGTGCTATTCTGGTATGCTTTTCAACTTCATTGCTATATGACGCCTTTCATTGTAGTAAATGTTAGTCTTCTGTTCGTGGGGTTCTCGGCGCATTCCACACAAATTACCCACAGAAGCAAGGGGCGCCTTGAATCATAATTCGCTTGCCACTCGATTTTGTCCTTCTCTAATTTCCTTTGCATGTACTTCGAACCTGTACAGCATGATCAACTCATTGCCTAAATCTGTCTCAAGGTTTTCCCGTCGAGAGCTGAAGACACTTCCACACCTAGACAAGCTTATTACTCTCGGCCTGATATGTCTTTTCATGATCTCCTGGATATGCTCTTTCCATAGCAGTGTACTCGAATTCTCGATTTCTCGATTACCAGCAAATCCTATTTTCAATAGCACACTCGGTGTAAGGCTCCGCAAAGCCAGTCCAGCTTAGCCCAGCTTAGCGCAGCTACTAACTCAAGGAAATAGTTCCAAGCGATATACGCACTCGGTTTATCTGGGCGGGAAGACAGATTGAAACCGCTTCTCGACGCTGCGAACGCAACGAATATCACCCTCACGATTCTCAAGGCAGTAAGAGACGCGGAAATTGCAAGAGATAGTTGGCCAAACGGATGGAGAGAGGAAGATCACGTGGCGGGAGAGATAGGATGTTTAGTATCTCACCTCAAAACATGGAACAAGTGAGCCTTTCCTACAGCGTGGCTACCAGCAGCCCTCTACTTACGGTTCACTCAGAATAATAGCCCACAACATCTCCACAGCCTTAATAATGGAAAGTGATGCAGACTGGGACATGCGGATAAAAGATATTATGCCAAACTTCGCAAGAGGCGTCAAAGAGGTAATCGACTGGCCTTTCGACGTGCCACATCATACCCAAGACCCGCGCATCACACCTTACGGTGATTCCTGGGATATACTATGGATGGGCCACTGCGGCGCTAGTCATGAGGGTAACGTCCGCAGCTACGTCTTCAACGACACTTCCGTACCCCCAGTAGACAGGGAATACATCTTGGACACCGGATTGCAATGGGACCAACACCCCCCAGGCACGAGATCAGTTTACCAATTCAGCCGCGCAACATGCTCAACCGCCTACGCCATCAGCCTCGAAGGCGCAAAGAAATTGGTCAATTACTTCAAAGAAACTAATTACAATATCGACATCCAACTTAGCAAAGTCTGCACTGAGGAGGTGGATATGATGTGCTTGAGTGTGTGGCCGCAGATCATCACCCCTGCGGTTACGGAAAGTAATATTGATCATGCGGATAGTGGGAGCATTCCGGATAGCGACGATGAGAATAGGTTGACGTACATTAGTCCGGGCCCGGGGCTGCAATTTTCGGCGAGGGTTAATGCAAAGGGGGTTTTGGAGGAAGGGGTGAGGAGGGAGGGGTGGATACCGCAGTGGAATACTAGTTGGGTGGAGGTGGATGGGATGTGGGGGATGGTGGAGGTGAATGCTAGTACTATAGATATCACATGATGCGAGTGAAGAATTGAAACCCTTGAGATGCATCGAGGGGAGGCCTACGAGCCCATCTATGGATCAGGAGGCGGGGACGGTGAGCCGGAGTCTAAACATTCTGACGAGCAAAGGTCTCGATCACTGATGCCCGCTCATTATTACAAATTTGAGCCTTTCCGACAACCTGTCAAGTCCTTGGGATCTTTCTCATGCATACATGCCGAGGCAACAGCGACCTTCTGCTAGACCGGCTTTTTTCGTTGCATGAATGTTTCCATTCACAGATTGTCTTTTCATAGACAGACTGTCTGTTCTCTAGACCAACATACACTCGCGCTGCTCTGCGCAAGTCTTTGTCTTATATCCATTCCGTGCAATTGCTATTCCATTCGTGATGAAAATGACGCAAAAAAAGAAACATCTGCAGTCTCCATGCCAGCCTTCGTAGCGTTGATCGCAGGTTTCAGCTCGATTGTATCAAACACAGCTACGCATATCCAGGGCTGGAGGAAATACCAGCATCATCGTCCACACTTTCGTAGGAATCTGCCTCCACACAGCACCAAGGACCATGTCCTCCGCCAAACGAGACGAAGAACCATTGTCTCCAGTCAACGCCCACAACAGCACCAAACACGTCTCCTTCAATCGCGGTGGCGTCGACATCTTCGGCTGTCTCGGCTGGGAGCATGATCGCCAAGGAACATGCAGATGGAGTGGACCTCGACATCATATGACTCAATCGTTCCAAAGAGTATTCGCGTGGTGCAGATTCGGCTAAGCAAGATGAATGCTGTAAGCAATTGCGCAAGATAGGCAAAATATACGGGACGTGTTGGAGTAGCGAGTGAGAACTTTAGAAGTCGTAGCTTTGGGTATACAAGCAAAAATTCCTAGAGACGAGGAAAATCTGGTTGTTAGATGACGATCGTGTTTTGTTGTTGAGGTATGTGAAATTCGACGCGCTTCCGAGAGGATTCGGGTGGATACATATGGGTTTCTCGATGGAAGATCAGTATTCACTCTGCCTCTCAAGCGGCTTAATGAAACCCTCACAGCAGATCAAAAACAGAGGATTGCCTTCATTGCCTTCCCTATTAACCTCTAAGAGAACAAGTGGATCCATTATCGCCAAGTGTCAGCCGTTGCTGTCCAGACATAACTTTCTCATTGCAGCGATACCTTCTACGGAGAATGTGCTGGCTTGTCCCAGCCAATGTAAGAAATGGGTCAAACGTTATGCACAGGCTAAAAGCCCAGTGCACGACAAACGCGGACAGTATTGCGAAAGCGACATCGGCAATGGTGGCTACATAAATTTTATCGAAATAGTCTGGCAACTGCATACGAGCGATCTTCTCAGTATGTATGAAATGTCATGCGCGATGAGAGATTGACTACTGAATTTCGGATGCAACCGCGATGAGCGTACTCGATTGATCGATGGCTTCTTTTGTTTTTCAGATAGGAGAATCAAATTGTTTTTCAAATACACGACTGAAGGGATCATTAACACCACCGCTTACTAAGCCTGTGGGACCCCGAGAGTTCACCCTAGAGCTCATTTTCCTGTCACTGAAGTAACCAGCTCTGGGGCCATCTCTAGGCGGCTCTCGGCCCTCAGCCCTACGAGTGTTCCCATGGGGGATAGGTGAACCGTTTCAACGATATTCGAAACGCTGTCTGATACTCAAGCGATATGCGACATGCGCTTAGAGCGTTTCAACGACTGAAAGAATCACTGTAATATTTTGCACGAAACTGAGCGGGGATCGGATTCAGCGGACATGACATATCCTAAGGTTCCCTATCGAGAAAGTCCGATGACTTCGTCTGCAAACCTCTTCAAAGACATATCAACAGCTCAGCTTGACCCAGCCTTTCTCGTCTCCACTCTGACTATCATCCACCCTTGGGTCATAGGTGCTGGCAGTATTATTCCCACGTGAATGTTAATGACAGAGCTCTTGCTCGGTATTCGAGGACCAGGTTCTTTTTTCCCGCGTTTCACGAACGACGAGAAACACTCGTTCATATATATTTACCGTGTTTACCATTACCGCAGGTCTAATGGCCCGTCCTGGAGGTCGCGTCGCTTATTGTTGATTTGGAATACCATCTCGGATACCAATCTTTTGTATTATGATAAAACTTCTTGATATATAATCCGGATCCTCGTCCCTTGATCCATTTTCTTAACCCTTTATCGACCCACAGCAACATCTCCAATAGTGACTCCAGCAGCGACCTGTAATTCAGCCTCCTGCCTCCCACCATGCTCACTGAATACCGTCTGACAGCGCTCGCCGCCACCATCTCATTCGCCTACCTTATCGACGCCATTCCTGCCGCATCTTTACCAGCCGGCGTATCCGCCTCTGTTGCCTCTGTATCCTCTAATCCTGATCCTGACTCTGTCCTCTACGCCTGGAGTAGTGACCCCGCCTGCGTCAGCACAGCCTGCGCCACCGACTGCCAATCAGCCTACGCATCGATCTGTAACTCTACAAAGCTCGCCTCCAGCGACTCTCCACACCAAGCTTTTAGCGCCAACGCAACCGTAGGAGACTGCACGGCCTTCTACTGGATCGATGCTGGCGCCAAACCTCCGACACCCGCTCAATGCGCCGCTTCCTACACGCAGATCCTCGCTGCAGCTAGACAGCCCGCCAATGGCTGTGGTGGCACTATTGGGGGAGCATTAGGATATAATGCCAAGGGGAGGAGAACAAGTCAACCCCTTTACGCAATCTATCCTGCGGAGGGAAATGCAAACTGCTTCAAAGCTCCGGGAGACACGGCGAAGGTACTGGCGGCGAATGTATTGCCGAATGGTATTTCGACGCTCCAAACTTGTCCCGATTCTACGAGTCGACGACGGGCTTTAAATAGGCTTGAAGGCCGAGACCAGGCTGCGGACGAACAACAAGCCGATGATAATGTTGAGTGTGCCATCGAGGATGGGGTGTCGGGGGCTACTTGTACGGTTCTTTGTCTCGCCACGGTGGTATCGACATCTTGGATGTAAGCTCCCTGTACTCCTTGTGCTAAGATTTCCTCGCCACACGCTCTTCTTTGGCATTCGTTTTTTTATGGCTGACATGGTGCTTCTCGAACAGAACTGGGCCCTTTGCTGCAGCCGGATGGTTGGCTTGCCTAGGGGGTTGCTCTGCCACAGGCATTAAGGTCTTCAATAACTGCCAAAAGGCGAAGGGGAATGACGTTAGGCTTCCGTACAATCTTCTTGAGCTGGGCGATAAGGTGCGCCGGACCGAGTCCAGCAATCCCTGTCTCAACATTAAAGATTACTCGTATCAGTGCCCGTCGTGGCAATCGGGGCTGCTGAGCCAGTTTCAATGCGCACAGCCGTCGAGTGGTGCAAGCAATGGTGGAAGCAGCGGTATCAACATGTGAATATCGCGAGTAGCTCTTCAACATTTTATCATCTACAGCAACCTTTATACCTCACATAGAGTCAAAGACAATGAATTTCTGAGTTCCTGGGCATGTACGACATGGCTTGACGTTAGTCTATAAGCCCGTGGTTGGACCATGATTGTATACATGAAAGATCTGTTGATATCATAGTGATCGATATACTTCCTGCGTCATCCATTCCCCCAAGGCTTCGTGAACGACGATTTCTGGAAAATCAATAGCCAAAAAGATGGGATATAGCGCCCGGCGTGACTTGATCGGCTTGATAATTAAACACGGCTCTTACGCCCTGATATACATCAAAAAGAAATCAAAACGACGATAGTGTGTTGGTTATCAACGCCAACGTTCACGAGCATGTTCCGCACCACGGCCGGGGATAGCATCGGCGGCAACGCAAAGTGATATGTCGAGCAGTCTCAGGGATCAAATGTGAACTTGGAACGCTATTGCATGATGTTGTATTCGCGGGAGCGAACATCGTCCTAGGCTTCTCGCAAGGAGCCGGCCCGTTTCACATTCGGAGACCATTAACTCTAACTTTACTCAGCCTCGAGTCAGCCTCAAAGCGATGTACGCAGAGCAATATGCCTGAAGATGGCTGCCAGCTTGTTGTTAATTTCGGCCAGGCAGCATTTGAAGCAGTGTAAGATATGTTGGGCGGTGCCTCTTAGAAATTGGATGCTGCCTCACTACTACTTTCATTCCCTTCTCCTTAATAGACACTGGCTGGCCCATGAAGACACTTAAATCTAACCATCCAAACCATTCCCTGCTGCGTCTCTTTCCTTATTTCGCGCTCGCTCTAAGCAGAATCTGCTCCCATTCACGGCCCAAAAAAAACTATAACGATGAAAGGTTCTCTATCCTTGACTAGTGCCCTGCTAAGCCTGCTCCTCTCCACCACGCCAGCAGCATGCCTTCCTCAGCTTGTTGGTCCCCCAGCTGGTACCCTCGGATGGTTCCAATTCTACGATGCCGACCGAAGCTATAAGATGCAGGGGCTGTCATGATTGCACAGTCATCTTTGGCAGTGAGAACGGCGCCTTGGGCTGTCTGAGGCCCGCCGTCATTGGAAACCAGCTTTGCGTTGATCTGTACGGGAGAAGAAGCGTAGGAAGTTGCGATGGAGTTCTTACGGTGGACTTCGCCGCTACTGCTACAGATCCTACTCCCGTTCACTTCACGGCGGGCACCCAGTCCTATGTTGGTGGAAATGCACCAAACAAGGTGTCGGGTTCCTTCGACTATGCCGAGACAGGTACTGGAGCTTGGGGCTCTCCTAATTACGTTGGCTCTTGGTGTGTGGCAGACATCATTCAGTACCAGAAGGCTAGACCCGCGGATCCTGTTACCTCAACGACTGCCCGGTATAGCTATAACGTCTCCATTTGGGACAGCGATACTCCACCGAAATGGATTGGGGGTACGGGGGCGCCAATTTTCTCACAGGAGGGAGTCGCTGTGGGGATAGATAGTCTTCTCCGACAGGTTCTCGACATAACCTCTGCAGGTAAGCCTTTTCCCCCCGTACGGGCCCATACGATCGTCTCTCTGACTATTGTCCAGGTCAGGATTTCCAACCGTACACGATCAGTTATTACAATCCATACTTGCCAGTTCCCTCCAAGCAAGTCTTCGATGCGTATGATACAACCCATCATTGTAGTATGGCGGCTCTTCTTCCGGATGGTGGATATGGGCAACGGTGGGGCTATGACGGTAGTAAAGGTCGGTTAAATAGGTGTGGATTCACATGCTAGAAACGGAAGATTGTTGGTAAATTAGGCCGTTCCACTTCGTCCGTGTCCAGAATATACATCACTATTCCCCTTCAAGGATGGTAGTCGACTGTATACACCTTTAAAGCGTCATTCATTTTCCAGGTAGGTGGCAGGAAGCGTGTAATTGTGAGGTGATGATTGAAGTGTTACCGGCGATGTTGCTGCTGGAGTAGGGCTTTAGGGGCAGCGGAGGGTGTCGCTTGCGGAGGAGATAGATGAGATGGGACGAGGAGTTGGGGCATCTATTTGGGGGTAGAATTTTGAAGATAGCAAAGCCAGGGTTGGTGATGTGATGATGATGCGCTAAAAGATGTCGAAGAACTGGCGAAAATGAAGATATATGCAACTTTTATCTAGATAATAGGGTCTTGAGGGGGTAAGCAAAGAGACATTTCTTTTCGAATACCTAGCACAGAATTACGCGTCCTAATTCCTCCTCTAAACGTTCCAGCCCAAACGCTCATCGTCTCCACTTCATTCAACCCCCCTCCCGAGGCCGCCACAGCTCCCAGTACGGCCTCTCATTCCCATCAACACCCCTCCCAGTCCCCGCACAACCTTGAACGAATATCATGGCCCAACCCTCCTCAACAACAATTGACTAGTCATTGGTCATTGTTTCTTTAAAGTCAAAAGAGGATGACTTCGTTGCCCCAAAGCGACCGCAATACAACAATCCGACTTTGATTGATCGTTTCTCCAAGTCTTCTTTACCAGTGAAATACAACCGCTGAGGGCAATCTCAAAGCTAGGAATAGGACATCTGGATTTGCCAGTCCTCCCACAAGATCAGGCGGTACGCACTGGCGTATAAGCTATGCTCCAGCCAGCACCGATATAGTCTTAAACATCTCTGAAGCACGCCACTCAAAATACCATGGGGAATTGTTTGTACAATGGATAAATACTCTACCTTGTGTAATTCCAAACTCGAACATAGCGCAAGAGATGCCCAAAATGATATGCCCAAAATAGATAGAACGAAACAGCACCCCGAGCATGGTCCAAGAAGCTGCAATAGGGTCGAAGGTTCGATATAACACGACATTCTGATTCCTCATATGCACCCTCTCACCACCGCGGAGACAGTGGCTTTAGGAGGATTCTATCAACAACGATCTGAGATTTCTACCACCCTATCTAATCATTTCTGCTGTCAGCAGTCCTGAGTTGCTGTTAGCTAGCTATTTCGCGTTAGCCAGCAATACCGATTTGGCCCTGTCCGCCCGCTTTTGGTAAGAAACTCGATGAATGAAAGAGTAGGATTTCGTACACCCAACTCAGTCAGGTCAACAGGCAGGCCAAGAAGCGTCGTCTTGCAGAGCTGTATATCCAATTCATCATCACTTTCGTGCGCTACACATAGAACTATGACCATTGTTTGGGAACGCTCCTATCAGCTTTGACGACTTCCCACATCACAAATATTCATCACCAATCATACCCAGATCTAGTCCTCGATATACCGTCTGCTCCCCAGCCCTCACTTCCTCCTTCCCTATACCACCATTCCCAACCCCAGTAATGAACCCCACAAAATACCCAACCAAACTCCCCAAAACCCGCACCAGCACCCTCGCGACGGCAAAAAAAGGGGTCTCAACAACCGCATACCTCCAAAGAACCTTCGCCAGCACAAAGGGCGGCCTAGGCGCATTAATATCCACGCCATACCCAATCATATGAGTCGCATAGCGCTGATGGCAGAAGCGATGACGAGCAAAGGATTCCGCGTTCACTAGCGCCCAGGTAAGGATAACGATTAAGCCAAGCCAGGTGAGTCGAGGGCGCCAGTCATTTCTACGCCAAAACCAGAGGCGGGGAAAGGGGATGGTGAGGGAGAACATGCCGGTTTTTGGATTATAGAGGAAAGGGAAGCCGAGGTCTGGTCTTGGGCCAGGACAGCCGCATTGAGGGCAGGGTTCATCCAATGTGTTGTGTGCGTTGCTATTATGGTCTAGGAGGTCTCGGGGCCCATTTGATGATGGAGGAGCAGAGACTGCGTGCTCAAGGGATGCGATTTTCTTGCTGGAGGCGTACAAGGACGGGGCCATATTCGTGAGGCGCGACAGGAGATGGGTGTAGGATTGGATATCAGAGAGGTTGCGAGATGCTCTAATGAGAGCTAGGGAAGGGGGTAAGGGGTCGTCAGAGGTTGAGGATGAGGTTCCTTCTTCCGAGGGAGGTGTAGGCGCTAGAAGGGTGGGTGAGTCCTGATCTTTTGCAACAAGTTCTTTCAGAGATCGAATGGTCGTTTCGCCTAGAAGGAGAGCGGGTTCATCTTCTGAGGCCGAGTTCCTGAGGGGGGTTGGTAGTTCTTCGGAAGGGATAGAAGATTTGGCGTCTTTGAGGATCTCTGCCAGTGCGGATTTGGGGAGTGCAGGCCCTGAGTATTTCAGGGGCGTATGACTTGAAAGCTTGGGCCGAATGGATTTCGAGTTGGAGTTTAGACGGTGGATCAAATCAGAGGCAGCAAGTTTGCTGGTGCTCGGCTGCTCTTTCGTGTCGTCGAGATCTGACGGCGTTGGCATTGGTAGGCCACGACCACCTGTGGGAAGGGGCGTATCAATCCACGCCCCTGTGACGCGCGGAGTCTTGAGGTCAGCTTGATGTTGTAAGTCTTTTGGTGTCTGCTCCGCTGTATTTTCGACCCAGCCGCCTGTGATACGTGGCGTTTCGAGATTACTGGGAGCTCGAGGAACTTGTAGAGCATGTGTCAAATTCTCCTCACGAGGATATTCAATTGGCTCATGATTTGCCTCTGCGTGGTCCTTGACTGGCTCAGGACTTTTGCTGAGGGCTCTTGCAAGTCTTCTGAGAAGGTCTTGCGGGTCTTTGGTCTCATGACTTGGGCGCGAGCTTGCCTTCGTAGGCACGTTGCTACTGTCTCCATCAGGAATCGAAATAGCGTGGGACTCGTCCTCATCAATAGCATTGATTGTATCTGCGATCGGATCACCCATCGCTTTTAGCGGAAGCTCTGGGCTCCCATATTTGTCCGCTTCCAAGAGCTTCGGCTGCAGCTCGGACACAGTCGAAGGACGTCTGCGTTCGGGATCCTGAGTGCCATTTTCATTCTCCTTCTGTTCGGGACCTTCGCCGAGTCTACTCTCTGGCGGTCGTGATACCTTATCTGGCATGCTCTGCCGTAGCTCGTGGAGTCTCCCCGTTGTAAGCGCTCTTTTCTCCAGAGTTTCTATCTCACGGTCACGTATGCGATCAAGGGTCGCGTTCCGAACTCTCAATGGTGGACTTTCGGAGACCTGCAGGGATCGCCCAGTAAACTCATCATCTTGTAATTCCCATTGTCGCCTTTGATCAAGCGAACCACTCCGCTGTACAGCCTTTGTTGGTGTAGAATCTCGAGGTGATACACAGGACTTTGAGGATTCTTCATTCCCAGACGGCAAATGTACTTCAGCTGCACGTGCGATCCATTCGTCGACTGGAGCTTCCCGTTCATGGTTTTGGCTCTCGGCGATGATCTGTGATCCTGACGAATGGCGCTTGGAAACATCTCCAGTGAGCCTCCCGCTTCGGCTGTTGATTCTGTTGAGCCAATCCTTTCCCGGTTTTGCTTTTCGGTCCCAAGCTTCTGTAATGCTAAGGGAAGGATCAGAGCCTATACTTAAGTTTCCGGAACTGAAAGCGCTGTGTAAACTTTCGTTGCTCTCATGGCGTCGATGCAGATTGTCCGAAGTAAGTCCAACTTTAGCTCCTACACGCGGCTTGCCGAATGCCCGCGCTGATTGTGTTAGTTTACTAAGCCTGGCAAGATCTCTGGCATGCTGAGATAATCCACTGTCCACAGACGTATCCGTAAAATCCTCATTATACTCAATACCAGATTCACTGCCCGAATCATGCGTCATTTTCTGCTTGTATATTATCTTGTCTTGCGGTCCTGGCGCACGCCCTTCAGGCGCTCCACGAAGTGATGCTCTGCCCGAAGCTATTGTGGACACAGGTGATTGGGAGTGTTGTCTCCCATTCAATCTTGAACGTTCAACACCTTGCGACATGCCTTGCTGACCAATACCGGATTCACCGTTCTCCTCCAAATCCTCCATCGACTCTTCTTGCGCCAGATCTTCTTCGTCGACGATGCGTTGGTAAGCCTCAGCATAGCCGCGCCCAGGTGATGGTTCAGAGACAGCAGGTGAGGTTATCGATTCCTGCCGCCGCCCGCGCGGTGGACTGGGTGTCTTTCTGTGCGTGGGGCTTGAGACCACTCTGCTAGGAGACCGCGGGTTCGCTGAACTGGTCCTTTGTAAGGGACGAGGCTTGAGTGATTCGTGTAGGCGGCTATGGGCAGGGGAGAAGTCGGGAGAAGGAGGTTGGTTCTCATCGTTGATGTGGGGATTTGTCTTGAGAGCAGCTGCGAGTCTTCGCGTCTCGGCGAATGATTGTCGCGCTCTCGCGCGCTCAGCTAGGCGGGTCGAATCTTTCGGTGGCCCAGGGCTTGAAATTCCGGAATGGATGAGGCTGTCTGTCAGGAATTCGGACGGCTGCTGCAACGAACGGGGTGCTTGTCGAGAAGCAGGCAATGGCTGGTCGCGTCTGTGTCCAATGACTGGCTGTTTCCTCTTCTTGCCAGGACCTTCGAAGCTTGATGCCATTGGAAAGACTTAAGTGGTGCAGACAAGGATGAATAGCAATGCATAATGTGATCTGTTGGAAGAATATATTCGACGCGGATGATATCGACACTCAAGATCTGCTGGGATAACCGTTAGCGCCTGCAGAAGGCTTGGCAGGGGCATCTATTGGCTCTATTTTCCATCATCCATTCTCACCGCCATGCGCATCAATGGGTAACCATGATTCCACCAAGCAAGTAAAATACGACACAGGTAAAGAATCAAGATGGCTGAGCAAACATGAATGCCCTCTTCGAGTATAGGGTATAGGGCGGGACAGAAGGAGTATCTTTTCTCCCCACACTCCGGGGACGGATAGGGATAGACCCCACTTTACTAACGATAGACCCATTCCATAGACCCTATAGATATCAATAACTACTACCTCATCGTCACCTATACTTAATACCATCATTATCGCCGTTATCGATAATATATTTATTATATTAAGTACTTTTACTATTACCCTACTCGCTGTCGTTAACCCGATCTTTTAGAGTTTTCTTAGTACCCCGAGTAAACGATATTTATATTATAAATAATAGAAACTAAAGCCTAGAAAGAGTATAGAATATAATTATAAAGTAGATAACTACGTTATTATTTATTTAATATAGATTAGGCCTGAATTTAATTTATAAATTAAAGTAAAGTAATACGATTATATTAAAGTATTTATTTATAGTTAGTTCCTTGGCGCCGAAGCCTACCTATATTAGTAATTCGCTCTTAACGAACTAGAATTAATTAACTATTACTACTTTATAGAATATAACTTTATTAATTAATAGTAACGGTATTTATATATTTTATTAAATACTATATACTATTTAATAGACGTTTCGATCTATTAACTACTATAGTAGTACTAGTAGTCGAACTATATATTTCGATAACGTCCTTCTTCCGCTTTATCTTCTTTATTAGTTCGTTTCGTTAAAATAAAATACTATTTCTTTCTTTTTTACCGAAGTAGCTAGCTCTACTATATTAAAGCCTACTACGATAGTATTTTATTTAAACTAAAAATACTATACTTCGAATTTTATTTCTAATTTTAAATTCTCTATATTATTATTAATCTCTTACTTTATTATTTTTAGAGCCGGTATATTAATTATTCTATTATTATTTATAGGAGTATTAAAAAGAATATTAATTTTATTTCCATAAAATTATTATTGTAGTATCTATTAATATTACTAGCCGTAAGATTATAATCCTAGTATTCTAGCTCGACGAGTTCGTTAGCTCTAACTATACCTTTATTAATACTAATAATATTAATAATATTACTCGTTATATTATTATTTATTTAATTTATTATAATTTCCGGCCTACCTAGCCCCTATATACTTTTAATTCGAGAGAATAACGAGTATAATCCCGTTTTATCGAAGTAGTATAAAGCTAGCTAAACGATTAGGTTATTAATATTACCGTTTTTTAAATAACCGTAGTACGATTTCGGGTAAATACTCGGGTTATATATTTACTATTTAAAACTCTAGTATCGGCTAGAAATATACCTTCTTCGTTACCTCCGAATTCGATATCCTCGCTATTAAGTTATTCTACTAGATAAATTTTAATAGAAGAAATTATCTTTAGGAGCTTTATCGGATTAAAGAAATAACTACTAGAGTAATCTTTTATTATAAACGAAGCCGTAATCCAACGGATAATCGATAATACCGTCGAAGTAGTAATTATTAGATTCGCCGTTATTATAATAGGATAATAATAACTTTAAGATTTACTAAGTCTATTAGGCCTATTAAGTCCTTTTAGACCTAAAGATTTAAATTTAACGAATAAATATTTAAATCGTTAAAATACCGGCGATATAAGATTTTTTAATTTTATATATAAAAATAAATTAATCTCTTTTAAGGCCGCTCCTATAAAATATACTCCTAAGAAAATATATTTTAAAGATATTTATTTATTCCTAGAGTATATATAAGACGTTTCTAGTACTAAAGGTAATAAGTTAATTCGTATTAATTTATAAATATATTTAAAAGGCTCTACCCTAGATTAATAATTAACCGAATTTACCGAGAATCATAAAAGATTTACTAAACTAGGTAATAAACTTAATAAATAAGAATATATATTAATCGAACGATTTAAATAACTAATTAACGTTATTATAGATTTAATTCTTCGGGAAAGATATACCCTCCGCGACGTTATCGGTTATCGCGAATTAAGAGAATATATTTAGAAAATTCTTCGAGTAGCTAAGGATATTTAGTTTACGAATATTAAAAATTAACTTAACGTAATCTATAATAGCCTAGATATTAAGTTTAAATATAATATATATCGATTAAACGATATAATTATACTATATAAATTCCTAGTAGATCTCGATAAATTTAAATATAATTAGTGGACTTATACTAGTAGAACGAACTATAGAAGGGATAATTAAATAATTAATTATTTATCTAAAGCGCCTAAACGACCTATTAATATAAATATTAATTAATATAATTAATATTAGAATTTCCGTTAATCTTTTATTCTTTACCGTCTAGCGGAAGGCTTTAGGCCTTTTTATAATAATACTTTTATTTATAAAAGTAATAATACTTCTTATAAGAGTATTAATACTTTTTATAGAAATAATTTATATAAACTTTTTCCTCCGTCTCACTCTTAGCCCTAGTAGAATAATATTAATTAATAATAATAGTACTAGAACCGTATATTACCTCCTAGAAAATAGTTATAAATAATAAACGGAAATTTAAATTCGTTATTTAAGTAGAAGATATTCCCTCCTAAATATTATAATTAAAACTCTAGAGTAGGAAGAAGCTTTAATAGAAATTCTTTAAAAAAACCCTTTTCGACCTAAAAGATTTACTATATTAAAGATTAAGAAGTTATTAAAAACGTTAGTTACGACGAAGAATAGTTTATAGAAGCCTTCCGTTAGATTAAAAGCCTTTATAACGAAAGTTAAAATAATTATTATAGTAATTAAAAAGATACTTTCTATTAAGGTACGGCGTAGGCTAATAAATATATTAACGACGCCGTCGATTTAAAGGAACCTTATAAGGAGATAATTAATAATCTTTTTATTAAATAATTTCTTATTATTAAAGTAATATATTAATTATATAAACTCTTATTTTCTTCTAATAATAAGTTATATATTTATATCCGATAATACCGATCTTCTTTAAATAATTCTATATTAACGAACTCTACTACGGTTTCTACGTTAGTGAATATTAAAATAAGTAATTATTCTATTTTAATAATTAATAAAGTTACTTCGTAGAAGGTTATTAAATTAACCTCTATTAATAAATTTACTCGCGGTTACGTATTTAGAGGTTACCGCTATATAATAATTAAAGTATCTTTTAATATAAACGGCCTTCTATATAACTTCTACTTTAATATAGAATATACTATAAATCTAATTAATCGACTATTCCTATAGAAACTTATAGAGTTTAGTCTATATATTAAAATCTATAAAATACCTACTATTATAAAGGTTCGCGGGCTAGGATCTAGTAAATATAATATTATTAAATATACTATCGTATCTATATATATCCCTAGTAAAGGCGGTATTACTTTAATAATTAGAAAGTTATATATTATTAATAATCTTTTAATAAAGGTATTAATAAATATTAATATTATAAAGTCTAAAGGTATTATAATTAATATAAGTAAAAATATAATATTTATTACTTTATATAATTTATTAGAAGTCCTAGTTATAATAAAGATTAAAGGTACTAGAACTAATACTTTAATTATTAATAAAATATATTAAACTATACTACTTTATTTAGATATAGTTATCGGAGTAAAATCTATAATTATAAAATTTCCCGGAGATCGAGATCTCCTATTCGAACTATTTAAATATAATACTTTAATAATCTCTATATATATCGTTAACTACGATATAAATAGAATTATAGTACGGAATAATAACGATCTATTTATTATTATTAATAAATATACTAAACTTAAGAGAGTAATTGAATATAAAATAATAAATTACTTTTAAATCGACCTATCCTCTACTAGTTTAATTATAAGACCGCCGAAATTTTTAATTTCGAAGTTTTTTATTAAATCGTACTTTAAGGCCGGCCTAGTATTTCTAATAACTTTTAATATTACTACTAGGTCTAGTATATCTTTAAATATATCGACTTCTATTATTCCGAACGCCGTTACTCTAGGTATTTCGATATAATAGATTTTAATAAAGCCGAAGTAAATTTTATAAAAACTTTCGATAAATCTTTAAGGTCTAGAGACCCTCTACCTTTCTAATATTACTATTTATAAAGACGAAACTTCTACCGGTTGTATCGCCGATATTATTAATTCGTTTCTAGATCTATAAAAAGATACTAGGAATATTATAAATATCCTAGAATTAAAATAAATAAATATTCCACTCGTCGATAATTAGAGAGAGATTTATAAAGTAGGCTAAACTCGTATATATCCGCTAAGAAAGCGAGATAAAGACGTAATTAATAAAGCGTTTAATATATTATAAGAGTAAGATCGTATAAAGTAAACTATAATAATAACGCCCTTTTCTTTCTTTTACTTCGTTATTTAAAAAGATATTATAACAAGAGGTTAATATAATAATATATAATATAAAAGATATTAATTATTCTATCGAGGATTTAGTCTTAATATATTAGAATCTTAAAGTTACTTTAGTCCCGATAGGGCTAGCGGTAAAACTTAGCCCGCCGTTTTAATAAATATTTATAATAATACTCCTATTAAAGTCTACCTTATAATAAATCGCCTAATTTAAAAGAAAGAAGTTAACGCCCTCGTTAATATATTTATATAGGTAATAACGTAAATAGCGTCTATATATAGAAGTAAATAAATAAATAGTATATATTCTAAATTATCGACCGATTACGGGTAGGCTCGTAGAGTCTTAAAGTTTAACATAGAGCCGTAAAATTTAATATTAAAATCGCGATAACGAGATAAGACGATAGGGCGGTATAGGGATAATATAAATAACTAACGATAAAAGCTATAATATTAATAAAATAAAGGCGTATATATATAATATTATAAAAATATTAATATTAAAGAACTAGGGCCTTAAATATATATTAATAAAATAAAATCTTAATATAAATCTAGGCTAGATCTAGGCTAGATCTAGGTAAAAGTCGTTTAATAATATTTTTAGAATTAAAACTATTTTAGCGCGGAGCTAATCCCGATTCGGTTAAATAATTATATAATTTTTATATTATCCGAAACTCTTTCCTATATAAATATACTACCTAATTAAGAAGTAGCGATAACGAGGGGTATATATTTAAATTTATATAAAAAAGTATATAAATAATACTATATTAAGATATTCGGGCTATATAACTCTATATATAATTAAACGAATAATTTAAAATTATTAAAAAGTAGTTTTACTAGTTTTTAGTATAATATCTCTTTAATATTATTATAGTACCCGTACTCTAAATAAAGCTCGATAAATAGATTTAATATAATAATTATTTCTTAATAAGGGTAGGTAAAGGGCGATAATATAAAAAAGAAATATAATTATACTTCTAAAGTTATCGACTTTAGAAGAAGAATTTAGTTTAATATTTAATTTATTATTCGTATTCCTTAATAAGTTCGCCCGCGAAAACGTTTTTAATATTTATTTAATAGTTTTATATAAATCCCTAGTCTTTCTAGGATAAGAGGTATTCGGTAATATAACTCTTCCCCTTTTTAATAACGCGTTTATTAAGGATATACTTTAATTCTTATTCTAGCTTTAAATCGTCTCGCTCGGTTTCTACTACTCTAGGGTTAATAAACTATAAATATTTAAAAAGATTTTTATCCGGTAGTAGGTACTACTCTAGTTATATTATTAAAAATATATTATAAATCTTCTAATTTTCCGGGATATTAAGGCGGTATATAAATTTATTAATATAATTAAAAACCTTAAATAACCTAGTTATTTATTAATTATATTTACGACTAGTAAATTTATTTACCGGAATATTATAATCTTTATATAAACGTAGTAAAGCCTAGTCCCCTTAACGGAAATAATAAAAATAATAAATACGATTATAATACTCCTTATCGTATATTTAAATATAAGTAATTATATCCGAAGTTTAAATACGTATTAATTTCTTTAGTAAAATATTATTCTCCTAGTTTCCTAAGTTTAATACGTTATTAATAATAAAACCGAAAGTTATTTTATTTAGGGTATAGTTAATAGGCTAGGAGAATATATTATTATATTATATAATTATAAAAAATAGTATCTCTTTTTAAATTTTAAAGTTTTATAAGGTAGCGATCTAAAATCGTAATATAATTTTAATAGTTTAATTTATACGCTCGCTTAATCTATTTATTTATAAATAATAAATAGTAGAAAATATTAAATTTACTTTAAACTTATTAAATAGAGTTTTTTATAAAGTATTTATAAACTTCCGGTCGCGGTTAGAAAGAATAACCTTCGGAATACCCTAGTCTATTAAATATAAACGACGTAAAAGTATATATATTTATTACTCTACTTTTTATATTAATTTTCCTAGAATCGCGGTTACCTTTCGGGAAAATTTATATATAATAATTATAATATTATCGAATCCTTCCTGCGAAAGGGGTAAGGTTAGGATAAAATTAATAAAAATTATATAAAAAGGAGAGGGCGGTATAAGAATAAATTATAATACTTTATAAGATTTATACCTAGGAGTATTAAATAACTAGTATTATAAATAATATCGTAAATACTCCTTTAACTTTTTATTTAATTTATATATATATTAATACCTAGTTATTATCTTATAGTATTTATATCTTCTTATATATAAACTAGAATATACGACGTTAAATATAATTTTAATATATAAAAAAGGTATATATAAGCGCTCCGGTATATATACGCGATTAGTAACTAAATTATTAGTACGTTATATTAAACCGTTATCCCCCTTCGAAAAAAGAAAATCTATGATATCCTCGCCGGTTTCTACGTTATAATTAAATATATAATTTATTTTAATTTAATAGTCGTCCTTTTAATACCCTTAAAGTAATTTTTATTTAAACTACGCGTTTATTTTTATTAATATATAGACTTTATATATATATACCTAGAGTATATCTAGCTCGCCTTCTAAAAAGTCTTTAATTACGTCCTTCTACTATAATTAGGATAAAGTATCTAATACTATATACTTAACGCTAGGTTTATAACGGATCTCTATATTTTAAAAACGCTAAATATAATCTAAGGCCCGTATAATATATAAATTAGTCTTTACCGTAGATAAGGTAATTATATTTATTTATTTAACTATATTAAGCGTAACTTTATAATTAATATAAACGACCGTTTTAAGGGTTAATTCGATTATATATTTAATTTTAATAAATACCTATATTATTCCTACTAGTTTTATTTTAATAAGTTAATAACGTATTTCTATATCCTTAAAGAGTCAGTTAAGGAAAAGAATAAATTAAATTTATTTCTAGTCGGGATAAAAGTTTTTTAACTCTTTTATAATATAATAAACTATAACCCCGTAACCGAATTCTTTACTAGCGTTAAGGTCGATAAATAGTTTCTTTTTATTATCGAAATAATATAAAAAGGAAGGCTTAGAAAGGGTATTCTAAATAGTTTTAAATAAACGGATCTTTTATAAGGAAGATAATTTAAAATTAATCTTTTTAATATATTTTTATCGCTAAACGTCTATAAAGGGTACTTTATTTAATAACGCGGTTTTCTTATCTTATAAAGACTTAACTAGAGTAATATAATCTTTAATATAATCTTTTAACTAATTAATTATTCCTAGGTACGTTTTAAATACTATTAATATTTAAGGGAAAACTAGTTATTTAATAATTATAAACTTTTCTTTAAAAGTTAATAACCCGAACGAGTTAACTTTCTAGTTAAGTAGTATAATTAACGGATAACCGATAAACGCCTTCTTAAGGTTAATTAAAATATTAAATTTAATAAATAAAGAAAATATTATATATAAATATTAAATATAATCCTCAAGGGTCTAAAAGAATATTATAACGTTATCGATATATACTCGGGCGAATACTTTATAGATATATAGGATCCGGTCTATTTATTACTATACGTATATAAGCGAGTTTTTAAATCTTATTACCGTAATATTAAAAATCTCTTAACCGCGGTATAATACGACGGTAAGTTTATATTTATCCTTAAAGTATATACGTTATTAATAGAAGAAACTAGCCGCGTCGATAATAGTAATTTAACGATAACTTTTAACGGCGCTAATTATATTATTCTATAAAGATAAATAATAGATATCTATTATAGTTATAGTATTTAAACCTCGAATATTAATAATAGTACGACCCTTTTTAGTACCGTTTAATTTTATAATTTAAATAACGAAGACTAGGAAGTTAAATAAAATAGTTTATATTATCTATTTAAACCGTCCCTAAATATATAATTTATTAAAGATTTCGTTAATAATCTTCCGGCTCTCGTTATTTATAAGATAAATACGTATTATTTTAAATACTTTATCTTCCTAATCGGCGCGTAGTAGTATATATATTTATTCTTTTTCTAGAATATTAATAAAACCTCCTTCTACTTAAAGTATAAGGAATTAATTAATAACTTTTACTAGCTCCGGTTATTTACTATAAATAATAATATTATTTAAAAGGATACTATTCTTTACCGAAGTAATTATCTTTATTAATAGAATAAAAGACTAGGAATTAGTTAAATTCTTTATATCTTTACCCCTTAAAGGCTATTTAAGAAGTAATAAATTAAAATTAATAGTAATTATATTATTAAAAGCGTTTTTAATAAAAGTTTCTTTATACTCTTAAAGAGGCCTTTATATAACGAGCTCGCGAATATTATTATCGCTTATAATAATATTATAATAGTTATTAAATTAAACCTCGATTACTTAATCTAGTTTTATATTCCTAGGGATTTTAATATATTTATCCGTCTTATTCTTTATAAATATTAATTTTATTCTATTATTAACGATTCCGGTAAAGAGGTATAAATTAATATCTACCGGTTTAAAGAAATAGTCTCGTACTAGTAGATTAAATTTATAAACTTCGATAATTACCGTAATTTATAAAGGGATAACTTTTATTTTCGTAGTATATACCGGCCGGTTTATATTTATACCTCTTAAATAAACGTCGATAAGGTACTTTATATCGTAACTACCGATACAGGCGATTTATCGAGATATTAGTATATTAATCCCTTTAAAGGCCATAACGTCTATATTAATAAATATATTTATTTTAAGATTATTTATAATATAGACTTCCCTAGGGGCGGTTTCGGTTATTATTTTATTATCGTTTTTATTTTTCCCGGGGAAGTATAAAGAGGTAACGATATATTTAAAAATAATATAATAGTTAATATTAATACCGGTAACTTGGAGTAGAGTTATTATAATATAGATTCTAATTTTTAAAAAGAAGTATATTATAAATTTATAATCGACGATAATTACTTTATAGCTAGTATCTTTATAGTCTTTTTCTATTTTAATTCTAGGGTTTAAACCGACCCGAATACCGGTGTACTAGTACTTCCTAAATATTTATCCTATTCCCGTATTTTTAGAAGAGTCGTAGTTTAATTTAATAATAAACTTTTATTTTAATAATTCGTTATTCGTTTTAATTTAATAATAGGTTTCCGTATTCTCATTTATTACTAAAGGTTATTTACTTTTTTAAATAATATTTATAATTAAATATTTAGGGTAGGAGGCTTTAATAGGGTTCCTACCTAAACTTTAATTTTTAAAGTATATATATAATATATTTTTAAAAAAGAATAACTCCTTATAAATACGACACTCGATTTATTTAAACGAATCGATAATAGTTATTTAGTAACCGGTTATTTCGTTTTATTTATTATAATAATCCTTTTATTATTAATCCTAACTCTATTTATTAACGTAATTAATATTAAACGTAGATTATTCTTTTATTTATAAATCTATAGTACCGTCTTCTTAAGAGTGGTTCTTTTATATCTCGGTTTTATAGTAAATAATTATATACCTAAAGAGTATTTATTATTACCCGAAATAATTAAAATTATAATTACCGGTTATAAGCCCGCGGCTTTCTTAGCGCGGTTAATAATTAAAACGATTTCTATTTCTAAAAGGGAAAAGTACGTTTCTAGTACTATTATTAATAATTTATAACTAAATAGGTAACGGTTAAATTTAACGAGGTTACTATTATATTTAAAGGATATTTAGTATATTTTAATAGGCCGGATTAATAAATTAATAAAAAGTAGTTTAAGATAACTAGTTCTATTATAGGCGGAACCGGTTAAACTATTAATAATTCTATTAGTTTTATTATAAACTCTTTAGTTTAAGAGGCGGTAGAGGCCTAGTTATTTTATTATTTCGTATTATTCTTAATTAGGCTTCTTCTTTAGCGTTAAATAAATTAAGAAATTTATTTAATAAAATATTAAGTTTAAACGGATTAATAAAAAACTTAAAATTAAAACTAATATAATCGTAGATTATAGATATTTATTAATATATATTAAGAATATCGGCGGTTTTAATTAAATTAAATATTTTATTTATATATTATTTAGGCGTTTTATTAATATATATTTAAACGAATTTATATTTATTAAAACGAAATTTATATATAATTTTTAGTGTCTTTATTTTAAATCGTTTAATAAAACGACCTATTTATTTAAAATTAACGAAGGTACGTATTAATATTTTAATATTAATATTTAGTTTATTCGAGAATTATTTAAAGGCTACTCTTTTAAGATATAAAAATAAAAACTTTTATACCTCCTCTTCGTCGTATTATTTAATTATATTATTAACGCGATCCTTAAAGTCGAAAACGTTTTTATATATAATATATTTTCTTAAAATAAATAAATTATCCTTCCTATCGCCTTTAAGGTCGAAGAATTTAATTTCTTCGAGTTTTAATTTATTTTAGGCGTTTACCCTAGTATTAATATTATTTTAATTAATTAAATTATTTATTTTTAATAGGCCTTAAGGTCCTACCGGGCCTTTCTTTATCTTAATTATTAATTTAATAATAAGGGCCTAAATTTCTAGCGATTTTATAAATTATATTATTTATTCGGAATTTATAATAAATTACTCGGGCTCGGGAGGAGTTATAATTTCTTTATCTTTAAATTCGTTCTTTAAAGATTATTTCTTTTATAGGTATTAATATAGCTCTTTAATATTCTTTCGGAAAATACCGATAAACGGTATTATAAACGTTTTATCTATAATTTAAAATAACTATATAATAGGTTATTTAAATTTAATATACTCCGAAAGGTCGTTATTAAATTACTTCGCTTTCCGGCCCCTTCTTAATAAATATTAAAGAAGTACTTTAATAAAAGGATAAAGAAACCGTATAATTATCTAGGTAACTACTCGTTTAATATTAAAAATAACTTTTACCTATTTTAAAATATATTTATTTAATAATAAGAATTCTTATAAATAGAAAATAAAATCAATTATAGTAAAGTTTAATTAAACTTCTTCTAGGGTAATAACTAGGGTAATAATTAATAATAAATATTAAAAGTAGTAATACTAGGCGAATAATAAAAGTAGTATTAAAAGACTAATATTCTAGTATTCTTTTTTTTATAACGGAAGCGTAAAAGATATAACTAGTAATATATTTACTAGGCTAGATATTTACTTAATAAGTAATTTATTAAAATAAATAACTATATTAATAAAAAGGAAATAAATAAAGGGACGTTCTAAATACTTAATTTAATATTTACTATAAATACCCTAAATAAAAAGAGTATTAAATAAATTATTTTAATAATTTAATAAAGAGTTTAAAAGTACTTATTTAAGGTAATAAAGTATAATACGGAAATATTAAATAAATATAACGTAAATAAAACTCGCTGTCGATACGGAGTAAATTATTTTAAATATAATAGTTAATAAAGAGTATATTAGCCGTTTTAAGAGTTATTTTACTATTTATAACTAATATAATCGTTCTTACTAATATAAAAGAGGTATAGTTCTACGTTAATATAACTATTACTATTATTTAATAAAGGGTTAATATAATAATATATAATATAAAAGATATTAATTATTTTATCGAGGATTTAACTTTAATATACTAGAATCCTAAAATTACCCTAGTCCCGATAAAGCTAGCGGTAGGGCTTAGCCCGCCGTTTTAATAAATATTTATAATAATACTCTTACTAAAGTCTACCCCGTAATATATTAACTCCGGTTCTAAAAAATATATAGTCGTCGATATTAAAGTATTTAATAAAATTATAATATTTAATATTTATTTAATATTAATTTAAACTAAGATCCTAGTATTTCTTATATATATTATATATATTTTAATTATCGACGCTACCGCTTTCTTCTATTAATAATAGGTAAAATAATATTATTATTACCGTTTTATAATAACTACCTATAAAGAGTAGGAAATCTTTAACGTCTTTATTATAGAATATCGGAACTCGCCCGTTTATATTTAATATATAATAGACCGTATCCTACGGCCCTACCGAAAATTCTACCGCGTATATATCGACGATATCGTTATTTTTTCTACCTCTTTATCCGAATACGTCGAATATCTTATTTAAATATTCTAGGTCTTATCCGAAATAAATATTTATTTTTCCGTTAAGAAGTTATTCCTAGGATACCTATTAACGTAGTTATTTAAATAATATATTAATACGTTAAGTCTTATTATAATAAAAAATAAATTTACTATTATAAAGAATCTTAAATTCCTAAAGAATTTATAAACTTTAAAATAGTACCTAGGTATAACGGGTTATTTAAAATAATATATATTATATTATACTACTATTGTAAAACCTCTTTAGGATCGGAAGATACTATTAAACTAAAACTATAAACTAGATAAAAAAAGTATTTAAGGTAATATTTATAAATCTACGATAAGTAAATTATTAATTAATATATTTACTCCTTCGGAATTTAATATATATAAATACTTATAAGAGCTCTTCGCTAGTTTTATAATATTATACTACGCCGACCTAAAACGGCCGTTATTTATTAATTTAAATACTAGTAAAGAATAGGGCTTCGATATATATATATATTATATTAAAAATAACGTCGTCGATATTATAATAATATTAAAGTAGAAATCGCTCTAGTTTATCCTCTTTTTATCGAGATAACTAATTTCGGTTAAAACTAAATACTAGCCTACCGAGTTAGAAATAACCGGTATTATATAAGTAATTAAGAAAATCCGCTATATTATCGAAGTATTAATTAATACTATAATTATCTATACCGATTATATTTCTATAATAAGGATTATAAAGTAAATATTTATAAATACTATATTTATAGAAAAGTTAAATCTATACTTTATCCGAGTTTTAGAGTATTTATAATATTTTAACCTCAAAGTTAAATATAAATTAAATAAGGCGAATATTATATTAAATATTTTATCTCGCCTCGCTAGCCGATTATATCGTCCTAAAATAAACGAATTAATTCTTAATACTCTCTTAGTTTTTCTAGTTAATATTATTATAATAAATAACGAATTTAAAGTAAGGATTTATAATATTTATATAAAACTACGTTAAGTTAGAATTATTAATACCGTCGAAAAGAATACTACCCTAGAAAAAGAAAATAACGTAGCGAAGCTCCTTTATAAACTTATCGACGACCTATATCGGTAAAGCGGGAGACCGTACGAGAAGAGTCGAGGTACTAAATGCGTATTTTACTAGCTTTAGGCGGAAAAATAACGAACTTCGGCAAATCTCAAAAGTAAATGTCAGTATGCTCCAAGCGCTATCAGCCCTGTCAGAAAGCCGTCTACGGGTTTGCGCTGAAACTCCATGTCAAATACCGACCCGAGGTTCAGCAGGATCAGCAAGTCGGGGCTTCGGGTAGTAAATCAGGGTTCCGGGAAGGTTACTTTCAGCAAGTAGTACTAACTGTCAGCAGGTTCAGCAGGTTCAGTAACTCGATAAATCGTTAGTAATTTAAATATCAGACGAATAGGCCCATTATATGCCCTATAGCATGCGCATTTATATGCGCATTGGCATGCGCCATAGTATGGGCCATAGTATGGGCCATAGTATGCCCCATGGCATGCGCAATGGCGTGCGCAGCTTGCGCATGCCATTGAATGGCATGCGAATGGTATGCGCAAAGGTATCCTGAATAGCATGCGATATGCGCCCCCCGCAGCAGCCCCTAAAACATCAGACGAAAGCCCCCCATGGCATGCGCAATCATGGCATGCGCCAAGGCATGCGCCAAGGCATGCGACATGCCGTGGTATTCATGTGCGCATACTCCCCGGATGTGCCTGGGTGACGCCCCCGCGAGAACTTTCGCCAAAACTCATTATTCCGGGCCCGGTAGGTCGCTAGCGTTGGTAGTCGTCGCTAAGGGTCGCTGCCGTCAATGGCGTCGATTATAGAACTTTATTTATTTCAGCCCTATTATAGGGCTGAGCTGCTGTCAGTATACTAACGGTATATATAAATTACTGAAGTTGCTAATCCGGCTGAAATTAACCCGGAGTTATTGAACCTACTGAAAGTAACCTGCCTGGACCCCTGACTTACTGAACCTACTAATAGGACGCTGGCAGCTCTATCCGTAAATTAGGGCTGCTAGTAGTATCCTATCCGTAATTAAGGTTAAAAAACCTACTGACAGGACGCTGCCAGCCTTATCCGCAACTTAGGGCTACCGGTAGGACGCTGCCAGCCCTATCCGCGCGGTCGGCAACTGGGGTTTTGGCAGGAGTTTTTGAGATTTACCGATGAAAAGATAACGTCCAAAAAAAAAAAAAAAAAAAAAAATTTTTTTAATGAAAAAACCTAAAAATAGTAACTTCGGATTTAAGATTCTAAATCCGTAAGGCTATATAAAGCGCTATAACTACGCTAATTTAATTTCGATTTTAAATTACGTCGATTTATATAAATTATATATATATATAATACCCCCTAAACTAGCGCGGTATTATAGACTATATAATTCACTTATAACTATATATATTTAATTATTTACCGGTACTACTTAGACTAGTTTATTCCTATTTATTCAAAATTATTTAAAATAAATCGAAGTATTAAATACGTATTTAGATACTTTAGACAAAAGTAAATATTAAATCGATCTCTAGGGCTAGTATATAAACTAAATAGATCTAAACACTTTTTCCGTCTTTTTCGATAGAATACGGGCTCACCGCTTTACCGATATATTTTATTTCAATAATATTAAATACGGATTATATTTATATTTACTAACTACTTTTAAATATAAAGTTTTTTAGAAAGTTTATAATAATATAAAATACCCCGGTTATATTAAGACGTATAAGAAACTTATAAAAAGTATTTATATATTTAATATATCGATTAAATTTTATAAATACCTTCGGTACTACTCTTATTACTAATTATATTAAATATTAAAATATTAATTATATAAGTTTTTATAGCCGATCTATTTACTATCTAAATCTTTCGAGATTATTATTATCGATTTTATCCTCGGGTTATTAAAGGTTTTTACCGGCGAAGACTATATAATATCCGTTATATATAAATTTAATAAAGTTATAATATTTATCGCCGGCGAGGTAGCTTCGAGTAGTTTTTAATAAATAACTCGGTTATTAAATAAATTAATATTACTCGGCTAGGGCCTACCTTCTACTATTATTAATAATCGAGATTATTAATTTATCGGTTAATTATAAAAGAAGATTATAATTAAATTTAAAGTAAATATACTCTATTTAATTATATATTATTTATAAATTAACGGGTAGTCGGAAAAGTTAAATAAAGTCGTCGAAATCGCTCTATACTATTTTTTATTTACCGTCGATACTTTTATTTAGCCGAAGGTTTTACTATAATTATTTATAATATTAAATAATTTAATTAAATATAATAGTACACGTCTAGCTCTTATAGAGATATTATACGAATTTAAAATTAGGGAGCCACTAGACCTACTACGTATTAATTATCTTAATATATTTGATTTTAACGTAGCGGATATTTACGCCGAAATTTTCCGCGACGCCGAACTTCCTACTACTAAAATAGACGTTAATATTAAATTTCCTATTATAGAAATATAATACGGTAATATTATAGGAGCCTTCCGCGAGTTTAATTATCTTAATATAAATACTTTTCTAATAGTCTATTAACCTAAATATATAAATATATAAAATATTATCGTATTTACGTCGCTATATATAAAAGAGTAGTACGATATTAATTATAAATTCATATTCTTTAAAGTTAGTAATATAGTATATCTACGACTTTACCGCGATTATTAAATAACTAGTATCTTATTTAAGAAGACTAGTTAATAGTTTATCGGCCTTTTTTAAATTATAGAATATATAGGTAAACTAGCGTATCGTTTAAAATTTCTAATTATTATAATTATTTATAATATAATTTCGGTTATTTACTTTAAACTAGTACCGAGCCTAGATTTATATAAGAGAGAGTCCGTTATTTTATTATTTATCGTCGTCGATAACGAGGATAAATAGAAGGTAAATAAGTTATTATAAAAGCGCTAGCGCCGGTTCGGAAGAGTAAAGAATATAATTACGTAGTACTTTATTCGATAGAAGAGATATAGACTTAAAGATAATAAATAAATATTTATTAAATAACTATAATATACTTTAGGATTAATATACGAATTTAAATAAATTTATAGTTAATTCGTTAGAATATCTTATTAACCTTTCGGCTTTATAGAAATAATTTATTATAGTACTTTCAATTTAATAGAAATACCCCTTTATTACTATATTAGGTTTAACGGAATTACTTTTACTATACTTTAAATATTTAGTCTATTTATAGAACTATTATAGATTTATATTATCGGGGCGATAGTTTTATTTATAAAGTAGGAATTAATATAGTTATACCGAAGTATTTATTTATAATTAATTCCTTAGCGCCGAAGCCTATTTATATATTACGAGGTAGACTTTAATAAGAGTATTATTATAAATATCTATTAAAACGGCGGGCTAAGCCCTACCGCTAGCCCTATCGGGACTAAAGTAACTCTAGGATTCTAATATATTAGGGCTAAATTCTTTATAGAATAATTAATATTTTTTATATTATATATTATTATATTGACCCCTTATTAAATAGTAGTAACGGTTATATTAACGTAGAACCATACCTCTTTTATATTAGTGAGAACGATTATATTAATTATAAATAGTAAAATAACTTTTAAAACGGTTAATATACTCTTTATTAATTACTATATTTAAAATAATTTACTCCGTATCGATAGCGAGTTTTATTTATATTATACTTATTTAGCGCTTCCGTATCGTACTCTATTATCTTAAATAAATACTTTTAAACTCTTTATTAAATTATTAAAATAATCTATTTAATACTCTTTTTATTTAGGGTATTTATAATAAATATTAAATTAAATATTTAGAACGTCTCTTTGTTTATTTCCTTTTTATTAATATAATTATTTATCTTAATAAGTTACTTATTAGGTAAATATCTAGTTTAGTAAATATATTATTAACTATATTTTTTATACTTCCGCTATAGAAAAAAGAATATTAGAATACTAGTCTTTTAATACTACTTTTATTATTCGCCTAGTATTACTACTTTTAGTATTTATTATTAATTATTACTTTAGTTATTATTTTAGAAGAAACTTAATTAAATTTTATTATAATTAATTTTACTTTTTATTTATAAGAATTCCTATTATTAAATAAATATATCTTAAAATAAATAAAAGTTATTTTTAACGTTAGACGAGTAGTTATTTAGATAATTATATAATTTCTTTATCCTCTTATTAAAGTACTCTTTTAATATTTATTAAAAAGGGGCCGGAAAGCGAAGTAATTTAACGACGATCTTTTAAAGTATATTAAGTTTAAATAGCCTACTATATAATTACTTTAAATTATAAATAAAATATTTATAATACCGTTTATTAGTACCTTCCGAAAGGATATTAAAGAGTTATATTAATATTTATAAAAGGAATAGTCTTTAGAGGACGAATTTAAAAACGAAGAAATTATAACTCCTCCCGAGCCCGAGTAATTTATTATAAATTCCGAATAAATAATATAATTTATAGAATCGCTAGAAATTTAGGCCCTTATTATTAGGTTAATAATTAAAATAAAGAAAGACTTAATAAAACCTTAAGATTTATTAAAAATAAATAACTTAACTAGTTAAGATAGTACTAGTATTAGGGTAAATACCTAGAATAAATTAAAACTCGAAGAAATTAAATTCTTCGACTTTAAAGGCGATAAAAAGAATAATTTATTTATTTTAAGAAAATATATTATATATAAAAACGTTTTCGACTTTAAGGATCGCGTTAATAATATAATTAAATAATACGGCGAAAAGGAGGTACGAAAGTTTTTATTTTTATATTTTAAAAAAGTAACCCTTAAGTAGTTCTCGAATAAATTAAATATTAATATTAAGGTGTTAATACGTATCTTCGTTAACCCTAAATAAATAAGTCGTTTTATTAAATAATTTAAAATAAAGATACTAGAAACTATACGTAAACTTCGTTTTAATAAATATAAATTTATTTAGATACACACTAGTAAAACGCCTAAATAATATATAAATAAAATATTTAATTTAACTAGGGCCGCCGATATTCCTAGCGTATATTAATAAATATTTATAATCTACGATTATATTAATTTTAATTTTAAATCTTTTATTAATCCGTTTAAACCTAATATCCTATTAGATAAATTCTTTAATTTATTTAATACTAAGAAAAAAGTCTAACTAGGAATAATACGAAGTAATAAAATAATTAAACCTCTACTACCTCCTAAATTAAAGAGTTTACGGTAAAGTTAATAGAATTATTAATAACTTAACTAATTCCGTTTATAATAGAACTAGTTACTTTAGACTACTTTTTATTAATTTATTAATCCGGTTTATTAAAATATATTAAATATCCCTTAAACGTAGTAGTAACCTCGTTAAATTTAACTACTACCTATTTAATTATAAATTATTAATAATAGTACTAGAAATGTACTTTTCCCTCTTAGAAATAGAAATCGTTTTAATTATTAACCGCGCCAAGAAAACCGCGGGCTTATAACTAGTAATTATAATTTTAATTATTTCGGGTAATAATAAGTACCCCCTAGGTATATAACTATTTATTATAAAACCGAGGTATAAAAGGACCGCTTTTAAGAAGACGGTATTATAGAGTTATAAATAAAAGAATAATCTACGCTTAATATTAATTACGTTAATAAATAGAGCCAGGATTAATAGTAAAAGAATTACTATAATAAATAGGACGAAATAACTAGTTATTAAATAACTATTATCGATTCGCTTAAATAAATCGAGTACCGTATTTATAAAGAGTTATTCTCTTTTAAAAACATATTATATACGTATTTTAGAAATTAAAGTTTAGGTAGGAACCCTATTAAAGTCTCTTACCCTAAATATTTAATTATAAATATTATTTAAAAAAGTAAATAATTTTAGTAATAAACGAGAATACAGAAACCTATTACTAGGTTAAAATGAATAACGAATTACTAAAATAGAAACTTATTATTAAATTAAACTACGACTTTTCTAAAAATACGGGAATAGGATAAACGTTTAGGAAATACCGGTACACCGGTATTCGGGTCGGTTTAAACCCTAAAATTAAAATAAAAAAGAGTTATAAAGATATTAACTATAAGATAATTATCGCCGATTATAAATTTATAGTACGTTTCTTTTTAAAAGCTAGAATCCGTATTATAATAACTTTACTCTAAATTACCGGTATTAATATTAATTATTATATTATTTTTAAATATATCGTTACCTCTTTATACTTCCCCGGGAAAAATAAGAGCGGTAATAAAATAATAACCGAAACCGCCCCTAGGGAAGTCTATATTATAGATAATTTTAAAGTAAATATATTTATTAATATAAACGTTATGACCCTTAAAGGGATTAATATATTAATATCTCGGTAAATCGCTTATATTAATAACTACGATATAAAGTACCTTATCGACGTTTATTTAAAAGGTATAAATATAAACCGGCCGGTATATACTACGAAAATAAAAGTTATCCCTTTATAAATTACGGTAATTATCGAAGTCTATAAACTTAATCTATTAATACGAGATTATTTCTTTAAACCGGTAGATATTAACTTATATCTCTTTACCGGAATCGTTAACGATAGAATAAAATTAATACTTATAAAGAATAAGACGGATAAATATATTAAAATCCTTAAGAATATAAAGCTAGGCCAAGTAATCGAGGTTTAATTTAATAATTATTATAGTATTATTATAAGCGATGACGACGTTCGCGAGTTTATTATATAAAGGCCTCTTTAGGAGTATAAAGAAACTTTTATTAAAAATACTTTTAATAATATAGTTATTATTAACTCTAGTTTATTATTTCTTAAGTAATTTTTAGAGGGTAAAGATATAAAGAACCTAACTAATTCCCAGTTTTTTATTCTATTAATAGAGATAATTATTTCGGTAAAGGATAATATCCTCTTAAATAATATTACTATTTATAATAAATAACCGGAGTTAATAAAGATTATTAATTAATTCTTTATACTTTAAATAGAAGGAGGCTTTATTAATATTCTAAAAAACGAATAAATATATATACTACTACGCGCCGACTAGGAATATAAAGTATTTAAAACGATATATATTTATCCTATAAATAACGAAAGCTGGAAGATTATTAACGAAATCTTTAATAAATTATATATTTAGGGACGGTTTAAATAAATAATATAAATTACTTTATTTAACTTCTTAATTTTCGTTATTTAAATTATAAAATTAAATAGTACTAAGAAGGGCCGTACTATTATTAATATTCGAAGTTTAAATATTATAATTATAGTAGATATCTACTATTTACCTTTATAGAATAATATAATTAGCGCCGTTAAGGGTTATTATTAAATTACTATTATCGACGCGGCTAGTTTCTTTTATTAATAATATATATATTTTAAGAATAAATATAAGTTTACCGTTATATTATACCGCGGCTAGGAGACTTTTAATATTACGATAATAAAATTTAAAAACTCGCTTATATATATATAATAGTAAATAGACCGGATCCTACGTATTTATAAAATATTCGCCCGAGTATATATCGATAATATTATAGTATTCTCTTAGACCCTCGAGGATTATATTTAATATCTATATATAGTATTTTCTTTATTCGTTAAATTTAATATTTTAATTAACTCTAAGAAGGCGTTTATCGGTTATCCGTTAATTATACTATTTAGTTAGAAAGTTAACTCGTTTAGGTTATTAACTTCTAAAGAAAAATTTATAATTATTAAATAATTAATTTTCTCTTAAACGCTAGTAGTATTTAAAATATACCTAGGAATAATTAATTAATTAAAAGATTATATTAAAGATTATATTACTCTAGCTAGGTCTTTATAAAATAAGAAAATTATATTATTAAATAAAATACCCCCTATAGGCGCTTAGCGATAGGAATATATTAAAAAGATTAATTTTAAATTACTTTCCTTATAAGAGATCCGTTTATTTAAAGTTATTTAAAATACCCTTTCCAAATCTTTCTTTTTATATTACTTCGATAATAAAAAGAAACTATTTATCGACCTTAATATTAATAAGGAATTTAATTACGGGGTTATAATTTATTATATTATAAAAAAATTAAAAGACCTTTATCCCGATTAGAAGTAGATTTAGTTTATTCTTTTCTTTAGCCGACTCTTTAAGGATATAAAAATACATTATTAATTTATTAAAATAAAACTAGTAGGAATAGTATAAATATTTATTAAAATTAAATATATAATCGAATTAGCCCCTAAAATAGTCGTTTATATTAATTATAAAGCTACGTTTAATATAATTCAATAAATAAATATAACTACCTTATTTATAATAAAGATTAATTTATATATTATACGGGCTTTAGATTATATTTAACGTTTTTAAAATATAAAGATCCGTTATAAACCTAGCGCTAAATATATAATATTAGATACTTTATTTTAATTATAGTAGAAGAACGTAGTTAGGGACTTTTTAGAAAACGAGCTAGATATACTTTAAATATATATATATAAAGTCTATATACTAGTAGAAATAAACGCGTAGTTTAAATAAGAATTACTTTAAAGGTACTAGAATAACGATTATTAAACTAAAATAAATTATATATTTAACTATAATATAGAAACCGGCGAGGACACCGTAGATCTTTCTTTTTCGAAGAGAGATAACGACTTAATATAACGTATTAATAATTTAGCTACTAATCGTATATATATACCGGAGTATTTATATATACCTTCTTTATATATTAAAACTTTATTTAATATCGTATATTCTAATTTATATATAGGAAGATATAAATACTATAAAATAATAACTAGATATTAATATATATATAAATTAAATAAGAAGCTAGGGGAGTATTTATAATATTATTTATAATATTAACTATTTAATACTCCTAGGTATAAACTTTATAAAGTATTATAATTTATTCTTATACCGCCCTCTCTTTTTTATATAATTTTTATCGATTTTATCCTAGCCTTACCTCTTTTATAAGAAGGATTCGATAATATTATAATTATTATATATAAATTTTCCCGAAAGGTAACCGCGATTCTAGGAAAATTAATATAAAAAATAAAATAATAAATATATATACTTTTACGTCGCCTATATTTAGTAGATTAAAGTATTCCGAAAACTATTCTTTCTAACCGCGACCGGAAGTTTATAAATACTTTATAAAAGACTTTATTTAATAAATTTAAAATAAATTTAATATTTTCTACCGCCTATTATCTATAAATGAATAAATTAAGCGAGTATATAAATTAAATTATTAAAATTATATTACGATTTTAGATTATTACTTTATAAAACCTTAAAGCCTAGGAAAAGGTACTATCTTTTATAATTATATAATATAATAATATATTCTCCTAACTTATTAACTATACCTTAAATAAAATAACTTTCGGTTTTACTATTAATAACGCGTTAAACCTAGGAAGTTAAAAGAATAATATTTTACTAAAGGAGTTAATATATATTTAAACTTCGGATATAATTACTTATATTTAAATATACGATAAAGAGTATTATAATTATATTTATTATTTTTATTATTTCCGTTAAAGGGACTAGGCTTTACTATACTTATATAAAAATTATAATATTCTAGTAAATAAATTTACTAGTCGTAAATATAATTAATAAATAACTAGGTTATTTAAGGTTTTTAATTATATCGGTAGGCTCGTATACCGCCTTAATATCCTAGAAAATTAAAAGATTTATAACGTATTTTTAATAATATAATTAAAGTAATACCTACTACTAGATAAAGACCCTTTTAAACGTTTACGGTTTATTAATCTTAAAGTAGTAAAAACCGAGCGAGACGACTTAAAGCTAGAATAAGAATTAAAATATATCCTCGATAAACGCGTTATTAAAAAGGGGAAGGGTTATACTACCGAATACCTCCTATCTTAAAAAGACTAGGGATTTATATAGAACTATTAAATAAATATTAAAAACGTTTTCGCGGGCGAACTTATTAAAAAATACGAATAATAAATTAAATATTAAATTAAATTCTTCTTCTAAGGTCGATAACTCTAAAAGTATAATTATATTTCTCTTTTATATTATCGCCCTTTACTTATCTTTACTAGGAAATAACCGTTATATTAAATCTACCTATCGAGCTCTATTTAGAGTACGGGTACTACGATAATATTAAAGAGATACTATACCGAGAACCGGTAAAACTACTCTTTAATAGTTTTAAATTATTCGTTTAATCGCACGTAGAGTTATATAGCCCGAATATTTTAGTATAATATTATTTATATACTCCTTTATATAGACTTAGGTATATACCCTTCGTTATCGCTACTTTTTAATTAAATAATATACTTATATAGGAAAGAGTTTCGGATAATATAAAAATTATATAATTATTTAACCGAATCGGGACTAACTCCGCGCTAAAATAATTTTAATTTTAAAAGTACCGTTAAACGACTTTTATTTAAATCTAGCCTAGATCTAATTTAAATTTATATTAAAATCTTACTTTATTAATATATATTCAGGGCCCTAGTCCTTTAATATTAATACTCCTATAATATTATATATATATACTTTTATTTTATTAATATTATAGTTTTTATTACTAGTTATTTATATTATCTTTATACCGCCCTATCGCCTTACCTCGTTATCGCGATTTTAATATTAAGTTTTACGGCTCTACGTTAAACTTTAAAACTCTACGGGCCTACCCGTAATTAATTAATAATTTAAAATATATACTATTTATTTATTTACTTCTATATATAGACGCTATTTACGTTATTACTTATATAAATATATTAACGAGGGCGTTAACTTCTTTCTTTTAAATTAAACGATCTATTACGGGGTAGACTTTAATAAAAGTATTATTATAAATATTTATTAAAACGGCGGGCTAAGCCCTATCGCTAGCCCTATTAAAACTAGGGTAATTTTAAAATTCTAATATATTAGGGCCAAATCCTCTATAAAATAATTAATATCTTTTATATTATATATTATTATATTGACTCTTTATTACTATACTAGTAATTCGCTTTTAACGAATTAGAATTAATTAATTATTATTACTTTATAGAATATAACTTTATTATAAAGTAAAATAAAATAAAATATTAATATTTTAGAAAAATCCTCCTATTAAGCCGAGAGTAACTATTTAGCGACAACGAGTTTATACTCGAATATTAACGAAATTACTATATATACGTTTTATAGATTAATTATATATTATAAAAATATATTAGAGATACGACGTCGGTTAATTTAATTTATTCAATAATAAATAATAGGATATTAGGGTCGAGAAATTAGAGAAGAAGTATTAAGAAAACTTTAGCTCGCTAAATATAGATCTTAGGGCTAGGGCTGAACTAAGTTTATATAGGGATGGGTCTATGGATAAGGGGTCCTATCGTTAGTAAAATGGGGTCTAGCCCTATCCGTCCCCTACACTCCTGTGTACACAGAGCGCAATGTTAGTAGCTGGGATGGTTCTTTTAGCACTGGCAATGTCGTCATGAATTGAATTGATATATACACAACTATGTCTAGGTTGCAAAGTACAACGGGTTTAGCTTCAATCCTTCCGACCCACAAGATCATTGACATCAACGCTGCAAACCATGTTATTATTTTATCCGACACCATGAGACCGTGGCATACAGGACTCTTGGAGCTACCAGTCGGCAAGGATGCTGTCCAGCTAGTTGTGGTGGGGTTTGCGGACGCGCTCGAAGTTTGGCTGGGGGAAGCAGTCGCCATTGTAGGATTAAACCCAACTGAAGAGACCTCGTTGCCGATGCGGAAGCCGGGACACTGCTCTCGCCAGATGTCGTCGCCGAAGCAAAGTCTGGCGCAGCGTAGTGAAAGGTCAAAGAGCCAACGATCAAGCAGCAGACCCGAGCGAAAGGATTCTGCCATCCACCGTCACAGCAGCACTTCCAACCGAAAGAGTCTGGTTATCTACCACCACAGGAGTACTACCCAGTGAAGTGAAGGTCTCTCAACCTGCAGCGAGGTCTCCATTAGTGCTTTGCCCAGGTACAGCCGTAGCAAGAGCGACTGTCGATGTCCCAACAATTAGTGCTGAAGCTGAGCTGAGTGAGAATGTGAGACCACCGACAACAATGCCCGAAGAGCCTGGAAGCAAGATTGAATGGTTGATCTCAAAGCCTCCATTACTGCCTGAGAGAGCCGTGAATCTCTGAGAGCCGATGGTCAGGATAGAGTCGGATGCAACATTGCTGGGAATGGGCAAGCCGGATGTTAAGGGAATCGTGGAAGTACCAACCACCACCGCGAAATTGCCCAAAGAATACCGTGTTCCGTCGACAGTGATAGGTAGTCCTTCTTGCGTAACGGCCTGTCCTCCGAAGGAAAAGACCCGCGGAGCTCCTGGTTTCGAGTCTGACGTTGGGCGAAAGAATGCCAGGTAGCTGGAAACTCCAATCAGTCATGCACAATCTTCGAGACTCAACAGGAAGGTAATAGCTCTTACCTGTCGTGTCTGTTCCATGTCGTGCTGTATATCTTCAAGTTTGATCCCCAGAGGTGCATTGTCCAATAGTATCACACCGCCGTTCTTCACTGAGGCCCCACAAGTATAAGCAATGGAGAAAACGCCGTTTAAGAGGCAACTATACCTAGAGGAAATGAAGAAGCGATGATCATGAGCGTGATAGCTAAGCTGACTCCGGGGTCCGCAGAGAATCTGCTGTCGGGCTTTGCTAGCCAAATGACCAAAGCTGCTATTACGACGCCGACGTTGTTGAGGGCATCACCCACGATATGGACAATGACTCCTAGTATGCCCAAATCGCGTATTTCAACTGGCAATGGTAAGCTTTCATGGTGATGGTCACTGTGATCGCTAGATGGCTGGAATTGGATGAGATTCAGCAGGGGGAACTTACCCGTCCGCTTAGTCGTGAAATGATATTATCGTCCTCCATCTCAACATTTCCAGGTAAATTGTGGCTCTGATCATGTACGTGCTCTTGTTAATTGTCATCTAAACGCTGACGGAAATTAATGTGCAATTCATACCGTGGAGGAAATTACACTTAGAAGACTTAGACCAAGACCGACGCTCGCAATTCCTCGGTGCATTTTTCAACGGGGTTTTTCTACTGGCGCTTAGGGTCATCATATTTCTTCAGGCCATTGAGAGGTTCATTTCATTACAGCGTAAGTACGTTCTTTTCGAATTGGTTAAGACCGACCTTCAATGAAGGAGTGGAAAATTCGGAGCTGATACTGATTATTGGATGCGTTGCCAGCCAAACGAGAAGCCTTGTGGAGACTGGCGCTTTCTTAGATCTATACGACCGAGTTAGACCTGCGGTCTTCACGTATTGTTTTTCGTTTAAGCAATACCTCAATTATGGCGACAGCTACAATGAATCCTATCGAGTAGTTCATCTGGATGGAAAGTGGCGTTCAGTAAGTAGGTCTAGCGAGGATATGTTGAAAAGTCTACAGTTCGTACGTAGTGAAAAGCGTCAGCGACCAAGGCCAGTGATTGAGTATGAAATCCTACTTTCAAGCAAGCTGTCAGTACCATATACCTGCGATGGTCACGGTATGCTTGATTAATTGCGTTGACCACTGGTTTCAGCGACCAAAGATTAAAAGGATATGCAGATGATGGCGATCAGCCGCTGTGCTCGGGTTAAGGGCGCCATTTCTTGACGCTTAGATGGCATTTGATAATAAGTTGAGACTGGAAGAGACCACTTGGAAAACACCGACAGATTGCTCGAGTTGAAGTTTTCCGCTGGCTCGCAAAAATGGCGCCGCACCAAAACATTCGCAGATTATTTCAAAATCCTTCTATTACTTCTCCGGCCCTCTCATTTCTACGTAGTCCAATCTCCACCCCACATTTTCTTCACCTTTATACGTTCCACATCCCACCGCTCCTAAAACATTACTTCTGAACATCTTGCATCATGTCTGGTCTACTCAACAAAGTCGCGGGTCAACTCTCGGGCCAAAAGCCGTAACAAGGTTCTCAACCCTCCTTGGAGTCTGGCATGCTTCACAAAGTCACAGACATCGTTACCGGCTAGAAACACGCTCAGGATTATCCAGATCAGCAAGCACCAATGAACGCCGGATACGGCAATCAAGGCGGACATGATGGTTATGAAGGAGGACACGGTGGCTATCAAGGTGGGCATGGTGGCAACCAAGTGGAATATGGGCAGCTACTGTGGCGATCAACACGACCCCCCCGAAACTTGAGCACCCTTCATCGGCGATTTAGGCAATGCTGGCAGTGTAGCTTCCCTATTTCATATGGCATGAACTCTACTTAGCTTCACTGTCAACAGAAATATCATAATCATTGCATGTGACTTGTGCGGCCAGAGATTTCTAGGAAATGCCGAATAAGTATGCTCATATGCCATTTAGTCTACTTTTACATGCCGTCGGCAAACAGGACAACTTCGCTGTCTTTCAAACCATCTCTCCAAGCATCCAAAATGAAGAATGTGTCCGCATCGTAGCCTTTTCGGCCGATCGTCTGCCTTCGCGCGTGTATTTGTACGTATTCTTACCCTCCATCGTGATACAAAACTAGCTGGCCTCTTGTTTGGGCAATCACTTTGCTGCTCCATCTGCCGGTAACAGATCGCGCACAATTCCTGTTCAGCAATTTGTTCAATAGCAGGATCGGTCAAGCACTCGTTGATATATTGTATAGTACTCTCAAGCCGTACGAGATCCCGCACTTCCTTTGTGCGAGCTTGTACGATCCAGAATATCTCGCGAACAAATTGTACAGGGATTCCGTTGGAGGTACGGTAGATGGCGAAGTAGGATAGGTAGGTGAGTATGTTTATCAAGTCTTGGTTCACACGAATAATTAGCAGACGGTGGAAGCTTGAGGGCCAACGCCTCCACTAGCTTACCGGTAGCTACTTTATGATAAGTCCTCCATCGCCTGTACTTGTGCCAAAGTTGAACTGTCTCTTCTATCTCGCGATCATCAGCCGCTACTGGGAGATCGGTGCTCATTTCGTCTTGGGTCCAAGACCTTCCTCGTGGAGACCCAGCTCTTGTTGCTTCCGTTAGTGTCACGAACCCCGGCCTCTGTTGTTCTTGACTTGATTGAGTGTGACGTCTGATGTTGGCGGTCTCAGTGACAGAGAGGACGAGACGAGTGGCTGTCGATAGTGATGATATTGCTAATGTCGCAAATTCGAACAAGATCAATGCCATCATTCCTGGTTGAAGATTGGGGTGTGCAGCATGAGCTGTATAGATAACCATGCAGATATCGAAAGATAATAGATAGTAGAATGCTCACCGAAAGGCGCGCGTACAAAAGCATTGACAGCAGTAATGGGTGTTCTTCCTGTCTTTTCATCCGTTCCTCTCCAAACAAGGCGCACCATTTCCCCACTAAAAACAATGTGAATATCAACAGAAAACAGCCATTGATGCCTTGCCCGGTCACGAATATCGCCAGCATCGTCTCAATGATCGCCAAGATGAATTTTTCGAAGACCTCGTCGACCTCGGAGGATGTGGGCGGATCGTATAAGAGATACTGCAAGCCGAGAACAAGCAGCGCAGCGTATAGGATTAAAACATTTGCGAGGACCTAAAGGTATTCAGTATACGTTCGAGTGAAAAGGGTAATACCTGTTGATTTCTCACTAAAACTCCCAACTTCCCACCATTTGAGAGAGTGACGTGGGCGGCATAAAGGCTGGCCGGTTGATAGGGGACTGGTACGCTAAATCGTGAACCCATGGCAAGGGAGGCGTGTCTTGGGGAAAAATTGTACTACCAATCTGAATCATAAGTCGTCTCGTAGAAACGCGTGCTACTGCCGAGTGAGAAGATAATGTCGGGTCACCGTCGGAGGTGGTCCTCTGTTATATTTAAATATCCTTTCGACTTGCCAAGCATATTAGCAAATACGCACAAATGCCGCAACGCCGGTTACAGGCCTGTATGAAAAAACCTATGACGCCAACCATAATCGTCATCCCCCACTTCACTCAGCGCTTGAAGGACCTGTCGATCCTTATCAAAGAAAATTTCGGTCCTTGATTATATACAAATACAACGCAGATCAATGGAAATTCCCCTTTATATCCGTTGCCCATTACACGCTCAGACATGGACAACAGAGACCGTCGCAAAACCAGCAAGGCAGGCAAGAAGCACCATGTAATATGAGCCCTGAGCTTTTCGGCTTAGACCGGCAGCACTCCCCTCGAAACTGATGGGTGTAGGATTCATGGGAGTTACTGGAGGGTTTGCTGAGGCGTTCCCTGTATTCAGGATACGGGAAAGTTTCTCTTCGCCCTCAATGAGCACGAGGGCCATACCACTCTAAATAAGAGTTTATTAGTCCCGAATGGTTGTAGTAATTTTTAGCAGGAGGCGAGGATGAGTATACATACCACGACGTGCCATTGTATATGGCAATGGAAAAGCCAAGCTCCGGGATTATCTGCTTTGTATCTTTTTTTCGAATCAGCTACGTATAGGCATATGCTATCAACGCCACGTTATAAGACTTACCGAATCACAGCCCAACCGGACGAGGGAAGGTCTGTAGTGTCACGGTACGAGGGGTTCTGTAGGTTTATCACAGATGAAGGGGCATCGGTCACCGAGGTGTAAGGGAACGGCCCATTTCCAGAACCCAAAACCCAGAATTTGTGCCCGTGAAGATGCATGGGATGACCCATCTTGTGCGCCATCAACTGTCAGCATTGTCCATTTCGGAAGCAATGTAGCCGCGCTGAAAAACTTATAGAAAGCTTACCATATCCATTGAATTGTTTGCGACTAACATGATGATGTCGATCGTTGAGTTGAATGGCAAATGGAGTGTAGTATTGGCGTTCCAACCATCAGATGAATTCCCATAAAGAATCGGTGTTGAGGGTTCATTGTATGGGCTACCTTCGACCACCCAAGTCACAATGCCAGTTTGACTGATTGAAAAAACTTTGGTTATGTCCGCTTTCCCAACGGGGGGGCTATTACCGTCGAATGGCTGTAGGGAGAGAGGGTCCAGGGTCGACGCGCCAGATATTGCTGAGCCGTTCTTAAGCGTCCACACTGACGTAGGATCATCTCGGGTAGTTATGTCGGCGGGGGCCGTCGAATTCATCTAAAGGATCAGCCTCTACTTGAAGTTATGCGCTCATATTTGGGAGGCTACTTACAGTATAGGCCACAATAGCTTGCCCTTCGAGGACCTGTTGCATATCGCCTGTTGGATATGTAGCAAATCGCAAATAATAATTCCCGATAGGCTGGTTTAACTTGATCATTACTGAGTACCGTTGGCCAACAGACAGGTAGAGCACCTGAAGAAGTCAGCATGACCCGCAAGCTTTAAAGACGTAAAGCTCACCTTGACCTCCTGCACAGCCGTAAAAAGCCCGTCGGCAGCATACACAAATATCGAATGCGAATCAAGCGATACCGCTAGCTTGCTGACTGCACCTGCGTTGACGAGGTTAAGAGCTAGCCATCCTTGCATATGATTCGCAACAATCGTTAACAAGGGGGACGTCGTATTTGAGCAGGTTCGGGGCGGAAGCGAGCTGACGTTGTAACCCGGTCTGAACATCATAGGCGGAGTACACCCGAGGGGGTTCAAAGGACCCATTGCTTGCATGCTGGACATTGACATGCCTGACATTGAAGGCATGCTCGACATTGAGTTCGAAGAAGACATGGCCGGCATGCCTGACATCGAAGGCATACTTGACATCGACGGTGACTCGGACGCCATAGCTGACATGGGTGGCATCGAGTTCATTGGCATTGCTGAATCCATGGCACTGCTCTGTGAAATAGAGTCCGTCATTGGATCATTCATCGACATCCTCGGCATCAACATTGGAGTTGATGATGACTCCATACTACTTTCCGTCATGGAACCCTTCATTGAACCACCCATCGACATCCCTTGCATTGCGGTGCCTGTCGACATGCTAGAGCCGCCCATCATCATTCCGGGCATTCCCTGTGTAGAAGACGAAGGTATGCCGGTGTTTGCGCTAGAGGAAGAGCCCAGGCCCAGACCAGTTCCAGCTTGAAGAATGAACTCAGGGAGACATTGCACCCTTCCATACCCATTCGCCAGAAGACTGTCCACGCAATGTGGGAAGGCGCCTGTCTGAAAGTATTGCTTATAGATGGTGTCCGAAAGACTGTGGGTCCAATCGGTGAGCAGGACCGGCGTTGCGTCACGTTCGGCCTGAAGGAGGTTGGCGAGGTCATTGTGATTCGTGGCAATTTTCTCAAAGGGTCGACGACGTGAGGGAGATGGACGTATCAAGAGCGGGCCTCGCACAGCATCGTCGTAGTAGGCTCGAAAGTGCGAGTGATACCAGTAGAAGCCGTACTCGCCTGTGGTGGAGAATCTGTAAGTGAAGTTGCCTCCTGGCGGGATTGGGTACTAATGCTGCCATGTGAGCAGATGAGCCTTTGAACAAGAAGCAAAGATGGCAGAGGGCAAGGGCTGACCTGGGTTACTCCCGGGACGCCGTCCATCTGTGGCGATCCGCGTTGAAGGAGGCCTAGTGCAAACAGTTCAGCTAGTTTCAATGATATTCTGATACTTCCATCAACAGGCTCGAGTGACAGAGGACAGGAGTGGGATTGTGTGAGACTCACCATGCCAATGAATGGTCGTATCGACAGGCAAGTCGTTGGTGACGAATACTTCAATGTCATCTCCTTCATCAACATCAATCAGAGGGCCGGGTTGTTGGCCATTGATAAGATAGACCTCGCGGCTGAAACCGTCTGATCAACGTCAGTGAGGTTCCACTAGACAGTATCTGATGACACAGGATGTTCGACATGCCTGGAGCTTTTGTGGCACTATGGACGGTAAAATTATACGTTCTCAGAGCTGCGTTGGTTTGCCAGACGTTGAAAAGCAAAAACGCGACGAGGACGTTTAGACACTGAATGGACATCATGCTTGATGGATTAGAATCAAGTCTCGATGACTACAGGAAGGGAGGAGGAAAGCGCATTTGATAGCGTTCACCAGTCTAGGGAATTTGAGGTTTTTTTGCGTATTTTGGCCCGTCTACCCAGTCGGTGGTCACGCGTTGCCGCCTTTCTACAAGCGTCACCAGACGTCGTTTTAGGCCCTCTTGGCGCTGTGACTATTCGCAAAGCGGGTCATTCGAAAAGCAGTATCCATGCCCAGGCGAGGGTTAGCGCTTGCCCCGTCCAGCCAAAGCACCCTGCCATGCCCGCTTGAGGCAATCTGACGCTGAGGTGCGTAGGGATTCGGCCTGGAAGGATTAGCGTCTTCTCGTTTGGTATGTGCCAAGCCCCAATTCCCGATATCGGCTGCTGTGTGCCGATATATATCCCTTTGACGTTTTCCTGCCCTGCACAGGGAAAGTTCGCTTCTTAGTGCACGTTCAACCCATGATATTCGTCAATCCGTTTGTCTTTCTTCATCTATGAAAGCAGCAGGTTGTTTGGACCCCGAATCTCTATGATATCATGCCCAAAGCCGAAATGTAATATCTGCCAAGACCCAATCAACTGCCACTTGAAACCTCCTTGCCAAGCCTGAAGCCCACGATTGGCAATCTGCTCTTCAGCAGCAGACTGCTGCAAACCACACTCACACTACTCAACGCCATGGCCAAACTGGCCCAGACTGGATCTAACCGTACATGCTGACCTTTGCTCACCACTGGATACAGCACTCCCGCGGCCACCGGTAAACCGATGACGTTGTATATGAGCGCCCACAAGAAGTTGATCTTCACCCTTCTGAAAACCACGCGACTAAGATCAATGAGCGTGAGCAGAGAAAATAAGTTTGACGAGACCAAAACGAATTCCGCCGAGGAGATGGCGACGTCTGATCCCGAGCCGATGGCGATACCGACGTCCGCCTGTATCAAGGCGGGAGAATCATTGACCCCGTCACCCACCATGGCAATTGTCGCCCTCGTTTGAGTGGTCACTTTGATAGGTCTCCAACCCCATGCAGACGTGTCCGAACGTTTGGACAGAGTCTTCTGCAAATACTGCACCTTTTCAGCCTTCTGCTCTGGTAGTACTCCGGCGATGACGTTGTCGGCAGGAATGCCGACCATCTGGCCCACGGCGCGTGCTGTGGTCGGATTATCCCCGGAGAGCATCCAAACTTGTATTCCTCTACGCTGAATCGCCTGAACTGTAGCAGCTGCATAACGTCGAAGGGGATCCGAAGCCGCGAACGTTGCCGACAGCTTCCAGGTCGGGCTTGCCTCTCCACTCTGCGCATCACCTGAAAGATCCTGGTTTGTGCAGACGGCAAGTAAGACGACTGACTTCCCCTGAGCTTTCCAATTCTCAAGGTCCATGGTATCAGGAATATCGACCCCGTAGTCCTCCAGGAGCGCTTGATTGCCAATGATCGCTTGCATCGCTTTCCCATTGCCGGCGCCTGGCGCAAAGCTTCCTTTGATGCCCTTGCCAGGAATTTCCTCAACATCACTGACTTCGGTACCGCGCACTTCCCTCGAGCCGCAGAAAGAAACAACGGCTTTGCCCAACGGATGGCTAGTCTGTTCTTCTAAGCTCCTTGCCATGCCAAGCAACCTTTTCTCGTCGTCGTCAGAGCTCAGTTGATAATCCGTGATCGCAGGTTCTCCCCCCTCTGTCAGAGTACCAGTCTTGTCAAAGATGATGCAATCGAGATGGCTGGCCTCCTCAAAGGCCTCTCCCCCACCTTTGACGAGGATACCATAGCGAGCGGCCAAACCTCCGCCAACAAATAGAGCTGTGGGAGCGGCTAGACCGATACCACATGGGCAGGCAATGACGAAGGCTGCGATTGCGAATTGCAATGACCAGAAAGGCCAGCCGCCAACAGCAATATTAAGATAGCCCGCCGGCAGTGACCCAGAGAGACCGAGGGCCATCCAGATTATCCACGTACTGACGGCGAAGAGGACTACAATTGGAACGAAGTAGCCTGTAAGAAGATCGGCCACTCGCTCGATCGGTGCGCGCCTGGCTTGACCTTCCCGAACAATTTGAACAATTTGATCTAGCATGGAACTCCCTAAGATCTTGGATACTCTGATCAATATGGGACCAGCCTTGTTGACAGTTCCGGAGAAAACTTCGTCTCCCACAGACTTGGGCACGAGTCTCGACTCGCCAGTAAGACTTGACTCATCAAATTTTGACTCTCCTCTGATAATATAGCCGTCAGAAGGTGGGGAGTCGCCGTGTAGAATATTGACTCGATCGCCGACCTCCAACAAATCGATATTGACTCGTTCCGGATATTCTTCCGATGATCTGATATCCTCCGGCACCTTTTCATCACTACTTCCATGCATGAGAATTGCCTGGGTCGGTCTGAGGTTTCCTAGTAGAGCCACCGCATCGCCCGTCTTAGATTTACTATATGCTTCAATAAATCTCCCAATGAGCAAAAACATCGTCAAAAAGACCACCGAATCGAAATACGTGGACAGGCCGTTGGCGACACCCATCTGTGACGAGTCGGTTGCCGTCAGACCTAGTTTAACAACAGATGCCAAGTAGGCGATTGTCGTCCCTAGAGAAATAAGCATATTCATGCTCCCGAAGCGGTAGAATCGTCGAAGTATTGGCGTCTTGCTGCCGGGTCTCCACAATGCTCTTAGCTCTCTCATGGCGGGCCGGTGGAACGCGTCCGCTGCGAAAAGGTAGACAGGAGTAGCTATAATGAATAGAGCCCATTCGGCTCGAGTAACATGCCGAGACCACATGGGCTGCAGGACAAATTGACGACCCCCATTTGTAGACGGAACGAGGCTCATCAGGACAATGCCGATAATAAAAGTCGGGATGGCAGCTACGACGGACAGACCGAGTCGAAAAAGAACGCGCGTGCGTTCCCTCGTTTGCATCTTCTGAGATCTTTCTTCAAGAGTCGGAGGATGATGGATAGAAGGCTCGAAAGCATCATCGACGTTCTTCAGGCAGAGGAGGATATGTCTTATGGTGAAGCCTGGCACCCGGGGGAGGTATTCGATCTCCAAGATGGGATCAGCCACGGTCATTGCCTTCTGGATTGTGACCCTCTCGCCGAACTCTTGATTCAACGCACTGGTGATTCGGGGAGGGCAATGAGGGCAATACATCCCATGTACACGGATCGCGACTTTCCTTAGTACCTCACTGGTAAGGTTTCCGTTTACCTCCACTAGATCGTTCAAGGTCGCTTCATATCCAACATCCTCGATTGTAGCTTGGATCTGCGGTAAATTGCCTCTGCCGTTGAATTTGAGGACAGCACTATTCGAAATCAAGTTCACGTCGATGCTAGTAATCCAGTCATGCTGTTGCAGCGCCTTAGTAATCGTGCCAACGCAAGAGCTGCAGGTCATGCCGCTGATAGCGTAGGAAGCCCGCCATGTTCCGCTATGATTCTCCGCCGTCGATCCTTTGTTCCCCTCCAGTTCTTTCGCTTGCCCCAAAGTGGCCTCGTAGCCGACATCTTCGATGACTTTGATGATGTCGCTCAGATGTTCCTTGCCCTCAAAAGTTACAGACGCACTGTTGGTGAGAAGACTGATTTCAGCTGTGCGCACCCATGAGATCTGATTGAGTGCGTGGATGATGTTGTTGACGCAGGAGCCGCAGGTCATGCCTCCAACTGCAAATGATGCCTGGAAGAGGCCAGCGGTAGAAGGATGATCAACAACCACGGAGAGGCTTGAGCCATCCTTAGCATCCTTATCACTCACGCTCGTTGACTGAATACCATTACTCTTTTCCATGTTGTCTGGTTGTGATTGCTTGTTTACTTGAGGACCTGCGGACGCGAATGACGGAGTCTGTTCGGCCTCTACCGTTTCCGCTCGACATTGCCCACATTTCTCAATATGCCGTTTCTTCATTTCACGGTCTCTAGGATCCGCATTGTCTTGTCTCCAGTTCCATCGGTCAATGGCGGTGTAAAACTTCTCGACCCAGTTTATTCCAAGACGATTTTGTAGTGAGACTTCGCTAGAGTCAATGCCAAGTTGAGGGTCAGCGATTATATCGTAGACTTCAAAGCCCCCTGCGTCGAGTGCCTTTGCCATGGTTGTTGCGGACAAGGACGCATCGTGATGGACCGTGATTGATCGAGACACAATTGAGTGAGACACCGACTGCGGCCTCGGACAAAGCGAGTTCAGTGATGTGTTGATGCTGGTTACGCAGGAAGGGCAATGAAGATTTAGTATCAAGAAAGTCGTCATCCTTTGGCCTGTCATTTCACCGTTGGAGGTTTTATGAACGGTCGTTGGAGGGGCCATGATTGTGAGGATAATAAGATTATCAGTCCAGACGTGTACGGCAGAGTGGGTTGGTAAATATGTTGAAAATCTTGAAAAGCGTCGTGGTCTTTAGATAAGAAGTGGAGCGTATGCTTTAGAAAATGCTAGCATGTTCCATAGTATGACGAGATGATGATGATCAAAGAAGGAAGAAGGGGCCAACTACTGACGCGGTATTCGCCGGCTAACGCACAAACCACGCAGACTAGTAAAAAATCGCCACCGCACAAAAAACTCACCTGCTTACAAAGCACAGCAGTAATTCTGTAGTGACATGTATCCGCCCTCGGAACATATGTCAAAGACTCGTCGGATTCTGAGTGATAGTATAAAAGGCGCCTTTCTTTAAGTATTGCGGTCTTTGGGCGGATTTCACTTCAACACGGTCAGCAATAAAGGTTTGCCAAGATTGAGAGCGGCAGCACTAACAACTGACGAACTTATTTGCGGTGTCCAATTGACAACGCTACGAAACGTCGGCAAGGAATTTTGCCATGTGCCGGCGTCAGATAAGAGCGTGACAGTAGAGCCAGGTGGTCAACCTTGAAAGCCGTAGCCTTTCATTCGTTCTTGAAGCCGCCACAGGCGAAGGGACGACGGAGACCGCGATACTAGTCTTCTCGGCTCGACGAAAGACAATCTGGGGGGCGAAACGTGTACAGAGCCGTCCTACGGGTTTTTTTCTAGGAAACCTCTCTTGGGACTAAGTTTTGTTTGGTGAAAGCGTTTTGAATCAATTGGGGGATCAAGACTATCTTAGGCCTCACGGAAGGACTCTCCTAGGATGGAGAGTAGGGTGAAACCTTATTGTATTAAAGGGAACCAAAACTGTATGAGCCCTCGTGAGAGAAATCTCACGAGAGTATCGAAAGATTTTCCGTTAAACTCCAGCTGTAATACCAGCGGAAGGGTAAGCAGCCGATTCGTAGCCACCTCTCTGAACGATTCCCCCATTGATATATTACATAAAACTTTGCCCCATCAGAAGCCCCAAGACGCAGCCGAACTTAGAAAGGACTGGGGAAGCGTGATTTTGGAATGGTCATGCCACCATTTAGGCCAAAGGTCAAATTTATATTCGCTTTGGCCGCCGGCATTGGAGATGGAAGTCAGGCACCATTATCGGCGAACAGGCCAGTCTCGGTAAAAGGAGGGGGATAAGTCGAGGGAGGCATGGATGTATTGTTGGCTTATGGAGAACGGAATGCTATGATTCACGAAGGCGGTTTGACAATAAAGTCGAGTGTACAAACGCCAATGGAGGCAGTAGTACATATACTCTCTGGTAACGAGGAAATGATGAAGCAAGAGTACCTATAGACACATCCACGGGCGGCTGCAGCTCCGAGATGCGCGGAGTACCTTCGGGACCTTCAGTTTCATCCCACTTTTCATTCGTGTATAGTACCCTCAGCGCTTCGAGTATCTGATAGGTTCCAGGCATGCCGTGGTTATCAAGCTGTGGGCCAATTCCGCCTCCTTTGCTTTACATTCGTCGATATAGCTCTTGGATGCCGGCGACGAGTTGCTCATTTTGACGGTCTATCATTTGAACGCATCTGCCGAGTATGAGCTTATTATTGACCCAAAAAAGTGAACGGCGATGTACCCCTTTGGATAAACTGTCTTGTCTGACTTGGGGGCTTTCCGTAACTACAGATAGCATCATCAGATTTGCAACGTTCGCATGGCTTGGAATCGTCGCACTTCAGGTTTGTTTAGCAGCGCGTCCCCCAATCCAAACCGGATACCTCATACTTTGCATTTTTTCAGCATGCATCTCTCACAAGCCTTGACCACTCGTTGACGAACCTGGGCGTGCTTAGTAAAATTCATTAAAGGGGTTGGTGTGAAGTGGAACAATATGCGATTGGTCAGCTTTTGCTTGGCAAAGGACGATTTTTGCACTGCACCGTCTTAGCTGCCTAATTAATTGTTCTATCCTGAAGTCAAGGTGCAACTATTGGCATATGGCCTAGCGCCTTGGCATACTCGCTAGATAACTCCCACAGCATAGACCTTCTTAATGAACAACATGCACCCATTCAGGATTCCAACAGCAACAAAGGCCTGTACTGTGAAATTCATCAGCGAGGCTTTCTACTTTCATGAAAAGATACCGCCGACGGCTAGAATGCCCTCATCGGTAGCTTCGACGACTCCAACGAACTCACCTTAGCGATTAGCTACTTCGCGAGGGCGATGACGAGTTACATGTGCAGTCTTGGGGTACTGGTCTAGACGAGGTGGCGCGTCTTGCACATGCAGGAGAATTTTGAGTTGACGCTACTGTGCGTCGTCTCGATGGGTCTGTCGAAGGGCTAGTTGATGTAGACAGAGTGGCAGAGATGATGGCGGCTGAAATGCTGATCGAGGTTGCCGGAGTGGAAAGCGTGGGTTCGATCCTGCAGCAAACATGAGTAACGAGCCAGATGCTACTGTATCGGCCAGTCACTGATCGAGCATATGCTTTTCTTTCTATCGTCACATCTTAATAGTGTACCTCGGACTAGTGTGCTCGCTGGCTCGCGCTTTCGGAAAACAACCCAAGGTCCATCGTAGGAACGTCTTTAAATCTTCTACGGCGGCTTATTCAAGGAACCTTTCGGAGATTTGGCGATCTGGGAGCAGATACTAATCATTAGATTTGCCTCTCTATCAATTGTGTACGGTTAGGCGGTAAAAGTCCATAACTATTCCACTTTCTGAGGAGTGATCCTTCGCTTCTCTTGGTACCTTTAGTAGATTTCGAGGCAGTCCGACCCTAGATATGAGTTCTCCTCATAGCGTCTTATCCGGCCGGTATGGTGCAGCACTACTGCATTGAAGAGTAAACACAGCCGCTGCAGGCGAGTCCAAGGACAAAGTATTGGCAATGATGATAGACAGAATGGACGAGTAGTCTCTGCTCCATCTAAGAATGGCAGCAGGATAAATAGTAGTATTCCCGAGCCACTGACGGAAGCCTGATACACCCGTGCATTGAGCTGGGAATGGGGCGAGAATAAGGTGTGACATGTTACGAATGGGATCGTGTCTCCATACATGTTCACCCCTCATAGAAGGGTCCCAGAAAAGAACCCAGCAGCAGCAAGGCTATGGATCGTATCAATTTTCTGCATGGTCGTCACGGTTTGAAATCGCAGTCCTCGTACGCCTTAAGAAGACCAGACACTACGGGTCTTCACACATGAGATGCTCGATGAATTCGTGAGTCAATCCTGGCACCCCGATGACACATGTAGTACTCAGGCTTCCTCAGCGCTCCTAGTACTAGCATTATTCAGGCGTAAGAGCTTCGACCTTGGAGGGGTGGGTGATTAGGTGAAAAAGCTTTGACATGTTTCATTACTCGGCATTGGGTGTACAAATCCATATCTCCAGTCACCTCCTTGTAAGGGATCCTTTGTTCAAGATAACAGTTCCCATTGAATGCATCCGCAAGAGTAATGCTTGGAATGTAGTCTCTGTTGTTGTAGCATCACAAGTGGGAATGGTCCTCTCAAGATCCAAGCACGCCAAGTCCCAGATCTTGGCGCCAAGTCGGAGATTCATCTCTTTTTAATGACTTACAGTAGTTTCGGAAACCATTGGCGGAAGCGCTAATCGTGCGGGCACTGAGCTGAACTCAGTGCGGGCCACCCCAACGCTAATGCCGCCCCAACGCGAATTCATTTTACCGCCAAAAATCGAAGATCTTAAGATATATATAATAACCGTCTTTATATATAATACTAAGATAACTTCCTATACTAAGCTTATAAATATTATCCTCCTAATAATATGAAATAAAGCTCGTACTATAAGAATTACGTATTAAATATTAGAATCGTTGAAATCGCGCTAGTAAAATCGACTATCTTTTATATCTTTCGTATTATAATAATTTTGATCAAAATTATCGTTTAGCTTTATACCTTATAGTTAAATTTTACCGTATTTAGAATATTAATATATATCGTGGCTGCTATATATGTTTTGAAACATTCGATTTTTGGCGGTAAAATGAATTCGCGTTGGGGCGGCATTAGCGTTGGGGTGGCCCGCACTGAGTTCCAAGTCCGGATTCTTGGCGGAGTAACTTTCGGCCGATGGTTTCCGACGAACATCCATGATCTGACTCGGTTGCGAGTCTACTATACTACCTTCCTGGCTAAACATAGACATGAGAAAGTCTTACGGCGCCACGTGCACACAAGCTTTTCCTAGGGTCTATGAAGTGTGCATCAGCCGTCGCTGGAACCCGTTCTCAGCACTCCATGTCAGCTTGGAGCCTACTGTTGCGATAGCCCTAAGCTACGTACCGGCAGCCTCAGAGCCCCACAAGCTACTTGGTATACTCGTTCATGGGCTAACGTAGGTCGCTAAAGCCTCCGATTCGCCACGTTTCGCCACTCCAATCTCGTGAGCCAATGCTCTCTATAATTGAGGATTAAGTATCCGTCTGACTAATGCGTCTTTTACAAGGCATCTCGGAGGAAATCATGATGGAATGGTGGACGCCGCAGCTCAATTCTAGCTACTACCCTGCAATCCCATCAAGGATCTCAGGGTCCAATCAACGCGCTTGACGAGACCCAGCTACTCGCTTCGCACCTCAATCTCATCCGTTAATTCGGGTCTTTTGCTATGCTTTCACATTTCGGGCGTGCAGCGCAGAATTTCTCTCCGCCATAGATGTTTAGACTCCGCAATTGTCTGCAAACTTTTCGGGTCGAGTCTTTGTAGATTTCCCTATCTTATCTCTCCCGTCCGTCGTGCTAGTTTCGAATCTGTTCCTGGCCACAGCCTGCTCTCTCCCACCATCTTGTTGATATCGAATTCCGCAAAAGGAAGCCGATGGTTGCTAATTACAATGAGGCCGGATAATGACACGTCTGGATCCTCAGGTGAGTCACGCTGTTGACCGAAATATTCACCTGGACAAAGCCGACACAATGGATAGATCAACTATGCTCTTTGCATGGTCATCTAGGAACTTCACATGATAATGACCGACGTGCAGGGCGGGGCAGCTATTTAAAGTAGATGTGGTATCCATATGCGAGTCAGCAGCCACACCCCATCTTCGGGTTCGCTAGAAGGATAGGCAACACTCCCATCCCCCTGGTGGTAAGCCTTGCACTCGACGCGAGATAGGGTCTTTAAATGCACAATGCCTCACGACTGAGTTCTCTGAATTCTGTGAGACCCTCTGCAAGTGATAAACACAGAATCGTGCCCAATCCTTTCTTACTCACAATGTTCTTCAACAAATGCATTCTCGCGGTACTGATATGCAAATTCTTCGTATACGCGGCTGTCTATACTTGGGACGTCACATGGGTCTCCAGAAATCCAGACGGATTGCATAGGAGGCCTGTGATAGGTATCAATGGACAGTGGCCGCCCCCTGCACTCACTGCAGATGTCGGTGAAAAGATTACTATACATCTCACGAACAATCTAGGCAACGAGACCACTGGCCTGCACTTCCATGGACTTTTCCAAAATGGATCCAACTCGATGGATGGCCCTACTGGAGTCACGCAATGCCCAATTGGGCCGGGCGAAACATTCACCCAAGTCTTTACGGTAAGCCTTTCAATTTGCTCCGTCTTCTTGACCCTCGAATGCTCAATTACATCAACAGGTGAATCAACCTGGTACTTATTGGTATCACTCTCATAATAGAGGCCAATACCCCGATGGCTTTCGGGGGCCAATGCTAATTCATGATTCACAATCACCCTACGCTGCTCAGTATAGCCAAGAGCTAGTCCTCACCCTATCAGATTGGTACCACAGTCAGATGCCGGATCTCATCCCAGGGTTCCTGTCGGTGACACAGAACCCCAGTGGTGCAGAACCTACCCCAGACTCTGCTATACTCAATGACAATGCCACGACTTCGTTTGCCATTACGCCTGGTAAAACCTACATGGTCCGAATCATCAATGTCTCCGCTTTGGCCGCATTCTTGGTCACTTTCGATCAACACGAAATGACCATCATCGAGGTGGACGGCGTCTACACTAAAGCTCAGACAACTAATCTCATCAGTCTTAAGGCCGGTCAACGCATGAGTGTGCTTATTACTGCAAAGCCTAATGCGAACAAGAATTTCGCGTTTGTTGGAGCCATGGATCCAACGATGCTTGACAGCGTACCCGCTACTCTGGACCTCAATGCTACAGGATACCTCGTCTACGACGATAGCAAGCCATTACCAGCAAAAGCTCCTACTTTCAAAGCGTATGACGCCGCCTTCGATGACTTCGATTTAGTACCTTACGATGGCGTGGCTCTTTTCAAGCCAGTCAACCACCAGATCGTGTTGAACATTGAATCGGGAGTGTATTTCAACCAGAATCGGTATGTCGAGCTTCTCATCTTTACCTCAGGGAGCTACGACTGACGTGCATATGCCTAGGTTTGCGATCAACAACGTTACTTACGTGGAGCCAAAGGTTCCATCCCTTTACACTGCCTTGAGTGTAGGAAAATCAGCCACTAGTCCCATCGTCTATGGGGAGTATGCAAACGCTTTCGTGTTGGACTACAATGATATAGTGGAGATTGTGTTTAACAATTTTGACTCTGGAGGCCATCCCATTCATATGCACGGCCATAACTTCCAGATGGTCCAACGATCTGCCGCCAACGCAGGGGTGTACGGTGGTACACCTGTAAACGCACCTAGTACACCGATACGCCGGGATGTCATGGTGGTGAATGAATTAGGATATCTCGTGTATCGCTTCAGAGCGGACAATCCAGATAAGTATTCCCCAGTCTCAACGGGCTTTCCAAACCGCTTGCTGACCATCGTTGCACGCGTTTGGGCGATCCACTGCCACATTGATTGGCATGTCACAGCAGGCTTCTTCGCCACCATAATCGAAGCGCCTTTGCACCTTCAAGCGCAGAGCGTACCGGCGGACCAATTCCAAGTCTGCAAAGATCAGGGTCTGCCGGATCAGGGTAATGCTGCGGCTAATACGAAGAATTATACGGACTTGAATGGTGCGAATAATGCGCCGCCTGTGCATAACAGAGGGTAAGGAACAAATCCTTTGCTTCTGAGGTACATGCTAATGATCCCAGCGCACTTATCACTTAGTGCTGAGGCGGAGAAGACCTTCGGTTGCCCTTCGCTAACCCTCACCAGTTTTTTAAAAATTACCAGGTGCATTTTCGATAATTTCCTATTCAAGCTCATGTATAATCATACATTTCCCCATCGTCAATTTTGACAGGAATCTGTCGCTGTTAGATTATAGGGAATAGCTGTTTATCCCTAGTGGAATCACAATCATTATATCCCGTGAATTGTGCGCCTCCCCTCGTATTGGTACATTCCAGCCCCCTCCAATGATGAAAGCGTCCATGAATCCTGTAGTGCAAACATTGTTATCTAAATTGTCTGTACAACATATGCTTGCCCAGGTCAAGACTTCAGCCACGACGAGCTCGCCATTGAGATGGACTCCACGCATGCCATAGCGACAAGCATTCAGGACTGAACTTATTGTAGTAAGCTATCCTCCCCGGCAAAGGTACCTTTACGAGCCATTGCTTCGAATAGTGTATCTGTGATCGGCTCCCTCGCTCTACTCGACGATCTCTAATGAATCAAACGGATCATTTTCTCTAGAACGCTATCCAGATACGCAAGCGAATCACCCCACTTTTGCTGGAAGATCTACTCCGTTCGGAATTTTATTATGTTAAAACTCCGTTGATGAAGGTGCGGCGGCAGTCCTTGGTCTCGCCCATGACTTCAATTATCTAGGTGTAGAATCCTGTGAATACATTCATAAGCTCTGTAGCACGATTTTCACTTTTCTCCAAGATTCACCCACCTCGAAGTAAGGTCTTCACTAGCTCATGCATATAAGCGACTGCGTCGGCACGAACAAAAAACGATAACATGGCCTGCTTGTCTGCTTGATCAACGCAAAACTCACCACGGAACGATACGAAAATTTGTTCCTTATCGAGCCTATATTCAATCCTCGTCGTGATGTGGTACCCATTGCGCTCAACACTCGGGACAGATTTGTTGAAGACTTCCTCACGGTACACATTGAAAGTCTGTTGCACAATCTCTCCAGTTCGATACGATGACTTGCGAGCCCAAAGTTGCTTCTTGATTGCATTGCGTATAAGTTTCCATCGAGTTTTCTGGTGCCGACATTGCTGCGTGTTCTTCAAAGGTTATCAAGATTGGTGTGGACGTGCGATGAGCTTGGATCCTGTGTATTGCTGCCGACCGAGGAAGCCCCAAATGGCTGATTGTCGGGCTGATTGGGAGGGTCAGTGGCTCAGTAAAAGTGCCTTTATATGTAAGAGTTTGTTAGAAGGAATGTAGGGAGGATAGTGTGAAGATTTCTTGATACTGTAAGTATTTCTGTGTTTTGGAGATTTTAAGCTGGGTAACGATTCAGCTCTTCATTGAAGGTAGATAATCGTTCTAGAAAAGAGGAAGATGAAGCTTTGGACTTGGAAATTTGTAGACTAGAATGTCGAAGACTTAGTAGTGCTAAGACTCGAAGCATGTGTCAGGTGCCTTGGTGTCGAAGACTGGGTATCAAGCACTTCTAACACAATATTGAGTATCTGTCCCAATGCAAGTCGAAAGTGGGAATCTCAGGAAGAGATGGTTGATGCCATGATAGTCAACTAGAATATTGTCGGACGAAAGAAGTAACAGCTTGTATCCTCGGCTATCTCCGCAGCTGACCGACGTGTGTCAGTATACGAGGCCACTTTAAACATGATTTCATGGTAGATTCTAGTAATCAAACGGTCTTTCTGGATTACAAAGAGATCAAGGCGCTGAAGACAGCTTCGTGGTGCCTGGCACAGCGATTCCTGACGAAAGCAGAGCATGAAGCAAGGGAAGAGGCCATATCTGGTTTTCATTCATTACTGGGTGGGTAGGGAGAAATCATACACATGTTACCTTTTGGGGCCTAAGAGGCAAGTGACAAGTCTAGAAATGGGCCTGTATTGGTTTTGGCCAAAGTTCTTACAAATCATGAACTTCCAAGCGCACTCAGATGCCAAATTCTGTTCAAGCGTTAACATGAACGAAGGTACGAGTACATGCTACAATCTCTTCCTCTCGACCACTGTATGGGATATGATTACAATAATAGTAATCGCCTCCCGCACTCAGATATAAACCAACAATCCACTTCCAACCACCCCCGCATACCCCATCTCCCTAACCTCAAAATCAAAATCCACATACTCCCAGCGTTCCACAAAATCCCCTAGACCCCTCAGCGTCGTGCCCCACATCCCCCATGTCATCCTATCCCCAGGATGCAGTATCAGATGCACAGCACGAGAGTACGTTTGTACTTCTGCAGTACCCATGAGCGTGTCGTGGCCGGAGTTGAGCTCTTGGATGACGGCGGTGGCGGCTTGGAGGAGGCAGGTGAGGACGTTGACTGCAGGGAGGGTGCGGGTGTAGTGGGAAAGGGTTAGGATCTGGGCTGAGGAGGGGATGGGGTATGTGGCCGGGTCTGTGGGGAGGGCACTGAGAGATGGTGTTAGGCTGGTGCTTGCGGAAGGATAAGGCAAGGTTGGCTCACGTGACTACCCTGGGAAACGTGAAATTGTATGGTGATGTGATGTTCAACTCAGCATTGAATTGCGCAAGTGCTTGAGCGGCGGGAGGAGCTGCCGCGAGGCTGAAGGCACATAGCTTAAGCAAGAGTGCAAAGAGCAACGACTTGCAACAATTCATTTCGACGGACACGTACGGAAGTTGCATAGCCTTTGCCAAAGTGTATGACGTCTTGAACAGCTCAGCTAGGAGATTTGATCGAAGTTGGTATTTGTACGTTTCCGGAGACTAATGGTGGGTTGACAGCAGATCCAAGATGCGCCATGCGCATATCCTGAGATACGGATGAAACAACATACGTAATGGGCAAGAAGCGCGCCCTACGCGACCGTAAGCATTAGAACGGTCAATGACATTGTCGACGATCAAAATATCGCGCCGACTGGTGTCGCTGGGAACAGCGCGGCGATTTATGTGTTGAGGATTATCGAACTTGTTGGTGAGCTAACCCCAAGGACGGACTCGCCTCCCGCGTCTTCTTTTAGGTGAATGTTGAGCTGCCAGCGTCGATATCCCACCTACTCGCCCTAAGATCGAGGAGCATCTGAAGCCTCTGATTGTTTCGGGACATCGCTTGTGGATCGAGCAGCCGGTCTTTGCATGCTGGCTGGCCACGGAGGCCATTGGGCCTAGATGTGTCCTTCACAGATATGGTAGATTGAAGCACAACGGAGTACTGAATCCGTCAAGGGAATCGGGGAAAGCGCTTCGGATTGTTCCCTGTATCTATAGTCCTGCCGTGTTGTCCGACACCGACTCCTCTAAATCTGTAAAGCCTGGCCTTGTAAAAGCCTTCAGCAGCGCTGCCCCTCTCGAGTTGTCAAATTTACTAAGATCTTTTGGCTCGTCTTTGATGTCCCCAGGGAATCTCTTCGCAGGGTAGAGCATCCTGAAACATGCCAAGACATCATTCCAATTCAATGGGCTCGAAACAATCAAGATCAGCTCCTGCTCAACATCTGCATCAATCAAGGCAGCCAAATGCAGCCGCATCATATCCATCACTTTGACCATCCACTGCGGCGGTATCCCCTTGACCTGGTCGAGGCTGCCTTTATAAATGTCTCTGACCCAAATGTCGACGCTGGTTGGTCCTTATGTAGTATTTCCCCCATTTTGCCATATAGCAGTACTGTATTGAGCACAAAGCCAGGTTTCTTCTCCTTGACGAACTTCCACATGTCTTGTTCTGCCTGCGTCTTGCTGGCGCAGTAGACTGCACACGCTCTTTCTGATTCATACGGCGGAGGCTTCCAGGCTGCTTCGATATTGTCATTATTCGAATTATCTATACTGACTATGAACTCGACATTAGGCTTTGGTGCTGTAATGGCCGTTGAAGAAGAAGTATAGACAAAACGCCTAACAGAAGATTCTTTTGAGGCAGATGTTGCCGCGTTCACGGCTCTGGCGATAAACGGCGGGAAGGACTTTGTGAGGGTTAGGATCGAACGTCAGGATGCAGGCAAAGTGCGCGACGCTGGCGACGCCTGGGAGAAGATAAGTCAGCAGTGCTTCATGGCCTTCTGATAGGCTCATTCGGTACCTTCGCAAGCTTCATCGCAACAACCTGGGGTGGCCATTTCCTTTACTACCACTGCCTCGAACTTGTTCTCGGCAAATCTGTTGTCATGTATTCTTTGGTCCATGCTGTCTTTGAAGTACCTCGTGATGTACCACCAACTCGATAGCCAGCTTGTAGAAGCTGGTCTGCGACATGACTACCTTCAAAGTGTAGAATGTCAGCATAATAGTAGAAGAACCAGGCCCGTGGTTGAGGCCAATGCAGCTCTTCAAGGTGGACTTACCAATGAAGCCGTTACAACCGGTGACGAGGACGAGAGCTTCGGGTGGAATCGCTGGGGGCTTTCCATTGAAGATTGACCAGGTCAACCGACCGTGTATTACCCTCTCATATCTTTCGCATATGATGAGACATTGTTGTATTGATGGAAATGCTTTAACGAATATCAATGGAGGCCACGGGTATGGCGGAGTCAGCCGAGGGTCCGCCAGATTCCTCTGTATAAGTAGCGTCATGTTCGTTCCAACTGATGCCATTGTGAGTAGTGTACCTGATTACTTCTATCATCATCGTGGGAGTCCTAGAGAGAAGGCGTCGATATGCGCAATAATCATCCCTGTAGCCTGGAAGACCCTTCGGCCCCTACAGAAGAACCCTACAGATTCGTCCTCCGGGCAAACAGTTCGGGATGTTCCGGGGAACATATTTGTCGACTAAGTGATCTGCTCTAGGGGGCTCTATAGGCCGCTTCTACTTAGGCATTAGCCCTACGGAAAGATCCGTCCGCTAAGATACTGCCCAAAAGAAATGCCGAGGAATCCAAAAGAGGACAACCTCGAACGTTTGCAATATCCACTGAAGACACCTTCATTGCGTAGCCTTGTCTCATGAAATGGCTCGACTTCAGAGCCGCTGGCTGTCCAGAGTATCTCATGTTGGCCGAAATAGGTCCTCAAAAGTCATCATTTCGACTCCCATGCTATTCACTGACCGGAGTCAGAGATTTTGAGGTCTGTTGCTGCTACCATCCAATATAGGATGATACCTTCCTGCCGCTCCTATGGTTCGCGTTCCAAGTAGTGGCTATCTATTTCAAGGGAACATTGGTCTATGGATCGCAAATGGTGGAAGAAAATTTTCAGGGGTCCTTTGAGACTGAGATTCCGCACACGAAAGGACCAAACAGCAGTGGTATCGTCGCAAGTATAAACCGCCTTTGACATCGCATGTTGCGTATATGGCTAGTGGGCCGTCGTCAGCGGAATGTCTGTCTCCCTCTCGCGATAAGCCTTGTAGGATTCAGCAAGCGACATTGCAGCTTTGATGCGTTCTCATTCATTGTTGTTTATACATGATGCTTTCGATTCTTTCAAACCGCGAATGGTGTATAGACATATCTCATCCCTAAAGATGTCTCTGCACCATCGTCTTCTCATCCCCCCCTCCCTGGTCGATTTTGGTTGTTTTATCCCTCGCTGTCTGTTTGTGCGGTGCGGAGCACTAGCTTTGGTAGTTAGTCCACAAGTAAGCATAGTACGAGTAGTTGTGACAACTAAAGCGAAGCAAGTGATATATCTCGCGGATTGGACGGCTCGATTAATTTCCTAACACCAGCCTCGCTGTACCAAAGAGCCACGATTAGTAACACTGTACAGAAATTCCACTGTAAATGACTATGTCTTCCTCTCAACCTTGTCGCCTGGGGCTGCCTGACGAAGGCGGATCCGACTAAGCGATGGTATGTACGCTCAGGAGGGCATGGAGAAGGACCTTCGGGTAACAATTTGTTCATCTCATAACAACATATTTGAGCAAAGCCTTTTCAACATCTTGCCGAGAAAAGGGAAGCAAGTAATCCGAGATAGCTGCAGAAAGACTTTTCAAGAGCGTTCTGCTTGGGGCTCAAACCTGATAGCGTTGCAATTATTAAGTAGCCGGATTTCTGGTATAATAAGAGAAGATGTTTGTACCACTTACTACGAAGCTGTAAGCTGAGTCATCTAGTTGCATCTCCATGTGGTTTTCGTCGCAATGGAGCGAATCTCATTTTCGACAAACTTATAACAGGTAATTCTGTCAAATGGACCGTCAGAAGATCTCCAAAAGGACGTTACTCTTGTTCGGGGTTGGCACACCAGCGAAAGGTGTGATACAGCTAGGGTCCTCGGAGCGGTCATGTTATTTCTTTGAGGAGTCCTCGGAAATCTCAGGTTCCAGTCCTGTTGAACCGAGGTGTTAAACCTGAATTAGAAGACCGTGTCTCGCTGTGTACAAATAGAGTGACCTACCTTTTAGGGAGGCCTAAACTATTATGTGGTATCTGCACCTAAAGTTGACAACAAAAGTCCTCCTCGTCAGCCTATCTGTTTAGTCAAACTGCACTGCCTCCTGCCCTACTACTTTTCCCCTAGTCAATATAGCTGACGACAGAGAGTTTGGATACTTTTGTCTCTAAAGCTTTGCATGCAATCTTTTGAACCTAAATGCTTCTATCATCGGATTGAGCTTTTATAGACAGAAACTCCGCCTCAAGTTGATCTTCCCGAATTCCAGTCCTCCGTGGTAGCCTATAGTACGAAGGTCATCATCATATCCATCAGATAAAAATGAGAAGACACCCTAAATCGAAGCCCAAATTTGTCCCTCTTGACGAGTGGCTACTCATTCTGTAACGCGCTATTACGCTGCAAGAAACACCGATAGCGGTCCTCCATGATTTAAAATGCTCTTTTCTCTCTTTACTGAAGCTTCCATTCCTGTATCAAACTCTCACTTTCTTGAAAGGTTCCACTCTCAGCACAGATAGCCAGATACTCTTTTCAAACCCACGAAACCCCCTTTACCAGCCCACCCATATCAGACTTTCCCTTAGCAAAGATACCGAGCAAGCAACTATATCCTTTCATATCCATCCGCTCTTCAACCATATTGACACCGAATGCGTTGCAGACAACAAAACCCATCATCCTTCCAACCCTATCAAATCAGCCCAGATTGTGCAGACAAGAGCTCCACTACTGGAGATGGAACTGTTATAAGAAGACGGCTTGGTTACGCTGCGCAGGATATTGGCAACTTATACACTACAATGTCACTAAGGTTAGAGTCAAAGATATAGCAGATTTTCACATTGTTCATCCAGGAGGAGATAAGGTATTGGTCAGAGAACAGAATGGGTGAGGCCCAAGTATGGGGAGAAACGGAGACTGATGGAAGGGTTGGAACCTATGGTGCTGTCTTCCGATGAGGAGGGATTAAACGAAAGCATGGAGAGACCAGATACATTACGGCCCGTGAATAACAATAACCCATTGAATATTACTTCAACATATGTTTTCGGTGTTCTGGGGTTTAAATTCTCTGCTCATAATTACGAGGTAGGAATCACGTTTGCCGTCTCTGTTGGCCCTTAAACTGACTCTGCGCACTTCGAGTAAGGTTTTCATCATGCGTTATAATGCCTGAACATTGTCAGCATACTACGGAGAATGTATTTCATTGGTGACTGAGCTACTATGTGATGTCCACACATGGTGGTATTCCATACTGTTCTCCCTGTCAGCTAGTCCTCCTCGCACTCGTCACGACTGATTAGAAAGAGTGTGGACATTTTCGGCTCTTGCGCTCGATGTGTAACCACAGGAATGTTTTTCGCTGTCATCAGATCGGACTCTTCTGGATGAAGCTTCAAAATCTACGTCGAAATCACATATCAAGCTAGTGGTGTTACCTTTTCCAGGGAAGGTGCTACCTCCTTATTCGAATGGAATACATTTGTGTGTCTCATCTTGGATAACCAATTATGAATGAAATCGCTATGAGTTGCAACACAGGGTGGCATCGGACCCGGATGATGAACCCTGTTGTGTCTCCCTGTCAAGAGATATAAATCCCAGCATTCAGCAACGTTTTTCTAGTCTTAAAAACTCTTCGATATGAACAAGCAAATCATATAGAGCATTGATGGGTCTAAGATATCATCCATCTGCAGATTCCTCTGGCATTCAATCCTCGTAAGCAAGCAAGCCTTGCTGTACCACTATCCTCGCCACCTGTGCTGATACCAGACTTTATTATAGATGACCAAATCTCTCTCTGCATCCTAGCCCGCCCATCATGTGTAAAAAGTACAGATACTACTGGGATTGCGGCTGTTATGAGCGGACGATTAAGATGCACTCAATGTTCGCAACCGTTGAAACCGTTCAGTTTTACCCCCAAACGGACTAACTACGCTAGTATTTAGCGTAGTCAGTCCGTTTAGGGGGTCGAACGGACTATAAACTATTAACGCTAGTTAACGCTAGTATAAACGGATAGTTTTAATAGTTTATATAAAATTCATAAAATTCATAAATCATTCATACTATGTATTAAGTGGAAAATTTTCGAAGATCTTCGCGGAGAAAACCCTAGCGTTAAGCCTATCCGGGGAGCGCTTTACCCGAATAAATAATCAGCCTTTACTCCGCCTCCCCGTAAGGGGGGGGGTCTTTAGCCTTATAAAACGGCCAAAACTATCAGTTAAAACCGTTTTACCACTATATAAACGGTATAAACTAAACGGTTAAGAACCTTAAACGGACTGACTATTAAGGCAGAAAACGGCAAACTAAACGGACTAACTAATAGTTTTCTTAATGGTCCGTTAACGGTTGCGAACATTGGATGCACTGTGCACGTTACGATAGACGAGGCCGCCCATGTGAATACCAAATCTCAAATTTTTACCGAAAAGAAAAGTGCTCGCGTCACAGTCATAGGAGGAGGCGTTGAAGCCTAGCAGGGAATGAACATGTGTTGGACAGATGCATGCAAGGAATTGAGAACCAATGAAGATGTCGGGTTCTCATGATGTCCTTTTCTTAATGACGACGGTCACTTAGGTAGAGAAGGGATATCATCAGCTCACTTGAAAAGAAGACCCGTCAACGAGGAATCCCTCTGCTCCTAAGCCAACATTAATGTTCACTGAAACACTATGTTTACGACGCTTTAATACTTCCAGGGCACATGTCCTTAGTCCATGGAACTCATTTTCTCTGTGCAGCCTAAAAGTCGAAAAGATCTCCTCTCTAGTTGACCTCACGTGTCCCTTTGTGTCCTGAGGATAGAGCTTATTCCAGATCGTATTACCGGATCCCTCCAGATAGTATCTCATGAAAAATCTTGAAATGTCATGTTACGCTTGGTGCAACCTACAGTAGCACAGAGATAATCTATATAACAAAAAAACGAGCAAGCAAAATCCACGTTTTCTTCTTATCAACCACAAAAACACAGAACAATACTCCAAATAACCCACCATTCTTACCTACCACCAACAATAACCGTCCGGGCTCAAACAACATACTTAATCTTCCTAGCCCATCATGTGCTATCGCATCAAATACTATTTTGGCTGTGGGCACCTCAGTCATTCACGCGTAGAAGACTGCCCAGCTTATGCTAGCGGACACCGCTGCATGAAAGTGACAACCAGCGAACGTGAGATGAGGAACGGGAGGAAATGTGATGACTGTGAGAGACGGGCCAGGGAAAATCATGCGCGGGAGAGTAGGCGCAAGTCGAATTACTTCAGATAGTGTTCGAGGTATGAAAGGAGCGGAGGCTTGGAGCGTACAAGGCACATGGAGGTTCCTTTGTGGTATTGCATGCGGGTCGGACGACAGATTTGGGATCCAATTTCGAGATAGGGAGCCAGTTCTTTTGCTATTTTGATATCATGGCTATCGATCACCGGGTGCATGACCCAGGCTTGGCGTTACACATGCTCGAATTGCAGTTGCACAAGAGAAAGCCTATTTAACAAAATCCTTGTTCATCAAACAGTCTTCCGTCCCTACCAACCACAAAATTACCTGTCCAAATTTTAAGGCATCATACCCTCTCCTTCACACCCACCTCACCATGTGCTACAAGATTGAATACTACTATGGCTGCGGACACTATAAAGCCGAATACACAGAACCCTGCTCAACTTATCTCGACGGTGGCAGTTGCGTTATGAGAATTAGCGAACGCCAGGATCGAAGGAAAGAAAGACAATGTCATAACTGCGAGAGACAGGCTAGGGAGGCCGCTGAGCGGGAGAGGCTGAAGGCGAGGAGCATGTCCGGGCCCTAGGACTTCGCAAGGCGGAGAGAGGTGTCTGTCAAAATACTGCATGCGGTAGCGAAATTTGTTATGATGATTCGGATCCTTTGCTACTCAATTGCCACGGCCGGTTATGCACGAATCAAAGACAGAGTTCAGCAATCGAGGTAATAGAAGACTTGCAAACACTCGCTATTTCCATATCAATCACCGAGATTCTTGGCCATAACTTGATTGTGACCCTCGGCTTCTCTCTTCCCGTATGCCTTCGCGCCGCATAGCTAATGCTCTCCGTCGCTTCATCAGCATATATTGGGATCCTGCACTTTGATTTCGCTTGCAAAGTCCCCAAACCAGTAGATTTTTCCATCGTAGCCCCAGCCCCGCTCAAGAAAGTACATCAAGACGGCACCTCAAACACAATTCCTTACAATTGGTTGCACGGAATACAGTGTGAATGGGTACCCGATAAGACCGAGGGTTTGGTTTTAGGAGACACGATGGCGTGATAAAATTAAAAGCGTTATCGTTGTACCACGATGCCTGCCTTTCTGACTGGGTGTCCTGAATCTCAACTTCTTTCTTGCTCTTGTCGAAATAGCGCAGTCGCAATTACAGATCTCAGCAGTCTGCAGAGCAGCACAAGAGACTGCTTCAAAACTCAATGTTCTACAAGCAAGCAAAGCCTACTTCGGCACTTGAGGAGCTCGAGCGGCGAGACGTGCAAGTATTCTGGCCTATTTGAAATAATTAGCCATAAAACCTGTATTTTGACTTGCCTCATGACACCAAAGCCGCCTCGTTGCACGGTCAATATTCTTTAACGAATTCGCAGAATGGCAGAATATTCCATCCATTAGACGACCTCGTCCCTAAAACAATATTAGAAGTAAATACCAACGAAATTCCATGTCACAGCTCGACCCGTATTTCAACTTCTGAACGACACTGCTTTGGCATACCAGTGGGTATGCACCCGAATACATCCAATAATATGACTGACGTTCAGGTCTTATTGATCAAAGTCTCATTAAGAATCCTCAGACATCCACTACCCTTCGTCTCACAATCTCTCACCACGAATCCTTACATCAGATAAATCTCCAGCATGTGTCTATCCGTGAAAATCTACTTCCGTTGCGGCCATCTCAAGAGGACGGATCTCAGGCTCTGCGACAATGAATGGACTCGAGGTCATCGAACTAGAATAGGTCCTTCGGAATCAAGGGACAAAGTCTGCCACCCATGTCGGCACGCACGGCATGCGCGAGAAAGACGAGATAGGCAAGGACACCATTAAACCTCTCGGATTGATGGAGAGCGAGATGGAAGGCTGGAATACCGATGAATGCATGGTATTGTTTGGTGGGGGGTTGGTTTAATCATCCAGAGTTTAATTTTCCTGTTCGAAGATTTGTCTGGTATCTATCCGGACAAATTATGCATCGAATCAAAAGACCTGAATTGCATGCCTTGTTTTTCTCAAAGTCACGACGAGTGCGAGGAATTTGTTTACCATTAGCGTTAGCTAACGTGTTTCAAGTGCTGTCTTCGACAGCCGTCGAGGGAACACGTTGAATAAATATGATGAAAGGACAGGCTGGTAAGTTTTCAACTGGCTTTTGAGGTCATGAACGAAAGCTCAGTCTGTATTTGGAAGGCGCTAGAATAATTGTAGAAAGAACCGCCATTATCAATGTTTCGATACTCTGGCCTGCCAGCCTTGCATTTTGCCGGCGCTGTGGATTTTCTTTCTGACCAGATGTTTGCGCATTGTCGGGTTACCGTATGCTCACGACCCACGTGTGTCGTTTGGTACCATTCCATTTCTGTTCTTGATCCCTTCAAAATCGATCGAAGTTCACTCTTTCCCTCGTATTGCGGAATTTGGGCAGTCAGATGGGCCTACGTCTTTGTCTGCTTCTAAGCACACAAAAGCCTCAATCCAACCCATAAATGTTTCCAATTCATGTTTCTCCTTCTTTCAGTATTCGAATATGCTTATAGGATTCATCTAGGTAGTTGCCTTTGTAGTTCCTCATTAATGTTCAACGAGAAGTAGGCCACGAGTTCTACTGAAGTACACATTTTGAACACACATGCTGCCATCATGTCAGGCCCCATAATGCATTTTCAGCGCTCTTTGAGAACTGCGAAATCAGGTAAATTCCCATCAACATTCAGGATTGCGTCTATCGTGCCCGGCGAGCCAGTCCAGCCCGTATTCCCAACGTAATGCGATAGATACTCCCCCCAGGCGAACGAATCCATCCAGTAAAGCCAGAAGTGTATCCTCTTTGCGTAGCCCCCAACATATTGAATGCGAACGCAGCAACGATGTGCCACGGAATGGGTGGTTGCCCAAAAACGAGTGTGAATGAAAGTTGGAGTACCCCAAGTGTCACGTCAAATGACGAATCGGATGAATAGAGGTCCGGGCCCCAGAATCCCGCTGCTGCTTCCTCGAAGACGGTGTAGTAGAGCTCTTCGAGTGCGGAAGCAGCAAGCCGCATGGGAAGTATCGCTTGGGTTTCTTGGAATGGGTAGGCGACCCATCCGGTGGGGAGGCCGAGTTCCAGAGGGCTGAAGGGCCAGCGTGAGGTTGATGGAATATCGACGCCATCGTTTCGCTTGTTGTGTATGGTGATGGTGACAGACCCTTCATGTATGACATTCGGCAGCTCTCTGAGTGTATGTCTTATAACAGGTCTGAGTGTTTGAGTGGCGTCGACAATGGCATGAAAGATGTGCACAACAGGGAATAAACCGAGGATTGTAAATAGCTGCATCGCGAGACTTGGTCGAAGGCCTCAAGTACGTTTCTGCAGAGTGATAGTTTACCGAAACAGCACATCGGGTCAAAGCAAAATTAATAGAAATCATCGCGTGCAAATGCTGCTGTCGGTTGTCGGCTGCATGCAGGTCTGACAGATAGGAGAATATCTGGCCAGTAACTGAGCAGTCAGATCATAGAGATTTCGGGGCTTTGTCCGCATGGTCTCTTTGAATGCTGGTTGTAGGTGCGCATTATAATCGTGAATACGCTAAATGCCGAGACCTCCTACCAACGGCTGACCCTACATCTTTTCAAATAGTTGGAAGGGAGATCCCAACACTAGTTATCTTTCGTCTAAGGCAAGTCGAATTTGCTGCTTGTAAGGGCCGTGATCGATGTTGTTCTGGCCGTCGGCTCTTGAACGTTTGTTTGATAGATTGCGGACATGAAATGAAGTGACTAGCTACGCACTGTAATCACAGCAATGTTATTAGCTACTATATCAATATAACACGCAAAGAGAAATCGGCAGAGAACGTACCAGGCATCTAGTTCTTTCGTATTCTCTCAATTACAGATGAAGCGAAGCAATTTTTGCAAATTACATCTTGGCATTGGCCGGCCAAAATGAGGTACCGAGGCCATACAAATGCTAGTGTAATGTGACACAATGGATCTGGGTTACCTTATGTCGATGACCATCTGACAAGCAGTGCACTGTTCATTTGGCTAGGCTGTGAACTGAGGTTCAGAGAGCCTGGAGGTAATCGTGCGGGCTGCAGCTGCAAGGTCGTGGTGTAGAGTATGGGGACCATCTCAAAGCGATAGAGGAGGCGCATGGGCTGATCCTTTCAGAATTGGGCACGCCATGATCAAAATACTTTGCAACGAGGGCTCTGGAGCTAACACTGAATCGCCCCGGGAGATCCCCATACTACCGCCTAAAACTTCTTGCGGGGGCCCTTTAGGGACTTTCATAGCAAAGTATTTTGATCATAGCGTGTTGGGTAAAACCACGTCGCATTAGGGCGCGGGCTTCCTTGCGCCCGCTTAGAAGATCTTCTTTAGCTATATAACGGCACTCGTGCCTGCCACATGCCCACGATTGGTCATTAGGATGAAGACAATGGATACTCGCCTAATGATGCGCTGTGGAGAGAGCTGCATAAAGGTACGATCTCTGCTACGCCAGTCTGTGGCACAGAATAATCACAGGCTTGGAGATGCCTCGTCATCAGCTCAGCTACAGCAATGCGGATTTGATCTACCTTGACGTCTCCTAGCCGGAAGGGCGGCACTCGGCCTAGTATTCGAGAAGGGAAGCTAGTACCAAGCTTGTGTAATATTACACCAGGGTGCACGCTTGTGCCATACCATCGAGATTTGCTTCTGCGGTCTTTGGGAGCGACGGGAAGAAGGGCTGGAAGGAGAGTTCGAGGCTGTGGAGAAGCACAGAGAGAGCGAGGCCACGTCCTCCTAGAGGTGCTTGTAATACAGTAGACGCCCATCTCAGAAATCACTGCTCATTTCCCAATACAGGGGTCTTCATCGCTATTGGCTAGTTTATTCTCGTCACACAACTGACATCGCTGCCATCGACACATCCATGAGTTCAATACAGCCTTCAGTATGCTGATTGGAATATAAGCCTTCTTCATCCCCGTTCTCTTGACCGCTAATGGAAGGAAGCTAATTACACGTGCAAAATTTCATGCCGAAGGAACCGATCCAGCGCCTTTTTGGGGTGAGAAATGTATGTATGTCTCCTGTTATCATCAGACAATGTCATCCTACCTTCTTGTAGCCAAAAGAAGTACAACCGGCCACCCGATTATCGTCTCACTCCCCTTCCCACCAATCGCAGCCTCCAACTCCTCACATCGGTTCAAGCTGAGTATCAAAGCCATGACCTTAGACTTCCATAAGAATTCGGCATCGACGATTCCCCGAACCCGCCCAGGACCGCAACCGTTCTTTGCCCAGAATGCTCGGTCCATGCACTTTTCTATTTTCTCACCAGGACCGATGTCAGATACGTACTCTGCTTCAACGCTGAATATCCTTCAACAATCAAAATTCAGAGGCTCGTTGTAAGCACATTTGATACTCTGCACGTCTTTCCAAGTGTCAGCAGAGAAGGCGATTTTGTCCAGCCAGGATGCTGCTGTGATATAGCTCGGCTCCGATGGCGGGCAGTTGATTGGCGAGGACAGTTGGAAAGTTTTCGCCCATACCTTGTTGGAGACATCTTGGCTCCTTTCCTGGCCTTTGCCTTCGGCAAATACTCCCAGACCGCAAGAGTACCTCCCAACATCAACAGGTTCACGTACTCGGTAAACGCTTTCTTAACATCAATCATTAGAATACAATTCGCGACCGTAAGCATAACAACACTACCACAGTCTTCAACCACCGCTTCCAAAAGAGAATTCCGCCGGGCTTTGAATTAGCGTGATGTTTGTATTGCCGATGACTCTACATGCGGCCTCGATAGTGCCTTTGTACGGGTCACTAGCTGTGACGTGCCTGAGATGGTCCTTAAGGACGTCTGCGACATCACCAAATGCAGTCCGAACGTCGTGGGTGGAGTTCCAGCTAAACCTGTGAGCGTGGTGGTAGGACCAGAGGAGGGGGTAGAAGGAGGAAGTGTTGTAGGTCCGTCTGTGGGCTATGTACTTTTTCCAGTCGAAGGGGGAATGGCAGGTGATGGGGTGGTGGGCTGTTGTTGAGGTCATTATTGACTGTGGTGGTGACCTTGAGGGTGGGATTTTGCAGAGGGAAGCGCTGGAGAGTGATACAATTTTGATAATCTAGAGTTCGACTTTGCTCTTCAAAATACGTTGTAAGGGTTGGAGGTATGATGGTGATGCAGAAAGACTTTCAAGGGATCAAGCTCTCCGGTAATGGTTCGCGCATCTGCAGAATAGCTCAAACGAATTCCACAATATCTTCCATTCCTGCACATGATTACAGATTGTGTAATTGCAAAGTATGTACGCTAGAATCAGTGCACAAGGGACGTGAATGGCCAATCGGAGACATAGAGGCACACATGAAAACGCATATGTTTTGTTGTATGACATATGAGGATTTCGGGACATTGAGACGAAGTGTATCCATTATTCTTCCTAGACTTCGCACAACATAGACCAAAAAAGGCCGTGCTTAGTCTCACTACACCTTCAATGTTAATGTGTGCACTTCGGGTACGCTGAAGCTGGACATATCAAGTAGTGGAAGGAGGTGGCGGAGAGGTTTGGTTTGAGGATTGCTCGAAGCAGGCGAGGGATCTCGATGATCCGCTTACCCAAACATGATGGCAATTTCGAATACTACAGGAACGTTATCGCATGCACGGATCGCAGATGTCAACATCCAATCAGAGACGAAACAGTTGCTAATAACAAGAGCACAGGAGAGGACGAAGAAGGGATGAGCGATAAGTATAGTAAGCAACACACGAATCTCAGAGCTACCCAGGAGATCGAGCATAACCATGATCAGGCTGCCAGAGAACGATCATTGGGCTGATGGACTGTCGTAACGGACAACCTAATTCCGAAGCAATCGTAGCCTAATGAGTCCTTCGCCTCTTCACAATAATGTTAAATAGCGAGAAGTTCCACCATTGCTGCTAAAGCTTTGCCTGTCGTGGCACCCACGCACATGTGACGTAAACGTCCAAGACGGAACCTAGAGCACCAAACCCCACGGCAGAAGAATTTATAGGCATAATTACGGACCTTGTGAACCAATATACTCACGAACTCAGCCAAAGCTCTATCCTTGGCTGATAAATCTAGGGTCGTTTGCAATTCCAGAGTATCATAGATCTCTTTTTTTATTGTACTTTGATTCCTTACAGAATATCAAAAGACGAAACTACAAGGACCATGGGCGAACAAGATCGCCAATGGTCTTGCTGAGAGTTGCGAGAGGGCTATCGAAGATCCATTAGTGAGCGAGGAGGAACGAAGAAAGGCCGAACACTTTCTCTCAACATTGCCGAATGCGTATGATAAACTTTATGTTGTGAGAGCAATGATTGCGACAAACCAGAGCGTCAATGAAGCGACCTGAAGTACAGCATGCCCTAAGTAAACGTACATAAGGGGCATATCAGGCTTATGGTGAAAAGTATCGTTCTTTGCCGTGCAATATAGATCGTCATAACAACGAGACACTGCTCTTCCAGACTCAATGGGTGTATACAAAGAAGACATTAGCGCGATCAGTTTGGTCCGCAAAAGCCATCTTCTCCTTCATTTCATGCTTCTGTTCTCCACTCATACCTGCCAACGCTCTCTGGTTTTTCCTGTTCAACCAGTCGTTCCACACCCTCATCACCACGACCACGAAACATAACGTAGACAAGGTAGCGATGATGCTGATCTTTCCCGAGATATAGCCGGGAGCTTGCTTGGCCTGGAAAGTCTGCGTGCCAAGAATATTGCCTACGCAGAAGGCTACCATGGTCAACGCATTGGCGGTGACTTTCTTCGAATGGCCGGCGATGTTTGAGGCGTTCCAAGCTAGCAAGAGCATGAAGGCTGCACCAAATGTGCCAGTGAGGAAAGATGCTGCTAGCAACCCGGCCTTGTTCTTTGGGATGCCGTTGGGATTGAGACCAACCATGAGACCCGCACCTAAGATTGTAGGGAGAATGCAGATCAGCATGACTAAAGATCTGTCGCGCCATCTGTCTGACAGGTATCCGACCAAGAGCACGCATACAGCACCGATGGCGCCGCTGGGTGTATTCAAGATCAGCGCTTGTTGGGACGTGTAGCCGAAGGTCGTCAAGAGAATATTGGAAAAGTTCGAAAGGCCTCCATTGGGTATCGAGCTCAGCATGGTGGCGAGGCAGACCAGCCAAACGCGGGGGTCTCTGAAGGTCTCGAAGACTTGGTCTTTCTTGATGCGAGAATTTTGCGTACCACTTGTACGAAGTCAGCGTTGTCCCCTCATTGTAGACATTGACATGCCTTTGGTTGTCCTTGACCCTCATCAGCGCGGCAACCTTTTCAGCGTCCGTAAACCTCTTGGCTTTCACCGGCGAATCGGGCAGGTAGATGGCTACCAATGCCCCAATGACCATAGTCAATGCTCCAATGGCAATGTAGAAAATCCTCCATGAAGCGAACTTGTTGTTGACAAAGCTAACACCATAGGCGACGAACCCGCCGAAGATTAGTGTGAGGGAGTTGCAGACATAGAACCAGGACACCCGGCGACCTTGCTCCCCTTTCTTGTACCACATGGCAATGATCAGGACTAGGATGGGCGCAACGCTGTAGGGCGTAAGCAGATGCTTGTAAGAAAGAGCTAGAAGCAGCACCTACCAGCTTTCGAAGACGCCAAGCAGTGTTCTGACAATACTGAGTCCTGCAAAGGTCGTGCAAGCGGCATGGCATCCTAATATTAGCCCCCATATCATGATATTGACACCTAGGTATAGACCTAGACGGGATATGTGTTGCGCTAGGTATTGAGTCGGAAATTCGGCCACGAGGAAGCCTGCGTCACTACTTAGTCCACACCTGACAGAAGCACCGGGAGGCCTGCATACCAATGTAGAACAACATGGACAAATTCGAGTAATCTTGCCCAACCAAGTGTGTATCCGTTCGAATGCCCATAACAGCCGTGTATGATAATGTAGTCTTATCCAAAAATTGTAGAAAGTAGACAGCCGCGAGGAGAGGAGCCATGGTGAAGTCGATCTTCCGTATGAGCCTTTTCAGCTGGACCGGGTCTTCGAGAATGGCGTTGCCCTCTTCTGCAATCTCTATCGCTCGGGGATGGTTCTCAAGGAAGGCGAGTGCCTCGTCGGCATCATTGAGGGATTCGACTGTGACACCCCCATTCTCTGAAACCACAGACGCCTTGCGGCCGTCAAGGGAGGCAAAAGGGTTCCGCTTCTTCTCTTCGGAACTCATGGTGAAGGTAGCCATGATGGTAGAAGATCAATGGTTACAGAAATGCTGGGGCGGGCCGTAAAACGTATACAGCTCCTTCTTGAACCGATTGCCAGATATTGGTATCTGGCTCTGGATGGCCGGCATCGAGCTGCACAGCATTGCCATGGCTTATCGCTTTTATCGGTAGAGGCGATGAAGTCATTCCCTAGTGAGGGGTTCTCTCAGGGTGTGTACAACTGCTGATTGATGCGCGCGCCGTTGATAGATCGTTGTCTCTATCAAGTCATGCAGCTCTCGCACCTTCCTCTTTGAGCGGAAGATCAACAGCAAAGCCAGGGATTGGGATCTGCTACGCACGCCATCAACTCTCGCTTCCACATGCTGGTACAGTTGGACGTGTACTCGTAAGTATTGACATGGGAATACCCAATGGATGGGCCATACCAATGACCTGGAAGGACTCGAGCTGCATGGAGAGATAGCAAGCCTCAAAGGCCTCAGGCTTGGTATCAGAGTAAGTGGCAATCTCGGACATCAAGTCAAGCCAAAAATGTTCTTAGAGCCATGTTTGACGCAACCGCGACTCATCTTGAGCGCTGATAGGCAAATTTTATCTCTTGCCAAAAACGCCTGGCACTTTCCTTTTTGAAGGTCAGTTCGATACCTCGATACCTTTATAGCCGGACTTTGGACATCACTAGAGTCGGGACAGAACATCTAGATTGACTTCTTCCCTACTTACAGCTTCATAATAAATCATTTCATCGTAGACCTTCTCGTTGCGACAATATATCGGTTACCGCGCTACAATCTTTTTTCGGTGCTAGCGGCGGGTAGCAGCTCTTAGTTGGATCCATATCAAATTGACATGTCGATGTTTCAAACAAGCTAGCGCCATAGTATTGATACATGTATGACCGTGGGTGAAACATGCCGACCAGTCCCAGAAATTGAAATACCAGCCGCATACTTGCGAATCAAGTCTGAAGAACGCACATAAGCTTCTTGGGGTTCCCTAGAGGCACAGTCTACTGTCAAATACCCTATCTCTATTTACCTTAGTCCTGACCATAAGACCTAGAGGCTGAAGACCTACATCTACGGCCCAGACCAAGCGAGAGTTCAGAATAAGTGACAACTGTAGCTTACCAATGGAGTCAATTGTGATATACTTTAGCCTTCACGCCCAATTGAGAAACATTAGCTACCCGATACCGACTCAGCCTGAATGTCTACGAACCAAGTCTTCACTCCTCTGGATAGTGTGATCCATATCAGCTTTCAGCAAGTAGACGGTCCAGACCTTGCTCAGCGTGGCTGAATCTCCGGCAAAGTCTAGCAAGTAGCTCAAATGCTTTAATTTCTACATTACCAATACCTTGTCTTACAGTGACAACATGAACAAGATTATCTGCCCTCACCCGCATGATTTCTGGGTGTGGACATGATGCTATTACCCCGGAAACCTTTTTTTTTTGGCGTGGACCACACAATCTACATGTAGAGTAGGGTTTCGCCTCAGCAAGCGAGAATCAAGATAGCGACATTGACGTGATGAGTGATATCCCTAAAATTCTAATCCGCTAAGAAATTCTCCGAGGGCTAAATTGTTAACAACATCAACCATATAGACGCCATGACACTCAACGATAACCAGAACAGAGCCCCGCTCTTGTGAGTTGAGCTACTGGCATGCGTTTGAGATAAGCCCATCAACATGGTACGTAGTCAAAGGTCGCGGACCCTTCAAAACCCTGTCGCCGAAGCCACAAGCCCTGCTCTTTTGGGGTGGGAACGTGATCTCTGTCCCCTACAACATAAGAATGATGGCGGCACTCTTTAAAACCCGTTCGTCGGAACGCACACGTACCTTGGGGAATGCTATGGATAGATCTGGAAGCGTGTCTTGGTGAGCGCTGGGGTCTATGGCGGCATGTTTAAATTGATGCCAGACGCACGAACGATCCTACCCCCGATCTCACGGATGTCGATCTGACGGGGTACTAAGGTACCGCTTCCCATGGCGGGGATACAGGAAAGTTGGTTTGTGGTTTGTGAATTAGGCGCCAGGAAGCGAGAGAATGTATGGGCGAATGAGCATGAATGTTCTACGTGGGTGCAAAAACCCAGTAGCGCCTTGAGTAGAATCATCCCATCAATTAGTGTGGTGAAGTATGACTCCGAAGGATGCTGAGCCAGATCGCAATGACGGATGGGGCTCTCTAGCTCGGGCTCTTAAACTGCAGGATAGTCGAAACTCCCATGACGCAATCCTAAATGAGCTTTAGCTCAATACTGTTCAAACAAGCGGGAGACTAATTCTGAGGAATGTAGCATAATGAGACGCGAGTGATCAGGTAAGCAGTGTTTGGTGATGGGTGCCTGCTCTATCGATTGCGCAGCGCTCTTAATGCAGTGATCATGTAGTGGAGGATTTGGCCCCGCTCTCTTTGCCCTCGCACTTTATGTTCCTGATACGGTAAGACACCCCTTGCATGAAGCATTGCAACGCAAACAATTATGCACCTTCTCCAAAGAAAATACCCTACTTTCTGCTAGAGGATATGGGGATGAGGATCGCAATAGCGAGGACCATGAACCCAAGCTTCACAAGCATCAAAGTAAAGTACCGAAGAAGAAAGCCTTGTTGCGAATCTTACATCAACAAAAACAGTGGCATGGCCGAACAATGTCCTAATGTCATCTCACAGCTGTATTCGATCCGCTGCTGACTGTTGAAGAGTCTGGACACGTAAGCAAAGCTGCTGCGCGCATCAATTATTAGCTTTGAAACAAGGAATTTTTGGGGCCTATCGATGCGCCAAATCGTCGGCAAGGCAGGATGCTGGCTGCATAGTCAGAGACAGTCACGGCGATGGTCTTGAATTGAAGGACGAGTCGAAACGGCCGCGAGCGGCGGGGTAAACTTGAATTCTGGCCGCTGAGGTCAGGATATGAGTGGAAGTTAAGCAACGGCCCTTCCGATCCTATATCGTGTCGCGTTCATACCTCCGGTACCAATTTCAGTCTACCATGGCTCAAAGTGTGAGTGACTGCGGTCAATATAGACTTTCGGGAGGTCAGCTTTGCGAACCAGTCGTTTGCTGAAGGACGGAGGTCTAGCAATCTGGTAGATGTCAAGAGTGCAGCGCGACCTATATCGGACCTTGCTTGTGGTCCTCCTGCGGTCCTCACATCTTGGAAGATTTCCGTTGGGTGAGCTATCTCGTTACTTAATGCATTTCCCCTCACTCCGTATGGCTTTGCGCGAGAAGTCCATGATTTGGTGCCAGGGGTTTCGTATAACGGGGCTTGGCAAAGCTCCACCTATCAGTCTGCTTACACGAGCTTTGGGTCGCTTTTGTCCGCAGAAAAGCAAGACTTGGCCGCACCAACGGATATTCGAGCGCATATGCACACAGCCTGCACTGCCTGCGAGAACATCTCAAACATAAGCTTGCGACATCGGCATGTAACATCATCATCTTCAAAGTAACATTGTGATTCATGATAATAACAAAAGTCGGCACGCGCGAGGAAACAGCGAGACCAAGCTTAGTCTGGCTAATCTCGCTTCCCAGGCAGGACAAGGCGCGGCTTGGCAGGTTTAGCTGCATTTTACTTGAAACGACGATCTCCTTTTAGTCAGGGGTAATCCACCGAGGAAATGAAAATTGGTCGTTCCTGTTCCACGGCACCTGCCGCTGGCCACCCAGCATCCCTACAAAGCCCCTGTCAATCCCAGTCACTTTGCTGCAACGCCTTTAACAAATTTCATTGGAGCCTTCTATTTTTGACTACGCAGCCTTAGAGAAATGGCTTTCCGTATTGCCGCAGTTGGTCAGACCTCATCAAACTGTAAATACGGAGGAGTACGGCCGAGCCACTGAGCCAGGATGCGCGCAGGAAGGATGCGAGTTGATAGGAGGTATCAGGCGACTGCATAATACGAGTGTGGAGCACCCCTAAGGCTGCTTCCCGCTCACAGCCGTAGTTCTACTTGCTCTCCTATTGGGAAGTCAATCACACGCTCCTATTAATTCCCTCCTCCCCCCAAACTCTCTCGTTTCTTCCTCTTCTTCCTTCGTTCATCTTTGTATCATCCACAGTCATTCGTTAAGTACTGTTGTTCATCGCACTCTTTACCAACTATTAATCTTTTAATTCCAATCCCCACAATCAACCACTACTTTTCCAAAGAACTTCCAATTCAAACTCTACAACTCTTAAAATGAAGTCTGCAATCTTCGCCGTGGCCGCCGTTGCTGGTGTTGCCAATGCCTGGAATGGAAACTACTCTCTGACCGCCGGTACCGCTGTCTACACCACTACTGAGATCGTTAACTCGTACACCACCTACTGCCCATTCGCAACCTCAGTCGTCCAGAACAACAAGACCTACACCGCAACTGCTGTAAGCTCCCTTCTCTCTCTCTCAAATCTCTCTCGAAAACTCTACTAACAACCTCCCAGTCTGAGACCCTCACAATCACCGACTGCCCCTGCACCCTCACCCACAAGACCACCGGCATCCCACCCCCAAGCAGCGCCACCCCCTTCACAACTACCACCACCGAAGTCGTCAGCTCCTACACGACCTTCTGCCCCGCCGCGACTCAAATCACCCAAGGCAGCGTCACCTACACCGCCACCCAATCCGAGACCCTCACCGTCACAAACTGCCCCTGCACCCTCACCAAATCCGCCACCTTTACCCCAGGCGTTCCCGTCACCAGCACCGGCTTGGTCGCCTCAACCGTCACCGTGGAGTCCTACACCACCGTCTGCCCCAGCAGCACCACCCTCGTCGTGCCCGGCCCCAAGGAAACCGCGACCTACACTGCCACTGCAAGCCAGACCGTCACTGTCACCAACGGGCCTTTCACGACCCCGACTTTGGTGCCTACGACTAGTATCTTCACCCCAACTGCGCCTGCTGCGAGCCAGGTTGCTACGACGGTTGCCCCAGCCGGTACGGCACCCGCTGTTGCTAGCTCTGGCTTCGGTGTTGCGCCCAAGCCTAGCTCGACTGCTAAGCCTTTCGCTGGTGCGGCCAGCAAGCTCAGTGGTGCTGGTGTTGCCGGACTTTTGGGGTTCGCTGCCTACATTCTGTAGAAGTGTCAAATCGTCACTACTACATTTTTGTAACGGCAATGGCTATTAGTTGGAAAGGTTCGCTTCGATGATAGATAAGAGGTATTTTTACACGTCAAGTGGTGGTCTGGCATACTGGATACCCCCGTTTATGGGTTGCATGCCGTGGGTGTCGATAATGTAGGATACTTGTGCTGTCCAGTAAAGGCATTCCAGGCGCGACTTCATACATTAATTTGAATATATGAAAATTTACAAAACTTCACTTCTTGAATATGCTTCGGTTCTTCTGTCTTTCATCGTGTGACTTCATGCATTCTTCTCGACTCGTAATGCTGCTGCTAACGCGACAGACTTATGTGGTTGTGCGTTGTGCTTTAATTCCTAGCCTACGATTGATTGATCTTTCATCATCCTCCAAACCTCTCCTCTCCTCTCATGATACTCCCTCCCCTATCCTCTTATCACACTTCACCAAGCCTTCTTCTCATCCCGCAGCATCCATCCCACATACCGCTACCGCCCATACTATCAATAAGCATCCTCCCATATCCCTACGCCCATTCGATCGTGAGTCAAGTAAGGAGGTCCCAGTCATTTGAAAATTCTGGCTTCCGAGTGGGAGATGTGCTTGCAGCGATAGGAGATGGGGATCTTCTCTTGAGATGAGGATCTTCGGTGGGACCTTGGTATGCCAAGACCCAATTGGGAATCTTAACTTCCCCACTATCATACAACGAAAGCTACAGGTTACTACTTTGAGTATTCTACGTGGGTACACCAGCTCGAGCTCCAACCAGCTCGCGTCTCTTAAGCGTCACTTTTGCGTCATAGGTCCTTGGGAGGTAATCCGGGGAGGCGAGTTGCTTCGCACCCTTCCTCTAGTTTTAGTATTGAGCTCCAAAAGGCCTGATAGCTGTGTGACTCGCAATCTCTATCGTATGACCCCACTGTGTTGACCTGATAAGCCAGTACCAGGGCAAGTATAGCTACTGTACTCGCACAGACTCCTCGTGCTTCTTCGAGAATCCTTCCCTCAATAACTTTGATTATGTTGACCTTCCATCTCAATATACATTTAATGAAGTTCGGATCTGTTATCTTCTTCGTCTTACCATTGTTGTGCAAAGCACTCCAAATACCCCTAGCAGCCAGTAGCAAGAAGTCATCGCCATTCTCTAAGAATTTCGATGCGCTTACTTCGGACCTGCTGGAGCGCTGGCATACACCTGGTCTGGCTATTGCTATCATACATGGGAATGATACTTTCAGCAAAGTATGCTACTTTCATTATGGTCTGAATAATTGTCTTCTATACTTGAGTATTTGAGGCGCTTTTTCTTCATTACAAGCACGCCAGAATTCTACCTTTCTGATGAGATGATGGCGAGGCTGATGTTCACAGGGTTATGGCATTGAGAGATTTCCTGATAGCCCAGTCACACCAAATACTTTGTTCTACACCGCCTCCACGACCAAGTCATTCACAGCAGCCGCAATCTCTCTCCTCATTGACGACACGGCTAACACAGGTAACCCTCTGGCATGGAACACACCACTCGTTTCTCCAGGAGAGCCCACCGGCTTCAGAGGATCGCATATCTACGCGCTAGGGCTGGCCATCAGTAATTACCGCGGCGAAGTCATGATCTGGCATAGTGGCGGGCTTCCTGGTTTCGGCACTGTTATGGCTTTTCTGCCGAGGTTGGAGTAGGGGGTGGTTGTGATGGCAAATTCGGTGGGAGGGGGGTCTACAGTGGAGCAGGTGCTGATGCATAGGTTGATGGATGATTTGCTGGGTGTGCTGGAGAAGGAAAGGTTCGATTGGGAAACTAATGAGGAAAAGACACTAAGACAAGGCGCTTACACCCTCTCACACGCTCGCGAAATCGCATATCCCGAGGTGCCAGACCCACCAATCCCACTCACCCTCCCTCTGTCCGCCTACGCGGGCGTATATACGCATCCTGCTTACCCACCTTTAAACCTCAGCATAACAAGTCGCCCTCGTAACGAACATCAAAACACTCACGTCGGCAATGACGAGGGAAGAGAATACCTCACCACCACCCTCCTCTTCCTCAACGACGACTCCATCTCTTTCTCCCTCCGACACATCAGCGGGGAAATTCTCCTGCTTTACTCAAAGGCTTTTACGGAGGGGAGTTGGAATTGGGAGGGTGGCGATGAGGATTTGAGGCCAGATCAGGATAAAATTACGAAAGCGGAGTTTGTAATTGGAGAGGATGGCGATGTGAGTGGTATAGGGGTGAATAAGGAGCCGCTGATGGGTAATGAGAAGATTTGGTGGCGCAAGGAGGGGTAAGGGCTAGGGGTAAGTATCTTCGTGCCGTGCCTGGTTGCTTGGATTTTCGCTATCGTTTTTCAAATTTTCTGGAATGTTTGGGGTAGTTCTGTTCCCTGGTGATGTAGTAAGTGCGTATTTGGATACAACATAATCTCAGCTCAGCAATTCCGTCTATTCGACCTCGCTATGGTTCCTGTAATCGTCGTTGATTCAACAGCTAATGCATGAGGATACGTACGCACCTAAGTACCTAGAACGCAAGATACCTAGAATCATTAAATACGCTATAAATCTCGATGATGTATAATCGCGTCGTGTACCACCAACAAGCAAGCCGGCAGATGATTGTCATTCATCATTCTACCAAGACATATACTAGTATCTGGCATATCTTCGTGTCCGTTTCACGCCGTTCCGCCAAACACGACCCATCAACACGAGCCTACTTCTTCTTTCATATTCATTCAGCCAGAATCTAAATGAAGAGGCAGCTAAACCGACTCGTATTTTGATAGCTCTGCAAACTACAGCGTGTAATATCATTATACTGCTGGTAGATTTGCTTTGCGGACTGAGACAAATGGTCTTGAACCAGAGGGTTTCTTGATCATCTTGAGTGGGCGACGTGTTGTCATAGGGTGATTATATGCGCTTAGGGGTAGCTGCCTCACTTTTCAAAATGAGTTTGAGGATAATTCATGAAGTTCGCCTTTGTCACACGAAATAGCCGTTGGGTCCCTGTATCGCAAGGTAGAGTGTGTATGTGATGTCTTCTTGCAGCGCTAATGGAGCCTGCGAAAAGACAATACGGCTCAGACATAAAACTCCGGCTCAATAAACACGAATGATCGGTGGTTAAGAGACGCTCAAGTGTATCTATCTGTGCAGATATCAACAAACCCTTTGGCATAAATTTCCCCGTCCTAAAGATGATCAGAAGTACGAACCTCGTTGAGTACGCTCTAACCTCTATCGTGCAGACACATTTGCATGCAACCTTCCATACAAAACTTCCATACAAGCCTCTGGAGACCTAGCTTTGCAAAAATTCGCAACGCATACGTACTTAACAATTCCGGCAGACGAGAGACGGGTGCAAATCTATTCCAACCCACGCCTCTCTCTCGTGACGACTGGTGCGTCCATGTCATCATTTTCGTGAGGGATTTGGATATGCTGAACTCCTTTGTGTTAAGCCCTGCCCTTAGCCAGGCCAAAGATGTTAGCCCCCCTTGCACACTGTGGGCTCCTATGTGCCTAGAGACCACCCGCGAGGAGATGATTGGCTGATCATAAGCGCTCATGATAGATACCTCCTACCAACACGATCTTCTATTTGTATGTATTGTATTTTTACTCCATCGAAAGATGCGTGGACCTCGCTCGAGGAGGAGAGATGGGATAGCCGACGCGCGGTAGAGGTCATTGTATCACATGCATTTGGCCTTGGATGGGAGTAGGTCTTTGTAATCAGCGATGCCTCGATCGGTATATCATTGCTCTTCAATGCCACTTGACCCAGCTTCGTCCTCACGGCAATGCTAATGACGGCTCGGGTACCAAGGACTGTCCAGAAGCCTGGAAATAAGAGGCGTGTGAGAAGGCTCGCTCTAGGCTCGATATAGTCACTCAGGTCGGTTGAAACGATGGGAGATATCAGGGAGGATGATATGGGCTGGGATGGTAGTTCTTGGAATGGTACTCTTGGCTGAAGAGACGATTAGGCCTAAGGGGTAAGGTTGCACGCTTGATCTTCATAAATAGCATTTATAGCAAGATTCCTAGGGTGTTCTCTCCATTGATAGTCTATCCTTCTGCTGAGAGACCTGCTCATCCCTCCCATGATGATATAGGTAGGTGGCTTTTGATGCCTGGACTGTAAATTCTCGCGCACGTTCAATGTCATTAAGTCATTTCTTGCGAGTATACTATTTCGACGTGCTGCAGGAAAAGTTTCAACCAGTGCGTTCACCTGGACTCAGGGATCCTCGAATTGAAGTTCAAAGGAGAAGTGTTCGTACACAGAAAGAGCGCGAATTCGAGCTTTCGCCGAGCGATATAATATGGAACGATATCATCATAGCCGTTCCCAGCGGTCCCCTTTGAGTCCAGTGGCAGATCCTAAACATCAATCACATGCATGGAACAGGTTTCTTTGATAACGGACGTCTATGTCTTCGTTCCTTACTATGTGATGCTTGAAGGCAACGATGTTCCTGTGGGGTTGAGGTATCAGAACATGGTCCAAGCTCATGTCAAAGACCTTTGGCGTTTTCTGTATAAAACACCCTCCCTTGTCGCAGCATTGTGAGGATGTGAGAGTTTGAACAAAGAGGATATGAACACTGAGGTCAGTATCAAGATAATTCGTTTGGTTCTTTACCGGCGGTTGAGACAGAATTCAAGACTGCAAATACGATGCTCAATTCCTTCACACAATGCTACCTTCCTTCTGCAGATTGATCCTAAGCCGCGACCGATGAGGTACCTAATAGTGAGACACTCATCATCTCATGAAAATGCAGCGAAGCAATGACGGCTGTGCTTGGCTCGGAGCATACCGACCACCACCCCAGCCTGTCTAGACCAAACTCGGTAATCGCTGCGACTGGGTCGACTACGCCGCTCTTGGCGTAGCCTTTTCGGTTTCGGGATTGCTTTGACTTTTGACGCCGTACACACCGGAGCGAGCAAGTTCGTCTCGTATACACCCGAAATTTGACAAGTACTAGTGCTGAAAATTGTGTCGATGGGAAGGGGGAAGCACCGTTAAAAATCTTTCGATTCATGCGCGACATTATTAGGTACGACTACCGTAATGTAGTCTATCCACGCTATCCTCCAGCTTCACTGTTTTATGCTCCATGCCAGTGATAATCATAGAAGCCGTGAAGTAGTAGCCAAGCCGAGGCCTGCCATGCCCGTATTTCTCACCATCCTACCACCTCCTAAACTAGGCCGGAGTTCGTAGGGGAAGAGGCGTCGGTAGTGGCAGCAGCAGTCTCAGAGACGAAACTGCGAGTAGCAGTTGCGGTGCCTAAGTGGCCACCGAAACCTCCGGTGCCCTTCATATTTTTGCGGCCACCCTCCTTGTGCCCCCAGCCCATTGATTCGACGCATCTATGTAGATGTTAGAGAAATTTAGAAGGGTAACGTGGCATGAAGGACGTACTCCATCCATTGTTCTGGTGAGCTGCCTTGAGTTGGCATTCCTGATGGCATTCCTCCAGTGCCCATGCCAGACTCGGATGGAGTATAAACAGCTGTTGTTGGAGTCCCGGTTCCAGTCTCTGTTGAGTGATCTAGGCCCGTAGCTGTCGTGGCTGAATAAGCCTGACGCTTCGCCAACTTCAACTTTGAGAGGCCTGTTGCGGTTGCCGTGGGAACTACGTTATCCGAAGTGCCCGTGGCTGAGTCCACCCCTCCCACGACTGCAGCTTTTACGTCGTAGAGGTCCGCAAGGCCTGTACCTGTCGGGATATCAGTAAAATCACTAGTGGCGGTACGAGTGTGCTTGCCCTTCTTGCCTCCTTTTTGGCTAATGCACATCTTAGTGGGAATGCTCGTTTTAAAATTTTCCGTTACCATGATCTTACTGTTCTTTATAGTCGCCGAAGTCACTACCGAAGCCACCACTGCCGGTCGCAGCGGGCTCTACACTCACTGCAGACACTTCTTGACGTTCCTTGATGGTCTTGGAGCCTGCGGGCTCAGCTTCTGGCCTATTTAGGATTAGCGAAATCTGGAAAGGGTCTGAGAGTTCTCGCCGTACTGAGGCAAGCTGTTGGAGCCGATCAGGAACAGAGCCGCAAATAGAGTTGCCTGGGAAAGCGTAGGAGTATACATAGTGGAGACTGAAAATAGCGAAATGATTTTTGATGGCTTTGAAAAATACTGAGGGTTATGTAAAATAGAATGCACGGAAAGAGAGGGGATCGAGAGTCTTCATTCTAAGGAGAGGCCCTTAATGGCAGAATGAGGTAGCATTTCGAAAACAGATAATTCGCGCCGCAAAGCAAGTGGGGCCGATCTGCTACACAGCGTCATCATTTTGTTCTCATGAAACCCGGATCTGCATCGTAGTGTACGCCGCTTCCTGAGTGAAACCGTACAGGACGAGTCAACAACGGCCGATGTTCTCGTTTATGCGTCTGGTGAAAGAACCAAGCTTTGAGGTTAAAGGGCTGCTTCGGGTATCTTAAGCTGGACGCACACGCCGCAAGCGCTACGTCTCAAAAGTTTGCCCATCGATCTTGCTAGACATGAGACGAGCCAAGAACTTCGCCGCATGGCCAGAACGGGGAGCCCTTGCGATGATAGGCTCGAAGATTGTCATCACTCAGACAATGGCTATCACCTCTCCAGGCAATCCTTGCGCCGAGGCAATCGACCGCCACCCCAGCGCCGCACCACACGTGGAGATCCAGTCCCAATGGTAGGATTCTGCGAGTCACGACTCTGTGCGCCAGGGCTAGTATCTCCGAGTACGCAAGCTTCTAGCTGAAACTGTGGTATCGTGACCAGCTGCTTCGGGCTTCAAAGCCGTCCACATCATAAGAGCTTACGTATATGCACATTCGCACAAAATGCTCGATTGAGACCCCTGACACCGACAGATGGTGCCGCGGGGAGCCGGCCATGAGGAGACGTTTCGATGAAGATTTAAGAGAATTGTGACGATGGATGGGGATTCTCATTGATGATCTTCAGCCCCATTGCGTTTAGTAAAGCAGCAATACGAAGCGTAATATGCAAGATCGCGAGACGGTCATCGGACCTTGCGGGAAACGCCTTGCCAATTTCTTCCTTCTACAGCATTGTCGAAAAACCTCCGACGGGACGCATCTTACGGATGGTTTGGCAATAGGAAATGAATGCGACAACTTCAAGAAATACAGACCTGGACCACTTTCTCTCGATTTTCAGACCCTTCTGCTCCTCGAAATAGACCATCGTCTCTACCACCGCCACTCCCAATTCCGCAAGACTTGACAGAATAGGCCCTCACTCATTAGGCTTTCTGAAGGCTATATTTCTGAAGCTCAAAGGTAGCGAGATTACTGGGTGCAAGGCATCACGCCCTGTCAAAATTTCGGTACCAAACGAAAATCAGCGTGACCGAACAAGCCCTGCGGTAAACAGCATCCATTTCCGAGCTATTTCAGTAGTGAAGACTTCATATTAAAGTAGAGAAGGGCTGCTGGCGTAACATCGTATATTTGGTGGCTGATCCTACCATCGCCGTTGAAACCAGGCGATAATCTTAGGATCAAGGAGTTCAAAAAAAAGCTTGACCGCTCAATGGAAACACCACTTGGCATGATTGGATGGGGCTGGATTTAGTAGCAGGGTCGTAACAATATGTCCGCTGGTGGACGTCTTGACTCCGTTGCACGATATTATAACACGAGACACGGCTACAGCGGCAGGCAAGCATTGGATCCCACCATCACAGCGGGACGCCTGGTAAGACATGCTAGGCCACTCGCTTCGATGACCTCAACAGGTGCATGCAAAAGCTCGGGGGACGAGAGAGACGGGGCTCTGATAGCGATCACAAAGTAGGCCTGACCATCATGGCATGCTGTATCTCTAGATTGTAGGAGAACATGCTAGACCACTCACTTCGATGACCACAACCAACAGGTGCATACGCGCCCCACGGTAACGCGACGGGCTTGTCAACGTCACATCGTAGCCATCGGACAACGGGCACTCCATCATAACACGAAGAAATCAACGCCGAGCAGATGTGCAAAGGTGGTGTGAATGGAAATGCTGAGACGGATGATGTGTGAGGGGAAGAAGGCAGCTATCAAACGCGCTAGCCGTTTAGCGTTGGTGCTAGAGTGGCGTCAACCGCCCGTGGCCAAGGCCTTGGCAAGTTGATACGAAACCCTCGTTGTCCTTGGGGAGCTAATCTCCGTAAAGATTTGTACCACGATTAATCGAGCATTTGTCGCTTCCTCTCATCTCAAATAGTACAATGGCAGCTATCGGACCCCCGGCTCTCACAGAGTCTTCACCTCGCTCCCGCGTTGTGTACGCACCACAGCCTTTCAACGGTGAGGGCAAATCCATCTTCCTCAGCGGCAGCATCTCTGAAATCAACGGAAGCTTTGGCAGAGGACAATAGCGAAGACTCTTTCCGCTCGGCCTATCACAATACTAGACCCATATAGACCTGACTGGGACGCAAGCTGGAATGAGGATATCTCCTTCGCTCCATTCAGGGAGCAAGTCGGATGGGAATTGGACATGCAAGAAAAAGCAGATGTGATCGCTCTGTATTTTGGCCCAGAAGCGAAAGCACCGATAAGTCTGCTTGAGCTAGGCTTATTCGCTCGCTCGAAAAAGACTATTGTTGCGTGCCCAGAGGGTTATTGGAAGAAGGGTAATGTGCAGATTGTTCGTGCGAAATATGGGATAGAACTCGTGGATGATTTGGAAAATTTGGTCGAGGCTGTTACAAACCGCTTGAGAGCGTTAGAGGTCCCTCGAGGCGCAGAATAATGATTGCTATGTACGAGTACTAGGTCCCTCGGCCACTGAAGTTTATAGGCAAATGCGAAGCCCGCCTGACATACTATCGCTTACGGAACCCACTGGACAACAGCTGTATTGCGCGCCTGCGCTTTTTGACTCTTAGCCTTATAGCTCAATCGTCTCGCCCACTCTCCTGAATTAGCTAATCCGTAAGTTCCATCCTCTTCTTGTACCGATGCGACTTGCTGATCACGTGCACTACATAGCTGTACATTTGCAATTCTTCGGTTTGCTCGTTGTAAATGGCTAGCGGGCCAACTAAGAGAAGGAGCAACGACCCAATGATACGTTACATCATTCAAGTCCTGAGTAACGCTGTGAAACAGGCGGTCATTCTCTTAGACACTCAACCGGGGCGAAGGCTGAGATACCTTTGTTTCACCCTGACGAGGTAGTCTCAGCTTGTAGTGTCTGTATAAGTCCTGCTGCCGTTGTGTCTGCCTTCATTGTCTGCCTTCGTTGTCTACCTCGTAAATATGTCCAATCATCTCGCTGCATCGCATCCTTAATTAAAGCTTAATTCTTACTGGCAGTCTGAAATGCCGCTCAGAAGGATTCAGGCGTGCAGCCGCTCCACGCACTAATCGTTTCAGCTGAGCTGCTGACGACACCTCTTCAACGAGCTTGTTGTCGTCGTAAATTCTTCTGCACTCATCGAGTCAAATTTTCGAACTGCTGTATGTGTTTATCAAGTTCAATTCTTATTTGAGAGCAAAGATCAATCAGCTTCGCTATTCAGGTAGGCTGGGCTTCAGCCTGATTCACGGACCCATTTCATCGATTCGACGCTGGTTTCATTCTCATGACATTCAAGCATTTTCGACCACAGTCGTTGCCCAAGAAAGCCGAGGTACCATGGCGACATGTATAAATTTCAACTGTACGGAGGCTCCTGGGACTCTACAGCCGAATCCGGATATCGAGGGCATCGGTGCCAAATATCCAACCTTTTGAAAGGCATAGGATGCTCCTCTGAGATGGATAGACAGACACCCTCACGCCGCATACCATCAACTCTTGAGTTACTTTGTCCTTTGTATTGAACGGAAAGCATTAAGCAGTTCCTATCCGGTCCCTCTTCACCCTCTACGACCTATTGGAAGGAGAGAAGAATAGCAGACAGATGGGTTGAGATTAGGATTGCGAGCAGCCTTCGACTGCGTGAGAGGATGAGAGAAGCTCTCACCATGGTTTGTTGATTCGAACGAATCTCCAACGACGCGTCGGCGCCATCGACATGTCTAAATGGTGTATACCTTTGCCTTGCTCGCTTGCCTCGGCAGTCCTCATATGACCTTACAGTTGAAGGACGAATCTTGCCCATTTGCCTTGTTTATGGTGGGACGATGCAGCCGAATATCAGAATGCGGCGTTCAAGATGTTCCTTCGATTCTCAGCAAGTCCGCCGAAAGTGTTCGTCTGGCTCGAGGAGGGACCGAAGTTGTACTAGATCTTGCTTCAAATCACAAATCAAATTTTTCCATACACGTAGTAAGCCAAGCCTATACCCCTTACAGGCAGGTCAAGGTACGATCAAATACATCCAGATTAGTCTCCGTGCACGTTTAATCTTGCCAATCTAGTTGAAATGCGATTCGGCAGACATATTTCCTGCATCATGTACCCGATGTTCAAGCAAAGGGTTGGATTGTAGAATGAACTCGAACTTCAAGCGAATACCAACCAAACAGCTAGTCACCATCCATGCCATATTAGGCATAGCTTTTTCTAATTTGGCGGCACAGTAAGCTTGAGCAGGTCACATCTAAACTGAACGTCCTGAAAGAGGTTATCAGATCGCAATTGACTGCCCGAGATCCGAGCGCCCATAACTCTAACAGCCAGACTTCGCTATCTCCCGATGGGTGGCTATCATTATCGAAAGCACACTCGGGAAGAATGACTTCTCCCTCCAAGCACCACGTTCCGACGTTCTTTGGGACCCAGAACTTTGAGGACTGCGCCTTCGATATAGGGAAGCAGAGCCTCGGAGACATGCAACTCACTGGATTGGCTACAGTTGAGCTCTTTCAACAGTAAGCCAAAGAAAAATTCTCTCTGGAAAGTGGCCCGCTTGCAACGAGCCAGCTTTCACGAAAATTACTATGGACATAGCAATACCTTGGACACTTCGTTGTCACTGCCGGAGCTTCTCAGACAGTCTCCGCTTCTGTTTTAGACAATCACACTTATCTATACTAGGACTCACCCACAGTATTATTCCTTTCTCACCGGATTGAAACAACCTTACGAGCAGCTGCTTGCCTCTCACTTCATCAGGGCCATACATTCTCTTTACACTATACAGGCTCTTTTGGTACTTATAACATGGCCGACACCAGTCAACCCACAACCAGATGACCCAGCCTGGCATAATTGTGGGCTCGTCACCAGTGTGGCTAGGCGTATTGGCTTGCCCCAGCCGGGCAGAGAGAAGGAGTACGGCTTTCCCAGAGCCACACCCACAAGACGTAGAGCTGCGAACCAAGAGTTGGCTGCAGGTCTTCCATCGCTGCATCACGTATGTCGCACAGCATTGATCCGATAATAAGATTCTCGACATTTCGTAGATAAAATTCACGAATTGGGGTGCTTCCGCCTCTGGGTGACGAGCCCACTCTACGGGATGTTGCCCAGATGACTACGGACTTCGACATACCTGAAGATACCGCCGTACAGCTGAAGGTCCTTCGGAAGCTTGCAAAAATCATGCAAGCACTGTAATTGCAGACTGACGAAAGTATCCGGGAATAGTCAATCCTGGCATCTTCTAGCGAATTCGAGATGATTCGGAGAACAAGCCGCAAGAAATAGACTGCGGCAACCGAATTGCAGTCTTTAGGCGCCAGGTTGATGGTATACCGCTGGAATTTTCAATGTCAGCTAAACCACGACTCAGTAAGCTTAGCACGCTCAACTTCAGAGCCCGGGCTGTCGGAATGCTTATACTTTACGAAGCTCTGGGGACAGCTACCACCTACTTCCACACTTTCAGTGAAATCGGCGACTCCAAATCCCTCACCCGCTACTCCTCCACCACCACTGATCTCTCACCCCAAACCTGCTTTCCCAAATACGACTTTTTCACCCCCTACTTCGCAGCCCTAAGCCTCTACCATTTCCTCTCAAACCTCCCACAATTTTCCCTTCCCGACCAGAATCTCGCGCGTAACCACATTCGCCTCGCGCACACACTCCTCTCCCGCTGCGGCATCAGCAACTCCAATCGCGTCGGGTTGCTGAAAGCGGAACGCGGGACTAGGAGTGCTGCATTTGATTGAATGCAGGGGCCGATTCCACCAGATGACCTGGGGAGAATCAACTTCAACTCGGCCCAAATGATGGAGAAAGACCAAATTGCACAGGGTACAAGTATGTGTGTTGGCAACAGCAGCGATAGTGATCCGGCTTACACGTATGCTGCCTCACAGAACCAGCAGCAGCAGTATATCCTGCAGGAGTGGGATGAGAATGCTTTTTTTGGGATGGGATCTGTCGATGATGGATACGGCTGATTTTCAGATTGATTGGCCTGGGTTGAAGGGATGGCAGCCATGAGTACAAATTGTACACATTCCGAATGCAGAAGCCTTCATGATCCTCCATTGCTTGCGGCATCTTTGTCAGCCTTGCACAATGAGGTGAGATTTTCCTTTCGGCTGCCACCATCTCCTCCTGCTACAATGCCATTGTGCCTCTTTTGTGCCATTGTGTCTCTTTTGTTACCTTGACAAGACCACAAAGCCATTCTCCTTATCACAGCAGCTAACTCTTCTCCTTACCTTTCCTATATCACTAATGTATCCCACTACCCACACCCAAAACCCCTTCAGCCTCCTCCATACCGTCCCTCACACCCGAAAACTCGCACCCAAACCACCCTCATCACAACCATCATCCTTACCAGCCCCAACCCCTATCCCCAACATGTGCATCCACACACACTACTACTACATCTGCGGCTGCGTCGCCTACACACTTGTTCGTCATCGCTGCGAATATGCAGACGTACATTTCACAAGTCATGCGCTTAATTATGGGTATTCGCATGTCATAACGATGAATCGGGGATCAGTGAATGAGAATTGCGCGAAGCACCCGAGTACGGGGGAGACGTTTGTTGAGAGTGGGAAGTTGGGACTAGGGAAGGAGGGGGGGGTTGTGATGGGGTGGAGGTTCTAGATACCTCGAATGTGCGGGGCTTGGAAGGACTTGGGACTGCGATGGGCGAGCGTGGGTTGGAGAGGAGCAAATGGGAGGTTTAGTGAGTCAAGGGCACTGTGATGACTGGAAGGAGGTTCGAGGGGATTTCGATGGTTGGGAATTTGACGTGTAGCCACAATTAAGACATAGGCGAAAAGTGTAAGAGTACCTTTAGGGAATTGAGTTGTCGAGCAGTCACTATTTCTTCGTGGATCTTTTCTGGTATTGGGATTGCCGGACCTTTACCGATAGACTTGGCTCTTACAGATTGGCTGGCATGGCCAATTTGGTGGAAAACATAATCTTGTTTTACAGGCCAACGTTCTTCAAATTTTAAGTGGGTACTTAGAATCGAGATTAGTGGTGCAATATTACATTGGCTAAGCCCCTGATAGTAAAAAGGGTCGCTAATTTACTCGACAGGTTTGTTGAATACTAAATTCTGTGTCTTAACCTCAATAATTTGATTACTCCTACTCGATCATCCCCAAGATAGAGCTCAAATCTAAGACCATAACGACATCCAGTCTTTTCAGTCCCTCACACCTAAAAGGTGCCATAGGTTTCCTCCTCCTCCGCGATCGTGAACAGCGGCTGTGCTTCATTCCTAATACCACTCTTCAAAACGGCATTGTATTCATATTTCTCACCTAGAGCTGGGTCCAATGCGGACCGACCTTCCCAGGCCGCTACATGGTGGTCGCCATCCTCGACGGCTAGACAATCTTCCAGTGATGATGTCAATGCTCCAGGGCCATAGGAGCCATGTTCGCGGAATTCGAGAAGCAGGAAGACCAAGGAGACGATGATTGAGCAGGCGAGCAACAGCAGGATGATGAAGAGGATTTCGATTTGCATCGTTTGGGTCTCAGCTTGATTACGTACCTGAGCGTGGTTGGACATCCTGTCCAAATTCAGGATGGTAGATTAGTGAGATAGTAAGACTGTGATGTTGGGCTGCCACATCCTTTTTATCACAAGATATGTCCCTGGCCTTAATCGCTTTGTTGGACATAATACCATTGTCGCTTTGTTCAAATTGGATGAGAGTACAAAGCATCTCCTGAGTAGGTATAATGAGGTCTTGTGGGTGTTGTGTGCGTTTGTGACAAGGCTCTGGAGTTAGATATAGCCTCCCCCGCATGGTGGTAGTCGTACCGCGGTATTTGTGTCGCGTTGTACAATCACTTCCTATGAAAGCAACGCTCTGAAACTTGGAAGGAACATCAACTGCTTCTCCACAATTCTCCCTGTTCACCCACAGAGACGCTCCAAAGAATCGAAACGGCGAAACACGAAAATTATCGACTCGTACCCAGCAAACCAAACACACCCTCAAAAATGGCAAACCAATTCTCCAGCCAAATTCCCACAGTCGATTTGACAAACACCATTTGCCCAATATGCACCGCCGATTACTACACCACCACCGCCAATGGCCACCAAATTGAAAGCCCCATCCTCCTCCCCTGTGGCCACATCTTTGGTTCAAATTGCATATCTCAGTGGTTTGCTCCCAACGGATATAACCAGAACTGCTGCCCTATCTGCCGCCAGACCTTCTTCGCCTGACCGAGGAGAGAGCTGGGGAAAATGGCAGGATCTTAGGAAGTCAGGGTGTGCTGATGATGATGATGTGAATATGGGGTGGGCAAGTAGGCTTTCGAGGTGGGCTTCTTGTGGAGTGCTTCTGGTAGGACTTCGGTCGGAATCGAAAGTATGCGATAGAATGCGCAACATTGAAGGCTTATGCTTGTTATGATTGAATTTTCCTACTGTTGTAGCCATTTAGTCCCGTGAAGCACTCTCTAAATCGAGGGATCCGACCAAGCCATTCTAATAGCACCAAACTCAGATTTTTGTTCAGTATTCGAGAGACGTATGAAGTCATCTCGATAACGTTACATATACCTCGAATCTACTGGAGCTCAAATCTTTGCACTGACCAGATAGGGGTTTTACGGACTGAAAAGTCCATGTGTAGCAGGAGTGGGTGGCTAGCGTATGGTTGAGCACCTATTGTAGCAAAGGAGGTACATAGACAGACAGCAAATTCGCGCATTCTCAGACGAATAGCCTTCTGTTTGCCCCTGAAACTTCACGAAAACCATGTCAGAGATGCATCATACGTAAAATATGCTGAGAACTATGTTGATGCTTGTGTCACACCTTTGACATTACACACGGCATGCTTTTTGTCAAGTAAATCAGCACGGATGTATTGTCCGATGCTTTGTCTTGTACTTTCATCAGTCGACAGTCGCAAGGTATCTGAAGAAGATCAGTCTCTCAAATTCCCGACGATTCTGATATATTCACCTTCATCTCGGAGGTAACCAACAATCAATACCATTTCAACCAGTCATCGGCCAAGGCAGAAATACCTCGTCTTTTCATCGAGGAGTCTGTCTCGCAAAATGATAGAAGATTTATTGAGTCAGCTTCCAATAGTCGCCATAGCCGAGCTCGAGGACAAGCGCTGCGTGATTTTTACGGAAGAGTATGGTACTGTCCAGCCACACAATGGACTTGTCGAGCATTCTGTTCGCTTCGTTTGTGGACATGTGGTGGGCTCAGAATGTATTGAAATCTAGCTTTTTACGGGTCGTGGGAGAGATACTAGCACTCATTGCCGCACTAAGCTGTTTGAGATGGACGACGACGACCTTCCATCAGCAATGGGATTTACTCCGCGACCAGGGTTCGTGCTGGGATCCCCACAGTGTGGGGGAGATTCAGTGGGATTTTGATATGTGGTCGACTTATCCATACTAGCTGGCTCAGTCGCATTAATGATGGAGGATGGGAACGAATGTACCATACACGTTATAGATTATAGAGGACTTTAAGCCACCGAACCTTCAGTTTCAGAGCGAACCGCTGGAAGATGAGCCAATGACTATCACTAAGCGGTATGCCACCTTGTTAGATAGACTTGCATAATACGATAAGCAATGAAAGGCTTATTCACCTGCTATGTGGTACATTCGGAGCAGTGTCACACTGCATATCTTTGCTTCAGTGTCCTTCCTCAGTAGCTTTCATCTGCGCGACCATCCGCCTTAACCTACCCTTTTCTTCCTCACCACCAAAGACACTTTCAATAGCCCTTGAACAAAGCTCCAATAACCCACCTCTACTCAAATTGAAAGCATTGGCCAGGAGTAAATATTCATTACTCAGCGTGCTACCAAAGACACCCACATCATCCGTCTGCCCACACTCATCAGCAACAGCTCACCCTAAATAGAATCTGGGCACCTACACATAATACAATGGGACATTCAGTATCTTTCCACCACCCAAAATGATGATCTTCAACTTCTCCCTCAATCAATCTGGCCTGTACATTACACGAGATGCAGAGCTCCACACCCAAGTTTCTGCGCAAGATCTCTCGCTTGATGACTTCAGAAGGATGGCACACATGACCCAGTCGATCCGGTTGATACGACAGCAGCGTCTCCAATTCCAACTCAGACGAAGACGCTGGGGTCTCTGCGAAATGCAATGTGATCTTCAGCCCATAAAGCTTTGCTTTTTCGAACGCTTCCTTGAAAGTTGCAACGTCACCTCTATTGGGGTCGCCGCAAAGGTCAATACCTACGACACTTCTGAACTTGTATTTGATAGCCAAATCAACAACACCCATAGCCTGTTCTTGTGTGTTTCGACGGTCAATGGACAAAATGAGGTAAATTGGCATCTCATCCCTCCGCGTGAAATTTTCAACGCATGATAGAATGGTGCTGACATACTCATCTTTCTCAACCGATGGGGAGCTCCTCGGCGTCGTTCTCAGCTCAAGATACATAACGCCATCATTCGCGAAATCTCGCAGCACAGTATTCGTCGAATACACAATACTTTCCTTTGTAGAGCACAGCTCATAGATGTATGTCGAGAACAGCGGGAAAAAGGTCCGCACATCCCACACTTTGTCCTTAGACATGACTATGAGTGGGTCTTGTAGAGTAACTTCTGGCGAGAGCACCTTTCGATTTATCCATATCTCGTGAAGGCATTGAGGGGTTATGCTGCCGGTGATGTGGGCGTGGAGCTCGATCTTAGGAAGTGTCTTTGTGAAGGTGGCGCTGACATCTGAGATGGGTTTCTGGGACATCTTGCCACTGAAGAGGTCGTTCACGCTGAAGGCTGTGATGTTTCCCCATCACCAAGCCGAGTTACTTCTGCAAGGAGAATTGTCGGAATTTGAATATGGCAAGAACAACCGATACTGCTGAGTCAGCACTTCCCGCGCCAAGGGATTTGGGGAAAGAACACTTTTCGGACGCTTTAAGAAGAAGGAGAGCGACCACGAGGACGATTGAATGACGCTGTAAGAGCGAAGACGCGCATGCCACGTACATACATTAGCTAACCAATACTTCTGGAGCAATGATTGTTGGCATTTGGGCATGATCCTCATTAAAATCTAGCCTGAGTAGGCTTAGCGCTCAGCCCTGTGCAGAAATATTTTGCAACACCAGTTCCATAGATAGTCTGCGCCATTATTATCCTTCAATGATTTGCTCTGGACTGCGATGTCCTATGTCGATGTTTGGCATAGTAGTATTGATGAAGCATGCCAGAGATGAATTCCTCGCATTCACGTCCAGGGAAAGTAGCCGACACCACAATCTCATGCAGGTCGGTAAGGTCGACTACCTTTCTGACAGCACAGCCACACGCATGGAGGCGGGGTCTCCCACGCGCCAATCGCCAGAAGAGGTGCGTGAGATAGCGAAACGAGTTACAAGCATCGTCATAAAAAGCTGACACGACCAGTACTTCAAATTATTACCCTACACATGCATATATCCCTCTGCAGATCAGCTCACTGCCGCTGCACTCACAGGCCTTGCCGTCCCCCACTTGCGCTCGGAGAATAGAGCCCTCAAGGGCGCTTCAACAAGGGTTTCACGAATTTCATTCTCACATAAGATATCATGGGCTGCTTGCCAAACCAAGCGGCTTTTGCCTTCGCTCTTCCTTTTAGGTCATGCCTACCATGTTTCCTCTTATTGTAGTGAATACATTTATCTTCAATCAACGATAATGCGAATCTCCTCAACTAAAAGTTTTCTCGTGCTTCTCCTTTTCACCACATCGGCTGTCGCAAGGCCAGTACCCCACGCACCCCACAAACCCCACGAAATTGATGTGGGGACCCAAATTGTAGAGCGTCACGCAGCTCTCCAACCAAAACAAAACCTCTCACCCAAATCCGTCCAAAGTCCTCAATTCAAAGTCACAGGCCTCCCCGAAGGCTGGGCTGGTGTCTTCGTCAATTTCCAATCCTGCCGTCCCAGCATCCCAGTCGCTGCGACCTTTATCCGCTTTTTCCGCATGGCAGGACAAAGGGCCGCCGACACCACAGAGATGGGACAGGCTCTGCGGTTCAGCTATGGCACGCTGGTGTTGGAATTCGTCTGTGAAGAGCTCATTACTAAGGAATTCTTGCAAGCGGCTGCGCTTTTTTTACTCAATAAGGCACAGATGGGGTGGACGGGGTTGTTCGAGGCTTGGATCAAAGACTTAGTGGATGGGAGTGTGGTTTATCTACGATTGGGGACGATTTGGGATCTGCCGGATGTTATAAGTACCTCGCCATGGGATTGACGAGGTACTGCGGAGCTAGGAGCAAGCTTTCAAGTCTCGCGTGCATCATCGTTCTTGACCATGCCTTCAATTTCTATGGTATTGCTATCGAAATGTCGTCTACCTTTCTGATCAATCCAGCACGATCCTGCTATGAAGTATCTAATGGTAATGCGGTAGCAGCCATGCTACCAGTAACAGCCAAAGTACCATTGGGAGACACATCCTGCAGAGCATCAAGCAATCTAGCATTTGACAATCTAGCATTTGACGAGTTGTTCAGCAGAACCTCGCTACTAGTAGACGCAAAAACTTGCAAAGAACCTGGAGCACGGGGATCAATGCCCGTCGGAAATGCGGAGCTGGTGTATCTGTTCAAAACCGTGTCAAATACAGCCCCATCCTGCCACATAAACAAGGTCAACTCGGGAGTGGCATGCGCTCCTAGTGAATCTTAGTGGCCTAGCGTACAAAGTATTTAGAGCTGGACCGAAGGCTTACCATCTATAGTGGCCGCACCGCCCTGCCCGTTGAGATCGCGGCAAGTGTAAAGTAGCTCGCGCCCCGCAACAAAGACGGCTGCCCACGTCGTGAACGAGATGGACGTGCGAGTGGTGGCTTCGATGTAGCTGAGAAGACCTAAGTTACATGTCCCTGTATTGCTCGATCAGCATTTAGTAAACCCGTGGCTTAATCGATCGCAGATATATTATCTAGGTTGGGAAAGCAGAGTCCTCACCATAACTCCAAAACTTGGGAACTTGGATAATCTCTTGTCGGAGATTAGATGGGCGAGGATCAGACCAATGGCTCCAGTCAGCCTGCGGCAGACCCGTGCTGAGCTGCTGCTCGACGAAGTATCGGTAGAAGAGGTCTGCTGCTGGGAGAGTGCTGAGCACTTCTTGGCAGTCTTGCTGTGCTGGAACACCGTAGATTGTTTTACTACAATAGAACAAGGAAGCTCGTACTGGGATAATCTCGATCAACAATATGCAAAATAAGGCCAGCGGCGTGGGTGTAGGGGAGGTGGTCCATATCATCGTGTAGGAATGTGGATGTCGATTCTCTCAGGCCTCCAGCTACCAATCATGCGCTCGAGGGCCCTCAAATAGAGACGCGACACAGATGCTGCAGACTGGATTTGATGATGTAAGATGACATTGGCATCCAGATCTCAGAGTCCACCGAATTCTTTTCGTTGCGCTTATAATAGGAAGCGAGAATGGCATTCCCATTACAACTCACCGCACTTCTTTGCTGTATATTCTCCATCCTCCACCTCTCCGTCACTGCTTCCCCATATTGCAATATTGGTATCTACGGTGTTCCCGACTACGGCGACTGCATGCAAGCGTTCTCCCAAATACCTTACGCCCAAGAACGACCAAGCCAATACGATTCGAACAGCTTTCAGCTATACGCAGAACCTCAATATATGGTTCCGCCATTTTGCAGCGTCTACAACCGATACCGACCGCGTCCTATCAATCAGTTGCCTAAGATATGGAGATATGGTATGTCATCTACTTTCTCTTTGGCTCACACATTATGGCATTGGCTGATAACATCTGTGCTGAAAGATTCTTGCCGGGTTGCGTTTATGAGTTATGGTCGCAACAGTGGCCGAACGTCGAATGCATTGTTCAGTACGAATTGGAGGTCCATCTTAGATCAATTTCAACCGCTATTTACATGTCTCAATCCTCAAATGGGCTCCCGCGCAAGTGGAGGCTATACCCCTTTTATTTGTAGGTAACGACCCATGACCGTACCTTCCTTGTTAACCAAGCAATTATTTTGCCTTGAACGCGTCTTGCGAGGGTCATTGGTCGGCACGTACTTCTTGCCATGGTATTACTCACCACCAATTGCAGGCTGACCAGTCTCCTCACAGTGCCAAGGACGGGAACCCCAGCGGCAGCATTATACATATATTCAAGGTATTCACCGTTCGAGGACGTAGTCAATGACTACATGACCGAGGGTTTGCCCATCTTACCACCATCCTCTTTGAGTCAGCTCACTGGCCTTCTGGCAAATCAGACCTTGAGAGGCGCCAACCAGAACCTGTCAATCGCTTCACTTTCTATACCAACAGCGCACGATGTTACTCTGCTCGACGAACAAAGCTAGCATTATCGGAGCGGGGCTGTGGAAGAATCTGGAGAGGACCCCATACGGACTGGTTGTGACAGGATGAAACAAGAGCCGCGCATGAGGTACAGCGTGGAAGGCTGAGTATCACACTAAGTAGTGGTTGCAAAACCCCTACAGCTCCGAAAGCCACGAAACACGGGTACATGAGAGCAGGAAAGTGGTGTATCACGGTCTTGAAGCCCGATCTAGTCCTGATTCTCGTCGCGCTGGCAACCAAGACTGCCACTGATTTTGTCATCCAGCCTGGTAGCTCTTTGCCAGTGATATAGGACGAGAGTGTATAAGTGTGCATATTATTTTTACGAAGAGCAGTCAGTGAATCCTATTGTACTCAATCTCAAAAAGTCAGACCCTTGAACAGGTCCATTGCGTAAGGCTGCTCCATAATATGAAGGGAACTGCGCAAGTAGGGTGACCTTTTGTGAAGTGGCAGAGCACAGTATTTATTAGGTTCAGCAAGGTTTTCCAGGTAAGTGTAGCCGAAATCTTTGCATTAATTTCGCATCTTTTTATCTCACGTATTACAGACTCAAACAACCGGAACCCCTATCCCAAGAAACCCATTACGCCAAAGCGCCTGCTTTCGTCTGCAGTATCTATCCTCAGCGTGAACTCAAGTGACAGAGTGATAATATCGTTGAGTGGTGTTAGCTCACTCGAGACCTTTCGTAGAAGCTGTCTTCATTCGTAACTCTGTAAGACAAGTCAATGCTTTCAGTATCACGTTGGTGATGATGCCAACATATGCTCATTGTAGACCCTGTTACAATTCGAGTCACTGACTCTTTGAGTAGAATTTATGGCACTGCTGATTGCATAATCACTGCTCAACGGATCTACCCTCTCTGCACCGATTTCGACCAGAGCCTTTGCAATCTGTGTATGTCCATAGCAGATTGCCACTGCCAACGGATTTCGCGATCCAGGGGCTCAGTTGACGTCCATGCCGTATTCAATGGGCATTTTCATCACGGAACAATTACCTTCCTATATAGCACGATCTAGCGCTATATTGCCATTCTACTTGACTTTAAGGTCCGCCCCTTTCTCCAGGAACAGTTTCACCATGTGAGCCTGGCTGTGCGCGCAGCTAAAGGGCATGACCATAACGCATCGATATCGGCGCCGTGTTCTAGGAGCATTTCGGAATCTTAATCCTCCGTTCTCGCAGCCTCGTGCAAAAGGTCATTGGAAGTGTCGAAGGTAAATGTGGCTCCTTTTGCTCGGAGCAGTCGCAAAATATCCATGTGGCCATGTGCAGCTGCATGGTGTATGGATGTTTGTTGCTGGTCAGTGGGGTCCGACTTTTTGTCTTGGGCGTCCACATCCGTGGCAAGGTCGACATCATGGGAACTATGTCCTCGTGGCCGTGGCGTGAGGCCTCCATGAGTATCGACTGCTGCAAGCGTGATCGCTCGATGATGCCACTATCCTCCAATTAAATGTGCAGAATACGTATATGGCCTGCCTGAGCTGCATTGAGAATTGCAACGTGATAATCGTCTCCCTTTCGACCACCCTTGTATCCAGGGTTCAAGAGTATCTGAACAACGTCTTCGTGGCTCTGTAGGGCTGCCGCTTGTAGAGGAGTTCCGAGCCCATAGGAGTCCAAAGGCTCTTCGAAGTCGTGCCGGAATGGGTCTTCCCCCTGCAAAGGGTTCTCTTGGTTCTCGAGAAGTACCTTCGTAATATTTCAGTGTCCGCCACTAGCAGCCTTAGGCAGTGGGTATTCAAAACACCCACTGCCATGATTCGGATCGCAGTCGTCCTGGAGACACCTTCCTGCGATGGTAAGATTACCAGTGTAGGAAGCTGCTGCAAGTATGTGATTGCTCATTTCAGCCCCATGAACATCCGTTGAATCTTCCGATCCTAGAAGCTCACTCGCGTTTCTGTCTCTCCCATGAATCTGCACCGCTCGATAGAGAGCACGTATGTAGGATCTCCAGGTCTTGTCTGTCTTAACACCACTTCCTGCCCAGGTCCTCGCCTCTAGGTTTCCTAGCGATACTAAGGGATCTATACTGTCCATGGGGATATCATCCAGTAGCCGAGTTCTGTAGATTGCTCGGAGTGCTCCTTGGCCAAAGATCTATGCTCGTCAATTAAGCATGCCGCCACAATACCAGGGTCTAGGACCGAAGTCCCTATTCACAAGCCTCAGCTTGACAGCCTTCTCAACCCTTAAGGCGATGGCCCTCTACTGCAGAGTTTTTCTCTATACCTCAGGCGGTAGGTCGAGTAGCTGCATGTTTGTATAGACGGGAGATTTAGGCCCATAGGCAGCCAGGCTCGGGTAGGTAGGACTGTGCTGGGGGTGGCTTGGTTTAGTTCCAGTAAAGGAAGCCCGCTGAGGTGATTGTGAAGGAAAGAGTGGGCGGTTTTTGAGGAACGAATAGGTCTCAAAGTGTGTGTCAGAATGAGATTTGGCCTAGTAAGGTTCTATACATGTTGTCGAAGGCCAGACAACCTTTTGGCGTGATGCGCTTTGATGCCCTTAAGGCTGTACCAAGATATACCCCTATGGCGAATTTGAGAGCACGCTAGGCTTTCCATATAATCAATCTCTAAACAATCTCCAAACGCAATGTTGATGAGGATGTGCTACAAAGGATGATGGATCCATTGCAAGTTTTCTCCAAGTCCAAATTACATTATCAAGATAAGTAAGACGAACGCAATGTCGCTTCCGCCATAGATGCTCCCCAAACTGTTGCATTTAGCCCGACACCATTTCAATGACCACTGACGGATGAGCTTTGAAAAAAGAACAATGCTGTCTGTGTCTACTCTGTCATCTCAAGTGGCTTCAACATTACAGGAAAACGATACTCCAATCTTGATTCACCTAGGCCCTAGCCAAGCTACATGGCCATCCTTCCAACAGCCAGCATGGGCATCCCGACTTACCGTAAATATCATCTGGGGCTACGCGGAAGCAGTCTCTCCACCCCTTCGAACAATTTGTGCAACGCTCAATTTTAGCCAGTTCCCCACAAGCAGCCGAATCGCCACTAACGTCCAGCTCTCCGTATCCCTAAAGCGCTACCAATCTCTTTCGTGGGATGGGCTCTCCTCTGACACAATTCAGCATCTGTGCCTCGAGCCTCAGGAGTTCTACAGTGGGTAACTTCTCAGCTCTCTCTAATAAGTTTCTTGAGCGGCGCACTGGGAGCATAACGACCTCCTCGAAAATGGGCCCGTCGACAGCGAAGTTTTTCACAAAGGCCGTCTTGAATGGCGTTGATCATGGCGAGTAAGTTGTCTCTACATGCTCCTTCGACTATAGCGATCCTTTCGATAGCTCCTTGACGCTTGCGCACAAGAGGTTGAGGAATACTAGGAGTCGATGTCATATGCAACGATTTGGAGTTCAAAGTAACCCAAGCATAAGACGATGAGCCCAATACTGATTGCTGCTCGTTGTGCGTATCGTCCGTGCGATGACCGGTATCTACTTGGTCAGAGTAGCGTTCGGCGATTGGTAATTTCCCGGGTAAGGCAATTGAGATATTCACTGACGTGACCATGTCCTCTGGCATGTAATTGGTGAGATTGAAGTCGCGCTCGAACACCTCTCCAGGCGCCAGGTCTAAGCAGTCGTCTATTATAGCCATCGAGTGTGTCCATGCAATTGGCACAGTGTGCCGCGATTCATTTATTATAGTGAAAGGCATAGAAAGGCCATGGAGACCGAAAACATTATTGTCTCGAAGTAGCGAGAGCTTTTTGCTTCCAATATTAGTGACCTTGGCAGTGATGATGTCTGGCTCTAGCGAGATTGTCAAGCTGCCCGTGCATTGGGCACGAGAGTGTTGAAAAATTACATTTAGGTGAGCAAAAATGTGTGTGAGAAGGATAGCAAAGCGAATTGACGCCATCAATTAGCCCACGACTGCCCGCGGACGGGAAGAGGATAGTATTTGTATTTGGTGCAAAGCTGGACTTTTGCTCTCTGAAAATAGCTCCACTATGTATGGAGGCTCGGACTTCAAATAATGCTATTCCTCAGTCCTCTGAAGAGCTCAAGGTTTGAAAATCACATGAAGCTAGACCTACCCGCAGCGGCTACGTCGCTATTACCATGCAGTCAAGGAGTGATACGTATCCCACTTACTTCGCGGGTAATCGATCAATTGACATTTGAATGTTTACAGACCGTTAATATGGTTTACACATGTATCATCGTGAGCGCTCGGGCCCGCTGCCGCTTGTCTCGCTCGGGTCTCGTCGTTGAGCCAGCACATTATGGGTTCTTCAGATTTTGGGAGCTTGAGCCAGCAACAGACTCAGCTGAGCAGCATGACAGAGGTATATCCATACAAGGGTACCATGTACCCCTCGAGACTCTACCACCTCAAAAAGTAAAAGACTACGGGCGCATAAGAAAAGACTGACAATGGCCAAGCGTTCCTGGCGTGATAAGTGATATCATATAATATTCTCCATCAACAAAACTACTAGCACATGCACAAGTTCGACGGGGCGGCATAGAGATCAATTCAAAATATCCTATAATGAGACTTTGGACATTAGTTGAAGACCGGTACTTTATTGTCTAGACTCTTCTACGCGTAATGCGCGAACCCGTTGTGTTGGGATCAACCGAAACGTCTAACCTATATGCCTCACCTACCACCTACATAGAGCAATTGTCTACTAACTTCAGCTTGGAAACATAGCTCTTGCGACGGATTACGGGATGTCTTGGCCAGGTAAATAGCTGAATTGGATCGTTCAGGTGAAGAAGAGCTCTGCTTGAGACTTTGCAGTCAGTATGTGTATGTCAACACGATGCGCGTCCGCTATCCCTACCTGAGCTCCGGAATCTTCTGGGTCGAATATCAAGCGTCTTCGGTTCCGTAATGCGTTACTGAGTTCGTCTAAATACAATTCCAACAGAGTCGAACCTACCCGAAACAGCAATACTAATACAAGAGTTCAACCATCGCTTCGAGCAAATTCTTACTTATATCAAGGTCATTCCCATCCCAAGTCATGAACGCTGTTTGCCTACTGGATCCACCCCAATCTCTTCGCCTCTTGCCTCGCAGGAGTAGCCATGAGCTGTATACCGACAGAAATACTCCTGGCGTCTGCTAGCGTAATTCGCACCCGTTCAAGCTCCCACGGATGGCTCCTAAAGACCTCACCCGCTTCGACTCCTCTGCTTGTTTCAATTTGGCTCTCAATATTGCCGCACATCTCGATGACATGATTGCTGATGTTGTCGTAGGCGCTGTCGAGTGTACTGTGGATGGAAGTCCTCACGAAGTCGCCGATTATCTGAAAGACGTCTCCTTGTCTTAAACGTGCCCCCATGATGGCGTGCATGCGCGCCTCCATCCCAGTGCCATGTTCTAAGGCACAGGCACGGTAGGTGGGCAACATCACAGTCAGTATTGATGAGCTGTAGTGGTCGCCTGTTGCATTGTACTGTATCCTCCTAGAGTGTACTCAGTCAATAGGTTCACTGACCCAGGAAAGGATGAAAACTTACCTAATATCCTGGGCCATCTTAGAGAGCTCTTCATGCAGCAGGTATCGGAGCTCGCGCTCTTTCAACTTTACACATGTTATCAAGCTTTGCGAGACTTGTAGATCTGGAGATTTATCAGTAGACTTCAAGGACAGGAGTGGAAAGAAAGCGAACTCACCACACATCTTAAGGCTCAGATTAGAGAGCTCCATTTGCATAAAATGCGGTACTCCGTTTGCTGCCTTATCCAGAAACTTGGTGAACTCGGCCCAGCGGTCTTCAAGATCTTCGTTCATTTGTCGCAGAAGCTCGTCGTTCCAGCGCCGGAAATCCTGAGCCTTGGTTTCGTGAGTGCCATCATGCCTGACCCAGGCTTTATAGGATGCTTGCATCTGACATTAGATTCGATGAATCATCGTTTTGTGTGGTATGTCAGTACTCACTGTGATGCCACTGTACGCGAGATGTTAGTGTTGTCTTTCGTTTGCAAGGCGTAGAGAACTTACGGCTGTCCACTGTTCACTGACTTCGTAAGATTTGCTAGTGAAAAGTCTCTCTCGTTCTCCTAATGAATCTAAGCTTGAGCATCATGGGCAAGGTCGATAAGAAGCTTACTCCAGAAATCTAGTATTTGAGTCTTTAGACAGTCGTTGACGGCATCGGAAAAGGTATCGACCTGCCTTGAGAGTTCCTTCATTTGTCAAAAAATTGTCAAACCGGTAGTGAAGGCCAGACTTACGGCTTGAAGATTTGGCACGCAGTCCAACGGGATCAGAGGTGGCGCGCCTTGTTCCGCGGACGCCATCCATACTTCTAAGGACTGAACTAGGTCAGGTATTTCGACGTCCAAGAAGTGATCGGAGACTCTGAATTGAGATCTTGCAACGACCGAGTGACAGAAATGTCGAAGCTCTGGAATTCCACTACCTGGGACCAGGATGTTCCGCGTCTCACTATCCCAAGACTTGTCGCCTTCCATGTCGTAGTCCTCGTTGCCAATGCAGAACACACTGATGCTCGAATTACCGGCGAAAGGCCGGTATTTCTCAAGTACTTTTCTCTTGACAACAGCGTTCCTTGCCTCGACATAAACGTACTTGTATCTGGGAATATCAGCGGTAATGCATTTGTGAGGGAGCATATATAATACCGTGTATTTGCCCGCTCTTGTTCTTGCATACTACCATGTCTTCTTCGGATTGAATCCTTCGCGTCTTTGAGTGCGCGTGTTGTAGCTAGCCGCGTAACGGCCTTATATTCCTTTTCGCTGTCTTTAAGGCCAATCACCTAACAACATCGTCAATTATGAATGCTTGTAGCCGAAAGGAACTTACATCAGCGTGGGTGCAGACGACGCATATATTCTTGCTGATACCTTGCTTGGGATATAAGCTACTTTGAACAAACTTTTTGACGCTTTGGTCTGTCACGACTCTATTGATATTTGCGACGACGAAAACATCGTCACATTGTACAAGGTACTGCTCTGCTCTTCGAACTCTTGCTAGGTTGATGTCGCGGAAACCTGGAATCGATTTAGTGATCGGTCGACACCACAGAGAAAGGGTAATACGAGCCTGGTAGATCTGCAAGTATGGTCCCCGTCTTGAGGACTTGAGCGCTGAGATAGATCCTGGCCACCCATACTGTGTCAGCGGACAGGCCGGAGATTCAAAGTGCAATTTTACAAGTGCGTAGTAACGTACCTGACTATATTGGTCAGGGGCCAAAGTCCGTTCTCCATGAATTGTGCTACTTGCTCATGGCATTCCGCAGCATCATTGGCCGTGGAGAGCCAGCGTCCATTCTCTGCCCCAGCAGGCCACCTTAAGTCTTGGGCGAGAGATTGTAGACGACTTTCGGTTTCCTCAAATGTCTTATCTGACGTTCCACCCCACGTACCGCGAAGGTGGTTCTCCCCTGTCTCTGGGCAGTCTGGAAAGATGCTTTGCAGCGTAGACAGGGCGACTTCTGACTTCCTTTCTATGTTTCGATACTCGTCGTCTGACTCCGACAGCTCTTCTTGCAGACCGGGTGTGTATATGTGCCGGTAACTAAAAAGGAGCTCATGGAGCTGTTCTTTGATCTCTTCTGGGTTGGCATATTCGACTTCGATCGTGAAGGGTTCAAGGTGTTCCGGTGTACGTTTCCTGTATTCGGTGACGAAAGATGTAACGGCAGAACCATGATCACCCTGCAATCGTAATTTCAGTTCACGTTATCAAACAGAGGGCTAAACGCTGACCTTGTGTGCCAGATCTGGCGAATGAAGTAGAGAATTGATCAGACTGCTCTTCCCTAGTTGGTATCGTTAGCGAAGCCAAGCGATGAAAAAGAAGGCTCGTACCAGCTGCAGAGTCTCCTACAATTCCGATCGTTCGGATCGCCGGGCTGTCGAAGTGATTCAGCTGCAAAGCACGCTGCTGTATTTTGTGCAGTTGTGTATCGGCTCGATTCGCCACCTCGCACTGGCTGAGGTGAGTGTAGACATTGCCTGCGAGCGCTTTGGCTTTCTTCAACGCTTCTTGATAGTCACGGTCGAAATAAGGGTTTGGTGGCAGAGCCTCAGCACTAACGTTATATGGTACGAAGTGGACCTCGTCGTTACTTAGCGAGAGCGCTTCGAGGTTTGGCAAATCTCCAGTTTGACGTTGATTCGCAGTACCATTTCTGCGACGACTTTCATTAGTATCGGAGTATGTGCCCAGTGTCGAGCTGTGTGATGGCTCCGGCGAAGGACTTGCTCTCGGCGTAGCATTGGGAAGGTCTCTGACCGTGATTAGGTCTGCTCCCTCCACACTTGGAAGCGCGATGTCTGGTGACAACAGACGATTCGAAGATTGCGGAGCGGTGGGAGAAGAGATTGTGAGCTCAGCGAGTTGATCCCCGATGGAGAGCTGACTTTCGACGTAATGTCTTGGTACAATACTGGACTGATCGTCGATTGGTGTAGAGAGCTCGAATTCGACTTCAGTATCCGCTGTGCTGTCTCTAGTCTGCGATCTGTAAGAATCCTGAGTAATAGAGCTTTCTCGAGCTTGCTCCTCTCCAACGAGAGCTTGTTCTGGCCGACCACGCATCCTGCGAAGATTGCTCGATTCTGCATATCACATTGGGGCAACTTGGAACTTTAAAGCAGAGGAAGCCTACGAAAAGCACAGCCGGCAAGATTAGATCTGCCAGGGTCAATGCAGGCTAGGCATCTTGCTGTGCCCCTTCCCAGCCTCAAACCATTGTCAATGATCCGTTTCAGCCGTAGTATCCATGCTCGCGTGTCCCTAGCTCTTCATACAATGTTTTGTCAGACACGGGGAGATATAATAGGAAAAGAACCAAACGCTACATGAAATCGCAACTCAGACTCGCTTTTGGGCATTAAAAATGAGGCCAAGTTGTAGGGAACAATGCTAGAAGAGCACGCGAACACCAATCAGCTTGGGGGCGATGCAAGCCGCAGCTGTGCGGCAGGGTTACATCAGTTGTGACAGCCCCGAAACGCTCAGCGCGCGCGCATGTGATCTACGGTCAACAGTGTCCAATGACGATACTTACAACAAGCAGACGAGCAGGGTTTCTTCCGGTTCCCCGAAGCTGCTGTCTTTGCGATTGGCGCTTTGACACCTTTCCAAGACGTTTGAAATTGAGATTCGTGACGTGTTTAAGATCTGAATAACTTTTAGTATTTGGCCTGCTCTCCAGGGTAGAGAGCAGCTTTTTAAGTCTGCTGATCGAACCGCAGGAACGCGTTGTAGGAGATGAAAGATCGAGTCTCGCAGAAGACACGCGGCAACCGTAGGCCAGCGCTAGTGATGACTAAGCGCCTCCGGTTATCCTTGCCATTGGACCCTCGGCTGTTTCCGACGGTTCCTAATAATGGCCAACACCCACAGCAAATCCAGTAAATCGTTCCCACTGCTTTTTCGCGGCTGCCGCTTCAGCTTCCACTTGTCTCAGTTCGGCTCTGAGCCTCCAAGTATGTTTAGTGGACGAGGCTGTTGGCATTATCCTGGTCAAGAAGGCCAGAGCCTGATGCACCATGCCGTGTTGCCAAAATCGGCCAGAATACTATAAAATTGATTCCCATCCGCAGGTCCCATCCCAGTAGACACTGCTGTTACCATATATGGTGCGGAATTGTGAATAGGATGGCCTATGTATGTGCTGCAACAATCGTTGGAGGCCTGAACGGAGGTCCCAGGTGGGATATAAGTGCTGAGATCGAAATACTCGCCTTCTAGGAGATTACGGCTTAGCACGAGGGAATTGTTCTGTCCTCCCCTCGGAAATCTGTACATCGGCGATGAATAGGCCGCAAGGGCGTCCTTGCTACTGGAGGAATCGTCATAATTCGATACCGTAACGATTGGGCTGGGGTACGAGGATTGAGAGTCCCGCCCTCGCCAGCCCGACAGCGTTGAATGTGGTCTCTATTAATTTCGCGTAGGTACCTGTACCAAAGATACTAATGACAAGGAAAGTTGAGAGTGATTGAAACATTTCCCAATAGAGTTCCGAGGTCAACTGGATGAGGGCGTTGCCGGTTTAAGTGATAGCATGCTCAACCCTATCGATGGAGCCTCCATATATAGGCATCTAATGACATGTGGACGTTGCTTTCTCTGCGTGACTGAGCAGGAATATTGAGATAATTCAATGGATGCTTGTGCGATAGACAAATTGTTGTTTTTGCGCAAAGCTCTCGAAAGAGGGAGAAGACGTAAGTTGGCCTAGCGCATAACGGAACGCATTTGATCTTTCAAAGAATAAGTGCTTTCATCTGGGCGAGCCTTTGATCCACTTCTCCTGAGTAAACATTGCAAGGGACAAAGACATGCGCTTCAGACTTTGCAAAGAAGTATGGTCCTCGATTTTTCAGAAAAACTGGTTGTTCATCAGCGTGTCATCTGAAAGGGCTAACTCTCCTTTGAATATTAGGGTAATTGACTGAATTGTTTGGTTTAAGGTCCTCGACCCTTGCTCGCTATGCCTGTTTTTAAGCCAGGGGTTCTTAGCTGGGCTATGGCCTTAGGTATTGGTCTATTTGCCCCTGTAAGAGACCTTGGACAATTGGTGCAATGGCTTTGATGACACCTGGAGCAGATTTTATTAATCTGGGGGCCGATTTTTAGCATCACATTCTGCATCTCATCGACGTATCCCTCTTCTTCAAGTACTTCCCGCTCCATGTCCATCATAGCTTGAAAAGCAGCCTCGGCCATCATGGCCCGCCTGAAACTCAAGTCAAACGCTTCCTCTGCGGCAGTCGGATCCATCATAGACTCAGGCAGCACCGACGCGAGAATACCGAGGCAGTTGATAGCATCTTGACGAAAGGACGCCCAACTGTTAGCCCCTCACAATGGTACCACCGAGGTCATAGAAGAAGTCTTCCTCAATAGAGTGAGTGGGAGTCGTAAGTCGTTGAAGTAATCTCTCTGTTGTGGGTCGCCGCCTCTGACAGACCTAAGTTCTCTGCGAGCACCAGAGAAGATTTCGCTTCGATCCTGGTCACGTTTTGATTTTGCCAGAGCATCAAGCGTGATCCTCAAGGCAGCCTCCATGGAGTGGGTTCAAAATTCTGGGCGAGACCTTCTTCACAGATGGAGCGAGCGGAGTGTACGCTTTCTGCATGGCCGCGAGCCCTCCAGGTTCCGTTCTAAGCATCCAGGGGGATGTTTAAAACGGTCCTCATTGCAGCCTCACTAAGGAGGGCTCGCTCAACGAAGCCTTGATCCTGGAGACTTTGAGGCATTGTACTTTCCGCTCCCTCCATGCCCGACTCAGATAGGTTTCTCGCAATACCAAGCGGTGCATTTGCCAAAGCAGCAGCTGGCACTCCTGCGGGCCCAACCAAGGGACCGCCGGTGGTGAGAATGGTACTTGTGTTTGGTCCACCAACTTTCGCTATGGTTTCCAACTCATCGAAGAATTTCCCCTCCGACGCGTCGCTCGCAGACTGGGGCGATCGAAAACGGTCGGTGCACGGCTTGAAGTGAAAAAGCAGCAATTGCAAAGCAGCGGAAAGAGCCCCTCACCCGCAAAGGCCAAAATGGTCACTGAGGTAGGTATAGACCCGCGAAAGAGCGCCCCACGGGCCCTAGAGCCCGCCTTCCGGGGGCGGAGCCGGAATCTTCTGGGGACATGTCTTGTCGCCTAAGCAACGCCTTCTAGGGCGCTCTTTCGGGGGACTACGGGCTACAGCCCTTCGAGCGGACGGTTGAGCAGTTTGGACGGTTCAGGGCCCGAGGGCCCTTTCTAGTGTCTTGGCGGAAATATTGGACCTTTTTAGTGGACTGAAACAGTCTCTGATGGCCAATCGAGTGAAATATATGTCTGCTGTGGGGCTGAGATGTTCTGTGTCTGGAGTGTTGGGGCTTTCTTATAGTAGCAACTTTGAACACGACGACCGGAATCACGGTGTCGCTACACAGGTCAAGGAGTTGCACCTTCCTCAACGTCATCCCCTCGGCGCTCGACTTCGGACGATCAGTAAGGCATGCTCCTGACCCAGAACTCTTTTCAAAAAGGCATGTGATACACTCCTGGGTACGCTGAAGCCAGTATCAGTATTTCAGCAACCAGAAACCCACTCTACACCTTTGGATCATCAAATCGCTCGAGACCAAGGCTGCCACCCCCACGACGTTTGTAAGGTCCAAGCCATGCACTACTTGTGCAAAAGCAAGTCTGACATCTTTCTAAGAATCTAAGCGGACAGGCTCAAGTTCGTTGTTCTCCACGCAAATCAGGATCTGTAACCAGGCGCTCAGCGTCTCGTAGCCAGAAATATCAATTCGTTGTGGCGATTATCCGCTCTCCGAGTCGACTGCGCCATGCTTTTCTTTCCCTCAATCTTTTATTTGGAGGTACAAACCTGAAATGACCATGTTTTATTTTGTCTTTGATGGTTCCCGGGATGAATGATGGCGAAATTCATAATTTAGGTGGCGCTTCTCCTTCATCGTCAAATCTTGGTTGCATCTATACCAACCCCACTTCAAACACTGTCTGTAGAAAACAATCTCCCAAGTGTCCTAACTTTTAGCAAGTATGTTAGAAAACACCAAACTTTCAATACACCCTGTTGATAATTGACTCCACAGCGCGTCCAATCTCACCGCCCCCGTACCCCCTTCGGGCTTCAAAGCCTCGCTCACATACAACACCAGCATCGCCCTCAATCCCGTAAGAGCCTACATAAACACCCTCGAATGCATGAGTCTCCTCTCCGTCCTCGGCTGGAACAACAACGTCCAAACCTCCCTGTCGATGTCCAAACCCCGTTTCGCCATCACATGCGGCATCGCACCTTTACCCAGAGGCGGTCCCCTCAAACTCCAAATTAAACACGCCGCTTTAGGTCTCTGGCAAGCCGGTATGGCGCTTTCTCAGAACAAATTCTACCAGCTCTATGTTGATCTGTCGCTGCAAGGTGAGACGGTTGGATGGGTGGGATTTGCGCCTCAGAAACCAAGTTCGGCTCAAAATATAGCTTTGACGAATTCTACGGTTTCATCAGAGGCCATCATCTCGAACAAGATCCTTACAGCCGATTTTGGAATCGTGGTCGATCCAGCAGAGCCCGAATTCTCCATATCATACCAATTTGACGGCATCAAAATCAAGGCCCAAGACATCTTCACCTCCTTCTTAGACGCAATGACTATTTCCGCGCAATACGACAACTATACGATTGGTGCAGAAATCCATGCCGCAAAGAGTATATCGGGAGATGTGGTGCTTAGTACGTGGGAGATTGGGGATACGCTTGGAATGACTCGGAAGAGGCTGAAGAGGGCGTTGATCATTATTCGGGAGGGATTGATTATTGGGAAGCAGCATGTTCAGCCTTCGAGCTTTGAGGGAACGACGTTTAGATTGTCGTTGAGGGGGAAATCGATTGGTGCAGGGAGAATTTTGAAATTTAATTCTGTTGAGAGTGGGACGCCTGAGATTGAGGTACCGAAGTAAAGAACATGAGCACAGCTATGCCTTCCTATTAGGTTAAGACCACAAGATATTGGTAGAACAACCCTTGCTCCAGCGCGATGACCTCGGCGTCGATGATGGGTCCAATATCGCGACTCAAGATGCAATAAAAACAAAGCTGGGAGGATTTAGAGAGCGAAGTGGGTGGACAAACTCATCATTGCTTCATTTTCGCCTAACAATCTCGCCTTGAAGACATCATTGAAAGATACCCGAAGCGGATCTCACAACGAACCCGTAACTTCCGCCAGAGTCGATAATGCAGAATTAGCAGCGCGTATGTGCGGCAGTCCTGGCATCGACTGCGACGAGGATATCAAATCTTACGTCGTCAACGACCTTAATGGCCGGAAGGTTCGGGGCGGAGCGAGGGGGGCTATTGCCAAAAGTCGGGATGGAATGGTTGATGAGTGCTTTCTGCGGAGTACTCGTGCAGTCCGATATATCATAGGATGAGGCTTTTTGAGGTAGGCGAATTGGGCTGGCAAGATATTGAGCAGGAAGAAACTGACTGAAGACTTAGACAGACTGGGCTGGTGAAAAAACGGGCTGAGATTCTGGATGTTGGGAAGCGTTAGTGGCTCGCTTCATCGTTGTCCAAGATGTGTCTAAGTAAAATATATGTCTCGACAGATGGAGCAGAATTTCGAACAGCCAATGGACGATATGTCAACAACGAGAAAAGAAACGGGAAGCCTGCAATTTTTACTGGAGTACGTTTGGCTTCAACATCAGAAGTCTCCGATGATCCGAGATTCCTGTAACAGCTGCGACGAAGACTTTTCATCCGTTGAAATAATGTCAATGACTAAGGGTTACCAGAAGGAAAAACTTCAGTTTGAAGTTAGCCAAGTAGAACTCTCATTCTCTTCCAAATCTTCGTCCTCTCTTGCCTTGCGCCTTGCAACGTTCTGCTACCCAGACCGTGACCTTCATAGATGATTATCTTCCAGACGGTAAGATTCTCTCCTTCTAGGTGAACCAGGATCGGCCCGTTTGTACGCTGATGGCTCGTCTTCTCCATATACCTTGCACCATCTTGCGGATGATAGCCTGTAATTTTTGCATCTCTCTCGGATATAAATCCACGTGGGTCTTCTTAGATGCGAATGCAAAAGAATCATTTTCAGGACTGAGAACCTGACTATCTTCGACATTTGACCTCGATTTCAGTTCTGATTCCAAACGATCAAACCTTTCCAGAGATGTCGCTTCACCGCTCTGAACCCCCAAGAATTGACTTTATCTTCTCCTCCACCACTTCAATGGCCTGGAGGGTATAGAGCACTTTATCACAGAAGCCATCGATACATCTCCTAACAAAAACTTATGATGCATGAGGCCAAGTGTAAGCAGGCTGAAAAGGAAGCAGCATTCGTCATTAAGCGGTTCACCAAAATCCCTGACCCAGGTTGGAAGTCGCATGCCACAGACATCCTGCGTCGGGTGCGGGTTAAACGGCACGTAAGTATCACGCTGCGTCACATCGGCCCGTTCGATATTGAGTGACATACAAAACCACATCGTCCCCCTAGTCGACATCATCACGGACGGTTCGGAACATCTGCCTATTCATTCCGCCCGCTTCCCACCTCAGGCCAATCTCGCCATGAAGCACCAGAAGAAAGGATTGACCGAGTCGGAGATGGGAAAGACTCTTGCCCAAATCTACGAAGCGCTCGCTTATCTCCATGATCACGACATAGTACACGGGAGGCTCTACCCAGGAAACATACTGTGTGACAACCACACACCCGGCATGATCCAACTCTCCGAAATCGCACTTGCTGCATACATCGACCTCGGAGACCCAGAACAAATAGAATTCGCATCCCAAAAACTGATTGGCGGGCTCAGAATACCAGGACCTAGATGCAACGTTTGGTCAGCAGGCGTCATCGGGCTCCTTCCTGAAGTTCTTCCTCCACCCTCGTGCCGTGATCGGAACCATCAAAGCGAATGGGTGCGTAAGCTTTCGCGGTTGGCTGCTAGCGAAAACGATCACAGGAGACGAAAATTCCGATCTGGATGTGATGACGAAAACGCGGAAGCTACAGCTTTCCTAGAAAAAGTCTTGCAGATAGGTATCGAGGACCGACCAGCGCCGAGGAATGTCTGCTCGACCCATGGCTTCAGAGCACGAAGAAAGATGTTGATTCGCTGATAGAGCAGCATGCCAAAGCTGTTGCCGCAGAGCTAGCCGGCACTGGCTCAGAAGAACGCTCTAGATCCAACGCTCTAGTCTATTGGGAAGGAAGTTGGGATTGAATAAAGTGCTTTTAGATCATCATTCCGCTAAAAGCTAAGACAACCGAATGAATAGGTAGACCTTGGGAAAACAAGGTTCTGCCAGGTTGTATCGCGCTGCATACGAGACAACTGATCTATAGGGCAGACGAGCCTGATTTCAGAGAACGGCCGCGAATGGAATCTCGAGACCATTATTCGCGCAGAGGGTAAGTAGATCGGAACGTATGCTGAACACAAGAAACTGGTGGAGCTCAGTAGCCAAGACCCACATCGTCAAGGTTCCACCCCACTCATATCACTCTTAAACCTCTCCATACATCTCTTTTTCGTCTCGTGCCAATCGACATGCGGTCTCGGATACCCCAACTTCTCAAACTCCTCCTTGCTCAGCCTCTTGTGGGGCTCATACACTGCCTTACCCTTCACTCCCGCCAACTCCGGCACCCACTTTCTGATGTATTCACCCGTCGGATCGTTCTTCTCCGCCTGGCTCACAGGATTGAAGACAGTATACGACGGCTCCCAGCCTTGGGTGTTATTGCACAGATCCCAATCCACAAGCGTTTCGGCAAAGTAGCGCTCGCCGCGGCGGTAATCAACTAGCAAGTTGCAGTACAAGTAACTAGAGACATTCATGCGCAGACGGTTGTGCATGTAAGCTTCGGTCTTGAGTTGACGCATGCCCGCGTCTATAAACGGTACCCCCGTCTTTCCTTCATACCATTTCTTCCATCCCTCTTCATCTTCCTCCCAATTCACGTACTCAAATTTCAGGTTCTGTGGCAAGTTCATTGAATTGTGCGGCACAATGACCATCATTTGTCTATACAGCTCCCTAAACACTATCTCTCTGACCCACGAATATACACCAGCACCCGCACCGTTTTCGGTGAAATCAGCGCTGTTGTCATTGTATTTCCGCAGCTCGGAGAGTGCTTCGCGCACGCTGACGGAGCCGGAGCTGAAATAGGCGGACATGCGGGATGAGGAGTCTTTGGAGGGGTCGGAGCGTGTTGCGGCGTAGTTTTCGATCTTGTCGTTGATGAAGTGTTTGAGGCGTTGGAGGCCGGCGTCATGCCCTGCTGGCCAGAGTTTGCGGATGCGTTGTTTTGTTTCGTCGGAGTCAAACTGCTTGTTTTCCGGTACGAATGGCGTGTTGTGCGAGGCATACTCTATCTCTGGTGGCCAAGCGGCGTTCTTGGAAGGTGGAGGAATGGTGTCCAAGAGACTTGGCTCGTCTTTTACGATGCTAAGCCAGGTCTTGTGGTAGGGGGTGAAAACTTTCATAGGTTTGCCGCCGCTGCCCTTGATGTCTCCAGGCTTGACGATCGTTTGGTCGTGGTAAAGTGAAAGTTGCGCGCTGTCTTTGAGTTCTTTAAGGAATTTGATATCGCGGCGTAGCTCATCGACTTCGTACTCGAAATTTGCAAAGACATGGGACGCATTGTTTGCCTTGATGAATTCGACGATGCTGGGTACAATCTTCTTTCGACCTTCTGCTGTTACGAAGACTAGCGGGATGCTGAGGTCTTTGAGCTCTTTTTGCATAATGCCGAGGGTTTCTATGATCATGTCGCTCCGCGCAGGACTGGTGCCGTGCCATTCGAATTCTTCGGGGCAGTAGATGTAGACACAGATCATAGGTTTCGACTTTTCTTTTGCGAGCTGGGAGGCATGATGGAGTGCTATATTGTCCTTGATGCGCAAGTCTTTGCTTCTGAACCAATGGACTACATTTTGGACATCGTTGACAGAGTCTTGGGAATCTAGACGTTCGAGTAATTGGTTGTAAGGTGTGTCTGCGTCAATCTGCTTCGCACGTTTGGTGGAAGGGTGCTTCAATTCTGGGTGCTCTTCTGCTGCGTGTTTGGACATATCGATCGATGCTCGGCTGGTCAATTCGGCCTCGCGGCTGTAATATATATGGTCTCTAAGCAAACTTCCAATACTGAAGTTGGGTATATTGGTGAAGCTTAGAAGCAATTGCTGTTTCCCAATGCCAATGGAGAGTAAATGATGACGTCTCTCATTGGGATCTTGGCAGCCCTATCAGGCACGTCAGGTACCGTCCGCGCTCTTCTAGTTCTAGCTCCTTGGCACTTCTCCCACCCCAAGACCCGGCGAAAAGCTCGGGCAAAGCCTGTGCTGGTCGTCCTTCTCATGCCACCACTCCTTCGAAAAGTCCTCCGCGAACCCCCTGTTCACGGCATCCAATTTGTTTTGGAAGAAATCGTGCACGAAACCCCATGGCACAGGCTCTTGACTGCATCCAAATTCGAGACGCAAATTGCCGGCTTGGATGACGACTTGGTTCTGTTCCGGCTGCATTGACCAGACTTCAATGAGTAAGTCAAGGACGTTGAGGTAAAAATCGACAAAGGCGGCGCAGGCGGCTGCGACGGGCACCCAGATTGTCATCGCTTTGGCTATCTCTACGTTCGTGACGAACGACCAATGTGGGAAGGGTAAGAGGATACGTTGGCGTAGTTTCGAAGGAGATACGTCGTGGAGGCGCCGTACATCGGGTTGAAACTGAGTCATTTGTCTGCTATGTTCTCTCGTGGCTGTGTTCGCTGCTGATCCAATGATGGTGATGGTTATGAATAAGAATAGGATGTGCATTGCCTTCATGCAATGCATGTCAGCGTTACATCGAGAAGTTCTGCTGATCCTCCATGTATAAACTGATTTCCGATGTTGTTGGGAACGACGCGTATATCATGGCAAATGAAAGGGTATTGTGGAGCGTTCTGTCGCTTGTAATTTACATCATGCCGAAACGCGCTGTTATCGAATGGCATTGTAGATTTCGGTCTACTTTTCATAAGCGCGAAGCCGCCTATCGACGCTTCTTTCTCATCAGCGTTTGATAGCCGTTGCGACGGTAAATTGTGATTTCAATGTTCCTAATCTTTGCGTAATCACTCCTTTACCCTATCAGAATTCACCTTATCCCACGTCGCTGCTCCAATTTCCCGATTTCTAGGCCTTCCGACTACGGCACTCATGCGCGTACTTGGCTGAATGCTCGAAGACATGCTACGGCGAGAGCCAAGACCCAATCGAGACCTTGGCGTCCAACTATTATAGAGAGACATGTCTGGACACCATGTATTTTAACCGATTTGACTGTCTTTCACTGGTATCCAGAGCCAAAACCATCAATCTCCCAATTGTTTTCACATATTCTGGTATCAATAGCCATCTATCTTTTCCGTTAGATGAGTCACATATGGTTTTGTTATTTGTGCAAGTGTATGCCATGGAACTTCGAGATTCTAGGCAACTGCAGTCCACGCTTTTAGTTCAGTCATGGCTTTTTCGTTCTGACTACGGTAGTACAGTAGCATTAATTCGGTCAAGCCCCAAATCTACGAACCTTAATTATCATTCAGCAAGACCTCGAAAAATATCGTTATTCGAGAGCCATCCACGTATTCATAGCTGTACATACCATCCGTAATCTCAGTCTCCTCCTCTTCAATTCGTGCACAGAGTTCTCCGTACTCCGCTTTGCCCACCTTACTTCCCTTCATCTCCTCCTTTCCCTTTCCTAAGTACTAATAGCTGCTGTAATGACACCCATCCTTCTATCTGACTCCCGCTCTTCCCTCCATTACTTATCGGTATTCAGCAATACACACCAAGGAGGCGATTGAGTCATCATAGAAATCTCGGAGCCGAACAGGCACCACGTCGCGTCATCATGTTCGAGGCGGCCTGTCGCCTCGGTGGGTCCAGCACTACCGTGGACTTTTGCTTCATCTGAATTGCGTTTTCACCGCCTGCATCTAGCGTAGGTGGCATTGCCATCCCTGGTTGAATCCCAACCTTTTCGCCCCCGCTCGAGGCCATTGCAGACGTCAGCCACCAAGGAACAGCGCACTCATATTAACCCAAGTAAAGCCCGAGCTGCGTGTTGTATGACTCATGGAAGATCCCACGCTTGGGATACTCGAGTATAAGCGCTAGATCTGAAGTAACGTGGATGGTGACTTGGTGTTATGGTAGAATGATTCTCCAAGAATTCTGCTTACGCCTATTTTTGCTTACAATTCCGCTCGCCTCGTCCGCAGTCTCTATGGCAAGGCCACGACAAGCGAGACATAGGAGAATCGGACAGCCGGATACCCAGTCAATATGGATTGGACAGCATTGCCTACCAAAGTTCTTGCGCGTAAGGTTGTCTTTCGCCAATGAGACATCGCATGCTTCGTGGTCGCTACCAAAAACGAAGCCATGGGCGATGTCCCTTGGTGGATGGATAAAATGCGATTGGAATTGACAGGGGGGGGCTGTTTTTGACTTAGACAGCGATTATCGTTCTCTGGTTATGCCAAAACCTCAGTGGCGGCAAGGCTTTGAAGCTTGATGAAGAGAAGAATTGTGTCCGTTTTTGACGTAGACGAGGATCCTTTGTAGTGGTTGAACATTCAAGAGCATAGAGTCATATATACGTGTATTGGTTATCTGGAACCTCCGGAAAGTCAGGCAAAAGACTACAGCATGGCACTAGGACCCCAAAATATACGATATGTAGAGCAATCAGAGTTGGACACTAGACTGAGAGAAAAGCAAAGAAGACTAGTGGAAATCTGTGAAGGCAAGTATAGAAGATAAGATGAATTTTTAGACTAGTCTAGCTCACCCTGTGCCTCGAATTCTGTTCACCAGGTAGAGATCCAGATAGGCAACGATTCGCTGCTAATCCTGTAGAGCATACCTCAACGCTTTCCTCTGTAGAATCATTCCGAGGGAAACGCCACCAATTGTAAGAAAACGTACGGGTATACGAGGATAAGATCGTGTGCCTGGAGTCGCGACCTTACACCAATATGGATGCTTATCGTGAGTCCGAAAATGGGTAGGAATACTGTCCTATGCTCGACAGGCGCTGTCAATCCTTGTTTGCTATATTGCCGCTATGACATGCCTGCAACCCAAGATTCGGTATTTAGAATCTCGTGCTCACAATGAAGCATTTCTTACGATTGTTCTCGACCCGATCAATCCATGCCTTGCGAAAGGGTCAGCTCGACTTTGGGGAAGCTCTCGTGAACAACGCATGGTGCGCTTGTCTTCGTAGTCGTTGGTGTGAAGGACGTTGACAAGGCGGCTAGGACGACAAAGAACTTCCAGTCCTCGATCAAAGCACCCACAAACAGACTTGCTTCGACCCTGTAGTTACATTCTGGATGTATTAGACATTGTACTGTGGCAGACTCTGAAATCCAGACCGGTAGAGACCAAGCTTGTTGTATCCCTTTGAATAGTCGAAGAGGTAACGCCCAGACTTCTACTCACTAGCGAAGAGAAGGCCAATTTTTCCAAATGGTCCTTGTAGGAAATATCAGCTGCAGCACTTGAGTTTTGAACAACTTCCACCAAGCCACACAAGATCCCAATCCTCGAAATGTCTTTCCGGAAGTTTGCCGCTTCTAACGCCTTGAGGCAAACGCGTAGAAGAAGACATGTAGTCACCTTCTACTAAGATATTGCGCTTTATCATCATACCAGGGCAAAAATCTACTTGTGGCAGCCTCTATGGTATTGGAGAAGAATCTGCGGCAGAATTTGATCTCTGCACCTCGCCTCAGCAATTTCTCAACAATGACAAAGTTCCTACCGTAAGCGGCGGCTTGCAGAGCACCACCAAGGAGGCCGCCCCCAAGCTGATCTGGGCATAAAGTTTCAACAAGATATCCAAAAGCGCATCGCAAGGATTTCTGCGATATTTTCCACGAGGAAGCATTTTAAAGCCTTCTTCTTCGTTCTTTTCGAGATCAATAAATGTCTTCGAATGGCTATCGACTGCAGCTGCTTGGAGAGGGTGCTGTAGATTACGCCAACCGCATTAACTTCAACGCCGTTGGTCAACAGCAGTCGTACTGCTGGCACGTTGCCAACGGCGGAAGCGGCGTGACCAGCGCTGCCGTATAGGCCAGCCTCGGTATTCAATTGGGCACCGATTTCAGAAGCATAGACATGATAGAGACGCGTGCGAGCGTACGATATCGCCTAGAATGCGACGATTTGGCCTCCCCAGCTTTTGTAACAGCCGCCGATGCTAGAGGCAAGAGAGGCTCAATTGGGGTCTTACCTCTAGATGCTGCGGCTTGCGTGGCGGTGCCATGACGCCCAGAATCGAAATTCACTTTCGCACCCTTGTCCAATAGACAATGTACTGCTTCGGCCTGTCCAATGGCAGTAGCATCCTAGAGTGGCTTTTCGAACATGCTGGAATCACTCACGATATGGGGATTCTCTCGCATGAGCACTTCCAATGCAGATACCCTACCATAAAAGGCAGGCGCACTCCAGAGGGAAAGACCCACTCGAAGTGAAACACTAGTGCAAGCGAGTGGTCTCTCTCACGCTTGAAGGTACGAGCACGATGGTGAAGCTGGTTTACTTACCCGAGGCCATCTGCGATTTCATGCTATAAGATCGACTGTGTTCTGAAGGACTTGGCTCGTCAAGCCGCGTCGCCCGATGTCGGAAGCTGCAAAGTACCATGGAGATGAAGCACTACGATCCGGCGTATACGTAGCATATTTTTTCCTACCTCAGAAAGAGCTTGTGATAGATTGCGACTTCTTATCGAAGTCATAAGGCTACCACTATCACACGGTGATTTTTCATGGCAATACAGATCGTTATTCCCGGGACAGCTCTTTTGAGCCAGAGTCTGTCCCAGCTTCCTCGTCGCAATGGCAGACTCGAGAACATTTCTGTAAGGATTTCAGACTTCAGCATCAAAAAGCAGTTGACAATACACTGTTGTCACCTTCTCGAAACTTCTTGAAAGCGATCCAGTCTTCGTGACTGTGGATCTGCGTTCCTACCGAGTGAATGGTGACCTAGGATTCGTGGGTGGAGATGTCAAGATGGCGATTATTGACAAGCCACACGGTCAGATTGTCTTTCTGGCTGGCGCAGCTTATCTAGTCGCATTTTCAGGAGGAAAACCGGGATGGCTTGTCAGTCCTTATCAAAGTCCTTCAACGTCCTCTCAGCCGCCATTGCGCTATCATAGGTGAAGCCATCGCTCGTTCTCGGGTTGGCACACGGATAGCCAATTTCTTCCACAGCTTCCATGCGCTAGACATCAGAACGATTTCCCTTCGTGATGGCGATCTTGAAAATGGGCATGCCTGGATTGCAGACGATTTCAGTGGGTACAGCACAAGTGGAAACGCGTGTGCATAGGTGATCAGAACGAGGGCTAAGAATTGTCCACGTTGCGCTCTTATGTCATTTTTCCTGCAAAAGATCTAGACTTCGTCGTCGGGATGTTTTGCCCTCAAGAGGCAAGCAAGAGCGAAAGTTTTTGGTGTGGCGAGAAGATCGCCCCCTCTTCCCCTCCTTTTCCTGCTTGAGTGAATGTTTCCAAGAGTTTTAGTCATAGGATTTTAATACTCATGCGCCTGCTGCCCCACGGCTCGTGGAAGGCCATCTTCGCAATTGAACGTGGGCCTGACAGGTTGATGGCTACGTTACGAAGAGCAGACGTTAGTAAAAGCGCAGCGAATAGGGACTGCGAGGGAAGAGGCAGAGCCGCTAGTAGGAAGCTTGGTTCACAAATTATTGTACACCAATGCAGGGACGAGTAAGATCATGCAGTAGTCTTCAGTGTAACCTGGGGTACATATGCAGAATGTAGTCAGAAATTGTAGAATTCATGAATGTAAATGATGCAGTTGCGACTTCGTGCGAGGCAGATTGACTGGCGCGCCAAGGCCCATGCAATTTCTGACCGTGATCACGCGATACTTATGGAACCAACATGCTCACTCCAATCTCTGCACCTACAACTCCCCCCTCATTCCTCAAACCCTCTCAGAATCATCTCACTCTACCTACTTGTGCCTCCCAACGAACACCGCAATTAATGTACACACACAGCTCCTCTGCATCATCTGCCTCCTCACCCGCATCCACCCCACCCCCCTCCCGCGACCCTCAACAGAAAAAACCCAACATTCTCTTCATCCTTGCCGACCAGGTCTCAGCTCCTCTCCTCCGCATCCATAATGCCTCGTCTCCCATAAAGACGCCCCACATTGACGCTCTAGCAGCCAAATCCGCTGTCTTCTCCTCCGCCTACTGTGCATCACCATTATGTGCACCCTCGCGCTCCTCCCTCGTCACAGGGCAATTGCCTTCGAGGATCGGGGCCTGGGACAATGCCTCGCCTCTAGGGGTTGAGGTACCCACCTACGCCCACTATCTAAGAAGAGAGGGATACGAGACCGTACTGGCTGGCAAGATGCACTTCATTGGGGAGCAGCTGCACGGCTATGAAGAGAGGTTGACCAGTGACATATATCCAGGAGACTTTGGATGGTACGTTTGAAAAGGACGGAGAAAGATGCCGGAAGACATGAAGGGGCAAGGTGATGCTTGGCTTGGGTGCTGAGCATAGCAGTACAAAGCACAACAGCTTTCCCCTTACAGTATATCAGCTAACACGGATCAGGGCCGTCAACTGGGATGAACCAGATCGACGTCTTGAATGGTATCATAATGCCTCCTCCATTTTGCAAGCAGGTCCCTGCGTCCGTTCCAACCAGCTGGACTTTGACGAGGAAGTCATGTTCAAGAGTACTCGTTACCTATACGCTGCCGCACGTCGCCCAGAGACTGCTCGACCCTTCTGCCTCACCGTCTCGCTCACCCACCCTCACGACCCTTATACCATTCACCAAGAATACTGGGACAGATACGAAGGAAAGGATATACCCCTGCCTGAGATCAACATTCCTCAAGATGAGCAAGATGAACACAGCAAGAGACTGCTGCAGGTTTGTGGGCTTTGGGATGAAGACATGCCAGAGGAGGCAATTAAGAGAGCGAGGAGGGCATACTTCGGAGCAATGAGCTATGTGGACGACAACGTGGGAAAGTTGATGCATGTGCTAAAAGAGTGCGGTATGGACGAGGATACGATTATTATCTTCTCTGCCGATCATGGAGATATGCTTGGCGAGAGAGGATTATGGTACGTGAGCCTCATAGCCCTTAGGGCTGGAGCACCCAAATCACAATACATGCTCGTTCTCGTGAAGACCCTGAAACTGATCTTCGACAGGTACAAAATGTCCTTCCATGAAGCCTCAGCCCGCGTTCCCCTTCTAGTCTCTTACCCCAGACTCTTCGATCCCATGACCGTCAACCAAAGCGTCTCTAACATCGACATCCTTCCCACTCTCGTTGACATGGTCAATGGCCGTCTGGATACCCGCCTTCCAATGGATGGCAACTCTCTTCTGCCCTACCTTCACGGCTACCCTCCCGTAGATGATAGCGTCTATGGCGAATACTGTGGCGAAGGCACCATCGCACCACTGATGATGATCCGCCGGGGTGCCTGGAAGCTGATCGTCTGCCCAACTGACCCTCCTCAACTGTTCAACCTGCATTCTGACCCCAAAGAACTCTTCAATCTGGCTACCAGCTCTAAACCCCAAACTCAAGCTGTCTTTACTGCCTTCATGAGAGAAGCCCACGAGAGGTGTGACTTCAAAGCTATTTACGCCGAGGTGCTGAAGAGTCAACGCACGCGCCGAGTGTGCTGGGATGCGCTCAAGCAGGGGAGGTTCGAGAGCTGGGATTATACGCCTAATGAAAAGGCAACTAATCAGTAAGGGCCCCTTTGATGCTCCATGCGACGGTCCTCGTCAATTTTCCCCATTGCACCCAACTTCATTGTACTAACCCATTGCCATCTAGATACATCCGGTCCAACGTCCCCCTAGACGAGCTCGAACTCCGCGCCCGCTACCCACCCGTCGACGCCATGGGTCGCGAAAAGAAACGTGGAGGCGCTCACGGTGTGGCGGCGGCTTACGGGCAATAGCAAGGTGCGCTTGAGCAATGATCATATCTCTTAGAGTGTCACTGTTTTAGCGAGCGGGCGGTAATGATTGGCCATGCCTTAGCGAGCGATCCTTATTGTCGATCATATTGCATGATACCATGGGAAGCTTGTTGGCATTTGGCTTTTATGGCGCTACTCTGATATCCTGCTATGCTTGCGGTCTTGATGCTTATGCTTGTCGCTTGAAATTTGACGATAGATTGGTCTAGATCATGGGAGTTTAGCAATTGTGAAAACAGCGGTTAGAAGGAAGCAATATTGATTTTGTGATCATCTCTGATAAACTTCGTGCCATTGCGCCGTCATCATGGATTCTTTGATACAAGCCTCCCTCGTGTGAAAGACAACATTGTAAAATTCCGCAACGTCGTTGCAGATGGAAGGCATCGTGCTGAAACGCAATTTGAATGGGAGAGCCACTTGGAAGCATGGCGCCATCGCCACCACACTGCCTTTACAGACATCTCTACCCGGAATCTTATCGCCTCTAAAACTCCACCCGATCTTCCTAACCACCATACTCATCTCTCTAAGCAAACAACTTGTTTCTCGCCAGGGCAACCCTCACCGACCCTCGATCTCTGAGACATCCCTCATCTCACGTCACTCCGTCCGCATGTCTGACTAGCGTTCCATATCATCGGCTTTAATGGGCGTGTGGAAAGGCAGGACTGAGGTTGTTGGTGAGTGTGGGGAGTTGCATGACCGCTTCCCACTGGTGGTTGGATTAATTAAGAGAAACATGGATATTGAGGGGTAGCTTCTACTCGTAACGAGACTAAGACTGAGGATGAATGAAGCTCGGGGACTTCGACTTTGCAACTTATATAACTCTGAGACTTTCCGACTTACGAGCCCGGTTTTTGTAAAGGATTTCCGATTTCTACGGTTACACCATATCTACTAAATTTCCGACCTCCATGATTCTGCGATTTTCTGGCTTTCCGACTTTCGCGAGCGAGTCTGCGAGTCTGTGATTTTCATGCGCGATGCTTGAGTGGCGCAAAGAGCACAAATAGATCGTTAAACGTGGATACAATGCCTGGAAAGGGCTATGAAGACACTCTACTGAGAGACAAATGGAAGCAACCAGAAGGCCAGGTACGGAGGGTTGGATCAACAATGCGGTAGGAATAGGTCCAGGAACTATCCAACCACGGTCTCCAGATGTAGTGTCACCATGGTACCTTCCTTTTTGACCCATTAATTCAAGACTAAAACGAGGGAAGAGATTCGAACTTTCCGATACGGCAAGAGGGAAGCTCTCGCAGCGAGCGGCACCCCCAAGACACAACCATGACAGAGCCGTATGAAAGTCGCGCTCTCATGGGTTGAGAGGACGAGCAGGAGCAGACAGTGTCGTTTTGGCCTGTGCCTGGAGCCAAGCATGGATTCGTGAATGAGAAGACTATCCAGGGGGCAAACGTAGTGGTAATAAGCGGAAGGAAGGCTTCAGCGCGAGCGACGAGGACATTCCCGACGGGAACTGGAGCGTGCAGGGGATTTAGAATTTGGCTAAAGAACCGGTGATGCTAAGATCTGGGCTGGAGGAGCCGGTGGAGCAAGATCTCGGCGGTGATAGACAGAATACAGGTGATCTATCCGGTATTGTGTTGCGAAGAATGTGCTCAATATGACTCGGTAGTAGCCTCGGTGTGGGGAAGAGCGTGTCGGCGTTCGATGGGGCAGTCTACATGTACAGGTGCCATGTTCCTCGAAACCTGGCTTTAGAAATCACGAAATTTCTGCACGCCTACTGGGACAAGAGCGAAGGAACTGCAAGAAACTTTCAGGACCTAGCGATTTGAATTCACCGACTCGACGCTGACACATGGATTCATCACTTGCCATTCTTTGGGATGTTCCTTGTCGCCTGTGAGCTCAACATCGACAAAGAATCAATTTCTCAGAGTTTGATTGCTTGTCTTAGCCTTTGCTAAGACTGATCAGGGCCTTCCTTGCAAGCGTATCTACATTATGAATTTAGACGAAGGGACAGTGGTGCATGAAAGAGATTCGGGTCGAGGGTCAACGAGTCATCAACAGTTTATGATAGTCTAGATCACAGTTGTGTCACAATTGATTAGCAGTAAGAAGCGTCTCTCAATTGTGAATAGGCTTAGAGGCTGTTTGAAGACAGAAGGGTATCCTCGCCGTATCTCGTGGCTATGTCCACACCAAACACATATATGCAATCCTTTGTTACTTCACTGCAATTTGTTTTTTACTGTGTCAAATCGCTTACAACCACCAAACGCCGTGTAAAGGTTCCTCCGATTGACTTGATCCTGTTGTCCATAAGCCTCTTCGTTTATACTCCATCTTGAAACGATACCATAACACACCGGAACGATCTCTCTAGCCACATGTCGTCTTCACCCAATATGCCCGCTCCCAAAAAGCGAAAGCTCGAAGGAATTGACGTCGATCAACACCAGTATGCCGATTCTGCGATCGCGAAGGCGGCGGCACCACAGAGCGAAACCACTCGAACACCTATATCGCCAACGTTTCTCAACATCTTCGATAGTGGGCCAGGATACCCTGCCTTCAGGATTCTCTGCCAGCATCTCCCTATCGCGGATATCATCTCACTCTCTCGGACATGCAAGAAGTTTTCCGATCTATACCAATATCTCCTCCCCATGGAATGGAATATCAATCATAAGCTTCGCCATTATGTCAAAAATCCACTTCGTTTTAGATCGATGATGGCGAGCTGCAACGCAATGATATTTGGATTTTTCGCAACCCAATTTTTCGAGCGTGCACCAGGCTTGGGAGCAGCTTTGCACATAGTGGTTCGAACAGGCGCAGATGCGAAGCTTCTTGCCGAATATCTCTACGGAAACAATGACGAGGATGAGCCTAACGAGCTTGAAGACAAGGTGAGCGTCTCTTTTCCTAGCCATCTGGCGCTCGTGACTGACCGTCATACAATCTGGAAGCACAAAACAACGCTGAGCCGCGATATTGTAGCCTGGCAAACCGAGAGTACCCCCATCCAAGTCATCCTCGAGTTGGTGCCTACGACAGTGGTGGCAGAAGTCATCAGCTGGAATAAGGCATATTCGTTGTTCCCCCTCACAACACATATCCGACGTAAAAGGCTATTTACTGCTCCCAATCGATGACTTCATTACCTCACCAGAGTACACCCAACAAGGCTGGAAGCTCGAGGAACTGATGTGGCCAGAGGAAAAGCGCCTGAATCACCCAATCAGACACACACGCCGCGTTGGAGATCGTTTCACATGGACTATACCTCTCAACACTGAAGGTGTCACTGGGTCCAAAACGCCTGACTACGTCCTCGAACATGCGTGCTTTGGTATGTCCGTCAACGGCGATGATGGATCAGACGCGGATTTATCAAATCTGTTCTACAAGACGCCCCCCGATAGCAACCTATCAGATCATAAGAGAGTCTCACACTATACAATCACTGCTAAAACTTTCATTGCCAAGACGCTCAAGTATGCATATACGTGCAGCAACAAGAGAATGAGGGACTACATCCGTCTCCGAGTCGACCGGACGACTCTGATAGAGCTACGCAAGAATGGGCTTCAGGACTTCGACGAATATGTTGCTGACCCTCATAATATACAAAAACGCATTGAGAATATGGAGCGTCCTGCTACTTGGACATATTGGGATGACGAGTTACCAAAGTGGTATAAGGCATGGGAGCAGGCGGAGACGAAAAGGGTTGAGAAGATAGGGGAGGACAGCGAGTAGATATTAGGGGTACGCGCAAGGCTGGATGACGGAGAAGGCGAAACGGTGGAAACAGGCTGTTGACATGTGTGGTTGAGAAGGTGTGGAACTAGAAAAAGCATGGAATGTACTCAAGGATCTCGCCACTCGCCGGGAGATAGTTGGCCAACACATTATGACCGTGCGTAACATGGCTTTTAATGGTGTCCATTGATATCACTGTAGCTACTGAGGTAGCTAGTATGCCACTGGTCGTCGATTGAAATTCACAACAAGGCCACAGTGAAATGCAACACCTTCCGGTCTTGCTCGAAGTACATGCTTCTGATCCATCTGTCAAGATTGTAATCTTCTTTTAAAAGTCTGCGCTCCTAATGCATGTAAGGCCGCCTGAGAATTTTCCATCAACATCCACCAGCTGCTCCCAGTCAATTCTTCGCTCGCTTTACCAGTGACTCTTCCGAGTCTGAAGAAACACGCTTGATACGGGAGGCGCCGTTGGCAAAGGTAAGCTGGTCTCGTGGAGGAACGGTCACATCGACGGCGTTGCGAGAAAAAGAGCCTAGTGAATGGTCAGTGGGTAATCTTTATCAATGATTATCACATACTCAGGTGTATCAGTTGGTCGGGCTGAGGGTGTGGTTGCGTTATCACATGCTTGACAGCCTGTATGTGCTCTTCCTCCACGAGCTTAAACCCACTGAATTGGACATTTTGCACACCCTGAGCACTCAGTCCTCGAAGCTCAACCAGCGTATACAAGCAACGGTACTCGAGCTCTTTCATCTTTTCATTCACTTCAGGTAGCGGGCTGTGACTAGCTCGTGTATAAAATTCTAGCTGTAAACGGACGCTCTTGAGATTCTTATTTGGCCGTAGAATGACGTTGACGAAGGTGCTCAGGTGCATGATCATCTTTTTGATGCTCTCTGCTTCACGGGCGAGAACCTCAGTATCCAGTCGCTCGGAAAAACTTGCAGCTCGGAGTTCAATATCGATGTGACAGCACTCACGAAGGATTTGGGGCAATTGGAGCCACTGATCTGGCTTGCGGGTGCCGACTGGTCGGTAGGCTTTGGAGTCCTTGCCTTCTGGAACGATAACGTAGAAACTACTCCCAACGGCGCGGATTGTGTTGTAGTGGTTGATCGTGACCGGAAACCTATTCAGTTCTTGAACCATGTGGAAAGCCTCTTGTGGGAGCCCTTGACGTATTTTGAGGGCTCGGTATAGAACATCTCCGTAATCATGATGAGACAAGGTTGAATGCACATTTAGGAGCTCCATATAGACCATCTTACGTATCTCGAATGGCAACTTCTGCAACGGAAAGCCAACGTGCTGGAAGGTGAGGATGATCTTGGGCGGCTGCTGATACTGCCGGTCCCTATCACTTCGGTGTAAATGTTCCAGTAATTTCTCTTTCTTGTAGCTATGAGGTAAACCGCGGGACTTCAGAGTTTGTTTCAGTTCGGTAATATTCTTGCAGCTATGATCGTAGGGAAGGCGTTCAGCTTCTAGGACCCCGCGTAGCTCCCAATCACTAGGTGCGCGGAAATCGGGTATCGCGACATCTGCGTTTGCTGTCGTGTATGGCCATGCTGGATTTTCGTGAGTGATGAATGGTTCATACTCGCAGTCCATCGCGCGTGCAAAGTTGGCATTCTGCTGCTTGATGTATTCTTCTCTAGCCGTTGCTGACGACTGATTTTCAATGCTCCAATACATCTTTAAGTCAACAGTGAGTGGTCGATAGACCGCTTTTGGCAGCGATTTGCTCTTTAAAAACACACCTGGCAATTACCACTGTGAACGAGATGGAAGAGCGGAGAACGGTCGATGTGTCAAGTAGTTGATGAGGTAGAAGTGAGGATGCTGAGTTACGCGAATCGCACCGTGTTGATCACGCAGTCTCAATAGGGTAGATGTCACTTTCGATATCACTTCTCGCGGTTAAGACCAGGGCTATAGGTGAATTCGGATCATGGGTAGTCTTTTGGGACCGTCGTACGTGTGTGGAATTCGTATCTATCTACGTGGAGGTCCAAGATGTTGATGTTCAAATTGACCGGATATATCGCTGATCTAACACAGGAGCTAATGCACTACAACATAGATCATATCACAGCCGCAGGGCTGAAGCCGTAACAGATAGCTAATCAGTTTCGTCGCTTGTATCAACTTTTTCATTTGCTACCATGAGACCGACCATACACGTAGTAGTAGATACATATTCAATTCGTTTGATTTACGAGTAGTCTCCAATGTTGTCGCATTTTCGCTATAGAACACATATATAGATATTGGTCTACCTGTACTTTGGAGGTTGTTGCGCTTGAAAGACTTATCTTTGCCAACATGATTAGAATCTAAGTTGAGATTGACAAAACCGCATATCAGATTCACTAGGATCCCTACTATCAGGGACTATGACTAGCAATCTTGGAACAATTTTGTGTATTCTGTATACGATTCGTCTTTCATGAGGCTTTTGCCTCTCCATCTACCATTCATCATGACCAGTGTGCTTCTCAAGCACTGAATCAGCGCGACACGCCGAGCGCTTCAAGCCCGCGCAAGTGGCTACAGCATGTAGAGAGGGCAAGCTGCATCTATATTTTGCACGAAACATCCTTCGTTGTGGATTTTGCCAAGGAGAGTGCAGTTCCATTCTTGGATGCAGCTTCTTCCTTGGATGCAGCTTCGTTCTTGGATGCAGCTTCTTTCTCGAGTGCTGGTTCCTTCTTGGGCGCAACTTCCTTTTCGCCTGACTGAATCTGAACTTTCATCTGCCAAATCTGGACCTCGAAGTTTTGGAAGAGGTATCCCAAATAGCTCATATCCGTAGTTCTCATATCCATATTCCTCATTGTAGCCCTGAGATGAGCCGTTGGAACAAGCGGAGAGAACAATACCATGTACCGTCCTCGTTCCAGCGGAAATAGTGTTCCTCCCAGTGGGAATGCTGGGATTGACGACCGCTTCCAAGTTGTCAGCATCCGTGCGAGCAATAGCGTGGCTGGTCTACTTACCCTCGTTCTCGAATTCCTCCCATACGCCCCCCCTCGCCCCTCCCCCCCACCCCCTTTATCACTGTACATGGTGTCGGAGTCCTCCTCAAAGCGAGAAGCCTCACTGCCGACCACGGTCTCTGTCTCGGACCTTTCTTCCTCACGATCAGCAGTCGCGTTGTTGTGTATAGCCTCCAATGTGTCGCCAACCAATGTGCCTGGGCGATGTCAGCTGGGCCTTGAACAGGACTCCAAGACGTCTAGAAGCGATTTACGTTTTCTCGCCAAATCACGATGCCTTCATTTGTTCATCTGACACCACCGAAATTGGTTGAGCCCTTTCTTTCAAAAAGTCGATACTCAGATGGACGCTCTTGGAATTGGCGTTTGGCCGTAGAATTGTGTCACCCGAGAAATTCATCCTTTAACCTGTTGGCTATCACTTTCATAGCCACGCCGGGCGGCTCTTACCAGCGAAATCACACCTCAGAAACAATCGAGTTCAGATAGTCTTTCACGGCCTCCCTCACATCCACGGCCTCAACCCCCACAAATTCGTTCTCCACTTTGGCCCAAAAAGTCGGTATACCCATCCTCCTCATTGTGTTGCGTTTTCATTGTCAATCCTCTCACTGCCTGCCTCGATTGCCCCTCCTCCAAAGCCTTCATTGCCTTCTCCTTGAACTCCTTCACATCGATGTGCTCCACCTCGAACTTCATTCCAAACTCAGCTTCCAAAGCTGCCAAGATGTTGTTCTGAGTCGAATTGCGTACGCCTGAGATGAAGACAGGGCGATTGAGGATGGCGTCTAGATTTTTAAGTATGTAGACTGCCGCTTGGGCCACGACGGGAAGTCGTGTTCAGCAGGAGAGGTTGGTCCCTGCGCCGTAGATGGTGGCCTTACGGGCTAGGATGTTGAAGCCCGCAACGCCTTTGTTGAGCCCTAGGGTCGGCTTTAGCATTTTCGGATAGCCTCAAGGTGTGAACACTAGGATTGTAGCGCTGTCATTACTTACACATATCGAATAAAGGTCCACCATTCAAAGCCGTCCAAGCGATCTTACCCGCAGCAGCTTTCTTCTCCAGGTACTTCCTTACCTTCACCTTATCACCCCAAAATCTGTTGGGGATATCTAAAAATGCGGGCTCACGACATCCGCGGCAGATTCGCTAGCAAAGAACAGCTTAACGCCGGCTTCGACTGATGCGTCGATCAAAAGCTTCTGGGGCCCAAATTTGGTGGCGCCGCCTGGACACAATGCAATGACTAGAGATGCCGAGTTACTAAAGTCTGCTGTGACGACCCTGAGCTGGTCTGTTGGTGAAGGAGGCTTGTAGGTTGATATTGAACGAACGATGGGCGTGATTTTGAACTAGTCTCCTTTCAGAAGCGCTTTGATGATTTCGGACCAAATGCTCCCTCCTGGCTAGCCATCCAAGGTCAGACACTGTTGTCATTAGTCCTACTGCTCATGACTTACCCCAACGACCGCAACATTTTGCGCGAGCATTTTGACTGGTCCTCTGGCTGTTACCAATTAGTCGAATTATAGCGAGGTAGCTTGGAATTTGAAGTTATACTGTAAAAGTACAACGCAGCAAGAGTCCCTATATAGATAAGACTTGATATGCAAGCCACAATGAGTCATTCATGCAGCGGCATATTCTTAAAAATCAAGAAGACATGTAGAGGCAATGGTGCTATCAACTTTTGTGGAGGTCGATGCTCGAATTTCTGAAGCTATGGCATATTGTCGTTATTGATGCACATTTACACCTTTGATATAGTGAGCGGTCGTTGCGTGAACTTGGAGATGGGGCTTGTGCGACGGATTCCTGGCTACCGCAGACCACAACACGCTCGACGAGCCTCGATCAAGTTCGGCCTTTCCCCGTAAAGTCTGTTTTCGTGGCACACAGGCCTTGACGTCATAGCATGTTCTTTGGTTATCATGTAGTTCTGAATTGCGACAGTGCTATGGCGGCGGCTAAGCCTTAGCGCGGATTTTGATTGGTCCGCTCGTTTCTTGACCTCTTCAAATGATGCAGATTGCAATCCAGAGCCAGGCTTAATGAGAAGGAGAAGCACTTGACGAGCAGATATGAGGCGCATCGTCTGTTGCTTTTACGGCGATTGGTTCACTTGTAGAATTCAAGGTAGTGTACGAGCATCAATGATTCTCGCTGTTCAAGCCACGCAAGGCCATGGAGGATTAGTATGTTGAGTTCTTCAAGATCAGACTCGGTGTGCCTTGGCTTCTTTTGCAAGCTATATAAATCCATCCAAAGTCCATCGAGTCTTCTCGTCATCCCGCAGCACCTTCTACATCCTCACCAAGTACACTCCACAGAGCAACAGGAGACGTGTTGTGGTTGGCGATAGAGAGTAGCTTTCTTGCAAGATTGTGATGGCCACTACAACTTCCTCGTGCGCAAACCCCATATTCTACAAGACGAGACAATGATGCAAAACGATCTTGGCATCACGACGGCAGCAGATCATTTGAAACAACTAATCATCCAGTCAGCAAATGCAACGCGCGACCCTATGGAAAAACACAACGCAAGCGCACTTACCAGGCTAGTTGTTTGGCTTGGGAAGTCATGAGACTAAACAATTGAATTGCTTTGCAGGATGGAACATTGATCGAACTATCAATGGTCTACTTTGTGCTCAATAATTTGTGCATTTAGCGTGTGCAGAAAGCTGTGGAATCCTTGGCATTCTTTTCCCCAATTTTCCCCCCACCACGGCTATTCTACCTAGTACTAGCTCTACAAATAACTCTGCTAATTAACCAACCTTATATGAGTAGAGAGCTCTGTTCAAAGCGATTCTAACGACGTAGGAATCAGCTTAATCGAATAAACAATATCGAAGATATCAGGGGTTAAGAACATGGCTTAAGCCCTGCCAAACCGACAAAGCCTACTACCTATATTATCCACTTATATAAAGTTGGTTAATTGAAGGAGTTATTTGTAGAGCTGGTACTAGGTAGAATAGCTGTGGTGGGGAAAACTTGGGGGGAAAATGCCAAGGATTCCACAGCTTTCTGCACACGCTAAATGCATAAAGTGGGTCGACATATCAAGTGCTGCCCGCACAAAGAATACAAACATAACCACAATACCATGGTACCAGCGCCATTAGGAATCGAACCCAATATGATATGTATTGAAACCCAGCAAACGCGCACTAAAGGCTGCAAATTCCGCCATATCGAAGACATCCCCACGCGAGCTGCGCATTGTAAACCTCCACTCACTGTAAACCCTTCAATGCAGTAGACTCTTGTGACAAGCCAAGATGCTTGACCTCGTTCACATCCTCGACCAGTACGAGCTTCTCGACCTCACCGCCCATCATCTCCGCCCCATTGACCTCTTCAATACTGCACTCACCTGCAAGCGCCTCCATAGCATCGTCTTGCGCTCAAAGTCTACCTTTGAGCGTCTAAAGCGCGTCACTCTTTGTGACGGCACTGGCCTAAGAGCAAGACAAGAGTACACGGGATTGTTTGCTTGGCGGTACCTATCGAACAAGAAGCCCTTCTATGATGAAGAAATCGAAGCCAAGGTGTGGAATCTCAGATGTGATGAGCATGGTGCATTACCTTGTCTCAAGTGTGGGACCAACGTGTGCGGGGAGTGTCGCTACGTCACCCGCGTGAGAGATACGAATGGGTTGGAGTTTAGTAGACGGCCTCATTTCACCTACACTCATGAGCGAATCAATCTCATTGTCTATTGCGGTTACTGCGATGTGGCTGTTCAAGAGAAAAGTGGAGATACGCTGTGTGATTGCGATCAGTACAACCGATGGATCTGCGTGCCGTGCAAAAAGATCGAGATCGAGGACGAGAGGTGGTACTCCAAGAACCGAACTGAGCATACAGATGACGACGATGGCGGAATGCTACTTTCAGACCATCAATGCCTGAAAGCTGTAGGCCCGCCCCCTTGCCAATTAGATGCATATTCGTTAGGGGCTAAAAGTCAAACAGTATTGGTGTCCTTGCGGTAAACGAGCAGGAAAACTTGACAACATTCGATGCTTTTGGTGCAGGAGAAAGCATAACACGAAGATCTTCCCCAGTGATCAGTGGGAACCTAGGCACAGAGATCTGGTATTCCCCGATGAAGATCCAGCCCATGTTCCTGGCTTTGGCGGGGTGAGTTGGTCGTGCTCACTTGCAAATGAGATTAATTCTCTGACCACCCGCGGCAGCGTCGACCGAATTGGATTGATGTTGATGGGGAGGATGGGTACGATGGAGTTCATGTGCCATACTATGGAGCTTGATTTGGAGATCTGGGGTATAGTAATTGATCATTGCGTGTCTTTGAGCTCTAGGAGACGATGGTAGCGTCCCCCCGGAGGCATGCTTCTTGAGCAGAAGCCTAGGTTTGTTTCATCCGCGACAAGCGCACAGATCAACCATGCACAGGAAGACTCACGACGTCTTGCTTTATAGAGGGTCAAGATGCGGAACAAGCCCTGACCTTTACAACCGTACAAACATGTACTTCTGGCACATCTACTTACAAACGATGATCTTTTAATCACCATCTGAATAACGAAAACATCATTAGGTATTAGTTGTTGGTACCTGCAACCGTATCTGCGGATCGAGCTTGTCCCCCGAAGCGCTGGCAGTCGATTGGCTTCTAGCGTCGCTTCTACCTCCGAGGGCATGCATAACAAATATCTCGGTCTTTGGAGAGTTGAGATCATCTGCGTAGTGCATGAAGCTCGAACGTCATAGAGAGCTGTCGAATTATCGATGAGCTGTTGTCATGAAGCTCAAAGAACGTTGATCAAGAGCAGGGACTTTACAAGCGTCACTTTACCCTTTAGACTGTGACCTTAATCCTGACTTTAAGCCCAAAATCGCATTTCTTACCTCTCGAAATGCATTTCTTCCAATCTAACGTTCTACTTTTTGCCCTCGGCGTCGCTGCGGTCAATGCTACTAATACCCCCGGTGATCCAACTGGTCTATCCAATTGGCCGCCATGTGCCGTACGTGGTCCTCCCTCCCTATCCTCTACAAGACCAGACTAGCTCATGCATCGCACAAACAGTAAAATTGCATACCCACGGCCTGCAAGCTGCCTCTTGCGACAATCTCTCAAACCGCACCTGTGTCTGCCAAGACCCAACCTCCAGCGTCTCAATTGCTGGTTGCCTTTGGAATGAACTTCCCCTGTGATCTGAATGATATCAGCTGTCTCTGTGGCCCTCTGTGGCCCTCTGTACCATAAGGAGACAGCTGCGTGCGAGGACGTCACATGCAGCGCTAGTGACAAGATAAGTACGTCAGTCCTGTCGCAAGATTTTGACCAGCTTCTAAGTTCTAACATGCTTTGCGTTTAGCGACCCAACTTCTGGCCCAGCAAGTCTGCGGCTCCCTATATAGTAACACCACAGGGCTCGGTGCATCTGTGTCGTCGGCGATTGCATTTCGACTGCGTATGCGGCGCCTACGGTTGCTTCGAAAGATCCTACGGATATATCAAGAGCTACCCTCCGTCCGCTGTAAGTAATCGATTCCCGATACAGGAATGACACATACTCCACAAGTACATGAAGAAGTACAACAATCACTGATCAGAAATCATCTTCCTAGCAAGCCTGCCAAACCAAGGCTCTGGCAGCATCAGGCTGCGGCAGCTTGTCAAACCCTACGTGTGTTTGTCAAGGCCAATGCTCGACGCTGTAGTCAACCCATGTGAGATGGCAACCTGCAGTGACACGGATGAAGAGAGTGAGTCCACCTTATCGATTTTACCGCCACCGTGGTACTTGCTAAATGTACTTCATAAAAAGCAATTGAGGCTCTTTCTTACGGACTCTGTGCTCCCGTTGGTGGCTTTGGAAATGTTTCGACGGTTGGAAACTCGTCCAACTCTACCCAGCCTGGAGCGGGTGCTACACCGACTCCTGCGACGCTCACGGGAGATGCGGCTGGAGTGTTTGGTAGCTCATTCGGCTCCAGCATGAATACTTTTGTTGTCGTGCTCGGAGGGTTGACAGTGATGTAAGGCACAAGGGAATTTGCATTTGAGACTCGCAACCAATATACTCAGAGACTTGAATGATTAAATTGCAAGCCATCGAGGGTTGTTTTAGTACTCCAATCATGAATGATTAGATTGTAAGCCGACTAGAATTTTTCTAGTGCTCCGATCATGGTTCCTTCATGCCCTGTCACGATAATTTCTCACGAAAAGCCTGAGTAGGAGGTAGAACAGAACGAGTATATTCATTCGCTCTCAACGCCTTTAGCGGCTATTTGGGTTCCCACTCAGCCGTTGCTTACTTGCGACAGCCATTTGCTGGCTTCTTTGGGCGCGTTTGTTCAGCCAACAGATAAACCCATTATCAATCACCTTCGAAAATGCAGTTCCGCCATATATCAAGTCGACCCACTGCTCGCATCTCGCAGCGCAAACGCTCCACCCACCCTGCAGACCTTGGTGACGACTGGGGTGGGTTCCTCACCGGCTCTTCAGAACTCTTCCTACCAGTACAAATAGCCTATGAGCACCTCGACCGACTCTATCAGCCATTCATCCAGCATCCGTTACACGAATTAGCGGCATATGTCAACGCCGAAGAAGCCCAGCTGGGCTAATTTGTACTCAGATTTGAGAGTGATGCTGAGAGCTAAACAATGATACCCTGATGGATGGTAATTAATTTCTGTAGGTTTCTGCAAGCGAGGGTGAGGGCTGGATTGCCGATGACGTATAATAAGGTGATCATGTCGTCTTTGGGGGCGATTGTGTATGTGAGGTTGGGAATTGCGGATTGGGATGATGATACTTGGGTACATCTTCCAGATGCAGGACTCACTTCTTAGGGTGTAGAACGATGTCACGGAGTAACTGATAGAAGCGGCTGGTCAGCAGCTGAGATTCTCGGATAATTTGTGCATCTTTCATCATATGCGGTACTTATTTGCCACAGAGCTGGGCCGCTCGTATTTATATGTATGCGCAATCCCCCATTTAAACCTTCGCACTTTCACTGCAGTGGCAGCACGACAACCGCCGTTACCCTCCCGGCTGATGCAGGCCTCCCACCAGACTCCTTCGACAAATTACCATTCGAGATCATCCTCCAGGTTCTGAAGTCGCTCTACCCACCGGCAGCCTTCCGACCTTTTGACTACTCCACCATTCGCCATGAAGAAACAGGCTTGCACGAACATGTGAATGATCCACATAAGCCCAAGCCAAGAGACCCCTGGCACGAGCGCCTAAACGACGCACACAAGACTATGGTAAACCTAACCCCGGTCTCTCGGCGATTCAAATGCCATGTTGCTGCCATCCAAAAAGACATAGCAAATCTGATTTTGTATGAGAAAGACGCAGGAACTGTCCACCATGTGATCGCAAACCGGTTGAGAGAGAGCTGCCCTGGGCCAAACGCGTTGCCAAGTAGAGTGCACCAAAGGTGTTGGGGCTCAGACTTTGATAAAGCTTTGCAGTGGAGTGAGGAACGGATGAACAGGGACAAAGCTGAAAAGTTCAACCGTTCGAGCTGGCTTGATATTGCTTCCATTCTTGCGTGCCGAGCTTGGGTTTGTGGATCGCTGTTTATAAGCCAAGAAGCCGATAGGAGTGAACGTCGCGATAGCGACACACTCGCATTTACATGTCAGTGGACATGGTTTTGGTATCTAGAACATCACCACCGCCCTAGTTAGTGCTGGAACCCTCGGTGGAGACCATGCGGATGTGCATAACTCACATGTCTTATTGCCCTTCTCCGTTGATCCGAAGAATACTGGCGTGGAAGCAGCAGCCAGTGAAGACGGACTATGCCTAGTACTACGCAACCTTCAGGACAAGTAGCCGAGTTGATGCATTAGCCAAGATTTTGAACATCACGCCCAAAGTGAGTGTAACATCTTGGCTACATATCGACGTCAGTCTGTTGCATGTGGTGTTCTATTTCAGCTAGCCCCATTTTGCACTCCAGACCTATCGCTGTTCTCATGAAGTCACAGACTATTTCTTTCGACAGAGACTCCGAGCCCGGCGTTACATCTAATCAAACTTCAAATACGTGCCAAGGCGACCATGTTCATGGCTTACGATACGAGAAGATGCAGTCGATATCGCCACAAGCAGAGGTAATTTCTGCTTCCGATATCCTCGCAAGATTCATAGCCGTCCTAAATGACAATTAGTCCAACAGGGGCCCGGCGCTATCGCTCGGGCTTGCTCTTGCGAAGAATTTTTTTTCGTTGAACGCAGTCGTGTTATTTCCGGCCTCGAAAGCGTCGAAGGTCAGGTAAATCCGCCAGCAAGTCAAACGCAAACCTTGATGGAAACCCTATTTTCGTTATGATGATGTTATGATCGTTTTTGGTGCTGTACATGCATGAAATGAGGCCTCGGTCGTTCCGCTCTTGCTGCCCTTCCGTGTACATTCTTACAGTCAAGCTTTTCTAAACCAGCCCGGCAGCATCCCCCAGACTTACCATCATGGGAGCGTGTTTCCAGGTTGGTTCTCGGTTTTTTTCGGTCGTCTGTAGATGGTTTCATCCTGCATGTGAGGCGTAAATCCAATTGGTTGAGCTCGAGAGTTATGCAGGGCTGAGAAAAGCAACTGATGCACACCGGCTTTTCTGATCAGGTGTTAATGCCGACATAAACGCATGATGGTTGGCTACGCCAAAGAGGATGTTACCTTAAACGCTCGTACGTGGTGATTCTGTGGCAAATGATGCGCGAACGGCGTGAGGTACGTTCCTGAATCGGAACTGCAAATGCTTTGAAACTCGTTCTATGCATCTGCTGATTAGCAACGGCTTCACCATACTCGCCGATTCCGACAACATGATGCCATCTCTGCGTGTCTAGCTTAAGAATATTCCGGCCTGTGAGGTATACGGCGTGGGTCATCTGACCGCATCCGTGAAATACCAAAAAGCGTGTCCGAGGTGATCTTGTCTTGCCACGTGCGCACGTTGGATGAAGAACGATCAAGAGCGAAGCAAAAAGCTCCATCGCATTGAAGTCCAATGATGTTTCCCGCGAAAATAAAGGCTGGACGGGATGGGGCAAATAGCAGCGGAGCAAGCCCCTTCGTGACATCGAACTTGTATCTTCCGGATTTAGCCTACAATTGGTGATATCTCGAGAGGTGAGAAGCCATTGTGGACTCGAAGTGGAAGGTGATCATGTCAGCCTGCATATGCTTAAACATGCATATGCAAGGCCCATGTGACGTTACATTCAATGAGCGCAGGGACTGTGCCTGCGCAATGACAGGTGCAGAATAGCGAATCAGCGTCTGTAAGGTTTCCTTAAATGTCGACTTCAATCATTCGATGTATAGATGTTGTCCGGCAACTGTTCATATGATCAAACACTCGTGTAGACCCGAGCCCAATCATTTGTCTTTTCAAGTCTTCCGGCGAGCCTGCCGACTTTCCTTTTCTGAATTACTTTTCTCAGATGTCCGTGTGAACAGCGGTCAGCACTCACAATGCTACTCTGATGTTACGTGCGCAGCATTGACCAGTCATTATACTGCTAGCGAATTGCATCAGTGATCTTTTGTCGAGTCGATAGGGAGGAGCCGGGATCTCTATGATTCAATGCCGTCACCCAATTCGATGCATGCATCCGCGAGTCTCATGGTCTGCTATAAAAGCCGAATCCACCACTCATGCTGAAAACAAGTTTTTAGGGAGAGTGATGAATTTGAGAAGAGCAATGCAAGCTGCTGAATATGTGTTTTCAACTGAGTCGCATTTATGGTTGCGGACACGAGGTAGCGGAGGTCGTGGATCGAGCTCCTTGCGCGCAAAAGACAGCTGGCAATCGCTGCAAAGGAGTCAATTTAAGGAAGGAACGTTATCCCGAGCAAATATGTCCAAGCTGTTGTGAGTTTTGATAGATGGTTACATTCCGGCTCAGGCTTAGACTGATTTAGAATCTGTAGTTACTGCGCAATTAGCGGCCACCGAAAAGGCATTGGTATCCCCTCCCAGCACACCATCGAGGTAGAAAGTCTCATCAGCGAAGACATCGATCAAGCTGAAGACACTCTTAACAAACACGAACAACTGGTGCTTTCATGGAGAAGTGCTCTGACAGAACATGGTGGACGGCAAGGGTGGATGGGAGGCGTGTGGATGATTTGAGATCAGGACATTCATGCATGAGAAACATATCTCGCCTCTTCAGCAGACACCGTCCTCATACTCAAGTTTCACTAGACATAATGGCGATCATGCGTTCGCAGTAACAGGAAGGGCTCGCTGGTCGCCTGATATTTGAGCCTTCAAATGTTCCTTCAGGGAAGAGAATGATTGCTATTCTTTGAACCTCCGCCAGACTGAGAAAGAGCTGTTTTCGGCGACGGGGCATATCACAATAGCATGAATGGAAACTTTTTAAGTCCGTTGCGAAATTTGGTATCCTTCCACGCTGGTGATTTCTAAGGCATCTGTTGTAAATAGTAACCACGTGTCAAAACTCACATTCTTCTCCCTGGAAATATGATATGCCATGTGCATTTATAGGACGGTGTAGAATGTTAACAGACACGACAGATCGACGGGTTTGGGGATGGAGAAGTCGGCCTTGGCGTGGTTTGCCAGTCGATGACACGCTTAGTCAGCGTAGAATATGCGATGCAACACGGCCAAACTTCACAATCCAAGCCTGACGACTATTACCAGTCCACCCAGCGAGATACAGCTTTATGGTGTGTTGGGTGATGACAATAATGAGAATACCCGGATCTCGAGCTTGGCTCCCCGAGGAGATCCAGCAACCGAAGCGCAGGAGCACTCGTCACAAACGCCCATGCGATCAACACGACAGCATCCTCAATTCGAGCCCAGTGAACCATACCGCATACTCCTCTAGGCAGTAATATCGGGCTCTGGTCCCTACAAGTGGCAACATTATGGATTCGCAGCACCACCGCGACTGCGTCCAATTGTGCTCAGCATGGTGACGGAATTCCGATTCAGCGGCGGCGAAACAGCGGACGTTAAATCGGCCATATGGACAGGAGCTGGTCTAATACGGTTAAGTCAAATGTTACTACCAAATGAGCCGACTCCTATCGTTCCCACACTGGCTATGTACGGCCACGACCTGCCTCTGACGGCCTTTCAAGAGCAGGAAGATGAGAACACCATGTACGGGAAACTTCGACTCGGCAGCTCCGAGACCTTGTATGGAACATTCCAGATCTTGAAAGGACTCGAAATTCGCGTCGACTGGATGAACACAGAATACAGAGACTGGTACTTCGACAAGGCCATTCGGCCCCGCTGATTGGTATAACAAGCGGACGTTTTCATTGCATGCACAAAACTTTCTCTTACAACACCCAATTCCTCGCTTGCGCCGGCTACATTACCTTAACCCCAAGTATCGGATGCTCCAGGCCAACCTTCCCATCTGCCACTGGGTGACCTTCCCAGCAGAATATCATACCGCGTAATGGGTGACACACTAGCCTGCATGCAACCAAACCCAACTCGCGAAAACTCTGTCGACCGAAACTCCTGGGACTATGCCATACCATGTGGATGGGAAACCGATATGCCCGACTTGTCAATCTGGGTATTACTCGATGCACTGGATAGCAATCTGTACACTGCCGAGGCAAGAAGGCAGGCTGGGGAACCAGGCTGGGGAATTCCAGGCTAGGGAGCCAAGTCTGGAGTCGGATACGTGGACAAGACAGATAGGCAGAGGGACCGAGACCGGGCTCGCAAGTTTATCGTGACTAATTATTAGATCTTGATATCCAACCGAGGCCATTCCAATTCATGTTGCCGTGGTTCGACTAGCAAGCAAGATTGACTCTTTAGAAGAAGAGGCCAGGGGCGCGATATGAGTAGGCTTACATAGGTACATACTCTACACACAATTTGTACAAAACCCACATACCCACCCCAAATACATCCACCCACCTCCCTCACCTCTCACCCCAACCCCTCACCCCAACCCAACTCCACTGCCAACCTCTCTCTCACCCCCTCCTCTCCGCAACCCTAACCATAAACCCCTCCTGCCTCACAAAGCAATCATTATAAAACGTCCACT
>JAABUS010000087.1_pt1 | contig 211675 bp, 189 predicted proteins | sample 5560161 | NCBI WGS metagenome assembly JAABUS01 (sample SAMN10711885, study PRJNA513376) | rock metagenome | isolation source: Antarctica rocks | place: Antarctica: Victoria Land, Trio Nunatak nord | collected 2016-01-04 | reverse complement strand
GTTTATCTTTCATCACTATTTGATCATTCATGAACTTGTGTCTTGCACAGAACTTCTACTTCACTCAGTGCATGTCATACAAAGACGTTGAAGAAGATTTTACTCGTCATTTCTTCTGCTTTGACTCATAGTTTCTGATCGTATTGATCGAAGCGTTCATACGTCTCAAGATCAACGCAGCCTGTTCATGTTGATACAATTTGACTGCGACATTCATTTCATTGAAAGCGTTCATCGTCGAGAACGTTATTGTCAGAGTCGCTGTACACTGCAGTACTGCACGCAGAATTAATTCAGATGTGACAGACTTTGTACGAATAGATTGTTGAAGAAAATCAGAAGCAGCGAGCGCAAAATGAAGCAATAACTGAATAAATAACTGAGGTGAAGCAAGTCTTCGAATATGTTGCATATTATCGGGAGAAGAACTCTGTTGACATGCAACATGTTGAGGGCTTGGCAATAACTCGAAATAACTGAAGACGTCGACATGTAGTGAAATGAGGGTGTACATGTAGTGAAAAGGGGTGTACGTTTAGTGGTTCCCTTAAATAATGCAATATATTAAGTTCTAAGCGAATATGTTACATCAATCTACTTAAAATGGCGGCAGGTGAAAGGGATACCCTCCGTTCTTGATTCGAAAGACGCTTAGCAAGAAGCTGTACATGACAAGCATTACACCGCCCCATGCGAAAACAGCCACCTGCTGCTTCTTTGGATCTGACATGCGTGGTACTCTCAATGCTAGAGCAATAGTTGCAAAGGAAAGAGTGCCGTCTACACAACTGTTAGTGTTCTAGATTCGCGTCATGGAAGGACTAGACGGTTGGATGGCCACTTACACATTGCAGCGACAATCTGCGTCTCAAGGCCAAATTGGTTGGAGAAACCGCCAGCAAAATAGTTGATTCCACCTTTTCCATCACCCGACACATATGGCACTTTCCTTATGTGATTAAACATATGACCACTTGTAAAGAGCAGTATGATAATAAGGCTAATTGCAGCCCACAAGTTTCGGTTTTGGATGATTGGGAGTATGTAAGGTGACGCGACACTCAAGATTGACACAAGTCCTAGAACACTGGTAGTAACAGCGACTATGCGAGAATAGTTTAGAGGCCGATATATGGGTGGCTTCGCGCCATCCGGCAAATGCCGAGTGATCCAGTCGTATACTTGATCCGCAGATTGTGAGCTTGAGGAAGCACTAGGTTTAGCACATGCAAGTTTACTCTCGATATCTTTGTTTCACTCACCCCGCTGTGAAGTCATATCGAATGGGCTGACTGTCAGCCTTGGCGTCCGGGCCGACCGTTTGTGGGAAGAAGAGCAAAATTGGAGCAGTCTGCAGCATGAGCTATCAAGGACAATCAGCATCTGTAGCAGGGACTGAAGATGACAACGTTGAGAACAATTGCCTGATACCTTCTGGAACGTCCCCTTTCCATCCAAGAAATCCAATGTGCCATAGAGCACCCGAAGATTTCCATCTTTGTCACCCAGAGCCCAGCTCCTACCAATCAGATCCCATTCTGGTTGGAAGTCGCGACACAATTGGCATCCAAAGCGAGCTTCAAGCGCAGTGAGGAGAACAACTACACTGAAGTTGCGAGGAGCGCCGGTCAGCTCATCGTACGAAGCGTCGTCGAGCTTCAGAGGAGCTGATAGGAGGGACTTCGCATGATAGTCTTCGAACCTAGATCCCAAATCCTTTTTCACGGCTAGAGAGATAGCCGGAAGCAGGCATAGAATGAAAGATCTAGGAAATCTCATGATGATACAAGGTCAGAGTCCTCGGTGTCAGTGCTGTAAAATTGATAATTTATCTGTCTTGGAAGCTACAGGAGAATGTGGTTGTTGTTCAATTCGGCAGACGGGGTATTAGTTTATCCATGATTGCGCTAAGCAATACGTGTGTTTACCTTACTTTTAATCCGCGTGCAAAAGGCGCGATCCTTATTAAACCATTACCAGCCCACTCAAGTCTATCAAACCCTGACGCTTACAATGGACACAAATATACAGCAAGATTGCGCAGGAGCTGCAGAGGTGATAGCCTGAACTGCATCTTACTTAGACTTGTTTTACTGATCTCGTTCTTCGCAGCTTTTGCAGGCACTAAACACTCGTGCGCAGGAGATAGCTTATGAGAAAAGTTTGCAACAGTCTGAGGTTGTATTTCACAATGAGAAAACAAGGCAATTTCGTCTACAAATACTATTGCTTGAGGATCGGAACGAGGACCTGCTTGCGCAACTGTCAACGGACGATGAATGCATCGAAGAACTGATGAACTACTGCAAGGACGTAGAGGCTCGACTAGAATTGGCTGTAGACAGTCTACAAAGTACACAAAGTGATCTGCGAGTAAAGTCGCGGGAAGTCGAGACCTTGAAAGTAGGAAAAGACCCCAAGCTGAGATGCGCCAACGGGATGCTGATAATTTCGAAGGTAGAGCTAAGTTCCTTACACGGTGTCACGATGAATTCGACCAAACTACTGACGGAAAAGCTTACGTTGGCTCGCGAGTTGTCAACATTGAGACCCGAAGTCGAACACCTGCGGACTCAGGCTGCATCGCAACAGTCGCTGCTTGCAGAAAAATTATCTTTCCAGCGGCAATTGAGTACCTGCCAGGTGGAGCTGGAAACAGAGAGACGTTCTACGCAACGTAACTTGGCTAAGGAAGGTAGATTGCAAGCCCAAGATTCAATATATGAGAGCAAGCTTGAACAACTCCAGGCAGAAGTAGCCAAAGAGCGAAGTGAGCGCCAAAAGGTAGAACGCCAGGTCCAAAAGACCATGTCCGAGTTGGAGAATGAGAATGCTACTTTCGAGTCCCGCTTGGATAGCTTGAAGAACAAATTAAGGCTTGCGAAGGACCAGCTTAAAGAAGAGCAGACAAAGAAACCGAACGTTCACACAACTGCTCAAGCAACTGCTGGCAGTTTAGATGCCATTGGCGTTGGGAAAACGACGGCTAGAAATTCTCGCAAACGAAACGCCGCACAGATGGATTCAGATACCATGATCGGCACACCCGGTCTTCCCCCAGTAACAAAGAAGAGCAAAAGAGGCTCGACTTTACCAGGAGACAAATCTACCTTCTCCATTACGCCATTTCTGAATCGAACGGCGAGCGTAGGACCGGACAGCCCCATTGGAGAACCAAGTAATAGCGATCGAGATGAAGAGCTACAGAAAATTAATGATCCTCCGAACGGTCTGCAGAGTTTAAAGGGGTCATCCTCCGCTGCAGACTCCCACAAAGCCCCGATAACCAACTACGCCAGTAAATATGCGCCCGTACGAAAGTCAGGTCTAACTGGAAAATCAAAGTCAGCAAAGACGGATATTGGGGCCCCTCTTAATAGGAAGAAACCACAGACTACACCGTCGTTAGAGCAGGTTGCCGAAGAGAATGACGAGGAGACCGGGTCCGTGGCAATCGCTCGGCCAACGGTCGCAGAAAACGCAATCTCAGATGATACAGCCAGCGGTGATGTCGAGGTAAAGAGGCGAAAACGGAAAATACTCGGCGAAGGTCCCAGTGAAACTCTGTTCGACGAGGACGATGGGGAGGCCTTTAAAGGTGATCGGGAGCTCCTGGGCGGAGCAAGAAACCTGGGTACAGTGGGCAGATTGACACTCGGAGGACCAAAGCTTGGTGCCCGCGTCCGACTTCGACCGGCGAAAGGTGAATTTGGCGCGATCTCGCCACTCAAAAGAGACAGAAAGGCCACCGTCGCTAAAATTTGACCGGCTTTGATCGGCTACGGTCTTGAGGGAAGCCTAAGCTAATTAGGAAAATTTCGAGACGTTGCGGTGAATCTTTCGTGTATCTACATGGAATTGGGTTTGGACTCTTTGAAGGAATTTGGAAGAAGATGTGCGACCGACTTCTTTTGATAGAACCTAAGAGTTCGGCTTCACTTGCTCTTGATACATAGCTCTACCTCGAGTATTTCACTGCGGAGCTAGTCGAAGCTATCTCGCCTGTATCAAAGATCACGGACCTGTTGGGTTATAGTCGATGATTTTCGGGTATTAGCCAGGCCTTGCAGGAGAAAAGTTTGGTAACTGAGACATCGATGTGATTATAATAATCCAAGCAGCCGAATCTTCATCGGGTACTAACGTGGTAGTACTGCGTATGCACGTATGCTGCGTTATGATGTGCACTGATTGCGGTACTCGTACTCCGTATTTATCCCCACTCCGCGTAAACTGCACCAGCGTTATTTCATCCCAGCATTACAGGAGCTAAACATATGTACTGAAGTAGTACGGATATTAACTCGGCGTCGCTAGTCAAATAAGAAGAATGAGGTCAGGTGTATATTGTTTGCCGAGAGTACTTAATTATAGTGGGTTCGATTCCTAATGGCGCTGGTACAATGGTGTTGTGGTTTTGTTCTTTTCTTATATGGAACGGCTTCTCATGTATGGTGCATAGCTAGAATAGTGTAACATTGATATTTTGCATCTAAGATGTACTAGAGATGAGCTAATTGATTCATGTTGTTACAACATTGGTGGAGAGGCTTAAGCGACAGAGGTATCGTTAAATTATCTACCTCCAGCAATGCGAAATGGCTTCTGTGAAGCCTTCTGCTTGTCGTACATTCAATCCAATGTCCGAAGAGTGAGCTACCGAGTGGACTTTGGATGCCATGCATCCTCTTCGTCGAAACGATGGCAGACTCGACAAGGGAAAGACAAGTTCGCCATCAATGCTAAAGTTCAAGGATTAAAGAGCCGTGCTGCCTTCAAACTCTTGGAGGTATGAAATGTGGCTTCGGATTTGGAGTTCTTTGGCTTAGAATGGGTTTAGATCAATGAGAAATACAAGATATTTCAGGCAGGCCAGACAGTCGTGGATTTGGTATGAGGCCCCTATTTCAGATCATTGCAAAGCTAACGATTCTAGGGATATGCTCCAGGGTCATGGTCCCAGGTACACACTCTCCATATGGCAGACCAAACGGCCTGAGCTCACTTGGCGCATAGGTAGCTGTAGATCGGACGTCGCCAAACGGTCGAGTGGTCGGGATCGATGTCATCCCGGCGCAGCCTCCAGCTGGTGTTTCCACGATCCAGGGCAATTTCCTCTCTCAAGCGGTTCAAGATGAATTCAAAAAGTTTCTAAGGGAATCGGATCGTGGAAGATTAAGGCGGCAAAAGTCCCTGGCCGCCGTGGAGGAAGGCGATCAGGCGACCCAGGAAGATCTGGAGGAGAATTCCCGAGGATACTTCGAATTTGAGAAGAGGGCAGATCTTCAATCGGCGGTAGAAGGTAATGTCCAAGCTCGAGCTGGACGCTATATGAAGATGGAAAAGCATTCGACGGAAGGATTGATGGTGGACATAGTTCTCAGTGATATGTCCGCACCCTGGGAACAGACTGCCGGCTTTTGGAAGAGGAGTCTGAGTGACCCATATTATAGGATGATGAACACCAGCGGCATGAGCTTCAGGGATCACGCGGGCAGCATGGTTAGGAAAAGGCTTTCGTAAGGTGTTGTAAGGATTTCGAAGTAACAATATTTAGGATCTCTGTAACGCGGCATTACGGTTTAGTTTCGATACCCTGCGTTTAGGGGGACACTTTGTCTGCAAGTTCTATCAGGGGTCAGAGGACAAGGCTTTCGAGGGTCGATTGAAAACTCTTTTTGCAAAGGTACATAGGGAGAAACCGGAGTCGTCTCGTAGCGTAAGTAGAACGGATTCTTAGTCTTGGCCAGTCAGGTAACAATCCGCATAGGAATCGAAAGAGGCATACTTCGTCGCTTTGCGACGTAAAGCAGATATCGCGGAGGAGCTTGTTTTTATCGACATGTAGTCCATTCCTACAACATCGCCAGTCATTATTATACATAATCTGCGGACCTTCCCACGGCCCAAATCACACTCCACCGCCATTGTTCACTCTCTAGAGTAACAGTATGCGAGATTCGCGAGCTCTAATTACCATCCAACGCCGTCATTGATAAGTATCTGACTAGAGTATGTTTCAGTTCAAATAATCTGCCCGTCGCCTTCTTCATCTTCTGTGTTCCCCTCATCACTCAACTCCATGTCAGCAAGGGCGCTTTCAGCAGATCGCTGAACCTATATACCGTTAGCCCTAGAAAATACCTTGGCTGACCTAGGCATAATCCTGATCAATTGCCCTACCTCTGCTAATCCACTTAATCCTTCCACGTAGCCCCTTTCATTTAATGCCCTTTTGATAAAATGCCACCCTTCTGATTGGTAGGTACTTATAATCTTCTTCGAGCACGCACTACAGCAATCATAGCTGTTGCCTTTGATTACCATGTTCTGATAGGTTGAAAGAAAGCCTCGAATTTGATGAGGCACAATCCCGAGAGGGTGACTTCCGCGATCATCACGGGGTGATGTTGGTGCTGGAGCCAATGCACCTAGAGGATGTTGCAATAGGGAGACGAATATTTCAACAAGGAGCGCAGAAGCAATCGCGGCTATACCAGGACGAGTAACCGTGCACTGCTGGTCAAGCGTTCGATCTGTGACCGACTAGCGGCGCATATGATCAGCTGAGGCGCTTTCATTCACCGCTTGTCCAGCTTACATCTGCCGGAGCTACAACATCGTTGCAGAAGTAGCACCCAAGTTCTTGCTCGATTTGACTGTCATGGTCTAAACCATGCCGCATGACTACGAAAGTATCAAAACCCAAAGCGGCGTTCATCACGATCTTCCCCGCTGCCTTACCCATCACGGTAGGCAACCATCTGCTTTCACGTGTATCCATGAGCAAGAATATGGCGTCGTGTTCGTCAACAAGCCTTCGTAAGGTCTCAAACTCGGACTTGACTGTGGATTCGTCTATAATCGGGTGGCCTGCCATTGGCACCGACATCACGTAGCCCTTTGAGTCGACTCCAGGGTAAATTTCTTTCAGAGCATCTGAAGCCCTGTGTGCCTTCTTGACCCCACCCCCTAAGCAATCCTGAAAGTTAAAGAGTGGCTGGCGCACAGGATTAGAAAATGATACCGATCCGTTGTCGACAAACGTAATACTTCGAACGCCCCAGCCCTTTGTTTCGGGGCTTGTCAGCTGCTCGAAGCAAATAGCTGCATAGTAACATTGTACTCACCATCAGATTTCGCGCAACGTAGCTGCCAAGTGTCCCAGCTCCCAGCAGGAGGCATTTCGTATTTTTGTTTTTCTCTAGATCAAGATCTGGCGCTATTCGCCACTTGATGAGCTTCAGATTGAGATCAACCGCTTGATCAGCTAATCTGAAAATGACAGTCAGCATCTGATGGGTTGACGTTACTCTAATGTGTGGAATACCGTTGCGGATCCATGTACTCCCCAAGATTTGCAATCTTACTTGTGACCTTGCCCCCACTATTGCGCTCCCATCCTGTGATTTTGGGTAGTTCAACTTGCATCGACGACGGTTCCCCAGCAAATGAAGTAACCGACGAGGTAGCATGTGCGAGTTCCAACGTAAGAATGATACTCCGAGCGTCATCTCGCCGTGACTGAATATCCCTATAGCACAAAATCCGGACCTTTTCAAGCTTCCACCGCCTGCGGACAAGAACTAGTAAATTTCTTAGCATCCAGCCTGGGTATTTTGCGTACGTCGATGGATCTGCAAAACAAACGAAACCGTCATCGGGGTCAACACCGTCAAAGAAACCACGTTCGAAGCTAGCTACAGACCCAACCACCCATTCGTAATCGAGATCTTTGTGAAGCATGCCTGGAGTCGTTGGCCTCCGATCAACTCCTCCTTGCATACCAGCAGTATCGGTATGTTCACCGATGATGCCTGGAGGACCGCCTCTTCTTTTCTTAGCCAAAAAAAACCCCCATTGTCTCGAATCAACACCATATCGCCATGTTTGTACAGCATCTACCAAAGCTGAGGTTTCAAGGCCGGCCAGACAGAGGGGCACATACCCGGATGTGCCCTGCTCGCTGTTCCCAGCCACATCGTTTTCAGAATCTGCCACGACTCTCCATGGTGGTTCGGAATGAAGCGCAGGGAATGCAAACAGGTAGGTGAATTTGTACCTTTTGAGGTCTGCAAAGCAGATAGCGGTGAAAGAAGCTAGCAGCGAAGGGCATGAGTATATGGTACCATCATTGATAGCATCCCAGATCTGTGTAGAACGTCAGATGGTCTGCTCGCACTTCAGAATAGACAATGTCTGCCGTACGGTACGTCCAGCTTGTGTTAGGATCGCTCCCTTGTCCAAACTGTTGTATTCCTCAATGGTGTTGACATTCTTGATCATACCCTCAGCTCTATAGGAACCTGCTGAAACTCTGAGAGCTTAGGTCAGAGCGAAGTCAACAGCGCCGGAGCACCTTAGCATTACTAACGCATCATTCGTCAGGGCATTGCCGTGGATCTGAATTCGACACGATGCTTCAGGCGCCTCAGATGGGCGTATTTCGTAAAGTCCAAGAAGGCGCCGCGCAGAGTCATCCAGCTTGTCGTGGTTGATTTTGTAAGAGGCGAGGGAGGTGTAGAACGGGAGCTCAATGTCTGAAGTCAATGTTGCGAACTTTAACATGTTTGAGAAAGCACGCTCGCCAGTCGCACGCACTGTAGGATGAGGATCACGGAAGATGCAGGATGATTCGAAGTGATCAAGCGGATAGAAAGAACGTTTGCAATGGAACCTACTTCGGAGGGAACACTGGGAGGGGATCGATCAACCGTGCTGCGGGATGATCACAGGGCCGAACCACGGGACCGGGTCGCTAGCGTGACGTGGAGAGCGGCGTTGTTTACTAGCGTAACTAGTACTTTACGGAGTTAGAGGTAGACGGCCCTCGAGGTACCTTACCTTAGCGAGGATCCTGACGTTTCTACACCACCACCAGGGTTGTCCAAAACAAGGTCCTTACCTTATGTGACCTCAGTATGCTCATTGGCTTGTGCGGCGGTAGGTTCAACAAGATGTTTAGATCCCTGAAATCCTGGCTGACTTATTGTGAAAGGGATATGCGCCGGGAAGCAGTCTGTCGCAAGGTATCTTATAGAGCAGCTTGACTTTTCAGAGCTGCGCCTTGCTCGCACAGCGGTAACTCCACTGGTCGAGAATTCTGCGTTTCAGGCGCACGTCCCGCGGCCTTCTCACACTAATGGTGGAACGGATTTTGAAGACAGATCATTCGAGGATGTAGAACAGCTTCTGGACTTTGTGACAAAGAGATGGCAGCGGCGTTGGGTAACAACGGATGTCTGGGATGAAACCATCCTTGAGAGTCTACTACGGCGGCCATTCTTTCTCCTTGTCGGCGTGGATGCGCCAGTGAGTCTACGATGGAAGCGTTTCAAGCATCGGTGAGACCGATAGCCGCGCTCAAACATATACATGGCTTAATGAGAGTTCACAGATGTGAGATGCATCAACAAACTCCTCCAACACTCGAAGAATTTGTAATTCAGAACGACCATCATCTCTTCGATCGCGTCCAAGGCCTAGCACGATTGATTGACCGCGCAGAGGTCCGCCTCGTTAACCAGTCATCGTCACTGGATATGCTTAATGAATCACTTAAGGATTTGGATCTGGCGGACACTCAACGTCTGCGTCCAAATTGGGACCAGTACTTTATGCAGCTGGCTTCGCTGGCTGCGCAGAGAAGTAACTGTATGAAGAGACGAGTGGGTTGTGTCCTTGTTCGAGAGAGAAGAGTAATAAGCACCGGTTATAATGGAACCCCTAGAAAAATCAAGAACTGCAACGAAGGTGGTTGTAGGTCCCAATACATCCGGCAGTCGACTCATCTTCGTACTGATCTTCATAGGTGCACGCTGCAACGAAGGACATCCAGCTGGTGTAGGTCTCTCAACTTGCTTATGCATTCATGCCGAAGAAAACGCACTTCTTGAAGCGGGGCGCGAGCGTATTAGGGAAGGTTCTATTCTTTATTGTAACACGTAAGCGCTCATGCAACACATTTACACGTTTGCCATTGATGTTGAGCGTTGTAGCTGCCCTTGTCTGACCTGCAGCATCAAGATAACCCAAGTTGGTATTACAGAGGTGGTATATTCTCAGAGATATGGTATGGATGAGGAGGTAAGCTTATTAGCCTTTACCCGTACATCGAACAACAAATAACAATTCAGACTGCGGCTGTGTTCGCCGAAGGAGGGGTGAAACTCCGCCAATTCTCCCCAGTAAGTCATTCCATTATTTGCGGATATTGCCATTATTAATGCGGGATAGCCATGCAAAGGTTTGGTGCATTTGGATTAAACAAGCGGCCATGTGTGTGTACGATACCTTACCCACTTCAGGTACCTTCAATTATCGATGTCTAACAGAGTAGTGTGGAGCTACAAATCATAGGGCGAGCGAACAACAACTAGGTACGGTGACCTATGGTAAGAGCCAAATGGACTCGGAAAGACAAAGTAGGTTTTTGGTAATATATACTGGTACTGTAAATTACAGATAGCGATTAACACAAGTCATACTTCAAAATGTCTGACTCAATAGTCACCCTGCGCTACATTGCAATTCATACCTACTGTGGTACCTTTGTGAGTGCGCCTTGCATTTTCTTTGAGCATGACCGGTCATGCCTACAGTACATCTGCTTGATTATGTCGCCGGTAATGTGCGCTCATTAGCGAATGCGATTGAGAAGATCGGTTACCAGATAGAATGGATCAAGGAGCCAAACGACATTCAATATGCTGAGGTACGTAGCAATGCGCTTGACTCGGAACTCAGTCACTGCTACCTCAGCTGAAGCCAGCACGTAGAAGCTTGTACTACCCGGTGTCGGCCACTTCGGACATTGCCTTACCCAATTTTCGCGCGCTGGATACATCGAGCCAATTCGAAAGCATATAGAATCCGGCAAACCTTTCATGGGTATCTGCGTTGGTCTACAAGCATTGTTCGAGGGCTCTGCCGAGAACTGTACTGTGCCAGGCCTTTCTATTATCCCTGGCAGCCTAAGGCGATTCAATAACATAGACAAAAGTGTACCACATATCGGCTGGAACTCGGCAGCGCCATCAAGAGCCGGAGAAAATCGGGGCAAAAGCTTCTATGGTCTGCGAGGAAGCAGCAAGTATTACTACGTCCATTCATATGCGGTACCATACGAAGAAGGGACCCTCGAGCAAGATGGCTGGACTGTTGCAGTTGCTCAATACGGCACGGAGAAGTTCATAGGCGCAATTGGACGACACAATCTGTTTGCGACCCAATTCCATCCCGAGAAAAGTGGAGCAGCTGGGCTCAGGGTGCTGCAGGCCTTCTTGAGGGGCCAACAATGGGAAATATTGAATGAAGATGTAAATTATGACGGCGCCCAAGGCCTGACACGGAGAGTTGTTGCGTGCCTGGATGTGCGTACAAATGACCAGGGAGATCTTGTTGTTACAAAGGGTGATCAGTACGATGTCCGTGAAAAAGGCAACACCGTCACAGGAGGGCAGGTGAGAAATCTGGGCAAGCCGGTGGATATGGCACGAAAGTATTATGAACAGGGGGCCGATGAAATAACTTTCCTCAACATTACTTCATTCCGTAATTGTCCCGTTGCAGACCTTCCAATGTTGGAGATCTTGCGGCGAACCTCGGAAAATGTCTTCGTCCCGCTGACTCTTGGTGGTGGCATACGTGATACTGTTGACACAGACGGCACCACCGTTCCTGCTCTTGAGATTGCTACGTTATACTTCAAATCTGGCGCTGATAAAATTAGTATCGGCTCGGATGCCGTCACTGCTACCGAGGATTACCTCGACAATGGGAAAGCACTCTCGGGCAAGACTGCTATAGAGTCGATTTCTGCGGCATATGGCAACCAAGCTGTGGTGGTCAGCGTTGATCCCAAGCGGATTTACGTGGAGTCACCCAATCGGACGACCCATCACACAATCAAAACCAAGTATCCTAGCGCGGATGGCAAAGAATACTGCTGGTATCAGTGTACTGCAAAGGGCGGACGTGAAGGACGTGATGTGGATGTATGTCAGCTTGTTTCGGCAGTTGAGGCTATGGGCGCTGGCGAGATCCTATTGAATTGTATAGACAGGGACGGCAGTAACAGCGGATTTGATCTTGAATTAATCGAGGATGTAAAAGCATTGATCAAGATCCCAGTCATAGCATCCAGTGGTGCCGGCAATCCATCCCACTTTGAAGAGGTCTTCACTCGGACTCATACAGACGCCGCTCTCGGGGCTGGCATGGTATGTCTCATGGGACCATGTTACTTTCCTGACAATCGGCCACTATGCTGATGAGTCCTTCAGTTCCACCGTGGTGATTACACAGTCAAAGATATCAAGGATTACTTGGCTGAAAAGGGTTTCTTAGTGAGGCGATTCGAAGAGGATGTTGGGTTTCAGTCTAACATGGCATCAAAGATGGTGGGCTCAACGAGTCGTAGAACAAAGTAGATAGAGGTACCTAGTTTGCGAAACATGCTCGAAAGTTCGAAGTACTTCCGGACAGGAAAGGTAGCCTGTTGGAGTCGCTTTACAGATAAATAGTACCTAGGTTACGCTATCTGAGGTACCGTATTATTAGAGTGCATTCACCTTATGTACCGTGGTTCTTTTCAGTGGTGATTGCACATTTGTAAGATACGAACGAGCACGGCCACGTAACCACTATCCGACGCTAGATAGGTAAAGTATCACTCGTGTTCTCTCATATATTACGGAGTACAGAAGGACACAAAGCCGTCGCTTTGTCTTTCTTTCAGCCTCAACCAACGTTTGCAAGCCGGATCATCGCACTTGCTTCAACCTTACGTTTTTCATCTCTCACAACTCTTCGTCATCATACTTCTACCATCATCTATCCTACAACCGGGTGCAGTACCCTTCTTAGAAACTTACGGTACGACATACGCACGCGAAGTCCGACCGTGCGAGATACACCATATCATCGCCGTAGCCTGCCTATTTAGCACAATAACAGCATTTCCACCTTGCCGACGTGAGTTGAGAGTTGAGCGCACAGGACAGATTGCTGGCATTCTGGAATTAGCGTTTTACCAAACTTCTACGCTTTGGGAATCTTGGGGTCTCTTTCTCACCCCTGAATTTCAAACATCCTGTTATATATCTGAGCAGAAGCTTCTTGTAATCAGTCATAACTGCAAGTATTATGCTTGTGCTCGGCACCACCAGAATCCAAGAAAACGAATTGTACTAGCAAGAACAGAACAAAACTCCAGAGGTTGCCACAAGGCAATTTCACATCTCATCGCAAAACACTGACTTTACATATTTGCCCAACAAGACCGGCCTTAGCCAAAGGACTTATCGAGCTTTTCACAGAAAACACGCACTCCCATCTGCTTTGACCTTGGCTGCTTGGCTGCCTTCCAGAGCAATAAAAATAAGTGTTATCCTACCCATTTCCACAACGTTAAGACCAAGCAACGTTGACGTATTTCGTGACGAGCATCTCGATCAATATGTCTTCTTCGGTGTTCTTCCGATTCAAATCCCAGAAGGAGCCATCTCGGGTCACTTTCGACGGCACAGGTATCTCGGTGTTTGAATTGAAACGGGAAATTATCACAATGAATCGTCTAGGAGACGGCACAGACTTTGAACTTTCGATTAGCTCAGACGACACTAATGAAGGTAAGTTTTGATGATAACAGCTAGGTCCTCTATGGTATTCTAATATTCGTTCAGTTTACGATGATGACACATCTATAATCCCTAGATCTACCACGGTGATTGCTAGGAGGCTTCCTGCTGCAAAACCTGGACGTGGAGGTGCTGCCAGATATGTGTCTGGTAAAATGCCCCAAAACGCAAAGAACATTCATCGATCGGAGATCCCGACCGCTAAATCAGCTGCACAAACGATATCTGACCCCGCGAGTCTTTCAACTATCAACGTGTCTCAGACAGAAGAACAGAGAATTGAGGCCATGTTCAAATTGGGCGCAGATCAATGGGCACAGCAACAGCAGCACATGGCAAAGTGAGTCCAAACGCTTCATAAGCACAATTGATTGTGTTTGAAACTATATTGCCTTGATTGCCCACTGACATGAATGATTTGGCAGTGCCACTCCAATACATCGTGGCGGTCCACAGAAAGGCAAAGCATTAAACCCCCCTGGTCGTGATGGTGTTCCGCCACCTGGGTACTTGTGCTATCGTTGTGGTGAGAAAGGTAAGCATATACCGAATTACCCCGGTATCTTCTACTTTACGCAGACTAATCATGTAGGTCATTGGATCCAATCATGTCCGACTAATGACGATCCCACTTTCGACGGCAAGCCACGTGTAAAGCGTACCACTGGTATTCCTCGGTCACGCCTCCAGAAGATAGAGAAGCCAACAGCTTTAGCAAACGATGGGACATTGGATGATACAAAGCAGCCTTCTGGGCGCATGGTTGATGCGGATGGTGATTGGGTTGTTGCAGAGCCGGATAAGGCATCTTGGTATCAGTATCAAGCCAAAGCCAAAATTTCTGCTGCTGCTCAGGAGGTTGCTGCTCGCGGTAGCAAAGAATTGCAAGATAAGGGATTAGAATGTTCAATCGACAAGCGCCTCTTTGTAGAACCAACGAAAACACCATGCTGTCAAAAGACATACTGTCTTGAATGTATTACGGACGCGCTACTGGAGAACGATCTACGATGCCCTGCATGTTCCACAGATAACATCTTGATTGACGATTTGAAACCTGATAATGGGAAGGCTGCTGAGGTTCGCAAGTACGAGGAGGAGAAAAACGGCGCGAGTCAACAGCGGAGGGATTCCAAAAGCCCAAAAACGGGAAATTCTCAGGCCGCGCCCCACAAGACTTCTGCATCTGAAAAGATTCGAAATCCCAGCCCCGCTGGGGAGGATTCTTCCAAAAAAAGGCCCGCCGAGTCTGAGCTTAGGAACGAGCGATTGCCGCCAGGCAAGAATGCACTAAACACTATGCAGTCCAATGCGAACGTGTCGAATCTGCATTCACTGAATCAAATAGCCGAGGCTGCCCCAAAAGTGCCTTCCAACAGCCAGCTACTGTTTCCTGGTGGAAATTTTAATTATCCTCAGGGCAGGGAATCAATGCCATTCCCGATAGCGAACGGACTTACAGGAATACCAATGGCCATGGCACCAGCAATGAACATGGGTTCGGCTATGTTTGACCCGATGTCCTCGATGCAGAATACATCCATGATGGGTGGAAGCAATGGCAATTGGAATGGATTATGGGGCCCAGGCTTTCCCCAGCAACCCTTGAACTTACCAGGAGCTGTGTTTCCAAATGGAATGATGCTAAACGGTTCCTATGGGCAGCATAATATTCATGTCCCGCCGAATCTTGGCTTCATGGCGAACGGTATTCGACCAAACGGTCATGGGATGTGGTCATTTGCCAACCAGCAACGAAATGTTTTCAGCGCGTCCACACACAACGAGGAGGACAGTGCATATTTTAGAAAGCCAGTAAACCCACATCGTCATCAAGCACGACGCAATGTCAACCGGCCAACCGACTACCGTGAGATTTAAGCTCAATAAGGCCGTCACAGATTAAGGAACGACCGAAGGTGAGAAAAGCGAGCAGTATTGGATATCGTCAGGCGTTGGACTAAGGTGTTTTGACATTGGAAGGGGGGGACATCGGATATGGCAATGCATCGCTGGTGGCACTCATCGAATGATACCCCGGGAACGGACTTGATTTGGACATGTTGGAGCGTCAATTTTGGGCTTTCCTCGGCGAGCAACATCGCTGCAAAGTAAGGTGTTAAGGACTTGGATGCATTTGTTGTGCATTGCGCAAGCATTCGGCCTGTGGTCAGTATATAGGTCTGCGAATAGCTCCGGAGCTGGCAAGCTCTTCACTCTTCGGCGTCGAACTTTCCAAGTCTAGTTACAAACCATACTTCTCTTACTTACCATTTGGGGATTGCTATCAATGTCGATCCGGACCACTTGAGACCGAACTACGCGCAATTCTTGCTAGCCTCTGCTTAAGTATCCCTTCGTCTACCAGTGGGTGCAAGAAGTCGTGGTACAATAACCGGCTTTGCCGAGACAACAATTCGCCGCCTTGTACCACGACCTATCCATTTCTTTACGTACAGTAGTATGATACGATTACTAGACTAAGGTATGTATGGTGAAAATCAGCCCCACCCCCACTTTGAGTAATCGATAAGGAAACGGCGCTAGTACACGTGTGACAATCATCAGGCTATCAGCGTTGGTAAGGCAGCCCTTCCTGATCACCTGCTCATCCTATGGATGAGAACGCCTACAGCGTACCTTAGTCCGCGACGGTATGAGCATATCTCGAGCATGACACCTGCTTCTGCGCTTGCATTCTCCAACCCCTATAGCCCATACTTGTATCACTTGAGTCGTGGAAGTAATACACACTGGCCGTAGCTCTAGCACACTTCCGCTATCACCGCTTGAGCTGCTTCACCTCGAGGCAGCATAGAGCATTCGCTTCTGACAATTTTACCGGAATCGTTGGCATGTCTTTCCTCAGGCAATCCTCTCCAAGCTCGATCTTCCCGATCTACCTCCTCCTCTCAATTCCCTTCCGCCGCCGCAAGCCGAGCACCGACTCCGCCGGCACGACCTCCTCGAACGAGTGCTCGAGCTTTAATGATAGGACCACCACCTCCGGCAATTACCTTAATGGTCATGTATCTCACCTTTGCTGCGCTCATTGCGCCACCGACCTCTGCCTCACTTCTCAAATCATCAGCAAAGGCTTCACCGGCCGTCACGGAAGAGCATATCTTGTCAGCGGTTCCTCAACTTCGAGTACAAGCAGTGCTACATACCTTCCAAATACACAAACCGGCCAACCTGTAAAGCGGCAGCTCGTGACCGGGCAACACACAGTTAGCGATTTGAGTTGTGCTTTTTGTGGGCTGGTGATCGGGTGGAAGTATGATGCAGCGGAGGAAGAGACGCAGAGATACAAGATTGGAAAGTTTATACTTGAGACGAAGAAGATTTTCTCATCCTCGAGATGGCAAAATCAAGAGGCAGGGGAGGATTGTGTCATGGGTATGCCACCGGAGAGATTGGATAGGCATCCACAGCCAGGGGTGGAGTTTGATAGTCAGGATGAGGATGAATGTGAAGACCTATTTGCTGGTGTTTGGAGCCGGAGCTTGGCTTTGAAGAGGAGAAGGGCAAGGAGATTCGGGAGGGTAGACTCACGAAATTCGGCATGGAGACGATGATAATGTCCGCGAACGATGTGAACGACGTATTATGAGAGAGGTAATGGGCTATGGCAGGTAATCGGAGGAATTGGATTTTTGGGGGCTATATGGAGCAGGTCTTTATTGGCGTTTACCCCGGTTTTTTCGAATGCAATACCCAGGATGCGATGAAGACACTGATTTCATGAAGTTTAACTTAATTCCTATAACTCGATGTATCCTCTCATCTTCTCAGAGTGCTTTAATGGACGAGTCAGGTGCAGCACGTGCGGGAGCACCTTCGGCCATGACAGACAGCAAAACAGAGGTCCGTCGAACGCAGCAGGAAGGTTCACTCATCATCCCCCTCGGAAATCCGGGCCTTCTTCCCCGTCCCAACGTTAACCACCTCATCCGCAAACTCCACCCTCCTCTTCCCGTTACTTTTCGCCAGGCCGCTCTCGGTTTCCTCCCTAAGAACGCCCTTTGCAGGCTTCTTCCTCTTCACCAGATTCGTGAGGTCATTCGCATCTTTCAATGCGTCCTCGATCCTGGCCTTCTGTGCGGCAGGAGACTCGCCGAGAATGGAGCCGAGGATGCCGCTGAGAGGGTTAGCGCCGTCGACACTGCCGGTGCCGGTGGGATCATTGATGGAAACCGGGGGTTGGCGTAATTCGATGAGCTATGACGATGTTAGCGGTTGTGCAACAGATCGACTGTTTTGGGATATAACTTGCCCGTTGCTCCATGTCTTTGACCATCTCCTTCACCTCGTTGATGTCCTCCTTGGTTACCTTCAGCTTTCCTCTTATTTCATGCGACGAGACATTCGTGCCTAATCTAGCTTCTTCCTGTTTTATCCTTGACTTGCAGCTCGCGATGGCCGCCTCCATCTCCTTTGCTGCTTCTTCTCTCATAGTTTCATCCACATGCGCTTCTCCCCCAGCTTCGGCCTCTCCATTCTCGTCCTTTTGCTGTGTCACGGAAGAAAACTCGAGCGCCAAAGATAACTTGTAATGGGCTTCGGCGATTAGGCTCGACTCTTGCGGGAATAGCTCTTTTTTGAGTGCTACAGCAGCTTTCAGATCTACGACAGCGTTAGGAAACCTTTCACCTTCTAGTGATATCTCCGCTTGTAGGTCATATGTGTCGGCCAAACGCTCTTTTAGTTGCATTGTTCGTTGTGCTTCATATGCTACCTTAGCCTTCCCTTCTCCAACCTCTGCTTCTTCAAGCCTTCTTAGCAGAAGTACACGAGCGAGATCGAGCACCTCGTATGCATTGACGAAGTCGTCCTCCTCCTCGTCTGGTGCCTCAACCTCACCATCACGTTCAGTCCCGTCTTCCTCCTCGGAAGTGTCAAAGTTTTCGTCGCCTGTGAATTGGAAGTGGGGTTTGTTCTCCTTCTCCGTCTTTTCTCCCGCACCTTTCTCTTTCTCTTTCGTCTCAACAACTTCTGTGATAACCTCCTGATCGGCTACCTTCCTGGGATCTTCGACCTCACCAATAGTTTTCTCCTTCGTTTGCTTCTGACCCCCAGGCTTTTTCGCCCCTTCTTCACGCTTTTCACCCGCTACCTTGGAGCCTAGGACATCACTATTCCGAACCGCAACGTGATATAGACACCTTCCATATGCGTAGAGCAAGTCAGCATTTTCTGATGACATCTCCCCGTTTAGCTCAGCTTGCAGCTCCGTCGCCTGCGAGTAAAGTTCCGCCGCAGCATTGTAGTCCTTGATCGAATATTTAAGTGTCGCTTGAGCTGTGAGGTCGTCCAGACGAGTTCTGCTACCATTGCTCACAGCGGTGCCCATGCCCTCGCTCAAGCTTTCAGTTGGTAGCTCTGGATGTTCAGCCATGTTGCCTGACACTGCGACAGTGGAACGGGGGTCCAAATGCGCGTTGGTCAAGCGACCAGACAGACAAGCAAGTGCTTGAGTTGGTACCAAGCTACTTTGACCTTTTCTTCAAGGAGATCTAGTATTGATTGGCGGCTCAAAAATAATAGCCGCATTCCTGTTCAACAATGAGTCTGCTACTACTTCTCGAGCCAGGTGGATGGCCTCAAGCGGTTCAGGTGATCGTACAAACGGGGCCTTAAGGGGGTGGAGACAACATGTGACTATTGTGGAAGTTCGTTGTAAGGTCGGTAGCTGCAACAAATGAGTGGGACAAGGAAATAGCTTCTATGTATCTCGCGCAGTACTTTGAGGCGCATATGGACACAGAGTTTGGCTCAGCTGGTGTCGACAGCACTTTAAGCTCGGTCGCGCCCGCGCGTAACCGACGCGTCCGGAATCTTCGCTGCTCTTCAATTGATAAATGGTAGTTGTTCTCTTTTAATTTATATAGCAGGTGAACGACTAATAAGTACGTCAGTGAGAGCGAGTGATGGAAAGGTCTACTGGTGCGGCGCCTATATTTCCACCTGCCCTTTCGCCGGTACCAGCAAACCACATACCGTCATCCTCACCGGCCTTCGCTACACCGGTATACCCCGTCCGGCTCCGGAATCCTCCAGAGCTGGCAACACCATCGATACTACCCATTTCACTTCCACCAGCTACATTGCGTCCGTTGGCCTTCCGCATATTCACTAAGAAGCACAATCTCACACTCACGTCACCCGCACTACAAACGCTAGCACATTTCATAGGAAAGCATTGTGGCACGGGATGGAGAGAGGAAGGTCTCGCAGAGAAGGTCCTCGACGAGATCGCAAGAACGTGGAAGAAGAATGGAGGTGGTGTCATCCTCCCAGGCGAAGGAGAAGACCTTAACAAGACCTTGCGTACCATAGAAGGCTCTATGAGTGGAGGGAGGATCGTCCATACACGCGGGCTGACTCGTCAAGAAAGCTTTGCGTTGGGCTCGCAAGGGTTTGACGAAAACACGGCGCCTGTCGACGGAAGCCGAGCAACCTTAGGTAGCGAGGATAGTCAGGCTAGTCTTGGCTTGTCTACTTTGGGAGTTGATAATGACGAGAAACTCGACCAGTCAAAGGACCCCAGACAATGGCTTAAAGTTGTCGGAGCTTTCGACCAACCGCGGTTGTTATATAACATAACTCAGAAGCACTTCGAGATAGCAGCAACGCCTTCCTCCTTGTTACCTGATCCCTCGCACAAAACTCACCTTTTCCGCCATCGCTATAATCTCATCCATCAGCGACTCCTCCGAAATGAATCTTTTCAAACATCTTCAGTTGCAGTCTCACAAAATAGCTCTCTTCAGCGTTCGTCTTCAATCATGATAACGGCCCAGCAAGCGTACAAGATCACGCCTATTGCGAACTTGTTAGGTCGCAGCGGAAGCACTCACCTCCTTTTAGGACTCTTAACAACTTCTCCTACTGGGACCTTGGCCGTTAGTGATCTGACTGCTGGCATTGCACTTGATCTTTCACATGCCCGGCCTATACCAGAGAACGGCGCTTGGTTTACACCAGGAATGATCGTCTTAGTGGACGGTGTGTATGGGGAAGAAGGGACAGCATCTGGACCTGGACTAGACGGCAATGGCGGTGTAGGGGGAATCATAGGCGGCAAATTCATTGGGTTCTCCGTTGGTGGTCCACCATGCGAGCGTCGCGAAGCCACCTTGGGTGTGAGCGGTGTTAGTGGCAATGGTAATCTGAACGCAGGTGGAGGCTTTGGCTGGGTCGACTTTTTGGGCGTTGGAAGTGAGAGGGCGTCTGGGTCTACGATGAGAAAATTGGAGCACAGAATACTAGGGCGAAGTTCTATGCACACATCGGCTGACGGCAGAAGCAGGGTAGTGATCATGGGCGAGGTCAATCTCGACAACGTGAAGAGCCTGCAAGCACTTAAAAAGGTACTGGGATATTATGCCGCCGAACCGGCAGAGGTATCGCCAATGATAGTCGTACTCATTGGGAATTTTGTCCGCCATGCGGTTTTGGCAGGGGGCGGTAGCGGTGGTAGCATTGAGTACAAAGAGTACTTCGATTCGCTAGCGTCCACTCTATCGGACTATCCGACCGTGCTTCAAGCTGCTACATTCATCTTCGTTCCTGGGGATAACGACCCCTGGGCTTCTGCATACTCGGCCGGGGCCGCCACCGTTCTTCCAAAGAAGGGCGTGCCGGAACTTTTCACTTCGCGAATCAAACGAGTATTTGCAGCTGCCAACGCAGAAACAAGCACATCAGGAGGCGAGAAGACGAGTGGGGAAGCCGTCTGGTCCACGAATCCCGCACGGTTGACTTTGTTCGGACCAGCCCATGAAGTGGTCTTCTTTCGTGACGACATTACTGGTAGGTTTCGACGAGGTGCTCTACGATTTAAGCCTGTGGAAGCAGAGCAAACATCGATTCCAGAAAATGAGGAGAATCTCGAACCACTAACCCCAATCATAGACCAAAAGCAACGCGAAAGCATGGATGTCGGTCATGCGGTGGAGGTCGCAGAGTCTCACGTGCCGGCATCTAGCAAAGAAAACTCGGATCAATCTGTGTCTGCTAACCTCCTCACTGCTCGAAAGCTGGTGAAGACGATACTCGATCAAGGGTATCTATCACCTTTCCCGCTGTCCGACCGTCCTGTACTTTGGGACTATGCAGGGGCTCTGCAGTTATATCCGCTGCCTTCGGCTCTAGTTCTTGTAGACCCGGAGGCGCCTCCGTTTGCGCTTACTTATGAAGGCTGTCATGTCATGAATCCAGGTCCCTTGGTGTCGCAAGGCAGGAGAGGCGTTGCCCAATGGATGGAGTATGACGCAAGGACAAGACGGGGCAAGATGAGAGAGACAAGATTTTGAGAGGAGCAAATGAACAGGAGCAGTATAAACACATACCTAATGCTTAAGATACCCTTTGATAGAGTCGAAACACTGTAAGTTTGGCAGGGGGATTTGAAGCTCTGGCATATGCATGGATGAGATCCCAATGGTTTCGGCAGTACTGAAATAGAGAGCATTGTCAAACTCTCGAAAATGGTCAGACCTGAGGAGCATTGCGGTTGCCTTGTGTTGGTGATTGAAAAATCCACGGCTTGGAAGTAGTGGGTACGGCGAAGTCGATAGAGTAATTTCGGACCTCTCTGCCCGATCCCACCGCTATGGCGTGCTACGGTCCAGGTCAAGCATGTTCGTGGAGCAGACGGTCATCCATAGAGGTAGTGAACACCACGCGACGAGTCACATGTGGATATGGCCATGAGCAGCACCGCTGAAGTATTTCGCAAGGCCTTATAAGGCCATGTAGTAGTAACAAGGTGTATACATCTAGAAGGATCATGTGAATGGGCTGAAAGCGAAGGTACTTTAAGGGTACTACTACGTACTCCGTAAAGTAGGTATTCTCTACCTCAAGGTGCGGAATACGAAGAAAAAATAAGCATCAACGGAGGCGAAGTCTGCAGCCAAATGTGCTGCAAATTACTGGTGCATCGAAGCAAAGTCTTGGTGGTTATCATCCTTATTGCTGATACCATATCATCATCATCAATATTCTAGACTTTGAACCACGAACGCAAAGATTGAAAGAAGTGTTGACTTCTCCGGTATTCGACATATGTATTTCCGTCACATTCAGTACTGTACCTTACTCGTATTATTGCGGGATTGTGACTACCTAAGGTAAGGTCCGTATACAGTACCGTAATACGGATAGGAGTTGTGCTAATGCAAGGTACCTCGTACTTCGTATCGCCTTCCCGAGCCGAATATACTTCGCTGCGATGATTGGCTGGCCCCGGCCCTGCAAGTAAAACGCCCCTGGTTCTAGTGCGACAAAGCCTTCCCTCTCTCCTCTCTCTCCTCGTTCTCCTAGTACAGCATTGTTACTTACCCACCGTACTCCGTACTTCCATTCCGATTCAGTAAATCTTTTCAACTTATACCTCCCAGCACTTCTGCACATAGCCGATCGTTCTGCAGCTGATATTTGCACTCTCTCACCGCGTTTGGGTTGATTCCAGATATTGGTCTTACTTTCTTTGTTAACATTTTAGACTCACACCTTTTGCGATATCGTCTTGACCCTTTGCAATTTTACGACTTACTCGACGAGCTTTTGAAAGCCTTCGTTTACGACTCCCGAACGTCCTTGTACTGTCTTCTTTCGACTATTAACGAAATCATTGATACTTTGACCGCGCACCGTACGAGATCCCCGATTTCGCGCCTGTGGCCTATTCCAGGATCTAAGTGATTGACAATGCGGTCACGGCACTCCCACCATCGAAGGATCATCAGGACTCTCCTCGTCGCCGCTCTGCCGGCTGCAGTGCTAGGATCAGATGTTCTCAAAACAAACGGGTTTACAGCCTGTATAAACAATCCTTCGATAACGGTCAATACGCTTGACATCCAATATGACCGCTCGGCAGCTGCAGTGACTTTTAATGTGGGGGGAACGAGCACGGAAGTGCAAAACGTGACGGCTTCGTTGACAGTCACGGCATATGGCAAGGAGGTGTACCGGAAGGACTTTGACCCTTGTGATGATGCCACAAAAGTCAAACAGCTGTGTCCTGGTAAGTTCCATCGAGTATCGGCACTTGTTTCTTGTTATGCTGACTCAAAGGCGTCCAGTTCCTGCAGGGAATTTCGCGGCCAAAGGTATCCAAACAATTCCTCCGAGCTTTGCTACTCAAATCCCATCAATAGCATTTTCAATACCTGACCTTGAGGGAGATGCCAAAATGGAGTTAAAATCCAAGGACACCGGGGCCGATCTTGCTTGCATAGAATCGGGGATCAACAATGGCAAAACCGTTGAGGTACCCGCCGTTTCATACATTGCTGTCGGCATTACTGGGGCTGCATTACTGCTCACGGGTCTTTCAGCGCTCGGAAGTGCAGGCAGCACTGGTAGTTCTACGCCAAGCCCTAATTTTAGTGATGTTGTGGGGTGGTTTCAATCCATGGCTATGAACGGCATGTTGACTGTCAACTACCCGCCAGTATACCGAAGTTTCACGAAGAACTTTGCCTTCTCTGGTGGACTCATACCGTGGAATACAATGCAGACATCGATTGATAATTTCAGAAACCAGACTGGAGGTAACCTTACCGCAGACAATGTGCAATACCTGCGTAATGCAACTCTAGCTTTCAGCGATGGTTCTGGAACCAACAAGACCGTCGTGGCAAAGCGTGGTGTCGAACGGTTTCTTGAAGAAATTTATTTGATTACCAGAGAAGTTTCGACCAGTATCAATGGCACTGGCAACGGAACATCTAGTGGCAACAGCACAGGTACTGCCAACGGCGACAAGGTTACGCATATCGTTCACGGGATACAAGGCTACGTGGAGCAACTTACTATCCCTCAGGCCAACACGTTCATGACCGTTTTGCTAGTTTTTGCAATTGTCATTGCTGCAATTGCCGTCGGTATCCTGCTCCTCAAGGTCATTTTGGAAACGTGGGCACTTTTCGTGTCTTTCCCTAAAAAACTCTCGAATTTCCGAAAGCGATACTGGGGTTTGTTAGCAAGGACCATCACCAACTTGATTTTGATATTGTATGGTGTCTGGACCCTCTACTGCGTTTTTCAGTTTACTCATGGTGACTCGTGGGCTGCCAAGGTCCTGGCTGGTGTGACTCTCGGAATATTCACAGCAATCCTGGCATTCTTCTCGTTCCGCATCTGGCAGGTTGCCCATCGATATAAGAAACTCGAGGGCGATGCATCTGCCCTTTTCGAAGACAAAGAAACCTGGTTGAAATACAGCCTTTTCTACGACTGTTATAAGCGTGGATACTGGTGGATCTTCATGCCGGTCATTGCCTACATGTTTGCCAAGGGCTGCGTAATAGCAGCTGGTGATGGCCACGGACTAGCGCAAAGCATTGGCCAGCTGATCGTCGAGTGTCTCATGTTGATTCTTCTGCTTTGGAGTAGGCCATACGAAAAGAAAGCCGGTAATTGGATAAGCATGTTCATCCAGATTGTCAGGGTGCTGTCCGTTGTCTGCATCATGGTTTTCGTTGAAGAACTCGGCATTGCGCAGACTACCAAGACGGTTACTGGTGTAATACTAATTGCTGTGCAGTCAGTATTGACCGCTGCACTGGCTATTCTGATTGCGGTAAATGCAATTATCATTTGCTGCAGAGAGAACCCTCATCGTAAACGGAGAAAGGAGGCTGGTACGTTATTGACGGCCCTCGATATCGCTAGACGTGCACTAACAGCATGTACAGAGAAAGTTAACAGGGAGATTGACAATCTCACTCCGCTTGATGCCCGCAATTCTCTGCTTATGGACCCTGCCGACTACCACGACGCCAAAGGTCCCCGGGTTGATGGATATCCGATGAGTACATACAAGAGCAGAACGGACAGCGACACTGCTCGACCGTATCGCGATGAGACACCTCCCCCCCACCCATGGAATCGGCGCGAGAGTACAGAGAACCTTGTAAATTCCGCTGCGAGCATAGGACATGGACACACTCGAAGCGCCAGTCGCGGAAGCGATGGTACGAGCCCACCACCAGTGGGGAGACAACCCACGGTTCCAGATGTTATGGGTGGGTACAGGGGGAGAGCTTATTAGATTGCAAGCCTTGAATTTCCTTGACCATCTGGAGCACTATCGGATTTGCATTTCTTAGCGTGGTATATTTGGATACGGCGTCTTGTCAATATACCTACATCACCTCTTGATGTATTCCGACGTTGCTATATGTCATTCCAATCATTCGTTTTCTCTCTTCATTCGACGCGTGATGTGCATATCTCTTAGCCAAAGCATTATAATATCACAATTTAAATTAGTTTCCATGATGCAATCGAATATCGATACGATCAATCGTAAGATTAGCCGGTCCGGAGACAAATAATAGCTGTCAGGTATTGACCATACTGCCTATGCTATTGCTACCGTCTAGTCTATTTCCTCAAATTCAAGTTGTGTGGGGCTTCTTGACAACTTGCAATGGTGAAAACCCGTGACCGATTTATATTGGTGTGAATGAACAGCTAGCTGAGTGTGCGTTGCGTGATAGGCAATCAATGTAGTCGATACTTTATTCATCCCGTTTTCGACTGAGAAACGCACTGCTTGGCTTCTGTTCCTATTCTACTCGGTGAGCAGTTAGCTTGCCGAAACACCCAAGACTGACCTTCCTAACAAGCTCCCTCAGGCTTCCCCTGTTGAATGTCAATCTTATTACTCTATCTACTACGTTTCGAATATGTCTTTAAAACCTGATTTAGTCTCTCAGAGCGGCGGCGAATGTGCCGCGTGCATTATTGAGAACATCCTGGCTAGTTATGCTGAGCTTTCTCAATTGGCTAAACTGGAACCGTCACCTGTTGTTAACGAGCTATTCGGAAGACTGGTATGTTTGTGTAGCCAAACACCAGATGAAGCCATCACAACGAAGGTTTCTGCAAGCAGCTTCCCTTAGTTGCTATGGCTAACAAGGATAAGGTATTGAAAAATCCAAGCATCACCAAAATAGTTCCCCATTTGCGGGCAGTTATGCTCAGAAGGCGAGTACAACCTTGAAGCCCATTGGGCTGAAAAGATAACTCGCCTGGAAACAAAGGAAGAGGGTACCTACGCTATCATCCCTTTTTACGGTTTTTTTTCTCTGTCCCTGCTACGAGACTTGCTGACTAGCAAGTCAAACAGCAAACGAGATGCTGCTCACTTTTACATACTACGACAACTACGTGGACCTGATCCATCTGGAAACGAGTGTGATAACATCCATGAACTCAAGAGAAACGCCATGCAAATTCGCCATCCTTGGCTCGGGTCCGCTCCCGTTGACGTCGCTGTGCATCTTGCAAGCGCTGAGTAACAAAGGATCTCGACCCATCACCATTCAGAACATCGACCGGGATGCACGGGCGATATCGACGTCTTGCCAGCTATGCCGCAAGCTTGGCCACAGTAAGACCTGCATGGACTTTTGCTGTGCTGATGTAAAATCCGAGGGATTTGATCTCTATGGGTTCGATGTTGTCTAGTTGGCAGCTCTGGTAGGATCCAATGATGAAGAAAAGCAAGAAGTTATTGCAACGGTTACGAAGCGCATGAGACCAGAAGCTTTGCTTGTTCTTCGAAGCGCACAATCTCTAAGGAGCCTGATGTATCCGGTAAGAAGTCATCAATAATCGTGAGGCCTCTTTTTGGATGTGTGCTGACGTTGTTGCAGGTGGTCAACGTGGTTGATCATACAACTACACCTGGGTTGAAGCCTCTGCTAGTCGTGCACCCTTATGATAATATAATCAATTCGATTGTTATAGCTCGTGTCAGGTAATTCCTGGCCAGTGCATCATCAGTTCCAACCGTTGAAGCATGGAGGGATGGAAAGACTGGAAGATTTTCTTTTCATGGAGGGGGCATGGGATAATACTAATATTTCACTCTGGAATATCATGAGCTTTACCCCGCTAGCCTGGACTTTACCCGTCACAAGTTACGATGTGTAAGTTGAGTGGTTCCGTCCACATGTGGGTGCTACCTAATCCTCTCAGTACTATATATAGATCTTTAGGATTTCCAGATGCGTGATCTGACGCCAACCCTACTGAGGTGTACCGTAGCTGAACGTGGTAAGGCTGCAATTCAAGGTTTAGCTCCAGTTGCCATCTTTCGTTTCCATTCGATAAATGTTTCGCGTCAGCCAAGCCACTTCGACTCCCGTGCTCCCTATCTGGCTAGTCTATGATCCCAATTTGCTTCTAGACTCAAGCGGCGCCAGACTAACATATTCCTCAGATTTTCAATACTCATCACTCAGTCTTAAGCTAGCTTTCCACCCCTTCATGCGCTCCTTGTGTATTGTGGAATCTCCTGGCTCAATTTGTATCGTACAAATCTTCCCTTCTCACCTTCGTTGACCATTTTTTCACCTGCACAAATCAATTTCCTGCATTTACATTGGATTCAGACCCATCGTTTACTACTCCGCATTAACCCGGAGAGATTCTTCGTTGTATAGCCTGAAAAGCGTACCTTGCTCGCTCTCTGTCGTCCACAGTTAAACACTCCTTCGGTGCTGTATCTAATCTGCCAGACATTCCTTTATCTGGCCCTTTGCTTCTCGGCATGCGTCTGACACCGATATTCCAAGTATTGGCACTTCTTTCCGCAACCCACTGCCAAACGCCGTCACCAAAACGCGGCCTCGTTTACGTACCGAATGCTCAGCATCCGAACGACGACAGTGTTTGGGTCACCTCATCATCTGACCTAACATGGTACTACAACTACGGCTCTCTGCCATCTCCGGCGTTTGACAACTCCACAAAGCTTCAATTCGTACCCCAGCTCTGGGGAGCACCGCAAGACCCTAAGGATACCACGTTCCTCAACGATGTGCAAGGACAAATACAAGGCGGAGCGAAGATTCCTTATGTGCTCACATTCAACGAGCCGGACGGCGAGGGTAATGGCGGTAGCAATGTTCCTGCAGATACAGCGGCTCAGGTCTGGATCAACGATGTGGAGCCTTTGAGGAAACAAGGTGTGAAATTAGGAGCACCTGCTGTCACTGGTTCGCCCTCAGGCTTCACATGGTTGCAAAACTTCTTTACGGCGTGCAACGGTAATTGTACAGTGGATTTCATCCCAGTGCATTGGTATGGGAATTTTGAGGGACTGGCGAGTCATATTGGTCAAGTCAGGGGTGCCTACCCCAATATGACGATCTGGGTCACGGAGTATGCGGACAACAAAGTTCCCCTTGCGGACTCCCAGTCCTTCTATAACTCAAGTTCACAATACTTCGACCGTATTGAGTATGTTCTTTTTCTGTTTTTATGATATTGCATTGGAGCTTACATCCTCTTAGCTACATCACCCACTACTCCTACTTTGGATCTTTCCGAAGCGACAAGTCAAACGTTGGACCAACTGCAGCTATGTTGACTGCGCAAGGAAAACTCACGGACATCGGAAGCTGGTACCTTGGTGGAGTCAAAACTGGGAACATACCAAGTGCTGCAGGACATACGAGCGTGTTCACGTTCCCGGCCCTAATCTTTGCTGTCGCAAGCTTATGGTGTTTTCTGTGAATAGAAGGGTCTTAATGCGGGGTTTTGGCTAGGATTAATGGAAATAATGTTTATAGAAGCGGTGGGAGTTCTGCTAAATTTTTATGCTCCTCGTTGTATAGCTTTGGCAGTGGTATAGGTGTTTGTAATGTGTATGTTCGTGAAGATACCTTGACACCTCAAAGATCTATTTATATTTTACTTAGGCCCTCCAAACGGTTTGTGAATATAAGATGATTACTTAAAGACATAACTATACCTTTTGAAAATCATACATCTCGATTACTTTTTACACCGGTATTTGCATCACCAGAGATTGAAAGGGGGTCATGTCATTGCTGCTCATATAGTACAAATCGTCCGAAATGTGTCGTGTAAGCTCTTTCTGCAACTCCTGCTTGATCCAGCAACAATGCCTTGGAATTCACGATGCCCAAACGATTCTGCGGCTCGCCAAAGAATCGGAAGACACATTGGGCTGCTCCTCTCAGAGATAGCCAAAATCAGTGAACAGCTGAGCGTAGAGCAGCCGCGGACCCTGAAATAGCTCCGAATAGTCTTAAGTCTGACAGAACATTGTTCCGGTAAGGGCCTTGGGGCCTTAGAGAGGATCCTTCTCCAGCATTTGGAATATAGCGCAACAGGAGCGTATAATAAAAGGACATGATATCGATATTAATATTGGCAATGCAGACGGGGGAGCTTCGATGCCACCAGGAGAGCCATATCGCGAAGCGCTTGCGTGAACAAAGAGCAAGTGTCTATCATTGCAGATAGAAAATGCGGGCATGGTAGTTCGGAGTCTTATCCGTAGGAGATTGTAGGACAGGCATATCTGCATCACTACTCGTTGAATCAGCATACCGAAACGCAGAAGCCAGGACAATGGAACGTTTGGCAGCATGGGTTTTCGTTGCTGCATGTAGCATAACCAGCAGTAACTGTGACACGACGTCTCTTTCACTTGGTTACAGTAACTATGTTATAGTAAATGTAGTCTCTCTGCGAATCTAACACGTTCCACGGACGTGGCTCTTTCAGCGCACAAACGAAGCTCTACGTCAGGAGGAAAGAGGTGGAGATGAACGAGAAGCATCTGTGGAACATAACCTCTCGACGGAGAGTCTCCGATAGACATTCCTGACTGTCGCAGGTTGTTCTAACCTCAACGTCAGCGCAGATGGAGGAAGCTCGTGTGGGTTTGGGCAAACAAAGCGCGCTTGAACCTGCGGTCAGTGAATCGCAAATTCGCGCGCTGGCTAAGAAAAAAGTATCAGCACCTGTGTTGAAACGGCTGAGTAGAAGAACGAGATACCACAAGTGCCCCAGACCCCGAAGTAGCTCTTATTGCACAACTCAAAATTTATTCAATGTAGATTGATGTTGTGACGACGGGGTGCTAGCGGAGCCGCTTTCTTTCGACATACAACCACCCCCTCCTCCTCAGACCCACCAACTCAATAATCATCACTCGTTCCTTTTGAGTGCGGACACTTTCGCTTGAATAATAATCATTCACTGATTCGTCACTTCGCCAACTCACGCCTAAAGCAGCTCACTTCCTTTGGGTTGGGACTCCGTAGAGCGGCTTCCTATCTCCACCCCACGCGGCGCGCACCACAGCCATCCAACATGGCGACGTCCTCCAAGTCTTTTAAGAGACTTGGAACGCCTCCCCTGCGCTACCGTACACCGTCCCCTCCGCGATATGCTGTTGAACCGATCTCCCCTATAACCCCCGATGATAGCGCTATCGAGGCGCTTGGTATGCGGTGGGCCACCGACTGCAAGTCTCACAACGAAGACAGGACACATCAAGATGGACATCATGATCGGAGCGACGACTTGCGCAAACGTGGTCACGGGCCTCGAGGTTCAATGGATGCATTTGCCTCAATAGCTCTGGCTACGAGCTCAGTCGGCTTACACCAAGATGACTCATTCCCCGTCAAACTACCTTTTGGAATTGTGGGGGATGAAGGTAGGAGCGCAGAGCGTCCTTCAAAACGTTCAAGGTCCGAGAAATTACCTTCGCCAGAATGGCATCGGACTGGAGCAAAATCGGGCTCAAGGCCCGCTACAAGCTACGAACAATCGGCAGACAGCAGGACAATCGAGGCGGAGCTCCTCCTAAACTTCTCTCATGAAGCAAGGTTTTCGACCCCTTGGCCTTCTCATCGGAGAAGCACAAGCGACGTACCACAAACGGCTCCGTCACTGAACGGTACGCATGGTTTTGTCCTTGGCCCAACTATTGATGATCAAGCTCCTCACAATGGGACTCAGTTTCCGGAACCTATCGTACATAAGACTTTAGAAACGCCACTGGATAGACCGGATATTAGCGACGGTGAATATGCAGGAGCTGGTTTGAATTCTTCCGAGGCAGCCTCTCACAAAGCCAGTCCACCACAATACTCTAGTTTGCAGCACATCGGGACCAATGGTATTCGTGGACTAGGTCATATCCTTACGTTCACGTCTCCACAATGTATGGCGATCGCGTACGACTCTAGAGCAACAGAACAGATACTCGAAGCTGCCAAGGAAGCTATCCCTGAGACGTTGGGCCAAATCGAGGGCACCCAGTCCGATGGCATGAATAACTGGTCAGGAACTGCGTCGGAGACACGGGAGACTGAGTCGAGCCAGTTCGCGAATTTGGATAAACAAGATTTGGACCGTAGTCCGAGTATAAAGGAAGATGGAATGCCTTTGACGAAGGCAGGTGGCCTGGAGGCCGCACAAGGAGAGTCTGCTCAGGAGGGTCGAGGCTTGTTGAGCTCACCAGCCCATTTGACAGAAACGAGCATTCCCATCGTCAGCGAAGCTGTAGCTGTAAATTCGGAGGCCTTCACATCCGTTGATGCTCCCTCCAACGCAGATCCGACATTGGATAGTACCCTGAAGACCTCTGAAGCAAAGCATTCCCAAGCTACAGCACCGGCCGTATGTGCAGCGTGCAACTTCACTCGCAACTCACTAAGTGTCGAAAATGACAACAGCTCTACATCTTGGATTAGCTGTGACGGCTGCAAAGGATGGTTTCATTTTGCTTGTGCGGGCTTTAAGAGTGAGCGAGAAGTGCGAGGTGTTGATAAGTACCGATGTCGGAAATGCAAACCAATCTATGGACCCACAACCTATGTAAGGAAATCTTCTCGGGCACATACCGCGATCGATTACGCTGGTTTGCACCAAGGAGTGTTAAAGACCTCTGATGAGACGCCGGAACATCACTACATCAAGCCGATCAAGGATGGCACAATCACATTCTTACCAGAAAATTTCGCCCGGATGCGTCCCGAACTGGTGACTGCAGAGTATTTTGAGAAAGGTACCGGTATGAAGGAGCCTGTTGTTGTTCCAGCACATTTCAATCCCCGTCCCGGAGATCCTTCTTCAACAGAGAATAACGTCCCAATCCACGAAGAAGCAGTTCCCTCCACCGATCCTTTGGGTGAAGTTTCTGTACACGAAGACTGGTTCAGCCTCCATCCAGAATCTCAACGCGTCCTAGACCACGGACAAGATGCGCTAGATATGGTTATCCCTCGAGATTTGACCGTAAGAAGGGTTGCTGAGCTCTATGGTCCTGAAGAAAAGGTAGAGGTGATTGATGTGAAGTCTCAGAATGGAGAAGGTAAGAAATGGAACATGAGGCGGTGGGCCGACTACTACGAAAGTGGCGGTAATAAAGTTGTCCGAAATGTAATAAGCCTCGAGGTCTCTCAAAGTAAGCTGGGGAGGCTCATCCGGCGGCCGCAAATTGTGCGAGATCTTGATCTTCAAGACTCTGTTTGGCCATTGGAGTTACAAACCAAAGGCGAGTATCCTAGGGTCCAATTCTATTGCCTCATGTCCGTGGCAGACTGTTTCACAGACTTTCATATTGATTTTGGTGGTTCGTCGGTCTTTTATCACATTTTAAAGGGAAAGAAAACTTTCCTCTTCATCCCACCAAAAGAAAAGCACTTGAAGAAGTACGAAGAGTGGTGCATGTCACCTGCGCAGAACTGGACATTTCTAGCGGATCAGACAAAAGAATGTTACCGAGTCGACCTCGCAGAAGGAGATACGATGTTGATACCTGCCGGGTGGATCCATGCCGTTTGGACCCCTGAAGATAGCTTGGTCATCGGAGGTAACTTTTTGACGCGACTGAACTATGGTATGCAACTACGGATTTCTCAGATAGAAAAAGCTACAGGAGTGGCTCGGAAATTCAGGTACCCTCATTTTCAAAAAATTCACTGGTATACTGCGTTGCGGTACCTGGAGGATGATCCTCTACCAGATAGTGTCAAGAACATTCTTCAAGATAGTGGCACGTTTCATCGTGAGCAGCCTGCTCACTACGATTTCGATGCGTGGGGTGAAAACTCCAGGTCAGGTAGAGAGAACTACCATGCTCGATACTATGCTCAGGCAGAGCTAGAGGGCTTGCCTGATCTAACCCGCTATTTGTTGAGAACGGCATTAATCGATTTAGGCAGCATTACAGAGGGTATCACCACGGAAACGCGCAATGCCGTGAAAAAGGCTATTCCCAGGGGCCACGGTGAGCCACTTGATATTGTCAAGCGTCTTGCGATGTGGAGCGCTTGGAAACGGGGCGAGTCAATACCTAGCTGGGCATTTGCAGGCATTATTCCTGAGGGTGTAGCCCCAGAGACTGCCGTGAAGCTGAGTACTGCGGCCGCCAAGAAGGCTGCGCTGGAGGCTGCACCACGTCGGCAATCGGCAAGGAGAGTTTCTCAGCAGCACTCTTCGTCCTTGGAAAATGCCCCTGCACTATCTGGGGATGCAAGCGCCTCGAAAGACGTCGCTCAAGTAGAAACTACCAAACGGCAAGACCTTTCAAATACAACAGCACCGATCAGCGAGCCCAGGACGCCGCCAAAAAAGCAACATTCCCAACTCAACCCGAATGACCAACTCGACACCACGCTCTCGGGCACATCGAAGAAACGCAAACCCGTGTTGGGAGCGGGTACAAGCTCGCACCGAAAGCCTGCATGTGAATCGTGCCGCAAAAGGAGGCGAGCTTGCAAGCACCGAGATCAGGTCGATGTCCCAGCTCCTAATGCTTTAATCGGAACAATAGAGGCTGGCCAGATTGCGGGCGTCTCAAGGCCAGAATCTTCACTAGTCAAAAAGCAAAATACCTTAGTTGATGAGCTAAGGTATTTTGCTGAAGGAGAGCAGCATACGCCACAAGCAAACCCCCCCCCCTCCTTGTTTCCACCTAGGGGGGCACTATCTGCGCCGACTATGGACTCCGAAGTGAATGATGCGATCTCGCCTGATATCTCGTTGGAGCCAAACAACACAATTCCAAGAAAGACTGAAGGGATCATCATGAACGTGTCGCAAAGCCGAGGGAGAAGTAAAGCTTGCAATGACTGCCGTAAGAGCAAGGTTCGTACTTTTGCATAACTCCTTGATAAGACGATAGCTGACTTGTGGTAGCGGCGATGCATACACGACGAGCATGGTAACATCGATCCTGAGAAGGCTAATGAAGCTGCTATTCCAAGACCTGCGGCTACACTGAAACGCCGGAAACTCCATAACGAAGGTCAAGATTCGCCTGTGGCCAAGAAACCAAGAGGTCCTGCAGTACCGGGTCCCCACGGCCTCACTCATCTCGCACATGATTCTGCAGAGAGCATGGTACAGCCCCCAAATAGGCCCGTACAAAGGCCGGCACCGGTTGCGAACATGATGGGACGTAGTCCGAGCTCAGCACCGACTGCAAATATGATGGGATGCAGCCCGATTTCAGAGAATCAACAATCCGACCGGGCACGCACAGATGCTCTCACCAGCGATGCAGATTTGGCAAACCAGGCCCTTTGCCAGCTCAATAACGCGATCATTAATACGCAGGCGCGGGGTGACGAGAAGTGCAAACTACAGCCTTTGCCTTCGGAAACCTCGAGGAGGCCTGCAGAAAATATTGAGGATGAAGTACAACTTGTCGCTATGCCCCCTACATCCAACCTCAAGGCTGAGGCAGGCTTCGTCCGGGAAGTGCCACTGCCCGACGAGAGCTTCCCTCAGCCAGCCGCCTCTTCACTTGTCTCACCACCAGCATCGTCACACAACGACGCCGGTCATACTCCACCTGCTTCGGAACCGAATCGCACTCCATCATCGTCTTCATCACGACATTCGTCTCGCCACCCAAAGCAGGTACAACGGTATACGCCCGAGTCAGGATCCGCAAGGAGAGCTAGCAGCAGCTCCGTTGCGGACATGATGGTGGAAAAGAGTGCGTCGCTGATCAACAGAGGAGAGACTGCCAATATCAGTGGGGAGATTGACACAAGCCAAAAGCGAGCGAAACCACGGCTGAGCTCAGAGACGTTTACTGACGAGGAAAGCTTGAAATTGATTAAGGAGCTTCAGGCGCAGGACTATGGGTTAAGAAGAAGGGGTAGAGCTTAGTACACTCTTTCAAGCATTTTTCATATTCGAGGTTGGTACTGGTCGTTTGTGAGCTCAGGACAGAGAGGGGATGGTATACCAACATGGGAAGAACTTGGTTCGGTTAAGGAGTCTTGCTGGTGGCGGTGTTATGGTGTCTGAGAGTGCTATTACTATAGGCCAGGCAAGCAGTTTGGCGCATCAGTGATTTATATTGATACCAGCGTTGCGCAATGTCAACAACCACATCAATCGTGGTGCAAGCCATTCTCCGTATAGTTCAAACCCATGCTTGTGTTGAATGCAAGCAAATCGGGCGCTTTAAATCACACCTTTTCGAATCTCAAGCAGAGCAATCACATCTTTTGATTAGCGATCGAGTTTGCATCTGTACTGCTTCCCTTACTATACAAAGGAAGCTTAAGAAGTTACTGATGCACAACGTCAAAAGACTCCCAAAACTACCATTACCGAATCCAGACTAGATAAAAGGGGTATCGTACACTGCAAAATCCATTCAACTCCGTCCTGCTCCCGCGAATATGTGAAGGGTAGACACTTTCCATCAATAGCACGCATAAAAACCAAGATACCGGTGTGACAGGATGCAGCAGGCATGCTTGCACACCATTCTCCTCGAGCAGACCCCTAGCGGAGCAAGCCACACAGGAGATTCCTTCACACCTTCTTCGCCTTCGTAGAGCCCTTTCCGTCGGTCCCACGCATCTTCTTCGTCCCTGTGGCCTGTTCAACCCCTGTGTCAGCCCTCGTACCCCTCACCCTCTTCAATGTGGCCTCGTCCCTACTCCACTCAAGGCAGCGATCCCCATGGCCCGTGAACAGCGAGAAAGAGGAGTTTCTCACCTTCTTCCCCGGCTTCCGCTCGACAGCCCCGACGACCTTCTCCAGTGCCCCATCCACCTTATCCTTAACCGTCGGCTTCCTCTTCTGCTTCACCAGCTCCGCCTCCTCGCCCTCGCCCAAAATCTCGACCTTCTCCGCTTTTGCTGGGCGGCCGCGCTTCTCCACGCGCCCGCCCTTGACTTTAGACGCAGTGTCAACCTTGGTGCGGGGCTTCGAGGTGTTGGCCTTGGGTCTGCCGGCACCGGTTTTCTTCTTGGTGATGGAGACAGTGGTGGTTTCGGCGGGTTTGCGCGGGGCGGTGTGGCCGGTGGCGTGGCGGGTGAGGGCCATATTTCGGATTTGGACGCTCTGCGTTGGGGAGGGGGTTGCTGGAAGGGTTCGGTTAGGACGGGAAAGATGTGCGATGAGCGTAGAGATAGGATTTTGAACTTCGAAGAGATGACAGTGCGTGTAACGAGACCGGCAGGGAGCAGAGAGGAATTTGGGTGTCCTCGAGAGAAGAGAGGAGGGAGGGAGGAGGGGGAAACACGGGGCGATTTGAAACCGAATGGTTTTGTTTGCACAGTAAACAATCAGATAGATAATACAAGAGCGTAAGTGCTTACTTCCTTGTTTACTTTAGAGTTTCTACCGTGGCGAGAGTATGTTTACAGCTTCGGATCTACCAGGAGACTTTGAGCAGAAATGCGAAGTCGAGAGATACACGTGGTTGCTGTCAAAAGGGCAGGCAGGGAAGGCTCAGTTTTTAGAGACGACTCGGCGCTTGGTATCCACAAATCACGCACGATCAACAAAATCGCCATGATCTGATTTCGAATATTTGTACATTCCCTGTGCAAGCCTTAGATACACCGTCCACAGTCTATGCCTTCTAGTGGTGCTTCTGTTAATGCTGTAGAAGTTTGCCTCATTCCGTTTGAATGTCCTCATGCTCCCAGCGCCGCAGCATAGTCTTACAACAACCAGAAAAGAGCCAGCCTTGAGTCGTCCGCTCATGCGCCATTGCGCTGCAGTTTTGCCGTTCTTTTGGACATACTATGGTAGCATTAGCTTTGTGCTAGATAGGTCAAGAGAGTCGGCTACTCACAAGTCAAAGAATGCGAATTGGCTTGGGTTGCTACCGTGCTCATAGACGAATCGACTGGCTAGGTAGCTTCCGAATATCGCGCGAAGGTAATTATCAGGGACCTGGAGAATGGGTTAACAATCGTCGATACGATGCAGTTGGAGCAGACTCACTCGTTGGATGATAGTTTCCAACCCTACTTTTTCTAATAGAAGCTTTGGCAATGCATCCTCCAAAACCGAATTTCTCAGAGGGACATTCTTCCACAACTCCGTCTTCTGCAGTTCCTCATCGAGCTTTGTAATCGCAATGCTCAATGTATCGCTCAACGTACTCCTCGCAATGCCTGTCTGCTGATGTTCTCTCCATATCGCTTCGAACTCAAGCGCTGCATTGCGTTTGATAGTCTCTTGGACTTGTTTGACGTAGGCGTCGTAAAACGGCGGCACCATGCCGTCCTCACTTATGCACATATTTTCTACAAATGCTTGGTCATCAAAGGATAACGATGCAAGGACCTCGAGTGATGATGAAGTGACACCTCCCTTGTTCGCTGAAGCATCTTTGTATAGGATGCATCCAGCTTTTTCGAGTCGTAGCTTCGCATCTTGTGTGATGAAGAGATTAGCACCTTCAACGATGTAAGGTATCGTGCTCTTCCCATCAATGATGAGCTTGTTGACAGTGCTAAGATCGATGGACTCGGGCCTGCCGCCGCAAGGAACGAACATGTCAAACTGCTTGCCCCCACGTAGATGGAACGTATTGCGGAAGATCATGCCGTTGTTTACCTCTTCTCCAGTCGGAAGCGTCACATTGGTCTCTTCAACCAAGACACGGTAGCCATCAGAAGAGAGCTTCGAGATATCGAACTCAGATATCATAACCCGCTTTCTGGCCAGCCGCACAAGTTCCTCGTGGTCAAGACCATGTGGGTCGGCAAGCACACCGGCGCCGTCAACTATAGCTGTATACTTCTCATTTCCAAGCAGGATCTCGTTGGAACCTAGATCGCCGTCTGGACCACCAGTCTGCAGCTTTCGCACGGCATCTGGTTGAAGGTTGAGCTTTCGATAAATCCCTAGAATATACTCCCGGACAGATAGTGTGGTCATGCCATAGGTATCGTGAGGGATGCCACCAAGCTTCGGGCTTTTTCCGGTGAAGAAAGACTTCCACCACGGTGCCCCTCTCTTCCTAGCGTGCTCGGTCGCCCAATTGACCAGGTCGGCGGTGTTTTCGTCCGGGCCCATGAACAAGATCTCCTCTTGGCCGTGGAGATCTACAATCGGATCTTTAATTCCAGGACTCGATGGCGGTAGCAGAAGGTCCATTATGCTGTCAATGTACTTCTCGAAGGCTACCTTGACCTTGTCCTGATGATGCACATCAAGAAGGATGACACCCTTGGAACCACCTTCGGGGATATCTTTGTTCTTGCGCTGTTGAGTGTTGGCGAGATTGTAATTCTCGTCGAAGAGCGACCTAGCATTGATAGAATATGCTTCTCTGTTCCTTGACTTGACAATACGAATTCCACCACGCGCAATATCACGGAAACGTAGATGAAAGCCACGAAACTCCGAACTGATGACAAGGAACATGCCGTACAAGGGTTGAGGGTATTCGACCTCAGGCAGGAAGCTGGGGTTCAGCCTGAAGCTTAACGCCACTTTAGTAGGTGTATAGAAATTGGTTTTTACAACAGCAGCATTGAAAACTCTGAATGCAGTCATAACCATCTCATCATGCTCGTTCACGACAGTCTTTGAGATAGCAGCCTGGAGCTGTGCGTCGTTCAGCACGGTGTGGACCTTTAGCCGTAAATAACTGAGTGTGGGGATGAAATCATCTTGCTCGCCTCTTGTCTGGAGGTAGTGGGTATTGGCGAATGCCAGGTAAAGAGACCTGACCAGGTCAGGATATTTGTTGATAATTTCAAGGATGTAATCAGAGGTGAAGGTTTCAGTCCTCAGACGACGCTTGATCTTGGAGAGCATCTCAGCATGTACGCTGTTGTTCGGATCCAGTATTGAGGCAAGCGACCTATACTCCGATCCCAATCGGTTGAGGAAATGTCCGACGAAAACCCAAACGCAGTGTGCATAGATTGTTTCTTGTAGACTCAGTCGCCCGCTGGCAAAGTGTCCCTGGAACTTGTTTTGAGGTATGCAGTATAGTAACGAAACCTCCTTCATAATCTGATATATCGACGCCTCGATGGGTGGATGTGCCATGGTCGAGGCTGAATGTGGAAGAGGGCGTAGGTAAATAGACATTATTGTAATACCATTCGAGAATTGTTCAACGTATTTCCTGGAGCTCGTGCACCCATAGTAGTGGTATAAATCGGATAAAGCACTAAACATTCCCATTGCGGAACCTTGCCTATACGCGACAACGAGCCTCTTCTCTCTGCTGCCCTCAATTTCAAACATCTCTATGACAGGTCCAGTTCTCGCTACCGCGTTGTTCATGACTGCTTGATAGATCTCTTTGGTATTCGATGTGGCCTTCTGCAAGAATCTTTTTTCGCCAATGATCTCCAGGTCCGTCTCTTCTTGGCCCGGATCTGGGTTTGCAAAATGACACTTGTACACAAAATAGCAACGCAACTGTTGATCCTTCTCACCAGGAAGATGGCTTCCTGAACGAAAAGTCTCCACTCGATAGCTGTTCTTGCCCGTTGATGGATCGACGTACTTCTCGTCGATTCGCTGCTCGTACCTTGGTCCCTCAATCACACTGACACCAGGCTTGCTCGTGTCTATGTACACTGCGTGGTCAGCAGCTTCTTTGTCGAGCCGTATTTCCAGACGCCCATCATCTCGTGCGAAAGCCGCTATCTTTCCAGCATATAACGATAGGATATGATTGACAATTGCCGGCACCGTTTCTGTTTGGAAGTACATGTCGTCGATGCCAAGCTCGTTGTAGAACCAATTGGTCTCGGACTCGACAAATTCCGGAGGAATGAAGCCTTTTTCCTCGATCTGGTCCATGACTAGCACGGAGAAGTCAGCTAGGTATCATCTAAAATTCGCTCGGTGGTTCTCGGAACCTACCCTGATCCATCTGCAGCTCCTTGCCCTCGAACTTGGGTGCAACATAGCCAGAATCTTCCTCGTGTAGGATTCGATGATGACTCGAACCAGGAACACTCAGATGCGTCGGTTGAGGCGAGGGTTGCCGGCCTGGAGTCCGGACCACATGCTCGAGTAATTTATTATGAATGCCGTTCTGCGGAACTTTCTCTTGTGCGTGTTGTTCTTGTGGTTCTGCACTCGGCATTGGTTCACTTCGTGGTAATTCGATTGCATGAGTTCCATTACGATCTTGCTCCATAGCCGTCAAGGAGGGCACTCGATGGAGCCTGTAGTAAGATGCGAGAGGAATTGCCTTAAGAGGAGTCCAGAACGTGCCGTTAGAGGTCAATTCTTTCGGCGAAGAATGCAGGTCTATTGCGGTAGCAGGAACGTAGTCGGGGACAAATTTTGTGGTTGACAATGGCTGATCATCTATTGTCGGGGTACAATTTACATTGTTCGTCTCGTCGAAAAGTTGGAAGCGGTCAATCTGAGTATTAATGTCGAGCTCCCCCGCCTCGGCTGGAGCCGGCCGTTGGAGATCAGGGACCATGATGGGGTGCGATAAGGCAGACCTGCCAAGGAAGGAGCTGCCGCCCGGTATTAATCAGCCTCAGCTACTGAAAACAGTACCTGTTTATTATTATATTAGGCCTTTTGTTGGGTAAATACTAAATACAGCGCTTCAAAGGACCAAGGACCAGCGTTGAGAAACGCAGAGTCTTTGTGCGCATCAAGATTCAATTCAATAAGGTATATGGACCATGCAACCAGGACGGAAATGTTACACGAGCTTCATGGCAAGACCACCACATATTTATAAGGCATCGCAAATAGCAGACGGCCACCGTCGTCACTTCTCCATAACACGAGTTGTTCACATTGCCCATTTGAGTTTACCCAAGTATCTCGCACCCCCTTCTAGGATGGATCCTTTGCGACCCTGTTGCAGCTAGGCGTCTCCAACCCAGCCTAAACGGGAGTTTCATCAGAGTTTTCAGACACTTGACAGCCAGGTACGAACAGCTAAGCCAGATTCTGGGGCAGCACTGTGACGTACTGCTGCGCTTAAGTAAAGCGACAGCCGAACAGCCCTTGCATTTCCCTCCTATTCTCCTTAGTCGATCGTAAGAAGTAGGTAGCGCTTTGAGACTTCAACCCTGTGGATCGTGAGGTCTCAGCGTTGTGCACGAAGCACGCGACATAGACCATGATTGCACGTTATGCCCGAAATTCAGTAACTCATGGCTAGCACGGTCAGTCAGCATCACCCTATTTTTTTAGATAGCCGCATTTCCTTCAGACTACCAGATCAAGGGCGGAGAGAAAAGTTTGCCCGTTGCCGCTACCCCGGATTCTTATCGGATGCGGGTGTACTAAATGGTGTATTCTGCACGCTCGGATCTTCCCTGTCATTTCAGCTCTTCTGAGCCATAGGCCTCGAAACCAAAACGCTCCATCCTATCGGCTTTCTCCAATACGGAATCCGTTTGATCTGTCAAGTATTTCTCCAGTCGTTTTCGGATGCTAAAATCGCTCACGGCTAATATCCGCACCGCGAGCTGCGCAGCGTTCATGGAGTTGTTGATAGCCACCGTGGCAACAGGGCATCCTCTCTGTTCGTAGTCAGCACATCGACACTGAACAAAAGGTTGACAACAATGAAACGAATTCGACGAACGGGCATTTGAGCGATGCTTAGAAGACTGTCCATGCCATCGAGAACACTACCCTTTACAGGTACGCCAATGACCGGAAGCGGCGAGATAGCAGCAATCATCCCAGGCAAATGGGCTGCACCCCCAGCAGCGGCGATGATGACTTTGATGCCATTTGATGCTGCCGTTTGGGCAAATTCGAACATTCTACTCGGCGTCCGATGCGCTGACGTGATTGTGACGCTATAGTGAATCTCAAGCTCTTTTAGTAGATTGATTCCAGGAGCGAGCACAAAGCGATCCGAGTCTGAACCCATAGTAATCGCAACCAAGGGCGACTTAGCGTTGCTTGAGTGGTGCGATGACGCTTTCGGAACAGAAAGTTGGGTCGTGGTTGTCAGAGCTGTGGTTGGATTCATCCTTTCTCCCCGAATACGATCCACGAGCTTGACAAGTGGGTTGATCCGATTTTCGGCTCCTGTCATGGAACTCGCTAAGACAGTGACATGACCCATCTTCCGTCCAGGTCTGGCGTCCCCTTTTCCGTACATGTGAAGTCTTACCCCTGGGATTGACAAGGCTTGTTGAGCCGCTACGAGATGCGAGCTTGTTTGCGCTCCCCCGAGGATATTGAGCATAATGGCGGAAGTATGAATGTCAATGCAACAAAGACTTTCTTCAGGTATTGGTAATCCAAGTATAGCTCTGATGTGGGCGTCGTATTGTGATATGGGGCAGGCTTCCATGGTATAATGACCCGAGTTGTGAGGCCGAGGAGCAATCTCGTTGATCAACAACCCCCCTAACTCTATGAGCTTCGCGATGTAGATTGATTTTGACCCTCAGACTCACCATCTTCCAGTAAAAACATCTCAACTCCAAACACGCCTTTCCCCCAAAATCCCGCAACGGCGCGTCTAGCTAAGCCTTGCGCCTTTTGCATGACCACAGCTGAAACGTTTCGCGCAGGTGCGTAAACCAGCTTACAAATGTTGTCTTCATGGACCGTTTCAGCCACGGGAAAGGCCATGGTCGCAGTCTCCCAGTCACTCATAGCCTCATCCTGTATCTTGACGACCATAACCGCGAGCTCTTTTGTAAAATCCGCCCATTTCTCAGCGTATAAGGGTCGGCCTCGTAGCGTGGCCAGGCCTGTGCGTATTTCAGGTGCAGATCTGATCGGGTAGTTTCCCCGTCCGTCGTAGGCTTCTGTCCTCGACTTGAGCATGAATGGGTATCCGAGTTGCTCGGCGACTTCTTTTAGCTCTTCAATGCTATGTTTTTCCATAGGGACAGAGTGCGCAGTAGATATTTCATGTTCGAGGAGATACTGTTTCTGATGGTACTTGTCCTGAATAACTCTTATGGTCTTCCAGCTTGGCTGAACCTCGACCTTAGTACCTCCCACCAATCTCCAGTCTTCTCTTACTGTCGTCCCTGTAGACAATTCCTCGAGCACATCTGTGTCGACATGCTCAATCTCCACTGTCAAAACATCGCACTCTTTTGCCAATTGACGGATGGACGAAGGGTCAGTGAAAGACCCGGTAACATGATTAGGGTGAGCATTGATCTGCTTTGCTGGGGAGCTTTCAGCATCCAATGTCACCACCTTGACATTGAGCCGGTTGGCAGCCTCGGTCAGCATGCGACCCAGCTGGCCCCCCCCAAGAACGCCAATGGTTTTGTCCATTCTAACTTAGGATGTTGTGAACAAAGTGCAATAATATATCACAAAACAATTCGATTGTAAGATTTTGGCGCAAAGCACGTGATGTTATAAAAACAATTACTAATAGGAACTTCAATTATGGAATGGCCGATTGCTCAGACCTTTCGCTGCAACCTACGGTACTGATTTCTACTCATCAAACCAGTGAACACGCGCTATGTTGCGATGTACCTCCATCGTTGATTGGACACAGACAGTAATGTGAGATATTTACGAAGCTTAAGGACCGTGGCTGTATTAAAATCTGCTGTTTAAATTGCCTTTGGCAGAGACTTTCCAGCATACTATGGTTACGACATTGGTGTTTGAAGCATCAGACATATCTGGCTAGTCTTGCGCAGGCTACAGAAAACTGACACATCATTCCACAGCTCAGACCTGCAATCTTATCTCATTGTCATTAATTATTTATACAGAATGCAGGTACCGAAGAAGCAACCAACACATAAGCGCTCTGCCGGCTTTGTTCGGATCGCCTCCCGGGCCAAAGCCCTGGGCATTCCTGGGGTAGGATCGGGCATGGCTCCAAGCCATGGGCACCTATTGCTCCGCTGGATCTGGGGTGCAGGGCGACAACGCCTGCAGCAATGCAGCATCGACTTTCACTTCTACAAGGCAATCACTGCTCCTTTTCGGCACCCCGGACATACCTTATTGATTGTATTAGTCTTTTGGTAGACACTCTGGAGGCTACCAATAGCGTGCCCAGCACCCCATGGGGGGCTCGTGTGTATGTACACGTTCCTGGGTTGAGAAACCTTCAGCCCCGAGTTTCCCAAATTACCTACCTTGGCATTCTTCTCCCCCTGTGCCGACCACGCATAACCATCCACGTCAGCACATATTCTGTTACAGGGCTACCAGCGGCATCCGATTGCCTTACCCTTGCAACAACGTGCGCTGGCTCCTCGCGTTAGGCTTCCAGCATCCTTCCAGTATCCTTCCAAGATTATTCTGGCGGTGAGATCGGCTTCCGGGAATTGAGCTGTCGTTTTCCCTGGCATTCTTCATTTCGTTTCCTTATAGCTCTCTGGCACTCTGCATCCGAATTATTCTTGGGACCTGTCATAAAGCTGACGATCTGCTATCTTGACTTCTTCTTTTTCGTTAAAGCTATCTGAAAATATCGTTCAGCTATTGCTGCTGCTCGTTCTCTTGCTTCCTGACTACAAACTCCACTCTTTATCGATCAGGGTAATCAGTCGTTACTAAGGCCAATTATTCGGACTACTGAAAGATCACTCTATTGCTCCGTAAGAGTCTTGTCCCTACTTTCGTTGGGCCTATCTAACATAAAAGTAGCTCATACCAAGATCGCAACCCAGATAATCATCTACCCATATCTTATACATCCGGTCCGAGCCTCCTCATGACTTCTTCGATTCCCCAAAGCCGGCCCCGGTTGTCCCTCGCCAGTCCCAGTACGTTCAGTCGAGACCTCTCAGTCGCCATGCTGGCCTCGCCTCGACCAAAATTCACCCTTCCGGTAGACCCTCGATTAATCGATCAGCAACCACCCCCACCACCACCATCGCCTGTGGGTTTCACAGCCTCGTCGAACGGGTGGATACCTCATAAAAATAAGCCAGTAGCCATGTTCTTGTAGTGACTGTTCAGGGGACGTGGCGTTTGCTTTTGTATAATTGGGCCTGTGGATCAGTCCGTTTGGTTCTATGCACACTATCTGGGATGGTGATCCGAGATGATTACAACATAGAGCAGTAGAGCCGTCTGTATATCTCGTTTTTAATCTAAATTCTTTACTTCGTAACCATGTACTCAGCAGATGGATGTAATTGATGGATCTTACACTTCCGATCTTGCCTCGCCACTCTTAACCGTACGCTGTTGTTTTTCTCCCTCTTCAATGTCTCCACATTGTGCCCGTTCATTGGTCCAAGAGACTTCCAGGCTTCTGTCGATCTACTTTTGTCAAGCGGTATCTAGCTGTTGTTATCGGAACTGTTGTGTTTAGGCCTTGACGCTCGTCTACGTGGAAATTTAGAGTACCCTTTCGAATGTTCTGGCATCAATGAGCAGGTTGTTGCTTAGAAACCCAAGTGGTTATTATCGTATAAATAGATATAAACTTGAGTTGTCTCATGACGATGCTGCCTGCGAAAGAAGATAATAAAGCCCATAGATAGCTGTCACTGACAGTATGACTTGGCGACGAAGTGACAGGGAAGATGTCTTGTAAAACATTCACTGACGAAAGGGTTCCAGAAAACTTCGCAATTATGCTTATGAGGAGGATAGACATAGGGAAACATCAAAAAACCATGAGATGGATCTCACTCTCGCAATAAATTATGTAGATGGAGCCAGACTGTAATTTACATCAAAGCTCAGGTTAAGAGCTTGAACATATCTAATCTTTAGTGGTATCCTTGCTCGCCACCGTTTTATAGACTTCGCATTGTTGATAAATTTATATCAGCTTAAGTGGCAGCTCGAGGCAAGAAAAACCCGATCCATGTCTTCTATCTTCCACTTAGCCATGTTCCGCTTGGTTTTACAACTGAACGAATATTGTATTATAGCCTTTCGAGAGTTCGATCAAAGATGTCAAAGTGAGATATGCGCTTAGTATGGAGTACAAGGCAGCCCAACCAATTTGAATTCCTTTAATGCCCTAAACCTCCCGATGTCTGGATACGCGGGTACCTAGTTCTACTGACCCCTGCGCAGTTGCAGATTTCCGGGACCAAGGCCATCTCCAACAACCATAACGTTCAATTTTCTTTTGGGGAAAACAGCAATTATTCATGTTCCTAGTGCCGCAATGGCTCAACCAAAGTCACGGATGCCGCCACAGACACCCAATTCAGTCCAGCAACCATTACTAGCTGCGCAAGATGAGCTTTCAGATGACTCCGAGGGACTCGATAGCGATGACCCCATGGAGAAGGACGAGACTGAGGTGGAGCTTGAGAAGCTCGTCTTCGGTGATGATGCAGGGTTTCACGAGGGTTTAAAATCCTACAACGAAAATGCTTTTCCCACAAACCTAGAATCGAATGCGGAAGACCAGCGAAACGCTGCGCAAGTCTCAGATGAAGAGCAAGCCTTACAAGGTGTTGATGATGCGGATGTACGTACTCTGGCCATGCTACTTGGCTTGCTCCCAGTAACAAGATACTCACAGAGGCGCTAGCTCTTTTTCCTTGATTCTGCACCTTCGGCGAATCTAAACACAGACCTGGTGCTTGCGCAAACCTCGGAGGACGATGAGCAAGACGCATCTCACTATCAGCAAGCTGCGGCATGGATCGATAGCGAAGATGAGCACATTGTCGTTTCATTGGCTTCTAATCCTAGGCTACGTAAGTTACGGCTCACTGAGTCTGAAGACCTTGTCAATGGCAAAGAATATACCAAGCGGCTACGACGACAATTCGAACGATTGTATCCCGTACCCGAATGGGCGAACCCTGCTGCAGTCCAAAAAGCCTCTCCAAGAAAACGGAGGCGGACTTCAGGCTCCCCGAATAGCTCGGACGAAGACGTATCCGCGGACGACATGTCCATCAACCCCGATGATCTCTCCGCCCAACCGCTAGCCAAGCTCCTTCAGTCAACCACGGGATTCATCCAGCCCACAGTGTCCACCGGTTCTTCTGCTCGAAAAAGGCTTCGTCCCGAAGTCATTGACATTCAACGCACCAAAGATGTTAGCGGCGTTCAACCCGTAAGCTTCCCACAACCCTCACCCCATTCCACTACACCTAGGAAACTAATCACCCAAAAGTCTGCAATCACATCCCTTGCATTTCACCCCTCGAACCCCCTCCTCCTCACCTCCGGTCCCTCCTCCACCCTCTCCCTCCACCACGTCTCCCCCCATCCTCCTCAACCGAACCCCCTCCTCACCTCTCTACACATCCGTCGCAACCCCCTCACCACCTCGGTCTTCCTCCCCACTCAAGGAAACAAAATATTTTTCAGCGGCCGTCGGCGTTACTTCCATGTCTGGGACTTGCAAACCGGGAAGATTGAAAAGGTATCGAGGGTGTATGGCCATCAGGATGAGCAGAAGAGCATGGAGAGGTTTAAATTGAGTCCGTGTGGGCGGTGGATAGGGCTTGTGGGGAGCGGGAGGAAAGGTGGAGGTTTGATCAATGTTTTGGATGCGGGCACTCGCCAGTGGGTGGCTGAAGTACGCGTGGAGGGAAAAGGAGGGGTTGCGGATTTTGCCTGGTGGGGCGATGGGAATGGCATGGTAATCATTGGAAAAGGCGGCGAGGCCGTGGAGTGGGATGGACGGGAAAAGATAGTTGTGGGACGTTGGGTTGACGAAGGAGCAGTGGGTACAACGGTAGTCGCCTTGGGCGGGAAAGGAACCGGAGCCCAAAGCCTTGGCGCAGACAGGTGGATCGCCGTCGGAAGCTCCAGCGGCATCGTCAACATCTACGACCGCCGAACCTGGGATTCCTCTATTCCAGCCACCCCAAAACCTGTCCGAGCGTTCGACCAACTGACCACGCCAACAAGCCATCTGGAGTTCTCGCCTGACGGGCAGGTGTTGGTGATGGCGAGCCGGTGGAAGAGGGATGCGTTGCGGCTGGTGCATTTGCCGAGTTGTACCGTGTATCGGAACTGGCCGACGAGCTCGACGCCGCTGGGGAGGATCACGGCCGTGGCGTTTGCGCCGAACTCGGAGATGTTGGCGGTGGCGAATGAGCAGGGGAAGATTCGGTTGTGGGAGATTAGGAGCTAGTATAAAGCTTTCGAATTACCATGTTCAACCAAGCTAACCCACATGAAAGGATATTGCCCACGAGGTAAGCTGTATGTAATCTATCCTCTATACGTCCCTACTACAGTATACTCCACATTATGTTGTTATTTGGTTTATACATCGATCATATCGATCACATTCATCACACCCATCACAATCTATGACAGTCCCTTGGCATTTTTAATCCCCACCAAGTTCCCATCTTTGACCCTCTTGATCGTTAATGCTGCAATTAACGCCGCCCCCACGCCTGACCCATCCTCCGCCGGCCTGATATCGACCTTATCCTTCTCCCCTTTCTTCCAGTCCAAAATCTCCCTCAAAGCCACTGCGCCCCTAGCCTTGAAATGCGGGTATTTGTTGAATACGCTTCCATCCGCCCCGACATGGCAGGCTTCGATATTCTTCTTTTTGCAAATAGCTGCCACACCGCAGGCGGAGAGTCTGGCGGACCGAGTGCCGATGAGCTCTGCCAGACGACGGCAGAGCTCGAGTTCGGGTTTGTTGGCGGTGATGTTGAGGGTTTTGTGCATGAGGTCGGCGGTTTCGGAGAGGTTTTCGAAGGGGTCTTCTTCAATCATACTCAAAAACGACGAGTCGAGGGTATACGCTTTGTGTAGCTTGCTGATGTCCTGGCCCTCAAAAATCTTGACCCCTTTATTTTGATGCAGGTCAACGAGAGCGAGGCGAAACAGCTCACCAAGATAGAGACCTGCGATCATTTTCTCAAATGCTTGTTGGCCAGGGCGGGGGGAGTCGTTATCGACGATTATATCGTAGGGGGTACGTGGGAGGACAACGTGTTCGTTGTCGAAGGCGCCGTATTCACAATTAATGGCGATGGGCATGTCGGGGGGAAGGTTGTAATGGGCGATTTTAGGGACGGAGCCACAATTCTCCATGTAGGCGGCGTTGCAGCCTGTACCAAAAATGCAGCCGATTTTGGTCGCATCGTCTGTATAGGCTGAGGCGATAAGAGTTCCGGTTGTATCGTTGATGAGGGCGCTGAGCTTGACCGGGAGTTTTCGTTTTGCAAGAGCGGCTTCAAATTGGCCAGCGACGTCTTTACCTTCCACACCCGCAATGTCGAAACCTTTGGTCCACCGTTGCAGAACGCCATGGTCTATGTACTCCTGAGTTGCAGGGAAAGAGAAGGTAAAGCCGAGAGGGATTTTGTCTAGTATTTCTAGGTCCTCAACTTCGTGGTGATATTCAATGAATTGTTGAAGGCAGTCAGCAATATATTCCCAGAGCTCCTCCGAGTCCCCTGTTTTCAACTCTTCTGGCATTCGGTATTTAGACTGTATGATCTCAAATTCACCCTTCTCTTCCGGTAAGATGATCTCGCAGACACGAAGATTGGTACCACCCATATCCAAGGCCAGGAAAGTGCCCTCCTCGTACCCGGTAGGGTATCCCATCACCCAGGTAGGGTTCATTGGCTGTCACATTAGCCATCAGCATTACACATCTCAGCTTGTTACTGCTTACAATGCTGCCTCCTTGGACGCTGAGACCTAAATTGACCGTTAGGGCAGTGTTGATGAGTAAGACAGGATGCAGCCAGGACTTGCCCTTTTCCAGCTCCTTGACAAAATGATTCGTCACTTCTTTCAGCTTGGCTTGGTCCACAGTGAATAGCCTTTCTAGCTCCTTGATCTGGTCTAGAAGATCTTTTGGCACATCGGCCATAGACCCTGGTATTGACTATTCAGAAAGACACCACCGCGGCACCCACGACTGACTAACATACCTCGGCGGGAAGGCTGCCGCCTAGGAGGAAGTACGACCATCTTGCCCTTTTTCTAGGGTTCCTGGTGATAAAAGACAGGCAGCGCTGGGTGCCGTTGGATTGAGATTTTGGATAAGTTCTGAGCGACTTTAACAGGCTTGGGTAACGTTGCTGTGATTGAACCGGCGAACCTGTACTCTTGCAATCAGCCAGATAGTGCTTGAGGGTATGTTCAATAAATTGAAAGAATTGTTTGGCGAATAGCTTCTTCAAACTGCCTTCGGCTCCCTTCCACTCAACAATTTCGCAGTAACCATTCCACACGCACCTTTGGATGAAGTGCGATTTTCGATATACGGACTGAGTAGATGATATGATAGCAAATGGAAGAATCAAAAGGAATTTTTATTCAAGACAGATTCCGGTGAAGGTGTGGTCCATGTTCAAAAACGAACAAGCTCACGTGATTACGTGACCGTAAGGCTGAACCCTTACTCATAGATTAGGGAAGGCGTTTGTACACAATGAGGTTACTCCGCGCATAGTACGCCGTATTACCTTAGTTAGCTCTGATTGCCGTTGGTCTTTGATTCAAGGGCTTATATTCCTCTACGTAGCTTCATCCCAGGTCTACGGAGGTACACAGAATCTCAAACAGACAGGTGATCCTGGCTTGTTGAGGTAGGGTTAGGAGCAACATCGATAGATTCGTTGAGAAAGCGCCATTTTGGGACTCCTTTCCTAAGAATAGACATTACAGTATGTACGGAATAGAGTATTCCGTACCTTATTTGATGTCCTTATTCGAGCCTCATTCTTAAAAGAATTCTAGAGTTCCAGAGTTGCAGATTGGCCATGATCCAGTGGCTCTCATTGGCTCCCTCATCTTTCACGCTAAGCCAATTGATCTCAAGACCTGCAGGGAATGACGTCGGGTTTAGCGCCGTCACAAACTCCTTTGCTCACTTACTTTGGACTTTAAGGTATCATCTGCGTCGTCCATTATTCTTTCTCTCTCCACAATACAACACTCTCTTGCGTTGTCGGTCGGCCACTACGCGTCGGTTTGGTGACTTGAGCCTTGCTAAATCAACTGCGAAACTTCGTACTTGTCTTTGGTTCACCCTTGTAATAAGTGTCTGCTTTTGCAGGCTGGTAAATTCACTTCGTGTATGATTGATTTGTTCAATCTTCACGGCAACTGCGACTATACTGCGACCGTACTGAGGAAGGCTCAACCAACATGTCCAACACTACTTCGGCTCCCGCAGCGACAGACACCGCCACCTTCTATGGTGCTCTCAATGGTGGCTCTGGAAAGGGGGCCCAACAGGAGGGTCAATCGGTCTCGACCTTCTTTGCCTCAGTGGCCACGGGTGCCACCATATTTGGCTTTCAATTCGCCGTCTTCTTACTCCTCAGGACGAGATTGTCTAGAGTTTAGTAAGAATCAACCTCATGTCTTCCCTAGGTGCTCCTGCTAATACTTGCACAGCGAGCCGCGCACCTATCTCGTGCCAGATCGTATACGGACCAACCCAGCACCGAACGGCCCCTGGCAGTGGCTCATTCCTGTATTCCGGACCAACACACATGATTTTATCCAGAAATGTGGACTGGATGCCTACTTCTTCCTTCGCTATTTACGCATGTTGCTCAAAATCTTCATACCAGCGGCTCTCATCATTGTTGTAATCCTTGTCCCACTGAACAAGGTCAGTGGCCGAGGCTCAAGCTTCGCCACAGGTATTTACGGAAACAGCACGACCTACAGCAATGTCACCGGCTTGGACCAGCTCGCCTGGGGCAATGTAAGGCCAACTCAGAACAACCGATACTGGGCGCATCTTATATTGGCTGTACTCCTGGTGATCTGGGTCTGTTTCACATTCTGGGATGAACTTCGAGGATACATCCGTGTACGACAAGCCTATTTAACATCGCCCGAACACAGGATCAAGGCGTCAGCGACGACTGTGCTAGTCACCGGGATACCCCATAAGTGGTTGACTTTCGAAGCTCTCGATGGACTTTACGACGTTTTCCCGGGAGGTATCCGCAACATCTGGATAAACCGGAATTATGACGCGCTGAGCGACAAAGTCCAACTACGTAACGCTACAGCTGTGAAACTCGAAAAGGCGTACACGGCTCTCATTCGGAATGCCAAGAAGGCTTATTTGAAGCGTGTTAAGAAGACAGGCGAGCCAAATATGATTGACGCATACTACAAGGCCCGAGCTGAAGCTAGAACTAAAGCGAAGAAAGGACAGGCCGGTGGGATTGCCGACGAAGGTGGAATCAGTTCTGGCGACCCACATCAAGTACACCATACGCTCGATGAGGCTTTGGCAGAATCATCATCTCCAGATCGCGATCGACCTGCTTTGCCGGCCTATCCTCGACGAATTTGCAGTAGGATCGTCGTTCCAGATGAATCTGATTATGATGCCATCCGGGACGGAAACCGACGTACCATCGTTTCCAGCGAACCAGCCCCAGGTGTATCCCAAAAACCTCAAAACCATTCTCGTCGGCTAAATCGTTCAGAAGGCCTTTGGCCTCTCCATCATCGTCGTCATACCTTGCGTCAGAGCACGGCAAACTCTGAAGTGAAGCCAGAGAAATGTGCGACTCCTCCGGAAGAGGACGAATTTCCCCTCCGGGCGACTGAATCTGCCTCTAACGAACCCGCCTATCTGGGACCCGGAGCTCAAGGATCAGCGCCTCACGAAGCCGATCCTGAAAAGAAATGTGTTGAATTTGCTGTACAGAATCACCCGAAGGAATTGGACGCAAGGCCTCCTTGGGAAGAGGATGAGGACGATGGTGAGCCCACGTGGAAGAAATATCTTCGGCAGAAGGACCGCCAAACTATGAGACTCCCTATTCATCGGTGGATGCCATCATTGCCACTAATAGGCAAGAAGGTCGACACCATCGATTATTGCCGGGAAGAATTGGCTCGGCTTAACGTCGCGATTGAAGAGGACCAGAGGGATCCAGAAAAGTTTCGACTGATGAATTCCGCATTCATACAATTCAATAACCAGGTTGCCGCGCACATGGCTTGCCAGGCCGTCAGCCACCACTCGCCGAATCAAATGACCCCTCGTCTGGTGGAAATCTCTCCAGAGGATGTACTTTGGGACAACATGTCTCTTAAATGGTGGGAATCATACCTACGTACTGCAATAGTGACATTGTTGATCATCGGGTTGGTCATCGGATGGGCTATCCCAGTCACTTTTACTGGTCTACTCTCTCAAGTGCGCTACTTATCAACGACTTTCCCATGGCTGGCTTGGCTCGGACGGACGCCGACGCCAATACTAGCAGTCATCCAGGGTGTATTACCACAGGCACTCCTGGGACTGCTTCTTTACCTTCTCCCCATGATTCTACGCATCTTTGTAAGGTTCCAGGGTAATCGTACAGGCACGGCAGTAGAACTGTCGGTGCAGAACTATTACTTCTTCTTTTTGTTTGTGCAGGTGTTCCTCGTGGTCTCGATCTCGTCTGGAATCACGACCGTCATTCAACAAATCACGAAGTCCCCCCAGAGCGTGCCGTCGATACTAGCACAGAATCTACCGAAGGCTTCGAATTACTTCTTTTCTTATCTGTTGCTGCAAGCATTGTCCACGAGCGCCGGAGCTCTTATGCAGATCTGGGGTCTAATACAATGGTTCATAATCGCACCACTGTTTGACAATACGGCAAGACAGAAATGGAGACGGCAGACCGGCCTACCAATTATCAGCTGGGGTACATTTTTCCCAGTCTTCACGAATTTGGCTGCCATAGGTTAGCAGTGTCCTCATCTTACCCGAAATAATCATTGAGCTAACATTATGTCAGGATTGATTTACTCCGTGATCTCACCTCTAATCCTGGTCTTCTGCATAGTGACTTTCGGCCTTTTCTGGATCGTCTACCGATACAACACTCTCTACGTTACGAAATTTCGCCTTGATACTGGTGGCTTGCTCTTCCCCAAGGCAGTCAACCAGTTGTTCACCGGTTTATACGTTATGGAGCTGTGCTTGATTGGCCTGTTCTTTGTTGTCCGTGATGTCGATTCGTATGGTAACGCAGTGGGAACGCCTTGCAAAGGTCAGGCTATCGTCATGATCGTTGTTCTCATTGGTACCATAATTTTTCAATGGCTTCTTAATGCCTCCTTTAGTCCATTATTCAGATACTTGCCCATTACTTTGGAGGACGAGGCGGTTGAGCGGGATGAACTTTTTGCACTAGCTCACGAAAAACGCTGGAACCATCTTGAAAGGGAGCACGAGGGGCTGAACACCATTGAGACTCCCGCAGAGGGTGAATGTCGTTCCGAGAAAGCAGCTTGGCAGGCAGAGGAAATTGGAGAGCAAGATATAAGAGCATCTAAAGACCAAAGCAGCGAGTCAGACCCTTGCGCCAGAGAATCCGGAGAGCGTCAACAAAGTTCGGAAACTGATCTCTGCGGCATCAGGAATTTCGAGGAATGGGAACCACGTGCTGGAAAATATGACGGCAAAAACGATCCTGGAGAGATTCAAAACACTTCTGAAACCGATCTTTATGGCGTCAGTACATCCGGAGATCGTCGCCGACGTAAGAGCAGACGTGAATACTACAAGCATCTCGAAGAGCGACAACAACATGCTTGGGAAGATCATGCGAAGTACGTTGAAGCTCGCAACGGAATACCTCAAATAGGAGGCAGAGACCATGGTTGTGATGGCAATAACGACCAAGCTGATTTCGGAGATGGTCGATCGAGTGCGGAACCAGAACAAGGCTCTGTAGTGATCAAACACCCTAATCCTACCGGCAGTGATGGCTACGATCATTCTGGAGAGCTCCAACCTAGTTTTGAATCAGACCAGGGCTCGGTAGTGATCAAACGCCCAGATCCTGCAGGTAGCGACGACCGCGATGGCTCCGGAGACCGCTTTGAAAGTGCCGAAGAACAAAAAAGCTCAGTGATGGTGAAAGGCCTAAGTTCTGACGGTGCTCATGTTCCCACAGCGCCCCAAAATAGTCTCGGATCAGGAGAGAGTGCCATAGAAGCATGGGGCCTACATGATGACGGACCTCGACCATTGTTAAGAGCTTTAGGCTATACTCCGCAAAGTGCCGAAGGGGAACCAGGTATGGCGGGAGTAAACGACCTTAGTGACAACGGACCTCGGTCGTTGTCAAGAGCAATGAGATATCCATCACTCAGTAAGCCCACGCCGAAGAAGATGGGCTGGGCAGAACGATCGCGCAAAGACTGGGCTGCACGATCCCCAAGGTTCGCACACACGTACGAAGTCCGCGAGCGTAAGCATACACGTGTATCCACAGATGTGGAAGAACAGAGTACCGACCGTCTTGGCCGAGCTTTGTTTTCAGATATCAAAGACGAACTTGAAGACCTTACTGTCGAGGAGCGCGATAAGTTGGTCCAACACGCATTTCAGCACGAGGCATTGAGGTCTAAGAGACCGGTGATCTGGATCCCCAGGGATGAGCTAGGTGTTAGCGACGACGAGATCTATCGATGCCAAAGATTCTCAAAGCACGTCTGGATCAGCAACCATTGTGCAGGTCTGGACGGCAAGGGAAGCGTGGTGTTTGCACGGGGCCCACCGGACTTTGATGAAATAGACTTGATTGAGTTGTGAGGGGACAGGATGATGAGGATGACGTTGGTGGAAGGTGTATTATTATGCAGGATTATCGTTGTCCCAAGCCTCGTGGGTTGCACTTTCCTTCGTTCTATTTATCATTATGGAGGCATTGGCGGAGTCTTATTAGCAGCATTATCATCACCTATACCCAGGCGTCCTTGGTCGGACCTGCCCTTGTTCTGTATTATTATGGGGGCATTAGTGGACGGTGTATTATTGGTAGAATTATGATTATCCCAAAACTCCTTGCATCATGCTTTTCATGCTTCTGCATGAACGTACGAGAGCAATAGAGATTGCCTGTTGGAATTTCCGAAGATGGAATAGATGATGCCATTGGGCAAGCTCACCACGTTTTAGCTTTTTGCGAGGGCAGTATGGGAAATTTGCGGTCACGGCTTTGGAATCCATGTGCTGTACGAAAGAAGCGGCGAGAGGCCTGGGGGTTCAGCGCTTGAAGACGTCAACTAACGTCTCGGCGAGTATACGTCGGAAGGAATCGATAATCTTTAGATCGCTTTTGCTTTATTCAGATTGTACCATGGGCTGGCTCAGTCAGCAGTGACCGAAGATGTTTGATATCAAGAGCCCAATAATGCACATGTATCCAGTATCAAGCCTATCCCGGTGTCACGACAGTAGCTAGCTCTTCTTGCCGATATACTGACATATAAATGCCTCAACCGATTACAACCTCCCTATACCCAATCAACCCCCCCCAATAATAGACTTCGGCCCACCCCCCTCGCATCGGCATCCTCATCATCACCCATCTCCCTCCCTCACTGCTGCCGCCTTTTCCCCCAGCTCATCAACCACCCACCCACCCCACGCAACACATACCTGAACAGCGTCACGCATCCGCCTTCGCACCCATCGGCGGGTATTCGGCCCCCGCGACATCGACTTTCGGCTCGCAGGTGCACCATTCGTCGGCCGGGTAGGCGGTCATGACGTTGGGGATGTGGGAGCCGCAACCCCACCAGGTTACTTTTTCTGAAGGGGGGGGGGGTTAGTTTGTGTTGGGTGGGAAGGGGGCTTGATGGGAAGGGGGGGGTTAAGAGGGGTTTAAAGGGGGGGTGGAGGTCTGGGAGGAGGGGAAAGGGTGTTTGGGATCGGATCGAAATATGGCACAAAGGATATGGGAATGGGGGAGATGGTTTTTCTCTTCAAGGCGTCTTGTCTTGGGGGTTATTGGCCCCATAAGCAATCGGGCACAAGTTGAAAAGGACGAGAATACATTTTCGGGGTAAGAAAATATCAAATAAAACTTACGGCAGTTCTGACACGTGGCTTTCTTGCACATCGTTGCCTTTTATTTTATTTTATTATATACAAGATTCGACTCTCTTTGTTGACAGTTGACGGTGGGTTTTCTGGTAGATTTGGTAAGGGAGGTGGGGTGGATTTATGAGGGAGATGCGGGATTACGGGAACATTTTTAAGGTTGGGATGAAGGGATGGATTTTCGAGGTCGCCGATCAGTCGGGAGGGTAGAATAACGGCGACCTGGGGATTGGGGGATTTACGGGTTAGGGATTCGGGGGTTAGGGGTTAGGGGTTAGGGATATGTAGTATGGCATGGGATGGTGTTTTGCAATTCAGCAAGAATGGGCATTTGCGCATACAAGCGATTTGTCCTAAAGAGGATGGGCCGGGGACTTTCTTAGATGTCAATGGGCGGAGTTTTAAGAGTGAAGATAACCTTTACAGCTTCAGCCAACCGTAAAATGCATATTGCAAAACCATGTACACAACCAGGGCACCCCTGGAGCCCCTAAATCTCCATCTCATCCCCACTTTCATACCCCGTCCCCCTCGTCGGCTTCGGCGTCGACGGCGGTGTCAACGCACCCCCGATACTCCCTCCCGGTCGTGCATTCTTCCGAGGTGAAACCTCATCCAGCCTCCCGCGGCGTCCTACCTTGTTCTGCATATTGATGTAGTTCTGCAGGCTCAGGATAGACGGCACGTCCAGGGCCAGCTCCTGCGGGCTGGGCGTCAACGGCGATACGGGAGATGCTGTTTCGGGTGAGGTCTCGGTGTCGATGTCTGCGTCGTACTCGAAATCCATGACTTCTTGGTTCAGCGCATCGAGCGCTTTTACGGGGTCTGTAGATGGCTGCTGTTGATTCAGGAATGAAGGGGATTGGAAATCTGTAAGGCTTGCGGGGAAGCTTGAGAATTGGAGTTGGGGAAGGCTTACGCCTGGTCTAGATGCTGTAGTTGGAGAGGATCTAGCAGAGCGCTCTTCTTGGATAGGGGATAGATTTGGAGCAATGTGCGCGGAGCGTTTCTTTTCGTCAGCCGGGACGAGGCGCTCAACGGTGTAGCCGGAGCGTTTGAGAGGTGGCCGAGATGGTGCGGGGGTATTTGGGGCTGTTGGGAAGAGGATGGAGGCTGCTGGGTCAAGGGCTTCTGTCCTCGTGACAGTAACAGGCGGTGCTGAAACAGGTCCTCCTGTGGGTGCAAGTGCAGCGACAGCGGCTAACGTTTCCAAGGAAGCGTAACCGTTCGGCCTGGCACAATTCAGTCCAAGGCCGGGGTTTCTCACCACACGCTTCTTCGTAAATCGACACTCACTGGGGAAATTACAATGCTTCCCGCAGTTCTTGCGACTCGGAACCGCTGGTGGATCATCGAGTTGGTCCCTCTTCCAGGTACCCCACTGGCCCCAGCTCCTGTAGTCGAATTCACTCTGGCACGACTTGTGCCTCCTCACTCGCCCGGTTCTTCCATCGAGGGTAGTCCCGCCGCAAAAGTGGTGACCATCGTTGAGACACCTGCGGGTAGCTCCTAGAGGGAAATGTGAAGAGCAGACGTGGCAGCACCACAGCCAAGGCATGGGCTCCATCGGGGGTGGATCGAACATTTCACTGTCGGTGCTTGATGCGCTCGAAGAGGAAGACAATGATCGAGTAGTTTGCGATGAGAAAAAGCGGGGACATGATGCTATTGGCAAGATGGGGCTGGCTGGTGAGGAGGGCCCGGAGAGAAAACGTAGATTCGAGGGCTGAAGGGGCGCGAAACGACGCATAGGTCGCACCATTGTAAGTTGTGGGAAGAGCGCTGGTTTTTCGAGGGGGGGGGAACCACTCTGGAGGACACCAGATGCAATGATAGTACGTCAAGGAAAATCAGCTCACAATAGGCAAAAAGAAGATACTTCCAGGAACCAAAAGTAAAAGCCAGAAACGAGAATAGAAGTCCAGCTTCTGATGAACTTTGGGAACTTTGTTTCGTATTGTAGGGTGAATATGGGATGCAATTGGGATTGGCTTCGATATGAATGAATCGGTCTTTCAAAGAAGGCTGGTCATCAACGTCCACAAGCATCTTGTCTTTGTTCTTGGTCTTCTCTAATTTGAAACGTCCATTGTGAAAGCCAAATTACTTGCGGTCTTTGTGTGTCTTTCAAGTGTATCATTTACTCTACATATGTGGCCTCTCTTTGTCTAAATTCGAGATAGTGCCGGAAGATCTGATCATGTGAGTAAGCACAGATGGTTGTGCGCCAGCGGGGTTCGATCTGTAGCTGGAGAATTGGACATCCCCGGCGACTTTGACTATCTGAACGTTGGGTGGTTAGGAACTAGGAACTAGGAACTAGGAATTAGGAAATAGGAAATAGGAAACAAGAAATAGGAAAAAGGAAAAAGGAAAAAGGAAAAGCAAACATCCAAGCATCCTCGGAAATGACAGTCACGTGATGGGATGATCTAGCCCTAAGGTACCTTGGAACGCACAGATATCTATGTGGCCCATTTTCCATTGATTTGGTGGGGGGTGTCCTGGGAGAGGGGGTGGGGGTGTGTGGACGGAATACGGAAGTACACGTGGATCGATCTGGCTTGGGAGTTCCAAGATGCATAAGCGAGATTCCCCTTGCCGGCATTGCTGCGTGACGAGGGTTACATCTACTGTATCTGATGCGTGTGCGAGGGTCCTGACACCTGTTCAATATGCCTCTATCCCGCAGTCCGTCTTCAACGGAAACGTCTCCTTGGAGCTTGTGCGACCGATGAGCTGTTCATATTCTTATTGAGCATCGTACATATATATGCACACCGGTAAGGGAGACGCGGGGCTTCTGGTCGAAAATGAGAGCTGTGAGTTGATGACGGGCAGATTGGCTCCACCTGCACAGGGCTATCATAATCACCTTACCTTACCTTACCTTACATACACAGCACTCTGGCACCAAGATTAGAAGTGAGACATGAGACATGGGACATGGGGAAATGACGCATGCTGGTGGCTTACAAATACAATTTTCATGTGGCAGCCCAGCCGTGGAAATGGCAATGGAAATGGAAGTGGAAATGGAAAAGGTGCCGTCTTATCTCGTCGGGCCTAAGAAGCGGTGGCGTACCTTGCTCTCAAATGCAATCCCGAAATAATACCTACCACAGTACGGAGACCGTACTCTCGGGCTTCGAACAGTCAAGACTCGAGAGATAAGAAAGCCTGGGACCAATAGGGATCCCTCAAACGTCATCCCTGCCACGCCGGATCATCCCACGCTAAAAGTGGCATCAGCCCCCGGAACCGAGAATCTTATCCTGGCGCTACTGTATTGTGCTTATGATTGCCCCACGTCCTGGCTTCTCGACGACGACGATGCATTCCTTGGAACCAATCATCGTGCTCGATAACAGCGGACACAAGGGCATTTCTTATTCGCCCCAGGAAGAGACGAGTGCCTGATCCCCCGAGGACGGTATCGCAGGTCCCGGTGGCGGAGAAAGAGGATGAGACGAGATGAGATATGGACAGAGCGAGAAACATCAGATTGCCATCATCTAGATCCACCTCGAGCGAGGATATCCATGTTGATCCTTGCACTTCCCGGCTCCTATTCCATTCCTGTGGTTCTGGGTAGGCCCCACTGGTACCTTAGGCCACTGGGAACCAAGGTACTGAAGCCAAGTAATAATAATAATAATAATAATAACAATAATAATAATAATAATAATAATAATTACAATAAGCATTAATTGTCAGAGTTCTGCTTTTGCCGGTCCCGATAAGCTTCCCACCAATCCGACAACCGGCGGATTGGATGAAATACCTTAGGGACTTAGAGGAATATAAACCAAGCCATGCCCTCCCTAGGCTTCCGGTTCAGCCTCTTTGCACCCGACGTCTGCGCCGGCGGTGGGAACGGACCGGATATCGAAAGCATTTACAACATCGCTTTACGTGCCAACACTTCACTTGCCAGCAGCGTCTGGATATCTTATCTAAACCCTAGCGAACTCTTCCCATCACGTGTTTTCCCTTTCTTCGACCTTTCTTCGATCCGTCTTCTACATTAATCCTGAGTTGTCTCTCCCACGGTCTTTCTTGTGACCATTTTCCGACGTCAAAATGTCAACATCCGGCTTTGCTCCGTCTTACTCATGGGTTGGACCGCCCACCCAATTCAATGGGACAAATCTGCTCACTGGCGGTGATTCATGTAAGATACATCCCCAATGCAATTATGCATTCCATCATTTCAAAAGATACACCAGAATTCTTGGAGAAGACAGTTCGCGAACTTAATTGACTGGGAACATAGCCGTCGAGAACTTAAATCAATGGTATGCTGCTGGTGACCAGGCGTACATCATTGTGGCTTCGGCCATGGTGGTGGTCATGATACCAGGTCTGGGCTTCCTCTACTCTGGTCTTGCACGAAGAAAGTCGGCTCTGAGCATGATCTGGGCGTGCATGGGTTCTTTCTCTGTAATCACCTTCCAATGGTATTTCTGGGGTTATTCGTTGGCTTTCTCCGCACAAGGAACGAGCGGCTTTATCGGAGATCTCAAGCATTTCGGTCTCATGAACACACTTGGCGCACCCAGCCCCGGTTCTCCCTTGATACCAGAGCTACTGTACAGTTTCTATCAAGTACACGTCCACTACTGATACCGGAAAGACTGTGGGCTGACTCTTCACTCAGATGCAATTCTGTGCTACGACTGCCGCTATCGTTGCCGGGGCTGTCGCGGAGCGAGGTCGTTTGTTGCCGATGATGGTATTTCTTTTCTTCTGGGCCACTCTCGTCTACTGCCCAATAGCGTGCTGGGCATGGAACATCAACGGATGGGGCTTCAAGTACGGCGTTATGGACTACGCCGGTGGAGGGCCGGTCGAGATCGGCTCCGGAATGTCTGCTCTGGCTTATTCCATGGTCCTCGGGAAGCGTCAAGAAAAGATGATGATCAACTTCCGTCCCCACAATGTCTCGCTGATCGTCCTCGGGACCACTTTCCTCTGGTTCGGCTGGCTTGGTTTCAACGGAGGGTCTTCTTTTGGCGCCAATCTTCGAGCGGTGATGGCCTGCTGGAACTCGAACTTGACTGCCATGTTTGCCGCTGCAACCTGGACGATTCTCGACTGGAGACTTGCGAGAAAGTGGTCGATGGTCGGTTGGTGCTCAGGGGCCATCTCTGGACTCGTAGCGGCGACCCCGGCGTCCGGATACATTACTCCCTGGGGATCCGTCGTTTTGGGTGTCGTGACCGGAATCGTGTGCAATTATGCAACCAAAGGTTGGTCGAACGCCCAATTACGTCCTATGGTTCTGGGTGATTAATGCCTGAGCAGTCAAATATTGGATTCGTATCGATGATTCTCTTGATATCTTCGCTGAGCACGGCGTCGCTGGCATGCTCGGTCTCCTAGCGAACGCTCTCTTCGGCGCTACATATATCATCGGTCTCGATGGCGTCAACACCGGTGTCATTGAAGGTGGTTGGGTCAACCATAGATACAAGCAATTGTACATCCAGCTTGCCTATGTCGTTGCTGCGACTGGCTATGCCTTTGTCATGTCCGCTATCATTGCTTATCTCGTCAACTTTATCCCCGGACTCCATCTGCGCGCTTCGGAAGAAGCTGAACTACTCGGCATGGATGACGACCAGCTAGGAGAATTCGCATACGACTACGTTGAGGTCCGACGTGACTACTTGGCGTGGACCCCGGCAAAGACAGATCCGCACAGCTCAGAGGCCGACATTCCACCGCACCAGAGACATGGTATTGGTGCGCACGGAGATATGCTAATGGGCAAACCACCCAGCGATGGGAGCAGTGATGGCACTGAACACCACGGTATTGGAGGAGACAAGCATGGGGTAATGGCAGAGAAGGTAGAGCACGAGAAGCACCACACCACATAGATTTTCTATCTTGGGGGGTTTGAGCATGCAATTTTCAAGGCTCGATATTTATGGTCAGGTTTCGGTCGATGAAGACTGCAAGCAGCTTCAGATTGGTACATAGCGTGGGACGGTGTTGCTTTTCGGGCGTGTTCGGTATCGTTGGAATACCAGAACTGGTGGACTATTGTACAATTCGGAACATACTCATCACTTCAGACACCATCTTTTGTAATCAGGTTTTGGGGGATTAGAGGTTGGATTGCATGTATCAGCTAAGCCCTCACCAAGTTATTTACAATCTTCAGTCTCAACTCGCAGCGTGTGACAGGGATATCGTACAGGATCGAGAAGAGCTTTGGAACAGTGGTTAGCCCTACGAGTACGGCTTCGCTACCTTAGGTCACCCGCTCTCCCGCATTTGGCAAGGAACGCGCGAATGACCAACGTTTCTTTTCAAATGATAGAACCTCGATATCGAAGCATTCAGCCGAAGCTTCGAGGAGTCTCCCTCTGCATGAGGTAGAGACGCCGATTATGGTCAAACCAACATGATTTCTACTGCTAATGGAGGCGGCGTACCTCCAAGAACTCGTCGCCCGTGCAGACCAAACGTAAGCCGTTTGCCCTGGGATTGACTGCGAGCACGGCTGACGGTGCCCGTTACAGCTACGTCAGGCAACATTGATCTTACCAAAAACCGGCGAGCGTGTCAAGAGAGCCGTTACTTTTGGAGAGCCGGTGAGCCTAGATCGTGCCAACAACGATGGCCCGTCAGATGAACGCTCGCCTTTGCTCGGCCGGAGGGGCCCAAGGCTACCAGAGCCCGGAACCTGGCGAAGAGTCAAGGATACGTCAAAGAAGCTTTTGGAGCAAGCATGGTCATTTGCAAATTCCCAAACCGGACGCGGTGTCTTCAAGTGCAGTCTAGCATATCTCCTTGGAAGTCTTGCCACCTTCCTGCCTTTTATCGCAGCATTCTTAGGCCAACAAGATGGAAAACATATGGTTGCAACAATCACAGTGTACTTCCATCCTGCCAGGTCGAGAGGGAGCATGTTTGAGGCTATATTACTCGCCGCACTGGCATTTCTCTATGCAGTATTTATCTGCTTCACCAGCATGGGTGTTTCAATCCTCTTCGGCCGAAATTTGGACATGATCCTGCTCGGTCATGTTATTGTACTTCTTGTTTTCTGCGGTGGTGGGCTTGGCTTTGTCGGCTGGATTAAGCAGCGACTCGGTAACCCTCTGGTCAACGTTGCCTGTTCGTTGACCAGCCTTGCAATTATCACGGTAGTGACAAAGGAAGGGGCGGTGCAAGCTGCAGTTTTTTCAATCGAAAAGGTTGTAATGGTGCTTCAGATGATCGTGCTAGGATGTATTGCAACGACTGCTGTGTGCTTTCTCATTTCCCCAGTATCAGCAAGGAAAGAGTTGCGGAACAACCTGATCCAAGTCACTGATCTGTTCGCGGACATGCTCACACTGATCACTCGAAGTTTCCTCACAGGTTCTGAAGCGGAGCTTCACGAGAAGCAGTTTTTAGATGCATCCAACCAGTACAGGGCCATTTCCAATTCCATGTCCAAGAATCTGCGAGAAGCGAAATATGAGCACTATGTCATGGGTACAGAGCGAGAATACAGACTTGAAGCCAAGCTGGTCGATTGCATGCAGCGGCTCGGGCAGAACATGGGTGGTTTACGGAGTGCCGCATCCACTCAATTTCTCCTCTTAGCACAGCCAACGTCGGTTGGCGGAAAGGCTACATCAATCCAAACGAGCGGATCATTTTCAACTATGGCAGATGGCCTACGATCGCCTTCAGAAGCTTATGGTGTACTGACTGCGATTGATGAATCACCAGAGGATCGCAGAAGATCCACGGAAAGCCCGAAAAGCACAAGCTGGCAGTCATCGAACGATGAAGGCTACCTCCCTTCGGCTACCTCCCCATCTGGTATCTTCTCGAGATTCATCGTACATTTAGGTCCATCCATGGTTAGCAAGCTCGCCCTTGGTTATGCGAGATGATCCTGCTGAGGCTGACCTGAGTGACAGAAATCGCTCGCATTTACATTGAAACAGATTCTGGACGAACTCCCATATGGTCCTGGTCCAGAGTTTCGCATTGCGCCCAACACCCAACTACGGGCCAGCCTTGTCGAAGCCGTTGACTTATACACAAAGTCTAGGGAAGAAGCTTTAGCCTTGCTTTACAAGACCAAAGAGCTCAACCAAGCACGTCCAGTGGAAGTAGAAGCCGATTACGAGGAGGTTGCTGCTAGCTGTGGCCATTTCAGTTTCTCCCTTCAGTACTTTGCCAACGATATGAGAGTCTACCTTGATATTCTTGATGAATTGAAATTTGAGATGGACGAAAGACCCGGAGGCAGGACGTGGAGTTGGCTGAAGTTGTGGCGTAGAATGCGAGGCTCCAGGAATCTTAAGCCGAGTGGAGATACCGGTAAGTATCTACTTCCGCTGTATGGTCTTCTCTCATCCGGAACTCACACTGCTGCAGAGCAAGAGGGTTCCGCCAATCGTAGTGAAGAAAATTATCTTTCCCTTGACGTACCAAGCCCAAGCGAGAGAAAGATTCCATCGGCTATCGTTCTAAGAAATGACGAACGAGGAGCGTCATACGCCTACAGAGTATGGACAGCTCTGGGCTTTCTTCGGCGAGATGACACTAAATTCGCCATTAAAGTTGGCGCAGGAGCTGCGTTGTACGCTCTGCCTTCATTTCTCGTATCAACTCGACCCATCTACCAGCACTTCCGTGGTGAATGGGGCCTTTTGTCCTATATGTTGGTGTGTTCGATGACTATTGGAGCCTCAAATACAACAAGCTACGCTCGGTTCCTGGGAACATGTATAGGTGCGGTCTGCGCAATAGTCGCTTGGATTGCCTCGCAAGGCAATGTGTTCGCATTGGCGGCTTTTGGTTGGCTCATGTCGTTGTGGACCGCCTACATCATTGTGGCACAAGGTAAAGGTCCCATGGGTCGTTTCATTATGCTTACATACAACCTCTCCGCCCTATATGCCTATTCGCTCTCTGTTCGAGATATGGTTGATGACGACGATGAAGGAGGGATTGTACCAGATATTGTGGACATAGCTTTTCATCGAGTAGTTGCAGTGTTGTCAGGGTATGTATAACAATGAACAGTAAACTCCTTTCCAGGTCACTGACCTATATCCGCTTAGGTGTCTTTGGGGTCTTATTGTCACTCGGTTAATCTGGCCCATCAGTGCCAGACGAAAATTCAAGGACGGTCTTAGTGTACTATGGCTACGCATGGGTCTCACATGGAAGCGTGATCCTCTTGCCATGTTTCTCGAGGGAGATTCCCCTCACCCCTATATGGATCTTCGGGAAGAACTTGCGCTTCATCGATTTCTGGCCCGATTAGAAGGCTTGCGCAGTTCGGCATCATCGGAGATAGATATTCGAGGGCCCTTTGCCGACGAGGCATATGGGAGGATACTCAAGAGCACAGGAAGCATGTTAGACGCCTTCCACGCGATGAATGTTGTGATTATGAAAGATCTTACAGCATCGAAAGGAGAAGCCGAACTATTGAGATTTACTGCCAACGAAAGAGCTCAATTGTGTTCGAGGATAAGCCACCTGTTTCAAGGTAATTCCGTTTTCATTATTTTCTACACCGACAGTTCTCTACATCGGAAATTCTCCTATTCAGATGTCTCGGTATAGCAGGGCAACCGAAACTAACTTTTGACACCCAGTTATGGCATCATCGATGAAACTTGAATTCCCCCTAAATGATGCTCTTCCCAACACAGACCACTCACGAGACCGGCTGCTGGCAAAGATCTTCCGCTTCCGTAAGACGGAAGATGTCGCGAATGACGCCAAGGACGAAGACTACGCCCTGTTGTATGCCTATGGTAAGGAGGATTGTTCTAATCAATGCGAGAGTTTACCTACTGACCCTGCTATGCGAAACAGTATTGATAATAGGACTACTCTCAAAGGAAATCAGAGAAGTCGGCAAAGAAATTGAGAAATTGTTCGGTATTCTCAACGAGGACTTGCTCAAGTTACAATGATTTCGCTATGGACGCGCTGCAACCCTTCACCCCCGATCTAGCATCGTCTCCCGCTCCGAGGATTGCAAGCTTTGAGCATGTGAAAAGGCAAGTTGTTTCAAGTTCATCTGAAAGGGTTTGATTGTCACGTCTTGACGCCGTGATAGTTTTAGACCAAAGACCGTTCCTACACATATACGATATATATAGGATCTTGCACAAGGTAGCGGTTGATCGCGACACGTGTGATGTTGAGAGCAAAAACTATCACCACAGAGTCCATATATAATGAAAAGCTGCAATGGGGTGAAAGGTATCTCTTGTAGACTTTGACTCCGAAGACATTAAAAGTGCTTGTAAAAGAACTACGGGTATTCTAGAGTAACCGCAATGCGGATAAGGCGCGTCCCGCATCGGCTGCAGATCATCGTCCACACCCCCCCCCTCTGTGCCCTGCGCCAGATTTGCCTCACTCATGTCAAACCAACGCAGTCCCTCCTTGCAACTACCCTGCTACTCTGCCCTTGAGCCCAGTCCATTCGTTCTGCGTCTTGTTGTACATTAGCTACATTCACGGTGATGCGGCGCCCACGGCCCTAGGAAACTCAGGCCTCTGCCTCCATCGAAGCAACCCCCGCCGACATCATGCCGGACATTGATCCAGCTGCCCTTAGCCGTTCAGATTCTATCTCCCAGCCTACATTGACTCCCCTCACGACAACAAAGCTCAATGGCGCCTCCGTGCCATCCTCGCAGAAGACCACGAAACCTACCAATTCTGCTCAGCGCATCGACCTCGAGCCGTTGTACACGGCCTTGAAGGCTGCCATTGGGGATTCATGGGGCACATATAAGGAAGCTGTCAATTTATTAGCGATAGGTACATCATTCACCAAACATGCGGGTGCGGTCGTTTGTCGCTAGAGTGGGCAATTGACCGCTTATAGGCCAGCTCAACCAAAACGAACTTTCGGAGCGGATAGACCATTATATCACAGCTGATCCTTCGATATTACATCTCCATAACCAGTTCATGTGTGCCATCTTTGGAAATGTTCTACGCGACCTACCAGAGCAGGGCGTTGCGCCCTGGGTTTCCGCGAACGACAAGCCTATGGTGTTGTCGAAACCGGTATCGGGGAATGCAGCCGAGCAGAGACTGAAGACGGAGGTCATGCATTTACCAGCGAGAGATCGAAGGAGGATAAAGGAGGTTCCTGATGTGAGTGAAGTCCGGAATGCCTTGAAGCAGAAGCGAGAGACGAAATTCGAGCGCAGTTTTCTAACTAGGTGCACTCTATATACAGGTTGAAGTCATCGACCCTGTCGCTCATGCAGTCGCTAACGAAATGACGGAATATCAACAAGCCAAGCAAATCAAACTCCCTGACACTGTCCCTGCTAGCGCTGGGGGGCTGAACAAGACAAGTAACTTCTTCGCCATCCCCGCTCTTCACTCGTCCAGCCTGAACTCTTACTAACCGCCTTTCCCCTTTTACAGACTGGGATCTCGAAATCCGTAAACGCTACTCCCAACCACTTGCATCCGAAACCGGCGAATTCCCCGACACCGACGCCATCCAAGGCCGCATGGTCCCCATCTGCTACGAAGAAGCCCTCCCCAACGGCTGCGCCGATTCCTGCGCCGAGTTCATGGCCACCGCCACCGAGCAATTCATTAAGGAAGTCGTTGCTGGGATTCTTGTCCGGACGAGAAGTAACACGATCGCGACGAATGGCATTGTAACGAGGAAGTATCGGAAGCAGTTAGGGAGGGAAGAGGAGGGGTGGCTGAGAGGAGAAGTCTTGCGTGGCGTCGGGTCCGGGCTCTTACCTGTAGAAGCCCGAGAAGCAGGCGGGCGAAGAGCGCTAGGCATGGGCGACCTGCGCATCGCACTTCGTGTCGGAGCCGCGGAGTTGGGACAGATGCCCGGGGTTGTCAAGGCAGCCATGGGTGGGTGGGAAGAGGGGATCTTAGAAGGATGGGGCAGAGCTAGGCGAGTCGAGGAGGGGGAGCACGAATCGACAGGAGAGCCCAGATTGAACGGGACCGCACTCACCAACGGCGTGCACGACGACGAGGAGATGGAAGAGGAAGACTGGGGATGGGAAGGCGGGGCCAAGAAGGACAGAGAGAAGTTGGATTCGTTGCTGGATGATTGTTTGGCTGTGGGGCAATGACCTCCACTCATACAGCCCCGTTGGATATTATGCATCGCGGGCTGCATTCCGGGCGTTTCTATTGGGCGGCTACCTTGTCCTGGACGGGAAAACGAAAGGTCGGACGCCAGAACCTGCGTCATTTGAGCGCGGGGCGGCCAAGATGACAGGACTGGGGCGTTTGTTTGTGTTTATTTTTCTGGTAAAGGAGATTCGGGCGAACAATGATACCCCCATTTTTTTTTGGTACGGTGGCGTACGGGATGGATGGAGTTTGAAGGGTTGGGCAGATGTGGAGAGCTGGATTTGTGTATAGGCTGCTACTGTAGGATGTTCTTGTTGATATGATCGGGGTGGTAATATAAAATCCTTTTCTGTCAGACGGACGGACGGACGGATGGATGAATGAATTAGATGGCGGATTTGTCGTTGCTGGTGGTTGTTGCTGGTGGTTGTTGGAGTTGGAGTTGGAGTTGGAGTTGGAGTTGGAGTTGGAGTTGGAGTTGGTGAGAATGGCTGGGGGGGAGGGTAGAATAATCCGAAAGTAATTGTTTCACAGTAGTGTACATGGGTACGATCTTTGTCCTTGGGAGGCGGCAGGCAGCACTGTGGGAATTTCAAGGAAGACGGAAAGGGATTCTGAACGGCGAAGTCTTCGAAAGAGCTACACGATGGCTGGAAGGTAAGGGATCTAGATCTTGTATTCCGTACAGTAGCACCTTTTTCGGAGTGGTAGGGGACTAGGCTGTTACCCACATCATGTTGATTCCATATGGTTACACTAGCTAAGCAGCCGACAATCGCTCGCCTACAGCGGTACTCCCCCTAACCACCCAACCGCCCTTACTCCAAAAGCTCCACCACCTCCTTCATCACCTCCTCCACCCCCCTCCCCTCCCCCCCGGGCTCCTTGGCCACCGCCTGCCACACCTCCCCATGCTTCGGCTCACTAAGCGCACACTTGGCCAGCACATCCGCCCTCTTCTCCTCGGTGCCATGCTGCATCAAAAACTTGTAATACCACGCCCACGTGTCGCCCAAATCGCTATCGAGCAAGATTGCTTTTTCGAACCAGCTGGCTGCTTTTTCGAGCCGGCGCTCGTGCCAGAAGACGCGCGCGACGGTGACGAAGAGGGTCGGGTCGTTGTCGCATTTCTTGATGGCCTCGAGGCTGCGCGGTTTGCGCTGCGTGCGCGGTTCGAGGTGCCAGATGGATTCGCTCCAGAGGAGGCCCGAGTTGGGGACTTCCTGCAGCGCTTTGGCCATGAGGACTTTGGCCTGAGTGATGTTCTTGGCGCGGCGCTCGACGCGCACGCTCTCGGTCCAGAGTTCTGGGTTCTTGGGTACGGCGAGGCGGGCGCGGTCGAGGACGCTGCGGGCTTTGACGACGACGCCGGCTTTTTCTTCGAGGCGGGAGGCGAGGAGCCAGAGGGGGACGGACTGCGGGCAGGCGCGGGTGCCGGTGTTGTAGGCTTCTCGGGCTTGCGGGAGTTTGTTGAGACGGTCGTAGGTTTGGCCTTTCATCATCCAGAGCTTGGCGGCTTTGGGGTAGAGTTGAAGGCCTTGGTTGACAAGATCGAGGGCGGCTTCTGTGTTGCCTAGTTGGCGCTCGAAGGCGACAGATTTGATCCAGACACGATCTGTGCCGGCGGCTTGACGGGCCGTTTGCAGGAGTTCGCGGGCTTTCTCGGTTTGGTGGTTGTCGGCTTCGAGTTTGACGGCTGCGAGCCAGATATTTTCCGAGTTAGGGTTTTGCGCAAAGGCGTCGGAGAGGACTTTGCGGGCATCGTTGATGGAGCCGGATTGGAGTTTTTCTTTGGAGAGGAGCATCCATAGCTGCTCAGATTGTGGGACTGCTTCGACTGCTTTTTGAAGGACTTGGAGAAGCGCTTCTTTCGTGCCGTGATTTCTTTCGAGATCTGCGGCTGCTGAGTAGACTGATTTGCTGGTGACGAAGATTCTCAGAGCATAGGCATAGATGGCTCTCGCGGTTTCGTACTTGCCTCGTCCGATGCTGGATTTGGCGTCATCTAACCATATTGCTTTCCTGTCGTCCTCCTCTTCATCTAAGCTGTAACCGAGTGTCTCTCTGATGATTCCTCCGCACGTCAAGATCGCACCTTCCTCTTCACACTTCTCTGCCTCAGTAATCCACTGTTCTCTAGGTAACATAGCGCCTTCACGGACCAGCGAAGCAACAGCTCGGCGCATTACGTTGACCTTATTGGCATTCCCCATTTGTTCCTGCAATCTTGCTCCCGCAATCCAGATTTCATGACTAGTAGGAATCTTCTGACGGCCTTTATTCAGCACTTTCTGCGCGTTCTCAGGTGTTTCGAGCCTTGCTAACGCAAGTACTAGGTCAACCGACATAGGTACCTCTTCCGTAGCTTTCGCGAGCAGTAAGCGTGCATCAGCGGGATCTTCCTCCAGATTCACAGCCTCCTTCCATAACGCAGCGGAGTGTGGCAAGATGTCAAGAGCTCGACGCAGGACTCGCTTTTTGGCTTTTAGATCGTCTTCTAGCTTCATAGCTTCGATCCATAGGCGGATTGATTGTGGGTTATGTGAAATTGCATTTGCTGCAATGATCTTAGCGTTATGGTTGTCATTTAAGCGCATGGACTCGAGCCATGCATCCTCCGATTTAGGACAGATTATGACGGCTTGAGCCATGATTTTTCTCGCTGCTACAATCTTTCCTGCGACCTCCTCTAGTCGAGCGGCAGCAATGTGGCCGGGCGCATGTTTGGGATTGGTTTGTATTACAGAGGACAGTAGAGCTCTTACTCGGTTGATGTCTCCAACCTCTGCCTCTCCAACCTTAACTTCAGATTTCGAAAGACTGGTCAAGTAACCTTTCGGGTCAACGTTCGTGGCCGTTCCCGCTGTAGATTCTGTGCCTGAACCTTGGGCTGCTTGGTCGAGTCGAACTTGCAGTACTTTGTCTCGCGCCGCACCAATATCCGCAAAATTTGTCATTGTTCCATCCACGCTATCAGCCCCTGATCCATTCGCCGCAGCGCCATCATCGTTCACGCTTGTATCAAACTGCGTCGAGTCGCGCGCCCCTGCGATGACACTATCTGGCACCGCGTAGAATCGTTGTCGTAAATTCTGTTTAGTCCTTCTGTTCTTCCCCGTGAGATCCCCAACCTCAGGTATGTTTGCCCAGTCTTCATCAGAGACGCTCGCAAGGCTTCGTTTCAGATCGGCGAATTGCTGTTGAATCTTGGGGTTATTGGCTTCGTATTCTTTCCGTTCCTGAGCTTCGCGTGCTTCCCTATACGTAGCGGGCTTCAAGTCGGTAATCTGCGCATGGAAGAACAAGATATATGATAAACCATCTGCTTCAATAACAGGAGACGAAGTAAGGGCGGGGAGTACGAAAACGGGAGACCAACCTTCTTATTTTACGCCGTCTATCCATCTTTTCGTCTACCTCCTGGTATATCCTGTCTGCCTCATCGTCATCTCGATCGTAGGCACCATTCGCGAAAAGCCCGACCTCGTTCTCTGGATCTTGGAATCGTTCGTCATCGTCATCTGGTTCTTCTTTCTTTTCAGGTGCCCCGTACGCGGTGGGTGGCGCCGCCCCAAGTTGCGCTGCACGTTTTGAAAGAGCTAGTTTGATCTGTTCTTCACTCGGCCCTTCTCTGGCGGGTCCAAGATCTGAACGTGTAGTGAACCCGGTAGCACCTCTTCCTAAGCCCGCTACGTAGTTTTCGGGCGCTTGCTGTGACAAAAAATCTTTGCGCCCAGACATGATGATAGAGTACTTTTACGGGTGAAAGAGAATCAAGAGCGGAGCCGGAGGTGCTACTGCTCACTTATGAAATCGATAACATTTCGGCCCTCGTAAATTACCGACCAGCCGCAATAGCCGCTGTTATCGATAAACGAATTCCTCAAAATGGAAGAAAACTGCTTTGCCATATTCGCCGTTGTTAAATACATTGAAATGCCGAAATCTGTTGGGAAAACCCGCAATGGCGCTGCAAAAAGCAGCCCCTATGCGCATGCTGCTGTCAAAACCAAGGCAGCTAACAATATCTTCAGAATGAACACAGATCTCGGCCAGCATGTGCTCAAGAATCCAGGTGTAGCCCAGGCTATAGTTGACAAAGCCGATTTACGAGGGAGTGATGTCAGCTACTGCATCTTATATCTTACATCTACCGACTAATGCTGGTTTGTTTAGGTGGTTCTCGAAGTAGGTCCCGGTACTGGTAACTTGACAGTCAAGATCCTAGAGAAGGCGAAGAGAGTAATAGCAGTTGAGCTGGATCCTCGAATGGCAGCTGAAGTTACCAAACGAGTGCAAGGCAAGCCAGAGCAAAAGCGATTAGAAGTTCTGCTCGGGGACGTGGTTAAGACTGATCTACCTTACTTTGATGTTTGTATAAGTAATACGCCGTATCAAGTATATGTTTCAGTAATATTCCCTGATATCTCTACCTTGAGCTCATAGTTTTTGGTAGATTTCATCGCCTCTTACATTCAAACTACTCGCAACCACGCCAGCTCCTCGGATATGCATACTAATGTTCCAAAGAGAGTTTGCCATGCGTCTTTTCGCGAAGCCTGGAGATCGGCTGTACAGTCGATTATCAGTGAATGCGCAAATGTGGGCAAAAATAGATCATATCATGAAAGTCAGCAAAAACAACTTTAAACCACCACCAGCGGTTGAGTCGAGCGTTGTCAGGTTAGTGCCTAAAACCCCAAGACCGCAGATCAGGTATGAAGAATGGGATGGCCTGTTGCGCGTGGTTTTTGTCCGGAAGAATAAGACGCTCAGGGCGAGCTTTTTTGGAACCACGAGTGTTATGGATATGCTGGAGAGCAATTATAGGACTTGGTGCGCGCAGAATGACATTCCTGTCGAGGATGGACCCTCAGAAGGCGGCGACCATGATATTATGGAAGTCGAAGCTGATAATGAAAACGAAGAGGAAGAGGAGTGGGACGGCATCATGGATATTGACGACGATATACCAGCATTCTTTAAGGAGCAATCAGACCTCCAAGCGAAATTACTTAATGGCAGAAACACCAAGAGGCGGAAAAAGGGCAAGGTTGCGGAGCTGATAAGAGAGAAGGTTCGAAAGATACTGGAAGATGATACTGAGCTAGCTGAGAAGCGCGCCCGATCCTGCGATGAGGGCGACTTTCTCAAGCTGTTGTGGGCGTTCAATAGGGAGGGCATACATTTCAGCTGAAATGCCAATCTAATTCTTGGGATCTGAACTTAGCAGGGCGTTGGGGTTGATGATTATGCAATTTACATCAGACCTTCACAGCGTTGGTAAAGGACCTCGCAATTACCATGACATTACGTGAGCCTTGAGGGATCTAGGTTGAGATCTTCTGACACAACGGGCAATAAACATCATGTATTCGTTCTGATATGCGTGGACGATGGAATGACATGGTATTAGTATTATGCGAGACTATTTGAGATGAGCGCTAGATCCTCTGAAAAGGCTTTGCCATATGTATGCCTCGCTCAGCAAGAGCTCTATGTCTTTTTCGGTCCAATCTCGTGTTGGTAATGCTTGTAGAAACATCATGACCTCCTTGAATGTCGTTAGTTTTATTCCCCTGAAAGAAATTGTACGAACTTACCTGAAAATCCATCTTTACAAGCTGCTCAGACCATTTGACCAAGAAAGCCGCGCACACATACAAATGAAATTCGGAGAACCCCTGCTCTTCAGCCATGTAGGTGTCCCACATACGTATTGTGTTCTTTACTGTCACTTCTCGCATTAAGAGACAATTCATCCATCGAAAGCTGAATTGCATAAACTCAACGCCCTCATTCTCGAGGTGCTTTGCTAAGCCAGAATCAATGCGCGTGGTGAGATCACGGAGGGCCCCAACCTGCCGTACGATGCCAGGTTGAGCAGAAATGTAGTTATCTTGAATGCCATCTAGTAATTTTGTGAGGCACCAGAATGCATCTGCTTCTACCGCATCGAGTACGGGCTTCGGCAACTGCCCAGGATCCATACCACTTTCGATATTGGCGTCGGTAATGTAGCTGCCGAGGAATACCTGCCAGAACGGGGTCACTAAATCATTTATGCCTTGAACATAGCCACTTGCAGGATGTCTGATCGCCCAGACATAGAGAATCCGTTCTAGTGATCGCTGGGTTGCTTCATAACTATAGAGCTGAAGGTGAGGACTCGTTCGTGGCACGTCAATGGAAATTTGATGCCAAAGTGCTTCATCAAGCCCTCGCCCACGCGATTGGCTTTTGGATGGGGTTTTCGTGCCGATTGCAGTGGAAACAGTCGTTCCTCGTTCAAAGGCTTGCCGGACCCCGTCAAGGTACTCTTTCCGCTTTCTTTCCAAAGTCGCTACACGCCGCTCGCTACTAACCGGCAGGTAACCCAAGAGCAACTGCCACGACATCGCCCGCACCTCTGCGGGTATGCCGGACCAAGATGAGTCTCTTAGGTCGGATAACGATATTGAGCTTGCCTGGAGGATGCGCTTAAATTTGTTGATGCGTGATATTCGTGTTGAATGGGCTTCGGCTTCCTTTGGGGTTGCATTCAGAGGCATAGGAGGATGGCTGATGAGGTGGAGTGAGTTTGCAGGATCTGACGCAGAAGACTTCAGCGTTGATTGTCAAAAAGCGGTAGAAAGACAAACCACGAAGAATGTCTTTATATTGGGGTCTTAGAATCTTGCCCTCACTCTTTTTGGTTGTGGGATAGTTTGGAGGCCCTCGTTCTTCGGCAATGTCTGAGCTATTTGCTATTCCTTGGCCAGAAAGGGACTCTGCACTTAAGCTAGACAAGCCATTGCTACTCTTGCCATGACCTCCACCCGGATCGTTGATCTTTTTGGTCTGTATTCTTCTGGCTTCCCTTCGCATACTCGTTATACTCGGAAGACCAAACTCGTCCTCATCTGAATTCTCGTTGTACATGTACTCCTGTTCAATATCCTGATCATCATCATCATCATCTTCCGCAGTCCAATCATTGTTTGTGTGAGACAAAAATTGCGTGTAAGTGCGTCGAGTAGGAGGGGATGACAAGGCGGAATTGGGTCTTAGAGGGGGTGTATGGGTACTACGGCCGAAACTTTTCGATGATGAATTCGGGGTATGGGGTCTCGATATGGAAGGCGTCAATGATCTATGGCCTCCTATTAGCATTTACCCAGTACCACTGTGGTAAGGAGACCTGCAAAGAATCGAACTTGAGCAGGTCCGCATGCGAATACGAAGCCCCGACCACAACATTAGGATCATACGAGGTATGTCTGACATTTGCTGGACGATTACGCCAAAAGGCTGTAGAAGGTTTGCTGCATGCTAATTAGTGGGACGGCCCCGTCAGGAGAGTAGAACACATACTCGGAGGTGTCTAGGCATACCCAACCATCAGTCAGCCAAATGTATCAGATTCAGGCAGCTATGCGCGAGCTCGTAGGTACTTGGTCAGCAGTAGAGTACGAACCGACCTGGACCATCTCCTTCATCGTTGACACCGTCAGCCTGAATGGTACAGGTTTAGACAACCTAAAGTCTGCCTACCTGCTGGGGAAGCTTCTTGGAGGCCATTGTGACAGTTGTTCGTCCGTACGATATCAAGGCAAGACAAAGACCAGAATGCTTCCCGTCCACGTTCGAATGCTAGACGAATGGCAAGTCTCAATGTGAGGCAGAGCGTCCAAACGCGGACTAGCGGCTTTTAGAGTCGCCGCATTTAAAGCTGAAGCACCTCTCTTCTCTACATCTTCACCTCAACCTCGAACACATCCACCTCGACACACACACCTCGATACACCTTCAGATCCTGCAGAACAAAGATCTGGATCTCTAGTTACCCTTGTATTTGAATTCGTTCGTACATAAATATAAGAGACGTCGCAAAGTTGAGCTGCAAGCTTTGACTACAAGCCGACCGGGCTTCTGAGGTTTCTAGCCGTGACTTTTCCTCCCTAATTACTAGCTACTTACAGCGGCAATGACGGAACCCGAAGAACTCGACGAGGATCTCTTTGCTGACCTGTAAGTTATTCATGATAAAAATCCCAGCGCCTCCTTCCCAGTACCCACGTTTTCCCCTTTGTCTTCTAAACCCGCTCGCAGTTACGATGGAGACGAAAATGCGACAAAGGAATCGGCCTCGACTCAGGTAGAGGCATTACCCGAGCCGACGGAAACTTCAGCGATCAATGGAAACATCGGAACCCACGATGAAGTGAAACAAGAGAATGTTAAACAAGAGCAAAGCGGCATACCTGATCACGACCAACACGCATATGGTAGCGGCCAAAATGGGAATGCCGGATCATCGTGGAACGATGGACACGGTAATGGGGCCCAGGGTAATAGTTACGGCGATGTAGCTGTAGAGCCAGAACAACATGGTATTGGCATAAAAGAAGATGGGTAAGTTCACGTTGGCGAAATTTTTCTCGTTGTTTTAAAGTCCCACCCCCTCTATATGTTCGCTGCTTCTGGTCCTAAGTTCGAAGCTCCCGAGCTTCATTTTCGGAAAGCAATTACCAGGATGATTAAGGTTCGAGGGCATGGGATGCCCTCGGGGATGAGTCCGTCTTGCATTTGAGAAGCGCATGCACGAAGGTGTCGTGGCTCTGTCACTGTGGACCAAGTTCATGGCAGCCTGCGCTGTCCACGACCTGGGGAGATAGGTTCACTATTCGGTCATCAAAATAAATCGGAAGGGGTCGAGTGTTCCTACACGGAAAACTGATGGGTGAAGTTGATTTGAGGACCACTGGGTACAAAAAAGGTGGTGCGGAGACACTCTCGCGATGTGGCTGTTCTGTTGAGCTTGGGTACGAGATCGACTCTACACCGCAGAAAATGAGAAACTAGGTGAATCGCAATTTCGCGAGGGTTTGGCTCTCTGAGCAGAAAACAAGCTGGATAGGTAATCACCGTGCATACCACCTGGGAAAGCGACTATAGAACTACTGCTACTCCATAGCTTATTGTCGATATCATCTTCATAGAGCAGGGCAGAAGACAGAGGTCTATGTCACGCTTAGCCCTCAGCGAAATATGGCACTCGAACACTAGCATACGACTTTATAGAAAAACACGAATCTCCCGCACGCACTTTGACCAGTCCTTGTACATACGCCTGTGCATGGTGTGCTGGCCTACTGCCCGTTCCTTAATTCAGATAGCAAAGGGAGGACATTGCTCACGAAACCCCTTTGGAAGCCCCTCGGTTTACCCACGACGCATTTCTCTGAGACTCCCTGGCTGAACACAAATTCGGTGTGGAAACCTGGTGGCTACGCGTATTGCTGGCTATAGTTCTCGGATTTGCGATCTTAACTAAATCACGACAACAGTCCGGACACTTCATCAGTTGAATTTTGTTGATTTCTCGCCTTGACTGTCTTCATTCTTTGTTTTGAGATACTTACAGCGATTCTGCAATATTGTTGTCCAATGCTGATGATTGATCGAATAATGTAGGAAAATGTTCATAGGTGGACTAAATTGGGAAACAACGGATCGTGCGTCAACCCTAATTCAATCCTCGCTTTGTAGATTGGGCACATGCTAAAATCTTTACCCCTATTACAGAATCATTGAAAGAGTACTTCTCGAAGTTCGGCGAAGTGCAGGAATGCACCGTTATGAGAGACGGGGCTAGCGGGCGTTCGCGTGGATTTGGATTTCTTACATTCAGAGATCCGCGGACTGTCAACGTGGTGATGGTCAAGGAGCACTACTTGGATGGCAAGATTGTAAGACCTTCAATTTCAACCTCAACTAAAGCCCCCTCAAGACTTCTTTTTGGTAGTTCTGAAAGCTCACATTCTTTGCCATTCATTAAGATCGACCCCAAACGGGCCATTCCCCGAGACGAACAGGAACGCACAAGTAAGATATTCGTTGGAGGGGTAAGTCAAGATGCGAACGAACAAGACTTCAAGGAGTATTTCATGCAGTTCGGAAGAGTTGTTGATGCTACACTCATGATTGACAAAGATACTGGACGACCACGCGGTTTTGGTTTTGTCACCTTCGATAGTGAGGCAGCGGTGGATGCAACTCTACAAGGCGATCTACAGATTCTGGGAAAGCCGATCGAAGTCAAGAAGGCCCAACCTAGGGGAAATATGCGCGACGAGGAAGAAGCGGCAGGTAGGGGAGGACGAGGCGGCCGTCGTGGCGGTAGAGACAATGACAGATTCCGAGACAACGACCGTGGCAATTTCGATGGTGGTAACGCCAATAACCAAATTCAGAACCAGAATCAGCAGGGTGGCCAGGGCATGTCCAATGGCATGACCCCCCAGATGATGGCACAGTACTGGCAGAAAATGCAACAATACTTCGCCACTATGCAGCAACAGATGGCAGCCGCCGCCGCGGTTCAGAACGGAGGCATGGCGGGCCAGATGGGCATGGCGGGGATGAACCCAGCCATGATGCAGCAGATGCAAGCAATGCAGCAAATGAAAGCTATGCAAGTTATGCAACAGCAAATGAATCAAAGTCAGGGTTCGCAGAGTCCACTTCCACAGAGCCCCGGGGCACAAGGCATGAATCCGGCTATGATGCAACAAATGCAACAGTTTCAGCAAATGCAAATGCAACAGCAAGCGCAAGGTGCAGGAGGCTTTGGCGGACCAATGAATGGAGTGCCTCCGATGAATGCCAGTCCTGTAGGTGGAGGTCCAGCGATGGGAAACTTTGGTGGTGGTGGTGGCAGTGGTGGTGGAGGAGGAGGGGGAGGAGGGGGAGGAGGAGCCCGTAGAGGTACTCCTGGATACAACGCTCAAGACCAACTGCTCTTCGAGCAACAAAAGTACGAACAACAACAGGCTCGCCGGGCTGCCCAGGAGGTACAGCAGATGCAGAACTACCAGCAGGGTGGTCCGACCTCATGGGAGGGCATGTACGACGACGTACCACAGCCGAACATGGGAGCTCAAGGAGGGATGGGCCGGGGTGGAAGTAACGCGGGCAACAAGGCAGGGCAGCAAAACCGCGGCTCTCAAGGCCCTCAAAGCGCACCTCCAGCTAACGCACCAACTGGACCAAAAAACGCCGGAAAGCCTGGAGCCAACTATAGGGGTGGCGGCCGAGGTGCGGGAGCTCACCGAGGGTTCCATCCATATGCTAGGAATCAATAAGCCTGTGCGTGGATGTCAGCTTCGTCTTCGTATAGCATACGCCGTGGCCGCTTTCTATTCGTTTTCCAGCTTCTACACCTTCGGATACTCAAGAGACTAGGGTGCATTAGGCGTCTGGTAGGCGGTTTCTGAGTGCGTCCTGGCAGGTTGCACATACCAGATTTCATGAGGGATGGCTTCTAGCACGCGCTCTCCAAATGTATTTTAAAGCTCGGCGGTGCAACTGTGATTCCTGGAGCCTTTTGATCATGTATTCTGCAGTGAATCCATAGGGTAGTCAAGAAAGGTTAGGTTACCATGTAGTAAACGTGAATCGTATTATGAAGATTCGTATTCCCACAATGCTTTGGTCTAGTTGCAACGATTTACAGTAACGGAAGAATAGGATAGTGGAAAATAAGAGGATTCACCCTCCTGGACGTTTTCCTCGCATGATGCCAGCACCCAGAGTACCAAGGTAGTTAATGACTTCTTAGGCATACCATGTTCGGTGGACGAAATCTGACAAAGAGGAACAACATCGAAGGATCGAAGATACTAAAGCTGGCCTCAGTGCACACCAAGCCTCACTTGAGTCAGTTTGTTCGGATTTCAGCATGTTCTGCGAGGCTCAAAAGTAGGTATGCCCACACCAAGAGCATGTCTGTGTATTCTCCGCATGCCGGCCAGGACTGACTCCTCGACTAGGCGCGATTACTCAAAGTGGAAGTTCGTGGTGGAAGTATCTACCTAGTATCTTCACGACACAACGAATATCCATTTTCAAGCACATGTATGACTATTCGAAAGAGAAGAGAATAGGATGCTGAAGGAAGAGCCTCGGATATACTGCCTAATAACCTATGGATAAATTGATTTCTTCTAGCAATCTTCCAATATGCTGGCAAGGCTTTTCTGTCTCTCGGAATGGCCGAAATAAATACTCAACAATCGGGCCTGGGCTGACGCTTTACGGGGGGCGCACCACTAATCGGAACTTACCTTACCTTAACTGTGTAGCGATCCGAAACGGTGGCTATATGTTCGGAATTGCCGCCAACCAACCGAGTATACTACTGTATGTATGATTGGCATCAGCAGACACGAGAAAGCCTTGTGGCAAAGGGTGGAGGCGATCTGATAATCACTGTTTACAGTAAATGAGGGTGTCGTGGGTGTGACCGAGGGGTGCTCGCTACTGTAACCCATGCCTATCACCAGCGAATACACCCACAACCATCTTGCAGTTGCATGGCTCCTCGGCTGCTCATCAGTGCCGCGAGTCTCCATTGAGCTTTTTGATCAGTGAGGTGGCGATTGAGTTGCCTGTATGTACTTACTTCTATCGGCCTAGAAACAGGCTAAAAGACGGAAGAGCACACGATCAAGCGATTCAAGCTTTGATACGGAACACCGGTACGCTTTACGGGAGTGGACTGCCATTCAAGGAAACGTTGGCCCGAGCCACCAAGCCATTTGGCTGTAGCGCAATCTCGTACGTATTCTGTCCTGCTTCCTCGTGAACTTCTCTGTTATAGGATCTGGAAAGGTTATAGGACCGCCAGCCAGGAACGGTACGACCGCAGGCAATCGAGAGCTCGCCTAAGAGCCCGTTACACTGGCAACCCTACCTCAGCAACGCGACCTTCCAAATCGGAGAGGCCCGGAGGGTGCGAGTCTGCATAGAGGTCACCGATCGGTGAAAGCGCCATGCTGCTTCGAGTCCTGGTACCGCTGCACAATGTTCGGATTACGAGGAAAAGGGTGCATGTCAAGCGTGGAACGACATGCGGATCACTCACGGCACGGTCCTATTAGATTGTGCGGAGAAGGAAAAAACTCACGTCTTCTAGAACAAGTGCGACATTCCCCACTTTCTCGTCCAATGGCAGCCTTCGATTGGTGATATTTCACACCCATAGCCGAAGCTAGGGGCATGTTTATCTTGATAACGATGTGAGGGTTACAACGGTGCCTTTCGAGGAGCTGCATATAGGTCCAGGGCATGTCCACCAGGGCAGAATTCCGGGTTGCAGCAGCGCAGTATCCCTGGATTGCCGTGAGAAGATTTTGGAGATGGCGAACGAACGTACATCGACGCTGGCAGAGTACTGCTCAAGTCCCATCCCTCGCTGTGGAATTTTGTTGCTGACTACCGAAAAGGTTCCATGCTACCGAGGTAGAACCTCGTAAGATGAACTTGCAGGACATGGCTGGGGGAACTGAGGGTAAAACTTCGATTGACATGCCCGCCGCTGTTCAGGAGAAAGTCCCTGAAAACGAGTCCGCAAGTCTATCGTCCTTCGAGCCCGCTGGCGATGAGCCGACAGAGGAGGAGAGGGCCACATTGCGCCATGTCCCGGATAAGCTCCCATGGTCGGCTTTCCTCGTTGCGATTATTGAACTTGCCGAACGATTTACCTATTATGGCCTTTCCGGGCCTTTCCAAAACTACATCCAGAACAAGTACCACCCTCATGACCATAGCAAAGCCGCTGGGGCAATAGGTATGTGTTACCGCTTCTTCTTATCTTTTATACATGGCTGGTTTATACTGACCCTTGACAGGCCTTGGGCAGGTAGGCGCAACTGGATTAACGGATTTCTTCCAATTTTGGTGCTACGTGACTCCCATCTTGGGCGCTATCGTTTCCGACCAGTATCTGGGGAAATATAATACCATCTTCTATTTTGCATTGGTCTATCTTACGGGCGTCCTCATCCTCTTTTTCACATCTCTCCCAACGGCCATTGAACATGGAGCTGCACTCGGAGGGATTATCGTTGCTATGATTGTGATTGGTCTTGGCACAGGAGGAATCAAGTCAAATGTCAGTCCGTTGATCGCAGAACAATACCGCAACACCAAGCAAAAGGTTCGCGTGGAGAAAAACGGGGAAAGGGTCATTGTAGATCCTGGTGCTACGATCCAAAGAATCTACATGGTATGTGCGCCAAGATATGATCTAAAGGTCAAGGTCTGACTCGGTCACTAGATATTCTATCTGTGCATCAATGTTGGCTCGTTATCCTCCATCGCAACCACCGAGATGGAGAAATGGATCGACTTTTGGGCTGCTTTCCTTCTCTGTCTATGCATGTTCATCGTCGGGATCATCGTCTTGATTGTAGGCAAGAAATACTATGTCGTGCGTCCACCAAAGGGTAGCGTCATACCCAGCGCGTTCAAAGCCCTATGGATTGGCATCATGAACAGAGGCAATATGGGTAAATCAGAAAATTCTGCAAGTTTGCGAGCGTTGACATGTTGCTGACGGTTTGTATAGACGCTGCGAAACCCTCGTATCAGGACGAGTATGGCCGGAAATACAAGACGCCCTGGAATGATCTGTTCATTGATGAACTCAAACGTGGCCTTGTTGCTTGCCGAGTGTTTATATTCTACCCTATCTACTGGGTTGTCTATTCGCAGATGTTGAACAACTTTGTCTCGCAAGGTATGTACCTTCACTTTCCGCCTATTGCTGGCTGTGGTTGACATCAAAGCTTCAAAGCTGCTACGATGGAACTTCATGGGATTCCAAACGATATCATGCTGGTAAGCCAAACTGGAGCGAGAACTCTGTCCAATCCAGCATACTGATATGATGCGCTAGAACATTGATGCTCTGACGATTATCATCTTCATTCCAATCTGCGATCGCTTACTATACCCCTTCCTACGAAAAATAGGCATACCTTTCAGGCCCATCACTCGTATCGCCATGGGCTTCCTCCTTGGTGCTCTTGCCATGGCTTACGCCGCCATTGTTCAGCACTTGATCTATAGAGCCGCGCCCTGTTACGATGCGCCGCTAACATGCGACGCAGCCGGCCCTGATGGATCCATCCCGAACCAGGTCCATGTCGCTGTCCAAACCCCTGCATACCTTCTCATTGGTCTCTCGGAGATTTTCGCAAGTATTACTGGTCTCGAATATGCCTTTACCAAGGCCCCACCGAGCATGAAGTGAGTTGCCGTGACTATCTAATTATCCCCGGAATGCTCACAAATTCACAGGTCTTTTGTCATGGCCATGTTTCTCCTGCAGACTGCGTTCGGGTCCGCTCTCGGAATTGCATTGGCGCCAACCGCCAAAGATCCCAAGCTCGTATGGATGTACAGTAAGTTTCCAGTCCTCTACTCTCCAAAAATGGAACCCTTACTAACCCGTATCCAGCTGGTCTCGCCGTCGCAACGTTCATCACCGCAGCTCTTTTCTGGATCATCTTCAAAAAGTACAACGCCACCGAGGAAGAAATGAACAGCCTCGAGGACGAGGGCCTGAAGGCCGTCCCTGCAGGCGAAATATCCGCTCTGGGGGGTGTCAGGCATAATGCTGTCCGTGATGGGGGCGAGATGGGAACTGCGGGCCATACTACGGGGATAGCTGTTTGAGGGGTTTGCAAGTAACCATGGGTGGCTGTATCGAAGGCTGCACCCGGCGTGTTCTCTGGAGGAGGTATTGGATAGCCCAAGTATAATCTTTCCGCTCATATACCAATTATCGCAATTTACCCAGCATACATCCCAATGGACCTTTTGCACCATGGGGAATCATGATCCTATTCAGAGGGGTACCTTGATATTAGGCTGATCACTCGAGCCAGCTGACCGTACCAATTCATTCTGGCTAGATACGAGACACAAACCTCGCCCTTCCTCACAAACAACCTCTACTAGACCCTCCCCCGTCCCTTTCTCGCTTCCCTTCCCCTTTGATTCTAACCTAACCTTCCCTTCCCACCTTCCGCAATCACTTTCCCCCTTTGTTCAGCCAAACCACTTCATTACGCTCTCCACCCCGCGCTTATCCAATTGCACTACAGTAAATCCTGTCAATCCCCATCCCCATCTCTAGGAAACCCATTTTTTTTAGAAAATTATCAGAGCATGAGATTGCCTCAATACATCCACCACCCTAACTCCACAATTCCACAATTCCACAGCTTTTTTAAATTGTTTGGCTGTGGAGCGGCATGGAGCGGAATTGGTTGGTGCAACCGCTTCTGTTTGAAGTGCTATGTATGTACGTTGGATGGTCGCTTCGTTGTGGCGCGGATATATGTGGGAGCTTATGTACCGAGATGGGGATTTTTTCTTTCCCAAGTGGATGGATGGATTCGGAGCTGGGGTGATGGATCGAATGGTTTGGAAGAGTTCTGTCTCAATGTGTTCCCTAGAAGTTAATCAACATCCATGATTCATAACGCAATTCCTGTCTATTTCTCGCTTTCTACTACTATCTACCTCCTCACAGCTTCAGATCCTACAGACACCTAAGCCTTCACCTCCTGCGTCTGCACATTCGTATCATTCCCTCTTCGTTCTCCCTCCCCGTGCTTGGACTGCGCCATCTTTTCCAAATCGATCTCGTCATGCTCAAGGAGCAACGCTTTCCGTTGTAGCGGACGCCGTATCCAGCAAGGCATGTACTTCCAACCTAGACCATGCCGCTAGGCAATGTCCAGAAGCGCAGTAATAGGAGGCGAATAGCCCGCGTGATTGATTAGAGCAGCCAAGTAAGTTGTGATGACACCTCTAAAGATGGAGATCTGAGCCGCACTCTGTCGAAGCCTGTATGCTTCACCTCCCCAACGACTCTGAACTAGGATCATTACCTTCGTTAAAAGCCATTCACGTGTTCAACAAAATTTCCCACATATGAGAGAACTTGAGTACTTATTCTTGATGCCGGTCTGATTAGCAGACATATGCTGAAGCAACGTGATCTTCCCGGCCATTGAAAATTCATTGAACTTCCATCGAGTGTCTGGTTAAATGGTAAGGTGACAAGGCCAATGGAGACGGTGGTAAGCCCCGAACACAAGAAATATGATCTTTCAACTGATTAGTGCACGATGCTTAACTTGTTGGAAGGGAAAGGATACGATACCTCAAGGATCTCACCGAAACCGAGATCACTATCAGATACTGAAGTGAGAAGTCTGCTCGGACGTTCGGGTACCACTCGCTACTGATGAGCATAAAATGCTCCGATGGCGGCTTCAAAGATACCCGGAAAGATTCGCGCGGCCAGCAGGCTGTGATAGTCAGATGCAGCAGCACAAGTAAAAGCACAAGCTACACCTCAGAGCACGATGTTTGTGCTGAGCCATTTATCTAAGAGGCTACTCCCCGTGTAGCTTCAGTTGCAGGATTACGCCCATAACCGCAGCATCCTGGATCCCGCGTAGATAAATCGCAAATCAAATGGAGAAGTACATCAATGAGACGTTATCAATGGGTCGCATGATAGCAGTAGAACATGATGGTTACGGCCCGCCAATTGACCTTTCGGCGCAAATTTCTCAGGTTGACACGATGGGCGTCATCTTCGGCATTGTGGCTGACATGCCTCGGGTATGTACTTTATATGCTTCATCCAGATTCTCTGGGAAGATTTGTGATTGTGTCGGCCGGTGGGCTGCAAAAAATGCCAGCTTCTAGCTTATCTATATCCCATATAGTGATTATGGTTCCAAAATAGATCCTTATCATAGCGTAGACGATAGAGTAGGTAGAACTTCCCAAGCAGAGGAAAAGTATGGTTTTGTTGCTCCAGGTCGTGTTTTCGCTGAGATGATTCAGGTCCCCCATTTTCCTTGCGTAAGGTAGCTCAATGCCCTTTTCCGGGAAAGGTGCCTTGCATTGCATACAGTATCCGCAGATTGCTGATCTAGATTGACGAATAAGGGGAGAGGAAGTCTCTACCTCCGGGCCAAGCCTCCTGAGCCCTACTTCTAGAACCTGACCGCTCCCCTGGGCATACGTCGCACGACTGCCCAAAGCGATCAAGAGCGCGACAACGGCAATTGTTATTCAGTGATATCCGCGGCGAAATGGGGTTCCGCCGAACAAGCGGGGCCCGCGTGTCACGTGAGCGGTTAAGAAAAGCCCTTTGGTGATGGGGATTAATGAATTGCAAGTATGCCTTGGGGTCCACAGAAATCCTTCACCATCATCACAGAATACCGCGGACTGATGGAGACTACATGGTTTGAGACCGGTCTTTTCGCTGTATTATCTCATACCGAGCCACACTTCTTACATGAAACCACCTTCGCATCTCAGTATAATGTGGTTGGCGCTGACAGCACTTGCTTCAACATCAGCTCCATGATACTACCTAAGCATGTGACGAACAGACTCTCCCCACCTGCCTGCTCGGCGTCAGCATCATCTACCCGGTTCTCTGGCTCTCATAATCCCGGATCCCTTCTTTTTTCAGGTGGAGACTAAGACGGACGTCTTCCACAACTCTCCTCCCATCACACATCCCGAAATAACACGCAGTGGGCGGAAGAGGAGAATATTATAAACGCCAGATCATCATTTCCTGGGCCTTTCGGAAAGCGTTCATGGGTATGGGGAGCCGTTAAGAATCCCATCTACGATTGGAGCAAGAATCAAGCCGATGAAACACTTAGCCCAGGATTGGGCTGATTCGTTCAAGGAAGCTATAACGGATATCCCAGAGACAGCGCGGCCGAAAATTGTTTGCTTGGAGAATTGGGTACTTGACGAGGGGGCATGGCACAACGAAGAAGGGATGGTTACGTTATTTGGCGATGCAGCGCATTTAGTGAGTATGGTGCGTCTCCCCTGCCTTGTAGTCCCGCTTCACGTTTATAGTAAAAGCCAATACAAGCGTCAGAGGCGAAGGGGGCAAATCACGTTATCCAAGATGCCGCAAGTCTACTTGAAATTATCCTTTCGTCTTTTGCACCTCCCCAATTCATTCGGCTACAGCGACGCTGTAGATTGCGATTGGCGAGTATGAGGCTAAGATGTCAAAAAGGACAGGACCTGCGGTTCTGACGAGCAGGAAGGCCTACCTAGATGCTCATGACTTCAAGCAAATTTGAAAGAGTCGGCACGGCATATCGTGAAGGGTTTGGATGTCTTAGGCGGTGTTTATTAGAAACGATTAGACTTGAGGAGAGGTCTCGACGTGGTGGATGGGCTTACTGCGCGGGTGGTGTTCGTTATGTTGGCGATGGGGTCATTGTGCTTTCTGTGTTCCTCCCAAGAACATCTGGCCCTTGAATTCGACCCTGTTCCACTCCTGTAAATGTGCTCGGCCCGAGATGATGCTTAGGCGAGGGAAGTCGACACTTTGTTCGGACGGCAAGTAGGAAAGAAATGCTGCAATCGACGATCTGACAGTACTTTCTTGGCGGTCTTCTAGAGGATCTCAGATCACATCATCGCGACTGGAAGAGGTACACTGTAATACGGTCATGTTTTCGTTGATTGGTCAAATCGACTTGCTCTGTCGTTTTCGGAAGTGCGGCCGTGTCACAAAAAATCAGGATCTCCCAGCTTGGCATGAGAGCTGCATACGGCTGGTTACATCCGACGTTAATTCGACTTCGAGCGAAAAACTGACTTGTTCCCAGTCTTCCAATACGTCTTCTAGCTTGGCCGTTGAAGCAAGATGCTCTATTAGAAGACATATTTCTGCGCAAATGACAGCTGGTATTTCTTGCTATAGCGCCCAAAAGCCGGCTTTGCTTGATAGAAAGGTCCTTACGCTACTGTCAGGTACACAGTACAGTCTGCTTCCGGGCTTGCGCGGTTGCCGGGACCATCTGAAAAGGCACACTCATCTTCTCTCATTTCCTGCAACAACCCCGTTGTGCATCCCCCCCTGCCTACCATATCTCCCTTATTGGCTTTGGCCAGCCACATCCGAGCAATCCCAGAGAAGATCCAACGGCTGTCTACATGTTCCAATTTCCCGCTTATCTGACAGAGGTGTCAAAATGTGGAAGACTCGACCGGAACTGTTGAGATCTCCAGACCTATACCTAGTTTCAGCGTCTCACAACGTTGTGTGCGACTATGTCATTTCTTTGTCACATGATCTGAGATCACGCTCCTTTCTGGATTTCCAGAGGACTATCGCTATCCACCTTTCACTGTGGATCTATCTTATGCAGCTCTTCCCGTCGGCTTATAGGCATTTGCAAACACCAGGGATCTCAAAGCCCTGAGTCACCAGTATCGAGTGCAAGATGCATGGATTCATCGCCGAGGGACCTTGCTTCCTGGAAGACGCACAATGTCTCTTCGAGCTGACCTCTGCACACTGGGGGACCACAAGGGTCTCCTACGCTGTGCCGGCCCTTGCAAGCTGAGGCAGTATAAGATCTTCTTTCCGCTGGCTTTTTGGGTGATGTTCTACCTTTTTTGTCCAAAGCTCGTCCTTGTTGCCACCGAGCTCTAGAATTCAGTCTCTCGTTATTTGCCCAAGCAGCTAAAACTTCTGCCCGTTGAAAATGCATGTAACGAGGGTTGCTGTGTTTGGGAGGCTCCTTACTCTTGCTGCAGCCGAGCTTGGTAGGTTGCATAATCTCCTTTTCTAGGCACAGCAGAAGAAAGATCAACAAGCCCTCTTCCATTTTCTAGGCTTAGAGTTTTCTTTATTACTGTCTCAGAAAAAGCATTGTTGGTTGACTCTTGTCTACTCGATCCTCGGAGAGACTAAATGTACAACGATCCCATTGACTTCAACTTGCTCCAGCGAAACGCTTTTCGCCACGCTTCGCTCCGCTAATATAGTCACAGCTCTCCGACCCGCGCTGGTTCATCCTCGATGTGACAACGAAACGCTGCCCCCTTATCCGTACTCCTTCAGTACTGGATTTGGTGGACCTACTGGGACTGGTAGCGGAACCTTTCCGACAGGCACTGGAAGCGGGACTATTCCCACCGCTACTGGCTCTTTGGACCCCACAGCGTCATCATCTGTGTATAGCTTCACGAACTCAAGCCTAGTACCAATCAGCACAGGGACCACATCTCCAAGATCCAATTCCAGCACCAGTGCAGCAGGTACTTCTGGCAAACCGAGCTACCCTCCATACAGTTTTAGCTTTCCCACATTCACGCCTACCGTCATTAGCGGGTCACCGTCTTATCCAACTGGAGGCTCCAGCGGAAGTCTTGGTCCTATCAGCACCGGCACGAGTCCTACAGCACCTTATGGAAATTCTACTACCGTCTTTAGCCCGACAGGGTCCAGCTACACTTATAGCTTCCCAACTTCCAGCACTGGAGCTAGCGGTATCTCAACCTCTTTGACTAGCACTGTGTCCAATACCACTACGACAATCAATTCTACACAAACAATCAGCTCAATCTTAACCACAAGCAGCACCATCACCACGCCATTCCCGGTCAGCAACACCACCACTCTCAGTCCAGCGACCGGGACTTCAAGCTTCACCACCAACGTGACTAGCTCCACGGATCCAGGAAATCAGACCAAGACTCCTGTCTACCCAACTTATCCCACCTGGTCCTATCCTATCTGGTCTTTGACTTCATCGTCCGTGCCATATCCGTCCAGCGGCAGTGGGACGGTTCCTCTTCCCACCGTTGGCACCGGCACGATCGGTTCTATTACATCAATCCCAACATCTCCTACAGGTAATACATGATTTCGTCTCTCCACAGCTTACTCCCAGGACATCTCTGACACCACAACAGGTACAAGCGCAACGTACTCCTTCGACCCAAGTACCTTGACGAAGAACATTACCAGTACTTCCACCAGCACAACTGAATCCTCGTCATCAACCGACCCTACCGAATCCGCCAGCAGCACGACCGAGACGACTGAAGCCCCATTCACTTACTCCTGGATCTCCAGCTTCACCACAAGCACCAGGTTCACTCCGACATATTCTACAAAGAGTATGCCGTCGGAGTACTATTACCACCACCGTCGACCTCACAAGGGGCATCATGATGTAAGTGAATTCCTCTCCATTATAATTCGTCCACCTCATTGACAATGAAACAACCTCAGCACCCAGAAGGTCCCCCAGACTTCGACAATGATGCCTAAGACCGCGGCATCCAAGGTCCGATTGCAGAAGCCAGAACCTCTTCTCAACGGACAATGATGAAGCGTCCTTTCCCCCCATTCCATACACAATAGACGCTGCACTTGTTCAATGCCACTGAGGCAACGCCACTCCTTTACCATCCTGTATTTCCATCTTCGGCATCAACGTACCTTCACTTCTACGGGAGGAAACCTTCGGATACTAGCTCTAAACCGTTGCCACAGAGAGCCTTTACGCAGTAGAGATTCAACCAGAGCAGTCAACATCCTCCCTGCAAGTGACACCCCAACCCTTTGCCTCGGACGCTCATGAATCTGCAACAAGTTCAACCGCGCACAAGCGTAAAAGTCATGCATCTCTGTTCCACCGCAGTAGCCAGCCCTAGCTCGTCTACTCATAACCCTCTCGTACCAACTTGGGGCCATCCCTGTGATCTTAAAAGACAAAAAAACTATCAACTTTGCTACATCATCATCACTACTTGTCACTGAAACCCACCCTCACCCTTTTGCCTAACCCCATTAACCAATTCAGATTACGCTTTAGTCGGAGACCAGCCCCTCCCTTCCTTCCTACCACGACTGACAATCCCTGCCCCCCTCCTTTTTCCCAATCCTGACCTTCCCTTTTCTCCCATCTCCCCATCTCCACATCCACCCCCGCTATCCCTCAAATCCCCCGCCTCCCCCCCTTCTCCAACTAGAACCCCTGTCTTGGAACAACGATGGTGATTCAAACTATCGTGGATGAAGTCATGCCCTGCAATGCATGCCGCTTCACAAAATTCGCAGCCAAGGGCCGACGGAAGGGAAAAAAAGGACTTCGTGAGTATGTTTTTGCTTCGCTTGCTTTTTAAAAGTATGCTACTGGATGTCTATCGTGAATTCATTTGCTTTTGTTCCATCCCCGCTGCTCTTCTCATCTGCAAGCGAGTCATAGGTATGTACATGCCACTTCCCTGATCTCACACCTTGAAGCCCAGCAATAATTGCCCATTTCTAGCGGTCGGCATTTTCTGCAGGCCGGCAGGCTTAACAAACACTCCTATGGACGCCATTGCTCATCGGCCTCTGCGCCTTATGCTTCTGGTGCGCATGCAAGCCCTGGCTCGAATGCTGCTTCTCGAATTGGCTGGGAGCGCCTGGATGGAAGGGTGCCAAGTCGATGGGGTCCGAGTCCATCAATTGTTGCGTGGTGGCGCAGATGTCTGTGATGAGGCGGTCCAAGAGGTCCAAGGACATGCTTTCGCGGACGACGACACGGAGGATCTCGGTTTTTTCTTCTTTGGGGGGGAGGGGGTAGTCTGGACGGTGGGTTAGTTGTGCGGTGGGGAGTGATTTTGGAAGAGGAGCTTACTTGGGATGATGTACTGTTTCGCGCGTAAGAGGTTGCTGACGGTTTCTTGGTGGACGTGGCTGTTCTCTTTCTTGAAATCGTCGGAGAAGCGGAATGCTACGACTGGCAGACCCGCGTTGTAATCGGCGCTGGTCTCGTCGTCTTTGCCAAAGACGGCTTCGCCTTTGCCCTTGAAGACGTGCTCTCCCTTCTTGCGATGGATATCTGACACGCAAACATACCACCCTGTCGCCTCGAGCGCCTTACTCAACAATCTCGCATTTGCAAGACAGTTTTCCATGATATCCCTATACCCATTGAACCCCAAATGAACGAGATTGTAGTACTGCGCAATAACTTGGGCGCCTGGGCGGGAGAAATTCAGGGTATAGGATTCCTCGGTGCCGCCAAGGTAGTGCAGTTCGAAGATGAGGTGTTTGGGGAGGTAGGACTGGTCACGCCAGATGATCCAACCGACACCGGCATACACGAGACCGAATTTGTGGCCGGAGGTGTTGATGGATTTTACGCGGGGAAGTTGGAAGTTCCTGTTCAATTATTAGCTGAGAGGATGTTGGTTGAGGGAAAAGAAAAAACCATTTGGGACCACCAACTTTGGCGTGGGTGAAGGGAGCGACGAAACCACCGCTGGCGGCATCCACGTGGATGGGAATGTCATTTCCGGTCTTCTCCTCGTAATCGTCTAGGATCTTGGAGATTTTTTCGACTGGCTCATAGTGACCGGTATAGGTTGATCCTAAAATCACAAAAATGCCGATGGTATTCTCATCAATATTCTGCTTCACGAGCTCGGGATCAAGTCTGTAAAGACTCTTCTCGCTAACGTCTAAGATCCTAGCTTCTACCTCGAAGTAGCGAGCGAATTTCTCTAGGGCGACCTGAGCATTCGAGCCCATGATTATATTGGGTTTGGACTTGTCCTTCCCCTCTGCATCACGCTTCTCCTGCCAACGACGTTTCATAGCCAGGCCACCAAGGTGAATAGCCTCCGAAGATCCCGTAGTAGCAGACCCAATGGCAGTCTCACCTTTCTGGACGCCCCAAAGATGGGAGATGATGGACACACAACGAGCATGCATAGCCATCATTGCAGGATACTCGTCAGCATCCGACATGTTCTTGGACAAATTCTCCACCATTAGAGCCTCTGCTTCCCTCTCCATGTACGTCCCCACGAAGCTTGCCAAATTTAAATTTGGCCTCCCATCCAAATCCAATTCATCCTTAAGCATCTGATGCACTGAGTCGGCCGGAGCGCCTTCCTGCGAAATGATATATTTGGGGATTTCTTGCTGGGAGGCATAGCGGGAGCTGTAGGGAGTGACTGAAGAGACGGCAGTTCTGGTGTAGATGTGTCTCTTGTGAGCATTGGTGGGGTCATCGTGTAGGGTTTTGATGATCTCATCCGGGTCGACCTGGAGGGGATTTAGCTTGGGTTCTGAGAGTGTTGTTGCTCGTGTTTAAGAGGTTGAAAACGCGACCACGGTCTGGCTCTGGATGTAGCATTCTAGAGGTTCTCAAGGAACTTACGTGTCTTGCAAGAGCCATGATAGAGGTCAATTGGAAGCTTGAGAGCTCCTTGTCTTTGTGTGTAGGATATGATGGATAACAACTTCTGGAGAGTGAATTGAGTTTGGAAAAAGGGCTCAGAAACTTCAGTTGGCAGAGTCTTCAAAGAGTATGGAAGTTTGATAGTGGGAGCTTTCAAAGAAAGAGATGTTTGCCTGGGTTTCGTTTTATAAGGGAAATAGTTAGAGCATTCATGATAGATGTTTACATGACGAAATAAGCTTTCTGTTCCGGTGAATCCGTCGTCATGCCGAAAAGCTTGCAGGACTGGCAGCTTTACACCGGGTTGACGTGGGGAAACCAAAGCCAATAATTGAAGGTTGCTCTGGTAATAAGTTGGAACATATGTGATCTACAAACAATAAAAGTATCATCAAGAACTATATCTAGCATGCATGTACAATAAAAGAATACCACAAAGACTATCCAAGACTCCGTGCTTCCAGTCCCAAAGATAGAACCCACCGCCTGCCATCGCTTTTGCAGATCCCCTCAAGGCCGTGAAACGTCTTCCGAGCATTCCGTAGAATCCTTCTAATTGCTTGTATCTCTTCAAATCATATTCCCCATACCCACATCACTTCCCCCCAAACTCGCGACTGATCTCGCTCCAGCCGTACTTCCAGCCACACTCATCACCCTCACCGTCTTCTTCTCCTTCCCAGGCTTGGCAGTAAGCACCTGCGCCGGGCAAACCACAATCTCCTCGTCACCGATACCGGAGTCATCTCCTCTCTTTACCACGAGAGGGAATAAAACCATGCGCACCACCGCGTGTTGAGCCTCTAGAGCATCGTTGGAAGAGGTATCGCCACTGCGCTCGTTCATGAGTGCAGCGTTGAAATACACTTTGCGGGCGAGGTCACCTTTGGTGTCGTATTCTGGTTGGAGTGGAGGGAGCATGACATACTCCGCACGCTGGGTACGCATTTCGATATGGAGATCCACAGCGGCACCGATTACTTTGCGGAGAGAGTCCTGGATTTGGTTGACAAGATGCGAAGGCGGTGGGAGAAATTTCGCTAGTGTCTTGTAGATTTCTTCCATGACTGCTTCGATGTCTTGAGCGCGCTGAGCGACGAAAGCTTGTCGTCTCGATAGCAACGTTAGGGTCGTGGCTCGCCATTTGTGTACAGCCGCCATCGGCCCTACTTCCGAGAGTATGTTCTGAAGGGATTTTAGCTTTTGCCGTTGCTCACGATCCATGCCGAAGAGGTAGCGAGTGAAGATGTAATCGAAGATCATGGTCATGACCACAGACATAAAAACGTCTCGTCTCTTGACCCGGTCTGCAAGATAGCTGTCGACATCTGAGCCATCGAGGATCGCGTTCTCGATCCGGTCCACTACAACCTCATCTCTGACTTCACTCGCTAGATAGCAGGCTCTCATGTCAGAGAATTTTGAAAACCTTAGCACCCACTGCTGCACGTGCTGACAGAGCTTCTGGCATTGATCATCAAAGTAATCCTCGTCTCGGGCAATAACCAAGTCATCGCTATTCTTCGATGCCAAGATCTGTCGCTGCAGCACACGCACTTGCTCTTTGGTGGCCTCTAGTTCATCATGCACTTTCCGTAGCTCCAAATTCTTCTCTTCAAGAGCTACATTGACTTCGTGACGGACGATATCCTCCATACCAGCTGATAGTTGCGAGTGTTGCTGTCTGAGCTCATCCAGCTCTATCAGGGATTGTTGCCATTGCTGATGAGTGTCGGCATGTTCAGCTTGCAACTGACTGTAACGCTGCTCATGGTCGGCAATGCCACGACTTGTTGCTGTTAACCCTTCGTTGACTTCGGTTAATTGCACAACCTGGCTTTGCAGTCCTTCAAGTATATTCTTTAACTGGTTGAGCTCGGCATCCTTCTGGCTTAGAAACGAGTCGCGTGTCTGGATTGCAATTTGATAATTCTCGATTTCTGAATTCCGAGCATGTGCTGCTTCTTCTAAGCTCCTCTCCGCTGTTGATTTGGCGTTTTGTAACAATCGATTTTCTGATACGAGCTGATCCAGTTTGTTTTCAAGATCCAAAACTTGCAAGCTTTGTCGCCTCCGCATGCTTGGCGGTCGCGTCGGCGAAATCGGTGACTGCCCATGAACATCTCCCCACCCCTCCTGTGTGATTCAGTAAGAATAACAACATCCTACAATCGTTGTGGTGGTTACTCACATAAACATCGGCCATGTCCCTGACCCTGGATTTGCCTTTGTCCTTGATGGGGTCGTATGTTGAGGACGATGGAATCGCGATGTCGTGTTCCAGGTCCTCAGCCTCCAAGCCTTTAGCGAGCTTAGCTTCACTTTTCTTATTCGCCAGTCTCAGATCCCCGCTAACCCGATGGTCGACTCGTCGCAACGGTGGTGTTCCAGAAGACCGAAAGCTTTGTCCACTGACTGAACGGACCTGCTCTGGTGTTCGGATGATGGCGTTGATGCTGTCACCTGAACGAATACTTGCGCCGCTCACCGACCGACAGGCGCCTTCCCAGGGAACTGCTGGAGCAGTGGTATGGTGGCCTTGGTCTGTATTTCTGCTTCGGCTTCGCTCAAGGTCAACTGCATGCTTTTCCTCGTCGACTGGAGGCCATGAAAGGCGCGCGATGAGATCGTCAGTCGAAATCAGGGTTTTCGGTGTATCCTCCCTTACTGGCGGTGATCGAACCCGTTGCTGAGAGAGAGACTGGGGACGAGCCGAACGACGGAGTGACTTGACTCCACGCTCTGGCGATCCTACGTCGGACAAATGACGGCTTTTCTTGTGCAAAGGTGACTCTTCTGGACTGTATTCCGTAATAGTGTCGAGTCTTCGTCGAGCGGAGCCATCTGGACTGAAAGGACTTCGCGGAGGCGATGTTACGTCGCTAATGATACCAACAGGACCTCCGAAGAGAGACGAGCCTGGTCCATCGTTCGTGGGGTCCGCAGGGGACGTCATGTGCAATGCGCGTTCGGCAGCAACCACAGAGGCGTGCTCGGTATGCAAATCTGGTGACAAAGCCGCCAGGTCTCTTGTCGATTCATGACTGGAGTAATCAGCAGCGATTCGGTCTCGCGTAGGAGGAGTTGGAACATCTTCGGGCCGACCTGCTAACTCCTCTCTTGTTGATGGAGAAGATTGGAAAAGTACCGAGGATCTGTCTTTCGTTGTAGAGCTTACTGGTGATGGCTCTCGTAGATCGTCGAATGACATGTCTCTCGATCGTCGATTACCTAAGTGATGACTTCCACGTTTCTCGTGGAGAGCCTGGTCGTTATTCTCAGAAACTGGACTCCTTGAACTAACGCCCTCGGGTGTGGGCCGTGGTTTGGATACATTATGATCGGGACTCATTTGTACTGAAACGTTAAAGGGATTCTCGGTTGACGCTTTCTCATATTGATGGCTTTGATGATGCCGCTCAAATTGTACCACATCAAAATCTGCATCTCGTGGATCGCGCTCTCCAGTCTTCGTCTCACATTCCGCGTCCACATCAACCACTGGACTTGCTTCGGTATCCTGATAACCACTATCTCGAACGAAACGGTGATTAGGTAGTCCTTCAGTGACAATGGGTGAATCAGAGACTTGGATCGCACTGTCTCTGTCGATATTCTGTTTTGATCGACCTCCAAAGCTTGCACCTTCTGCCCCGGTATCACGTGGAACCTGGGGAGAGAGCGGTAGAGTGTCTTCAAAGTGCTGCGATGGAATGGCCGGTCTCTGTTGCTCCAGTGTCCAAGCCTGCGCTTGAGTTTGGTCATTCTTCTCTTGATCAATCGATTGTGGAGCCTCCTCGTCTCCAAATTCCGTCCACTTGGAGGCCTTCTTGCTTTTCTTGCCCTTTTTACCGTCCTTCCCTGAGTCCTTGCGTTGGAGGCCCTCAGTCCCGATTATACCTAACCCCAAGCCAGCAGCCGTAGCCGTAGCCGCAGCCATACCTTCCCTTGCCGTAGATACACTCAGAATGGCTTGACCCTCTGACTGCTCGTCAATCTGCTGCACGCCTGAAGGTTGATTATCTGTTTCCCTCTCGAGGTCTTTTCTTTTGATCTTCTTGCCTCTCTTGCCTTTCTTTGCCGGTGCATAATCCCAATCTGCTTCAGCCTGTTCCTCATGTACTGGTAATTCTCCCGGTTCCCGCTCCCGACCAACAGTCTCCGGCGCCTGATCTGTATCTTCGGAAACTTTCATCGACCTTTGAAACTCTTGCGGCTCAGTAGAAAAAGCTTGCTCGATACTTCCTTGTTGTGGTTCAGCAAGTTTCATTTCACCTTTCTCTGCGATCTGCCCAGCTTTTGTGTCATGAGAAATACTGAAGTAGTCATTTGACGTGTTCATGTGTTGCGATGGTTCCCCCACAGTGCCTCTATATTCTTCTAATATGGAAGGAATATCGGCGTATTGCTCGTGCGTTGGTTGCTCATCTACGTGTTGTGTCTCTTCAGCTTCCCTTACGTTAATTTGCTGAGCGGAGTCCTCGGATGGATATGAAGCCGGTATAGGTGCTGGGCCTATTGGAATATCTGCGGCTTCACCTGCTACTGCATCTGCATCATCCGCAAAAGGTTGCGTAGCTGTGTCATCCTCCCAGATGATAGGTGCTTCTTTTTTCTTTCCTTTCTTACCTTTCTTGCTCTTCTTGGTTGTGGTAAAGGTAGAGAAGTCGTCTTGGGGTAGGGAAGTGGTCTCGACAGCACTAGATCGTAAACCTTGATCGGCAACCTCTTTTACATCCTTGAGTGGTAAGACAGGCTCGTGTTTCTCCCCAAGTGACTGGCTTATCCGGGAAGTGAAACTCTCCAAGCTTTTTTCGTTCTCAGATTTTTCGTAGTCATGGATTATTGCTAGTTCAGAAATCTCGCCAGGCCCGGTGGCGATTGGCATACCTTCAAGAAGCTCCGTCTGCTCAGCGCCTGTAGTAGGCTCCAGTTGTTTTGAACCGCCTTCTGGGACCGATGCATGTGGGTCTTCCGAGACTTGGGCTTTTTCCGAAGCAGCTGACTTGTCATTGCGTTGCTTCTTCCCTTTCCTGCCTTTCTTGACAGGCACGTCCCATGGACCATCATCCTCGTTACCCTTTTCCATTCGCTGAGCATCTGCTGTATCGATCGTTTGTGAATTGCCGATATTTGTCTGGCCTTCTGCAGGCGTGGCTTGCGTAACGTCTCGGTCGACAAGGCCATCTCCGAGGGTATCAAAAGCACGTTCGGTTAGAGGTTTATCATCTTGAGACTTGTCATTGAGAGTGTAAGAAGGTGTAGTAGAGTGTAGGTCATCACCAAATGCTGCTGATAGATTCTCGGTTGGGCGAACATCCGATAGATGTTCTTTCTCCGATTGCTTGCCTATTCTGTGATCCTCTCTGTGGATGGGAAGTACATATTGTCTAGCCTCGCTCGACGATCCGCTAGGAGCAACCTTAAGTTCGGCAGACCTGTCTTCGGCTCCTCTTTCTCTAACGCGATGAGCCTCGGTAGGTTCGTCCAAAGGCTGAACAAAACCTATCTGTCCCCACTCTTGATCAATTTCTCGCTGAGGCGATTGGGCTGAGGAATCTTCGGCGAGTACAGCAGATGGCTTCGCAGCAAGACCCGTATCAAAAGAGGATTCGTCGGCGAGTTGGGTGGCCTTTGCTTGAACCACATCCTCATCCCAGCTGAATGCTTGTGCCTTCTTAGCCTTCTTCTTGTCTTTCTTGCTCTTCTTGAGGCTAAAATTAGTGCCAATCTCAGGATCTTGCTCTACTGTTTGCTCTGCTTGAGAGTCAGTGGTACTATCTAAGGCATGATGTGGAGAAGCTGCGGTCGACGTAATGGCTTGTTGCACTGCCTGTTCAGCCGCTACTTGACTAGCTTCAGCCTCGACTTCTCGGACATCTCTAGTAGCGCTAGCTATCTTTTGAGGAAGTGTCTCAGTTGCCACAACTGACTCTGAGGCTCCTGGTGGATCAGGCGTAGCAGTAGCGTTCTCGTCATCCCATGAAATCGCTTTGGACTTCTTCTTGGCTTTCTTCTTGTCTTTTTTGCTCATTGGAAAGTCGTCGAAAGGGTTAGTGAGAGATTCGACCTGAGTAGCGATTACAGGTCCCAAAGACTCCGTACGTTCCTCCATAATGCTTTGCTCTTTTGAAGGATCATTCGTTAACTCAAGTGGCTCCTGGGTCGTTATACTTTCGAATGTAGCAGAGTTGGACTTGTCTCCCAGAGACAAAGTCTTGGATTTCCTGGATTCCTTGTTTTTCTCGCTCTTTGCGAGATCATCGAAGTCGTCCACGATTGAATCAGCTTCTTTCTGCTTTGCTAGCTCCTTCGGCCCATCAAAACTGACGTGGGGGGCCGAAGGATACTCTCTTGCTGTGGTTAAATCTTGCGATTCTAATTCTTCCGGTGTGCTGGTAGTGGCCTCAGCTTCCCATGACGATGCCTTCAACTTCTTGGCCTTTTTCTTGTCTTTTTTGGTCTTTGGAGCAGTAGTAAATTCGTCCGTGACGGCTTTCGCTTCCTTGTCAACGAAAATCTCGGTAGACTCATCAACGATATCTTTCTGGGCATCAGTAGTCTCCGGTATTACCTCGGCTTCGGGTGTCGGTGTAAGAAGATTATCTTCCCTAACAACCGTGTTGCCTTTTTTGGCGTTCGTCTTGTCGTTTATACTTTTCTGTAAGCCTTCAATCTCGTCTGCCACGACCTTATCTTGGGCAGCAGCCGGGGAATTGAAAGCATTATCCATGAAGCCTTCGCGCAATTCCCCAAAGTTTGGCACTCGTTCGCTCTCAGGCGTCAACGTAGGCAACCCATCGTCCCTAGCAGAACCTTTTGTTCTCTTGGCTTTCTTCTTGCCTTTCTTACTCATGGAGAAGCTTTCGAACTCATCTGCGACACTTTTGGTATGGGTATCATTGGGAAACCCAGGAGACTCATTCGCCACATCTGTCTGCACATCATCGATCCCGAGGATGACCTCAGATCCAGGTGTAGATGAGTCGAAATCCTCGCCCCAAGCAGCCTTTGCGCTCTTAGCATTTTTCTTGTCCTCCTTACTCAGCGTCGGTAGGTGTTCAGAAACACTCTGCGGGTCATCAAGTGACTTCTGTACTCCTGCGGCCGTATCGGGAATGTCCAAAGTTTGGTTTGCGGGCTCAGAAATACCAAGCTCGGCCTGAGATGCGGTATGTGGCTCTTGGATGCCGAAGACTTGGCCTTCGATAATTGGATCAAGGGGCGTACCCAATGTATTTGGTTCATGTCCGAAGAACGGGCGGCTCTCGCTAGACATTTGGGAAACAAATTCAGGATCTGGCACGATGTCGGTAGCTTTCAGTGCGTCCGGCGGCTTTTCGTCATCGCGGCTAAGAAGAGCTGCGGTTTCTGGGCTTATAGCTCGACTTTGTTCAATCTCCTCAACAATTGGATGGCTTATTATAACAGAAGCTACGTCGGACGCCGCGAAGCTGTTTTGATCAATGCCCCTAACTATAGTACTAATCGGCTTACTATGAGTCCGGGCTAATGCGTTCCGCTTGCTTATACCGTCCACAGATCTCTCGAAAGTAATCTCCCCGGAGGTTTCAGCATCAGGCTCCCTTGCCAATGGCAAAAAACCGTATTTAACAGCTTCAAGAGGTATTTGCGGTACGTCTTCGGTGTCGGGTTCGTCCGCAAGAATAGGACTGTCGCTTATGCCCTTCTCGCCTTCTATACTAGACGGCGTTATCTGGCTAAACAGATTGATGTCGTTCTTCCGGGATGACCTGTTCAAAGTATCTCTTGCCAAAGCTTCAAGGGACCCAACTGATTCGCCATGTGGTTCATCTGAAGCTGAAGCCTTCTCTGATTCCGCCAATATATCTTGCACTTCACTGGCAGTGTCTGTTGTAGCCATAGGGGGTCCAGCAATGGAATTGTCATCCTCGATATCTGCAGCCGTTCGAACGTCTTTAGAGTCCTGAATATTGAATTTCTTGCCTTTCTTACTCTTCTTCTTCTTTGTTGGTAGAGCCCACTCATCATCATTGACAGACTGCAGTTTTGTAGGTTCAGGCAAACTTTGAGAACGATTTTCCGTAATGAGCAAAGCCTGATTAGGGCTCGATGTGGGTTCAGTGCCCGCATCAGCTTGGTCTCCTTGATCATTGAATCTCGGCAGACGCTCCGGTAGATCCACAAGTGAAGCATCGCTGGCTAATCCACGCTGAAGGTGGTACGGCTCGGACTTCACTGATTCAAGAATGGCTGGCGTGGGCTCTTGTGCTGTTGACTTTTGCTTCTTTCCTTTTTTCCCTTTCTTTGCCTTCTTCTCGCTGAAGCCGGCCCACTCATCTTCTACCGACGGCTCTTGAGGGACCTCACGTTCTTGCATGTCAGAAAAATCCTGGGGTTGCGAGCTTCCCTTGACCGGCTCCGAGTTTGCAGGTAATATTTCCAAGTCCTTCTCCTTTAAACCAATACCTTCGCTTGCTTTAGCCAGCAAGTCCTGCTTCCTCCCCTTCTTCCCCTTCTTCTTACTAGGACCCGACCATTCACCTGCCAGTAACTGCTCCTCAGGAGCCTCAACGGCACCTTTATCAGATTGATCTCCTTTTTGTAAGTTCTCGGGAGCTTGCACAGGCTCGAATGGGGGAGTTGTAGAGCTTCCATCCAAAGCTATATCAAGACTGGACTCAACGGGTAGGCTTTGCTTATTTTTCTTGCCCTTCTTACCTTCCTTTTTAGTGGTAAGGGCGAAGAGATCATCTGTCCCAGCATTCTCCTCTTGCGCAGACGGTTCCCATGGTGTCTCATCAATGGTCCCTGAGTCTTGTGGAGCATGGGCGATACTGGGTAGGTCCTGATGCTCAATGGCGGAAGTTCTTGCGATTTGGCCATTAAGGCTAGCAGGCTTTACGACGGGACTTGGAGACAGAGTTTTGAGCTGACCAAGATCCGTACTAGCAGCTAAAGGTGTGGCGTTGGAAGAGGGCCAGTCACGTACTACAGTGTCGACCAAATCTAGAGACCTATCGTGTTCGACCTCGCCCAGAATATGGTCCCCTCTAGTAAGATTACCGGGATCGAGGTCAGCTGCGATGATCAGCGGGCTCTCTGGTAAAGCGTCAAGTAAATCTAAATCATCATCAACTGGAAGTGGTATGGCTCCTGGTGAAACGTGAAGTGAATCAAGATCATCATCAACTGGAAGTGGTATGGCTTCTGGAGAGACCCATAGATCGGTTGGTATTTTGGTTAGCGTATCGTTGGACTCCTGATGTTCTCTTTCGACTTCGTTTCCAATAGATGAAGGTTCCGCAACAGTAGCCCCCGGGTCACGCTGGCCTTGAGTCTGATCCTTGTCACGCACACGTGGCTCAGCGGTCTCGGTATCGAGAGTTCTTACTTGCTTCACCATCGGTATTGCTGAATCCAATTCTTCGACTTCTTCAGCTTCAGGCAAATTTTTCCAATTTTTCTTCCCTCTCTTCGTCTCCTCAATGGGTGCAAGGCCATTATCAGGGTTCTGACCTGTCGAGTAAGCTGATTGCGCGTTACCTAGAGCGATGTCTCCGATACTTTCTTGCGGACGAACACTGGCTACGAAGGGGTTCGTCTCGTCATCGGGAGATCCACTGACTTGATTTGAATTCCCTAAAGCTGTTTCGGAAGAGACGTCGGGCTGGGACATTGACTCAGTCTTTCTTCTACCTTTCTTGCTTTTCTTTCTTGACAGCGTGAAAGGTTCCGACGTCTCTGTTGCGGCGTCCAGATCTAAACTTTCGTCCAGAATCTCTGGCCCGTGAATCCCCGCTTGTAGAGCTTGGCCGGGCAAACCGTTATTAGAAGATGCGATGTCATCTTGCGGCTTGGCTACGTTGGAAGTGTTATCTATATCAGAGCTCTTGACTATACTCGCCTGAGGCTCCCTTGCGATTCCTTCCCGAGGTTCGACGGAAGCCTTCTTGTTCTTCTTACCTTTCCTCTTAGACTTGCCGCCAAAACCCTGCCATTCGTCTTCGACAGAAGGTTGATTTGTAGTTGGATCGATCTTTGTCCAACCGTCTTCAGAAGTCTTCGTATCTTGGACTAAAGCAGTCATAGTGTTCACCCCTTCGCCAGCCAACGTTCCTACTGTATAATCGACGCTTTTTAGAGGATTTGATACCGCTGAAGGCTCGTCGGTTGTGAGTTCAGTGGCGTGTCTCGACGTCTCTAGCTTGGCTTCTTTGCCGTCGATAAGGTCCAAAGAGGGTTCTCCCGCAAGCTTCAGACCGTCTCCAGTAGGAGATGCTACCGTTGAAGCCTTAGAAGGCGCAACAGTGTCACTTGTCGATGCTTGTGGCTGTTCCACGACATCCGTGGTTTCGCGTTCCTTCTTGTTTTTCTTGTCTTTCTTTAATTTCTTAGGTGTGGCCGGAGCAAACCACGAGTCAACCGCATCCTGTGCATCTTGTTCTTGAAGCTTCCTCTGCTCTACCATATCGAGACGACCCGATTTTTTGCTTGAAGAAAGTAGATTAGATTCCAGGGTTGGTGTTGAAAGATCAGTCTCTTCTTGGTTTGAGGTGGCTTTTGGCCGCTTTTTGGCCTTCAACTTCTTCGGTTTCTTGTATGAAAAGTCAGCTTCCTGGAAGTGGTCGAGATCGGTAGCGGGGTGGTCAATGTCAGAAATTGGAGTTCTATCATCCTGCCATGGTTGGTCGTCAAGGAATTCGAAGAGGCTATGCTCTGGCGGTTCGTCGTGATGTGTGGTCGCAGCCATAGCAACAGCAGCATATCCACCTACTATGGCTGCCATCTCTGCAGCCTTCTGGACAAAAGATGCTCTATCTTTGTCAGGATTATCAACTGGGACTGCCGGGGCTTCACTTTCCGCCGATGCGCAAGGCAAGTCTGGAGAGGGTTCATAGTTGTACCTGGAAGGCGAACCTTGGCGACGATAGGGAGACAGATCATTGACACCAGGAAGCTGACGCTCTGGTGAATATGAGGCAGGCCTAGCGTCTTCAATATCTGGTGCAGGTATATTCTTGTCGATTGATTCAGAAGGCTGAATTTCGTTGTTGTGGTCCAAATTCTTCTCGCCTCGTTCTGCAGCTTGAAAGGACGAGGCAGTAGGCGTAGGCTCCTGCGAGTCAAGTAAGTCTGACTGTAGGGCGGCTTTCTCAGTGTCAATGACAAGTCCATGTTGAGTCGAATCTTGCCCAGAGTCTTGATTCAAGTCTACGTCTTCTTGATCATGAACAGATGAAGCCCTTGAAGTGTTATGACTTGAGGGAAGCGAAGGGTATACCTCTTCAGACGCCGGCTCCTGTCTGGATCCATGTATCTCCACAAGCCAAAGTGGCCGGAACTCGGTGGACACTTTGAATTCAGTCGAGCGTGGTCGGATCTTTGGTCGCGTTGGTGCAATATCTGGATGTTGATTTAGGGAAGAAAGAGGAGTAGAGGGAGAAGAACGGGAGAAACTGGGAGACGGGGGAAGCTCCCTCCAGCGAAAAGGTACCGCTGTAGGCGATGTGGCAGTGGCGAGGGCTTTAACACTGTCAAGCGTCCTAACCTCAGAGAGCCTTCGGCTTTTGCCTCCCGGTTTTGAAAGAGGCGACGTTGGTTGACTATTAGGTACGGACCGTAGGTCGCCATGTCGTTCTCTTTCAGCGAGAATTGTTCGACGGTTTTCTTCAAGGAGAGCGAGATCATCCATCGCATATGTAGCGACATTGGCTAAAACTTCAGGTTCTGTCTTTGTCTGATGACTTGGGGGTTTCGGTGTAGCAGTTGGTATATCAGGTGACGGCGGTATTTCTTGGCGCATGCCTAAAAAAGACACCGATTGTGGTTCATCTTGGATCTCGTCTTCGCCGTTGGTTTTTCCTCTAGATATGTCCTTACTAGGACTGCACTCTCGATCCTAAAATTCGTCAGCAATCAGATACTGAAAAGAAGCCATGACCAGGGAAATCCGGTATATGTACCTTGGCCGGTAGGTCTTGGGTGATCCTACCTGAATCTTGAGCTGTACTCCCACCACTAGTTCGTCGCTTCTCTTTCTTGTCTCGCGATTTGTGCGATCTAGTTTTCTCCTCCCCATCCTTGAATCTGTCATCGTCCCCAGCGAGCTGACTACTGATCTCGTCATTGCGACTTGATTTACCGTCTCTCGATTCCTTTTTACTCTTCCTCTTCGGCTCTTCGAAACCGTCGAGAGTGGCTTCCTCAGGCGTTTCTTTGGTACGGTTTATCTCAAAAAGGTTATCCGTAGACTTGCCGAACAGACCAAAGAGACCACCTTTCCGCCCCTTCTCCTGCTTAGAGGATTTTTTACTATCTCGACTATCATCGAAGACCGCGGGTGAAGAAGCGACAGAAGCTGCATCGTCATAGCCTGAGCTGCTGCGCTTTGACTTTTTTCTGTGTTTCTTGCCATCACCCGTGTCAATGCCAACAGGAGCACTTGCCGCGATACTAGGAGCGTCCTCGGAAGGCGACTCATAAAGATCCTGACTAGAACGGTAGGTTTTATTCTTTGACTTCTTGTCGTAGTAGTCATCATTATCTAGGGGTTCAGGTTCAACTCGACGCTCGATAGCGTCAAACTCTTCCTTTTCTTCCGGCAAGGGAATTTGATTTGGCAAGATCCCCGTCGCCTTGCCCTGACGGCCTTTTGGCTTTTTAGCTCTGAATGTCGATACTGACGCATCGAGAGAATCCTCTTCGGCAGATTTGTTTTGACTTGTGGAAGCAATATCAGTATGTGGTTCTCCGGCCCCGTTTCGCTGAGTCTCGTTGGACTTTAATATTTTACTCTTTTCGCTCCTATTACGGTCATCATAATCATCAAGGGTATCGATCGGCTTTTCATCGAGACGCCCTGGTTCTGCTGAAGCTATATTCCGGCTCCGAGAAGCCTGACCAATGAATTGGTCTATGGCGATATCAGCGATATCATGACGTTTAGCTGCCTTTTCTCTCTTCTTTCGATCCTTTTTGTTGAGTATAGGCTCGAACTCTTCTGCGCCATCGAAACTGCCAGGCATGGTAGGACGAGGAAGATCCTCCACTCCCTTTTCGGGAAAATCCTGTCGCTGACGATTTGCTTCTTCGGCTATGAAGGCCTTCTCAGCTATACCTACTTTGTCGGATCCAGGAGGTGAGTCTCGTCGTCGGAATACCGGATCATCAATCACAATTGACGGATTAAATCCTGTGTCTTCTAAACCAGCCGCCAAGGTTGCAGCAAATTCGAGATCATTGCCATAGTCCCCCGGCTCATAGTCCGCTTTTGCCCCCTTGGTCGATTGGTTCTCCGTACGTGTGCTTCTGTCATCTCTATCTTGTAGTTCTGGCACATCTTCCTCACTATCCGTCTCCCTTTGAGGAGAGTCGATGAACTGATTACGCTGTTCCATTGGAGTAATAATGGTGTATTCGCGGGTTTCTGGCTCTCCCCAGGTGACCTTTGAGGGCGTCGTCGAATTTGTAATCTGTTCTTTCTCTTGCTCAATGATATCTTCAAGTGGTTGTATGACGGGCGAAGGAGCTCCTCTAGTTGAGCTGGCTCTACTTGCTGGAGGAGTAGGTTCAATAAGATTCAGTCTAGGCACCCACGACGGGAACTCGTGGTCCGAACGGATCTCATCAGGGGTATAGGAATATGCAGGCGAGCGTGAGGAGCTATGTATACCGGCTGGCTCCCTGGTGATTATTTCCGGTGTCTGGTACGCAGTGATATCATTGTCAGCATTGGCGTTAGCGACGCGGTCTTTGGGTTCTTTAGAGCTAGAGGATAATTCGGGTGGTGAGAAGAAAGATGCATAATCTTCGTATTCAAAACCTGACGTCGCGGTTCTTGGTGCCGTTGGAGGTGCGGACACGACTTCCTTCTGCCGAATAGACGAACCTTGATCATCAGCGTTGTAGAGCTGCCCGGAAGCTTCGTCGGGGGATCTTTGACGCCTTTCCCTTGGGATTTCATTCCTTTGAGACTCGCGTTCTCTTCGCCTCTTCTCTCGACGTTCATCTCGCTCTGTGTCTTTCTTTGAGCTTTCGACAGCGACAACTGCACCCACTGTAGCAGCGACAGCTCCAGTAGTAGCAGACGTAGCCCATGACTTTTCTTTTTCAGCTGGCGAGCCCTTGCTTGACTTCTCTCTCGGTGCTTTCCGATCTTTATCAATCTGCTTTTGCTTTGCGGCTTCCCGACGTTCGCTTTCGGCTCGCAATTCCTCTTCTTTTGCTAAACGACGCTTCTCGTAGTGTTCACTTTGGATGCGTAGTTCCTCGTCTTCTTTCTCCTGACGTCGCTTTTCGCGGCGCTCACGCTGTAGTCGTAGCTCCTCTTTTTCATTCGACCTTTGGCGGTTGTCACGACCGCCTTTATCTTGTTGCTCTTTGCTTAGATCAAATCGAACTGCTGAAGAATCTTCCTTGAGAGATGATCGCTTACGGGGGGCTGTAGTCTTCAAAATGGTTTCGGTTGAAGGAGCTGCTGGTGAAGTATCCCTTCTTCGAGGTACTACGTTTCTCACTGAATCTCTATGAAGCGATTGACCACCAGAAGGGAAATTTCCAGGTATAGCATCTTGAGATATGTTGAAAGGGACCTGACGGCGGTTGCCTGGTATCGAAGCTTGTGATTGATAAAGATTTGGGAAGGTTGCAGGCGGACCTGTAGGCACGCTGTATGAGTGGCCATACGGAACTTGAGCAGTATAGACAGCTGGTAAGACAGGAGCTATTGGTTGAGGATGCTGTATAGGTACCGGACCTGGGCGAGAATACATGATCGGCTGACTTGAAGAAGCTATTGAATTCGCTCTATTTATGTCAAAGTGGGAAGGATCAGACGTAGGCACAGGATGGACAAGCTGAAGCGGAACGCTGCTGTCAGTGCTCATCCTGGTATTATGGCTTCCGGCATGGGGTATCGAAGACACCGCGGCAGCAGTGCCTGCCAGGCCAACAGTCGCCGCGCCAGCGATGGTGGACAAGTTATTATCGCTGGTTTTTCTGTGGACCTTCGTGGGATCCTTAGCCCTTTTCTTCGAGCCCCACCGCCAGCCCCACAACCCCTTGCCAGAAGACTCTGAAGAAAGTGACTCTTGGCTTCTTCTTCTACGTGCAGGTATCCCGTAAGCGAGGGCAGAATTGCCGCTGTCAGATTCATCCTCTGATGCCGACTCCCACATGTTTTCATCCGAACCTGACATCGTCGCTTCTTTACGTCTGAGCTCGCGATGAGAGGCGCGGCCAAGCTTCCCTTTGGACTCCTTGCCTGCCACAAGATCACTTATCCGCTTTGCATTCGTTCCTTGGCGAGACCCATTGAAAGCTAGAGCTGCAGCGGCAGCACCAAGACCCATCAACGCTACGTCGGCGTTCCGGTCATCTTTGCCTTTAGTGTTCGACTTCTTGCTGCTTCGCCGTCTCTCCCGACCACTGCTAAAGAATCCTGCCGCGTCGGATGAGGACGAAGAACCGTTACCAAAGTTAAAAAACCCTCCCTTCTTCTCCTTCTCATGAGACTTATGCCGATGTGATGACGGAGGCGGATTGTGCGATCTATGGCTGCCATGGTGGCTTTCAGGGTGGCTCACTCGCAAAACAGAAGGCAAGTCTGGACTATGTTCTCGACTTCGTTGCTTAGACCTCACGAACGCCTTCCTGGGAGAACGACTCCTAGGTCGAGAACCTGCTGCCGCAACTGACGAGCTAACAGCCGCGCCAACAACAGCTTCAGCCACGCCATTCTTTCTGTCTCTCGACCCGGATCTACTTCTGGTTCTTGGGTGATGCCGAGGGCCATGAACTGTAGTACTAGGCCCTCCCAGAAGACTGCCCTGAGAATCTTTTTTGTAAACTCTGCCGTCTCGGGTTATCCACTTTTCGACTCGCTCCTTCGATCGACTTCGACTTCGACTTCGTCGACGGGAATGCGTCTCAGAAGATCTTCGGGTAACCCCACGCGAGGTGATGCTTCTTCTATCAGGAGAGTGGCTACCATGCGTGCCATGGGTTGATGAGGGATATCCGGTCTTTACACTGTAGGTATCGTCAAAGTCGTTCTTCTGGTTGAAAAGGCTTCCGTCAACTTTCGATAGGCCATAGCCGGTGACTCCAGTAGCAAGCAAAGAAGCCTTCTTATGCCTTCGTCGACCTTCGCCATCAGATGATCCGTATCGGCTTTCTTTGTCAATGCGCGTGCTGCTGCCAAGGTGTTCATTCGAGCGACGGGGGCGATAGTGATGTCTTCGTGGTGCGTCTCTGGGCGAAGATCCAGGTGCAAAGCAGTACCGGCAAACCCCAATATATTCAGTATACTCCTCGAACCGGGCTACTCCCTCAGGGTCCTTGAAGAAGTCCACGAACTTCGACAGTGGCCCGTGATGACGGTGTTGTTGAACCATTGACATTGTGGAGTGGTGTTGGGCTGACGGGTAGGACGGTGCAGAAGATTGATGGTTGTTTTGGAACGCCGTCGCCGCTAGTCCTGCGGCACCTGCTGCGTATATGGGAAGGTTAGATGATTGGGAGGAGTGCTTACCTGGCTTTGAGGGTTTAGAGTTGTTAGTAATAGGCCCGGACGTACTTGGCAGTCGAGGGGGTGGATGTTGAGGCGTAGATGACGAAGATGCACCGTAACCGATTCCTGCTGATGAGCCACGTTCCGGCCGCTGTGATTGTGAAGGTTGGCTGCCACTCATGAAATAGCCTGCTGCCGCGCCTGCTGCCGCGGCGCCAAGAGTTGGTATGGCAGGGGCGGACGACGCGTGATGGGTATTTTCGGGTCTGTTGGAGCTTGAAGTATACGTATTTGAGTCTTCCGGGTAGAACGAAGGACCGTTGGCTCCAGCTGGTGCCTGACTGGAACTCGCCCCTTCTACAGGCTCAGGAGTAAAGCTGTCACTGAAGAATGACGCAGCAGCGCCGACACCTCCTGTAGTACTCGGCTCAGGAGGCGGAGCGGCGACGGCAGAGGCAGCTTGCAGGTGGGGTTCGGCACCGACGATGAGGGATGGGGATTGCAATCGAACACCTGGCTGGTCTGAGACTGATTGTCCAGCATCACCGTAGTAGTCAGCTGCAAGACCTGGTCCACCTTCACTCATGGCTAGTGGTGGACGGTAGGGCTCACTCGACTGTATCGGAAATTGGCCCGGAAATTGATCCTGTACGTGAGACGATATGCCAGCTGGAGGAGCTTGCGGTCCGCCAACGAAACCCCCATCATACTGTCCTGGAAACTGCATAAAAGCAGCGCTGCCGACTTGTTCATTAAAGTCACCAAGAGCCCTACTAGTCCCATACTCGTCACGGAATCCGCTCTCGGACCTGCTCAGTCCTCGGTCCTTCGCCCGATCTTTGTCTTTCTTTTCACATTTTTCCTTCTTCTCCCGATGCTTATCGCCTCGGTCATGACTCCGCGGACGTTCCTTCTTGCTTTGCTCTCTGTCTCTGCTTAGAGAGCGCTCTCTTCTCCTTTCGCTCTTGCCATTATGCTCATGATCTCGGTCACGCTCGTCGCGGCCAGCTCTCGTCTTCGGCATCTGATTTGCAAGGCTTGCATTTCTAACCAGACCTGGAGGTATATACTGTTCGTCGGTTTTGTTTCCCCCAACGCTATAGCTCAGGGCTACAGACGGGGAAGCGGCATTTGGATAAGGGTTTTTGGTTGTAGAAGCATAGCTCGTAGAGGTAGGAGTGAATCCTCGATCACGATCGTCACCTCGTGAGACTTTCTGGCGCGCCGAATTCGAAGACGCTGTTGATTCTGACTGATGCCGTTTTGAAGCTTGATCGTCGTTCTTGCGCCGACCAGTCTGAGTGGGCCTGTCGTCTTCCGCGTCATTCGATTTTCCAGTGATTCGACTCCACATCTTCGTTCTGCCTTATGCGCTGATTGGCCGAAAAATTATCCTTCTTGGTGTGGTGGCCTAGCTACTTGACAACTCACTTTCGTGTGTACCGGTACGCAAGATTTCGGGTGTCAACGAGCAGAGATAGACTAGGGGAGCTCTCAAATTAGATAGAGATTTTTCATAAACAATGGGGTATCTGTAAGTAAATTCGTAAATTCGTGAATGATCGAAGCTCTTACGACTTCTTCGCAATCGACGCGGTGAGGTCCTTTCCAGAAACGGTTCGCCACGAGCTGAACTGCACGACTGGGGGGTTGGGGAACCAGAGAGTTAGGCCCACTAGATGCAGGGCTGGCCATTATTTGCTAGAGGACCGCTGTGCCTATGTGCAGGACTTGTCTAAGTGAGCAGCGACTCTAGCTACGAGTAAGGTACCTCCGTAGGCAGACTACTAAATCAAATGGTTCTATTTCCTTTGCCCCTTATCGCAAGCTCTGCATTGGAATCCGGAGTAATAATTATATATTCTTCCAAGAAAACAAGGAGTTACTTTGTTCATCTGGATATCTTGTTCTTCAGCCTAATCTCTAAGGTGTAATTCGCCTGGGACCTTCTCCTCGGAAGTCAGATTTGATGATCTCTAGCTCATTGAGCAATTGACGTCCGTAGGACTATAAGTATGCTATTCGAAAAGCCAGCCCCAAGTATTGTTAACCTCTACTTGCACCATTTGCCATCCACCTCAGCCAATTTGCCCTTCAGCAGCGCCAGCCGGTGCGAGAACGAAACAATGTGTCTAGCCTTTGAGATCAGAACACAGCCCAAAAGAAAGCAAATCTATACTCCCAGACCCGTTGACAGCTCGCTAGGCCTAAAGATGTGAACCCCGAGCACCTCCTTTGATACCTAGATCCTCTATGAATGAAACCAACTCCTGCTCTACCCTTTTGGGTTCCATATCCGGGTCGTACATTTTCGACCTTACCCATTGCTCGAGCTGCTCATCTGTCATATCTCTGATACGTGCTTCTCGGTCCACGCCTGCCTCCTGTGCAGCTCTGATGACACCCATGGCAACTATCACACTTACGTCCCTAATGCGCCTAATATCTGGGTATAGCCAGCCTTCAGATACCTCGGAAGGAGTGAGGGAAGTACTGAGCGATGTTGCAGAGGCGTAGATCATCGATTGCGTGATTATTGTTGCTTTCGATAGGATCGCGCCGAGTCCGATGCCGGGGAAAACATACATGTTGTTTCCTGAATTAGAAAGGTATGATCAGTCACTTTTCTCATAGGATAGAATTATCTGGCTCCACCAGAGGGTGCAAAAGGTTGTGATACCCTAAGCGGTAAATCCCCAACAAGTAACGGGATATGCCGCACCCTCTGGTGGCTCTGAACAACAAATAGACATGAAGTGAAGGGCTATATCAACCTTGTCCAGGGGTATCGAGCTTTCCATCGTGCTCGATGGATGCAAAAGGGCTCCCACTTGCGAACAAGCATGAGCCTTTGGTATACTTCAGGGCGTCTTCAAAGGTGCATTCCGAATTTGCTGAAGGATTAGACAAAGGGAATATGATGGGATGGTCGTTCCATTGGGCCATCTTCGTTAAGATCTCTGGGGTAAATGCACCACCAATCGTAGAGAGGCCCATCAGAATTGTGGGCTTGACGTAGTCCACCACTTCGGCCAATGTCTTGTATTGCTTGCCTGCGTTGTCATGTCTTGAGAAGTATAGTTTGTGGTCGGCCAATTTATCGCCTCGGTCATCCGTAACTAGGCCTTTCGTGTCAACGAGCGAAAAGCATTCTTTTGCTTGTTGTTCAGTAAGTCCCTCTCGCATAAAGAACTCGACAATCTGCTTAGCAACACCGACGCCAGCGCTGCCAGCACCGAGGAACACGGCTCGCTGACCCTTGGCTGGTATACCTGTTCGCTTCACAGCACTGACAATACCTGCCATTACAACAGCACCAGTGCCTTGAATATCATCGTTGAAGCAGGTGTACTTCTCCCGATATCTCTCGAGGGCCGGGAAAGGGTTCTTGAAGTCCTCAAACTGGATCACAATTCTAAAAAAACGTCAGCAAGGTGGAAAAATTTCTGTTAAGAGAGTGTATGAGTTCGGGTATCACTTGAACTTGACAGGACAACAGGACGATATGGCAGATTTTATGAAGACATGCTAGTCTGCCTAATAAAACGAACGCAACTGACCCCGGCCACTTTTCAGTCAACGCTTCCATAAGCTCATCCAAGAACTCTTGCTCTTCCTGGGAGGACACCTTTTCCCTTCTGCTTCCTAAATACAATGGATCTTCCCTCAAAGCTTTGTTACCAGTACCCAAATCTAGCATGAGGGGCAAAGTCGCTTCCGGTCTGATACCAGCACATCCAGTGTATAGTGCAAGCTTTCCTACTGGAATACCCATGCCATTGATCCCGAGGTCTCCCAAACCCAGAATTCGAGAACCATCGGTAACGACGGTGATCTCGACATTCGCTTGCGGCCAATTCTGTAGTATGGCGGCGATATGTCCACGATCCGAGTAGGAGATGTAGAGTCCCTCTGGCTGTACATAATTATGAGACCATTGCAAGCAAGCCTCTCCTACCGTCGGGGTATATATCAGTGGAGCGAGGTCTTTAATGTGCTGAACGACAAGGCGATAGAAGAGGTGAACGTTCGTATTTCGAAGACCACTGAGGTAGAGGTACTTGTCTATAGGCTGGGTCTTTTGCCCTATCTGCTTGAGACATCTTTTAACTTGAATCTCGGGGTCTTCGACTCTTGGAGGAAGAAGACCATGGGTTCGGTTGTACCTACGAACCGCTGTGGAATGGGTGGTATCGTAGTCGCCGCTCTTTGGTGCTTGGTTAGTTGCTGACATAGTCAATGATCGTGTATTGATTGGCAATAGCTCTGTTGGCTTCAAATGTGAATGACAGCTTAACTTCCTTGACGTTCGTGAGGTGAGAGCTCCAAACCTGTGCATCGGTCGAAGACTCGGAGTGTGGACTCGGCCACATATAAGTAGCTACACCGTCTTGATTCCCAATCCTGCCAATCTCCTGGTACACGAAGAAAAGAAATTTCCTTAGGGTAATGGAGATTAAGCCCGAGCGGTGCAGGGCCGGGGGGGAGTTCCGTGAAAGCTGACAAGCGGGACGGGCGAATCCGGAGGACGGCTAGAATAGAATACCGAGGAACGTACGGTGTAACTTCGGCGAGCCATTGGGAGCTGTCGAGCATGAACTGATCATGACCACTGTGTATTGACTTGTGCTGCTTGCATATGATTATATGATTGCATACACAGCTGCTGCCATAGCAGAATCCTCCCCATGCTGGATATGTAAACAATAAACAATGCGATTCATCAAAAAGCCGCGTAAAAGTAAGGAGCTCGCGTGCTCCTCCATGCCAAAGCATCTGATTGGCTCCTTGAACCCAAACGGGCACTGCGTCATTAGCTGCCGCTCCCTGGTGCCCTGACGTAACTATGCCAAAGTCCTGTGGTACGTACCTTATGAACTCATCCGTCATGCGTTGATTGGGCAAAGCTTCACTCTTGGGTTTCTTTTTCTTTTTCTTTTCTTTGAACCATTCCGGACCACCAGTAGTGTTTGATCAGACCTAACGTACATCTAGCGAGAGCTTCAACTACTACCAAGCAGCCATGTCTTCCTGCTTCGGGCTCCGCAAGGCCAGGGGCGAAGACACAGAGGCTCTCCTCCCTCAATATGCAGACGACACGAGCTTGCAGAGGACTGTGCATCAGAAAATGCACTCCTACCAAATGATTAGAGCGTTGACCAAGGGCTACATGCCATCCACGGAACAGCTCATCATCAACCTGCGTACCCTTCTAGCCTCAGATATCCTGAACCCCGATAACCCAGATCTCAGCGACTCCGGTCGTTTACTGACCAAGTACTCGAAACAATGGCTAGCCGAATTCATTGAACTCTTACGTCACAAGAACGAGAACGATCAGATCCAGGACTTCATCTGGTTCTTATCCAATTCGAAGATCTCCTTGGACACTGGCCATCTTGCCCAGACTGCTTCCAACGTCAAAGCCAAGGCAGATACCACTGCCGGTAGGTTATATATCCATCACCGAAACTTGATATGGCTAATCGATCGATCCTCCAGCCTACGAGAGCCTACGCACCGTTGGCAGCCTCCTTCTGACCAATTCCGACTTCCGACTCTTTCTTGGAGATTTGGGAACTATTGGCCGTCAAGTATTTGCAGACACTGCGTTCTCATTATCTGGCGTCGCCGAAGAGGCTGGTAAAAAGTTAGAACCGTCAGAGCAGGACAAGAACACAGTAAAAGAGCCTGGATCGGAGCCGGGGCCTCCACCTACCATTGATGACCTGGGAAACGAGGTTACCCAAATATCAAAGATCTTGGGCAATGGAGCGGCGAAGACAGGACAAGATGCCATTTCAAGCATGAAGGAGAACATCTCAAGCGAGCAGAAGGAGACTCTGCTACATCGTCTCAAAGAAGCTATTATGAAGCTACGTAAGCGGAACGACTACTCTGACTCGGTTTCGACTATCGGACTGTTGATCAAACGTTATGCCATGGCGTACTCGCGTGCGGCCGACCAAACCATCAGCACTGCTCAGGAGGATGTCAATACGAATCCTGAGCTCGACCAGGCTATCCAGAACTTTTGGTCGCTTATTAGTTCCTTCGGTGATCACGAACAGTGGGAGCTGCTTGAGAAAAAATTCAAAAAGGTCATGGACCATTCGCAGAGAGATCCCGAGTTTGAGAATCTTATGGTAGATGTTGGAGACTCGGTTCAGAAGCTGTTGACCGACCCTGACTTTTTTGAATCCGCTGACAAAAAGATCCAAGAACTTCGTGACAAAGCTAAAAAGGCCGACAAGGAGTCTGATCTTCGAAAAGACATCGATGACATGTTTTCCCAGATGCAAATGACCGTCCGGTCCATTGCCGACGACGAGGACATCTCTAAACTGATCTCCACCTCGTCCAAAATCTTCAATATTCTCTCCCCCGTGCACGCCAACGCGAACAAAGAGTTGCTCGAAGACTCGTTCCACGTCTTCATTCCCCTCCTCATCCAAGCAATCCAATACATTCCCATCCCTCGTCTCGAAGTTTCCGTCCCCGAGATCGACCTCCTCCTCGAAAACTTGATCCTGGAGCCTGGCCGCACTGTAAACAACACCTCCTTTCTCCCCTACAAACTCCGCGTCGAAACCCACAACGACCTCGAAATCCGCAAAGCCCGATTCCGCACCACCACATCCACCACCTCTAACCTCACTATCAACATCGCCGGTCTCTCTGTCCGCGCAGACGAAATCGGTTTCTGGCTACGCGCGCACTCTGGGATTTTGCGCCTCGCAGATGAGGGCATTGCGTCCTTTGAGCTCGACGAAAAGGGCATCGACATCTCCTTGGACGTCGAGCTCGGCCGTGAGCGCCTCGAGAAACTCCTCACCTTGAAAGCCGTCCGCGTCCATGTCCACCACCTGAACTACACCCTCCGCAAATCCAAATTCAGCTGGCTCGCTTGGCTCCTCACCCCACTCATGCGCCCTATCCTCCGCAAAACCATCGAGAAGCAACTTGCCACCGCCATCTCCGACGGCTTCCACTTCGCCAACCGCGAGCTGCTCTTCGCGCGTGAACGCCTTCGCGCGACCCGCATCTCCGATCCGAAGGACCTAAGGACATTCGTGAAAGCGGTGATGGCGCGGTTGACGCCCGAGGAGGACCCGGATGTGTACACCGGAGTGGGCGTGACGCCCAGCAAGGGCGTTTTCAGAGGCGTGTATGCGCCAGGTAGTGTGGTCAAGTTGTGGGAAGAGGAGGGGGCGAGAGCGGGGGAGAGGGTCGATGATAATGCCCACGGGAGGGGATGGAGGAATGAGATTTTCGAGGTGCAGAGTGTTATGATGGGGCAGTAGGGTAAGGATTGGCAAGGGAGCAGTAGGGGTGGCATGGTTGCGAGGCCAGTAGGATCAGAATGTGGGAATCAGGAGGGTATCTAAATTGCTGTACACTATGGGCTTATGAAAAAGGAGGACTGGCTATTTTATGGAAGGGAGGGAAGGTGCAAAAGTTGAAGGGCAATCGTGGGGGTTCTGTACTTCCGCTGGAAAGGGATGTAGCATACGTTCGCTTGTCGCTGGTGTCTCTGGCTCGTTGGCGTTGAATTCTAAGATCTGAATATTCGTTCCTCGACACGCTGAGAACGTGTTGGCGAAAAGTCAGGGGTGCAAGGATTAGATGTGTTTTCCTTTTCGTAGGGGGAGTTATACTTGTATGCCAATATCACCTGTCAAGCGTAGCATACAATTGTGGAAGGCTAGGTAACGAAGTTATGATACACCTCTTTCTTTTCCATTCCCGCCCTCAAACACCTTGTGAAGAGGAGATTCACCACCTCAACCCTCACCCTCCAACTTCCAACCTCACAGCCACTAATGCACCTTCTTATCCTCATAAGCCTCCTGCACATTCAACCCTAACCCATTCGCATCTAAGTATAGCTTATTCTTCCCACCACTCTCCTGCAGAATCTGCGCAATATTCCGAGCATTCTCAATCCTCCTCAGATCTACATAACTCCTGCTTTTCTTGATCGCGTCACCAATCAGCTCAGCGCTGCGGGCTTCTCCCTGGGCGCGGACGACTGTTGCTTGTTTTTCTTGACGAGCTTTGTCGACGACGAAGGCGGCGCGTTGGGCTTCTTGTTGGGCGACTTGCTTGGCTTCGACGGCGGCGGTGAATTCGGGGGAGAAGGCGAGGTGCTGTGTGGGTGTTTAGAGAATGGAGACTGGAGATGGCTGTGGGGGGCTTACAGTTAGGGAGACGTCGTCAAGGACGATGTTGAACCTTGAGGCTCTTCGTGCTAGGTTTTCTCTGACAAGTCTTGCGACGTTCTCACGCTGCGTAATCAATTGGCTAGCATTGAACTGCGCAACCACGCTTTTCAAGACTTCATTGACGATAGAAGGTAGTACTCGCTCATCGTAATCGGTGCCGAGGGTACGGTAGATTTGCGGGAGAGCATCGACTTGAGGGCGGGAGAGCACACGACAAGTTATGTTGACCATCTGCAGGTCTTTGGTACCAGTTAAGGAGGCGACATTACGGGGTTTGGCGCGGACGTCGTAGGTTATGGGCGTTTCAAACCAGGGGATGTTGAAGTGGGTTCCTTATAACAATTTAGAACTGAGGGTTTAATTGTGGTAGGGGGATGTTTACCTTCTGAGTAGATTTCTTTCTGTACACCACTTAATCTTGTGTATTTGATAGCGCGGTGACCACCGTCCACTGGAATACGTCAGCCATGCCCTATTGACAAGCTTTGTGGTGCTTAGACATACCATTAAATAGAGCATTGTTGACCACTATTACTCCACCTCCTAGTAGTAATAATGCTGCAGCTCCTCCAAAGAAACCTTTGGGGTTGCCTCCGAAGCCTCTCCGTGCCTGTTGCTGACCCGAGGCCAGTGTTTGTTGCAACTTCCTCCATGCTTGCTGGGGATCGTTTGCCATAATGACGAGCACAGGATAAGTTTAGGAGGCCTCAAGGACTCACGGGATTATTGCGGAGGTAAGCAGTTAATGAAGAAGTTGTCAACCGTTAAATCAGCTAGAGCATTTTCGTGAGACTCTTCCTACGGCGTACCAGAGAAGCTCTGATAGCAAATCTCAAATTCCACCTCATGGGGCATGGTCAATCGAACAAACATAATTCTTGTGGTGAAAGAGAACAATCTTATGACATACACTTCCTTTATTCGAAACTGAGGACTTTGATATAAGCCCAAGTAGCCAATGATAGGATTCCGCAAATCCTAACTTACAAAACGCTCAGGGAAGCTGCGTCTATGGCAGACAAGCCAGGAAGGGTGGAGCCGGGAAGGACTGTCTTTATTGGCAACATTCCCTATGGTACGTCTCACCTGCACTTCACCGAGCTTAACACTAATGCTATCTCCCAGATCTGACTGAAGAGTCAATTGTCCACTACTTTAGCACCGTCGGTCATGTTGTAAACTTTAGGCTCGTTTATGACAACGAAACTGGCCGCCCAAAAGGCTTTGGTTTTATGGAATTCGCAGACACAGACGCGGCCGCCTCAGCAGTACGAAATATGAACGAATACGAGATTGCGGGGCGCAAACTCAAAGTGGACTTCTCTCATGTTGGCGGCAAAGATGACCAAGCCCCAGCAAACTACATCGCTCAACCACCACCCTCCGTGGCCCCGAACGGTCACACTCAGAACCAGCAACCAGCCCCTACCACCTCATCGTCACTCCCACCTCTTCCTCCTGGCGTTGACCTTCAACCTGGCCTTACTTGCCCCGACGCCATCTCGAAAACCCTCTCGACCCTTCCTCCCCCCCAACTCCTCGACATCCTTTCTCAAATGAAAGGCCTAGTGATGGGCGACCCCGCCAAAGCGACCGAACTCCTCAGAAAAGCCCCCCAGCTCTCTTACGCCGTCTTCCAAGCTCTCCTCCTCATGGGTCTCGTTGACACCTCCGTGCTCGGCTCTGTCGTCGAGCAAGCTTCTCAACCACAACCTGTGCCTCCCTCCCAACCTCAACCACAACATGTCCCACCTCCCAGACAACCACCTGCCTTTCTTCCCCCACCTCAACAACAGCAACAAAGCTACCCGCCATACCAGCATATGCAACCAGGGCCCATGCATGTGCCCACCCCACCGGTGCATCATCCGGTGTATCAACCGCCTCCACAGGTGCCGCAAGCACCTCCGCCGCAGCCAATGCAGCAGCCAGGGCAAGACGAATTGCTGAAGCAGGTTCTTGCTATGACCCAGCAACAGGTCGATAGTTTACCGCCACAAGAGAGAGCTCAGATTATGGCGCTAAGACAGCAATTGATGGGAGGGCGATATTGAGGATACTCAAGAATTGGGCTGATGCTTGGATCTTGGCTGCTACTGAGAACGGAGGTTTTCATGTCCGGCATTGATCTGAAGCATTTGGCAAGGCGTAAAGGGCAATGTTGGGGACACTGTGTATTATTAGGGGAAAGGGGTCAGACTTAATTCCTGAACGACGAAGTCTTACTAAAAGATCGTGCAGATTCTACTTGGTGGAGGCAGCTGGTGAATCTTTTACACCTCGTTGTACCTCCTGAATTTGTCAAACATATTACGAATGTCTACTAGGCACGCGGTCTCCTTGAAAAAGCGGAGCTTAGATTTTTAAGATAGAAAATACAAGGATAGTGAAAATCTAGAGACTACGTGATTGCCTCCAGGTTCTACTCCAGCCCATACTCTTATCGTGTTCAGGAGATTTATTTACTCTGCTATAAATTGTACCGAGAATTTGTCACGATAGGTTCTTAGGCGACATACTGGACATGTCATCCCCTTCTTATAAACTTTTGCATCCCAACCTCCATTCTTCCTTTTAAGAACTCAAGAGCTTTACATCAACTTGCTCTCTGTCAGCTGACAGCCCACCCTCAGCGCTCACAGCGCGTTAAGACCCCCCCAGTTTCTTATTAAAATCTTGCTGATAAGCTTCGCATTATGAATAATAAACCGGATGTTGGAAGATGTGGGATGATTACCTGACGGTAAGGTGAATGCTTTTCGGGCGTTTGTTACAAGAACACTCTTAGTAGACTTCGCGCCGATAAGAGGCCATCGAGATGTAAAGGGATTGGAAGTTGTCTCCTTGTGGTAGTTCCTGGAAGTGGGGGAAAAGCTGTGGCCAGTGGTTTTTCTGGAGAAACCGAGGCGCGGAAACTGTTGGAAGTATTTTGATGTCGGATAAAGTGGGGAGAAGAAATTTAAGGCGACAGTTGCAGTACTATACCCAAACTATTCAGATCTACTCACCTCGTCACTGTGTCCTTACTTCTGTACCTCATTGCATAGCGTACTGGTGCTTGCAGAAAGCCAGCAAACAGTCTGGTCTTTCGGAGCTTTGAAGGAGAATCTGTCGTAATGCTGGCCGATTTATGGTTACTCGGTCCAAAGTGTGACGTGACAATTTAGGATGTCCTGCAATATCTCTTGAATCTATTGAGCCATACGAAAGCTAGTTTCGTCACGTGTCTCTTCTTTAGAGGGAGTCAAGGTATACAGAAGGGGTTGTAGAGGTGGTGGGCGATAGGAAATCGCGGTGCCCTGATAGCGGTATGTTCTTGTCGACAAAGCGTATAGACATTCCTTTAGGTCTCAACACATGACTGACACGCATCAGACCTTCGCAGAGAGGCCCACCACAATTACTGTGTGGCCTGGTTGAGTTTGGCTACTCTTTGCCCTTGGAAAACGCCGTCTTTTACGAACAGCACTCCGAGGCGAGTGCCGTCATCCGCCCAAGTATCTTTCATATGCTTTACAAATTTCTGTTATCATGTTCGTCCGATCACAAAGCCCTTGCAGGATGTACTGGATATATCCAGTTTATAGCCCGTGGCATTGACCAAACGTCTTCTAACAATCCTGAGCAAATAATGGCATGCCTTTTGTTGAATTATGAAGGTTTGCAGCATATGAAGAATGTATGTTTGAGTGAAGTTCTATGAAGGTTCGAAGCTTCGATTAAATACAGTGCGTCATGTGACCTCGATAGGTCCGAGCATAACTCCCGTTTCAACACCTTTAGCCACGTCCCGTCCCTGCTCCCTTCAGCAACTCGGTGACAGTAACTACTTGATAGCCATTGCGCCGAATCTCGGGGAGCAGCTTTCGTAGCATGGGAGCTGTCCAGCTCCTCCTGTCGTGGCAGATAATGATACCTCCGGGCCGCAACATGCTCAGTATATGACTCGCGTTGATACGCCAGAAGGGGATCTGGGGATCGTGTGGATAAATGCTACCAAGGACCAGCCGGTAGCCTAACCTGCCCAGCATCTTGCGCATCCTTTCACTGAAGAAGCCGGAGCCTGGTCGGAAGTACTTGGGAGGAGACTTCGTGTCAACGGCAGCGTATGCCTTGTGAATCATTTCTTCGACGGACTGGATCTGGTCGACTAGAGTGGTATCGCTCAAGGTTCGTGAGGGCTCATCGTGCATTGCATGATTCCCCAGCTCGTTTCCGTTGCGTATGAGATCTTGCAACGTCGCCTCGTGTCCTGCGACTTGCGATCCGATAATAAAAAATGTCGCGGTTGCACCGTTTGTGTGAAGGATCTGCATGATCTCGTTGGTGTACTCGGATGGCCCATCGTCGATTGTAAGCGCGATGACCTTCGTAGACGTAGATATGCGCCAGAGGACGTCTGGCCACCGACGCTGAAAATACTGTACCCGAAAAGTGGGAGGTTTATAGATCACGTAGAGAGGCGCAATCAAGATGCACATGAGACTTAAGAGGAAGAGCATTGTCACGGTCCTCGCGCGTCGAGTTCTTCTCTGTAATTTGGAGGGCAATCGAAAAAGACAGGAGACACGATACATTAAGAAACACCGGTTTATCTAGCATAGGAGGTTGGTCAGCTAGCGATGTGATACTCGTATTATTGTAACCATGATCTTGATGAACCAATATCATCAGAATTGCGATAATCTCGAAATCATTGAGAGGTCCGCTTACAAGGCTGTAATTCTGAATGAATACCTTCTGCTCGACATTATTGTATTATATCTTGGCTTTCCGTCAACAACACGCCAGCATTTACTTGGCTCGTAGTTTTGATTATTAGAAGACGAGCTACAGTTAGATTAGCAGTATGTATTTGGTTGTTTAGGAGGCGTGGGAGGGTGGGAGGATAAGCAGGAGGTTGCTTTGAGGTGTTTGATAGAGAGTATTAGAGTAGCTTTATCTCAGCCCTATGGGGCGGAGCACCAGAAGATTGCCTATCAGGTCCGGTAGGGTCCTTGCGAACAACTACGATGCTTCGTACACAGCCCAATATTAAAATGGGCCATGTTTGATGCCTCACCCTTCCGAACCGTCGTTGTGGCGCAGAACATACCTGAGGGTTGTAGGCAACAGCCTGCGCCCGAAGCGTGCGTCAATAAGTGCATGGCGAAGTCATCAAGCGGCCTTGAAAAGAAATTCAATTGGCCTTCTTACACTTTCTATCGAGCCTTGATTGATGTCTTTTCAATGCTTTCTGGTGCTACCTCATAGCCAACACTGACCATGAAGTATAGTCCTGAAGATCTCTACAACGCGTGGTCTACTGGAAACATTGCAAAGGTCAAGAAATGTCTCGATTCCGGATTGAGTCCCGACTACTGCACTCGAGCTTTTGGGCGGCCATTATGGATGACAGTGTTAGACAAATCAATTGTGAAAAACGACATTCCCATGGTCCAACTGTTGCTTAACTATGGCCCAGACTTTACTGGGAGGGTAGCAAGAGACAAAGTAGCAGATGCAATGATGACCCAGTCCACAGGTCCATTTGACCAATGGTCTACGCCATTGCACTACGCGATGGAAAAGGAGAATGATTCGATCTTAAAGCTACTGATTAGACAAGGTGCCGCTGACGTGAACGCCTGCGATTGCGCAGGTGCCTCTCCGTTGCATGTGGCAGCCTCAATAGGAAGATCCAACCATGTGAAGCTTTTGCTAGAGAACGGTGCCGACATCAATGCAATTAATGGGAAGGAGGCTACCGCGCTGCATGTGGCGGCCGGCAAGGGTGATCACGAGACCGCACAACTGCTAATTCAGCATGGCACTCGTCTTGACCTACGGAATCTTACAGGGCAGACAGCGTTGATGCACGCCGTGGCAAAGCAACAGTACGAGGTCACAAAGATCTTGGCTTCAACCCAGGCGGATTTCGAGGTGAGAGATAAGCGTGGCTTCACAGCATTCTTTTTAGCCGCAGCGAATCTTGATGCGACCACGATGGCGCTCCTGGCCAACATGGGCGCCGATATCGAAGCTCGGGACAGAAATGGTTGCACAGCGCTGATACGTGCTGTGATGGCTAAGAACGAGGCTCTTGCTAACGTTCTTCTGAGCTTTGGGGTAAACATAGATACCAAAGACTCAGACGGCTGGACTGCGCTGTACGCTGCTATGGTGAATGGCGACGAAAATTTAGCACGAATACTTGTAGATAATGGCGCCGATACTCAAGGCATCGACCCAGATGGCAACACGCTGCTGCACAGCGCTGCGAAGACAGGGTCTGCCTTTATAATACGGTTCCTTTTATCACGAGGAATGGATCCCAACAAGCGAAACAACAATCAGGAAACTTCGCTCCATGTCGCATCGACGAATGGACATCGAAATAACGCACACTTGCTACTGGCCAACAAGACCACTGAAATATCAGCCGTAGACACCAGTGGACGGACATCTCTTCATTGTGCCGCAGCGTCCGGTCAACTCGCTATCGTCCAAGAACTAGTCAGCAAAGGCGCCACCATCTCCACGCTCGACTACCAAATGCACACTCCGATTTGCTCAGCAATGAAAGCCAACCACTTGAGAATAATTCACTATCTCGAATCTCGCGGTGCTAGGTTCCCTGAAAACTTCAACCCTGAATTTTCAGTCGATCCACCTCCCTACGAAATGCCAACTGACATTTGCCGCCTCCGTTCAAAGCAAGGGAAGGCTGCCAGTCCTCCAAACGAGCCCGACGAGGCAGAGGACCCCTTTGAAGTCTCGATACCGAAACCTGTGCTTCCTGACCCCAAGGACATCATAACCATTATCAGGCAAGAAGCCGGCAAGGACCCTTTGAAGACTGGAGTCGATGTTGCCAGCGCTGGGCTGAATCTCGTCGGTACGCTTTTAGGGACTTGATCTGATCACGCCTTTGAACGGTCTGGGGGCGCTGTGGTGATCGTTACGGAGAATGAGGGGCGCCATGTCATACACCGATCTAGTGGTATCTGTAAAGTTGAAAAAAGTAAACTCGCCATGCCGCAATCAAGAACCCACGCAACGAACTTTATGAACGCTTCAGTCCAACGGCAAAGAAAATCTGAGCTGGATCACCATAAGTCCATATCGACATGGCAGGATGACATCCACGGATGCCTGGACACTTCTCTGTACCAAAATCTTTCTTTCACTGTCTATACAGTCAACCTTTCATACCAACCACCTTCGCCTCTCTTAGCTATATAATTATCTCCTCCGAACCTTAATCATCACCAATAGACCATGGTTTTAGACATGCAGTGCCGGACACTCCTCAAAACAAGATTAACCCTCTTGTCTCCCGTGTCTCGAAAATTCTCCATCAGACCCATCCTTTTACATGTTGCACAAAAAATTAGTGAAAAGTTGTGGCGTGAAAATCTGTATATGGAGGAAGTTCTTTCTCGGTATATATAACGTGATGCCCCAATTAAAAGCCTTTAGCTACCAACCCCAACAACTAAAGCCAATAGAACGTATAAGCTTGATCGTTTTTTACCTTCTCTATGCACTTTACTGTCAGTTATGCCCATTCCAAAAAAATTCATTTCGAGTTCCCACTCTCGAGCAAGATTCTTTGATGCAAACTACCCTTCGCCACACTTCCTAGCTACGAAAAATAGCGTGTAAGCACCCTCGACCAAGAAACCGGACATGGTGCTTGCCGAAGGTAGGTACACGAACCGAGATGAGAAAAGACACTCCGGACGACGCGGATGGCGCGGGAACCGCAAGAGGAAAAGAGAGAGGTTGTTCCCAAGAAATTTGGCTGCGCGGAGGAAAATGTTGGCCGTTTCAAGATGGCGATAGGAGGTGCGTTTACTGTACGGGATCTCGCGTTCTTATGGTGATATACCATATTGCATCAAGGTAGACGAAGCACGAGCGTATGCCTTGAGTTCTTTCGAATAGCATCTCTCCGTTCCGGTTCTTGGCAACGCTGCGCAATTACCCCTTCTTGAGTGTGCTTTTCAAACCTCTATGGGATGGTTAGTATGAATGAAAACTCCTTGTATTCCACGCTGATAGACTGCGGGGGAAGCAGCTGAGAAAGAAAGATGGAAAATTGGAATGTAGCTCTAGATTTAGAAGTTATAATATAAAACAACCTGGTGTACCCATATTAATACTCCGTACACCGCCTTGAGGCATCATAAAATAGCAAGCTGGCCACCATCATTGTCACGTCTCGTCAATACTTCCTACTCACACTTCGCATCTGCTATAGGGGTTTTGAGCATTCATTTAGACCCATGGGCGTCACCATTGACATACACTCCATTAGTCTTCGGTTTTGCAGACGACGTCAAAGCTTGGCTTGGAGCCGGTGTTTGGTTCGCCGCGGGCATCTGTGCCAACCAGCTCGGCGGAGCAATGCCGGTCTGCTCGTTGATTGTCGATAGCAATGGTGGCAGGCTCTGCAAAAGGTTGCGAATCGGTGCTGTTGAATCGCTTGAGGCGCCCTCACCAGTGTTCCAGACGGTGATCTTGGGCTGGAGGCCGTTGATTGCGGTGGCGTTGGCTTTGGCGAGTTTCTCGTAGGTGTTGTTTTGGAGCATGAGGTATTGCATGAGTCTGCAGACGTTAGTGGAGGCTTGATGAATGAGTGGCGATGGATCAGCATACCCTGAAGGACCGCCTAGAACATCGGCCATCTGTCCATAAGCTTCGGCCATTGCCGTCAATCCCTCGGCTTCTTTTCGCTTCGTGAAGAATGCCGCTTCGGCTTCTTTGGTGGCACGATAGTAGGAAGCTTCAACTTCTAGCTTCTGCTTGTACAAAAGACCATCTGCGCCCTTGGTATCGGCGTATAATCTGGCATCGGCTTTCTCCTGCGCGGATTCCCGCTCAATCTTGGCGTGGACGACCTCTGTAGCTCTACGTTTTTCCAACTCCATCTCTGCACGCTTGATTTCCACCTCTCGCTGTAATTCAGCATCTTTGGCCTCAGCTTGGCGACTGGCTTCTATATTGGCTAGGTTAATCCCCATGTTAAGCTTCGTCTGTGTGTTCGTGAGCTCAGCATCAGCAAAAGCCTTTTCGCTTTTCCGCTGCGTTTCAAGGACCGCGGTCTGGGCATCGATCTTGCTAATCTTCTGCCTCGTTTCACCGCGTTTCTCGGCCTCCCCAGTCTCCCCTATCATGCGGGCATTGGCGACATCGACTTTTGCTTGGTTGGAGGCTCCCTCGTGGGCTTTGCGGCTGAGGAATTTGAAATATTCGCTTCCCTGGGTATCTTGGAGCTCTTTCACATTTGCATTATAACTGGTATCGCATCAGCTCTCGTTTTTGTCAAGTCCTCGTCTTAGCTTACATTCTCAGACCGAATTGATTAAGCTCGCTCTGAACGTTCTCGATCACCTTCGTTTTGAAGACCTGACGTTCCTTGAAGATCTCCTCCATAGTCATCCCGGAAACAATGACACGGGTCTCGCCCTCGATAATGCCTTTGACAATGTCCTGAACATGATTACGGCCTGTGGGCGTTGCGTGGCGGCTTGCGTCGTCTTTCTCACGTCCAGTCAAGATCTTCGCATATTTCTCGAGTGCCTTTGAGTCGTCTTCTGGGCCAATGGTGAACACAGCTGGCAGCTGAAATTGAAGCTTTTCGATTGTCATGGCCTGTAGAGTAATCTCGAAGTCGAAAGGACTGATCGAGATTCTGTTGCACTTTTGCCATGGATACACCCAGGCTTTCTTTACTATTTTCACATCGTCAATGCCACCGCCAGTAATGACGAGGTATGAATTGGCGTCGGAGACTTGATACCACATTTGGAGAGTAGTAATTGCTGGCCTTTCCTTGGGTTTCAGAGATTAGATGCACGAAGTGGCAGCGTTCGACGGTGTCTGTAAGGCTAAGAAGGATGCCAAGGATGATGGAAGAATCCACGAAAAGAAAAGCTAAACTTGGACGGTTGTATAGCAGGTGGGAGACTACTAGCGACAGGCTTGAGTAAGAAGAATAGGAAGAATCGAGATTTTGGTCGACGTGCTGTTTGACACAAGAAGGAGATGCATTATATATTAGTTCCTAGTATTTACAGGCTGCGCAAAAAGCCTCATCCTGCCAAGTAAGGAATCCATCTTCTGAGAGTGAATGGACAAGGGACCAAGCCCAAGACCAGCATGGTACAGGTGAAGCAGTTGTGTGAGAGGAATGAGGTCTGAAAGTAGGCGAGTCAGCCTTAGCGATAGCCCTCCCTAGTGTAACTGCACGACATTCCTCTCCACATACGCAGTCATCGCCCTCTTCTGAATTGTCGATTGCAATCTGATAACCGTAAAGGGACCGCATTTTGCGGCTATGCAGGGCTAGAATCTTCGAGATACATACAGCCCTGAAGTCCAAGGGGAGAGTAAAGAGACATGGTCCTAAAGGATCACAGCGCATTAAGTGAGACTCTTCCGCAGACATGCCGTACCCTGAGCCGCAGCGGCTCAGCTAAGCTGAGGGATAGATGGCCCTTTGTCAGACCATCCATCAAATGTGATGAGGCATATTCCTCCATCAAATGAATCCTATCTTTTTATTCACCTAGCTGTCCCTCTTCATATTTGATGCACAGCCTTCTTGTTGGCCTGGGATATAGAAGGAGTCCTTTGATTCTATTGCCTCCAGACCATTTCACCAAGACATTCCAGAGCCGTACCTTGTCTTCGCCATGAAGCCTTCCTCTTCTGATGGACTACCTTCTTATTCCGAAAGCCTCACCGACGCCGCTTCTTCATTGCCATCTTTGTCATCCTACTCTCAACACCAAAGCGCAGCCCGCACGGCCATCGTATCCGACCTGATCAGAACGCACATCACACCCCACCTTCACGTTAATGCTCTTTCGGGAGTAACGCAAAGCACTCTCGTACTAGTTCCCTCCAATATGTCCGCCCTCATTCCTCCTACGATCGCGAGCATAGATTCGAAAGACGCTCAAAGCAAGCATGATTCTTTCGATGGTGAAATTCTTGTCGGCTTCCCTACTAGTGAAAATCTTTCTATGGTTCGCCTTCGGGGCGAGGAACAGACCATTGAGTTTTGGCGCCAACCGGCCGTGGTTAGAGAATTAGAGCAAAGAATACGTGAAACTCTGCAAAGAGACAAGCTCAACGTCTTTGTACGGGTATCCTCGGATGTGCAATGGAGATATTTGAAGGAGAAGGATCTAGTTGAAGGAGAAGCAAGGGTCGGCGCAGAGATTAAGGAGATTTGCTTGAGGATAGAGAATCAGATAGGACTGTACGAAACAAGGACAGGAAAGGCACTGATAGTGCGGGTAGAACTTGGTAGTTGAGTGACTAAAAAATTCGAGTGGCGAACATGGTGGATCTTGGATAGGAGCGGTCTCCAGGCCGGAGGTGATCCTAACAAAGTAGGCGGCTCAGAAACTGTTTCCTCAGGCAAATAGCAACACCAGTACTATTGGATACCAATCACCGGCGTTTCGATCTTTTAGCAGATCGCCCACGTCCTTGCTCGAGTGGCTCCTGCTTGCTTACGAAATTTATGCGCCCTTGGTCTATAGCTTCTGACTTCCAAAGCTTCCAGATGCATGTGCGAATTGAAATACTCACGACTTCCGCATTTTTTTCGACGTGTACTTGTGATGCACCACTCGTAGCACCCTTCATGTTTAATGAACGACCTTCAGGGCGATAATCTTACGGCATGAAGAGAAAATAACAAGAGTGTAATCTTTCACAATGACAAGTCGTGTACCAGGCTGCCTAAGAGACCACATGGCAGACTCGAAAATTCCGTTAAGGTGGTTCTATATCTCACTTCATTGTATTCATTTGATGTGTTGACCTTGCTAAACACATGAATAATCACTCAAGTCACCGAATTATGTTCACGGCAATCGTTGACATTCACTCCGGGTTCGTGTGAGAATTCAATTATTAGCTGTGTTGACAATTCAGTTAAAGACTCAGATCTCATGTTCAAGCGCCTGTCTACCTGGTTGATTCATTGCTGAAAAAGAACCAGGTAGCTTTAGTTTGATTTCTCATCACACCTTTAATAACAAGTATCTAGGTCGGCATTATCTCAGTATGGCAGACAGCCGCCTTTCCCTCCTTGGCCTTCCGCAAGAGATCCTAGATATGATCTTTGGGCTTTGTCTAACCGCTCCGCGGCCCATCCTCCGCCGTGCAACCGTCACCGCAGTAGTTTGGAGAGCGACATGCGAATGCGAGACTCGTGGGGCCGGTGGGACCAGATGCTCTCATATCTGCATTAGCCAGATACCTAAATCGCAAATAGACAGAAGTCTTCACAATTATAGCGTCTCATCTGAGCTTGCGATCGCTCTGCTGCATGTGAACAGAGAAGTTCACGAGACGGCGGCAAGAGCACTCTATGGCGGCAATACTTTCAGCTTCAACATCGGCATCCGCCGAAAAATAACCCCCCGTGACCCTCGACCTGGCTATTATCTTTATAAGATCAAGAACGAGCATTATGAGATGATCGACAACATGTCAGACCTTGCACCTCATTATTTGCAACTGATCAAGCGCTGCGAGCTGAACGTCCAAGTACTTACGGTCTCGATCGACAGCGCTCGTCTATCGTATCGGAAGGCAGCGGAAAGTTTGAAAATTGTTGCAGGACACCTAGGTCAAGATCATGCTTTGCGGCAGTTGAATATCAACTACGACGAGAATCATTTGAGTTACCGGCGACCAAAACGCGAACGGGGGTTTTTCCAGAACGTCCTGGAGCCCTTAGCAACGGTGTACAATATTTTGGAAGTTCCTGTTACCGGTGCCTTGGACCACGATTTCGCAGCAAAATTGAAGAGAGCAATGCAGGGAGATCATGCTGCTTGTGTGGCAGCAGAAGTCAAATATGGTACCCGGAAAGTACGGGATACGAAATCGGGCAGGGGAAAGCGGCAACGATACAGACTGGGGAAATTTTACGACTCGGAGTACATCTGGGAAGAAGATACTCCGCTACTTGCTCGCGTGGCTCTGGATGCTGGAGCATCTAACGCTTGAGGTTGCAAAGCTCAGAGGGCCGCTATGCTTCGCAAAAAGCCATGTCGTACGAAGGAATCCTGATCCTAAGTTGGATCCATACAAAGTTGTGGCAGTTAGCGTACTCTGAAGCTGGAATTCATTAGGTCCTTTACTGCTGTCTCCCACTTGTTCTATCCGGGCACAACTCTCCTCTCTTGTTGACCTCATTGCACATGCCAACCCTGCTTAGACCGTAACCACTATCACAAAGCGAAGGAAATCGTTCGTTGTCGCACATGTTCTCAACGTGCACGACATGTTGAAAGAAAATATCAGATTCCAACCACGCTGTTGTGTCTCGATGAATGTTTGTGAGGTTTGTTATTATGTAGAAGCATACTTTGCAGAATCCGATGAGGGGGGTTTAGGATCTCCCAGGTTCATAATCATTAGTACATCACAAGGTCGTTTGAGAGGAGTTCATTATCGAGATATATCATTATACATGAAGATATTTACTTCGTTCTCTGCTACAATTTCTTACAAAATCAGGTATTTATGTATGTAAGCGGGTGGACCCGCGATGACTTTTTCCAACAATCAACGTAGTACAGTAGTGGTCGGGTCGAATATTTTGCCAACAGGAACTTGTGTTTCTGTTTCTCTGTGGAGATTAGTCTGAATATATAATATTATACGACGAAATATTATTTTATATGCTGTGATGGCCGAGTGGTTAAGGCGTCTGTCTTAAGAAGATAAAACAACAGATGGAATATCCGCGCAAGTTCGATCCTTGCTCACAGCAATTTTTTGTTTTTCGCTCGTCCTTACTCATGAGTGCAGGCTGAAGCGAAAAGGGGCAAAGTCTACGAAAAATTGTTTGTGCCATCACGTTCTAGGTTACGACTCTCAGGAATACAGCCAACCTGAGCGACAATGGTTAGCTCATATTATTACCGTGGCTTACCACTTGAATCTATAACCTGCACGAGAGTTGCGGGACCTAAATATGGACATCTCAAACCTCCATTCCAATATCCTACTCTTTTTGACCGACGTCGCACATAAACTCAGACTGGTGGTGCAGAATACTACAGGCGCCAATCCAAGTGCCTGATGACCAGCTGAAATGTCCCTTCGATTAAGGGAATTGGTCAAGAGTCCATCTGCACCATCGCTATCTCGTTAGACTTTGTACGTCCCCTCGTACGAGGTGAAAGTGGAACAGCTTCACTACATTACGGTCAAGTGGGGATACCAGTATCGTTACTACAGCGAAACCGTTGAGTGAGCAAAGATGACAGAGACTCTTTTGACTCTAGTGATTCTGCTTTCGTTCGGTACATTGGTATGACGACCTCGTAATGGCATCGAGCGGTGCATTGAAGACAAAAACCGCACATTTGGGCTTCTACGGGCGTTCTTAAGAAGCTCGTATGGTTTCTTTGCGTCTCCTGAAGAGCCGTGCACATGTTACGAGTTCGTTGATGGCAGTCCGGAAGACCTTGCCTTATATTTTATTAAAGAATTTAAAGAGAGCAGGAATGAGTGTTTGTTGTTTAGTTCAGGAAATAAGCTATTATATCCTACTCAATATAGAAGGTAAAAAAATACGAGTGTAAAGAAGATTACACAAAAGGTTACATCGAGGATTACTCATAATATGACTGTGCGGAAATTAGTCACTATGATTTTTCTCATATATCACTAAACGTAGGTCTTGCGGAAGCATTGTCAGGAACGGTGAAACTTGCTGTACAGCGAGCTTGATTTGACTCGGTTTCTTTGTTCGCCTTGGTAGGGGCAGAGACCCTCAAGACTGATATTCTAATCTTTTTTCCTATCCAATATATTTATCAGCGGCCAAACTTTGCAATCCCTGGTTTGACCAGATTCTTTGTATCGGGGAAAGGGGGGCCTCAGTAGTATGTTAGAAGATGTTGCCAGGAAAAGTCGACGGGTTGCAGGAAGAGAGGAAAATGTGTAGCGTAGTACTCCAGTCCTCTTATTGTGATTTTACGATGAGTGAGATGCCATAGTGAGATACTATAGAGACCATACCCACCCGAGAAGCAATGCAATATCGATCACGACTTCTGCTCAGACGACCGTTCTTCTTACAAACTCGAAGAAGTTGAAATTGTCATTCCGAGGGACGATTAAGGAACACTTTATACCCACTCGTAAGATGCACTTTGATAATGATAGATTAATGCCAGGTATAATAGACAAACAGACGCTGTATAGGATACTTTCTTCGACTTCACGGGCGAAGGTCACTTGGAATATTACCTTAGGTCATACAACCACCATAGTGTTGCTGCGATGAAGCCAGCTGTCAGTAATTGAGACTGTCCATGAATAGGATCACTATTAGTGAGGGGGCAAAATGCGAGCCGTAGTCACGTGACAGGAATCCCAAGAAGCAACTTGTCCTCCAAAACATATCCGAGATATGTTACAAACCCCGAGAATAATTATCAATCTTCACCCTTCCTTCAACTCCAAGCTTTATCTTCATATAAACTTGGTTCCCACAACTGCTACTCAATTATTGCCCGTCCTAACCGATCTCTAACTCTATACAATATAGCCATGCGCAATTTCAGGGGCGTCGCCCTCGGGCTTCTTGCTGCTGCTGTGACTTCAGCGTCTGATGTCCACGATCTGAAGAAGGACACGTTCGCCGACTTTGTTGCAAGTCATGACCTTGTATTAGCAGAGTTCTTTGCCCCGTGGTGTGGCCACTGCAAAGCATTGGCCCCAGAGTACGAAGAAGCTGCAACAACGCTGAAAGAGAAAGACATTCCATTGGTGAAAGTTGACTGCACAGAAGAGGCAGATCTGTGTAAGGATTATGGTGTTGAGGGCTATCCGACTGTCAAGGTCTTCCGAGGCCCTGACAACATAACTCCCTACTCGGGGCCAAGAAAGGCGCCTGCGTAAGTCTCGATTCGCGCATTGTTCGTATGGCATTTAGCTAACAGGGGTTCCAGAATCATTTCCTACATGACCAAACAAGCACTTCCCGCAGTATCAGAACTCACGTCAGAAACCCTTGAGGACTTCAAGACAGCAGACAAGGTTGTATTGGTAGCCTACTTTGGGGCCGAGGACAAGACATCAAACACCACTTTCAGCGAAGTTGCTGATAGTCTACGGGATGATTACCTTTTCGGCGCAACCAGTGATGCCGCCTTGGCTGAGGCCGAAGGTGTCAAGCAACCATCAATCGTCTTGTACAAGACCTTTGACGAGCTCAAAAACACCTTTACCGACAAATTTGACAAGAAGGCCATTACAAAATTTACGAAGACCGCCGCCATACCCCTTGTTGGCGAAGTTGGTCCAGAAACATACGCTGGCTACATGGCTGTGAGATTTCCAACATATCTTTACTTCGGACCGCACTGACAATCCAATTTTAGGCCGGTCTTCCTCTGGCCTACATATTCGCGGAAACCCCCGAAGAGCGCGCTGAACTAGCCGAGACCCTCAAGCCTGTCGCAGAAAAGCACAAGGGTGCTGTCAGCTTCGCCACCATCGATGCCAAAGCCTTTGGCGCCCACGCGGCCAATCTCAACCTCGAAGCCGACAAATGGCCCGCCTTCGCGATCCAGGAGACCGTCAAGAACCAGAAATTCCCCTTTGACCAGAGCAAGAAGCTCACGGCGAAGGACATTGGCAAGTTCGTCGATGATTTCATTGCGGGCAAGGTCGATCCAAGCATCAAGTCCGAGCCCATTCCTGAGAAGCAAGAGGGCGATGTTCAGGTCGTGGTGGCCCACAATTACCAGGAAGTCGTCGTTGACAACGAGAAAGATGTTCTCGTAGAGTTCTACGCCCCGTGGTGCGGTCATTGCAAAGCGTATGTTTCCCCCTCCCTTTTCTCACATCAAAAATCCGGTTTCTAACAACTCCCCCAGTCTTGCCCCCAAATACGAAGAACTCGCCGCCATGTACACCCCCAGCCACTCCTCCCAAGTTACCATTGCCAAAGTCGACGCCACCGCCAACGATGTTCCCGACGAAATCTCCGGCTTCCCAACCATCAAGCTCTTCCCCGCCGGCGCCAAATCCGAGCCCATCGTCTACAGCGGCTCCCGCACCATCGAGGATCTCGCCGCCTTCGTCAAGGAAAACGGCAAATACAAGGTCGATGTGATGGAGGGCAAGAACGAGACGGCTGAGGCGGAAATGCCTGATGCGGATGCCATGGGCAAGCAGGCGCCGGCGGCCACGAAGGTGGCGCAGAAGGTTATGAGTGGGGCGAGTGAGGCGGCGGAGGCGGTGAAGACGGCGGTGGGGGATAGTGATCACGATGGGGCTGAGCATGATGAGTTGTGAGTGATTGAGATGCGGATGATTGTGTCTGAAAGTTTTGATGCTTTGATGCGGCTGGTTTCCCTCTCGCGAGGGTGAGGAAATCCGGAGGTAACAGATTGATGCTCATGTGTTCCGCGTCTTTTTTGGTGTATTTTATGCTGCTAGGTAGGTTTTCGAGTACAAAAGAGCCATGTTCCAAGAAGAATTTGGGCTGAATTGATTCCGAGTCAATGAGTATAAGCCTGTCGAAGAAACGATGAATCGAGTTGGACTTCGAGGTATGTAGTTGATCAAAGCTCTCAATCAACGACGCACCACAACTTCCCCACTCCCCCTCAAGATCGCACCCTCCCCCGGCAATCAAATCGTCTCCTGCGTCTCAATCCTACTCGCCAAACTCCCCTTCCGCCACCCCCTCTCCGGATCCACCCTCCCCACAACCTTCCGCTCCCCACCCACAGCCCCCCACCCGCCACCCCCAGGCGTCATAACCACAATCCTCTCCCCAGCCTGCATCGCCGCCGTATTCTTCCCCCCCAGATTAACCCTCCTCTCCACCACCTCCTCCCGATCCCCTCCCCTCCCCCCCTTCGCAATCTTCCGCACCCAGATATTACGCCCACACTGCGCGTCCTCACCCCCCGCAAGCCCGTACGGGTGGAAAACGCGACGTTCGCTCAGAATAGACACTTGCACCGGGATGCGAAACTCGATATCCCGTACCACGCCCTCCCCGCCCGGGTGCAAGCCCGCGCCGCCGCTGCCCCGCCTGAGCGCAAACTCGCGCAGCAGCACGGGGTAGCGGCGCTCGAAGACCTCGGCGTCGGTGATGCGCGTGTTGGTCATGTGGGTGTGCACGCCGTCGGTGCCGTCCCAGGAGGGGCCGGCGCCAGACCCGCCGGCGATGGTTTCGTAGTAGCCGAAGCCTTTTGTGGCTTGGGCGGAGGTGGATGGGTTGCCGCCGAAGCCGAAGGTGAGGTTGTTGCAGTCGCCTTGGGAGGCGGCGCAGGCGGCGAAGGAGCGGAGGATGACGTCGGTGACGCGTTGGGACTGTGGAAGGGAGGGCGGAGGATTAGTTTGGGGGAGTTCGTGGGGGGACGAAGGGCTATGGGGCGGTAGGAAAGGGAATGGAGGAGAGCTTACGGTGAGGACGTTGCCGCCTACGACTGCTGCTTTGTCGGAGGGGGAGAGGAACGAGTTCTTGGGGATGCGGACGTCGATGGGTTTAAGGCAGCCTTGGTTGAGGGGAATGTCTTCGGAGATGAGGCAGCGTAGGCAGTAGATTATTGCCGAGTAGGTGACGGCTTCTGGGGCGTTGGTGTTGCCTGAGTTCTTGTTCAAAATTGTTGCATTTCTTTACGAAGAAAGGGTTGGAATTACCATAGACTTCCGGGCCTGTGCCGTCAAAGTCGAAGACTGCTTCCCCTTTCTCGGCATCGATTGTGATCTTGAGCTCTATTGGACTGCCGTCGTCCATGTAGTCGATAGCATGTAAATCTTGGCCTTCAAATCTCTTGCTGACGTCCTTAAGCAGGTTTCTGACGCTCAGTTCGGCATTATCTTGTATGTTTATCATGTAGAATTGCACCACTTCCTCGCCATAGTCTTCGATCAGAGTACTGATGAGGTTTATACCTTTCTGATTTGCTGCAATTTGGGCTTTTAGATCGTTGATGTTATCGGCCAGACACCTCGTACCACTGCATTCCGGATATTGCGCAGGCTCATCGTATAGCAGCTCCGTGATCCGCTTCTCATCGAATTTCCCCTCAGAAACCAGCTTTTCTGACTCAATGGCAGCTCCTTCTTGGTACAATTCGCGCGAGTGTGGGGGCATCGAGCCTGGTAGAATCCCACCAATATCTGCATGGTGAGCTCGAGATGCAACGTAGAAAGTTATCTCGTCGCCACTGAAGGCGGGCGTGATGACTGTAATATCAGGAAGATGCGTTCCGCCGAACTCTGGATGGTTGGAAACAATAACATCCCCACGTTTGAGCTTGCCCTTCCATATGTCTGCTTGCATCCGAACGCATGTTGACATACTGCCTAGATGTACTGGGAGATGGGGTGCTGCAATGCTGTTAGTAACCATGTTCCAATGACTAGCTATCTGGACCTACCATTCGCGACTAGCCCTCCTGTCGAGTCAAACAGAGCACATGAATAGTCTAATCTTTCTTTGACGTTGGTACTGACACTGGTCTTTTGTAAGGCTCGACCCATTTGCTCCGCAATCGCCATGAAACGATGAGCGAAGATACTCAACATAATTGGATCAACCTCTTTAGCATTGACCTTTGTATCCTGGCTTTCGCTTTTTCCAATATTGATCACTACGTGCGTTTCAATGACCAGCGCTGTTGCTCCGGGTGTGACCACAAGAGTCTGGTTGCCGTCTGCGAGAATGGCAGGCCCTTGTATTCGATCGCCGACATCTAAGTCCTCAAGTTTGTAGATAGGGGTGTCCTGGCGTCCACCTTCAAAGTAGACCTTGGACATACCATAGCGCTTACCCTGTCCAAGATCCTTTGGATTGATCTCTTTCATCTGCTGGTCTACTGTTTTTCCCAGCCCTTCAAAGCTCTTGCCAATACCGCGAGCTCGAACATCGTCAACAATTATATCACGATCGGGCAGCGTAAACCCAAACTCTTGCTCATGTTGTTTAATGAAAGCTTTTCCAAAAGCCCAGTCGTCACCGCCAAATTCTTTCTTGACTTCTTCTTCTGCAGGCTTTACTACCATTAGAGCTGACTCTGTACCTCGGTATCTCATATTCAGGTATTCTTCAAAGACGATTTTGTCCTTCGAGAAGCCTTGATCCAGAAGCTTCGCAGTCGATTTCTTCTTCAACTCCTCCATCTTCTCTTTGAGTTCACTTTTCGCATTACCTTCATCAGACCACGTCTGAGACTCGGGTACCTGACTTTCGTCCACTACATCGGCCAATGCCATTCCATAAGCGGAGAGCACCGATGAATAGCGGTGGACTAAAATCTGTTTTATACCAAGACTTTCCGCGATCGCGACAGCGTGTTGACCTCCAGCTCCTCCAAACGTGGCTAGTCGGTGCTGAGAAGTGTCATGACCCTTTGCTTCAGTTAATGACCTGATAGGGCGTGTCATGGTTTCGTTTGCTATTTTGATAAAGCCATACGCTACCTCATCCATACTCATTTTCTTCTCCTCATTATCGCCGGCGACTTCCTTGTTTATCTGCTCTGTCAGCTCTTTGAATAGCCGTTTACTAGCATCCTTATCAAGCCCTTGATCTTCGTTCTTACCAAAAATCTTTGGGAAAATGTCAGGCAATAGACGACCTAGGAAGAGGTTCGCATCTGTCACAGTGAGCGGCCCTCCTTTTCGATAACAGGCTGGACCCGGATGTGCTCCAGCGGATTCAGGACCCACTACAAACAGACCATTGCGGAAGAAGAGCTGAGAACCGCCCCCTGCTGCAACAGTGTTGATATCAAGCTGTGGTGACTGGATGGTCACCCCTGCTGTTGTGGTTTCAAAGACATGTTCATATCTTCCGGAGCCATATCGGCTCACATCGGTGCTTGTACCTCCCATGTCAAATCCTATCACTGGTGTCTTGGTTTGAGGGTCATATGATGTCAAAGCATAGCCTACCACTCCGCCTGCAGGACCAGATAGAATAGCTCGCAAGCCAGAAAATTGATCGACATCTACTAGACCGCCATCTGACTGCATGAACTCGCATCGGGCACCTTTGGTACCTTTCTCTCTTTTGACGCTCTCAGTGCCTAATCCACCCTCAAAACCAGCTTGGAAACTTGCAATGTACTTCTTGATAGCGGGGGTTAAGTAGGCGTCTGCGCATGCCGAAGTTGCTCGCGGAACGAGCTTTATCATGGGCATTAGTTCATGACTTAAGCTCACATGTTCAAAGCCAATCTTGTGTGCTATCTGCCCAACAAGAGCTTCATGATCAGGGAAGGTGTATCCATGTACTAGACAGACTGCAATACTTCGAAAGCCCTCGTCAAAGAGACTTTGTAGCTGTGATTTGATTTTGTCCTCCGAAGGTCGTTTGAGGATTCGCACAGCTTCAGACGAGAGACCACGTACAAGATCAGCGTCTGTAGGAGAATCATCTCGCGGCTTAGTATGTGTGGTGTGTCTCTTAGGGTCCTCTGCATAGTCTTCGAGCGTCACTCTCTCCTCGATCTCAATCACCTTCTGATACAGCACTTCGGGTTTCCGTATAGCTAAATCGAAGATCTTAGGTCTAGATTGATTACCAATCTCAAGACAGTCCTTGAAACCTTCTGTGACAACCATGGCAATATTCTCACCCTTTCTTTCTAATAGTGCATTGGTTGCAACTGTGGTTCCCATACGAATGCTTTCAATCTTCGAAGTATCCAAAGCTTCTCCTCGGGGAACTTCTCTGTCTGTGAACTTTGACAGTAAGCGTCGGATACCTTCGAGAGGAGCATCATTGTAATTATTCGGATCCTCAGATAGGAGCTTGATAATAATATCGTCTTCCATTCTCCCAGTCCCAGGATTGCCTACACAGTCCGTGAACGTACCACCCCGCTGTAGAGCAGCATTAGTATCTTGAGACGAGCTTTTCCAAATACCGAAGTATCTTACATCAATAGCAATGCGAATGCCATGTTCCAGGGTTGAACCCATCTTGTAGATGGGTACAGATATTCACGCTGTAAAGCACAAAAGGGCGCACTAAACATAAGAGATGTACAGAGCATCAACTTGAGCGTCAATAGAAAGAAAATGTCAGGATTACGTCAAGATATATCCGGCAAAAAGCATTGCTTGGTAAGCTTGTTGAGTGATAGAATCGATAGTAATGTGATATATACCACAACATGCAAAAGAATTTCCGACCTCTTTATTGTTATCCATCGACTACGCGGTTATGACAGAGTTGCCTCAGACCAGGGAGACTCGATGCAAAAGCAAATAGATTTTGATATCCGAAAAAAGTGACGACAAAAGTGACGACAGAAGGGTCGGGACGATCCGTCGCATCATAGCAGAGCTCCCTAATTCCGGTTTTCAATGATGTCCTTGTCTTCCTACGTAAAGGATGTACCACAACCCAATAGCTCATTCCTGGGAGTGCTCATACACCGTTGATCCAGCGATCCTCCGCTTTCACCAAAGTCTCCTTAACTTCACCGAGACCCCTCTTCACCAACTCCCCTCGTCCGTGAGCAAAGAGCTAGGTGTAGGAAAAGTCCTGCTCAAAGACGAGTCCAGTCGTGCCGGTCTGCCCGCATTCAAAATTCTCGGAGCGTCTTGGGCAACCTACCGTGCCCTGGCTTGCAGGCTGGACCTGCCGTTGACAGCTCTGCTGGACGTGGTGAAGGACGCTGCGAGTCGAGCGATTCTGGAGCTGTATACGGCTACGGATGGGAATCACGGGAGGGCGGTGGCGAGGATGGCGGGGATATTCGGGGTTGGGGTAAGGGTGTATGTGCCCGGTGTAATGGATGAGAAGACGAAAGCGTTGATCAGACAAGAGGGTGCTCGAGTGGTTGTCGTAGACGGGGACTACGACGCTGCTGTGGAGAGATCTGAGCAAGACTCCATAAACTCTGGCGGAATCTTGATCCAAGACACCGCATGGCCTGGCTACGAGGAAGTCCCCCAGGTGAGCCAACTGGTTACGGACTCTACTAATACTGAAGCGCCCAGTGGATCGTCGACGGCTACTCAACCTTGATGCTTGAAACCGAGCAGCAAACCCTCCAGCTCACCGGGAAACCTCCCTCCCTCATCGTCACTCCCGTCGGAGTTGGCTCGCTCGCGCAGGCTGTCGTTTCCTACTACAAAAGCAGGAAAACCACATCAAGCATAGTAACCGTCGAACCAGAAACAGCAGCTTGTCTAAAAACCAGCCTCGAAAAAGGTCAAAGGACTACTCTATCTACTGGAGACACCTCCATGTGCGGGATGAACTGCGGAACCGTTTCGTCAATTGCTTGGCCGTTGCTGAAGCATGGCGTCGATGCGAGCATCACGGTCAGTGATAAAGACGCAGAATCTAGTCGATGCAAGCTCTCCGATAATGGGTTCCAAGTAGGACCATGCAGCGCAGCGACGCTTGCCGCGATTTCAAAAATATGTAAAAGTCCTGTCGCAAAAGACGCGCTTGATCTCAACAGAGAATCTACCATTGTGCTGCTAGCCACGGAAGGGCCCAGATAATTGAACCAGAATTGCCCACGGTGTACATCCTTCAAGGCTTTGGCCACAACCCTCTCAAGATCGAGGGAGTAACTTATGATTTCACGACGTTAGCTTTCTACGCTTTACAAGGAGGAAGCTGAAGCAGTACCAATTGGAAAATTAAGCTGCTCGTGGGGATCATATCGTGGTTCTTGCGGATGGGAGAGGATGAGACTGTGATGGAGAATAGAAGAGATGAAGGTATGTTCCGCAGAGAGATGAAGCTGATGGTGGAGAGGCACAAGTGTTGTATTCGTCAAAAAGATAAGACTAGCTGATGCCCACACGCCTTATACCCTTCCAATTCCCGATGCAGACGCCGTAGCCTTCGTTACATGTCGTATATTGTGTAAGATCGTAAGGCTCATTGCCCCTTATATTCCCATTGCAAGCCCCACCAAGACCCTATATTCCCCTTTCCCATTACCGCCTATCCCCGCTGACTACCGAACGCGAAGTTCCTTCCCTTGAAAGAAACCTAGCTTATACCTCTCCCCACCCTCCCATACTCGCCATGAGACTCCCACTCCCAATACTATCCCCTAAATCCCAATAATTCCTCGAACCCCCACTCCTCGCCCTTCTTACGCTTGTACTCCCGCAACTACTCTCCGGCCTCCTCCAATGCGCTGAAGACACAGCCGCGGAGCTGCTGCTGCGAAGGTGATGAGGGTATTGATGATGGTGGCCAGCATCTTTTCGTCTCCCGTGCGGTACCGCCCGCGAGACCAAAGGGTGATGCTGTCTTATGATTGCAGCGCGCCGCAAGGAGTCCGGGGTGCTGGAAGTGGCGATAGTGGTGGGTTTTACGGTGGGCGATGAAAGGCGGGAAGAAGTGAAACGGGTGTGGAGGAAACGGAAGATGGTTTTGAGGTCGGGGGTGCGCTCCCAGTACTCGCGGTCCTGAGTTGCTGAGGGGCAATCGGGGGATTCTTCTTCGATGCCCCAGAGGGCGGCATGCGTAGAGGAGGAGGAGGTTGGGCGGCGATGTTGGTGGTCTTGGAGGGTAGGCGTGAAGTAATGGGAGGAAGTGGGGTCTGAGATCGTGACGTCGTCTGTTCGCATTATGGTTCTACCTTTGGGGAGGATTGGAGAGTTTGAGTGGGTGCTAACGGGGATGCCGGCGTAGTCGAGTTTGGCGGGGTTGAGGGCTGTGCTGAAGGCGCCGGGATGGTCCGAGAATTGTTGGACGAGGATGCCTAATTCGCGAGCTAGACGGTCCAAGAGACGGCCTTCCCAGCCGGCGCCATGCGTTGTAACCGGGGATGCGTCAAGAGCAGTTGGGTGTGGTGTGGATGATGTTCTTTTGGAGGGTCTGTCTTCGGGGAGAGATTCGCCAAAGATAACGGAGAGCACTGCATCATCGATGCCCATCAGATCACGTATAACCCGCCGAGTTATACGCTGCCAGAATGATTCACTGTCCTCTATCCCTGGAATTTCCGCTGGGGTATCGATTGTGCCTTGCTTATGAGCTGTAGGGGTTTGACTACCGGAATCTTTGATAACCCCATCCTGTCCGATTATATTCACAAGAGATCCTGTCCGTTCAGTTGCATGGCTTGCCCTGTTTCTCCTAGTCTCTTTTTCTATCTCGTCCAACAAAACCCTTGACTGTTCCATCCTCCATTTTTCAATCCGTTCCATTCTCTCTCTATCGATTTCCACTCCGTCAGCATTTGTGACGGCGTCAAGCCTTCGCTGCACACTTGATCTTCTCCTGTGGTGCTCCGCTGTTCTTTTACGTGGATTGTATTGCTCAAACCGCCACAGCTGTTCTTGAACAGGCGTACTTGAGGCTGGGAAGATACCCAGGCCATCATGCGTCGGCAATATTGAGTTACTTTCGTCCAGATTCCGCGAGCTCCAATAAGTTGAAGGTTCCTGGAAAGCCTGCAAGCCATCATCTAGACTGTCCAGCTCCTCATCGTCATCGATAGCGCCATCATTATCTTCGTCCTCTTGCCTTGACCTAGCAGCTGTGTTGAGAGATCCGAAGTCACTCAACCGCGATAGACCAGCTGTCCGCGGTGTGTCTTCGGTATAGGTAGTCTGGGTTTGAGATGAAGAGCGAGCTTGAGCCTGGGGAAACAACACCCATTCCTGCGAGTCCTCAAAAGCTTTTTGCTGTGGAACCGGTAGGGCTGTTGCTGTATGACGTTCTGGTTGGAGTGGAGATAAATGCCGCGCAGGAGGCGCGAAAGTTGGCTGACGGAAAGCCATATGGTCGGGAATGAGTTTTAGTTGGGTTCAACACTTCTGCCGGCTTCGGGCCTTCACTGTTGCAGTCAAGCTTATCGCGTCACCGGTGAATGTTTTGGAATCTGGTTGGCGTTTGAGCAAGCAAGAAGCCAGCCTTCGGTTATATGATTCCGCAGCGACAATGCAATGCAGGATGCAGAGAGATACTGGAACAGAATGCAGGTTCGCGCAAGGGGTACGATAGCTCGAAATCGTTGACCCACGTTGTTCTCGCGACTGAGGAGCTTCAAAGTCACTTAAAGCGATCGAAAAAGCTGATAGATTTGATAGAGATGAAGAAAGCGACTTTCATTGAGTAAGATATCTGTCAGTGTACGGTAACTGTAACTTACAGTAAGCCAGTCTGGAACCATGTCATGTCATCAACAATGAAGCTCCATCGCCTGATACTCTCTAAGACTAGCGCCGTCATCCCTGCCGCATGACCTGGTTGGCTATAAAGCCTATAATACGGCGACCACGATTGTTGGATACGCTGAGATTATCAAATCTTCTCTATTATCAGCATAGCAAGGTATTACAGATAACAGATACAGGAACAACAAATTCATAATCGCTGTCTTTGCCAGTCTATAGCGGTTTCTATTATCATCGTGTCATCTTTCATAATAGGAGACAAGCGGGATTCAAAATTCAACAGCTGGAGAGTCTGTACATCCGTAAATCGGAATACTTTATCTTAGAGACTGCTCCAACTGTACTAAAGGAGCCGGAAGATCGGTTAGTGCTAGCACTGACGTTCATTCTTCCTATAGAGTTACGCATCTTTATAGCGCTTATTCTATATATTCTTTGACTGTACCGATCACTACAGTGGTACTGACGGAGGCCAGAGGTCCACGAGGTCCACGAGATTGCCAATCTTTCCCAGTTGGCCTTGTCCTACTCTATAGAATCTCTACATTCTTTTTGACCGTCTCCTCGTTCCCATTTACGGTCTGCTTGAAGACTTTCAAGATTTGCGTCTTATGACTTGAACGATACTAAAGGTGGAGGATCACGGCCATCTTGGCAGGAGCTGGTACAAAATAAAATTTGAGCTGCTTCTCCATCGTCAGGCCTCGAGATATTGCCTCCCTGTGACAATCATCTACCATTGATCGAAACTCAAAGCCGCTATATCCTGTAAACCGAGACAGGATGCCTAACAAGGATGCCGGAACCCCCCGAGTCTACCTCGTTCGCCACGGTGACCTAAACCACAAGCAAGCCGTAGTCTCCTCACTTACCTTTACGCAGGGGAAACCGAATGGACGAAAAACGGCCGCTACACCGGCAACACAGAGCTAGACCTCACAGAAAACGGCATCCAGCAAGTCCTCAGCACAGGAAAGATACTCGTCGGCCCTGACAAACTGATCGACCCTACAAAGCTCGCCCACGTCTTCATCAGCCCGCGCAAACGCACCCAATCAACTTTCGAACTTCTCTTCAACGATGATGGGAAAGAATCCCTCATTGAAAGCGGAAAAGCATCCACAACCGAGGCGCTCGCGGAATGGGACTATGGCAAATACGAAGGTCTTCTAACCAACGAAATCCGCGAACGCAGAAAATCTCAGGGTTTAAACAAAGAAACCCCATGGGACATCTGGAGAGATGGCTGCGAAGATGGAGAGTCCGTCGAGCATCGCCACAAAATCTAGAAAACCACTAACGAAAAACAGAACACCCCAACAAGTAACCACCCGCCTCGACGCCCTCATCGAAAAAGTCCACAAAATCCAAGCTCCATACATGCATGGCGAAAAACCCGTTGACATCATGCTCGTTCGTCCCCCCACCCCACACTCCAACCAAATTCCCCTAACAAAACCCACACCTCCAGATCTCCCACGGCCACCTCCTCCGCGCATTCGCAATACGCTGGCTCAACTACCCCATGGAGACCCCACTATCAATGATGATGGACCCCGGCGCCATCGGCATCTTAAGGTATCCATTGTCAAGATACCGATACAAAGCCGCCTTGGAGTCACTGACCCCATTCCCAGCTATCAACACCACAGCATCGACGAGCCGGCGTTTCTGCTGGGGATGGGGCTTCCCGGCTGAAGCGAAATGGGGCAGTCGGGATCAGTAGGGTTTTGGGCAACGAGCTGGCTGGGTGATAGCTCAACGGTCTCGGGAATACATAGCAAACAAACAACAATCACGCATCACACCCTCAAAACCACCTCTAAAAAGCCCGATCACCACCCCTCGACTATCCCAAACCCTACCGTTCTACATAGCCAACTCAACTTTTGTAAATTTAGGGAGGCTAGAAACCTCGTTGGATGGAGTGGAGAGGGGGTGTGTGTTGGGGGATGGAGGCCCGGTGGATGAGTGAGTTGTTAGGGGGAAGGACCGGGGGGGTTGGCGATGGGGATGGCGGTCAGGACGCTATCCCATCATCTCTCCAAGCGGCAAGATTACTTACTCCTTACCCTTTCCTTACCTCTCTCGCTCCTTCAAAATACCAATTCAAGGCCACGCTTGTCACATATATGCAGCACACCCAATCTTATCGCAAAAAAAAAACCACAAGGGGGGCAAACAATAACGATAATCTTGATACTTTGATAGCCCCTCCCTCGAACAACAACTACAAGACTACCAACAACAACCTCAGCACAAAACCCTCAGCAAAGCAAAAAAATCAAAAAAAAAAATCAAAAAACACTCTCTTCCTCTTAGTTGACCCCATTCACGCTGTACACATGTTTCTCCATTGTTCCATCATAAACAGGCAGGATAAAGCATATCAGTTGCGGGGGTATCGCTCTCATTGGCCCAGATGCCATGCATAAATCAAATCCGTACATCAAAGATAAATTCCTCCCAAGCCTCGCTTAGCCCGAATTGAAAGAAGACGGAATTTTGCGTCTCCAGCCGCTGTGTTTTTTGTTATCCTTGTGTGGAAACCTGTGGTGTGTCTCTCGTCTTCTGCAGGTTTCCAAGAAGTTTACCTACGACAAAACCCATTCGCTGCCTCTCTTGATAAACTTATCTAGCATCATACCGACGTCAGTCATCACGAAGCGGGAAATATAGAATCCGAAAAAATCGGCGGCGCGGCGGGCGCTGAGCTCGAGGCCGACGTGCGTTGGCGAGGTGTGTTTCAGTCCAGGATCTTCGACTTGACGAGCGATTTGATCTTTGAAAGGGGTTAGCCACATTTTTCGAGGTCGTATAAGAGCCCAATCACTTACCAAGGATCTGTACAGCATCACACAACCTCGCAAGCGCACCCATGTAATTTGCGTTGGGACCAGCACATTTCACCTGGCTGACGTCTCTCTTTGGGATCCTTGGATTCGATAAAGACGTCATTGGCAAGGAGCTCATCGTTGGGGGTTCTTTGACGCCATCTTTAAAAACGGTTGCTACAGTCGCTGGGTTGAATCCTGGGCCGGTCGAGGTCTTGGATCGCAGTTTCCGCCATGAAGACAGGCCATACTTGCTGCCTGTGTTGCCGCTCTTCGAAGTCAAAGTTTCAGCATTAGACATCGTATCCTCTGCTGTATTCGAGCCTTTCGACAGCCACGATACACCCAAGAGGCCCACTTCACTACCAAGCTTTTTCGATAAGCTCATCTGTGCTTGATCTATAACGCTTTCGAAGAATTGCATTTCCTCAAGCACAGCACCGGCATCTAGCGTATCCACCTTTGCAAGCTTCAACAGAGCCGAGGTTAGAAAATCGCACGTCGACATCTTCTCTTCAACATTTTTTAACTTGACGTTCTTCACCAACCATATATCCCTTGGGACAAAAAGCCTATTCGAGATGTACCCGCCTCGGGGATGAGCAATGGTCTGATAGATACATCGTAGAAACCAGAAGGGCCGAAGAAGGCTTGACTCGGGGCAAGGTTCAAGTGGCAAAGGAGCATTAGTTGCTAGGGGGTTTGGCGTCCCAGGGCCATGGGGCGAGTGTATCTCGCTTTCAAAAAGATGGATACCACCTGTTTGTAGTCCGTCGATTGTGAAATTGGGCCCAATAGGTGTCGGAAGACTCGGTACCGCAACAGGTGGTATCCTACGCTGCTTCGTGCTCGATGATGCTCCTGCCGTAGGGGCCTTCGATGAAGATTCTAATGAAGAATCCAGACCAGGAGGGGAAAGCATTTTCTTGAGGCTGGAAGAGGAGAAGTTCTTCCTCAAATTTCCGGAGCTGGTTGTGGGCCTCGTGAAGCGCACCGGCGAGTCTGGCATAGAGACAACACTGTCTTCACTATCTGCTGATGTTACTTTGCTGAGTGCTTGGGTAGTTGGAATAGTGCTCGGTGTCAAGTCTGCCAAACTAGGTCCGGGCAACGGAGACGAATCCTTGATAGTATCGGTTTGAGTGGTCAAGCTCGGTTGGAAAGCAAGCCTTGGCAGTATTTCCTGTGAGTCTGTGGTTGCAGACGCGGATTTCGGTGGCTCGGTCAAAGCTTCCCTCGGTGACAGGGGGGAAGGCATAGATGATGGCTGGGTCTTGGGCCCAGCCAATATGGAAGTAGGCAGTAGTCTACTGTCTGTTTCGATCTTCAACTGCTTTACCTCTCTCCCAGACAATCGACGATCTCGGACACCGGGGGTTGAACTGGACCTTAGGCTTGTTGGTCTAGACACACTGATGTTTGACAGTTGCATCGTAGGAGAATTAACGGAGTTCTGAGGAGGAGCCGGGAGTGCGACGGAAGGAGGAGGAAACGAAGGTGGCGGCAGTGTTTTACTCTGCAACTGGGTAGCCATTGACGGGAGTCCTGGAGCTTCAGCAACCGTAGAGAGAGAGGTTCCGGCTGTCGTAGGATTTGAGCCTAGTGAACTGGCCCAAGTTCTCCCAGAGAAGCCGCTGGAATCTGACTGCCTGGGTAGGGCCGATTTGGATTGAAGATCATATTCCGAATCGTCCATAATATAATCCTTTGTCATCTCTTCCAGCATACGTTCCTCTTCCTCAGCTTCGTCATCACAATAGTCTGTGTCAATGCTATCTCTTGTAGCCAAGCCGTCCTCTAGTCGTCGTTTCTCCCGTTCCTTGACGGCAGCAATTGCTGCCTCGCGCTCAGCTTCACGGACTCGTTCCTTGGCCATCTCAACGTTTCTTCTTGCGTCAGATACACACTCGTGATCCCCCATGAGGTATTTCGGGTCCAGCATCAGTTGCTCTTCCTCGTCTTTTTCACTCATGAGCTCAAATCCATCATCATAAGCCGCTTCCACAGCTGCATCGAGTGCAGCATCAAATTCAGCCTCCGTTGCCCCACTTGCAGCTCGTATCCGCTTTCTTCGGACACCAACGGATGATGTCCGGGAGTGCACAGACGAGGATGAAGATCGTCCTGATTCATCTATTGTATCGAGCCATGACGTAGATTCGGTGGTGTCTTGTCGAGCATGGTGGGGTTGACCAGGTTCATATCCAGGTCCAGAGGGCACCGCCGGTTCTGCGGGCTTCTCCATTGTCTTTGTTGTGAGTGGAGCGGGCGATAGGGGGCGCCTTGGCGAGAGAGGTGGAGGTAGATATTGCCTGAACACAGGTGGTTCGAGGTTCACAGAAGGCTCACTATTGTGACCTGACGGCTTGGACTCCTCCCACAGCGGTTGTGAATGCTGACTTTGCACCCTAGAGGGCTTTTGAGCAAGCTTGTTTACTTCACCAAAAGCAGAGGGTCTTAAAGATTGTCGCCGGGGAGGTATTTGCGATCTCGGCAGTGATGGAGAACTTCGCTGAGCTGGCACAGAGGGACGGCCATCATGTCGAGACGTTGCGAGCCCTGTGGCAGGTTCATCATCATGTTCATCGTCACCCGTAGTAGGTAAGAAAAGTTCTTGATCCGCCGAATATCGATCCCTTGGGCGATCAGGTAAAGCCTTACCATCAGCGTTCTGATATGATAGATCGGTGTTTCGGAGCTCAATAATCCTGTTGGTGTAGGTATTGCGCTGTTAAGTAAGTCAGCACTTGCTTGATGATATCGCTTGAGCAGCTCTACTCACAACAGCCTCCAGCTTCCTCCGGTCATCGGGACCGGAACTCCTGACCATGACTTGCTGCAGCAGAGCGCAAGCATCACCGTACGCAGTCATGGCTCCCTCAAAATTTTGGGCATTATCAAGTAGAACTGCATGGTTCGCCTTCTGAAGGGCTTTCGATAGCATAGCCTTTTGTGAAGGCGTCTTACGCCTTTGTGCCTTGTCTCGACTGCTCCGAACAGATGATCCAGAGCTCTCTTCTTCCGTGCCTCCGCTTCCTCTGCCGGACCCACGATTGCGTGAATGGCCACTGCGTGATCCTCGGTAGCGATCCGAATGGCTGCCACGAGATGGGTTGTGCTTCGAATACAAGGCTGTTGCGTGACCGGTCGTTGTAGGCTGTCGGCGAGTTTCGGGACTTCCCACTTGCGCAACACGTCGTGGAGGGGAGGTGCTTGCGAGAGGGGATATTGCCGTTGCTGTACGCTGCACTGCCGCGTTCGGTTTCTGAGGCGACTTGACTGGTGACCTAGCCTTCCACCTTCCTCCAAAATAATCCGGCTCGTTTGACGAGTATGTGGAGGGTGAGAGCAATTCGGCTGTTGCGGGCGTGGCTGTTGCAACAGTCGAGGGCGAGTCTGCAGCATCGACAGCTTGTGATAAGGATGACAGAGTAACGATGGGTGGAAGGCTTGGTGGTGGGGGGTTTCGAGACGATTGCTTTGGGAGCTTTTGCGGACTGTTCTTCGGTGATGGATATGCTTTGGTGACAGATTTTCCATTCGGAGGTGAAGCCTGTGGCGCCGTGAAACCACTAAACGAGCTGAAAGAACCGGATAGTCTTCTTGTGAAACTGCTTCCTCTATTATGAGTCGAAGAAGACTTGCTCGAAACTGTTGATTGTGACCATCGATTGAGGTTTCCGACGCCTTCTCTAACCCCAGTTCCGCTGTCCGGGCGGGTGTAGATCGCACTGGCTCGTCGTTTAGAGTCTGGAGACAGGGTCCGAACCGAGAGGTTCGGCGGGTTCGAGTTCGACTCGTTGGGACTCTGCGATCTCAGTCCGGATACAGGTGGGTGCGTTCCATTGCGCGACGTTAGCGATGCGGCACGCTGTACCGTGATAATTGAAGAAGGAGAGATAGAGTTCGACCTCGACAAGCGATGTTGCTGAGAGGGCGGCTTGCCTAACGTCGAAGCCATAACCCTAGGATGGACAGCGTATCGATAACGATGCCAGGTTATTGATCCGGACAATCATATGCAACGTACCGCTGCGCATGAAGGCCGGCCCGTGAGGCCTCGACAAAGTTTCCCCCAATACGATATTGTTTCCTGGCGCTGGCATACAAGCACTTATCTCCAGTTTGGGAAAGGATATTCTGCACGTCTTTCGTAAGGTGAACCGTAATGTGACAGTCAAATGGGGGGCTAACGCTGCCACTGGAAAAATGGACCTCGCTTAGTACATACTAACGCCTTTCTTGGCCTGCAGGAGTGGAGCTGTTATTGATGGATCCGATTGAATGATTTCTGACAACCTTCGAAGTGTATTCGACCGTATTCGTGTTCTGGGAAGAAATTTCCATTCCAACCCACCCTGTGTAGAAGGAACCCTGAAGCGATTAGAACTGCTTGAAGTGTCCCTGCGCCTCGTTGGTCCAGATATGTGCCACTCAAATCCTCACAGCCAGGCTCAACCTCTGTTCCAGTCTTGCCATAGTCCTTTAATAGTATGTTTTCAAAGAAGCAGGACCACTGCGATGGGTTTCGTGTCGGTGAAAAGAGGAGTGTCCCCAACTGAGATGAAGACAGGTGGACCTGTCCTGCCACTGTGCCTTGATGCTGACGTTATCGCGAAAACTCTGTGTGCGGCGTGGTACCTGTACACAGTACAGGTTCGCAACGGATGCTACCTGGCCGGTAAGTGGCTGCCCGTAACTCTGCGACGGCGCCCGGTGGGAAAGGCGACAATAATGTCGGTAGAGCTTGACGGAAATGCAGAAAGAAAGCCTTGGATATCCTCGAGTCAGAAAACCCTATCCCTTGTAAGTGCTGTGCTGCATAACGATGGCACCTTTCACCCACGTTACACGGTCTTGTCCTGAGGGTTCAGGTACGAGGTAAGGTACGAGAGATGGAGGAAATCTATTGGTTCGTAGAAGGCTATCACCGCGGGCTAAATCGAACAGCTACCTATCCGAGGAAGCCGCAGATCAAAGATGACACTGAAGAACAACTACTGGCAGCAGTTAGAAGAAGAGGTGAGGAGTAGCAGCAGCAGCAGCGGTTGGTTCACAAATCACAATTCATGCCCTGGGCATAATTCTCCCTCCCCCTGTTGGCTCCGCCGTGCTTAGGCAGTTCCCCCTACTTGGAGTTTCTAGCGCCAGTAAAGAGAATTCCCCCTCGTGCTGAGCTAAAAGGCTAGCCCATTCAAATCCAAATCACGTCTCTACATGAAATCAATCTAACGACTCTCAATCTTGCTGCTGTACCTGGAACGATATCGTCGGGTTTGATGAGGCTCTAGATATGATATCACTATCGATTCTCGGGGTGCATGCCTCATTCACAGTCTATCACCCCCTGTGGAGTTGCCCACTCCGTACTTAAAGCAGGCCGCCTACGTTGCGACCCGACCACAGTCTCCATATGCGCAAGAATCCCTGCTTCCACGCTTGGTCCACTTGCCGGTCCATTGCCTCGGAACTTCCAAAGTACCTTAAATGCAAGGAAAGACTGGAGAGTACATTAAAGTACCTTTGACATATTGTTGTTACATGGACCCCCCTTCCTTTACTCTCCACTAGAAACAGCACCGACGCCCTGGACCAGACAGGAGGGTTCAATTTTTTTTGTCAGTGGTTGAGGTCTATGGTTAAAGGTACACGAAGTGCATTCAGTAGTGCCTATTCCGTACTAATCTACGGTCTGTAGATGATGCGATGAACTACTACTTCTGCTCAACCATGGTAATTATCTACGGGCGCCTCGTCCTTGACCATCTCCCATACCTTGTCAATTCTCCTCACAGCAGCATCGGGCAGAGGCCCGGCTTCGATCGATTCAAGCGTCTGATCCAGTTGCTCCGGCTTGGTTGCTCCAATGATCATACCATCACCATAGCCACCGCTCAACGCCGAATTATACGCGACCCATCTATAGGCTAGTGCGGCCTTGGACACCCCGAAATCTGTTGCAATGGCCTCCCACTCCGACAGAGCTTCGACCAGCGAGGGTTTGTTATAGAGTTTATGATAAAGCTGCCCTGCGAAAGAGGTTGGATCCCACCTTCCGGTTCCACCGTTTTTGATAGTCTCAGCGGATTTGACTAAAAACCCACCAGCAAGGGGAGAGTAGGCGTAAAAGCAAATCTTGAGCTCCCGAAGGACTGGGAAAAGATCTCTCTCGATATGGCGGCCAACAGGGTTGTAGCTCCCCTGATAAACAGTCGGTAATACATACTCCTTGGATGAGGCATATTCGTGGAACTTCTGAACTTGTTCTGCTTTGAAATTTGAGAGTCCAAACTAATTGCCGTTCGTCAGCATACAGCCCTAATGCTCACGTCCTTGCCCAGGGGTGGATCGCTGGTTGATGGTACTCACGTGCTTGAACTTGCCAGCCTTGTAGAGTTCCTGGATGGCTTCCATCGTTTCCTCAATCGGTGTGTCCGGATCCGGTGAGTGCAGGAAATAGGTTTCGGCCTGTAAGTCGGCGTAGATCATATTAAATTACGGAGACAGAAATCATGAAAATTGAGCCATCGGTCACTCAAACTTATCCAAAAACCAAATGGATAAAGTAAGCATGCACGAAAGGAGAATGCGTACGCTATCAGTACCTAGCCGCTCAAAGCTTTCCTTTGCGGCCGCCAGTATGGAATCCTTCTTGAGCGCACCGGGAGTAAAGCCAGGAGCCTTGGTATGAATAACAAATTTTGCTGGTGCCCCTAGTGCCCCAAGGGCCTTTTCACTTCCATCCTGTTACACATCAGCCAAGAACCGTACGACGATTGCACTTAAGCGGGACTAGGAGTGGGTTTCACATAGATGTAGGCAGTGTCGAGGTCTTTGACGTTGTACTTGGTAAGGATATCCAGAACTTCTTGTTTGGTATCTTTGGTCTTGGATTCGGGATTGCTGCTGGTATATTTGTCAATGTTTCCCAAAGTCGCAGCTCCAAAGATGATTTTGACATTCTTCGACATGTTGAGGGTTGTCTATACTAGGCAGTTGAGAGGACAGGGTAAGACGGAGAGTGGGGAGCTAATGAAAAATGTACTGTGGTGGACAAAATGTTTTATCTTCCGCAGACTTCCGAGGCAAGAAGTTCCTCCAGAAGAAGTATCAGTAAATATTCACACTGTGAGGGCGCTAGCCGCTTGGCATTATCACGTGACAGCGGTTTGCCTTAGACCTGTCACAGTAATTATACCTTAGTCTCGAGTTCTGTTAAATAGATTTAGCTTAGCCTAGTTATTAATTATCTTGCTCTTACCTTAATTTTCGATCTTCGTTCTCGTTTCTTCTTCGCTTTAAAAAGCAATTAACTAGCAGTTCTTAGCTGGCCGATTAAGCCTATTGGCATGTGCAAAAAACTCTTTGCATTTCTTGGCGCCTTTTTTCTCTCCCATCTTCCCAGATTGACCCCGTTTGCAGAGTTCTTTTGAAAGTTTAGGGACGGGCAGCCGGGGCAGGCACCTGGGGAAAATGCCCTGGGTGGTTGCAAATGTTGGAATAATATATACAGTACAGGTAGTGGATTAGCAGAGGGTAAAGGGCGGTCGCATTTTGCTTCAACAGCAAGTGAGGTCGATTCGGGTCGAAAAGAGCGTCAAGAAATTGTAAAGACGTATATATACCTTACTCGACGTAAATGGTAACATTGTTAGAACAACTGGATATCATAGATGGTTCCTACTATACTGTATTTAGCCCAGTGTACCAGTATATAACTCCTTCGATCTTCCTTATTCACATACTCGCATTCACATACTCGCTTCGCTCCCATTGAACAAAGGAAATACACGCAAAAACCACTTTTTTCCATCAACAAGTCAGTCAAGCGACACATAATCGAAAAAACCCTACTCAATATGCTTCACAACCTTATCACTAACATTCTTTTGATTGTCAAGAAAGTTTTCGCTGGTGAAATAGTCGACAATCATCTCAATCCTGTTCACGTTGCAATTGCGATCATCGAGTTCCGCATTCAGTCAGGTACATTACATATTTCTCATCGAATTGACTTTTTCTCGTTCGATCTCTCTCGCCTTCAGATGCATGAGACTGCATTCTTTATCTTTTTAATGTTCGAATTCTGCGTTGCAATCGTCTGAGATGACTTCGTAATCTTCACGATCAGATTATGCGAGCTGTCAAATTCTTTAAAGGCAGATGCACTGATGTTGTCAATGATAATCGCTCAGGCGATTGTTATCTGAGTTATAGTGTGTTGCGATCGTCGTCGCGTACCAGAGTATGAATGAAAAGACTGAAAGCTGCGAAAGAATTGATATTGATAACTGTCAGTGATTATTCGGTTCGTAGATGGCTTGCTTCTATTCAATGAGTTCACACACCATACTAAAATGATGCTCAGACTTGACCTTCACCTTTCAAAGTGTAAGACACTCGCACCTATCGATCTTTTCGTCTCAAAGAATCATGAAGAGTGTTGAGAATCACGATGCTTGGGAAGCTAGGCACTAGCCTAGTCATGGAGCTGAAGCATCACATACTGTTTATGTAGTACTCGTACTCTTAAGCATTCAGTTCTGTATGCATGAGTCTCATCTGCCGTGATTGTAAGCCTACTTCGAAAGTTAGTCTCTTTATCAGAATCATCATAAAGCTGAGCAAGTTCATTTAGTAAATCATCGATCATCATGAGGCAATTATGTAGCTCTTTCTTACGGCGCTGGACTCTATTTCTTCTTCGACAGGCCGGCAACGAGATTTACCTGTACGAGGTGCTGGCTACGAACCTTCTTCAAGCTATGCTTGTCAGAAGAGCTGAACAACCTCATCGACAGATCAGTAACAGCTCATACCCAGTCGAAAAGTCCACGTGGCTAGATGACCATGTGGCCAAACAGCGAACGGAAGCTCACGTCGAAGTGATCAGCTTCCTCATACATAGATCAAAGCCCACCTAGCCCGCTCAGCTTGGTGGCCATACAGTCAATTCGAAAGCCCACGTCGAAGTGATCAGCTTTCACAATTTCGAGTTGCGATCACTTGGTCATATAGACAGTTCACGATAACGCGAAGCTCGTGATCTGTTACTCGCACGGCCAGCTCGCAACCTCGGGCATAGCTCTTCGTCGTCCATTTTATCGGTGTGATTGCACAATGTACAACTGGTCTACGGGATATACTGTCCAGGATTTTGAGTCGGCTGCTTGCAGCAGGATTTCCTTGAGCTCATCTGACTGGATATGGAAAGTGGATTCAGGTTACAACGACTACTAGAATAAACAACAGTGTGGTTTTTTAGCTCTAAGAGCCTGTTTCACGCAGAGAGCTTTTCCATACTACATACATCGTCAGTACGACTCTATGTGTATCTATATACGTAGATAGTATGCTGTGCTTCATAGCCTTTGGCTGCATAAGCACGTTAAAATGAAGGGAAAAAATAAAAAATCTTCTTCGACAACTACCAGCAAGATGGTCTCGCGAACGAGTCCTGCCAAGATAACATGGCTAGCGTTGAGAAATCCAGCACTATCACTCTCCGGAGTCTCAGCACCAAAGGCGAGTACGAACAAGGTCACTGTCGATGCTGTCGCCGCCGTCCCGGAAAACGGATAACCGCGGCACTTTCTGCTCGACTAGTGCGCTCTTTGAGCAGTGCAGGGGAGGGCAAAATATGGAATTCGGAGCAGATGAGGCGGCGATGGGGACTTGAGTGATCAAAAGGTCGTGGAACGGCTGAGAGGATCAGGCAACACCCACGGTGATAACCATCGGTTGAGCGAGCGAGCGCGTGTGGATTGATTTTCCTTCTTTCTCTTCAATTCTTCGCACATACTTGGCTACATCTGTTAGCCCCCCCCCCCCCAGATTCGCGTCGCTTGATCGGCTGCAACATACAGTAGGTACATACATACTACATAGGGTGCATGGAAGATGTACATGGATCCACATCATTGCACGGACTGCCCAAGTTCAACTACATTACATGACGCTGCCTATTTGCTTTGTGAGAGTCGCGCCGTCGATGGGAATCAACGCAGTATGGCACGCAATTCTGATTCCTAGCGGCGCTTTAATAATATGGATACCAACTCGACTCCCATAATCATGCATGATATATATCCCCCTCCCCTCCCCTCCCCCTTACCGTTACCTATCCTCTCTCTCTCTCTCCATCATACTAATCTGTCCCCTCCCCTTCACTCCCGCTGCGGGCTCGGATCCCATCCTACGCTCTAGTGCATACCCTACTACATACGTCCCATTTCATTTCCTTTCATCTGAGCCGAGCGGCGTGTGCACCCAGTACTTCGGGGTCACCGCTTGGGTTACCCAGTCCATCGCGTTCTGGCATCGCGGGGAAAGGTAGGTGGATGGATTGGGAAGAGAAGAATTGGATAGAGAGATTGTGTTGTGTATAGCCTGAAAGTTAGGGTTGGGGAGGGATGGGTGAGGTGTTATTACATACATACGGTAGATGGTGTTCACACCGTTGTAGAGTGCAGTAGGAGGTGATGAGGTCCTGTGAGGCCGGTTGGAAGTAAGACCTTGCTGTTGAAGAGTTGGCGACGGCGCTGGGAAAGGTCGAAAGCCTTGGATCGAATTGGTCGAGGCATGAAAGATGGGGTTTCAACTTGATGGTTGCTACCTGAGTCAACGCTATGGGTTCTTTCTCCATTATGTACCTATATCAAGATGTTATGGACCAGACATAACCTCCAGCCACTCAATTGAAATTACAGTATCAGGATGGTCCTCCCCAATGACCTTTTTCTGAACGTCAATGATACTTCGCCTTAACGCAATAGCTTCGGCACAGCGTCCCTGGCTCCAATAGGTCTCTGCCAGATGGGACATGGTAGTCAGCGTGTCTAGATGGTCGGGTCCGAGCACTCTTTTCATTGTCTCCATCACTTGCACCAGTAGCTTCTCTGCTTCATCCCAACGCTCTTGATTCATATAGATCACTGTCAGATTTGCCATGCTGCTCAGCGTGTCCGAATGATCAGGTTTAAGCACTCTTTTCATTGTCTCCATCACTTGCACCAGTAGCTTCTCTGCTTCATCCCAACGCCCTTGATTTATATAGATCACTGTCAGATTTGCCATGCTGCTCAGCGTGTTTGGATGATCGAATTCAAACACTCTTTTCCTTGTCTCTATAACTTGCACCAGTAGCTTCTCTGCTTCATCCCAACGTCCTTGATTTCTATAGATCATTGCCAGATTGGCCATGGTAGTCAGCATGTCTGGATGATCGGATTCGAGCACTCTTTTCCTTGTCTCCATCACTTGCACCTGTAACTTCTCTGCTTTATCCCAGCGTCCCTGGTCGCAATAGATCGTCCCTAGCTTAGCCATGCTGGTCAGCGTGTCCGGATGATCGGGTTCAAGCACTCTTTTCGTTGTCTCTATAACTTGCACCAGTAGCTTCTCTGCTTCATTCCAACGCTCTTGATTTTTATAGGTTCCTGCCAGATTTGCCATGCTGATCAGCGTGTCTGGATGGTCGGGTCCGAGCACTCTTTTCATTGTCTCTATAACTTGCACCAGTAGCTTCTCTGCTTCATCCCAACACCTTTGGCCTCTATAGATCTCTGCCAAATTGACAATGCTGACTAACGTAAAAGGATGATCGGCTTTCCGCACTCTTTTGTTGGTCTCTATAATCTGCACCTGTAGCTGCTCTGCCTCATCCCAGCGCCTCTGATGCATGTAGATCGTTGCTAGGAGAGAAAAACTTTCTTGATGGTCCAGATGATCGAGATCCAAATATGACCTTCTGAGATTTATAAATTTTTGAACCTGTTCCTCTGAGATTTTGAACCTTCCTTGAGTCTCATTATACCAAGCATTTTGGTTCAAAACGTTCGCTTTCTGAAGCTCAGATTTGTGTGAGTTATAGGTAGAACCCAAAACGATTTGTGCATGCGGCTCCAGAACTTCACATCTACTCCAGTTTTCGTATTTCCCAATTGGATAATGACGCCAAACGAGATCCAGGACCTCCTCTCGGATTCGTTCAGCCTCTCCGTACGTTTCGGACCATATTCTAGTTGCAAGCTGCACCAGTCGATGAATCGTAAACGTCTTTTTTTCCGATACTTCTGTTACGAATGAGAATTGAATCAAAATTCCCACAGCCTCTTCAAAGCCCAGAGACGGCTCGTCATCTTCTTCACAAAACAGAAACTCAGGAATCCCATGTCGATCGAGAAAACACATACGTGATAGGAGCTCAGCAGCGGCAGCATTTCGTTCTTTGATCTTTAAGAAAGAAATCTGCCATGTTGTGATTACCGAGTTTGGGACTTCAGGATCTCTCCGAAGGTCTGCTTCGTTTCGGCTTAGAAGATGGACCTGCTTATCATTATTACTTCGGAGTAATTGAAGGTACTTGGCAATCGTTATCCTTGATCCTTGGATAGCGATGTAAGCTGAAGCTTGAGTGATCGCTAATGGAATGGAACCAAGTTCGATAATCAATTGTTCCTTTGCTGTCGTATCTGAAGAATCGTCAGGTAACTTTTTGTGAAGCAATGCATTAGTATCATGTTTTGACATAATCTCGACCCGGAGCACTTGCTTCCTCGAACCAGTGAGACGTATCGCGGTGCCCTCGTCCCTAGATGTTACTAGAATTGATCCGGTCCCGGTCTGAGGTAGATATCCTGACAAACAAGGCGATTCAATATTTGGTGCCGAAGTGTGAGCTGTGGCAGATATAAACGGGCTGAAAAATAAGTCCGTATCATCCGCGTTATCTAGGATTAAAAGCCAACTGCCACTTTCATCACTACCTAGCCATTGAAAGACCAGGTTTAGAACGTCAGCTTTCGGGTCTTCAATACCTGGAATCTTCGCGGCGTTGGCGATATTCCGGTAGCTTTGTTTAAAACGAGCAGTATTATTGGCATGAACCCAGAATACCGATGTTGCTGGCGATTTTTTGTGTAGTCGATATGCGTATTCAATAGCGATTTGAGATTTCCTATTCAACGTCAGTAACGACATCAACTGAGGCGAGTATATCCTACCCAATACCGCCGATTCCAGCTAATGCCATCCGTTGGAGGGTCTTCCCCTGAAGGAATCCTTGATCGATACTCTTTAATATATCCTTGCGGCCAACAAAATCCTTGTCTCGCGAAAATGGCACAGTGAAGATTGGCTCTATAGGGGCTATTACATAAAATTAGTTCAACGACAACTATGAAGTTGGAGTGAAAGATGTTCTTTGTGTGATCATGATTAATGGGCAGCTGTCGTGGTAACAGTTCATTTAATACAGGTATAACCTTCTTACGTACTCTTTACGGGACCTATCTGTTGTATGTTTGAAGGCTGGACGGTCAAAAGCAATTCTTTCGCGAAAGCTGCTGCTGTCCCGGCTGCATAAGGTTGCCATGTCCCATTCTTGTGGGAGTCCGCATAGTCGGCAATGCCCCGTATCACTAGACAGTGTGTCTGGTCCACTACTCCGGCAGCCTCCATTTCAAAGCAACGTGCATGAGGATATTCTCGGCTGAGTTCGTCTCGTCGGTCGGAATCCTTGATAACCGAGTTTCCTGAAAGAATTTGACCGCGGTGAAATATTGGGACCTTCGGGTTCGGACGCTCAGATCTGTCCACGAGCTGGTCGGTTGGGCATTGATCGCAGTTCGCGGCACCGTTCTTGTGTTTGCAACTTGACTGATACAATCTATCTCCGCCAGGTGGGGGCTCAGAAAAATTTGGCTCCAAGTCTGCAAGCTTTCCCAAATGCCTGATGGGGTCACTCATTCCTGCCTTGATTCTAGTGAACAGCATCGACAAATTGTTCAGCAACTCCGGATGTGGTTTATCAAATATCCCTAATAGCTCCCTTTTTTTTGGTCCGTAGTCTCTGATCAAGTCGTACTGAACGACACCTGCAACTCCCGCAGTGTCATCCAACCCAACCACAACATCTCCAAGGTGGATATCTTGCGCCTGATTTGAATGTGGAGGATTGCGAGGTATCCCTCCCCCGACGCCCACAAACAAGTAGAACCTCAAGTTTGGGAAGCTGTTCGGTATCGAACCTACCATTCTTGATGCAGAAGTTGTGCCAGGCTGACCGAGGGGCATACACGTAATGACTATGTTATGGCTACCGATGGAGCCATAGATATACGCGTTGTGATCATTGGCGGATTTTGTAGTAGGCGCTTGATGTTCTTCGTCTAGCATCATGAGTGCTGCGACTTGCTCGGTGAGCGGTAGAGCACAGAGCCATCCAACTGTATAGTCCTGCGGCGAGAATTGTCGTTGCCTTGCACTCATGATGATGAGTCAGCGATAGGAAGCAGCAGTGGACGTCAAACTCATGAAGATGAAGAGGGGTTTTTAGCAGCTAGCGTCGGAGACAGATCTCGCATGGAATTGTAGACTCTGGGGGCCACTTAAGCTGAGTCAGGGCGGCTATCGAAGATCTCTCAAAATAAGGTGATAATTTAGTAGATAGCCTCGATAGCCCTCGATAAAAACTGGCCTTTGTCATATCTGTTTATATATGTAATACATAATTGATCTCTGAACTGGGAAGGAAGGTAGAAGGCGAGGAGGCCAACGGTATGAGTGCTTCAGCCCATGGCTGGGATACCGGCGAGATGGTGAGTGGCAATCGACTTTCATTGGAAGCCTCCACCAGGGGTGTATTCCGCTTATGGCTGGGATACTGGCGAGATGGTGAATGGTAATCGGCTTCTATTGGACGCCCTCTGGCGGGGATCTCTAGGAGTCTATGTATGAGAGCGTGAACCAGCTATCTGAACAATCCCGGCAACGCTTAAGCAATGTCCAGCCCGCTGCAGGAAGGACCTGTAGGTAACCTAATTACTGTAAGTATGTAGTGAGTGCAATTTCAGCCTAGGCGGTAGCCAGTAAGCACTCCGCTTGATTTTGGGATGCAATTCAACACGATCGGCCGATTCGCAGCTCGACAACGAGAGCATAGACGTGCGAGCCTTGGTCCTCGAATCCCATTTTCTGGAAATCGGGTACTTTCTCCATTCGAAGAAGCAGGTAAACGGAAAGGTACCTAGGAAATTACGAGCGAGAGTAGAAGACCGGAAAAGTAGTGGGAAATCGGCACACCCAAAATTGGTTCCCGTGTAGTGAGGACCCAATGCAAGACGTGAAGAGGCGCAGTGTTGGAAGCAAGGCAGCTAGGCAGCAGGAAGGGGCCTAACAACCTGCAGAAAAAAAAGGCGTCACATCAATCAAACCACACCATGCTAGCATTGCACCGACACCGCCACTCCTCGCCCTCTCCATCCAAGTATCTCCTCCTCTCTGACCCTAACCCTCGCCCATCGCCATAACCATAACCATCCCCCACCTCGTCCTTCTCATGCAATCCTCCACTTCCCTTATGCCCAAACGCCACCCCCATCAACACCGAATACACACTCGCCGGCATCACCGAATCCAACCCTAACCACCGCGCATCACGCGCATTCGGATACGCGCACGTGCACGCAGAATCGGTGGTCCGATTGCCCGTGCAATCACCACCACCGACGCCGCCGCCGCCAGCGCTGCAGTCCTGCGGCCCCTGACATGTGTTGCCGCAGATGGTCAAGTCGGTTTTGACGGTGGGGCTGTGGGGCTATGGGGATCGGGCGGGACGATTTCGGTGGCTTTGGGTGGCGCGCGGGGCACGGGTCTTAGGAGCGTTGTCGGCCAGGGCTGGAGGTAGAGGTGGTGGGGATGGCCGCCGTCGTCGAGGGCAGGGTCGAAGGTGCCATGGGGGATGGTGGAGCCGGGGTGGGTTCGGTTGTCTTGCGGAGGGAGGATGGTCATGGTTGTTGGTTTTATTTTCATTCGTTTCTGGTCGGGCTCGCCGTTGCCGCTTCCGCTACCCCCTATCTCCGCAAAGGTTGTCTTGCTGCTGCTGCTGCCGCTGCCGCCGCTCCGCTCGAGGTCGATCTGGCCCGAGTCTCGTAGCGCGAGCTGATGGCCTTCGACGAAGCGCCATACGCGCGCCGTGGGCGATTTGTCTGTCTCGCCGACGCTACAGCGGCAGTGGAGCCAGCAGTGGAGGCGAATGCTTGGGCTGGCGAAGAACTGGTCCCCGCCCTAGGTCCAGTCGAGGCGCGGGGTCATTTCATCGGAGAACCAGACGGTTTGGATGAGGAAGGTACCGGTTGGGTCAAGGGCGTCGCTGCGATGGCAGTAGCCGCCGGCGTTGGCGCCCAGGAGGCCGCCGTTGAGTTGGACGGCGTAGAGTTGCTGATTGGTTTGAAAGTCGGAGCGGGGCGGCATGACGCTGTAAGGGGTAGGCAGTTGGAAGGAAGGGAGGGGCCCGTCGCAGGTGATTTTGTTGCCTTCGTCTTCACTGACGTATTCGTTGCGGGGGTTTTCGAGGGATTCTGGGTGTCGAATTTCTTTGAAGATTTCTGTTACTTTGTTTCTATCTCATTTCTGATCAAAAGTTTCAAAGACTCATTTTCGTGCTTTACCTGTTTCTTGAGTCACGAATGTTTCATTCGACCAGATGACATTGCTTCATTGCTTCACGGTTCAATTCTTATGCTTTTCAGCTCATTTTAACCGAAGCAGAGCAACTTCAGATGTTAATTTCGCTCGCCGAAGAGCTAGTCAGTGAGAAATTCCGTGAGCTTGTAGTGTTGCGTTGAGAGTTCTCGGGTTCAAATCGATCCCGATGCTCTTTTTCAGTTGTCTTCAGGTGATTTTGAGCTTCGATCGTAACTGACGTAACAGTATTCTAACTTCTCGAGATGTAATTGATAAGGGCCTTCCTGATCTGAGTTTATTAGCTCCGAAGGGTGTTGTTTGAAGCCTTCTAAAACGCCTCGAACGATGCTTCGGGGAACGTCCAAACATCGTGCTATTTGGGTGGGTGTAAGGCCTAATCTAGCTTGTCCTGATATTTCACCTTTGTTACACCTTTGGTGAGCAAAGAAAGCTCCTTTCTAGGAGTCTTGTTACCAGAAATTGGAGTTACCGAAGGTCTTCTGAACATGGTGGATGTAGTTGAACAAGGTGAGTTGTTTTGAAGGTACGCGTTACTGTACCTCTCTTTTATCTCTTTTAACCAAAGCATGTGTCTGGCCTTTCGACTGCGTCAGCAACTTGGGGTGCGTCCCCCTTGACCAGGCGAATCTTTAGCCCAAACAAAGCGATGAGCTCCGCTTTCCCAACCCAGCAAACGGTCTACCGTTGGCAGGACGACGTTGAGAACCTCGAAGCCTACCGCCCAGGTGGCTATCACTCGATCAAGCTAGGCGACGAGTACTGTCGAGGTCGGTATCGCATCGTCCACAAATTAGGGTATGGCGCCTTTTCCACCGTTTGGCTGGCCAGAGACTCTGCCGCAGACATATACGTATCTTTGAAGGTTGTCACAGCGACCGCCTCAGAGCGTAGCTCAGAGTCACAGGTGCTGGAAATAATCCATCAGAATCACCCCCTCCATCTAGGTCGCAGGTTTGTTTCGTCTCTTCTCAATGACTTTTCCATAAGAGGACCAAATGGCAACCACAGATGCCTCGTCACCGAGATCCTTGGCCCAACTGTCTCAGATGTGAAAGAATCTTTCGATTGCGACCTTCTATCGCTCGATATTGCACGAAGAGTCACTGTGCAATTAGCTCTCGGTTTGGCTGATATACATTCTTGCGGTATTATCCATGGAGGTAAGTAAGCCTTCACTATAGAACTAATGAAAAAAGGTCTTTTATCTAGCTGGGATTACTAACTTACAACACGTCAGACGTCCACCTCAGAAATATCGCATTCAGACTACCTAACCTCGACTCTTGGCCTATCGAGAAACTCTACTCCTACATAGGCACCCCCATTAAGCAAGTTATAAATCGCAACGACAATAACCCGCTCGAGCCAGAAGCGCCCCTGTATGCAGTTCCCCCAGCAATCCTTCTGAAACTGGGCAAACCCCCCACGAATAATATCTCGATCCTCGATTTTGGCGAAGCCTCCTTCGCCGCCGAACCACGAACGAAATGGCACACCCCGATCCTCCTCCAAGCGCCAGAAGCGCTCCTCGGTGAGCCCGTCGGCCAGCCAACCGACATGTGGGCGTTTGCATGCACAGTCTTCGCGCTTTTCAACAACAAATCCCTCTTCGAGGGCTTCATGCCCACCACCGATGACGTACTTTCGGAAATCGTGGATACCCTCGGACGGCTACCGGAGCGATGGTGGTGGAAGTGGGAAGCGAGAGGAGAATATTACGAGGACGGGAGGAAGAAGATTGAGGATTTGACAGAGGAGTATCAAGAGGTCAATCCGCTAGCGGTGAGGATCGGGAGGATGAGGTCGACGCCACCGGCTGCAAAGAAGGCCGAGCAGCTGAGTGAAGAGGATCAGGTTGGGCTGCGGTTGCTCTTGGAAGGCTGTTTGAGGTATGAGCCTGAGGAGAGGGCGACTGCGGAGGAGGTTTTGGGGATGGAGTGGATTCAAAAGCTGCGCTCGTGTCTCTGAGTGTGCCAGTCCGCCAAAATACAATACTACATTACCATGATGGCGGTGAGGGACGATAAAGCATAAACGTCATGCTTGCCTCTGGAAAGTTGCAGACAAACTCGAAACCCCGACCCCTCGAATAACAATATCATCCATCAGTCCAACTCACGTGTTTCAACGTCCGGCCATGATACTCAATTGCTGGGCGAGACTTCGACTCGAGTAGCACACGCTCCTGCTCCACAAAAGCGAACTCATAAACCAACACAGTATCACTACCCTCCTAATCCAACCTCGATATCCGTGTGAGTGGTGTCACTGAACTCCAGAGCAGCGGAGAATGAGACCAGCGAGATCGAGCTTCAAGGGAGAATAGAATTCGGCTCAATTGAGAAGATGGCAGCAACTCCGTGCCAAGAGAGCAAACACCCGCGATGGGAAAGAGTCGTCAGAAGAGGGTCCTTGAAAGCGAAGGGCCGAGTGCGTCGGGAGGTGGCGGCGCCGATGGGATTTGCATTCGCTGGCTGCCCGCTACATTGTCGGAGAGCACAGGTGTGGGATGGGCGTGATGGATGTATGGTCTTGTGGGCAGTTATTAGCGAGGCAGGGAAGAGGAATATTTTATCTTGGAATTGGGAGAGCGTCCAGGCTCGCGCTCATTATTTCATCTTGTCCCCCTCATTTATTATTCATCCCTTCAGGAGCCGCTCCGGACTGGAATGGACGATGTCAATGGGGATTGAAAGACAGAATACTAAAGCTGGAGAGGAATGGTAGGTCGATAGGAGTGTGTACGGGGTTACCGAGGCGCATTCGTGTTAAGCAATGCTGTGTCTTGTGTAACATATAGTCTGGCCAGATTTGCTCAGGTCTCTGGCTGTTTGATCCATTCTAAGAGATCCCTGTCGCATAAGAAGGTCATCCAAATATATGTGTATATATATATATATATCAACAGGTAAATCACTAAGGTAGTCATTATTATCTCACCAGTCATTGTTATCTCACCATCACCCCAAATACCCTGCGATATCATGGCCTCGCAGGCCATTGTAGGCCCCCTTCTCCCCTCCCCCTTCCACCCCAATTCGGCGGAAGCAATTAACCCGCGATCAATGGCTCCAGATTCGGACCTTCACTTCACTCGGCCGGACCTACGAAAGGATTGCAGCCGTATTACCTGGGGGCCCAAAACGGAACAATTCCACAGCGCCAAATTCAATATGCTGCTACTGTTAGCTAGTAGTCCCACAAGGCAGCTAGGGTATCGAGGCCTTATGTATTGGTAGCGCAATTAGTATATATCTTATTTCTGGTTATAGCGATACTCACCAAGAAATTTGGAGGATCTAAACGAAATTGGAATAGAGAGAATAACTGTAGGTATAGGCCAAAAGCCAGTGGATACAAGAAATTCTATCCGGAATATCGTTATACCGAAAATCGCTATATCCAGGTGCCAGGTTTTACTGCATTTGTTCATCAACCTTTGATTCTACTCTAGGGTGCCACTAAACACCAGTCCCCTCCTCGACCCCTGTAATGCTTCTCCCCGTGTCCGTCCTAATCTTCGAAAGACTCCGCGTTAAGCTCAGTATTCCATGCCCAACACCAAACCCGTCCTGCTCCTCACATTTGTTCCCGTCGTCAAACCATCCAAACGCCCTCTTGAGACCCTTCCAACCCTCAACCCCCACTACAAAAACGAGAACAGCTCCAAAACTAAGTGCCCACTCCCACCCAATACCCGAATGCTTGAAAACAGCCGTGTTCAACCCTGGGATATAAACAGCAGGGAAGACTGAAAGTGCACCGCTAACCACAGCCCAGAAGAGGAATCTGTTGGCGTAGACATCTCTGAAGAAGGGGAATTTGCTGTCTCTGCCCGTGCCCTCGGGGTCCAAGCTGAACATTGACCTTCGTAAAGACTTGAACTGCCATGCGCTAACGAGGATGAGCCACGTCATTTCCGCGAATACGGCCGCGCGAGCGCGGAAGACGATGTCGCAGGAGGAAGAGTATTCGCGGTTGCAATCCGTTCCGAGGTTGCCTTCCCCGGGACCATAGACGATGATGACGAAGGTGAGGAGTGTACACGCGCCCATTATGAGCCCGTAGATGGCCATATCGACGATGATTTGCAAGGTGAAGACGCCTCGCTTCGAGTCTCGAGGGGGGCGTTTCATGATGTCGGAAGACGCTCCCTCGCGGCCAAGACCAAACGCGGGGAAAGATGAGGTGAGCATGTTGATCCAGAGGATTTGTAGCGGCGACAGTGGGAAAACACTCTGGCCACTCTCATCCTGGAATCCCAGGCCTACAATCAGGAGAACGACCTCCCCAACGTTGGCGGTTAGGAGATGCAGCACGAATTTTTGGATATTATCGAACATGCGCCGGCCTTCTTCTATGGCGTTGACGATGGATGCGAAGTTGTCGTCTGTGAGGACGATGTCCGCGGCGCCTTTTGCCACGTCGGAGCCGGTGATACCCATGGCTATGCCCACATCGGCGGCTTGTAGCGAGGGGGCATCGTTGACGCCATCGCCGGTCATGGCGCAGAAGCCTTTTCTCCGGTGTAAGGCGGCGATCATGCGAGTCTTAGTAGACGGTGCGCAGCGGGCGATTACTAGGGGGAGGGTGGGGAGACCGTCAATCTCGGAGTCGGATAAGGCGTCGAATTCCGCGGCTGTTTTGACAATAGAGTCGGCTGTGCTGCGCGGGAGGGACGAGATCGTGGATTGAGAGGGGAGGATACCGACTTCTCTAGCAATAGCGGCGGCGGTGGATGGATGGTCACCGGTCAGCATGTGGACTTTGATGCCTGCTTCAGAGCATTCGCGAACTGCGGCTTTTGTTTCTAGGCGCGGGGGATCGTGGAGGCCGGCGAGGCCGAGGAAGGTGAGGTTACATTCAATATCTTCGCGGATTGGTGGCGAGTGTGTATCGATGGGGGAGGAGGAGAGCACACGGTTGGCGATTGCCATCACGCGAAGGCCTTGTTCGGCTAGGAGGGTCACTTGGTTGAGTATGAGAGATTTCTTTTCTTCCGTCATGGGAGTGGGGTTGGAAGGGGTGGAGATAGAGGTGCAGAGGTCGAGGACGCGCTCAACGGCGCCTTTGGTGAAGACGTGGTATAAGCTGTCTTTAGCGTAGATGACTGACATGCGCTTGATAGCGCTGTCGAAGGGATATTCGGCCTGCTGTCTCCAGCCGTGGGATTCTTCGAGCGATTTCTTGCCGTAGTTGAGGCTATGGGCGAACGCTTGCAGTGCGATTTCGGTGGGGTCGCCGATTGCTTTCCATTCGTTTTTCTGATCGTCGTAGAAGATAATAGCGAGGTTGCACAGTGCGGTTGATTGGAGGAAGGATTCGAATTGCGGAGTGATATCTGGTGTTTCCGTCGGTGCCTTCTCTAGCGCGGTTTTCTCGTCATTTTCGGTGGAGGACTTGCTCGTTGGGTTACTTGAAAAGCTAAGGGTGCCTTTCTCTGGATCCAAGTCTTTTGCCCCATCCACGGTATAGATCCCAGAGTCCGGGATCCATACCTTTCGAGCCACCATCTGGCCCTGGGTAAGGGTGCCGGTCTTATCTGAGCAAATATTGGTCACACCCCCAAGAGCTTCGAGAGCGCTGAGCTGGCGAATGACGACGCGGCGTTTGCGCATCTGTGTCATACCGACCACCATCGTGATGGTCAGGACAGCAACGAGAGATTCTGGGATGATCGCGATACCTGAGATGTGCTTAACATAAGATTGCAGTAACAGTATTAGTGATAGAGGTAAACACCTGTCGAGATTGCATATATGGCGACCTCATTCGTGACATTGAACCGATTTACACCAAACACAATAACAGCAAGAATAATCGCACATCCAAAGAGAGTATAAGCAAGTTTGCTCAATTTTCTCTGCAAGGGTGTCCCTGTTGTAAGGCCAAGGAAAGCTCCGAGGCCATCCCACACAAGGAGCGCGGCCCCTTTTACTGGTTGCATATTGCTATGCTTCGGAGACATAGATCGTCCGGCTTTGCGTTGCTTGCTTTGCATTGACTCGGCGATTTTGCCTATTTCGGTGTACATACCAGTGAAGACGACAATGCCACGACCTCGCCCTTTAGAGACAGTAGAGGAGGAATAGGCCATGTTCATACGATCACCTAGACCGGTCGACAGCTCATCAATGGTCGAGAAATCGATATTCACGTCCTTCGCTACAGGAATTGCTTCTCCAGTCAATATTTTCTCGTCACATTCGAGGTTCATGGCATCAACAAGTCTCAAGTCGGCAGGAATGGTGTCTCCAGTCTTGATTTGGACGATTTCCCCCGGGACAATTTCAGCCGAAGGGACAGTCTCGATAACACCATCTCGAAGGACGGATGCAGAGGGCGAGGAGAGCGAACGAAGAGAGTCCATCTTCTTCTCGGCTTGGAATTCTTGGTAGAATCCGATTGCAACGTTGAGGATGATGACGGCGCTGATGACGCCGCCTTCGATGAAGTCTGTCACACCGTAGGAAAGGGCCATGGCGAGGACAAGAACCTGGATGTGCCATTAGCACGAGTCTTTTTCGATTTGCGAGCAACTACGATGGCCCTCTTCTGGTATGCATGACCAATTGGCTGTGCATTGAGCGTGCTTCGCCATCATTTTGACTTGGGGAGTACGCACGAGGATCATGGCGTTGCTGATCTGCTTGAGGAGGACTGAGTACCATTTCACTCCACTTTCTCCCTCAATCTTGTTTGGTCCATAGATTTTTTGGGCCTCCTGAACCTTGAGCTGGCTTAAGCCCTTTTCGTGGTTTGTGCCCAGTTGATCAAAGATCTGACTTGGTGGTAGTAGGAAGGGATGGCTAGGGTAGGCTTGCTTGGTGAATTTGGAGGTACCCATATTAAGGAGAGAAATGGATTGACGGTGTGGAAGGAGGATGTCTTCTGAATAGGATAGAAAGACGTCGTCTAGCTTTCTGGATGGAAAGCTGCAAAGATGGACGGGATCGTGATTATCACGTGCTGTCGGATTCGACTTCTTCGGAAACACGGGACGAAGGACGATTTTATACCTGATGCCGCTCTCATTTTGATCGGTATCGCTAAGACTTGGCGGTTGTATGACGAAGTAGGTAAATGATTCGAAAGCGATGACGAAAACGCCGACCGACAGAATGGAGACGCGAGAGACAACATGACATAGCCGAACCAGAAAGGACCAACAACATTGTGAATTTGTGAGATCGAGTGCCGATAAGCGGTATTTCAGCGCCAAGCTCGCCAAGCTCGCCAAGCTTGCCAAGTGCGCTCCGCCACTCCGAGAGGCGACAGCTTTTGACCCCACAATCTCGTAGGGAACACACTACCATGGCAGTGTTTATCCCCTTCTTATGAAAGGCCAGAAGTTTGTCATCGAATGATCGGAACACGCGCCCCCCCTAGACGCAGATGCTATTCTACCCTTACTGTACAACCAATAGGCCTCGCCAGAAAGCGGCCTCCCCGAGACTCCTCCAGGGCTACTCAGGTGAGTCAGGGACGTTATACTTGGCGGATCACTCCTTGGCGGATCACGGTTTCTAAGCCTAAGGCTGCTCTCTCACGTGGAATGTTTTGTCCTGTTCGACCAGGACGGGTTGTGAGCGCGTCTTCCTCCGTTTGGCGAATGCCAGGAATGGGGCCGCTGAGCTAGACTTCGCCGGTGGAGGCAAATGTTGACGCTCCCATGTCGTTCAATAGATTTTGGCTCATGTATCCGTACCCCGCCCTAAGCTTAGATGAGCTTAGGGCGAGGTACGGATAACGCTTGTGGCGCGCGTCTAGCTTTCCTCATCTCGAGATCGGCTCACTTCGTTGTTGGATGGGTTGATTCGATGGATCAACCTTGGCAGGTAGTGACACGTGATTCTTATTGTCTTGGCTTCTCAGCGGTGGTGTTTCCGCGGCTGCTGGAGCTGAGCAAGGATGCATATGCCGGGACATCGTGCCAAGAGCCAAGGGCTTGGAGCCAAGGATGGTCTCGCCGAATGCCATGTGGTGTGATGTGATGCACTTTGGTCAGCCTGTGTCACGTGTGAGGGGCTCGCGCGTGGAATGACTGGTGACAAGATAGACACTCGGGAGGTGTCGACGCGATCAGCTATTACCGAAGCCTATCTGGTTGTCATTGGCCGCTTACGAGGTCCAGACTGATGAAGGTCTAGCTACTTTGGGGGAAAAGGGTGGTATCAAATCCCACGAGCGTGAAACTACCAAGCTGCCAAGGGCACAGTCCCACGCCTTTGATGACGAGCATCGATGAGCACGTTCTCAGATGCATCCTCGTCTTTGGTCAGATACTGCTTCGAGGGCTTCATCGTGTACTACTGTTGGGCGTACGCAGTAGAGATGTAAATCTCACGAAAACCTGCGGCCATCAGGGCTATATAACAATGACCGCCTCTGTACCAATGCGTGGTGGAATCTTGGACTCCCGTATCGACAAAACCTCCCACGCTTCTCTGATCTATCTGCTTCATCCAAACGCACCCAGAAATGGCTGTCCTCGAAAATTATTCGTGGATCATTGCCTTGATCTCTATCGCCTTCTGCGTAAGCTCCTTTGGAAATGGGGCCAACGATGTTGCCAACTCTTACGCCACCTCCGTGGCCGCGCGCACTCTCACAATGCCACAAGTCGGTATCTTGGCCATGATCACTGAGTTTGTCGGCGCCGTCGCCCTCGGATCGCGGGTGACTGGCACTATCAAGAGCAATGTCATCGATATCAAGCATTTCAAAGCCAAGCCAGCTACCCTGATCCTGACCATGGCCTGCACCGAATTCGGCAGCGCGACCTGGCTCATCTTTGCCACGAGATCTGGCTTTCCTGTTTCTACCACCCAAACCGTTGTCGGTGCCCTCGTTGGTGCCGGGATTGCTGCGGGCGCCAAAGTGCAATGGGGGTGGAAAAATGGGAGTGTGTCCCAGATAGCCTCGTCATGGGCCATTGCACCACTGATCGCCGGTGGCTTTGCCGCTATCATATTTGGTACCATTAAGTTCGGCATCCTTAAGCGCAAGGACCCTTTCAAGTGGGCTATGCGTCTCATACCAGTCTACCTCTCCTTCACCGCGGCCGTACTGGCACTCTTCATGGTCGTCGAAGTTCCCAACGGCGATTCATTGGCAGAATTTGGCGCTGGTAAGGCCGTCGGCATCGTCCTAGGTGTCTTCTTCGGTGTGCTCGCGTTTACATGCGCCTTTTTCATTCCATACTTACATCGTCGTCTGGTCCGCGAAGACACACGTGTCCGAGTATGGCATGTGCCATTGGGCCCGCTACTGTGGCGCGAAAACCCTCCGCTTTACTTTCCATCAAAGAGCACGACGGTCGTCAAGGACTACTCGGGCAGTGCCAAGCTCGCGCATCCATCCAACGGCTCTACCGCATTGACTTCACCATACAATACACAGATGATCTCGTCCAATGGCGTTGATGTGTCCACCCCGAAGGACGAGAAGGTAGCGTCAGATGACTCCTCATTGGGTCCTTCTGCTCTCATGGAACCCCGCGAGAAATTCCTGGGTCCCACCAATGGGAAGTCTATCTACCATCCTGCTCGTGCTTTCGCCTGGGCCAAGTACATCTTCCTCCGCGGGGTTACCAAAGACTGCGTCACCTTCGATGCAGGACTTCTCCATTCCATCCACTCTCATGCCGCCATCTACGATAACAAGGTCGAGCATCTCTGGACGTACGCACAAGTCGCCTCCGCCATGATGATGTCCATCGCTCATGGTTCCAACGACGTCGCCAACGCCGTTGCACCCTGGGTCGCTGCCTACAATACCTTCATGACAGGCCAAGTCACCAGTAAGGCCGACACACCTGTCTGGATCCTGGTCATCGCCGGCTTCCTCATCGGCACCGGATTCTGGTTTTTCGGATACCATATCATCCGCGCCTTAGGTAACCGGATCACGCGCGTCAGTCCTACCCGAGGCTTCTCTGCTGAACTCGGCGCTGCCATCACCGTCTTGCTCGCTTCACAGTTGGCTCTTCCTGTCTCGACTACCCAGTGTCTTACTGGTGCGCTTGTCGGTGTGGCGTTGATGAACTTTGACGCTGCCGCGGTCAACTGGAAACAATTGTCGTACATCTTCTGTGGATGGGTGCTCACCCTACCTTGTGCTGGGTTGATCGCTGGTTTGTTGATGGGAATGGCATTAAACACCCCTCATTTCTAGGGGCGGTGGAAGAAGCATGAGGTTGTGGTCGGGCCAGAAAAATATGCTGTGTTGTGGATTCCGAGTACAGTTCATTGAAATTCGCTATGCGGGCGTGGAGTGGCTGGATGATGATAGGTCGCACCTGGTAGAATCAATTTTTCTATAGTCCATCGATCCAGATCCTTACTGGTTGTGCGCCAACAACATGACTCAAGCAGGCTGATAGCTATGTTTCCGGGGCCAGACAATGCCATACTTACGAGATTCCGTGTCACATTGGCCGTGTTCGTTGGTACATTGCTGTGACGAAAGTGTGGTGCTTCAAGCATTGTTTCAGGAGCATCGACCCCCATAAGTGGAAGGGGAAGTCTAACGATTGATTACTGTAATCGGAGGTGCTTTTGCTCTTGCGTCACCATGAGACACGGAGCATGTTTGTGCTTGAGTCTGAGTAGACTTACTCGGTATTGTTGTACGTACCTTATCCATGAAATCACGTTTAAGAGGGTATAATACAATTCCAGGGTATACGCTTCCTGGATCTTTTGAAGGTGTATACTTTCTGAGTATACATATATACCTCTCACGGGTACACGCTCGATCTTGTGCTTTAAGCTTGCTATGTCCCTTGCTTTGACACGACCTTAATTCGCTTTCTAAGTCATGCATACCTGCCTGGGTTGTTTATATTCTATGCTCAAATTAAACATGGAGATTGGAATATCTCGTCTGCACCCCGTAGGGATTTCAGAAATGATATGCAGTAATTTCGGAAATAATGAGATACTGATTTGAATACTCGGAATTTATTCCGACTTATTTCGAGGCAGGTACCGTGAAAGACGGCACCGTGAAAGATGGCATGGGTACTGTGAGAGCAGGTACCGTGAAAGCAGGTACCGTGACAACAGGCACCGTGAGAGCAGATACCATGACAGCAGGTACCGTAAAAGTAGGCATCGTGAATGGGAGCCAAGGTGGATTGGGCAGTCAGAAGTAAGGTGCCCGTTGTGAAGAGAGGAGCCAGGAGTGAGTAGGGGAGCTGATGCGATAATCATCCTCATCATTTACGTAGTCAGATCTGTCAAATTTCCTTGAGAGTCGCTCATCGTCCGGACCAGCACACTTGTATTGTCTCGGCCTTTCCCTGTAGCTCAGTAAATGCTCGTCTGTTTGCCTCCTCGCTTTCTCGGCACTTTTATGCGCAGGGTCTTCGAAGTACTGAGGGCTATCAGATCGGGCGTCTGTGGGCAGGACGAAGCTGACGCGTCGATGATGATTGTTCTGTGGGCTGCAGATCTGCTTGCCGGCGCTGAATGTGTGAAATAGAGTGTCACGATAACCTAGGGGCTCTTTTCGATTTAAGTGCCGAGGGAGTTGAATATTTGCGTGCTTTGAGATAGCGTATTCGACGTGTTCACGAATTTCACGATCTTCATATTGAAAGAACAATCGTCGAGAGATTTTCTTTGAAAACCTTTCTTTTTTGTCTGAATTGCTGATCGACATATGCGGAATCACTTTTTGAAGTCCTCTGTACTCTTTCTTGAAATTCGCTTGAATGAAAAGCGTCATTCATCTCTCAAAGTCAACGAAAATGAGATTAGAAATTTCTAGTCTCTGATCATTTCGTTCTTGAACTTTGCATCAACTTTTGAAGCGCGTAAACTTCACTTGCAGTCACTGCAGTCTTGAAAAAAACTCGAAGTTTATCACTTATGTTAAGAACAAATGATATGAATTCTTGTATTCCGTACAGAGAGCACGATGGAGAAGTTCACGGAGTTACAGTAATGGCGAATTAAACTCCGCTCCACCCCTCACCTTCCGAAGCTGAAAGCCTGGAAGGTGCGACTTGGGTAGCTTAGTTCCGGGCTATAAAGCTCGGATAATCTCTCTAGAGAAAATACTATCCTTCCGTGCCTTCTTCTTCTATCCAACCAACCAGAATTTCCCACCAGTGTTTTTGGTCCGGTACGCTCGATATCCGCATCCGCAACCGTTGTATCGCTCGACACTAGAGTGTTTGATTCCAAAGCCATGCACATATCTCCAAATGTAGACAGTCCCATATGAGTCAAAACATGATCGTTTTGATTGATGTCGGGGCTTTTGATGATTGCAAAGCACTAAGTCTATTGCAACATCCGGCTACTGTTATGACTGGTGGCCCGGCACTCATTCGTGTAGCAGCTTTGATTTTGACATTTGCCTCATCGAAAGATTGCGCCTGTTTGTCCAGTCATCTAAATGTTTAGTCACTGTTTCGCATGGTAGCTGACGGGGCCGAACACTGCAAAATAGTTCGAAAAGGAGCTGGCAACAAGAGCAGTAAAATCCTGTAATCGACTACTAGCTTCGCTGTCGAATCCGGTATATTCAATGGTCTATTCAAGCCCGAAATTCTGCTCCAAACATCCAGGTGTCTAGTGTCGGGCCTGTTATGTTCGTTCGTCTACTCAGGCCTTGCAGCAAGCCCGGCGTTCCTGCTTCAAAGGCCAAGATGTCTTTGATAGTAGACTGTCCAACTTCGACAGAATAGCATCCAACTTGGTTATCCGTCAAGGCTGTTTGGCATTGTCAAGCATTGAATAGTCTCCTTCGAGGTGGCCGTGGAGCAACGAACACCACCACACCCATTCCCTATGGGGTCCTCTATTTGTGGTTCTGTGTGAGGATTGAAAGTTGTTCATATACTAAGTGAGACTGGGTTGATATTGACTCTTGAGGGTCGGGAAAAATCTTAAGAAATTGGTTAAGTACGAACACTATATGTTGATGGGGGAGAAATCCTAATCCTTCAACCTGATTCAAAGATTCCCGGAGAAAAATTACTATGAGAAGATATAAAACATTGTTTACTTAACGAGGGAATCAAACAGAGATACAATCGCTGGATTCGGTCCAAGTCTTACGTTACATCTTTCCCCAAGAACCACTCGCCAGATACGTCTTATTCGCCAGTGATCCCCTAGAAAATTCTTCTCCATTTCTCGGCACGGTAATTATTCCACTGGACATCCTTGGTGACATAATTCCTCCTGGGACTAGGCTTTCTCTCGAAAAGTTGTCCGCCTGCCATAAAGATATATGAGAAGGGGCTCTCCCGGTCTCGTCGGGGCCTTTGCCATGCTTGGTAAGTATCCTTGAGCTTGAAATATAGGAGCAAGATAGCGCTGAAAGACATCCAGGCCCCCAAAGCAAGTGTACAGAGGGCTTTGACGTAAGTTTCCATTGTGACACACTCCCCGGGTATCGGCATTGTGTAAAGAGCGTTCGAACTATACCAAGAATCGTCGTAGAGCTCGATGGAGTCGCACATTATATATCTAAATTGAATGGCTTGCTGAGGTGTGATGTCCGTGTGAGTGGCTGCACTGACCAGATATACGTGACGTGTTTGATGATATGAAGGTTGATAAGAGACTTGCAAAGACTTTATATGTACTTAGGGGCGAGAAGGAGACGCATAGTAACAAGGGACACCAAGGTCACAATGGAAGAATGATATTGTGCATTCGGGAAGGGAATAAAGCAGGATCGGGAGGTCAAGAATTGGCTTTGTTCCTTTCAAGAAAGGATGAAGGAGCCAAAGAGAAGAGCAGTAGTAATGTTTTATTGTGCTGCACGCATAAAGAATCATCCGACGTCAAGCAATGCACTCATTATGGATACTGCTTTGGGTATATGAGATCACGTTCTGCTCTATCCATCAAGAAGACAGAAGCCTTCCTATTTTTGGAAATTATACGGACTTCATCAATTACTCGGCGAGTCTTGCTCGAGCATCTTTATTGAACGCAAAGCACTAATCCTCGGAACCCAACTAAAAATCACCACATTCTTCACGATGTGCAAAGTCACCAAAATTAACGATGGAGCCTGTGATCATTACCCTCACTACTCTCTTTTTCGTTCATGTCTCCATGGCTGGTCTTATAAAGATAACAAGTGCCGCGGCAATAAAAACGAGGTGGTCAGTTCTATAACGCTCGAGCATCCTTTCTGCGCTCAGTGCGAACGTGAGCAGGAGAACAGCATTCGGCAAAGATACGCAGGAATTGAGAGGGAAATTCTCAAGCAAGGGAACAAGGACAATTGGCGGAAGGAGGATGTGAAGGTTGCGCTAGAGGTGTGCAGGAGGGAGTGTAAGATCAGGCTTGCAGAACGCAGTTTCAAAATCGCAACGTCAGGAGATGCTACAAACACTGAAGGTAGCCATAATTCCGACCACAACAGTGACGATCATGGAACCCAATGTAGCGAAAGAGCTGCAGATGAAGATCAAACTGCGCAAGTTGAAGGAGACGATCTAGGTATGATAGTCGATGCATATCTTGGCGAAGATAGGGATTATGAGTCAGTGACTGACAGTATAATCAGAATGTACGCATAGATAGCCATGCAGCTTGGACGTTCAACGATTATCTCATTGCCAACTTCACTTGTAGGTCAATCATCACATTGTTCTATACTTTATTATCTAACATAACTTTATTGGCTGGACATCTATTCAAACAAGTCCCAGTGCCTGATTGCTGATATCCTATTGTTCAAGACCGGAACAATGCGATCCATTGTCGGGATTTAAATATACATTGTTCTTTGTCGACACTACCATTTAATTTCGAGCCAGTTCCCTACCAACCTCTACAAGACTCTTGTCCATCTTCATTCCTCTGGTTTTATTTTCCATCCCCAAGCAACCTATCACTCTCAGACAACTCAATCAACTTCGATAGGAATAGATCTCAACCTGGGCAACGATGGGGTGCTTTCCCTCGCGGCCCAAGCTGCCGCCCCCAACTCCACCGCGCTCTCACTCTCAAGTCTGGCATGCACACCAGACTTACGACCGCAACGACAACTACACCGTTGCTCCAGTGCCTTCTCGCGCCCAAGAGCAACAATCAAATCTAGATCCTTACACGCAGCAGAAAGAGCGTGGGCAGTTCAATCCAGAAACTTTGCAAGGTGCTCTAGAAGTTCTGGCGGAGCATCAGGCGTCGATGGAGAGAATGGTCGAACATGGAGGCAAAGGAAGGCATGTTGTTTGGCCGGAATAAGAGGTGAGTCTCAATCTTTTTGGGTGTACGTTGGTTCATGGCTATGCGCTAGAGAGTCGGGATGGGTCCGTTGAATTATCATGATAGTTTATTTTTGCATCATCAATTTCTACACATCGATAGTACACCATTCCAAATACAAATAAGAGTCACATAATCATGCAAGTTCACAAGTTTAGTAGGTAGGTCTAGACCAGGATTTCGACATAGCTAAGGGGTCGAATGGGTCAATTGGATTGTCCAGGAACCTTACAGCTTCAATGCTCTCCTGTTTATGGACATTTGATTGTCAGGACCCGGCGCCCATAATTGTCCATGTCTCAATATTTTCTATAAAGGCTCCTAATCACGTTTTGCTTCCTTGGTTTTTTCTTCGTTTTTGAACTACGCTCAGCTACTCACCTACACCCAGCTTCTCATCTCCCCAATCACACAAGAAATCACTCCCCACAACAAGCATGGGCTGCACGCCGTCACGCCCTTCCCGGCACTCCTCCTACGACTACGACAATACGCTCGGGCCTATGCCATCACACCGACGCCATCGGGACCATGATGAGGAACCAGTGGCGTGTTGTCGTCAATCGCCAGAGGTGGGGTCGAGGTTCGCGGAGCTTCATGAACATCAAGACATGGGCAGATTTGCCAGGGATCTTGGAGGAGGGGAAAGACAAAGGGAGAGGCGTCGAGAACGGGAATATGATGAGTACTACTAGGTGAGTCTGAGGGAAAATTTGACGGAGTCCCGAAGGAGAGTCGAATCCCAGGACAGCTTGCTTCAGTTGCTTAGAATACGAGATACGAGATTCCTAATTATTATCGATGTCAACACCCGAACACATATTGTACCATTTCATTGTTTTTAATCTTCAATGAACACTTAAAACTGGAACATATTATTGTCCGATTTTCTGCTTCATCACTCATGTCTTCTCTCATTCCACTTTCAGTTGTCAAAACCTCTACCACTTTCAAGCCCTCTCTTCCCAAACTCAAACCCCTCTCCGATAAATACACCTATCATCTTAACAAACGCCCACCAAAATCCTTACAAACCTTCACGATGGGCTGCTTCCCATCCCGGCCCACCAGACGCCGTCCCACAACCCCCACTTACCCCGAGCCCGAATACGACCTCGCCCCCGTCCAGCTCTACCGGGACGAAGTCCCTTATCACGCCAGCTACCAACTCCATCAAGACGAGATCCAGAGTCGACAAGACGGAGAACTTCGCAGAGATGCTCCGGAAAAGGACGTCGAAACGCTCACGGTGAGACTGGAGGTACTTGCTGAGGAGTGGGATATGGACAGGTTGGATGGGGATTTGAGGAGGGAGGGGTATAACGCCTGGAGGGGGGTTTAAGTAGGTGAGTCGACTGAACAGATCTACAAATACGCCGATGTCGGCATTCAGAGCTTGCGGTGAATTGCTTTTCGATTCGAGCTTGTAATACATTACTGTCCTGTGGAAGAGTCGCTTTGGTTTACCTCGTATACGCATATATCCATTGTCCCATCGTATCTCAAACTCGTCTATCCATTTGTCAGGAACCCGAATCCATATCTCTCATTGTCAAGCCTATAACTCCAGCCCTCATCGTCCATAACCTACAAAACTCTCAATCTAAGATCTCCCTCCTTCCCATCGTCCCCACCCTCGCAAAACCCACTTATCCAAGAAAACCCAACTACCGCCAGCAAAGATGTCCTGCATCCCCTGGCGCCTCGTCCTCGCCGCTCTATCCCCCTCCCGCCAAACCCAACACTACCACACCAATCACAAGCTCGATCCCGCTGCTCCCGACCAAAACCACCGTCTGATCCACGAATCCAAAACCGTAAGCCACGGCGACGAACTCCCAGCCCACCAGAACAGATTCCTAGCCCACCAGTACCAACTCTCGTCTCCCGTCGAACAATTCCCGACCTACCACATCCATATCCCCCCTTCAAAGACCCCCCAGCTGGCGCGCCTAAACGCACCAACGCCAGAAAACGACCCAGCGCACCGAGCCGGAACTCTGGACGTGGAAACCCTCCGCCACGACTTCCCCTCTCAATACTCCCCTTTCTTCTCTCAGCCTTCAACCCCGCAATCCCTCGGCCTTCCCCAGGACCCTCGGCCTCGGACACGCCAAACCCCACGGTCTTATCAAGCTCGGGATATGGATGTGGAAGCGCTAATGGCGCGGTTGGAAGCGCTGGCCGAGGAGCAGGAGAGGGGGGAGGGCTTTGTTGAATGGGGGGGGGGTGAGAGCTGAGGAAGGGGAGGGGGGCGGATAGAAGAGTTGGCATCCCTGAATTTGCGGATTCGAGACCTTGGGACCTCTGAGCTTTCCGAGAGGAAAGGGGGGAAGATAAGTAGCTGATTCCCCCGGCTGGATATTTATGAAATGCTCATACCATGTTATTCACATGTAAACTCCCCATCCCTCGCCCCAGCCATTCCCCTGATCTTTACATCGCCCATAACCCTAAACCCTAACCCAGGGGGCCACAGTTGTGGGTATGGTGCACCGTATAATGTGTTCCACCGTATAATGTGTTCCAGTTTACCAACATCATCTGAGTTTTGAATGTCTTTTGTAAATCGAATAGGGTTAGAATCATGCAAGAATCTTATATAAAAAACTTTCCTGGCAGTACCAGGGTTCTTGTTATAAATTTACAAAAAAAATTCGCTTGGGGGCGGAAGGAAATCAATCACCTCCAAGACGATATCTTCATTCGCGGGAAAACCATGGGGGGGCATAGGAGATTCCTCAAAGGTGCTGTTGTTCGAAGCGGAAATTGATGCGTGTTCCAAACTCCCTTTTTAGGGATCTATAAGCTAGGATGATACACAAGTAACCACTATCAACCATCCCACGAGATTAGAAAAGACGAGAACAAACAGCACCATCCCGATGGATTTATCGCACAGTACCCTCGTTTAAGCATCAGATGAAAAAGCCAGTCACAAAGGTGCGAGCGAGAGCGAGAGAATGACCCGGAGGAAGGAAATTTTTTTACACATCGTTGGATCTCGTATGAGGTGGTGATATTGTGAGAAAAAGGGACTTGCCTTGCATGCTTTTGTCTAGAGCTGTAGAGGTTTTTCGAATATAGGGCTATCAGGATGGGGCTATTGTATGGAAGGATAAGCTGGGGATGATGAGGTTGGTTGAGAGACTTGGTAGATGGATGGAGAGACCTTTCGCTAATCTCCGGCATACCACTGAACGCCCTTACCAAGCTCTTGTCCCCTTCCGCGAATAGTAAGGGTTCGTGTTTGGTGAATTTTCGCGTAGAAGGGGGGGAGGGGGTGCAGATGGGGGCGGAGAGGAGGACGCAGTTGGTACTGGAGCTCTATAATCTTTGAAGCTTGAGATACTCGAAGATTCGTCCTGTGACTATCAAAACGCACAATGCATCAACGATTCTCTTCGCTTTGAGGCCAACAGGCTAATGTATAGCATTGAAGAGAATGGATGGCCGACGCGACTTACTTAGGTATGTCTGTCGCAACGGGAACGTGAAATTTGAACGCCATTGATTTGAATCAACTATCTGGGTATCACCGGTCCGAAACGCCCCTCCAATGCAACATACCCCCATAACATACCCATTTGTGGGTTTCCCGCATAGAGACAATCACAATGCCATCACCGGCGTCTCGCTCTCATCTTCCGCTACGGTTCCTTTCCTTTTGAAAATCCCATAAACGCTCTTCTGCCCCTTTGGCGCAATAGACATATTTGAGAATCGTGCTTCCGGAAGCCTCTTTCCAGCTTTGATGCTCTCTAGAACCCTATAAAGTCTTATCAACCTGCCCAGATCTAGCGGTCCAATGGAAAAAGTCGGTTCTCTTGAGTGTACTTACCACTCAACCCCAACGTACTTGACACCGCAACCACCGACCCTCTTGATCTCCTTTTGGATTTTACTGGCTGCCAGCCCACCGCCAGCCCCTGGACCCGCTGCACTTCCATTTGGAGTCCCTAGAATGACATGTGTGACGCTTCTTCTTCCCAATGCGATGCTGACACCGGCTCCGTTCTCCGCCAGCAAGTATTTCAATCTGTGGTCGCTAACCGCAGGTGCTGTAGAGCCGTTGATGTAGATACGCAGATCACGGAATATCTTCTTCGGCTGCCCCGACTTCCGCTGCTCCCCGGATTCGTCATCTTCGGCTCGCCTGCTCTTGGCTTTGATCTCAACCTCCCCTCGCCGCTCCTTGCTTCCCCCGTCCTGACCAGCCAGTAAATTCCTAACATCCTGGCACCCCTTCTCCCTCAGACCCGCTGGCCTGTTCTCCCACCCGCCGTTCTCCATTCTCCCATCCTTTCCAAAATCCTCACTCCCAGCCCCTACACTATCATAGACCCTTTTCCCGCCCCCCAGCCCCGCCTTGTACTGGTGCGCTAGCTTCGCCGTACGCGATGCACGCCACGACGTGCTGCCCGCTAGACGATTGTCGGCGCGCTGATGCCCCGTAGCGGAGGAATTCCAGGGATCGAAGATCTTGCGGGCGGGTTCCGCGGCCGGGGCATGTGGCGTGCGTTGGGGCGGCATTGTGTAAGCTGATCTGGGTTGAAGCACCAGAGGATCTGCGAGGAGAGCATAGGTGGAGCAAGGATTTAGGGCTTTCGTAGCGATGCTTTACAGAGTGAGCGAGCGATTGGTGTCGATGCGATCTTTGAGATGCGCCTGAGCCTGGTTCTGATTCTGCTGGTTGGTGTGACAACAGGGTTTGTTTTCGTGGGTTCCGGGTTTTTGCAGATTTTGCACGTCGGGTGCGAAAAAGTATGATATCTGCCACTTCTAGCTAATAACATGCATGAGGAATAGGCTACACATAGAGAACCATGATTTCCTTGGTTCTGAATATCCTTGTCAGTGGTTTGAACTGTTGTGTAAATCATTGAGACGGCGAGATTTGGGTCGGATGATATCGAGACGAAAACATTGGAGCGCCAAAAAACAATTCCAAATGTGGACAGAAGTAGTACGACGTTTGCGGGTAAATTGATACGACGAAAATGAGCCCAGAAAGCACAGACAGTAACGCACGTAAGTCGTGCATATGTACAGCTCGAGACGGTACATACATCAATATCTAGTGCATGTCGGTACTCGTACAACAGGCGCCATCTGAAGCATGCAAGCTTTCGCTTCGACACGAGAACCCACGATCTGGCAGATTTGGAAAATTACAGGGCCGGCTGCAACAGCATGTAGGTGTCGACGTTGGGCTTAGGGCATTGTTCATCAGATTACGCACGTAACTACCATCATGATGGACACATTGCTTCTGGCTTTCCTAGGTGGCTTTATCTCGGGCCCGTCAAGAGATCCCATTTTTGTTATTTGCGCATAGCTGAGATATCTAGAGCATATTGCCAAGCCAAACAGCAGACCCCTTTCTCTCGCTCAGAACGCTTTCCCATACCCCGGCCTTGGATCGTGAGAAGGGTTTTTTGGTCGATTAAACAGTGTACTCTCGTAATCCGTACCCCCTGCTTCAGATATCCTACTGTAAAGAAATTCGTAATCGTCACACCTCTCGGTGAAGGTAGGCGGAGTCGTGGGAGAATCGAAGGTCATGTCGTAAGGTCGTAAAGATACTAGTAAGTGTATAGTAGGAACAAGGTCGTTAACATAGACCATTGGGTTCTCCATTGGTGACAAGATAAGAAATGTGTCAGAAGATGTGTCCTTGAGTAGCAAGATCTTTCTAGGGTGGATCAAGCCAAAAGTAAATTAGGGAAACTTGTCGCACACAACAAATGCTTCGTGTTGAATGCCCAAATTCCCATCGTTAAAATTCGTCACCGAACATCGTGAACCGTACTCGTGGTTATCGCCAGATGCTCTTCTAACGCTCCTCCATGCAAAAACAAACATCCAAGATCATTTCGTAAGGCTACCGGCGGCCCCGTGGAACAGCGGCAGTTCTGGTTTGATTGATAGGGCGTGTATTCCGTTCAAAGGAACTAGAACCTATAGGTCCGCCCACGCTGCCTTCTCGCCCAAGTTTTCGACGCTTCATCGCTTCGATGTCATCACCACGACTAGCAGGACGAGATTGGTAATCTTGATCATCGTCCTCACGAATGCGTTTATTAGAGGGAGTTGCGCCGTTGATATTTGAGGGTGCGTAAGTAGGTTGTAGTGGGGCTGAAGCATAACTGTCCGCAGTCGAGTTCCCGTTTGTCGCACTGCCTCGGGCATCGCTCATTATATTATACAGATTGCTGGATGGTGCAGCGCGTGGTGGGCTTTGGTATCCAGCCGCCCATTGGGCCTGGCTTCCCGTAGAGTTGCGAGGTGTTCCTCGACCAGACCCATTTTGATGGGAGGGAGAGCCGTTCATTTCCGGTGAAAGGTGAGAAGGCTCTCCGTGCAGAGAACCAAGATTCGCACCTGAGTTGTAAGTATATGTTGGACCACGGTTCCCGTTGTAAGCAGTGTTATTTTCATGCGGATATTCTGCGTCATGCTCATGATCTGCTTCTTCTTCACCCGTTCCATGGCCCACCTGCTCGTTTCCCTGGCTGTGCGTATAGGAGCCGTTCTTGTGATCAGTATGTTCGAGCTCTGAGCCTAATCCCGGCGCGCGAGATGTCGGAGGGCCCATCTCATTCTTCAAGTAGGGATTACCCGGCATCGGTGCGCAACGTGTCATAGCTTGCTGTTGCACATTTTGTTGGGGGGCATATTGAGCTTGCTGCGATGTAGCGGCAGAGTACATTGGCCGGGAACTGTCATAAGACTGTTGATTTTGATAGCTTTGCATATTCTGCATCGAAGCTCCTGGAGGGGTGGTTGCTGGTGTGTTGGGTGTGGAATGTACGTGAGAATCAATTGGAACAGACTGAGTGCTTTGAGCACCTGTCCAGTCATATGAATTCCCTTGATTACCCATACCCATATGACTAGTGCTCGAGGCGCTTGTGGGAGGGGTCGGGAAAGTGTGCGCACGATCTAAGGCCGGTCTTCCAACTCCGGGGTGTGGGGCTATGGAATGGGGTGGCTGTGGAACGTGCGAGCCAACGGGGTTATTCATCGAGTGATGATGATGGAGAGGTGGCGGTTGCGAGTTGGGAGGGCCAAGGAGACCCCCTTGTTGCTGTTTGCTGTTGTCGAGCTTGCGGCGCTCTGCCGCAGCCATGACAGCATTCGTCCTGTTAGAGTTCGTTGGGTGATAGAGTAAGGCGCCTATGTTATGCACAAACAGAGGATACAGAAGTTCGGTTATCTTCTCCTTGTTCGCGAAATCTAAAGCACGCTCAAAAGGTATCCTTTCAAACGAATTAGTCCTCAGTCAAGTAGATTTCGCCTAGAGGGTTCGCACCAAACTCCTTTTAGGTGCATCGGGCCAATTTTGACCACATGTCGCATCTTCTCACTTTTGAGTATACCATCGCGGCGACCTCGAGTCATACCTGCGACATTGAGGAGCTTTGTCCCGTTGATCATGTGATTATCTGTAACCTATCATCAGTCGTTGTTCGGCAGCATTTGTCTCGTAAGGCGAAACATCTCGCCAATGCGGCTGCATGCAGTGGGCCGTACCGTCTCGCCTTGCAACGCATACACCCTTTGCTTCAACCTGAAAACACATACTGCCTTCGTCTTCCCACAGAGTCGCCGTAACTCGAGGCTTCATCCCAGGAGGCGCGACCTGACCTGTCGTATCGTAGTTTTGCGGAGAATATCCCTGGATACCCCCAGGAACACCACCATAGCCGTTTTGTGGTCCGCCTTGGGGCATTGCTGTCATAATTAGCCTGATTACTCGAACATTGCTGGAATCGCAGAAAAGTACCTGGTAAGGGTAGCATCGCGTTCATCTGGGGACCCATGGAAGAAGATACGGGATGACTGCCACCCTGTGGCGACGTGACACCGTTTGTATAGCTATACTGGCCATACGAGTTTGGCGGTGGAGCATAGCCACCTGGTCCCGTCTGGAGGACCGGTGGTTGCTGTTGATACTGTGGGTAATGAGACATACCACCTGCGGTGGTTGGTTGAGGCGCATACGACTGTCCGGCCGACAAGTGTGACTGATGGGAATCCATATACTGTGGTGGTTGATTCATTGTGATGTTGTAGGGCTCAGCCACTTGAGTGTACGGTTGGATACCCTGAGGCTGGCTCGAGTACTCAGAATGTTCCGCTTGTTCTTCTGCTAGTCCGTGAGGTTGAGGAGCAATATTCTGAGACGTCGGAGAAGGTGAGGGAGTTTTCAGGCCAATCCCCGAGTTGGCACTAGGATATGACGAGGGACTCGTCTGAGAGGACGGATAGTGGCTGCCGTTGCCGTTCGAGGATGAATCGGACAGTCCAGAGCGAGACGAGTTTAAGCCGTAGGAAGTACTGGATGTGTATGATTGGGGTAGATGTAAGTTCGGTAACCGATCGCCTGACAGCAATGAGCGCTGAGAGTAGTGGGAGTTATACCACGGAATGTCGACGGGACCTCGAGTGTGGACCTGGGAGATTGAAGGGAGCTCCAGTTTTTCGGTATTGTGTGGAAAGGGCCTTGAGTGACCTAGAGGCAGGGATTGCTCTAATCAGGCAAGAATTGAAGCAAAGGATCCACCCGTCCTGAGTCAAAACTTAGTTTGACAGAAGGCTGATGTGAGGCCTCGCAGGTTTTCCGAGGTAAAAGCGTCCACCGTGATTTATGGTCGCCGGTGTCCTCCTGAGCTAATCCAATTGTCTTCTGCTGTTATCTACCACGTTGAACGTACAACGCAACCGTATACCGTTTGCCTTTCTAAGCCTGGGGCTGAAAAGGTAGCAAGCTGTGGCGTAAAGTGTTCTCAACCAAGAGAACCAAACCAATCGGTAAGACGATCGAGTATGAACGTCCGCGGTCTCTGCAATCTGCAACTGGTGCACGAGGTTGGCAGTTGCTCTTTCGACTTAAGTGGCAATGCAGGTCTGACAGGCTGATGTATACAGGGTCGTAACAGGAAACCCCACGCTTGGGCTGGTGAGTAGATAAGGCGAATGTACTGCAATGTTGACGTGAGGCTCGTTTCAGATCATTAAAGAGGAAAGCCCTGAAGGCGGTTTGCTGGTTTGACGTAGGCGAGTCGCAGCGGATGTATGTTTCTCACCGTGCTTTATCGGAATAGGCAAAGGTGCGAAGTTCAAAGGCAATAATCGCTTCAGGAACGCGTCTACCGGGTACTGGCGTATTGAGTAAAGAAAGGTCGTGGATGGCCGTTACTATCGTTGCTTATGGGCTGGACAAAATTTGGTCTCGTTAATTCTGCAGCAGAGCCGTTAGTTAGGCGCAAGCGGAATGCAGACTAGCGATAAGGTAGGCAGCATTGTCAGAACGGGATGTACCTGTACATACCTTGCTGCTCCGTGAAGTAATCATGCAAAAGTGCACAGCGCTCGACCAAGTCAGAACGCACGAGGGGCGGAGGAAGAAAAAGGGAAGGGAAGAGGAGGTTGGGGTGCGTTGTTGGTGGTGGAGGGAGCGAATTTTTAGCGCGAGGACTGGCGCGAAAACACCGGCCTTTGGATTGTCGCTGTGATAGGACACAGAAGGCTGAAGGTACAATCTTTAATGGCACCTTAGGGACAGTGAGAGAACGAATGTAAGACGGATGGCTTTCCAGAGGTTGATGATCCTTCGAGGAAAGAATCTTCGATCTGTAGATTTGGGGATGGGAAGATATCGTCCAGCATGCGTAACGGAGATTGTCAGGTCCAATTGGCCCAAATAACAAGGATTATGGCTACAGCTGTGCTTTGCCCCAGGTGGGTAATGAGAAGGGGAATAACAACAACAGTAAGTTACACCGTTCAGGCTGTGAGTTGAATTGGATTTGACCGTCAGTCGGTGGAGACTGGAGAGCTGCAATGATGCGCTGCGGGAGAACGGGCCCTTTTACAGCAGACGCAGATTGCGGGACGGCGCGCCAGCTACGCAGGGAATTTCTAGGAGGATGGTCAAGCTGATGGCCCTGATACAATATTAATCGATTCAAGACCAGACGTTCTTTTAGGTTGCGGTACTCCGTTCAACGCCGCAACAATAATGTTTGGGCATGGGCCAATTGTACCACGGTCCAAATATTGGACGGCGGAAGAAGCAGCAAAGAAAGATTACCCAGAGGTGGTCTGTGTCATGTGAAAGCTTCGTTGGAAAGAAGCTAAGCCATCTGTCTTACAAGCGTCGGCGTGCGTCTGGGCTGCAGCGGAATTGCAACCTAGTTCTAGTCAACTGCATGCAGGCAAGCGACGAGACGACCCACTGCTACGATCGAATCAAGTGCCCCCAAGTGCCCCCAAGTGCCCCCAACCCTGTCGTTAATTTAGATCTACAAAGGGTCCTGACCAAACGGAAGAGGTCCAATCAAATCGCAGTTTTGGATCAGCCTGCTCGAATGTTGAGACTTCAGGCTTGGATTGCTGGGGCATCGTTGACATGCATGGAGCGGTAGAGAGAGCTTATTGGTTTATCATCAGACTTGGCGGGAGATTGGAATGGGGCAGCTGTCATCGAAGCTTCATGGGATAGCGAGCGAACGTTGAGGGAAAACCGGAGGGGTGAAGCCTCGTTTCCCTCGACTTGGGGAGGAAAAACGTTCATTGTGGAAGCGGAGGAGGCGAAGTTCGGGAACACAATCATGCTTTAGTCTGATTTGCCTAGCTAGGGAAGGGAGATCAACCGAATGGATGCCTGTCTGGTGGGGCGGCAAGGGTGGGAAATAACCACGCTCTATCTTCCGTAATCGCGCCGAGTCACGATGGTCATCTGGACGAACACTCGCAAGGACAAAGGAACCCTTTCTTGCTTCTGTTGTACGATATCGGAATTGATGTTGGAGGAGTGAGCCGAGACAAATCGATTGTAGAATTGCAAGGGTGTTCTCCTCGATCGTTCGGATCGAGTATGGTGAGTGGAGTGGAGTCTACGAATGAGAGGGAAGAGGTAGGTACGGTACAGCGCTTGACACTGACAGCGATAAGGCAGCCAGAAGAGGATATGACAATTGACAGTCCAAAATACTGTGAGTGTGATGACTAAAATAATAATGCTCAAGGATACCTTACCGAATGAGAAGGGGATCAAGGAAGGCTGCTGGACTAGGCATCAAACGGGCCTTAGCTTGAGAAAGTCTACCCGCGGGGTGGTGTGCAGAGAACGATTTGATAGGAGAGATTTTGGGCGGTGTGGAGGGATGCGCTGGCCATCAGAACCGAAATCCGGGAACGACGAAAACGAGACCGAAAGGTAGAGGCGCCGCATCCGTGGAATGTTGATGGACGATGAGCTCGTCGTGACTCGTGAGCTAAAGTCAGCAACGTGGCACAAGACAAGAAAAGCCGATGCCATGATTGGGATTCCTCGTATCCCTTGGTTCAGATTCGCCGATCTCCAACAAGATGATTTCATCGCATACCGTACAGTACTTAGTACTCTTCGTCAGTCCGACCAGGAAGTAGAAGCTGGCGAATGAGCGCAGGCTTCTCCATGGACACAAGAGCATCATAACACAGTGGAACTAACGTCAAGCCACCGGCACATTTGTTCGAATTGGTCAAATAATCTTCCAAACGTTGGAAATTTGGAATATTGCTACCGTCGACCCGCGATGAGGAAGTGCATGTGGATCTCCAGAAGTTGCAGGAAGCGATGTCACTGCAAGATTAAGCTTGCACTGCATCCGCTTCGCTAAGGCTATCCAATGTCTCAACCCCAGGGGCACAGTCCACATTGTCAATATCATCAAGGATCAACGAACCCGAATTGAGCGCTATCCATCGCACATCTTTGTGAGCATTCTGAAATCCTGATAACTTCTCAAGCGCCCCTACCATTTGGCATCAGACGACGGAAAGGGAAGGCACTCCACACCACGCACACGTTTCGTGTGCCACAGCAAGGCACAGCTTGTTTCATGGTGCTCGAACATGGCAGCTATGTCGTACAACCGTTTACCAGGCGCAGTTGATGAACCTTTCTACTCAAGGCAACGAGTGCGGACTTTCGGGTATGAAAGACGTTTTGCAGAGTTTTCCTCGGTCTCCGAATCTCCAATCTTGACTAGTTTCCGCAAAGGCTAAGATGGGGAAAGTATATTAATGGACTCCACAAGTAGAGTACTCTAGTTCCATATCACTGTCAGAGACCCACCTATTCTTTATCGATGATTGGTGTCATCGCCATCCCTACACCATACACACAATATACAATCTCCTCCCAACGGCAACTGCCAGTTTACTGGTCAAGTTTCGCCTGCACCAACCCGCTGCTGCATATGCGAGTATGACCCGCTGCGGGGGGGTGCTGCCGAAGAGAGCGGCGCCGAATCCGTTTCCTTTTTCATCGAACATTCAATCCAGATGCGGTCGTCGCTTGTATCAGATGTGGTCGTAGTTATCGAGGCGCGAAAAGTCAAAATGGAAGCGAACAGCAATTTTCGTGGCCTCCAACTCAGCAAAATCCTTCCGATAGGCTCCGATTTTGAGTACTCCCAAGCAAACCTGGACGACAGGGACACACCAGGGGTTGGAAGCTTCCCAGCCAATGACTGCTGACCACGTCTCTCTGGCAACCACCCCCCCTTCCCACCTCCCATCCGAATCTCTGATCACTTCATAGGGCAAGCCACTCACAAGAATCCTTTTACGGCACAGTAGTGGTTCCACCAGCCTGCTCAGACAACCATCTCGTCGTTACTCTGTTTCCCTCATTGATTGGATTGTAGGCAAAGCATTTGTTCGACAGGAAACGGCGCTGCTGCAGAGATCGGCTGCCCTTACTGTTGTTTGTTGCTACCCCTCTTCTCGGATACTGTTCCTCCAGCGAGCCCAGGAAGCACACACGCACAAGATATCGCAAAACTCGGTAAAACGGTAATGGATGCCTCGACTTCAGACTTACCTGAGGCCTGTACCTTGTGGGTACCGCTACTTATGTCGTACAGATGGCAGTGCATGCAGTGTGGCAGAGCCGCAACAACGTCTTTTGTTACCGTAAATACCCACATGCACGACATTGGCAAGCTGATGACAGACGGGGCCAAAAGCTCCGTGATAAAATCTCAGACAACAGTATGTCAACTCGAAGGTACAAAAATCGTGGTTGCTTATCGTACCTTTTTGTCCTTCCGATATAAACTAAGCGAGCCCTAAAGCAGATCATTGACATTCCACCCAAAACGAGCTTGTCGTTGCTATTAACCATGGACAAATCTTATCAAGCACCATAAGTCGTAACGTGCCAGTTCTGTTAAACATTCTGGTTCTTTGAGAATCAAGCATGGACTTTTTTCTTCGTTCGGTTCTCTCTTTTTGCTGAGTGACTGGTTCGAAGCATCAAAAGCATTATCACTTTTCCGGAGATACCTCTACGTCCGGAGTACCTTTATGCATGGGACTAGCCTTTGCACTATGTCAATTTGCATCTGCAGATAAATCCGGAATTTAGGGAGTAATACCTCTTGCAGCTTCGTCGTCGAAAAGGTAGATTTTTGGCCAGCAGACGAGAACCTTTTAGAAGCGCTCCGGTCATTGCAATGCAGCTATCAAGATCAAATGCGTGCATCCGAACTGTTCAGCCACTAGAGGCGACTTGAGAGCCGATATCGTGGCTGCCTTCGCAGGACTCCTCGTTCCTATGTAGCCTGTACGACCGAGACTGGCCGATCCTCAACGGCCATGATCAAAAGCTACTTACTCGACTCAAGCTCTTTGGTCGTTAAAGACATCAAATAAAGACGTCAAATCTCTGATGCTCAATGAGATAACACCGAGTTACTCCGACTTGCATCGCAGTGTGACGATAAGCATATGTGCTGCGTGTCTCGCCGAGTCCACGGCAGAATTTGGGTCCTATGATCAACTCCAAGCACGCTATTTCATTACAGCGCATCGACCAGTCCATTGATTGAAAACAACTGAGCTCATCGACCAATCTTATATCGCTTCGCTGAGTACGCCATCTATGCATATACTACTTGCTTGTTCTATGCAGCACGTGAGAGCTAGGACAATAGTCCGCAGCTTTAGCCAAGCCAGACTCTTTTCACAATGTCCTCTTTAGCGGAGAGAAATCATTAAGCCCACAAAATTGATCGTCGTTTCTCGATCAACTTGCCAAACCTATATATACTCTAAAATGAGAACCTAAAGTAAGAAGAACGTGCCATTCAAAGCCAATCCTCCAGTGATCCACGACCTGACTCAACTAGATGGCTATGAGATTACCTCGGGAGACCTCAAGAGGCAACTAAAACGCATCGGCTATTAAGAGAAGACTCCTAGACCTTTTCTCACTTCCAAAGGCGTGTCAGAGCTCCAACGGGCGTGCCTCGATATCAAAGCTTGAAACATTCTCTCCACCTTCATGCCACCGTAAAAAAATGGCGATGCCATCGACCCTAGAGGCCTTTCCAACCACATTCGTCCCCATAACTCCCGGCACCATGACCCCCATCACCTTTCCCAACGCCGATCACCCTTTCCAACCCAGTCCACAAAACCCGCAAGCCCAGGATCCCAATTTCCACGACCCTCCCACCATTTACCACACATATCATCTCCAACCCTCCGCACCTATATCAATCAGCATTCCCTCCTCTTCTTCTGTTCTCCAACCTTCTTTACTGCTTTAATTCCCCAACACCAAGAACCCCGCATCCGACACCCCTTCGAACCCACCAAATACACATTTAGGACACGCCCTCACGCACAAATGCCACCTCGAACTTCTCTCATATCAGCCACCCTCCACTCGTGCACCGTAGAACCCTGCCCTTTGAGAACAAAAGAGCAGTGAGTTAAAGGGGGTCAAGGGATGTGAGTTTATTTAGAAGGTAGTAAGGGTGACCGATTGAGCGAGTACGGGATCAGGAAATGAAAGGACGGAGAAGAAAAGGGGCCAGGGAGTGGGAGAAGCAGGTGGAGAGGATGGATGGTGCTGCGCAGATGGGATGGTGTGAGTGCAGAGAAGGTGGTTAGGAATTCCTCGGGAGAGAGGGGCGTGGATTGAATCTAGAATTAAGGATAAATATTTCACTTTCATTATATATAGAGATTTACACTTTGGGGTTTTTGCTATTGGTTTGATGATGTGACTGGATCGAGACGGTGCAATAAAAGGTTCCCGAGTGGAGGATCCGTGGTTGTTCAATTCGACAGAGCTTTGCTGATAGAGAGAAGATATCTTTATCGAAGGTAGGGGAGTATTTCAGACGCCGAACAAAACCCCAATATCCTTTGCCTTTACTGTAGCTATCGTAATGAGAAATATTTCACAGCGACGGTTATATTCAAAAGAGAAAGGGGTTAAAAAAATCATTGCTTAGATTTGTGCTCAAAAAGAACATCGAATGCACGTACAGTACAGTACGTTGAAAAAACCGCGTTTTGCAGGAACAGTACTTTCTAGCCCTGCTCGAATCTTTGCTAAATATGAGCAAAGAATTTCCCTGATTGATGGATCTGCGAATAGAAATAATTTCCGCTCAAAGCTGATCAGATTGATTGTAGATCTAGATACCTTTGCACTTGTCGAAGGATTTCGTCAGTAGACGAGAAAAAAAAAAGAAAAAAAAAGAAAAAAAAAGCGAACGACCTATCCCAGCCCCTTTTCCCCCTTCTGAGGTTTATGAGAATTAAAGACGGGTTTTTTTTGGGGGGGTGGGGGGGGTCTTTTATAGTGTCTTATACTGGTTTACTTAGTAAACGAAAAGAAAAAGATGTTTGAATTCTCTGTTGAAGGTTGTGTAAGAGAAGAAAGAGTTTTTTTAGCTAGAAAAAGAAGGACTCGTTCATGTAGGACTTGAGTCTTCTTGGATAGAATTTTCGGTTTGGGAGAGAAGTTTGCCATGTAGGGTAGACAGGAAGAAAAAATCTATTCGCTTCTTTCTTTCAGACATCACCTTCATGCTCCGATCTTCTAATTAGCCACAAAGAAAACACATTCGATCCTACCTTCAAAAACCTTGCAAGACCGAGCAGAATTTTCTAGGTGATAAAATTGCCAAGGGAAAAATTAGGTGCAGCTGAACACTGCTATTACAATTGAACCTCCATTTGATACGAAGGTCAGCCAGGCGGAGAGAGAAAAAAGCACAGTCTATTCGCCCCCTTTTCCCCCTCCACCACACGATCCATCCACCTAGACCAACCGCCTAAAAGCGGTATTTCCCCCCGTGCGTCAAATCCTGCTGCGCCTCTTTCTCCGCCCCGCCATCCCACTTCTCCCCCTTCCCCTTCTTCTCCTTCCTCATCAACCACCCAACCACCCCCCAAACCCCCCTCATCGCCTCGATCCTATCCTCCTTATCGAAAAGGTCGTACCAGCGCGAGCGGCGTACTTTGAGCGCGTACCACGGGTGCTGGGTGGGGACGAAGTCGGCGGGGGGAGGTGTCATCTGGCCGATGTAGGCGACGTAGGCAGTGGGGACGCGGAGGTGGACGATGGAGATGTGGTGGATGACGGAGGAGATGAGGTAGATCTGGTTGAGGGGTTAGTTCTTTTTCTTTATTACTATGTGAAGGGGATGGTATTGGGGAGCTCACGTCGTCGTGGTCACTGCCCTCGACTTTGCCGACGTGTTGGTATGCTACGTTATTCTCCCAGGCGCTCTGTGGCGGAAGGGCGGCGTTCCAGATTGCTCTTGCACCGGATAGCTTCTGTTTCTTGCGGGCAGGATCAGATGGCTTGGGCTTGTCCTTGCTGCTTGATACTTTCCCTTCGACTTTCAATTCCTTTTCTCCTTTATCGTTCGCTTCACCTTTCACTTCATCTTTGGCTTTCACACCAGCTCTCTCTTGTTTCCCTTCTTTGGTCACTTCACCGTCACCTTCAACCATCGGTCCACCCGGCCCACCGCCCCAACGTGGCTTCGTACACCACCATTTCCCCTCCCAGTGCCTAATCTCCTGCTTCCCCTCCCTATCTCTCTTCTGAGCGAGAAACAGCCCCAAAGCGACCTCAAAAAGCAGATCCCTAAGCTCACTCTTTCCCTCACCAGCGATCTCATTGGTCTTGCGAAACATGGTACTAGAGCGACATTGAATACCCATTAGAGGGCCTTCCCGCACCCCGCGACGAGCTTGCTGCTTGTCTTCGGGGGTACAGTAGACGTTATCGAATGGTGGCACCCTAACCATCATCTTGTGGAAGCTGAGCCAATCTTTACGATTTGGTTCGACGGCGCAGCGGAAGCACCAGACAATGGTTTCGACAAATGCAGTAATGGTGTTTACGCGGTAGCTGGGTTCCATTTGTTCGCCATTACCGATGCGGCGACCTGTGTAGCTTACTCTTGGAGTTTTTGGGGAAGTCTCGGAACTCTTGCCCCCGTCGGCGGCTTTTGCATCTTGGCGAGTCTTATCAATGTTCGAAGCAACTGCCTCCGACTCAGTTGAAGTAGTAACGTAATTGTCGAGACTTGTGTCCCAGTATTCAGCCATATCTGATAGGCCCTCAAACATCTTACGAAAGTGAGAGAGTTTCATGTGGGGGCGGCCCTCTAGAGGAGGTTTGCGTTGGAGGATACGTAATGCATCCTCGTTGTCCATGATTACCTCCTTTGCCCTCAAAAAGAATTCCTCGTGCCCGGGTTTACGAGCACCATTACGCAATTTCTCGTCGGGCGGTGGAATAGGCGCCGGAAATTCATTGGATCCACCAGATGTAGCCGGATCGGCAAGCCATGATACTGGGGGCAAATAGCCCGTTGGAATAAGCTGTTCAAGCGGAATATCTGCTACTACTTGAACACCCAATACGTCGACGTGATTCTGGGTTGGCCCTGACGTTGAGAATGTACAGAGAGTTCGGTAAATTTCTCCTGCTGTGTACGGGACATTTGCTGATGTACCCTGGGGGTACAGGGGAAGCTGCACAGGTGTAGCTGCTTTAGGTGGGTCGCGAGGCTTGCTATCCAGTCCGCTAGCTAAATGGCGATATGTCAGCTCCCCTTTCAAACCGTCGAACTGGCCCACTTTGGAGCGGAGCATGGTTGTATCTGTGGTTTGTGTGATCTTCATGTTGTGTGGGGGGTAGCTGTTAAGGGTAATAACAACGATCTGTAATCTGCGGTAGGGCTAGCACCTGAAAGAAACTCCCGGAATACTGAGATTTGCAAGCCCAAGTGAACGTCTACACCAACCCTGAACGGGATAATAGCGAATAGAAGATACCACATAGCTGAGTCTGCACTCTTTCCGGACTTGAAGTCGCTCTAACAGCATGTTTACGCCTATCATTGACAAATCCTTACGACGTCACACGTTTTGTCACATCTTCCGAACTTCAATGACGATAGAAGAAGTAGAGGAACCAAATGTCCATGCTCATTGAGACTCGACTCCAAAGAATAGCGAAATCAACATCTTGGAAACACTAAGCACCATCCCAAGCAAGCTAGAGCATTCTTCAAGGAAAGTGAAATATGTATACAGACAAGAGAGCATGGTCTAATACAAGGGGATGTATATAGGGGAATCTTTCCGCTTATTGAAGAATATCTATTCACCTACACAACGCGGCTAGATTGCCAAACATCTTTCACCTGAATCGACTGCGCTTCTTGCCTTGATGTATCCTTGTCACCGGTTGTGCATTTTGAGGCAAAGGGTCTCCAGGGCCATTGGCTAAGGGCAGGCTTGGCCAATATAAAGTAGGTTTGCATGTACACACAATGTCTTCGCACTGACAAGACAAAGATTGAGCTACAATCAGGAACGTCAGGTCTAGGCAGCGGGCCGGCGGCCCGCTCCGTTGCACTAACGTGATCAGGAAAGGTCGCTCGAAGTCCTCTATTGGAAACCCATTTGATAATTGGACTTGATAATTTCATGGAGTCAGCTTATTGGTATCGTGGCCCAATAATATATTACTACGAACTTCTAGACTAAGTATACTCAGAATTGAGGCTATGGCATACAAGACCTGCATGAGATCAAGGGGACAAACGAGAGGGTCCAGGAATAATGCCTGGAAGGATCGAGTAGGTATGGCCATTTCCAGCATCTGGGTTTCGGAGGTATCAGGCCATCTCGATTGCTTAGGCCCCCCTTTGACCCCGGGCAGAACAGAAACTTCGCTAGGAATGCCGCCTCAAGAAATACTATACAGGATAAGGTAATTCACCTTGGGAAGCCCGCCCTCGAAACTACTAAAATCGAATGCGGTTTGGTGGTAATATCGTATGTTCTTCCAAACCTTACCTAAGCATGCTAGTGTGTAAAACGGCATGTTGGTAGGTCGGAGTCCTACAAAGGTCGAACGATTCGGCGAGCTGGAGTTTGCTAGGTATTGAGTCCGTAAGTCATCTTTCTCCGTGCTGCTACGGGATTAATATTCCCAGAATTTGACAGATGATCCCCTATATAGAGTCCAAAACGAACAGAACGGTTAAAGCTGCAGTTTCAAGTGCTGACGGACTTTGAAACCAACTTGGGAAATACTCTGGATTTCGTTCGACATGGTGTCTTTTGCTGAGATGGTGTAGACAGGCGGTAGATACTGGGATTATGTTTAGATGGTTCGTAGCAAAATGGTCGATAACTGATAGCAAAGAATAAAATCGTAGCATATAGAAAAAAACAATAAGTATTGCTGGTAACGTTTCATTTCATGGGAGGGCTTAGCGTTGATGTACAAATGGGACGTTGCAAACACACCGCCACGAAGCCGAAGACTAATATTCCACAGCACCAAGAGTCTGGCTTAGAACTCACGTCGACTTTTCATCATCGTACTGCATCTGATATTCCGTTCCAATCATGTAAAGGGCCATGTTGAATAAGCCTCAATAGGCGAGGACATCATAGCCATCCCTACTTGATCCATGGCAAGCTGAAGGTGCCGATCCATTCTTCGACTTCTCTCCTCAGCTCTACAATGTCTCTAACTTCATTGCCATCACCGAGGAAGTCCAGGAAAGCCTTGACACTCCCTGGGTTTTTCTGACTTTTGGCTTCTGACTCCTCTCTAGCAGTCTTGTCTAGACTCTGAGTGATAGTAACAGCTCGATCGACTATATCAGCTACCCGCACAAAGTCCTCTGGCAGGAGCCCACGAGTCGTCATTGCAGGTGATCCCATCCGTAGACCACCTGGCTTCATGGCTGATTTGTCGCCAGGGACTGTGTTCTTGTTGCTGGCAACGCCAACCAGCTCGAGAACTCGCTCCACCCGAGCGCCGTCGACACCTCTGTCCTTGAGATCAATAAGAACAAGATGGTTGTCAGTACCACCTCCAACTACTGTATAGCCTAAGCCACCTTTCTCCTTAGAATTTCCCAGACGATTGGCCAAAGCCTTGGCGTTCAGGAGAACAGTTCTCTGGTACTCTTTGAACTCCTTACTCTGGGCTTGGTGAAGAGCTACAGCAAGAGCAGATATCGTATGATTATGGGGCCCACCTTGATGACCTGGAAAGACAGAGGCATTGATAGGGTTCTCAAGGTCATACATTTCCTTATTTCCCTTCTTGTCAACTCGACGTACACCCTTTCGGAAAAATATCATGGCACCACGAGGACCTCGTAGGGACTTGTGAGTCGTTGTTGTGACAACGTCCGAATGGGGAAATGGGGATTGTATGACACCGCCAGCGACAAGGCCCGATATGTGTGCCATGTCACTAAGTAAATACGCTCCTACTTTGTCGGCGATTGATCTCATACGTTCGTACTCAATAAGCCTGCTATATGCTGATGTGCCGGCAATGATGATGCGCGGACGATAGAGCGTCGCTAATTCTTCCAGCTTCTGATAGTCTATTAGACCTGTGGACTCGTCCAGACGATATGGTAATGTTTCAAAGTATTTAGAGATAGCTGATATCTTTTTAGTGGGTGTTTGGTAGCCATGGGACAAGTGACCGCCATGGGGGAGATCTAGGCCCATGATGCGGTCATGGGATTTCAAGAGGGCAGAGTAAGCATAGAGATTTGCAGGAGATCCGGAAAGAGCTGAGACATTCTAGTTAGCACATGCGGAAAGTGGGAAGCGTATAGTGGCACACGTTGCACGTTGACTCCCCAGTCGTCCTCGCTCAACCCGAACGTTTGTAATGCTCTTTTCTGACAGAGCCGTTCAGCCTCGTCGATATGCTCATTGCCTCCATAATACCGGACTCCTGGATAGCCCTCCGAATATTTGTCTGTCGAAATGTGAGCATACGGCTATAACGACCGCCTAGGGGCAGTGGCCAAACATACTTTGCATCACGCTCCCTAAGGCTTCGAGTACTGCCTGCGACGTGAAGTTTTCTGAGGGAATGAGATTTATGAAGTGCTTCTGCCGACGTTTTTCCTGCATTCCCCAGCATTAACTCGAGTCTCCGGAGGAGATCTGAAAACTCGGGGTCGAGCAAACCTTCTGGATAATCTCAAACACGGTTGGATCCGCTTCTTGAAGATTTTCCGCAAGTAGCTACGTGAAGGTCAGCTATGACCTCAATACAAGCCATACCATAACTCACCCTGTGCTGACTCTCAGCACTCATGGAGGCCATGCTCCGCATTGCCCTCGGTCGCCACTGCCGTAAGAGCTGGCCATAAATGGGTTTGGAAGATTTAATGCCGCCGGTACAGAGAGACCGACAGGCATACCTTACCCCTGGAGCAGTTGCCATTCCAAGGAGTTTCCTGCTGTGTGCAAGTTTGTCTTCAACAGTCTTGTTGTCTCCTCCTCCATTGTTTTTGGAAGAACTTCGGCCCTTTCGGGCGTATGATTGTGCGCCGCTAGTCGTTATTGTACACCGTTCTTTTTCATAAGTATTTGTAGATTCTCATGTCAATCTTACCTTCTCTCTTTACACAAACTAAATCCAAAATGATGAGATGGCTTCCACGACATCTACAGCACTCACACGATTGGCGCAAGCCAAGTAGTGTGGGCGATGCTGATATGTTCCGAGTCCATTCACCACCTTGAAAGGAACAATCTGAAATTCTCTGATTGGATTTGTTTGTTACCCCTACCGGGTTCATCATATGACTTTGTATTCGTCGAACACATTCCTGCAGCATTGAGATCATATTGCTCTGCTACCCCGAATTGATTGTAGTAGCCTCAGTAGTTGTTCATGTTCTAAAGATGTAAAGCAAGCGCATCTCCCTTCTTATCTCCTATGCAAAAGAGAACATCAAGGTCTAAACCAAGGGAGATAGTAATATGCGTAAGAGCCTGTGTCTATCTATCCTTTGCTCGCCATCCACTTCTCTCGGTGTCCAATGCTTTCATCACAGTATTGAATATTCCTCAGCTTTTGAGTCTCCTTTGAAGGGCTTCAGAGAGGTAGGTGATGGTTGCCTACCTCAGTTGCCAAACAATACCAACCGCCTCTTCTTTTCATATGATATCGGTCCTCTACTGTTAAAGGCCTCTGTGATGTGGGCCACCAACACACTACGCTTGTTGGCAAATTATCACTGCTTAACATTCTAGGAGCTCCTATCAACACCGAACTTACTTCTGTGGTTGATACTTCATCCTCTAGACATCTCTGGAAAGCGACAAGATACACACCTACGTCAGACCGTTATTGTGCGGGTTTACGACCTGACCCAACGTTTACAGCACTACTGTATGGTACAGATCCACCTTTGACCTCCGTACGTCGGCTACCATTAGAAACTAAAGTACAGTGAAGCATTTTCGCTAAGCCCTATCCACCGTCTACTTTTGTTCAAATTGTTCACACATCTGTAGCTCCTTCCTCATCGTCACTTCTTGCCTGCCAAATTGTGATCGTTTCATCACAACTCGACTGTTTGTTCCTTACCAATCCTGTTGCTTGCTCTTACGAAGCAGGCCATCAAAAATTCCTCTGCAGCTTGGAAAGAGTAGCCACACCACAGTGGTTGATCCGGACTCGGTGTAAAATCTCTCGGTGTCAGTTCTTCTCCACCTTGAAAGTTGTACCAGCGTTGACATGTGCCAGATGACAGGACCCGAGCAATTTATGAGTTCTTTCCAAATCACTTACGCCGGAATGGATCAAAATAGCGTTCCTGATCTTGGGGATACTGATATTGCCAGTTACCTGAACGGACAAGCCAGCACAAAGCGCGTTAAAGCAAAGAAGCTGTCTTTAGAGGACATGAATGCCAATGATGAGGAAAGCTTTCTCAACACCATCGATCACAACGGCCGTCCAGTTCGTGCGAGCCGTGGGCGGAACCCGCAGTCGCTTCCTGGCTTTGTGGACTCTAGCAACCTAGTAGTCGATAGCTCAGACGGAGAAGATGAATTCGAGCGCAACAACTACTACGATGAAGAATCTGATAGTGATGCAGGTTCTGATAGTGAGGACAATAAGCCTCATACTATTGCTTCTCCTGAGTTGGGAACCATCCTTGCTCCATCAACACCACCTTTATCGCCCCTGCCTCCGGCTGTTGTGCCTTTGCAGGAAGAACTACCATTTATCACTGGATCAAATCCGTTCGCTGGGATCTCTCCAGGACAGTGGGCTGTTCAACCTTTAAAAATCATGATCAACGTCCCAAAAGGTCATGAGGGCCGTGTGGTTGTTAACGTGGATCACCATAACATCATGACATCTATGCAGCGCTTGGTTCCTCATGTCGATGGGAAAAACGCAGATGCTTCGGTACTAGCAAAGAATGCATCGTCAGAATCGAAAGCGAGACCCCTTGAAATCTTGATTGACATACCAAAAGGGCACGAGGGTCTTGTGGTTTCTAATATAGATTTCGATCGCATCATTGAATCTATACACCCATTAGACACTCCAGGATGCTTTCCAAGAAACCGGTTTGTTTATGCCACCACCGCGTCATCCACCATTCATCACGACACTGTAGCCGGAACGTTTAGCGTCACAGCTACCAAGGGGCTCGGTTTCCTAAGCCTGTCCGGAGAAATACGCAACCGGATCTATCGTCTAACCATGAAAGGTGACAACCCTGTGTACTTTATCAACGGAAGTAACTTCGAACATTCGGCGAACCTACTCCGTACTTGCAAGCTGATTCACGAAGAAGCCCGTGCACTTCTTTATGGGGAAAATGAGTTCATCTTTGAGCGCGACCCTCAGAGATGTGGAGAGTTCTGGAGGCCAAACCGTACGGAAATCGGTTACAGCAACGTCCGTCGGTTCCTTGAAATGATCGGTCCCTTCAACATTGGTCTGATCCGCCTGATTGGCCTCTCTTTTGACGATGCTCTTCCTTCCACAGCTCCCGACAAATGCCATGAGGAGCGCCGCTACGCCAATGACGCCCATTGCCTCTACATGCTCAAGCTTCTCGGGAAGCATGGTAACCTTGACAGGGTTAACATCGGTCTCTACGGACGTCGTAAAGTTTCCAGTGTCTTTGATACTCATTTTGTCAATGCTCTAAAAGCTGTGCCGGCCAACGTTGTCAACTTCAAACATCCTCGCACAGATTCTCATCGCTTCCAATACTTGGATGGAACCAAGAATACCAATAGGCTCAAGGATTCGATTAGGGAGGCGATGCAGAACGCTAAGAAGATCAAGCTGGAGAACATCAAAGCGTTGGAAGAGCGATGGAAGAAGGAATTTGCACAATAACTGTAGTGATGACGAGGAGAGCATGATTCAAACGATATCGTTAAGGCACAGGAAAGAACCGTACTACTTCATGTACAGCAGTGGTGGCTTCGTTGGAGGACTTGTGGATCGAACATTTACTGCAATGGTGCTTTGAGATAAGACAGACGGATGGCTAAAAGATTTCTCTACGTGTAGGCTTTCGAAAGCAATTTGGCATAGCTAGCTCGAGACAATATGATACTATTCTGCTTGTCGCAATCACTGGCCGCTTGCCTGTCGCCCAGACTGCTAAGTGATATTGTATGTGTACTTTGTAGGAAAGGATACTGGTGAGGTGAGAGTGTACCCCGGCTTTGCTTCAAGGTTCCCTCAGGTCTGAAGATGTGCTCTACGAGGCTCATCTATTCACTCATGCTTCACACTGTTGCACTTTCACTTCACCGTTGCAAGTGTGTTATCTCGTCCGGAAACATATATGTACTTGGTAGTTTCATTCTCTTAACAACTTGATAACTCGAACACTGAAGAAATATAATACAAACGACCCACCCAAGCCACCACAACAATTGATTTTTTTCTCTCCATCGATTCAGCTACGTGTTAAAAGATAGATTCACCTACGAGACCGCTCTTCTCTCCTCTTCATCCCACCGTAGCTCAAACTAAAACTTTAGTAAAACTTTCCCTCTCCTCTATTACTACATATGTCAAAGTGCTCTCGTCTGAAATTCGCCTTAGTTTTCAGCGTTAATTTCAACCGTCTCTGGGCAATATGCATTGTTCGGATTTCGTTGTAATGGTGAGTAATCTTAGAGGCAGAATCTCTCTTTTCCCAGAATTTATGCTAGGTGGGCTAGGGCAGAGGCGTACTGTAGGTCTTTGTTGTTTTCTTTTCTTTTCTTGGGGGAGCTATTGTAAGATCACACACCGAATTACCGCCCGTCTTACGAGCAATTTACATCGAACGTCGGATAACACAGTAATAAACCTACTGTTGTAGGCCACATTGCAAATAAGTTATCCTTATCGAAATCCAGTTCCCTTCGTCAGTCACGCTTGCGAAAATAAACAGCAAACAATCATCAAACTCATTCAATCAACCACCTCGTGGAAAGAGCTTAAGCTATACGCGTGTGTTGAATGTAAGCAGTAGCAGACCGTACGGTGAGCTGACATTGTATGGAGCGTTATCTAAGTTTACAGTAGGCTCGCCCTTGGTGAATATAGCTAGCTGTCGCCACCTCGCTGCCCCGCGGGCGTGGTCTTCTTCTCTCTTGTGGCCATTTGTTAAGTTTCTCCCCTAAGGTCTGTAGGGCTTGGTCCGACTGATTCGTTCGCCACATACACCTAGCTAGAACATAATCTCTCTACACAATATCGATCATCATGGAAACCAGAGCCCCTTCTACCAGCGTCGCGACAACTAAGGTATCTAACCTTCAGAGCCGGATCGGCTCGATCGAAAGAGCGCTTTCGTCCTCTATGCAAGTTGGCTGGAGTCAGTACTTTCCCTTCAGATTCAACACCAAGGCATGGTGGTCTTACTTCGGTCTGTGGTCTTGGCGAAAGCTGCAACTTTCTTGTAACTTCTGAGTTTGGTGAGTGCTTCTAGCTGATGATCCTCCTTCTTGTCGAGTGTCGGATAAGCTGTAGGATAGGAATGATCAAATCCAGCTCTTTCAAAAACCTCTCTACATTCTTTGCATTAGTTTCTGTGGAGCTGTCTTTCATCAATCAGAAAGCGAAAACATACTCGGTGCTTGTAAGTCTTATAAAGTTCTGAGTAGGGTTGCAAGCTGCGGTGGTACTGAGGAGCGAGTTCCCATCTTTCAGTCCCCGACTCTCTTTGTACTCTTACGGCCTGCTGTTTTTTTCTCTTGTATCCTTCTTGGTAAGATTGCTTGACCTTACTCATTCTACCCTGTGCCTCTCTATAATCCTTGCAATGGACTGCTACATTCGTAGGCCATGAACTTCTAGAATCCTTCTGTAACTTTCTTCTGTGTACTCAATATGCTTTATTGGATACTATCAACTCAATGTTCCCGGCTTGCGACCTGGTGGGTACATAGGCGGCTGCACTCGGATTGGACCATCATCTATCGTTAGACAGTGTGTTCGACGATCGTCGTCGGGTCGACTGGGTCTTCCCGACTTGAACAATCCAAAGCCCATCTTCTTCTGGCGAATCTCGATCTGGGGTAAACAGCAAATGCAGAGGATCAAACACAGAGAGGAAATCTGAAGTTATATAAAGGCAGAAAATCACTAATAAGGTTTTAGAGAAGAATTAAACATAAACAGTAATTGAAATCGAGATTGAAACACTCCAAAGCAGGAGACAATACCGGACGGTCTCTGGCACTTACAGTCGTGTCTGTATATTATCGAGCCTTGCGGAAGCCTCAAGGATACTTCGTCTATCCTTCTAAGCCAGTCACTTGATGGCTCTCCATCATACTAAAGCAGTATTAACGCCCAAAGAAGCGCCATGACGCCCATGACTGCTTATTACTTGTGAAGCGACCTTCCATGTGAAACAGGTGTTCACAGTCGAGGTAGCGCCTATCTCACACTAATAAAAGCTCTAGATTTTGCTGTAGTGAAACTCGCTACTATATACTTCGTATGTAGTTTCGCTGCAAGTAATTCTTTAGACTTTATAAAGACATGGCGGAAAGCACGAACGTTTTGTCAAGCGGTTTGTCGCTCATCAACCACGCGATTGGCAAGAAAAGTATTGGGACAGCAAAGAATCTCTGATCGCAGTGTGCCATTGATATACCTCATCTCCTTTGCTTGTAAAATTGGGAGGCCCTGAAGGTCACAGTTACCATTGGCGCCGTTTGTGTCCCATCTACCTTATCTGTCACCCACGCCCTACCTTATCGTTGATCGCGAAACCTGTGCCGTTTTCTAGGATTTGCCGAGATCCGTCTGGCTAATCCAGCGCGCCCCCGAGGTTTCTCGACAAAATCGCATCTCTCACTCTTCTCAAAGTGCGACTCCAGCACCGTCACTCCCTCCCAACCTGCTTGCAACAGAACCGTTGCCCTCTTCTCCGCTCTATCCTACGAAGGCGTCATCGCTATCCCGTTTGACCTGCTCTGGCAGCAGCATCGTCTCTCGCATTTGCGCCTGCGCAATCAGCAACAGCTTCACCCGCTTTGACGGCCACGACGGCCACGACATCTCTTCAGTCGTTCACCTTGATCTACATACGATGGGCCGAGATAAAGTGTCTGCAGAGGCGCTTTGGGCAAAAGCTACGGCCAATGGGTATGAACAAGGTGCTCACGAATCGGAAGATTGTGTTTAAAAATTGTATATAATATGTAAAGAAAACTCTCAAAGACCAGGACAATGCGCTAGTCCGTTACGAAATGTAGGTACTACTCTACCAAGTGCTCTTCCTGATGATTAACCCCTGGGACTTATGCAGAATAGATGGGTAGAAGCCCTGAAGAAGAAATATACCGACAAAGGCGGATCGCCCAACGACTACACAGGGCCGCAAAGCCTTTCGAAAGGGCTACCTCGCCTCGACCTAGCTACGACCAAAGACTTCCTCCGTTTCCACGTTGCTGTTAGTCGCGGACGGCTCGAAAAACGAATTACTGTCGATTCTACTCGCCAGATCCTAACCAATCAGATTGCGTATTGGGGGCTTGGAATTTTTCATTCAAGATTGCAGAGCTTAACGTTCTAGAGCAGGCGAATTGATCTAACATGAAGCAATAGCGACCGGGGAAGCCCTGAAGAAAATACGCAAAGATTGGCTACGCATCTCTGCTCGCTCTCCCTGCACGTTCTCCCTGCACGACAATAGCGACGACTATCCTACGTTTGGGGGTGTCCAAGCAGTCTAGCTATGCTTCCTAAACGCGGACGGATCGATAATCGTATGATGCCGGGTGATCCAAAGCTATCCAAGGTATAACAATTACTTCCCGCAACAGACCTTCGCATCTATAAAAAGGAATCGCAGCCAATATCTACACTGTCTCTGCCGTATCCGCGAGGGCGCTCAAGATATGGTCGATTCCAGTTCCACGGTACTCGACACCCACCACCCTTCGCCTCCCACCCCAGTATGTTAATCTGATAGGCTCTTCCACCGGTTCTAACAGGTGGCTGTCATATATTAGACGATTACTACTGGGCCTGCGAACCTCGGATCCAGGGACTACCGGATGTCTAGTCATTTTAGAAAAGATGACGCAACGATTAGCGGTTTGCTCCCAGAGCCGAAACAACGAGAGATTCTCCAGACGAGGGAGTTGGCCTTTCATATTTTCCAGTACTGTGGCCCACTTGCCACCATCCTCGATTGTAGCATGCCTGAAAGAAAGTGAATGAATAGTTTCGCGATTGTTGAAGAGTAATGTCGAGATATTTTCCACCGTCATATGAGCTGATCTGAGACTGAGATCTTTAAGCCTGTTAAGCGAATGCGAAGAGCTTAGGCGCTTCATGAATAAGCTACTCGTACCGTGAAATTCCAACAATAATTTCCAGAGTCGTGGGGCAGACGAGGTGAGATGTAATATCCAACGGTATTGATCAGAGGTCATCCCGTAGTCCAGAACGAGCTCTTCAATATGCGACCATGCGGCTATGAATTGGGGCGTATGACTTAGTCGCATCAGCCGCTTTGTGTCCAATCTTCCCCCGTCGTAGTTGCTTTTAATAGTAAAGGATCTCAACGCGAGATCAGCCTCGGCGACGATAGACAGGACGATTCCAACAGCGTCGCTGAGTGTCAAGGGGTCCGTTTCTCGACGCGGTGGGTATTCGTCGTAGATGTCAATTTGGAATGACCTGCACTTGAGCAGTCTTTTGACAAGGACGTCTCGCAGCAAACCAGCGCCATCGAGTTGATCTGCCACGAGATTCCATTGATGGCGACGCCAATCGAATCCTCGACCAAATTTACCGTCATCTCTATGCTTGATGTGTAGACACTGCACATGTACCGCAAGGTGCTCAGATTCCGAGATGTTTTGTAGCCGCTGTAGACTTTTGCGACTCAGATTCGTCTGTACAGTAGCAAAGTTTGCGAGACCAAAGTAATGTATAGTCTTGCTGTTGAGCTCTCGACAGACAAGGCGTAGGGAGCGTAAGTCGGCGGGCTCTAAGAAGGTAGAGATAAGCTCAATGATCTCGAAAGCCAGGGTAGGTACTTTGAAAAACATCATCCTATTGCTGGGTTCTAGCAATCAAGCGGGAGTAGAACCACTTTTGAGACTCGGTGGGGTACCAAGTCAAGAGACTTGCGAAAGCAGAAACCCCCCGATTGAGTTCCGAAGGTGAGAATGAGCCGAAAACTTTGCAGGAGGATCAACGGCGGTTACAGCAATCAATGCGATGGGGGTAATTGAAAGCTGGTTAGAGTGAGGCAAGTGCTGGTTATCAGCTTCACAGCCTCTAGGAGTATGCATAACCCATGGTCAGTGGCGAGTGTCGGGGAATACTGTATGGAAAACGGCAACGGGGAGCAGTGAGCCGTGTCAGTTTGGGAGTGGAGCCTGACGCTCGTTTGCCGTGGCTGTAAGCTCAATTTCTTTCTCAGGTAGAATAAGGCTGACGTTCGTATTCGGAGCCGTTGAGATTGCGAAGAAACAGAGCACTGTAAGATCTCTATGACTTTGGATCACGAGTAGGTACTCTTTGATTCTTGGATATCATGAATAATCAAAAGCAATGCATGCCGCAGGCCCCGGCAGCGTTGCTTTGCTTTACTCAGGTTAGAGCGAACGACGGACTACCCCGGCTATGATTTCTGCTGTTCCATTGTGGTCGAATCGCAAAATTAAAAGCTACTCCGGCAATACTTTTCAGCTGTCTTTGACTGAAAGGCGACGATCGAAAAGAGCGGCCTATCGTTGGCAAATCCATTACAATTTATTCGGCATAGCTACTGCAGGCGAATGTCTTGAAGAATATGATGCTGTATCTGACGTCTCGGATGGTATGGTTCCGGATGAAGAAGACGCCAGGCTGTTCCTCCTGTCATTCCCACCGTGGGAGATCGAGGAAATCGCGTCGTTTGCAAATCAAGCATTCGAGAGGTATCGAAAGCTGGTCGTTGGGAAAGAGCTTCGGAAAGATTTCGTCCCTTTTTCTCAAATCAACAATGCAATCTTGGAGTCAACTCCGTCAGAAATCACCTTCTGGCACTTACCAATTTGAGGTTATTGTGATCACTTTCTCTCGCTCAGGCCGAATTTCTTCTATGAAGTACTTAGCACCTCGGAGCCGGATAGACGATACTGTTTGCTCAATCAAGATGCTGATAAACACGAGTTGCAAAGTCTTGAAATGTTGCTGGCGTGGCCGAGTCGAACACCTGATTCTGGACCTCAGGACCCCAAAGACATAGAATTAGAATTGCAAGGTCTACAGTTTAGAGGCGATGACTTCCAGACCAGTCCTAATGCGGGATGGGTATTGGCTCAAGGGCCTTCCCGGTCTTTGCAAATGCATGGTGACAAGAAGAAGAAAAAGCTACGTATGCTTGGGTACGTCACAAGGGACGGAAAGAGACTCTGCAGAGGTGGTATGTTTGATCTTGGATTTTTCGACTACCCCAATGAGCTTGATAAATAGGGCCGAGTGAATAACGCTCTCGATTAGATCTGAATAGTCTTTTCCATTACAAGTAACTCTGAAGAAATACTCGTAATACTCAGTAATTAAGCGCGGATTCGGGCTTGATTGAGTTCTGTCAGCGGGAGGTGGACGAAGGTGGAGCTGACGGGGGGATCGTTGCGGTTCTGGTGCCTGGGAAGAAATTACACATCAGATCGAAATGGCTACATGTCACTGGTCTCAGGGACTGTTCATTCTGGGCATTCAAAATTTCGATTCTGACAGCAGGATAAGCGGTGCTGAGATTCGACAGTGGGGGACAAGCGATGAGGAAACCGGAGCACATGGAGAATACGAGCGCTTTTTTGGGATTGGACTGATGTGGCAATTGGTGCAGCGAAGGTCAACAGATATCGCTAGGATAATCTTATTTGCGAGATGTATAATTTATGGATACGTTAGGCACGGGGTCTTGACTCCACAAGAGAAGCAATGAGCTCGGGGGACGAAGATATCGTGTCAACGCTGGGTGACGGAAGTATGCGGAAGTACGTTGACAACAAGAATCACTGGGGTCGGGGACATGAACGGCTACAGCGATCAAACCATTAGCTGCCGCTGCATGACATGAGGGATTCTGTCATACGAAAGGATTGATACGTCGGTTGAGAAAGTCGCAGATGCATGGAAATGAGAGTCTTTAAAGGC